>Ga0224531_1000029_pt1 | contig 100742 bp, 71 predicted proteins | sample CBST100metaG_FD_179876 | JGI IMG/M metagenome (GOLD analysis project Ga0224531, IMG submission 179876) | Peat soil microbial communities from Stordalen Mire, Sweden - C.B.S.T100 | ecosystem: Environmental > Terrestrial > Soil > Wetlands > Peat | place: Sweden: Norrbotten County, Stordalen Mire...
ACCTCGGGGGAGGAGGGCCGCTTCCGCTACGCTCCAGCGTCCCTCCTCCCCCGAAATCCCTGCCTCAACCCTCTACTGGCTCCCTTTTACTTCGCCTCAGTGGTCCCCTTTTACTCCGCCCTTGACACGCCTTCGAAGAGCGCAGATATTTTGTGCAACTTCTCGCGAAGTTCCTGTTCTGTCGTCACTGAAATCATTCACTCGTTAAAGATAGAGTCACAATCTGCGCGATTAGGTGAAATCACAGTATATTGCCCTACATCTCCTTCCTGCCAGGCAGCTCAAACGATCGGACTCGGCGTGGCAGAGAACAACAGGTCGGTGCAGAATCCAGGAGACTACTCCTGCGTATCCACGGAAAGACTTTGGTGTGAGCTGCAATCTGATGTGTCCGGTGACCACGGCGGGAAACTTGTCCTATGACGGCAACCGCGAGTGCTGTTCTGAACCGCCACAAGATTGAGTCTGTAAAGTTCTGTAGAAAGTCTGATTGGCAAGCTAGAGCGAGCCACCGGATGGATTCCTTAGGATGTTGTTTACCAGAACGACATTCAGAAGGAGGATCGAAGGTGACTTGCAAGGGACAGGGTATTGAGATTTTGTCAGGATGGCAAGAGGGGCCGGGCGGGGAGGACTTTCTACGGGAACTGGTCGAGCGGACGGTGCAGCAAGTATTGGAAGCGGAGATGACCAGCTTTCTGGGTGCGGGGACCTACGAGCGCAACGGGCAGCGGCGGGGCTGTCGCAACGGCTACAAGCCGCGCATGCTCAAGACGCGGGTGGGGGCACTGAGTTGATGGTGCCCAAGGACCGGAATGGGCAGTTTCAGACCGAGCTGTTCGAGCGCTATCAGCGCAGCGAAAAGGCATTTGTTGCGGCCTTGATGCAGATGTACGTCGAGGGTGTTTCGACGCGCAAGGTAACGGCGATTACCGAGGCGCTGTGCGGCTTGGAGGTGTCCAAGAGCCAGGTTTCAGCGCTGACGCAGAATCTGGATGCGGAGATCAGCAAGTGGCGTACACGGCCACTGACGGAGGCGTATCCGTATCTGGTGATTGACGCGCGCTACGAGAAGGTACGGCGGGGCGGCTCGGTGATCAGTCAGGGAGTGTTGGTTGTTATCGGCATCAGCGCCGCTGGTTATCGCGTTGTGCTGGGTAGCCGAGTCGGAGTCGGAAGCCAGCTGGGGCGCGGTCTTCAGTGAGTTGAAGCAGCGTGGACTGAGCGGCGTGCGTTATGTGGTGAGCGACGATCATCATGGCATGGTGCGGGCCATCGCGCGGCATTTTCAAGGCGCAGTGTGGCAGCGCTGCCAGGTGCATTTTGTGCGTAACGCGCTGGCGTTGTGTGGGCATCAGCAGCGTCCGCAGGTGCTGAAGGCAGTGACCGAGGCGCCGACCCGCGAGGCGGCCAAGGCAGCGCTGGCCGCGGCCGTGGCGGAGTTGGAGAAGAAGGCTCCCAGGGTGGCGCGGCTGCTGGAGGAAAGCGGCGAAGAGATTTTGGGAGTTTATGCACTGCCGGAGGCGCATCGCAAACGGATGCGGACGACCAATCAGCTAGAACGGCAGAATCAGGAGTTGAAGCGCCGAACGCGGGTGGTGCGCGTGTTTCCGCATGAGCAGTCGTCGTTGCGGCTGATCGCGGCGCTGCTGATGGAAACCAACCAGGAGTGGATAGGCAGGATCTACCTGCGCATGGAGGACGAGACAGAAACAGCAACTGAGACCATAGCCGAGGCAGCCTGAGAGGGGCCAGCTTGCGGAGGGCTACGCCCTCCGCAAGCTGGCCCCTCTCAACCCACAACAACAAGAACCAACTACCCTGAGGAATGGGATTCTACAGAACTTTTATGACTTGACTAGCAAAATGGATCTTGATTCACTGGAAGCACGGGAGTCACAGGACCCAATATCGCCAAAGCCATATTGCAATTCTCGCGGTCCTACGGTTATGGATTGAAGTCCATCGATCTCTGCCCTGGGAGGATACAAAGACACAAAGGAAATCGGTTTTAGAGAGAAGTAGAATAGTTAGCATGGCAAGCAAACCGGAACGCTCCGCAGTCGCGGAAAAGTACGACATAGCGGATTTGTCGATTGCGGGTGTAACCGGTCTGGCCTTTACGCTTATCGTTCTGTTCGTCTGTGTTGTGCCGCTGACCGATATTGCATCTGGGCGCGATTTTGTCGTTTATTGGGCTACCGGCCAGCAACTCGTCCACCACGCCAATCCCTATGATGTGGAAGCGATGATGCGGATCGAGCACTCGGCGGGGCTCACCGCCACGACGGGTGTCATGCTCATGAGAAACCCTCCATGGGCTCTGCCACTGGCATATCTTCTCGGATTCGTTGGCCTGCGGACAGCAGCGCTTCTGTGGTCACTGGCGCTACTTGCATGCTTGATCGTTTCAGTTCGCCTGCTGTGGCAGATCCATGGCCGCCCTGGTAATTACCTGCACTGGCTCGGGGTTTCCTTCGCGCCTGCCGTGCTCTGCCTGATGATGGGACAGACATCCCTGCTCATTCTTCTGGGTCTTGTTCTGTTTTTGCGCCTGCATCATTCGCAACCGCTTTTGGCTGGAATGTCCATTTGTATCTGCGCGCTGAAACCCCATCTCTTCCTGCCTTTCGGCATTGTTTTGCTGGCTTGGATTTTCGTTTCCAGAAGCTATAGGATCCTCGCTGGCGTAACGGTTGCCATAGCCGCCAGTTGCGCGGCTGCATTCTGCATCGACCCATCTGGATGGGGGGACTACGCTCATATGATGCGGACAGGCGCAGTGACCGAACAAGTCCCATGCCTCAGCGTCGCGTTGCGCGTATGGCTCAGTCCGCAGACGATGGTTCTCACCTACCTGCCTGCCGTCTTCGTGTGTGCCTGGGCGCTTGGTTATTTTTGGCGCCGACGCCATGCATGGGACTGGATGAAAGACGGCAGCGTGCTAATGCTTGTGTCTCTGCTTACGGCGCCATATTCCTGGATTTACGATGATTGCATAGCTATACCAGCTCTTCTAGAGGGAGCCTATCAGACCCGCTCCAGGATGTTGCTGGCGGTTCTCGCCCTTGCCAGCATTTTGCTCGAAGTCGAATTTTTCACTTCTATCAAGATTTATTCATTCTTTTATCTCTGGACAGCGCCCGCATGGCTTGCGTGGTATCTCTACGCTACTGGAAAAACGAATAGGTGCGTCAACATCGCTCAAGATGGAGCCGCATAGGCACAGTACCACATAAGAAGCTATCAACTCTCCAGCGAACTGGCCGCAGGCAAAGGAATGACCGAAAATTCCAGGTTGTCTTCAGATTGTGTCTGCGTATTGCAGATTGTGCCAGAGGGAAGCTCAATGACTGAGTGCGCCGATAGACATACCGACAGTCTCCACGGAGGTACCCCGCTCGTGAGCTTTTGAATTTTATTCTTGCGATCCAAATAGATAAGGTCGATGGGAAACTGCATCCAGAAGGTGTGTACGGCTGCGCATGGAAGAATCCACAACCCCTCTCCGGGAGAGAGACGCTCACGTCCTAGCAACCCCTTATTGCGTTTTGAACCGGTGCTCGCCACCTCCAGGCAGGTGGCGAGCACGGTATTCCGTGTGAGATTTTTGATCTGCATGCGCAGATCAGTATCTGCAGGACAGCCGAAAGAAAGGCAATTCCGTATTCCCAGTGCAATTCGCCTGAACGGATTCATCCGGTCTCTCTGATCCCTTCGCCTGCCAGTCATGGCACTGAATGCCTCTCTTCAGCACGTTTCCGGCTGCCTTGAGAGACATCCGGAAAACTCACTATTGTGGCAACAAGGGCGAGGAAGTAGAAGCCGCAGCACCAGATCCTCCTCCGGCGCCAAAGCCGCCTGTGCCTGATTCAATCACAAGAGGCTTCTCCGGCTTCATGCTCTCAACCAACTTCTCCACAGAAATGGTTGCCGGTACAGCAGCCGGCGTATTGGCGGCTGTTTTTGCATCCGGCGTATTCATCGGTGTGCCAGAGTTCGGAGACAAGAACTTTTCCGGAAACTTCAGCAAAGGCAAGGGCTGTCCAGCCGGAATGGGAGCCACAATCTCCGGCGTCACAATCACAATCAACTCGGTATTCGCCTTCGTCTTATCCATCGACTGGAATAATTTCCCGAGGACAGGAATGTCACCCAAGAAAGGAATCTTCTTGAAGGTATCAGACTCGGTGTTATCCAGCAGTCCACCGATAACGAAGCTTTGGCCGTCAGCCAACTCGACCTCGGTATTCACCTTTCGCGTGGTAATCGCAGGTTCTGAATATCCAGTGATCGTAATTTCATCAGCAAAATCGAGAGCACTGACTTCAGGAGCCACCTGAAGCCGGATTGTTCCGCGCGGAGTAATAGTGGGGATGAAGGTCAGGCGAACTCCATACTCCTTGAACATGATTGAAATCGACGACCCCGAACCACCCGAACCGCCCTGCACCATGGGAAAGGGGTATTCTCCGCCGGCCAGAAAACTAGCCTGCTTGCCGTTGGTCGTCAGTAGATTGGGCTCGGCCAGAACCTGACCTCCGACCGATGTCTGCAGCGCCTTGATGGTGGCGCCAATATTAAGACCGGGATAAAAGGCGGAAAGGGTCAGCGGATCCGATACAGTCACCGCTGACGCCGCTCCCGTAGAAGGATAGCTAACCGTTGGCGCAGCATACTGGCCGGTTGAAAGGGCGCCAATCGTATTTCCTATCCCGGTGCTGAACAGGTTAAAGCCGAACTGGTTTTCCTTGCTGCGATCGACGCTGATAAAGTGCACCTTGAGAAGAATCTGCGGTTCGCTCGCAGGCACGTTGACGTCGAGCAGATTTACGACCTTGCCATCCTTGGAGGCAAGTCCTGTAGAGGCTATTTTGACCGCCCGGCTAGAACTATCAAGATCTTTAACCGTACCGCGGAGGAAAACTGAACCATTCTCGTAAGTGACTTTCAGGGGCTGTCCAGGGAGCTCCGCTCGCAGTTCGCGACGAATCCCGTCCAGGCTGTCATTCAAAGCAGCCACACTGGCGCGCACTGTCACATTGAAGAACTGACGGCCACCGTGAGTGTCCCACACAATCACGCTGGTCTCTCCCGGCGTCTTCCCCTGGATCATGATCTCTTTCGGGCTCGTCGGATGCACATCCGCGACCTCGGCCAGGTTGTTGGCGACACGTTTGATCGGCCACTCACAATCAACCAACACGGTCTTACCTACAGCGACGGAAAGATCATTCGCCGAGTCTTGGCTGGAGACACCCGCGGGTTGAGAAGTAGACGGTGAGGTTTGGGCCTGCAGGCCCGCGCTGGCGCAGAGGACTATAGACAATGCGCTGAAACATGCGATGGTAATGCCAGTCGTCTCTCTCACTGATGTGCCTCGGGAGAAGCAAATTTTTCTTGAGTTTGTTTGGAGCCGTTGATCACCTCAACGGAGAAAGCTTGGGGCACGACGCGCTTGGGCGCCGCAACGCGCTTTGGTTTTTCCGCAATGACAACCGCCGACGCTGGCCCCGTGAAGAGGTTACTCATGGCAGTCCCAACAACTGGATCCGTCTTGGTGTCTAAAGGATTGCGCAGCACGAGCTGAATCTTCACTTGCTGATTCGTGGCCAAACTCACAAGTTCGGCCTGTTCAGGGGTGACCAGCAGGTTGACCACCTGCACCTGCTTCGGTTTGCCTTCAGTATCCTTTTGATAGTCCGTGCCCGCCGACAGAACCTGAATATTCTGAAGAAGGGTTCTCGCCTGCGCCTGAGCTGCTTGCGCGGCGTTTTGCTGGTCAGGAGGATTGCCGGAAATCAGAACATCCACGCGCATTCCGGGAGTAACAAATCCCGATACATTTACCACCTCATCGACCTTGACAGCGACGGCTCTCATGCCCACAGGAATCGACGCAGCCAATCCGCCGTTCTTACCGCCGGCCAAGCGATCTTCGATGATAGGCTCACCCTCGTAGATCGGCGAGATGACGCCACGTCCTATGATGCCGCTCTTGTCTTTATCAAGAATGGCGCCTTTGGGAGCCGTGCCCGATATTTCGATGGTTGACAGGTTATCAGCGCTCAGCATGGTCCCCAGCTTGATGTCCGTTTTAGCCGCGACGATGCGCGTAGTAACTGCCGGCCGGCCCGCAGCCATGCGGTTGGCGATCATTCGATAAACCAGTAGCGAACACAAGCTCGCAACGACGAACGCAATGACGAGAATCGTGGCTAGTCTTCGGTTCATTTGGTGGCCCTTGAACTGGCTACCTTGCCAGTTCCGCCTTTCTCTCCCTCGTGACAACTACCGCCATCGAGGAAACTCGTTTAGATTCTACTCCAAAACACAAGCTGAGCGAACAGACTGCCGAACATGCTTAAAAGTGTGTTCAGTGTATTCTCCAACAGCATCAATAAGACAGCCTGAAGGACGATTCGATTAACGGGAGGTATCAAATAAGTTATGAGCTAAAGTCATCCCGTTAACGATTCACCAGAGATTATAATGAAGCAACACGAGAGTCAACTGAAATATTCTCAGTTTGCGTACATGCTGGGAGTGCTGTATCAACAGCAAAATGTTCCCGGCTGCGCCAGGGAGAGAATTTATCCGGTTATGAGATATTCCCCCACGATATCGCTTTTTTCTGCCCAGCCAGAACTGCACGGGCAGCCCTATACCTTCGCAGTTTCAATTCTGGCGCATGTCGTAACGATTGGGCTGCTGTGTTTAGGGATACTGTCCGCGCCGAAGGTAACGAGACCGGTTCTCGCCGAGCGGTATGCCTTGAGAAACCTGGATCTGCACACTCTTGATACGGATATGGAACGCGAGGCCGCCAGCACCGTTAAGTCTCTACGGGCGCATTCCAGTGCGGACAAATCCTCCCGTGATGACAGCCATACACCGCAGTCGGCACTCTTCCAGCAGGCTGTTCTGGCTCCGCGTGGACCCCAGACGCTGGTGCAACCCGATCTCATCAAGCCTCTCACACTCCCATCCGATATCCCCGTGCCGTCGGTTGTGCTCTGGAATGGAACAAGGACTATTGTCAAAACGATCGTTGCGCCCACGCCGCAAAAGCCGACTGTCGCCAATGTAAGGCCTTCAACCCAGTTGCCCAATGAGGCTCTGAACGTCTCCGACCTCGGCATAGCAGCCACGGATCTGGCTTCTCATGCCCAGCCGATTCTTCCCAGCACGACATCGCCTCTCGTTGTTCGAGGGCCGAAGCCAACGCCACCAGCTCCGATCACCACCGCTGCGGGCTCCTCCACGCGGCCGACTTCCGCCACCGTGATGTCGCTCTCCGACAAGCGTATGGCAAATGGCGCCGTCACGTTGCCGCCTGTACACGAGTCAGCCGCTTCAAGTTCATCTGGTGCGCTGGCGGCGTCCAGACAGGCCTCCGGGCATTCAAACACTGGGGGACAAGGCAGCGGCAATTCAGGCCGGATGGAAGCGGGACAAGGTTCAAGCCAAGCCGGAGGACAAGGGGCCAATCCTGGTTTCGGGCAAGGCAGCCAGTTTTCGGTTACCCAGATTACGCGACAGAAGGAGGGCCGCTTCGGCGCGGTGGTGGTGGGCTCCTCACTCGAAGAAAAATATCCGGAGACGGCGGAGTTATGGAGCGGTCGTATGGCTTACACCGTTTATGTTCCCGTGGGCCTGGCCAAGAGCTGGATCCTCCAGTACTCGCTTTCGCGCACTGACAACGCCGCTTCGGCAGGCAACATCACGCACATCGATGCGCCCTGGCCGTTCAGCATTGTGCGGCCCAACATCGCCCCCGGCGCCATCGATGCCGATGCACTCATGGTTCACGGAGTTCTGAATCAGGCCGGTCGCTTTGAGCAGTTGGCAGTTGTTTTCCCGCCAGCGTTCGCACAGGCAAAGTTTGTCCTGAACTCACTCAGCCAATGGCAGTTCAGGCCCGCCAGGCAGAACGGGCAAAATGTCAAAGTGGAAGTGCTGCTGATCATTCCCGAGATCCTGGAATAAGAGCTACGGGTAGACCATTCCTCTCCGCGAGGATCGCACAGAACGGGCTTATGGTAACGACAAATGAAGGGTACGAGTCTCATCCCGTACCCTTCATTTGTAAGGACGTGTAAGAATACGCCTGCCCTGAGAACATGCAAGGAATAACCTTCTCCTTCCTTCAGGCTATGTCGTACCGTTGGGGACCAACCGCGCGGCGCCCAAACCACCAGCAATGGCCTTGAAGATTGCCTGCAGGCTGTTGTTGTTCGTGGAAATCTTTGTATTTAGGCATGTACTGCTCGAGCCAGTCGAGTAGTCAGCCGAGTAGTCAGAGAAGAACAGTGAATAGTCTGAAGAAAGATTCTCCATCGTCATGCAAGGCGTAAGCGTCGAAAGCGTGAAAGCGACGTTCTTGCCGGTAGCGACAAGCTTCGTATCGGTAGCAGGAGAACCTGTATCGCTTGTAAAGCATCCCTTTGGCTCCGAGCCATAAGCAATTGCGTACACCGCGGTCTGAGCCTTCGTAGCCGCCTGAGCCGCGACAATCGCCTGCTGGCAGGCGTCTCTAATGGAGGGGTACGTTCCATTTGTGTTACTCAAGGAAGGAGAAAAATAGCTGGAGACGCCTGCGTTTGCTTGGCCGTCAGTGAGGATGATCATCACATTGGCAGCCTCAGAATGGATCAAATGCTCGGCAGTCAGCGCAGCCTGCGCTGCATAGATTGCGCCCGCATACCAAGTCCCATAGCTTGAGGCGTTGTTCGGAGTCTTTAAACCATGGCAAGTGCTCACTCCCCCAAGCAACTTCACAAGCAACGAATTGTTATTCAACGTGCGCGATTCCGGCGGGTTGATCGTAAGCTGGTCGGCGGTGCGATAATCGCTGAAGAAACCATTCTCGCCAGCACCCAGATTATAGGAGACCTCATAGGTCGGCGTCGAACCTGTTGGTTGATAGGATATTGCTGTCGCCAAGGGGTACGTGTACCCTTGGGCGTCCGGCACAGTAGTGTTGCCGCAGCTCGAATCGAGTGCAACCGTTGAAAGGGACACATTAGGAACGGCAAAGACAGCCACCCGGTCGACCGATTTATCAGCCTGGCCGGCCTTGCTAAACGTACAGGTCGTCAAGGCTGGTGAACAGGGGTACAAATAGTACAACAATTCTTGCGCGCCCTGCAAGGAGCACTGCATTGCCGTCACGCCGGATCCGCAACTGTCGTCTGTGTTAGCCATCGACGTCGTCGTATCCATAACAAGCGCAATATTGTACGGCGCAGGGCCAGCCATAGCCGCGGTCGCGGTTGCTCCAATATTGAAAACGGGAATGCCAAGGACACTTGCGAACCACAACGGAACCTGTGCTGTCTGCCTCACGATCATGGCGTTGTATAGTCCCGCATTGGATCCGGTCGTAGCCACACACGGAATTCCAAGAATTGTAGATACCTGCTGAGAGCACTCGAAGGTCGACTGAGCAAGCGAAACGTTTGTCAGGCTTGGACTGGAGTTCTTGCCCTGAGCCTGCCCTGTTTTTGAATTTGCTGGAACGGAACTATAGGCCACCACATAGGCTGCCGCGGTGTCCGTGTCGGGCAGACCCGATGCTCCCGCCAATGCCGCAGCATTTGTTGATGCCTGAAGTTGTTGAATTGCATAGTAGACGTGACCAAGGTCAATTGACACCCCAACTAGCACGATAAAAGTAGCCATGCCGATTGCGAGCATAACAATTGTCTGGCCCCTCTTATCATCGAGGATACTGCGTACAAAAGACACTCTGTGCAACTTCATTGGACAATTCCCCTTTTACTCGGCCATCACCGTTTGCGTTCTAGTCAGGGTGCCAGTACCTAATTTCATTCCAAAGATTGGTATCCATACAATTGGATAACTAACCGTCAGAGTGGCGGGATGATACTGCGCCAAGGTATTACTGCATGAAAATGATCCGGTCGATGCGGACATCGTCTGAATTGTACCGTCCTTCTCCTCAATCGTCCCCGAATAAGTAATATTTGCCGCTGTCCAGTTCGGCAACGCGGCAGTAACTGCGGCGGCGGCGGATGCGCACGGATCTCCAAGTAGACCTCGGCCATTTTGAAACTGCTGGGAGCCGGCAAATGTGGCTTGCCCGAGCATCTCATACTGGATCAAAGCTAAACCGATGGAGAACATCCCCAGAAGGAGCATCATCATCAATGGCAGCACAAAAGCCATCTCAACCAGCGCTTGCCCATCGTTGCCTTGGCAAAAACGGGCGCAGGCCAGGCCACGGACAGATCTTGCATTGACGCTCACAGCCTTTGGTACATCGACACGCCCCTGATTACTCAACTGAGCTATGACTTGCCGACGCGGACCGCTCATTCTCTTCATGATGACCAGCACTCCTGTGCATTGTCGTGATGATGACCTAAACTCACCTGCATTGTCGTTCACAACAACCAGCTTCGACAACATAAATTTACACCAAGGACCTGAAGAACTCGCTAGGAATTTTGTCGGTCCCACAGGACACTAGCTTTTGCCCTTTCGCAGCCGCGCCAAAAATTGATCCAGTTCCCTTTTGCCTGCCCCCTGCACCTCGGATTCGTCGGGATCAACCTGGGGCTCTTGCAGAATAAACTGGAGGCCAACGCCGTCATTACCCCAACGGACAGCCCTCGAATGCACCGCAATCGAGTGTTCGACTCGGCTTTCTCCGCCCTGATCCTGTTGAATCGTCATCAGGATCAAGGTGCCCGGATACCAACGCTCCTCCGTCACCACGTACAGCCCTGTTGAGCTTATATCCTTTATCGTGTGCGCCTTCGGTGCTGCCCCAGTCCAGTAATACGCAGCCAAGCCTGGTAACGGATCGCGAGAAGCTCTTCTCCGATTCGGTGCTTTTCTAGGATCTGGAGACCACCAGCGTTCCAGCCAGCTTTTGGGGAGCTTGACGTCCTTCGCACCCGGTTCAACAAGGTCCATCTCGTATGGCTGTCCGAGTTCGGGATTCTCCTTCCCGTCGTAAGGGCGATCCGCGCCCAAATCCACCACCCCGGGACCGCCGCTCCAAAGTGGCTTTCCCCTCAATAGAACAGCGCCTTGCACGGTTCCGGTAACACCGCTTGTGCCCGAGAACCGCTCCAGGCGCCGCTGCATCTCCTCCGCCGCGCAGAGCACCAACTGATCGCCTGGCTGGGTCTGAGACGAATAGATGGAGTGAGTTGGCAAAGCAAGAACGCTCGCAGCTTGCGGACTCGAAGGGGTGACGCGGAATGTAGGAAATGACTCGACAACCTCAATGACTTTGCAAGCCTCGTCCAGATAAATCAGATCCAGCGGGTCTTGCAAATTCGTCTCGGGGATTCCTCTGAACGGCGCCATCCAGAGGCCCTCTCCAGACTTGAGCGCCAGCGTTCCCAGCAGTTCCTTAAGGCTTGCAGAGGACATGTCTGCACATGCGACCTCCAAGCCGAGGAAGCATTCGCGAGTCTGGTTATATGCGCAAAGTCGTCGTAATTCCATGTAACCTCCGGCCACCAGCAAGGATCCGGCAATGGGGTTATGTTCCGGAATCCCCGTTGTCTCTTTCAACCTTTGTCGTCAGAAACACACATTGTAAGACCCTTTCTCTGCGATCATCGAGCCAGGGACAAGCCCGGCCTACCATGCACACAGAAGGCAACCAGATCCAGTACCTGCTGAGAGCAGTACATGGGCGCAGATCATCCGCGCCCTCTGCCGGGGGGACACGAAGACACACTCATCGCTGAAAAGGCGATGCCTGGCCAGCGAAATAATCGAGTCGGCCAGCGAACTAGCCGACTCGATGAACCTGTGCTATTTGGTCCGCGTGCGACGGCGCTGAATCAAAACAACGAGAATGACAACGACCAACACACCGGCAACAATCCGAATAATCGTGGTAGAACCCATGAGAACTCCTCTTTCTTACGTCAAGAATGGCTGATGCACTCCCATGCGGGGGTGGAAAGTGAGTGAAACAGGAAGGAAATGGACGTCGAAGTGTACAGTTACCAATCCCCTGCGGACCAGCAACCTGCCGTGTGCCGTTTCACGACGCCCGAAACAGACGCGCAACCTGATCTACTTGGTGCGCGTACGGCGGCGCTGAATCAAAACAACAAGAATAACAACAACCAGCACGCCGGCGACAATCCGAATAATGGTGGTGGAATTCATGCTCGACCTCCTTCCTAATGACTCATCATCTTGAATGACTGCATGATGGAAAGCATTGCAGGGCCCAAAGCAACCAGGAAAAGCGATGGAAAGATAAACAGCACCAGTGGAAAAATCAACTTGATGGTAGTCTTTGCCGCTGCTTCCTCCACTGCCTGCACGCGCTGCGTTCTCAGTGTGTCGCTATGAACGCGCAGTGTCTTGGCAATGCTGGTTCCAAACTGTTCTGCCTGAATTAACATGGAGCTGAGATTGCGCACGGAATCAACGCCCGTGCGTTCCGCCAGATGTTTCCAGGCATCTGCACGCGCCCGACCGGCACGTTGTTCCAGCACCACAATTCCCAACTCATCGCACAGTTCCGGCTGGGCTCCTTTCAATTCCTCTGAGGTGCGTGCCACCGCCTGATCCATGCTGAGCCCGGCCTCAATACAAATGACGAGCAAATCGAGCACATCCGGCAGGCCGCGCCGGATCGCCTTCTGACGTTTGTTTATTCGCATCTTCAGCCAGTAATCAGGCCCAAGGAATCCCAGACCTATGGCCACAAGGTAGAAGATCAGGCTTCGATCCCCGAGTCCACTGACCAGACACACGAAGCAGAGAAGAATCGGGATCGCTACTTTGGAGCCATTAAAGACTTTGACCGCGGACTCACTGCGATAACCAGCACTCTGGAGATGCTGCAGGGTGACGGAGATCTCGGTCTGGCTTTTTGGTATAACGCTGTCGAAGTGCTCAACCACACCGCCAATCGAAATGCCTGTCTGCTGAATAGCGCTCAATAGGGATTTCTGCTTGGGGTGCGGGTTGATCGCTTCGGAGATCCGTTGAAACATGGCTTCGCGATAGAACAAAAGCAGTCCACCGCTCACGATCAGCAAAAACATTACACAAAAAGCAACAACTGCATATCCCATAGATCACCTTTAGACATCCATGTTGACGATGCTGTGAATAATGTAGCCACCAATCACGAGCAAGCCGAGAGCCGCCCACAGCATTTTACGGCCAGTTGGATCTGTCCACAAAGTACCCATCAATTCAGGGTTGACAAAATACAATGCGACTCCAAGGAATACCGGAAGGAACATCAGCACCCACCCAGTCATGCGTCCCTGAGCTGTGTGAACCCCGACCTGCCGCTTAAGGCGAAACCTCTCCCGGATAATATGAGAAGTCTTGTCGAGAACTTCGGCTAGATTCCCCCCGCTCTCTCTCTGGATCATAACCGCCGTTGCGAAGATGCGGACATCTTGAAGAGGAACACGGTTAATCAAGTTATCAAGAGCGATCTTCATGGCGAGGCCGAAGTTCTGTTCCTCAAAACAGGTTTTGAATTCACAACCGACTGGATCGGCACATTCACGAGCAACCGAGCCCATTGCGGCGATAAGGCTGTGTCCTGCGCGCAGGGCGCTAACCATCAAATCCAACGCTTCTGGCAATCCCTCTTGAAACCTGTTGAGACGCTTGGTGCGTTTATGGAACACCCAGCCTAAAGGTGCGGCGCCCAACAGCACCCCGGCCCCCATCGCCGGGAAGAAAAGGCCGAGCCGCCAGTAAACCGCAATAACCCCGAACAGAAAGCAGACGCTGCAACTGGAAAGCAGTGTTCCAGCACTCCAATGAAGATCGGCCTGACTGAGAAGAGCCTGCAGCCGTGGTGCCAATTGGAGGTGCAACAGTTTGCTGTTAATCCAAGGAATGCTGCTAAACTGCTCATTCTTGCGAAGACTACCGAGCTGACTGCGCTCTTCCGGACTGTCCGTGGCGAGAGCCGAGTCAAGAGTGGCATGAACCTGTTTCGCCTTCTGAAAGTCCCCCGACCCGCCGGCCATGGCCAGCAGCGCGACGACAGCAAACACGCCCAGGAATATTAAACCAACGATCCATACCATATCTGCTGCCTCCTTCGCTCAGTTGACCAGTGTTTCGTGCTCGAACAGAGCCGGCGGCAAGACAATGCCAGCGACGCGAAGCCGTTCGAGGAATCGGGGGCGAATATGAGTCGGTGAAAATACGCCGATGACTTTACCATCGGGTCCAATCCCTTTTCTGCTGAAATTAAAGATCTCCTGCATGCTGATGACGTTCTCTTCCATACCTGTGATCTCGGAGATGCTGGTGACTTTACGTGTTCCATCGCTCATACGGGCGGCCTGAACGACAATAGTAATGGCGGATGCTATCTGCTGGCGAACTGACTTTTCAGCCATATTCATATTGCTCATTGCGACCATTGACTCGAGTCTGGAAATAGCATCGCGTGGAGTATTGGCGTGAATTGTAGTCATCGAACCCTCGTGCCCGGTATTCATGGCCTGTAGCATATCGAAGGCTTCCTCTCCACGTACTTCGCCCATGATAATCCGATCCGGGCGCATACGAAGGCAATTGACCAGCAGTTGACGCTGACGAATCGCACCCTTCCCTTCGATGTTGGGCGGACGGGTTTCCAGACGCACAATATTTTCCTGTGCCAAGCGGAGTTCGGCTGCATCCTCGATTGTAACGAGACGCTCGTTTCGCGGAATGTACTGAGAAAGGATATTCAGAAAGGTCGTCTTGCCAGCGCCGGTGCCACCGGCGATCAGGATACTGATGCGGGCTTTCACCGCAGAGGAAAGCACCTCCATCATTTCCGGGGAAACGCTTTTCAACTGAACCAGTTGATTGGCAGCCAAAGGACCTGTTCCGAAACGACGAATCGACAAAGAAGGCCCGTCGAGCGCCAGCGGCGGAATAATGGCATTGACACGAGAGCCGTCTTGCAGTCGAGCATCAACCATTGGCGATGACTCATCGACCCTGCGGCCGACGCGCGACACGATGCGGTCAATGATCTGCAGCAGGTGTCGGTCGTCGCGAAACGTCGTATCAACCCTCTGCAGGAGCCCGCCTTTCTCAATGAAGACATGATCTTTGTTGTTAACCAGGATATCTGAAATTTTAGGATCCCTGAGCAGCGGTTCGAGTGGACCAAGACCAAAAACTTCGTCGAGCAGGTCAGCCTGGATCTGTTCCTGCTCTTCAAAGTTGAGAGGCACGCGCTGCTCGGCAATAATCTCCTTGACAATGCCCGCCACAGCTTGGCGCGCCTGGGTGGTATTGACGCGTGACAGTTTCTCCAGATCCAGCTTGGAGATCAGAGTCCGGTGAATTTCCGCTTTATACTTTTCTAGATTCGGCAGTTCCATATTCGACCTTCCATCAGGAGAAAAGGTTCAATCACATGACAAACATTGCCCTTGCCCAAAGATTCGGGAAAGGAACCAAAAGGCGCATTACTGAGCCAGAGCAAAGGTTACATTCACCGTGGTCTCCACTTCCACCGGCTCACCGTCGAGCAGATATGGCCTGAAGCGCCAGGTCCTCACTGCGTCCTGGGCGGACTGCCGTAACATCGCAGGTCCGTTAATAACATGGAGGTTTTCCACAGATCCTGCCTTGGAAATCGTGGCCTGAATGACCACCGTGCCGGAAACATGGGCGCTCCTGGCAATCGGCGGATACACTGGCGTAGTCTTCTTAGTCAGCAGGCCAACGGCAATACCAGCCGAAATGTTCACCTTCTTGGGTGCTTCAACTTTCACTTTGGGTCCGCTTTGTCCGCCAAAGACGTTTCCACCGGAATTCCCCATGCCTTCCATGCCGGCCGCGCTAAAGCCCGAAGAGGGTGAGGCTTCCTTTCCGGCAAGCATCTTAAGATCATTCGGAATTCTCGACGGTGCAGACAGCTGATGATTCATCGCCTCCGCCTGCGCGCTAAGTGGCGTCGCCTGATTTGTCGGTGTAGGAGTGGGTGTGGTAGCCGACTTAGTATCAGTTGAAGTTGTATTTGTCGTCGCCACAGACATCGCAGGCGTTGGCTTTTGCTCATTGATGATTGTCTGCGTCTGCTGTGGTACAGCCGATTGATTCGGTGTTACCGATTTGGACTGTAACTTGAAATATCCCAGCGAGAGAACAGCAAGCAGAAGCACAGCCGCGCCAACCGATGCAAACAACACGATTTTCTTAGGCTTTCTCGCGCCCGCGTTCTCTTCCTCCAAATCCTCTACGACTTCGGATCGTGGCGACCGATACGCATCAACATGGGCTTTTGCCGGTGTACGCGTATCGGGCCTCTGATACCGATCCGGCACGGACGGCAGCACGGCAACCCGCGCTGACGCAGGGTTCACCGGCGGCTTGTGGGATTTGTCCGAATCTGGCGGACGATCGAATCCTTTGAAATCGGCAGGTTGTGTCGCGGGAGGCTCTCCGTTGTCCCATTCGCCAAAATCTGCCGGTAGCGTTGTAGGTTGCTCCGTATCTATTTCTTCTCGAGGTACCATTGCCCGTCAGCTCCCTTCACATAAGTAGCACCTTTGTAAGTGCGCGTTTCAGGTTCATTTTCCAGTTTGGGGGTACTGTTGCTTTGGTACGCACCCTCCTTCGCGTCTGCCATCTCCATACGGTCCTCCTCTGCATCAACCGTTGACGGCATGAGCGAAGCGATATTAGCCAGCCCTTCCACCTCAAGCGACACCGTGGTCTGCGTAGTCGTGTAATCCGCCGCGTCCGTTGGCATAAAGGTTACTGAAAGCGTTTGTTTTCCTGCTGTAAGCACTGTGCCTGCGGCAGGAGTATAAACGAAAGTTCCCGGAACCAACGCCGTGGCCCTGAGCTGAGCAGCGCTGAGAACCGTGCCGTAAGAAATCGCGGCAGGAGCCTGCCAAGTGATGATTGGCGTTGCCTTGGTGACCGTAAGCGGAACTCTGGCCCGCACCGTGTCTTCATTCGCGGTATTTTTAGGCGTAAAAGTCACCGAGAGCTCATGCTCTCCCGCCGCAAGCACTTCGCCAGCCGCCGGATCGTAGGCGAAGGAGCCCGGCACAGACGCCTTGGCGTTCAACTGTGCAGCGCTGAGAGCTGTTCCATAGACAATCGATGCAGGTGCTGGCCAGCTAACGGCCGGCGTAGCCTTGGTGACCGTCAGCGACACGGTCACCTCTGCCACGGGGAAGTTTATGTCCTTCGGAGTAAAAGTAACCGAAAGCGTATGCGTTCCTGTTGCAAGCACCTCGCCTGCGGCAGGAGTATAGACAAATTTTCCCGGAACCTGTGCCGTGGCGTTCAGCTGATCCGCGCTGAGTGCGGTTCCATGAGAAATGGCTGCAGGCGTTGGCCACATGATTGCCGTTGGCTCTGCCTTGGTCACCGTAAGCGCAACCTTGGCCTGCACTGCGCAGCAGTCCGAAATATCCGTTGGAGTGAACTTTACCGACAGCGTATGCGTTCCCGCCGCAAGCACCTCGCCTGCCGCAGGAGCATAAACAAATTTTCCCGGAACCTTTGCCGTGGCATTCAACTGGTCCGCGCTGAGCGCAGTGCCATAGGCAATCGAAGCGGGCGTCGGCCACGTAATAACTGACGTTGCCTTCTCGACTGTAAGCGATACTGCAGCCTGCACTGCGTTGTAGTTCGTGGTGTCCGTCGGTGTGAAGGTCACCAAAGGCGTATGCGTTCCTGCTCCGAGCACCGCGCCTGCGGCGGGAATGTAAACAAATTTGCCCGGGACCGATGCCGTGGCATTCAACTGGTCTGCGCTGAGTGGAGTGCCATAGGCAATTGATGCAGGCTTCGGCCATGTGATCGCCGGCGTGCCCTTGGTAACTTTCAGCGCCACCGTGGCCTGTGCCTCGGTGTAATTCGTAGTATCCGTCGGAGTAAAGGCAACTGATAGCTCCTGAACTCCTGCTGTGAGCACTTCGCCTTCCGCGGGAGTATAGACAAACGCCCCGGGAACCGACGCCTTGGCATTCAACTGATCAGCGCTAAGTGAAGTGCCATAAGCAATCGAAGCGGGCGTCGGCCACATAATCGCCGGCGTAGCCTTGCTGACAGCCAGCGACACGGCAGCCTGCGTCTCGCTGTACCCCACGGCGTCTTCAGGAGTGAAAACGACCGAAAGCGTCTGAACTCCTGCCGAGAGTACCGCGCCCGCGGCAGGAGTATAGGCAAAGGTACCCGGAGCCGAGGCCCTGGCATTGAGTTGAGCGGAGCTGAGTTCCGTGCCATAAACAATAGATACGGGCGTCTGCCACGAGACGGCTGGTGCGGCCGTCCTGACAACAAGCAACACGGTCGCCTGCAGTGGAGTGTAGGCTGCGGTGTCCTCTGGCGTGAAGTCAACCGTAAGCGTATGGGTTCCCACCGGGAGCACCTCGCCTGCAGCAGGAGTGTAGACGAATTTTCCAGGAACCGAGGCCAGTGCCCTGAGCTGCCTGCTGCCGAGCGCGGTGCCATAGCCTATCGGAGCCGGTGTCGACCATGCTACCGCCGGCACCTCCTTTTCGCTGGAAGCCACCTCACGGGGACTTACCTCATGGAGATGACTTACCTCATGGAGATCCACTTCACGCGGACTAACTTCACGCGAGCTGACTTCACGTAAAACTACTTCACGAGGACTTACTTCACTTGGACTTACTTCACGCGGCGCCTTCGTCTGCAGATGCCATTCGCCATCCGCACTCTTTACATAGGTGGCGCCTTTATAAGTGCGCGTTTCCGGCTTGGCCGGTTCGCTGGCAACTCTCGCGCTCTCTACTGGCGCCCGCTTTGTGCCCTCATAATCGCTACGATCTTCAGTCTCCGTTGGCACGGACGGCGTCTCTGTTTCTGCCACAAACCGGGTTTCACCCCGAGAAGGATAAACGGGCGCCTCCGGTATCTTCGCCATGGTGTCATGACGAGCAGCGCCCCGCGCCCTGCCAGCTTTATCCTCGCTGGGATCCAAGCCCAGCGACGTGAGCGAAGTGGTCTCATCGGGGGCGGAAATCTTGGCCGCAAGACTCCGGCTGAGACTCTTGAGACTAAAGCCGCCCGTCTTCTTTCCCTCGACAACGGGAAGGCCGCAAGCGCTCCGCGCCATCTGCCGGATCAATCTGGAGATGGGCGAATCTTCAAGCGCCAGAGGAATGGCGGTGGTCTGCATACGCCGCACGGCAGCATAATCGTTGGGTATTTTCCAATTAGCCGGCTTGGTAAGCGCCTTCGTAATCTGGTCTTCCGCAACGCCCAAGGTACGATGCTCGTACCGGTTTAGTACGATTTCCAGCTTCGGGACCCCAGTGGTGAAGTACTGTGAGATCAAGCGGTTCGAGTTGCGCAGCCCGGCGATGCTGGCCTGAATGACCAGGTAGACCGTGGAGCCATCTTTGAAGACGCTCGTTCCCGCCAAATCGAGCCTGGACCCCATGTCGACGACTACATTGTCGAAGTCCTGCCGCGCTACCGCGATCAGTTTGTCAATATCTTCATCGGAAGCATCGAATTTCGGAAACTTGCCGGGCGCAGCCAGCACAGAAACTCCCGAGCTATGTTTGACCATAAGCCTTGAGAGAAAGCTCGAATCCAGGCGGCTTGCATTCTGAAGCGCATTGATGGTCGAGTATTCGGCCGTGATCCCGAGATTGAGCGCGGCGTCTCCTAGTGGAAGATCAAGATCAATCAGCAGAGTGCTTTCGTTGCACTCCTGCGCCAGGGATACCGCAAAATTGCAGGCCAGGGTCGTCACGCCATCCCCGCCCTTGGCGCCGAGAAATGCCAGCAGCCTGCCTCCCGTTTTCTTCGGGGGACGCGTTGCAGGACGCCGTGCAGAGGCCCGGATCAAAGCCTCTGCCATGGTGTTTTGAGCGAAAGGCAAAGTCAGGAATTCACGAGCGCCAGCGCGCATGCAACGAACCAGCAATTCCGGATCGGTCTTCATTGAATAGACCATCACCGTCGAGGTGTCATTGGCGCAGATGCTCTCCACCAATTCCAGGGCGTATTCGGGATGACTGTCCAAGTCAATGATAATGACGTCATAATGCTGATCCAGCAGCTTCGGCACATCGTCGAGGCTAGCGGGATAAGAAGAAAACTCCCGGATTTCGTTGCCCTGGCATCCGGTAAGAGCGCTGGCGGCCGCCTTGCGGCGATCTTCGTCCGGGCCAATCAGCGCAATCGACAGGACGTCGGCGCCAAGGGAATCCGGATACTGATCCGCTAGATAGGAAGAAGAAGATTCTGAATTCACGAGATTTCTACCCCCCAACGCGTGCAACTTTCCTTGTTGGTTACCGGAAGATTGATAGGTCGATTGCCAGTTTGACATGATTCTACTCCGATTGCTCAATGAGCGAAGAATGACATGAGCGTTCCGATCGCAATGGCCGGAGCGTAAGGCATCTTGCGCTTCAGAGGATTGGCGAGGACCATCTCAGGATCGCGGACCATTCCGCGCCGTTTCCAGCCAAGAAGAACATCGCCTGCGCCGGTGAACATTTCTTTGAAAAATCCGGCATAAACAGCCCAGCACAAAACCATGATTCCACCAGCCAATCCTGTCAGGATCAGCGCGAGGAACAGTTGAGATGGCCCAATCCAGGCCCCGATCGCGGCGCATAGCTTCACGTCACCGGCTCCCATGCCCCCCATCCAGAAAAGAAAACCATAGATAAAGACAGCAAGCGCGAATCCCGCAAGGCTCTGGCCGATGCCATGCCAACCAAAGCCTTGGCCGTGTCCGTTCCAGTCGTAACGCCAGGGGGAGACTACAATCCCCGCCAAAAGGAAAGGAAGCACCAGCCAATTCGGGACACGGCGGCTGCGCAGGTCCGTGAACGTCGCCACCGCGAGCACAATCAGCGTCGGCCACCAGGCAAACCAGTGCATATACTGCATACCCTTGCCCCCCCTCCGATAGCGTTCCTGGAGATCTCTCTCCTTGCAATTACCGAGCCAATCCAGCAATTGCTTAATCAATCAGCATAAAAAGCCAAAACCGTCTTGTTCTTCGATAGAGTTGTCGTGATATTGTCTGCACATCTGTATACGCTCGTTTACAGGTCGCTGGTCTAGAGTGAAGTGACATGTATACACTCTTCAAAATCGGCTCCCGTAGAGAGCACCGGCGCCGCATACAGAGATATCTGCGCTAAAGTCCTTGATAATTCTTATACTTATCCAGATGATACCTGATTTTTCCAACGGGAGATCAAGGTCTGCTGTTTGGAAAACTGTTGCCTGAGAGCGCATCCATATCCAAACGGGACATGATGCGAATCGGCAAAACGATCTCATTTTAAGAAATAGTATGGAGTTTATTACAGTGGGGGCTCTCGCTTCCTGACGGTCGCGTCAACTTGAGAGGATCAATTTCCATTTACAGCCTTTCCAAAAATGAGCGATTGGCTATTTCTATGCTTCTTGTCATTTTCTGTATCGTTGCATTCCTGCGTAAATGTAGAGAAATAAAGAACATCCTATTTGCAGCGATTTGAGCGGAGGGGCACGTGGGAGCCCTTGATCTCCGCTCAAATGTCCCCGCACACTTTGACGGCAAACACCCCGGAAAATCCGGGGTGGCCTCCCTTGTCAGGTTAACAAGTATGGTTCCCCTATCCCGGGAACGTTACATAAGTAACCTCGACATCAAAACACCCTCTATTTAATATGTCCGTTACAGTCGAGAATTGACAATTGAACCATTGAAAGCTTTTTGTCGGATGGGGCACTTATTCCGGCACAAGGTCATGATTGACATTTCAATCTCTGTTCCAGGATGATGATCGCAACTTTTCCGCTTCGCCCCAAGGCGGTTTGGCAACGTTCTGTGAGGGAACGAGTCCCGCAATGATCAAAATCGGGTTTTATTCAGAAGACCGTACGCTCCACACGTTGCTTTCCTCAGCGCTTGGGAAGGAATTCGAAGTACTCCTGCAATCGGATGAGGATGGGATGAACCTGCTCCGCGCTGCTGGAGATTGCGATGTCATGATTCTGGATCTGCATTCGAATCATGATTCGCTTCAGGAGCGAATTGGCTGCACCCAGCGTCTGATTGCGACCAAGGTTCCCGCCGTCATCATGGCAGATGATAGCCTGCGCTCGACTGCGTTTGAACTCGTTCGGACCGGTGCCTTCGGCTACTGCCGCAGGCCGCCCTCGATTCGAGATCTGAAGACCATGCTCAGCCGAGCATATGAGAACTCCACGCTTCGCCAGCAACTGAAAAATGTGCAGCAGCAGTTGGAAGTGCCCGACAGTTGCGACCAGCTGATCGGAGCGAGTCCGCAGATGCAGCGGGTCTATCAGCTCATTCATCGTGTCACCAGCCTCAATGCATCGGTGCTCGTAACCGGCGAAAGCGGAACCGGCAAGGAGCTGATTGCACGCGCCATCCACGATCTTGGCTCCCGCTCGAATCGCCCGTTTGTGGCTGTTTCCTGTGGCGCAATTCCTGAGACTCTGATTGAGGCCGAATTGTTCGGTCATGAAAAGGGCGCCTACACCGGCACGGTTGGCGCACGCGAAGGCTACTTCGAGCAGGCGGCCGACGGTACGCTCTTCCTGGACGAAATCGGCGACCTGAGCCTCTTCACGCAAGTCAAGTTGCTGCGCGTCCTGCAGCAGATGGAATTCTGCCGTCTGGGCAGCACCAGGCTCATCCCTTTGCGGGCTCGGCTGATCTTTGCGACTCATCAAGACTTGGCCAAATTGGTGGCCGAAGGAAAATTCCGCCAGGATCTTTTCTACCGCATCAACGTCATGCGAATTGAATCGCCGGCGCTGCAGGATCATCCGGATGACATTCCCCTGATTGCCAAGCATTTTCTGCTGCACTATGGGCAACTGTTTCAGAAGCCGATGGACGACATCGAGCCCGACGCAGTGGCTCTGCTCCAGAGTCACCGGTGGCCCGGCAATGTACGCGAACTGGAAAATGTAATGCAGAGGGCCATCGTTCTGGCCCCCGGAAGAACGGTCCGCGCTGAAGACTTGAGCGTGAGCATCGATGAAACCGACGGTGACATCACGGATGGTGACATCGATGACATCGTCGACATCAGCGATTACCATCCAGCAGGCTCCTTTGAACGGCAGATTCGCGACTACAAGATCAAACTGGCTGTAACGGCCGTTCGCGAGAACAACGGCAACAAGACGCTGGCTGCACGCAGCCTGTGCATCTCCCGGGCTTATTTGCATCGCTTGATCCGGCTTGCCGAGCCAGATCAAGCCGCGGATCAACAGAGCCTCAAGGACGTCCAGACTGCCTGAGCGCCATACCGGAAGGCTGGAGCAGGAAGAGTGGAGTTTTAGCCACTCCTAGGCAAGCTGCCCGGTGGACAGCAAGGGAAGAATCGTTCTGAGCTTGTGCCTGGAGTTTTCCGAGGGTCTGCGCTTCCCTGCCCGTGTCGCTGTGTTTTAAGGAAGCTGGGAATAAGTCGATATTTTGAAGGGTACAAGCTTTAGCCTGTACGTAAAACCCTCAAAATCAACGCGGGCATTAGCCCCTGAGGGTAGGTATTTCCAAGCAACTTGTTTAAGTATGCAAATGGTACTCGAGCGGTCCGGCGATGACCATACCGCTGTTCTGCCGTCCGTGAATATACCAGCAGCACCAGTTTGTTTCGTGGACCTGATCATCGGGAGGCGCGATCAAATCCCTATAGATTACCTTTCCATAGAGAAAGACCTTTTCTTCCCAGGTTTCAATGCGCTTGAATCTTTCTTCCGAGTCGCAAAGTCCCTTTACATCATCGCGGCAGAATTGCTTGAGGGTCATAAATTCGCCCGGCAGCAGGATAATTGGCGCCACCGCAGGAGCGGGTTTTTCATTTTTATACTCGGGAGTGCTGGGAAGGTTCTTTTCGTCAATAACAATCGACGTTGCTTCCTCAGTTGCGATCATTGTGCCGGGAGTGCGGCCACGGTTCGTGGCTACAATCGTAAAACTATTCTCACTGCTCCGGGATGGCTCGACAGTTATCAGTATCCAGGGCCTCTCAGCGTGGATGACAGCCTGAGCATTCAACAATGCGGCCTGAGCGCTGGCCGCGGCGGCGTCGGCTGCCATCTCCGCGTATCCGGTTTGACGGTCAATCTTTCTCAGCAGAGAGATGGCCAGCATAACGCCGATATAGCCCACAATGGCGAGCACCAAATAGGCGCCCCACAGAATCCTGTCGTGCAGGGTCCATGGCAAGGGCGTGACAGGCGGATCGACAATAGTAACGCGCGGCGGCTGGCTGGCAGGGCTGCTGTCTTCGCCTTCGGCCCCGTGAGCTGTGGCATCCTGCGGGTCGGCGATCTTGGCCGCCGGATGAGCAGTGCTCCGGGCAGCCGCAGGGGACGACGCCGATTTCGTCGTGTGGGATGATGCCTGCGCCGTCGAATGGGTGGTTGCCGGCCGGTTTGCGCTGGAAGAAGTAGTTGGCTTGGCGGGAACCGCCCCGGCCACCTGAGCAATGGCCAACAGCACTGAGAATGTCGCGACGCCCCTGAGCCCCATGGGGAAAATGTATCACACCGCACACACCAACCCGGCAGACCGCTGACCGCTCCAGCGCAATCAAATGGACATTGCCGGGCTGGAAAATTGTGCGATCCAGGCGCCGCAGGCTCGATTAGCATCCATCTGCTTGCTAACCCTTGCAGGCCTGAGCAGACAGCCTTGGCTACTTCTCCACTTCCACGCCACGCCAGAAGGCCACATATCCCTTGACCTTGCGCGCCACCGGGCTGGGGTCGGGATAGTACCAGGCCGCGTCCGGGTTATCCTGCCCATTGATCAGCAGACTCATATAACGCGCCTGGCCCCTGATTGGATCGAGCGAGGTGGTACTGCTGGGGAGAAAATACTCACGCTTGAGGCTGGATTCGGGGAAATAGACGTTTCCCTCCACCGTGACTGTCTTGTCGCTTTCGGCAATAACTTTGCCGTTCCAGATTGCTCGTGCCATCGTCGGTTTCGCTGAACTCCGCTTCTGTTCTTGGCCAGCCAAGATGGTTCCGGCTCAAGTAACGGATACGACATTAGCAGAAAATTGAATACATTGCGAGTCCGATTGAAGACGGGAAAGGATTGAGGCGCTTCTCGCCTGGTCTACACACGTCGGGTTGCGCCATCATCATGCCCTTGCGGCTCGAATTCGACGAGGACTTTCAGCTTCGGGGCAGCGGAGGATAAAAGTCCTAACCGTGCGTCTCTGGCCGGGAAGGCAGGCTCTTGCGCCGTGCTTCCACATTCTTCAGCACCGCCTCGTAACGCAAGGTAGCGGCTGAAAACCTGTTCACCAGTTCGGAGGTCTTCACCAGAAATCCTGGATTCTTCTCCCGGATTGCATCCAGGATGGGCGCAAACTTGGCCAGCAAGAAAAAGCCCTCGCCGTTGCAATCGACAAACAGCTCTTCTGAAACCGCCCCGTGCACCACCATGGCCGCGGCCATCTCCCAATAGGTGAGCACCTGCCGCAGCCAGGCGTTGTGCGGGTCGGCCGGGTTCTCTGCCACAGCAAAGAATTCCTCGGCGGTAGCCGGCCAGAACTCTCCGGTCACCCACGCTCGTGCCTGGCGCATCACCGCTTCGGTACGCAGTTGATAGAGCTTGAGAATGATTTCAGCATCGGCTGGGGTTGCAAGCATACGTTCCATTGTGAGTTCTCCGCTGCCTCATGGTAACGGATTCCGCTGGAAGCCGTTGGAAACTGCTTCCAGCGGCGCAACCGCTGATGGAGCTGGCGCTAAAAAGGTTTTTCAACTACACCCGCATGAGCTCTGCCCGTGCATTATTAGGCTGTTGTATTGACCAGGCTTCCCGTTCCCTGTCCATTCAGCACCAGGTAGCTTGCCAGCGCCTGCAAGGCTCCCTGGGTGCTTCCGGAACTGAGCGACGTTGAAATCTGGTCGATCAAGGTCTCGAGCGGGCTGGTGGCCTTGCTGCTGGAAGAGTCCGAACCATCCTCAGCCTTCAAATCAGCCTGAACGGTAGTTGCGTCCGCCTTGGCCGCCGTGGCATCTCCAGAAGTGAGGTCCTTGAGAAGCGAAGTCACGTCTTTGGTGAGGTTGTCGGAAGAAGTCGTGGAGGACTGCTCCGCCAGCGTAGCTTCCTCAGCCGCCAGATCGGTCTTGAGCTTGGTCAGATCGGTCTTGGCGGAGGTCGTATCCCCAGAGGCCAGCGCCTTCAGGAGCACGACCATATCCTGCGTGAGGGTGCTCAGTGCGTTGTCGGTGGTGCTGGCAACACTGGACGCCGTGCTCGCAGTGGTCGATGTAACCGAGCTGCTTGAGCTTGTACTCGTTGTCGCAGTCAAAGCGGCTGCGAGCGCACTATCCAAGAGTGAAGCAGAGGAAATCGCAGAAACTGACAAAATGGCCCCTTCCGGAGATGCCGGATACACATCCAGGCTACCTATCGGCAGGGTGTAAAAATAAATTCAGGTTTTTTTAATTTTTTTATTGTGCGACAAAAAAGCCCCAAGGCAAACGCGCTTTTGAAGAGAGGTTCAGGGCGGTCTCTATCAAGAAAAAGCCGCCCTGCTCGTCTTACTGATCCGGCCCCGAAGTATAGATACACCGTGCCCCGTCTTTGCGCCTTTTTCCTGGCGCAAAGGCGGGAAGCCAATGAATTTCTTCTGGGCCGGATCAATAGCCGATCCCGTCGCTTCACGCCGGATCGCTCGCCTGAATCTACCTTAAGCCGGCTGCACGGCCTTCTTGCCGCTCTTCTCTGGCTGCTCTTCAATCACCGGCCCATGCGTTGCGGCCGTCGGCGCCGTAGGTGCGTCTCCGATCCGTTTCGAATAGCTGCACGTCACAGCGCTCTCGGCAGGCTCGACCGCCTTCTTGCCGCGCTTCTTGGGCGCGGGTTTTTCCTCGGCACTCTTCTTCTTGTTCGGGCATTCCAGAAAGATCCCCGACTCCCGCGTCTTTTCCACCAGATACGGACTGCCGCACTCCGGGCACTTCTGGGCCACCGGCTTGTAATTCGACGTGAAGTCGCATTTTGGATAGTTGGTGCAACCCCAGAAGATGTTGCCCCTGCGCGCCTTGCGCTCGGCCAGATCGCCCTGCCCGCACTTCGGGCATTTCATCCCCTCAATCAGGTTCTGCTTCACGTACTTGCACTTGGGATACCCCGAGCAGGAAACAAACTCCCCATACGCGCCCTGGCGCAGCACCAGTGGCTTGCCGCATTGCGGGCAGTCCTCGCCGGTAGGCTTGGGCGTGGATTGCTTCTGCTGCTGCTTCTGGGTCAACTTGCGGAAGGTCTTGCAGGGCGGATCCTCGTTGAATCCAGGGCACGACATGAACATCCCGAACGGCCCGCGCCGCAGCACCATCACCCGGCCACAGTTATCGCAATACTCTTCCGCCTCGCCCGCCTCCTGGGCCTCCGGCGTGTTCATCTCCGGCTTGTCCGCCGTGTTCTCCTTGGTGAACGTGCAACTGTTCTTGTCCTTCTTGTTATAGGCCGAACAAGCAAAGAAGCTGCCAAACTTGCCCCACTTCAACACCAGCGGAGAGCCGCACAAGTCGCATTTTTCGTTCGTCGGCTTCTCCATGCGCTTGATGTCTTCCATCTTCGCGTCGGCGTCCTTCAGCTCGTCCTCGAAGTGGCCGTAGAAGCCGTTAAGAAGATCAGTCCACTTCTCATTGCCTTCCTCGATCTCATCCAGTTCCTCTTCGAGTTTGGCCGTGTACGCCACGTCGAAGATATACGGGAAATTCTTGACCAGAAGGTCGCAGACCACCATGCCGATCTCGGTCGGATAAAAGCGTCCGGCAATCTTGGTCACATATTCGCGGTCCTGGATGGTGTTAATGATCGACGCATAGGTCGAAGGCCGGCCGATGCCCCTCTCCTCAAGCACTTTGACCAGGGATGCTTCGTTATAGCGCGGAGGCGGCTGGGTGAAGTGCTGCTCGCTGTATAGCTTATCGAGCTCCAGCTTCTTCACATGGTCCAGATTGGGCAGCTTGTTGCCTGCCTCGTCCTCCTCGTCGTCCTTCTCGGCGACTTCGTAGACTTTCAAGAATCCGTCGAAACGCAGGACCGAACCGCTCAGGCGAAAGTCATACGTCTTCCCTGTCTTCGTGCTGACCGCGGCAATCTTCGCCGTGGTTACGTCAAAGACTGCCGGCGCCATCTGCGAAGCCAAAAACCGCTGCCAGATCAGGCGGTAAAGCTTGAGCTGTTCCTCGGTCAGGTAGCGCGCAATCGACTCCGGGGTCCGCGAAACGTCCGTGGGCCGGATGGCTTCGTGCGCGTCCTGCGCCGCCTTCTTGCCCTTGTACAGATTTGGCGTCTTGGGCAGGTATTTTGCTCCTAACTGCTTGGTAATCCGCTCCCGCGCTCCGGCGATCGCTTCCGGCGACACGCGCGGCGAGTCCGTTCTCATGTAGGTAATGAGGCCGACAGTCCCCTCGGCGCCCACGTCGATGCCCTCATAGAGCCGCTGCGCCACGCCCATCGTCCGCCGTACATTAAAGCCCAGCTTGTTGGCCGCGTCACGCTGCAACTGGCTGGTAATGAACGGAGCCTGCGGTCTCCTCTGCTTCTCCGTGGACTGGACTGAAACCAGCGACCACTTCGCGTCCTGGAGCGCAGCGATCACCTCGTCCGTCGTTTTCTTGTCCGGCAAGGCATTCGAGATGAACTGGTCTTTTCCGTCCTTATCCTGGCCGTTCGCAACCCGCGCCGGCTCGCCGTCGATGCCGACAAAGTGCGCCTTGAGCTTGGTTTCGGCCTGCTTCTCCGGGTAGAGCACGGCGTCCAGCGTCCAATTCTCCACCGGCTTGAACGCGCCAATCTCCCGCTCCCGCTCAACGACCAGCCGCACCGCCACCGTCTGCACGCGCCCGGCCGAAAGCCCCCGCCGCACTTTTTTCCACAGCAGCGGCGAAACCTGGTACCCCACCAGCCGATCCAGCACGCGCCGCGTCTGCTGCGAGGCCACAAGATCCTGGTCCAGGTCGCGGGGATGCTTGAAGGCCTCCTGCACGGCTGACTTCGTAATCTCGTTGAAGGTCACCCGGCGAATCTTCTTCTTCTCTTTCGCCGTGGTTCCCAACTGCAGGGCCAAATGGTACGCAATCGCCTCACCCTCGCGGTCAGGATCGGGCGCTAGGTAGATTTCATCCGCCTTGGCCGCCTCGCGCTTCAGTTGCGCCACCACCTTCTCCTTGCCGGGAGAAACAATCAGCGTCGGCTCGAAGGTGCGATTCTCCAGCTCCACGCCAATCTCTTTTTTGGGCAGGTCCATGATGTGCCCGACAGATGCCAGAACCTCGAAGCCCTTGCCCAGATACTTCTCAATCGTCTTGGCCTTGGCGGGCGATTCGACGATCACCAGTGTTTTGCTCATTGCCATCCTTGATTCCAATCCCACTGTATCCTGTCCGGCCTATTGGATTCGGCTCGGGCCTGTTCTCATGTCTACGCAAACAGCTTAAATTCTGTCCGCACCGCTGGCCGATTTTCCGTCCGGGAAAAAATCAACCACAAAAATTGGACCCTACCACGGAACACCGCTTCGTTTCCACTGGCAAGCAGGAGATTTCTCGTTTTTCGTTGATTTTTTGGGCCGCAATTCCCTTTTTTCTCGGTATAAAAGTCTCACATGCAAAACTGGCGCATCTGATTCTGTTCAGAAGGCATGTGCTTCCGCCTGTGCGTCAAAGCTAAGAAACTAAATGGATTGTTCCTCGAAAAAGAAAAATTATGCGTGGCGGAGATGCGGGCATCCGCAAATTCCATCCGCGTCAAGTCACATATTTGATGATCGCTCCGCGCAAAAGAGATTCTTTGTCCGCAAAGCCCGCGCTCAATTCCTTGTTGCGGAATCGGATGCGCCGCCCCAACCGCATGCGGCATGGTTTCGTCTCGACACAACACCTGAGCTCTTGCTGAACGTGCAGGAAATACAGGGCAATCACAAGGAAAGACAGACGAAACAGCCCAGGCTGATCTCCTTAAAGAGACTCCGCCCGGGCTACAAGGCTGCAGAATGATATTGAAGAAACGTCGCTATTCGGCTCTTTTCAAAACGAGCCGACGCCTGAATCCGAGCAGCGCCAGTATACCCGTTGCCAGCAGAATGAACGAACCCGGTTCCGGAGTCATCCCGATGACCGTGCTGGTCACCTTGACTGGATCAATGTAACCGACGGTCTGGTTGTCGGACTCGAATCCGGCGCCAGTGGTCTCGGTAAATACGATTTCGTCAAAGTAGCCGGTCGTATCGAAGAAGTTCAGAAAAGCGAACTGTTCGCCCGAGTCTTGTCCGCTGTAGTTGCTATTCGGGTTGCCGCAAAATGCGTTGCTCGAACTGGGGCAGGAGCCGACCAGCGACTCGAACCCCCCCGGCGTAAAGTCGTACAGGAGAGTCTCGGTTCCGAGCGAATTCTTCTCATAGAATTTGAGGTCGTTTCCCGCGTCGAGCGCCGAGAACCACAGCCCGAAATAATTCACGCCGGAAAGATTGCCGGATGTGGTCAGTTTCAGCGTGTAGCTGCTATCTGAAACCGACGCATAAAAGCCGCTTCCTCCCGCGCCCCCGTATTCGTCGGATTTATTGATATTGATCGACCCGGAGTAAGCTCCCGATATCGTTCCGGTCGGACTCCCCACGGTCGTTACCACGGGGAACGCACCTGCCTTCGGTACAGCCCCCGTAGCGAATGTCTGCTCGCCAACCGAGCAGACCGAGGCGCTCGCGCACAATGCCGACGTATTGGGCGTTTCCGTCTTCGCCGTCAGATATGTGGGCACAATCGTGTCGCCGTACATTGCGGAAGCCGCGCCAACACCAATCATCGCCATCAAGGCAAAAGTTTTCCAGCCCTTCGTTCCAGTCATTCTCATCCGAAAGACTCCCATCTCTGTGATTTTGTTTTGGACCTTTTAACTCCATTATCATAACCTGCATGTCCACCTTTTTCGCCTGTAATTTCAAGATAATACGCATCTTAAAGTAACGGCATTCCAACCATGGTAACTAGGATCTCTGGGTACTTCAGGGATCATCAGCATCGATCCGCACCCTCCGGTCGTCCTTTGCAGCGATGCGAAGACCAGGCTGCGCAATGAACAAGATTCCACCCGCGCGTCCGTAAACCGGCAAACGCTCGTCTTTCATCGGAATGAAATCATTCATTCAAACGTCCGTAACATTCCTTACAGACAATCGAATGCAGCAGGATACCTGCTCAGGAGATTTTCGTGAAAAAAACGTTGATTGCGGTTGGTTTACTGGCTTTGGCCTTAAGTTCCGCTCAGGCGCAGAAGTTGACCGGAGCAGGTGCGACTTTTCCTTATCCGATCTACTCCAAGTGGTTCAGCGAGTATAGCGCCGCGCATCCAGGCGTTCAGATCAACTACCAATCGATCGGTTCCGGCGGCGGCATCCGCCAGGTAACCGCTGGCCTGGTGGACTTCGGCGCGACCGACGGTCCAGCCACCGACGAGCAGCTTGCCGCGTCCAAGACCAAGCTCATTCACATTCCCACGGTATTGGGCGCGGTGGTGCCTATCTTCCACATCTCCGGCGTCAACGACATCAAGTTCAGTTCCTCCGTCCTGGCCGAAATCTTCCTGGGCAAGATCACCGTCTGGGACGATCCGCGCATCGTCAAGGACAACCCCGGCGTGAAGCTTCCCAACGAGAAGATTCTGGTGGTCCACCGCTCCGATGGCAGCGGAACCAGCTACATCTTCACTGATTACTTGAGCAAGGTAAGCAAGGACTGGGCCAACGGACCCGGCAAGGGCACTTCGCCGAGCTGGCCGGTTGGCGTGGGTGGCAAGGGCAATGAGGGCGTGGCCGGCCTGGTCCGCCAGTTGCCGGGTTCCATTGGCTATGTCGAGCTGATCTACGCGCTGCAAAACAAGATCAGCTATGGCGAAGTACAGAATGCTTCCGGTCACTTTCTGAAGGCTTCCATTTCCGGCGTAACCGAAGCCGCCGCCAGCATCAAGTCGATTCCCGCCGACTATCGCGTCTCCATCGTCAACGCTCCCGGAGCCAAGGCTTACCCAATCTCCAGCTTTACCTGGCTGCTGGTGCCTGTGCGTTCTCCCGATCCGGCCAAGGGCAAGGTCATCAAGGACCTGCTGAACTGGATCATCACCTCTGGCGAGAGCGAAGTTGAGGCTTTTTCCTATGCCCCGCTTCCCAAGAACGTGGCCTCGAAGGTGCTCAAGACGGTCTATTCCTTGCAGTAATGCCGAACGATCGTGCAGTAGCCCCGAGACTTGCCCTTGCATATAAAAAAGCCCCAGCGCTCATGGGCGGCTCGGGGCTACGTGTTGCGATTGAATTGAAGGGAAGAAAGAACTAGACGTGGAGCTTCCTGCGCACCAGTCCAGCTAATCCAAGCAGCCCACTGCCCAGCAGAAGTAGGCTGCTCGGCTCGGGAGTCATTGTGACGTTATTGAATACGAACTGATCATCATTGTAGTCCCAGTCGCTGTTATCGAAAACCGACAGATCTTCCAAGCCAGCATACAAAAGCTCTCCTGCCGGTGTAGTAGGAATGACGCTCGTGCCAGGTATGGCCTCTCCCGTCGGCCACACAGCCTTATAGTCGTGGCTGTAGGGATCGTTGATATGGACGCCACCCACACACGTAGGATGGGCAGTTTTCGCATCCGGGCACGTCATGCTATCAGCGGGATTAGCTGCCAGCAACTCGTCCGTCTGGGTGTTCAACACTTCGAGCCCCAACCTGTCTCCGGCATCGAAAATCATGTTTGTGGTTGCGCCGTTAAGGGTGATTGTGACCACGCTGCCTGCCATCGTAGCGCTGTTTTTGAAAAACCAATTGCTGTACTCGTCGAGAGTCACGTCGTAAATGCGAACTAGATCCGTGTCGCTTGCTTCAAACCCGTAGTACCAGGCAGTGATGGTACCGGTGGATGCTGCATAGACAGCTTGATCTGATGTATTGGGCGTACCTACATCCGGGTAAGGAATTGTGCCCGCCCGAGCGTGCGTTGCACACAGCAGAAGAGCCGCCGTTGTAGCAATGGTCCAAATTTTCATAATTCCTCCTCGTTGTCGATTTCGACGGGGGGGGGGGCTAGAGCGGTTCTACAACTGACGTGTTCTTGCAGGGCGTTGATGGGGTTACGTCAGATCGGGAAAAACAGCACCAGAAAGGTCCCCGTCCTATTTACCTTTGAGTTATAGGATGCCCATGCGGCGGTTCTGGTTGTTCGGACAAGCTCCTTGATCTTCAGAAAAAAGTCTGCACGAACTCGCAGTTTTTATTCTATTTAGTTCCCCACCGTCTTCGTCGACCCACGGAGGACGAAACTGTGCCCCATCCATCGGACGTCTTTGTCCGATGGATGGGAGTCCGTCGAACTCCATGACGTCGTCGTATTCTGTTGAACTTGCACGTTTGTTTCTTCTTAGAATGAATATTCTGAGAGCTGCCTTTGCTCGTAATCTTTTCGCATCCATACCGCAAGCAAGACATGCACGCCCTTGGATACGGCCGACGATCGGCTATAGCATTTTCGGAATTGGTGTAGACCGAAGCCATGCTGCTAAGTGGCTTTTTTCTCAAGAAAAAGCCACCGCCAAATGCTGTTGAAAAGTCTACATGTATTTCGAAAATACTCTAAAGCTGCGCTGCCTCCTCGTCAATGATCGGCGTCTTCTGCATCCAGCATTTATACAATAGAGTTGCACGCAAGGAGAATGTGCGGTCATGAACAGAACCCAACTGGGCAAAATGAGGATTATATTCTTGCAGATTTCCACTTTGATCACTGCCGGCGCTCTCGCGCTCACACCCGGCAACCTGCTCGGCCAGAGCGCTGCGGCAGGCTTTGGCTCCAGCAACCCGTTCTATGCGCCGAGCCCCCTGCCCTTCCAGGCGCCGCCGTTCGACAAGATCAAAGATGCCGACTACCAGCCGGCGATCGAGGCCGGCATCGCGCAGAAGCTCGACGAGATCCGCATCATTGCCGACAATCCGGCCGAGCCAACGTTTGAGAACACCTTTGTCGCGATGGAAAACAGCGGGCGTCTCATCGACCGCGTCATGAATGTCTTCAATGGAGTCACCGGCGCAAACATCGACCCGGCGCTCGAAAAGGTTCAGGAGACGGAGGCGCCGAAACTGGCCGCCATGCAGGATGCTATCTACCTGAACGCCAAGCTGTTCCAGCGCGTGTCCAAGATATACGAACAGCGCAATTCCTTGCATCTCGATGCCGAATCCTTGCGCCTGATCGAACATGAATACCAGCAATTTGTGCTTGCTGGCGCGCGGCTTTCCGACAGCGACAAGGCGCAGCTGAAAAAGCTCAATGAAGAAGAAGCAAATCTGTCCACCGCATTCATCCAGAAGCTGCTGGCCGCCGCCAAGGATGCCGCGTATGTGACCCGGGACAAGCAGGCGCTCGCAGGACTGAGCGAGGCGCAGTTGGCCGCTGCGGCGCAGGCCGCCAAGGATCGCAAAGTGGATGGCTGGGTGCTTCCCTTGCAGAACACGACGCAGCAGCCGGAGTTGCAATCGCTCAGCAATCGCGCCACGCGGCAGGCGCTCTTCGAAGCATCCTGGAATCGTGCGGAGAGCGGCGGCAAAAACGACACGCGCGACGCCATCGCCCGCCTGGCCGAGCTGCACGCACAGAAGGCCAAGCTGCTTGGCTACCCGAACTACGCGGCCTGGAAGCTGGTCGATCAGATGGCCAAGACGCCAACTGCGGCGCTCAAGTTCATGGACGCGCTCGTGCCCGCAGCCACCGCCAAAGCGCAAGGCGAGGCCAAGGATATTCAGGCGCTGATTGATGCGCAGCAGGGTGGATTTTCCCTGGAGCCGTGGGATTGGAATTTTTATTCCGAGCAGGTCCGCAAAGCGAAATTCGATCTGGACGAGGCGCAGATCAAGCCCTACTTCGAGCTGAACAGCGTACTTGAAAACGGCGTGTTTTATGCGGCGCACTCGCTCTACGGGATCAGCTTCAAGCGTCGCACGGACATCCCGGTCTACAACCCCGACGTGCGGGTTTATGAGGTCTTCGACGCCGACAACACGCCTCTGGCCTTGTGGTACTGCGACTATTTCAAGCGCGACAACAAGAACGGCGGGGCGTGGATGGACTCCTTTGTTGGTCAGTCCAAGCTGCGCGGCACGTTGCCGGTGATCTACAACGTAGCCAACTTTGCCAAGCCCGTGGCAGGCGAGCCGGCTCTGATCAGCTTCGACGATGTGACCACGATGTTCCACGAATTTGGCCATGCGCTGCACGGCATGTTTGCCAACACCGAATACCCCAGTCTTTCTGGAGCAAATGTGCCCCGTGATTTTGTGGAGTTTCCCTCGCAGTTCAATGAGCACTGGGCCAGCAATCCGGCCGTCTTTGCGCACTATGCGAAGCACTACAAAACCGGCGCGCCGATGCCTGCCGAGCTGGCCGCGAAGATCAAGAAGGCTGCAACCTTCAATCAGGGATACATGCTGACCGAGTTGCTGGCCGCAGCCGAGCTGGACATGCAGTGGAACACGCTGGCGCCCGGCGCGCCTCTCCAGAATCCGGACGCCTTTGAAGCCGCGGCGCTTCAGAAGACGCACTTGTCTCTCAGCACGGTTCCGCCGCGCTATCGCTCCAGCTACTTTTTGCATATCTGGGGCAACGACTATGCCGCCGGCTACTACGCATATCTTTGGTGCGAGATGCTCGATGACGATGCCTACCAGTGGTTTGAAGATCACGGCGGACTAACGCGGGCCAATGGCGATCGCTTCCGTCGAATGGTGCTTTCGCGCGGCAACACCGAGGACCTGGACAGGATGTATGCGAACTGGCTCGGCGCGGAGCCCGGCATCAAGCCCATGCTCAAAGCGCGTGGACTGGAGCCGGAAGCCGCTTCCAAATAGCCTCGGCAACTGGTCTCTGACAGCTTGAAGATATACCAGAACTGGGTGCCCCAGGTCCCGATTTTGGGACCTGGGAAACGATGAACGCAAGGTACAAAATACTGTCAGAGCCCCTGAGCGAGCGTCACCGCTTCGAGCGCCATTCACCCTTCCGTGACACGGCCGCGCCGCGCGCGTTACCCTGAGAGGTACGCGCACGGCGCGGCCAAGGAGCATTGTATTTATCATGCCTTTCCAAACGACCTCTAAAATCTGGCACAATGGCACTCTGATTCCCTGGGAACAGGCCAACATCCATGTCATGAGCCATGTGGTCCACTACGGTTCCAGCGTTTTTGAAGGAATCCGCTGTTACGGACAGCCGCAAGGCTCGGCCATCTTCCGCCTGCCGGAGCATATTCAGCGCTTGCTGGACTCGGCCAAGATCTATCGCATGGACGTGCCCTTCACGCAGGAAGAGTTGTGCGCCGCCGTGGTGGATCTCATTGAAGCCAATGGTGTTTCGCCGTGCTATATCCGGCCCATCGTGCTGCGCGGATACGGGGAGATCGGCGTCAACCCCGTGGGTTCGCCTATTGAGGTCTATATCGCTAATTTCTCCTGGGGAAAGTACATCGAGGGCAACGGCGGCGCGGACGTGTGCGTCTCCAGTTGGAATCGTCTGGCACCCAACACCATGCCCACCCTGGCCAAGGCTGGCGCCAACTACATGAACTCCCAGTTGATCCACATGGAAGCCGAGGTCAACGGCTATCAGGAGGGCATCGGACTTGACGTGAACGGACTGGTCAGCGAGGGCTCCGGCGAGAACATCTTCGTCGTCCGCAACGGCGTGCTCTACACCCCGCCCCTGGCCAACTCCGCCCTCTCCGGCATCACCCGTGACAGCGTACTGACCATCGCGCGCCACCTGGGACTCACAGTCAGCGAGCAAGCCCTCCCGCGTGAACTGCTTTACATTGCCGATGAGGTCTTTTTCTCCGGCACGGCCGCCGAGGTTCAGCCCATCCGCTCCATCGACCACATTGTCGTAGCCGACGGCAACCCTGGCGAAATCACCAAAAAAATCGCTGACGAATTCTTCGGCATCGCCAATGGCCTCAAGGCCGACCGCTTTGGCTGGCTCACACCGGTCAAGGTAACCGCCAGCGAACCAGCCGGCGCATAAGGTTTGATCTGGGTGCCCCGGGTCCGGGGTCCCCACGGACAGGTCTTCGTCCGTGGGGTGGAGATCCCGATTTTGGGACCTGGGAAGTCAAGCACTGGAAAGCTCTGAGCAAGTCGATGTTTTGAAGGGTACGAGCTTTAGGTGAAGGGTGCAGGCTTTACAGGCTGCGGAAAAACTCATAGAAGGTGTTTCAAAAGGCTGCTTTGTAACAGGGCACGACTTCAGTCGTGCCGTAACTGCAACAAAGTAAAGATGCGGGCTTTAGCCCCCGAGGGAATGCTGGCATTTCCAAGAAACTTGTTCAGAATGCCCTATGTCTCTGACAGCTTGAAGATGTACCAGAACTGGGTGCCCCAGGTCCCGATTTTGGGACCTGGGAAACGACCAACTCAAGGTACAAAATTATGCTGTTAGAGACAAGGTAGGAAAATTCGATCATGAAGGAAGATTGCCGCGCGTGAATCCAGAAATGAAAGTTTCGCTGGCTGGCTTGGAACTGACCAACCCGGTCATTGCCGCCAGCGGCACCTTTGGCTACGGCATCGAATTTGAAGAGATTGTCTCTCTCGAGCGGATCGGTGGATTCGTCACCAAGGGCATCTCGCTTGAGCCGATGAGCGGCAATGCCGCGCCGCGCATTGTGCAGACCGCTGCTGGCATGTTGAATGCCATAGGCCTGCAGAACGTGGGCGTCGAAGAGTACATCCGGCGCAAGCTGCCGCCGCTTAGCCGCTATCCCCTCTGCAAAGTCATCGTCAACGTCTTCGGATCGACCGTCGACGAGTATATCGCTGTCATTCAGCAGCTCAACCAAGCCGAAGGCATCGCGGCCTACGAGCTGAACGTTTCCTGCCCCAACGTCCACGCCGGCGGCATGGCCTTCGGCTCCGATCCCGATTCGCTCGAGCACTTGGTCAGCCGCGCTCGTACCGCATCCCAGAAGCCGTTGATCGTGAAACTCACGCCCAACGTGGCATCAATCGCGCACATGGCACAGATTGCCGCCGCTGCTGGCGCTGACGCTGTCAGCCTGGTCAATACGTTCTTGGCGATGTCCATCGACGCGGAAACCCGCAGCCCGCGCCTGAGCAACATCACAGGAGGCCTCTCCGGACCGGCCATCAAGCCCATCGCACTGCGCATGGTCTACGAAGCCGCCCGCGCCGTCCACATCCCCATCATCGGCATGGGCGGCATCGTCACGCCGGAAGACGCCGTCGAGTTCCTGCTGGCAGGCGCCACGGCAGTCGAAGTGGGCACGGCCAGCTATGCTGACCCCTGCGCCACCGAGCGACTGGCAAAGGGGCTTGAATCCTGGTGCCGCAGCCACGGAGTGGAAAAGGTCTCCTGCCTAACCGGAGCGCTGAAAGTTCCGCGCGGTAATTGATCCGACTCGCAAATGCTGCATTCCGTGGCCCATCCATTCGCCTTTTTTCTGGCGAATGGGTGGGAGACCGTCACGCTATTCATGAGCCGGATCAATTATTATTTGGCCCGCGCATTCAGCTTCTCAATCACCTGTTTCAGTGCTTCGAGCTTCTGGCCGGCCTCAGCAAGTTTTCCTGCCGCCGTCAGTCGCTGGTAGTCGTCAAAGTCCTTGCCAGCCTCCGCAATCAAAGCATTCAAGTCTCGCTTCGGTGAAGCAGCAGGAGCACCGCCTCCGGTCGCTTGCGCAGCCTCGTGGGTCACCTCCGTTGCGGTCAGCGATGAAGTTGCTCCGCCGAACAGCGAAGAGAGCGCCGACTCGAAGGTCGGCCCGTAAGCGAGCTGGTCCTGCAACGCCAACACGACCAGGCGCAACTCCGGCATAGGGCTCTGGTTGGCCTGCAAATAAATCGGCTCCGCGTAGAGCAGCGCGCGCCCCGAGGGAATCACCAGCAGCGCTCCGCGCCGCACATGCGACCCCTGCTGATTCCACAAGCTCAACTGCCCGGATAGCTGCGCGTTCTGGTCAATGCGCGCCTCGATCTGGATTGGCCCATCCACCAGCCGCGTCTTCGGAAAGTTGTAGACAATCGACTTGCCGTAGTTCGCTCCGTCGCTGCGCCCGGCGATCCATCCAATCAGGTTCGGCCGGTTGGCGGGCGTAAAGGGCAAAATCTCCATAAACTCGACGTTGCTCTCGCCCGGCAGTTTCATCAGGACGAAGTTTGGCTGCATCGGCTGCGGGCCCTGCTCGCCGTTCTCACCCGTGCCAACTTCGCTGGCCACCGTCCACAAATCTTCGCGGTTATAGAAGACTTCAGGATTCGTCATGTGATAGAGGCCGTAAACTTCGGCTTGCAGCTTGAGCAAAATTTCGGGATAGCGCACATGCTGGCGAAGCCCGGCTGGCATCGCCGACGCATCCTTGAAGAGGCTGGGGAAGATGCCTCGATAGGCCGCCAGGATCGGGTCCTGATTGTCGAAAACGTAGAACGTCGTGGTGCCGTCATAGGCATCGACAACCACCTTGACGCTGTTGCGCATGTAGTTGATGGACTGGCCACTGGCGTTGTAATGCGTCGCGTAGGGATAGCTGCTCGACTGCGTGAACGCATCGAGAACCCAGGAAAGCCGCCCATCGCCGCCCAACACGATATACGGGTCCTGATCGAAGGTGAGGAACGGCGCCAGGGCCGCGACGCGCTCGCGCACATTGCGCCGCATCAGCAAGCGGCTCTGCGCGTTCACATCGTCGCTGAAGGGCAGCTTGGCCAGGTCGCCCCGGTCAAAAGCAATCAGCACGCGGCGCAGAAATCCGCCTAACTCGATCCCGCCCGTGCCCTGATACGAAGTTAGATTGTTGGTGTCGCCCTGCGGGTAATTGAACTCCTGCTGACGCGTTTTCACATAAACGTCATTATTCGTCAGCTCGCCAAAATAAATCTCTGGCCGAGTAACATTCAGTTCCTTCGCCGTGCTTTGCACCGGCATATTACTCAGCAGCAGCGTCGGCAGGCCTTCGGATGTGAAGCCATTCACCGGGTTCATCGTAATGCCGTAGCCATGCGTGTAAATCAATCTTTCGTTGATCCAGTTGCGGCTGCTTTCCGGCAGCTTGTCCACGTTCAATTCGCGCGCGGCCAGCATCACCTGATGCGTCGAGCCGTCAATCTGGTAGCGATCGATGTCGATGTCGGGAAAGTCATAGTAAGTGCGAATCTCCTGAATCTGGCGCAGCGTATCCTGCAATGCGTGCCAATCCCACAAGCGAATGTTCTGCAGCGTGGGCTGATTGTTCGCAGGGTCCGTGGCATCGACGGTCGTCTCGGCAGGAAACTCGCGCTGGTCAAAGCGATCCAAACCAAAGGCCTGACGCGTCATTTCGATGTTATGTGCAATGTAAGGCCGCTCGCGAACCAGTTCGTTGGGCTTGACCACAAAGCTCGAAACGTACCAGCCCACCAGCGCAAACCCGACATAACAAACGGCGGCTGGAAGAACAGCCGCGACCAGCCAGCGTCCACGCGGCGCAAACAACCCGCTTACTGCGGCAATCACCGCTCCCAGCAGTAGCGCTGCGCAGACCACAAGCAGGCCGGCAAGCGTGACGTGCGCATCGGTATACGTCACGCCATCAAAAATTGTATGGTGTTCAAACAGCAACTCGAAGCGGCTAACATAGACGCGCATCGCAACGGTCAGCAGCAGAAACGCAACCGAGATCGAGAGCCCTCGCCAGGGCAGCACCACAAGACCGCCAAAGCCGCCACGAAAAGCCCTTGCCCCACCCGCCACGAGAAGGAACAGAACGGCCAGCACGCAGGCAATCACGCTCAGCGTTAGCAGCCAACCAACGATCAATTGCCAAGCCGGCAGGGTAAACAGATAGAAGTTGAGCGGCTTGCCGAAGATCGGGTCGACCACGCTGCCCGTCGCGCTGGGCGCGTACCACCAGAGCGCCAGCGTTTGCCACTGCCTTGCCATCGCGCCGCCGGAAAGCAGCGCAATCGCCAGTGAACCGCCTATCGAAACAACGCGGAGCACGGGCTTGAGCGACAGCTTTACTTCCTGGCCGCCAATATACAGAATGTGATCACTGGGCAAATCGTCGAGATGCGTTTGCTTGAGAGCGGAAAAGCTCCCATACAAAACAAGAAAAGTGAGGGCAAAGAAGCCCGCGAAGATGCCCCACTCCAGGCCGCAGGAGGTCCAGAACACATCCCCGTAGCCGAGCGACCTGAACCACAGCAGGTCAACCCAGTAGGACAGCACGGTCCGGCCGCAGAGAAAGATGACGGCAACGACTGCGATAAGAAGAAGCACTCTGCCACGGCCGCGGCGCGGCTGCGATGTCAAATTCGGCCAATCGATGGTATCAGGCAACTCTCTACCCCACTCTTTCCGTTCACATCAACTTCACTTTAGTCTTCTTCAGGGTTCACTGTCGCCAGGCTGCTGCTGCCCTTTCCACAAACAGGGACACACAGTCTTCATGCCCGTTTTTTCGCAGCTTCCTTGTAGAGAGCGGCATAGTCGCGTGCAGGCTGCGCCCAGCTATAGTTCCGCGCCATGCCGTTCAGCATCAGCTTCTTCCAGGCCGCCTTGTCTTCAAACGCCGCCAGCGCCCGCATGATGGCAGCCAGCAGGCCCTCGGCACTGAAGCCCTGAAATTTGAAGCCAGTTCCAGTTCCCTGCCGCGGGTTCCACTCGGCAATCGTGTCGTCCAGGCCGCCAGTGGCGCGCACCACCGGCACCGTGCCGTATTTCAGCGAGTAGATCTGGTTCAGCCCGCAGGGTTCATAGCGCGAGGGCATTAGGAAAATGTCCGCTCCGGCCTCGATCTTGTGGGAGAGTTCCTCGTTGTAGCCAATCCTCACCGCCACGTTCGCCTTGTTCCAGAGCGCCCAATCGCGGAAAAATTTTTCGTAGGCCGGATCGCCTGAGCCCAGCGCCACCACGGCCACATTCATTTCCGACAACCTGCCGGCAATCTGCTCCAGCAGGTCAAAGCCCTTCTGCACAACAAAGCGCGAGACAATGCCGATGACCGGGGTCGAGTCCTTCACCTTTTCCAGTCCAAACGTGTGAAGAAGGTCGGCGCGGCAGGCCTGTTTGCCGGCCAGATTCTCCGGCGCGTAATGCGCCGCCAGGTTGGAATCCGTCGTCGGGTTCCAATGCGCATAGTCCACACCGTTCAGAATGCCGCACAGATCGGCCGCCCGACGCCGCAACACACCGTCAAGCCGCTCTCCAAACTCCGGCGTCTGAATCTCCTCGGCATATTTGCGGCTCACCGTGGTCAGAATGTCGGAGTAGACCAGACCGCCCTTGAGAAAGTTGAAGGTGTTGTACTGCTCCACCTTGTCCATGGTGAAAATATTCCACGGAAAGAGCAACCGCTCGGTCGTGACCGGCGGAAACGCGCCCTGGTAGGCAGCGTTATGAATAGTCATGACCACCCTGGAGCGGCTCAGCACCGGATCCGCGCCATACACCGTGCGCAGGTAGACGGGAATCAGCGCCGCCTGCCAGTCATGCACATGGAAGACCTCCGGCACACCCAACTGCTTGGTAGCCTCCAACACCGCACGGCAATAAAGCCCGAAGCGCTCGGCATTGTCTGGATAGTCGTTGCCGCCCACGCCATACAGTCCCTCGCGGTCAAACATCTCCGGGCAATCGACGAAGTAGTACTGCACGCCGTTGCGCCGGCCGCCATCCACAATGCCCACGAAGCGGTTGTAGTGCTGAAAGGGGATGGTGATGGAGCGAACCGCATACCTCCATTTGCCCTGGATGTGTTGCTTGACGCACGCGTAGAGCGGCAGATAGACCGAAACCTTGTGGCCCAGTCTGGCCAACTCCGGAGGCAACGCTCCGACCACGTCGGCAAGACCGCCGGTCTTGGCAAACGGAACGCACTCCGAGGCGGCAAAGACAATGTGCATGGCTGCTTCTCCCCGACCCAGCGCAAAAGTGGCGCAAGACCGCCCACTTGCGGGTCCAAAGGGCAGTCTACTACGCTGCCGCTTTCGGTCGCGCAGATGCTTCCGCCATCCGCATCATCTACCATCAAGAAAGCCCATGCCCGCCAAACCAAAACTCGGTCAAAACTTTCTCGAAGATCCTGAAGCCATCCAGCGCATCGCGACCTCCATCGGCGATCTTGCCGGCCGCACTGTGGTCGAAGTCGGCCCCGGTCGCGGCGCCATCACCGAAGCTCTGGCCGTCCGCGCCGGTCATGTGCTGGCCGTCGAACTGGACCACACTCTCGCTCTCGGCCTGCGTGTGCAGTACCCACCGGATCGCGTGACCGTCGTCGAGCAGGACGTTCTGAACTTCGACTTCGCTGCTGCCTCCGCATTGGCGGGCGAGCGCCTGCTGGTGGTCGGAAATCTTCCCTACGGGATCACCTCGCAAATTCTGCTCAAGCTCTCTGCAAGCCATGCTGCGCTCGACCGCGCCGTGCTCATGGTGCAACGCGAGGTAGCCGAGCGCATCACCGCTCCGCCAGGATCGCGCGACTACGGCCTGCTTTCGCTCACCGTGCAGATGTACGGGCCGGCCCAAGAATTATTCACGCTACCGCCCGAGGCCTTTTCGCCGCCGCCCGACGTCTACTCGACGGTCTTCCGCTGGCGGTTTGCGCCGCGCTTTGAGGAACTTGGTGTTGAGGAAGCCACATTCCTGCGCTTTGTGCGCCAGTGCTTTGCGCAGAAGCGCAAGACGCTGGCCAACAATCTGCGCGCCGCTGGAGTTCTGCCCGAACGCCTTGCCGCGGCGCTCTCCCAGGCGGCAATCGCTCCCCAGGCTCGCGCCGAAGCCCTTTCCATTGAAAAACTGGCGGCCCTCTGGCGCAGCCTGGAAGCAAAGGACTCAGGTCTCTGACAACATGAAGATGTACCGGCTCGAAGTGCACCGCTTGCTCGAAGTGTAGCGCCGGCCTCCCGGCCGCGCTTATCCATGGCTAGCGCATGAATACAAGGAATGAAGTAAACCCCAAAACTGAGACCGTGGAGCGTGCCACATAATGCCGTGCCCCATCCTTGCGACTTTTTTTCTGTCGCAAGGGTGGGAAACCGATGCATTCCCCATGTGCCGGATCAAAAAATGGGGATATTCGTAGTTTTTTATCGTGTTTTATCCCCACTTATTGCCGGGTACCCCATGCGCGAAGCGCACCCGTAGCACCGCAGGTATTTGCAGATGATTTCCAACCTTCGTCGCACAATGATTCCAGAAGCCTTTCCAGCACGTCGCCGCCTTTCAGCCGGAAACTGCCGACAAAGGCCAAAAACTGTTTGTAACTCCTTATCCTGGACGATTTTGCAGGGAACTTCATTGTTTTCACGATTTTACAGCGCAACCATTTCTGCAAACGCATGAAAACAAGGATTTTGCGCCCAAAATAGGGGTGGGGGGGGGTACATGCCATGGCCGTGAGTCCCAGGTCTCGCTTTTGAGACCTGGGAAACAACGAACTCAATTCAGCTTCTTCATCCGGTCAGAGACCTAGCGGTGCGAACCGCCACCGCTGCTACCACCACCGCCACTACTACTGTGGGATCCGCCTCCTCCACCACTGGAAGAGTGGCTGGACGAAGAACCGCCACCTGAGGACGGACGGCTGGATGCCGGCGCACGCTGCGAGGGTGCAGCTTGTCCACCGCCAAGGGGCTTGGCCGAAGGGGCGCTCGAGGGATGGCTGCCGCCGGGGACAAAACCCGCCACCGAACGCTGTCCAGCCGAAGCCGCACCCGGATAAGCGGGTCGAGAAGGATATGCTTGCCTCATTTGCCCTGATGTTGTTTGCCCTGAGGCCGAAGGAAAATACTGCGGGCGTTGCGCAACCGGCCGCAGCGGCTGGACGGAGCGTCCGCCAATCGTGACAATCGAATGATTGTCACGTACCGATGCGCCGTTCGTTCCGCTCGGCGGACGCCGGTTGACGGCAATCACAGCGTTGGAAGTGGATGCAATTCCTCCAGGGCGAGGACCGCCGATAGGCCTGCGCGGCGGGAACGGACGTGGCCGCATCGGAGGACGATAGCCACCATACCCATGGCCGATAGTGGAGACCCAAACGCCGCCGCCCCACCATGGCCTGCACATTCCCGGAGCCCAACCCCAGCCAAAGTCGTCAAAATAGTTCCAGGCGCCGCACTGGAAGGGCAAATAGCCCCAAGAATCGCCTGAAACCCAGATGTAGCCGAAGCGCGGCGTCCACATCCAGTAGCCGTTGCCGTAAGGATCCCATCCCGGACTGGAGGCATCATAGGGCGACCAGACAGCCCCTTGATCCGGCACGTTATACCAGTTTCCGTTGGCGTCCAGGTCGTTCCATGCCGGGTTATTCTTGTCCGCCTGCGCGTCCGCCACACCGGTTCGCGCTGCGGCCGCAGCCGTCATCTCCTGATCGCGGTCGGAGTTCCACGCGTCCCAGGAGTCCGGTTCAACGGAGTCAGTCCGCGCGTACTCTGTGAGTTCACCGCGATTCAGAACCAAGCTCTCTCCGCCATGCAAATCGAGCGCCAAGGCGCTGCCGCGCTGCAGATGGGCATTGCCGGAAAAAACCGCCAGTTCCCCTGGAGGGTTGTCCAGGTTGATCCGCAGCACGGTGAAGCCGTTGGCTGTAACCACGCTGCCGCCAAAGCGAATTCTGAAATGGTTGTCCGCGCTCTCGCCCGGCAGCTCAAAGTAACCCAACCCGCTTGCCAGCACAAGCTCGGCGCTTCCCTTGCCGTTTTGCCCGCGCAAATCCGTAAGCGTCAGCGAGCTGTTGGGCGCAAGTCGGACAATGCTGCCGTCGTCAAATTGGAGTTCAGCCCGTCCGTCGTCCGAGGTCAGCACCTGCATTCCTTCGAACAGCGGCGTATTGACCAGCGCCGGATTGGCCAGCGACTGGCTGCCTTGCGCGATTCGCACTTGGCCCTCCACGCTGCTCAACCGCGCCGCGCGCGCCGCATCTTCCGCGTACAGAGCCGACGCCAGCAAGAGCATTTCCAAGGCAAGTGCTGCCAGCCCCGGTATCCAGACTCGAAGCCTGTGTTCGAACAAATCTCTGCGCTTCATGGTGCCCCGCCTTTCCCCACTTGCACTGTCCGCTAACATCCTTATGACACGTTTACAGATCGAAAAGTCGCGCCAAAGGACGATTTATTCTTCTGACTTCGCCAGCAGAACCCGAGCCCGCTTTCTCACTCGTTCCATGACGCTCGAATCCTCAGCCAGACGTTCCAGAATGCCTCGAATGACGCCTATTTGCTCCAATCGTCCGTCGTGCAGAGCATCCGTCACGTATTCCATCTCGCTATCCAACCCCAGACGGTCATGGAGCAGCAACTTCTCCAGACGCGCCCCTTCCTGAATGGTGGCTGCAACGGCCACCAGCGAGTCTCCCAGCGCCTGAATCTCCTTGTCGCTGGAGTAGTTGAACACGCAGGTTCCCTGCCCTTCGGGGCCGTTATAGCTCAACCTCTTCTGTCCCTGAAAAGCCACCTTCAGATGGCTCTCACAGTCCTCACTGAACCATTGATGGCTGCGCGCCGCCTGGAAAACGCGTGCGGCAAAATGCGCACTCAAGCGAATATCGCGATCCTGGTCAGGAGCTTCCAGTTGGAATAAATCCGGGTCCGCGGCGGGCGAATGGCCCCGCTCCGAGCGAAAATGCCCGCGTCCATCCGGATAAAAAGTCAGCGTCCAGTGCGCAGGCGTGAGACCGGGATTGAAATAGTCCATCTGAACAACCGCACCTGTCTGGCTCTGCAATGCCCCCGCAAAAGCGGCCAGAAACAGTCCGGTCAGCGCCCGCCATCTGAACCTCATCGCTCCTCCCCTTGCCTCGCAAGTGTCTGCGCGGTGTGGATGTGGCAGATCGCAACGGCCAAGGCGTCAGCGGCATCTTCCGACTGTGGTTCTTCGGCAAGTTCCAGAAGCCGCGCCACCATGAACTGAACCTGAGCTTTTTTCGCCAGCCCGTAGCCCACCACGCTGGACTTGATCTTCAGCGGCGCATACTCGGCCACCGGCAACTTCTGTGTGGCCGCCGCCAGAAGAGCCACTCCGCGCACCTGCCCCAGCTTCAGCGCCGATTTGGCGTTCACTGAGTAGAAGACCTCTTCGATCGCCACCGCATCCGGCTTCCAGATCTCCAACTGGGTGGTCAGTTCCCGATAAACCTCTTCCAGCCGCACGGGCAGCGTCTTGGTCCTAGCCAGTCGAATGGCGCCCATTGCCTTCATCACCAGCCGGGTTTGCCGTCCCGAGTCGTCCGACTCAACCACGCCAAATCCGGTCACTTCCGTTCCGCAATCGATGCCAAAAACACGCATGGGCCTGAGTTTATCTCAATCTTGCCGGTCAACGCGCTCCAGTCAAATCGCGCCGCCTTTTTCCGTTTCCATTTCCCTGCCCTTACCAGCTATGCAGCCACTCGTCATCGCGCCCGATATGCACCGGCGTGCTGAACAACTCGCTCAGCCGCGGTTCGGTCAAAAGCTCTTCGCGCGGCCCGTCGGCCACGATGCGCCCGGCGCGCATCAGAATCACCCGCTTGATTTCCGGCAAGAGGTCTCCTAGATTGTGGGTAACCAATACCAACCCCGTGCCCTCACCCGCGAGATTGCGCATCGTCTCGCGCAGTTCCCGCTGCGCGGCCATGTCGAGCGCGTTCGAGGGCTCGTCCAGCAGCAGTTGCCGCGGTCTGTGCACCAGCGCCCGCGCAATCAGCACGCGCCGTTTCTCTCCGGCCGACATCTCGCCCAGCAGCCGGCCGCGCAGGCGCAAGGCATCCATCCGCTCCAACGCTTCCACGGCCCGCTCGCGCATCTCGCCGGTGATATGGAGATTGGGCCATAGCACCGAGGCCGAGAAAAATCCGGCAAGTACCAGATCCAGGCCGGTGGTCATGGCCGTGCGCGCTTCCGGCAGCTCTCCCCTCAGCCCGGCCGTCACCACGCCGAAGTGCTTGCGTAACTCGGTCAAATCCCAGCGCTCGCGGCCAAAAATGCGCACGCGCATTCCCGGCTTCACGATGGGATAAATCTGGCAGGTCATGGTCAGAATCAGCGTGGACTTGCCGCAGCCATTCGGCCCCAGAATCGCCACATGCTCCCCGGCGCGAATCGTCAGGTTCACATCGTGCAGCACCAGCCGGTCGCCGCGCGCCACATTCACATGATGCAAATCAAGGAACTTCGTTTCTTCGTTCTCGATTGTCTCTAGCTGATTTGAATTGCTTTTTTCCATCACTCTTACTGTAAGCCCCTATCTAAAGTGTCTCTTGAAAGAAAAGTTGCGGCATGTTTTTGAAGCTGCGCCGCACCGGCAGCCATAAAACGAAGCCGCACTGCGATTATTTCTCCTCATGGCGATTGATCTCGAGCTATTCTGCCGCGGCTTGCTTCCTGCCGCTGTTCTTGCTTCGGTACATGAGTTTGTCAGCCCGCCGAAAGAGTGCTTTCGCGGTCTCGCCAGGGCGCGACAGCGCGGCGCCCACGGAGATTGAAAGGGATATGCGCTTCTCATTGAAAGGGACCTTGGCTTGGGCCACTAGGGCAACACATCTCTCCGCCAGCTTGCCTAGAATGTCGCGGTCTACATTACGGACAATGGCCAGGAACTCATCGCCACCCCACCGTCCAACAGTATCCGCAGGGCGAAGCGCTCCAATCAAGGTTCTTGCCGTTTCCTGCAAAGCACGATCGCCACAGGAGTGACCAAAGCTGTCATTGATTGCCTTAAACCCGTCAAGGTCAAGCATCAGCACACCAAAGGGATCCTTGTGCACGTGGTACTCGCGTATTGCGGTCTGTAAAGCCATCTCCAGGTAGCGGCGATTCGGCATTTGCACAAGATGGTCAAGAAGAGCCAGCCGATTCATCGCCTCAATCCTACGTCGCGTCTCAATCTCGGCTGAATTGTCGTTGAATATCTCGATCGCTCCGATGATTGTGCCGTCGGTTCCTCGCATCGGCTGGACACGCACAGATACGGGTACGAGCCGCCCCAGCTTATGCCGCAGGAAGAGATTTGCCTCGTGCACAGCCTCGTCGGAGATGCTCGCCGATAAAGGACACCCTTCAAGGCACAAATTTATTCCCAAAGAATTGACGTGGCACAGGATATTGTCCTGGCAGTGCCTGCCCACGACTTCTTCGGCTTTGTAGCCAGTCAGGCGGTAGGCGCCTGCGCTCCAGTACAAAATCTGCCGGTCCGGGTCCACAAAGTACACGCCATCGCGCACGTGGTCCAGCAGGTCTCTATAGAAACCGGGGTCGGTCGGTGCCATCGAATACAACTCTTCAGGTTTGATAAAGACCTCCAAGAACTGTCTTCATTATTCCATTTATGGGCAAATCTCTCGCGCAAGATGAGGGCGTTCCGCAAGAAACAGTACCTCTGGATACCCAGCATTCAGTCCCCCTGCATCTGTTCGATAAAATGGTAGATACCATGTCAGACGCCTCACAATTCGTTCTTCCTTGCGGCTTCCGCTTTGGCGCAGCCAAGGCAGGGCTCAAGCAAAGCGGACACACCGACTTTGCCCTCATAGTGGCCGACGCGCCGGCGAGCGCCGCTGCCGTTTTCACCGCCAACCGCATCACCGCGGCTCCACTGGTTGTGGACAAGGAGCATCTGCGTGCGACCGGAGGCAAGCTGCGCGTTGCCGCCATCAACGCCGGCAACGCCAATTGCGCGAACGGACAAGCCGGCCTGGACGCGGCACGCGCCACCTGTAAAGCAGCCGCCCAACTGCTCGGCTGCCGGCCGGAAGAAGTCTTTCCCTCCTCGACCGGCATCATCGGCGTTCCGCTGCCTGCGGAAAAGCTCATTGCAGCACTTCCCGATATGGCCGCCAATCTGGGTTCTGAGTTTGACGATTTTGAGCAGGTCGCGCAGGCCATCCTCACCACCGATACGGTCGAAAAGACCGCCTTCGCCCGGCTTGAAGTTGCCGGTCCTGACGGCGCGCCGCGCGAAATCCACATTGCAGCCCTGTGCAAAGGCTCCGGCATGATTCACCCCCAGTTGGTGCCGCACGCCACCATGCTGGTCTACATTCTGACCGACGCAGCCCTGGAACCGGCAGTGCTGGCAAGCTACCTGCAACAGTCCATCGAGGTCAGCTTCAACCGCATTTCGGTCGACGGCGACACCTCCACCAATGACACCGTGCTGCTGCTGGCCTCTGGTGCAAGCGGCGCCTCCATAGGCCCGGAGAACGCCACCTTCGCCGCAGCCTTGACGCAGGTATGCACCTCTCTGGCCCGCCAGATTGTGGGTGACGGCGAGGGTGTCAGTCATGTTGTGGAATTGCACATCGACGGAGCGGCCACGGATGCCGACGCTCTCAAGCTTGCCAAAGCCATCGCTCACTCGCCGCTTGTGAAAACAGCCTGGGCCGGCAACGACCCCAACTGGGGCCGCATTCTGGCGGCCATCGGTTACTCCGGCGTTCAGATTGACCCCGAGCACGTAGATATTCGCTATGGCGAACTAGCCATTTGCCGCAACAGCGGCCGCGCAGCGGAGTTCGATGAGGCCACCGCCCATGCCTATGTCGCGCAACCGGAGTTCTCCGTCAGCATTGATCTCCACCAAGGCACAGGTTCCTGTGTCTTCTGGACCACCGACCTGACTCATGAGTACATCCACATCAATGCGGACTACTCCACCTAGGCTGCAACCTCGGCGCAGGCTGTTTTGCGGCGACTTGCCCGTTCCCGCGCCTGCCTTCGATTCTCCACCACCTGCATTGCCAGAAACAGCGCCAGCCCCAGCACCGCAGCGCCACTGGTATCGATCATGACATCGCTGAAGCTGCCATACCGGTTGGGCACAAAGGTTTGGTGGAACTCATCTGCGCTGCCCACCAGGAAGGTGACCAGAATCGCCAGTCCGTGCGCCCGCAATCGCCCTAGCAGCCGGGATGCCAGCGGACGGAGAGTGAGCCAGAAGCCGTGAAAGCAGGCCAAGGAAAACATTCCGTACGCCATAAAGTGGCCGGTCTTGCGAATAAGATAGTGAATCAAGTTCCAATGTACGCCCACGCCGTAACCGAAGATTGACTCGGCAATGCGCCGCAGCGGCCCATCAGTGTGGTCCGGCCCGAAAAAGGACGTGGACTCCGCGGCAAAGAACATCGCGAAGGCGATCACCGGCAACCACGCCCGAAGCTGCGTTTGCAACCGCACGGACACACGCATCGGAGTTTGCGGCACACAGCCTCCAAAAGTTCTGGGAAATGAAGCCATAAAATCGCTCCTGAAGGCCGGCTCAGAATTTAGGCACACTGACTCCGTACCTCACCAGCTGGATACGTCACCTATCGGCTCAAGCCGAGGCGTCTTTCAGCTTAATCGTCAAGTATTTGAAATATCGAAGCTTCCACTGTCTTGAAACGAGACAGCCGGCATAGCCTCTTTGCCGCGACCGTAGTGAATCGGAGCCTTTGGCGGCCCCTTTCGACGGCATTCAATCCGCCAAACGAATGATAAAGTGGATGGTATGGATTTGAGCAAAGATAGGTCCATGGCGACCGCTGTTTCCTGCGCGACCTTGCTGACGGCACTTTCTCTTTTAGCGACCTGCCCTCTGGCAGCCGAACAGCCTGGAGCGCCCGAAGTCTCTGTGACTGATGGTGCCGGACAAACTGGCCAAGGCGTCAACGGCACCGAGCCTGTCTGCCTTCCCGCCAAGCTCGGTTCACCCTACATACCAGTCGATAGCTGGATCTATCCAGCCGTGTTGCGACTCTACTCGCTCGGCTTTGTGGACAATGCTTTTCTCGGCATGCGTCCGTGGACTCGCGCCAGCTTGGGCCACATGATCGAAGAATCCGGCGAACGCATCGAGGGAGCAGATGCGGGAACGGCCACCAGCGAGGCTCAGGGGATCTACGATGCGCTGCTGCACGAACTGCGCCAGGACACCCAGGGCCCTTGCCTGACGCATCAGGGCAACTCTCGCATCGAGTCGGTCTACACCGTAGCTCGAGGCATCAGCGGCACGCCCTTGCGCGACAGCTATCATCTCGGCTCGACCATCGTGAATGATTACGGCCGCCCTTACGAAAACGGCCTTAACAGCTACACCGGAGCCAGCGGCTATGCGGCGGCCGGCCGCTTCGTCTTCTATGTGCGCGGCGAGTTTCAGGCCGCACCCTCGGCTACCGGCTACTCCCGGGCACTGGCGCAAGCGCTCTCTACAGTGGATGGCACGACCTTTATAAATACAGCCACCGGGCTCCCGTATCACCAGTCCACGATCCCGATGGGACCGATCGACACCGCCACCGACGGACGAATCCTTGAAGCATTCGTCTCTGCCCATCTGCTCAATCACGAAATCTCCCTGGGCAAACAGGACGACTGGCTCGGACCTGGGCTGGGCGGCGGCATGGCCTACTCCAACAACGCCGAAAACATCTACTCCTTCCGCATCAACCGCATCGAACCGCTCAGCATTCCGCTGCTCTCCCGGCTGACCGGCCCCTTCCGCTATGAATTTCTGGTCGGCTCGCTCCGGGGGCACAACTATATGCCCAATCCGGACTATGTCACCGACCACACTAAGCCAAATGTTATCAACCCGGGCGACCCTTGGGTACATCTCGAAAAGATCAGTTTCCGGCCCACGGAAAACCTTGAATTTGGCTTTGAACGCACCGTGATCTGGGGCGGCGAGGGTCACGAAGGCATTACTATCAAGAGCTTTCTGAGGAGCTTTTTCAGCATGACCGCCGGCGACACAAAAAAGAACGGCAACACCGACCCCGGCGCGCGCTTTGGAGCTTTCGACTTCTCTTATCGGCTACCCTTCGTTCGCAACTGGCTGACCCTCTACACGGACTCAGAAGTCCACGATGATATGTCTCCGGTTGATGCTCCCCGGCGCGCTTCCTGGCGGCCCGGCATCTATCTCTCCCATGTGCCCGGAATCCCCAAGCTTGACCTGCGCGTCGAAGCCGCCACCACCGACCCGTCCAGTTCGAACGGTGCACGCCAGTATGGCCGTTTCATGTATTACGAGGGAATCATGAAACAGGGCTATACCAACAACGGGCAACTCTTCGGCGACTGGATCGGGCGCGAGGACAAGGGCGGCCAGGCCTGGATTACCTATCATCTAAGCGGAAATGAATGGTTCCAGGTGGGTCTACGCAACCAAAAGGCGGCCAAAGACTTCATCCCAGGCTCAACCACGCAGACCATCCCCGGCTCGACAAACTTGATCCCTGGCGGCACCACGCTGAACGACATCAACTTTCAGGCGGTCAAGCGCATCGGCAAGGACTTCGAGATCAATGGCAACTTCGCTTTCGAGCACTGGAAGGCGCCGATCTATCTCACAGGCCAGCAGACGGTGACGACCACCACGATTCAGCTCACGTGGTTCCCCGGACGCAGGTTCAGCTTCTAAGAAGCAGACTTCTCCATCGCCTGATTGGCCACATCGATCTCATTGGCCAGCCGGTCAAGCGCCTTGAAATCGTCTTCCTTGGGAAGCCCCTGGACCAGAACAGGGTCGAAGAACTGTAGTTGCGATTTCAGCCCCGGCAGCAACTCCGTAATCTTTTTGGAGACGATACTGCCGCCCCAGCCGTATGAGCCTATCACCGAGACGAACTTTGTCTTTGGACGCAATGCGTTCATCAGATAAGCGGCGCTCACAATGTCGGGATGAGGCCCTGCCAACACTGCGGAAGAAGCAAAGACCACGGTCGAAGCATCCACCAGGGCGTTGGTAAGCTTGCCGGTATCGCCGCCGATCAGGTTGAATGGCGTTACAGACAAGCCCTTTTCCATCAGCCGGTCAACCAGGTAACTGACCATCCGCGAGGTGTTGCCATACATGGAAACGTACGGAATCACCACTTCCTTCTGCGCCTCGTCCGAAGCCCAGTTCTTGTAAAGGTCAAGGATGAATGCCGGCCGCGAGTAGACCGGGCCATGGCCGGGAGCAATCATGTCAATCTTCAGCGGTGCAAGCTTGATCAGGTGCTTCAGGATAAACGCGCGAAACGGCATCATGATTTCCGCGTAGTATCTTTTCGCGGCGTTGTACACGCGCGGCTCATCCACCGCATACATCTCGCTCGTGGCCAGATGAGAGCCCAGAAAGTCGCAGGTGAAGAGGATTTTGTCCTCGGCCAGATAAGTCACCATCGTATCGGGCCAGTGCACCCAGGGAGTCAGGAAGAACTGCAGGGTCTTGTTGCCCAGCGAGAGCGTGTCTCCGTCCGCGACCTCAATGAACTTGTCGTCAGGAATCGGCATCGCATCGGCAATCAGCCCCTTGCAACGGGCATTGGTCACGACCTTGGCTTCCGGGAATAGCGCCAGCACTGCGGGAATGGAGCCGGAATGATCCTGCTCGCCGTGGTTGGCAATGATATAGTCCAGTTTGCGAATACCGGTTTTCTTCAGGACTTCAAGATAATCCGCCGTATCGGGAGGGTAGACCGTATCGATCAGCGCTGTCTTTTCGCTTCCTTTGATCAGGTAGGAGTTATACGTGGTGCCTTCCGGCAGAGGAACCAACTGGTCAAACAATCTTCTGTCCCAATCGATGGCGACCATAGACAGTATCTCTGGCTTGATTTCTCTGGCGATCATTTTCTGTATTCTCCTTCACAGTGCAATGGGGTCGAAACACTTGGGGAAGCCATGCCGGCGAATGATCACGGGGTGATCTGATGCTGATCTTCGTTCCGCGCCAGCAGCAAGACGCATCTGCGGGGAAGCAAACAGGCCCGGTACGAGGCAACTTCATTTCAGGCCATTCGCAAATGCCTGGCCATTTTTACATCATCTTCCTAAAGACAAAGCCTAGCGGCATTCCGCGCTGCCAGATGTGACAAGAATCACGTCGGGAGCATATTCTCCACAATTCCGATACACGCTGTAACCAAGCGCTGTTCACCGCTTTCATCACTCGCCCTGCAAGCTCCACCACCCCATTCCGACGGCTCAGCAGGTAAAATTGAATTTTGCACCTCGAAGGAAGACAGAATGCATCGTTGGTCCAAGCTTTTTATTCCTACACTTCGCGAGGCCCCGGCAGACGCCGAAGTGGCCAGCCACAAGTTCCTCATCCGCGCCGGCTACATCCGCCAGCTCGGAGCGGGCATCTACAACTACCTCTTCCTCGGGCAGCGGTCGATCAACAAGATCATCGGCATTGTGCGCGAAGAGATGGACACGATTGGCCAGGAATTCTTCCTGCCCGGCATCCTACCCCGCGAGCCGTGGGATGCCAGCGGCCGCTGGACCGTCATGGGCGACAACATGTTCCGCCTCAAGGACCGCAAGGGCGCCGATCTCTGTCTAGGCATGACCCACGAAGAGATCATGACTACCATCGCCAAGAACGAACTGCGCAGCTACAAGCAGTTGCCGCAAATCTGGTATCAAATTCAGACCAAGTTCCGCGACGAACCGCGGCCCAAGTCGGGTCTGCTGCGCGTGCGCCAGTTCACCATGAAGGACAGCTATTCCTTCGATATTGATAAGGCCGGTCTGGACAAGAGTTTTGCGCTGCACGATGCGCTCTACCGCAAGATTTTCTCGCGCTGCGGGCTGAAATTCGAGGCCGTCGAGGCCGATTCAGGCTCCATGGGCGGTTCGCAGTCGCAGGAGTTCATGGTCTACACCGACGCCGGCGAGGATCTGATTGCAAGCTGTCCAGTCTGCGGCTATGCGGCCAACACGGAGAAAGCCGTTTCACGGCTTGAACCTTTGGTCGAGCTTGAGGCAACAGGAGATGGCAATCCGGAGCTGATCCACACGCCCGGCATGGGCGCGATTGCCGACATTGCGGCCTTCTTGAAGATGCAGCCCGCCAACGACATCAAGTGCGTGGCCTACATGGCATTGAAGCCAGGCGCTGCCGATAAGCCCGGCACATGGCACGGAGTGGCGGCGTTTTTACGCGGCGACCATCAAGTGAACGAAACCAAGTTGATGGGAGCCGTGGGCGCAACGGAATTGCGCGCCATGCAGGCCGAAGAGCTGGAGCAGTACCTCCATGCGCCGGCTGGTTTCCTGGGGCCTGTGGGACTAAAGCCCGACGCCAAGCCGCTTGAAGACGGGCTGACGGTCGTTGTGGACAAAGCTCTGGAAGGCCGCAAGAACATGGTCTGCGGCGCCAACAAGCTCGACTATCACCTGCGCAACGTCGAGCCGGGCCGCGATTTCACCTGGACTTTGGCCGCCGACATCCGCACCGTGAACGAGGGCGAGGGCTGCCCGAAGACCAAAGACGGCGCGGCTTGCGCGGGTAAACTGGTGGTCGGCAAAGCGGTCGAAATTGGCCACATCTTCAAGCTCGGCTACAAGTACACGGAGTCGATGGGTGCGCGCGTGCTGGACGTGAATGGCAAGGAAGTCACGCCGATCATGGGCAGCTATGGCATCGGCATCGAGCGCATTCTGACGGCGGCCATCGAGCAGTCGAACGACCAGAACGGCTTCTGGCTGCAGGCTTCGATTGCGCCTTTCACTGTGGTAGTCGCGATAACCGACATGCGTGATCCGCTGCTCGTGGAAACCGGCGAAAAGCTGGCGGAAGAACTCGATGCAGCGGGAATTGACGTACTCTTGGATGACCGGAAGGAACGCGCCGGCGTCAAATTCAAGGACGCCGACCTGATCGGAATTCCCTACCGCATCAACGTGGGCAAGAAGGCCTCCGAGGGTAAAGTGGAACTGGTGATGCGCTCAACGAATGGCAGCGTGGATGTCGCGTTGCCGGAGGTTCTGGCGCGCGTCAAGGAGCGCATCGACGAAGATGCGCTGTTAACGGCGGTAGAAGCGTAACGGCAGCACGCAACTGTGAGCTGTCAACTGTTAGCTGTGAGCTGTTTTTAAGGAGCGGCGATGGCATTGAAAATCAGAATTCCAAGGCCCACAGGAGAGCGTCCCTGGGCATCGCTGCTGTTGCGCGGGGGACTACTTGCGTTTGGAACGGCTGCTCTGCTGTTTTTTGTGGTCTTCGCGTTTTACTACATCAAGTATCAGCACATTGTCGACGAGCGTCTGAATCAGCCGCTGTTTGCCAATACGGCCAAGATCTATGCCGCGCCGCGCCAGGTGCGCCCGGGCCAGAAATTCACCATCCAGTTGATCGCCAACGAGTTGCGCGAGGCTGGCTACTCCGCCGATGGCACAGCGCAGCCTTCCCCGATGGGCTCCTTCAGCCAGGGAGCGCAGACCATCACCGTGCATCCTGGTCCGCAGTCCTACCACGCGCAGGACAGTGCGACGATTCGCGTCAGCTCGTCAGGGGTTGTTGCGTCGATTACCGACGACCAGGGACAGGCACTGTCCAGCTATGAACTGGAACCGCTGCTGATTACCGGCCTGAGCGACAACGGCAACCGCAGCAAGCGCCGGCTTCTCACCTATGACGAAATCCCGCCGAATTTGGTCCAGGCCGTGCTGGCCATCGAGGACCGCCGCTTCTTCGAGCATAGCGGCGTGAACTATGGGCGGCTTTTGGAGGCTGGAGTTCTCGATCTTACACATGGCCAGAAGGAGCAGGGCGGCTCGACGCTGACCATGCAACTGGCGCGCGGCTTCTTTCTCACGCCGGAGAAGCATTTCAAGCGCAAGATCATCGAGGTTGTCATCACCTTTCAACTCGAACACCGCTTCAACAAGAAGCAGATCTTCGAGATGTACGCCAATCAGATCAACCTGGGCCAGCGCGGCAGTTTCTCCATTGATGGATTCGGCGAAGCCTCCCAGGCTTATTTTGGCAAGGATATACACCAGCTTGACCTGTCGGATTGCGCTCTGTTGGCCGGCATGATTCAGCGGCCAAATTATTTTTCGCCCTTCCGCCACGGAGATCGTGCCATCGACAGGCGCAATCTGGTGCTGGATTCCATGGTTGAAACCGGCTCCATCACCAAGGACGAGGCTGAGCGCGCCAAAGCCGAGCCACTGCACCTGACGACCCAGAGCGTGGACGCCAGCGAGGCGCCCTACTTCGTGGATCTGGTGCATGAGCAGTTGTCGCAAAATCTTGGCGAGCGGGACTTCAATCGCGAGGGTCTGCGCATCTATTCTTCGCTTGACCCCGATCTGCAGCGGGAAGCTACAGAAGCGGTCGAATCCACGATTCATGTGATCGACGAACAGGTGGACAAGCTCCACGGGCACAATAAGCTCGGCCAGGCGTACACCTATCCGCAGGTGGCTCTGGTGGCGCTGAATCCGCACACCGGCCAGGTGCTGGCGCTGGTGGGGGGGCGCGACTACGGCAACTCGCAACTGAATCACGCCGTGGCCAAGCGACCCACAGGCTCCATCTTCAAGCCCTTCGTCTATGCGGCGGCGTTTGCAACGGCCACCGAGGGCACCATGCTGGCCGGGCAGAACAAGCTGTTCTCGCCTGTGACCATGCTGAACGACGAACAAACCACCTATGGGGAAGGCACCGCTCAGGCATACACTCCGCGCAACTTTGAAGGCGAATATCACTCGCAGGTAACGGCCCGCTATGCACTGATGCGCTCACTCAATAACGCCACCATCAGCCTGGCCTCGATGGTGGGCTTTGATCGCGTGGCCACTCTGGCCCGCGACGCAGGCATCCGAAGCGCGCGCGCCACTCCTTCGGTGGCCATCGGCGCTTATGACGCTACGCCGCTGGAGATGGCCGGCGCTTACACCGTCTTTGCCAACCGAGGCCTTCATATCGATCCCTGGATGCTGGCCAGCGTGCGCACGGCCACTGGCGACATCGTCACGGACTACACGCCCGCCTCCAGACAGGTTCTGGACCCGCGCGTTGCTTATCTGACCACCAGCCTGATGGTCGATGTGCTTCGGGGAGGAGGAACCGGCGCAGGGGTGCGCAACATGGGATTCTCGGCTCCCGCAGCAGGTAAAACCGGCACGAGCCACGACGCATGGTTTGCAGGCTACACCAGCAACCTGCTCTGCATCGTGTGGGTGGGCAACGACGACTACACTGACGTGAAAATTGAGGGCGCACATGCCGCCGCGCCCATCTGGGCCGCGTTCATGAAGCGGGCCGTGCAACTGCCGCAGTACTCGGATACCAACGGATTTGCAGCGCCCGATGGCATCGAGATTGTCAGCATCGACAAGGCCACCAACCTGCTCAGCGACGACTCCTGCCCTGACAGCTACGACGCTGCATTCCTCGATGGAACAGCACCCGTCGAGACCTGCGGCCATGCAAGCGGAAACGGAAGCAGCGACCACCGCAACGTGATCCAGAAGCTCCTCGGTCTAGGCAAGAGCTGAACTTAGAGCTTTTTCACAGAGCGCGAGTCTCATGCGTGCCCACGCTGACGCCATGATCGTTTGAAATCTAACTCCTGGCTCCCACGGGTGTCCTCATCTCCATGGGGACACCCAACCATGGTGTGCCCCCCCCCACCCCTATTTTGTAAGCAAAATCCTTTGTTTCTTTGACTTACGGGCATGAGTGCGCCGTAAAATCGTGAAAACAATGAAGTTCTCTGCAAAATCGTCCAAGGAAAGGAGTTATGCGTACTTTCGGTCTCCGACGGCAGCTTCCGGCTGGAAGGCGGCACGAAGAGGGTGTACCGGGACGATGATTGGAAGGAAGACTTCCAGGAATCATTGTGCAACGGATCAAGGAATTTATCCGCAAACACCCGCGGTGGCGCGGAGGAGGACACGGCAATAAGTGGGGATAAAACGCTATAAAAAACTACAAATATCCCCAACTTAGAGCATTTTTGGAAGTGATTTTTCTTCCCCCAGCAAGCATAAATCGCTCGCTGGGGACCCCGGAGAGGAAAAGCTGCTTGAGCAGTATGGCTTCGGTCTACACCAATTCCGAAAATCCCATAGCCGCAATTTTTTGTTGTGCGTCCAGGCTGGGATACCACAGGCTTTCGTAATGACGGCCATCCCAAGCCAGCCTTAACTCAAATGACTCTCCGCACGCCCGGCAGCCGGACCAGCGGATCGGCTGCCAGCCAGCAGGCAATGCAAGCCAGCGAGCCAACCACGCAAAACTTGACCAGCGCCGGCGCGACCCATCCGCGCAAAAGCAGGCTTAAGCCCACCAGCACCACCGGATGGATGATGTAGACCGTGAAGGCGCGGCGGCCAAGCCAAGACCACACGCCCGAGGGCTGATTCAGGTGCTCACGGAAGATCAACAGCAAAGCTGCAATCAAGCCCCAGGCTACGAAGGGTTCCCAGCAACCGTAGAGAATTGCTGGCCAGGTAAGTCCGCCTAGAATATGGGCGTCCCCACGGCTTCCCGCGGACTGAGCCAATGCACTGCCAACCGGCAGACAGGGCCATGCCAGAACCAGAGTGATCAGCCAAGGCCGAGCATTTTTCCAACTCAGTTGCCGCAGCCAGTCGTAACGCCAGGCGGCAATGCCCAGCGCAAACAAGAAGATGTAACTGGCAAAGTAGCCAAGTTGCAGACCGAAAACATTCTGACCGGGAGGGACGAACTGGCGAATGGTCAATGCGGCAGCAGCGACGCCAACAGCGCTCAGCAGCCACCAGCGAGAAGCCGGGACGGGCTTGGGCGCGCGTTCCGCCTGTTGGAGGGACCGGCCAAAAATCGCCCGCCAGGCGCAATAGCCGAGCGCAAAGATCAGCAGAGCCTGAGCAAACCAGAGCGGCCCGTTGATAAACATTTTGTGCTGCCAGAGCCAGACATAAGCAGACCAGAAGCCGTGGCCTTCCGCGCAGTTCACCATGGCGGCGGTCAGCGGCCCCAGGAACAAACCAAATGCCAACAGAGGCAGTCCGAGGCGCAAGAAGCGGTCGGCGAGAAACCGTCCGTAGCCTTTCCGTTCCAGCGAGGGCGGCGTGAAGTAGCCGGCCAGCAAGAAGAAGAAGCCCATGAAATAGGCCTGGTTAGTGCCGCAGAAAAGGCTGAGCACCAGGCTGGAAGGTGTGCCGGAGGGCGCGATCTCGTGCCAGAACCAGCCGCCATTGCTGCCATAGGTAATCGCCGTGTGGTGCAGGACGACCAGCGCGGTCAACACCGTACGTAGACGATCAATATAGAAATCACGTTGGGGCATGGAAGATGATACGCATCGGCCAAGACGTTTGTTCCGTTGGGCTTCCGTAAAGAAAGAGAATCAGTTCCCTGCCCCAAAGGCGTCGAAAGTCGGCTAGAAATAAATTCGGCCGCGAACAGAAGGTTCGCGGCCGAAGAATGAAAGACCCGTTCGTGATTAGTACTTGACGATCTGAGAGAACGAGTCGGGCTTGAGGCTGGCGCCGCCCACCAAGGCACCGTCGATGTCCTCCTGGCCGAGCAGAGCCGACGCACTGGCCGGTTTCACGCTACCGCCGTAAAGAATGCGGATATTGGCGGCGACCGTCGGCCCCAGCAGCTTGGCCACTTCGGCGCGGATGATCTTGTGTGTATCTTCGGCAATCTCCGGCGTCGCGGTCTTGCCTGTGCCGATGGCCCAAACCGGCTCATAGGCAATCACGATCGGCCCGGCTGCCTCGGCCGTAATTCCAGCCAGAGCGCCATCGATCTGCGTCTTGAGCACGTCGGCGGTCTTGCCCGCTTCGCGATCAGCCAACTGTTCGCCGACGCAAACCACGGGGATCAGCCCGTTCTCAAGCGCGGCATGCAGCTTCTTGTTGACGATCTCGTCGGTCTCGGCAAAGTACTGGCGGCGCTCCGAGTGGCCGATCAGGGTGTGGGTCCCGCCCACAGCCTTGAGCTGACCGATGGAGGTCTCGCCGGTGTAGGCGCCCTCTGCGGCAAAGTGGATATTCTGCGCGCCGATGAGGACATTCGAGCCCTTCGCGGCAGCAATCACCGTGGGCAGCAGCACGGGCGATGGGAAAATGGCGATCTCGTCGCGGGTGTGCCCGGCAACGAGGGGCAAAAAGGCTTCGATGAACGCCTTGGCTTCGGCCGGCGTCTTGTACATCTTCCAGTTGGCGGCAATCAGTGCTTTACGAGACATTTTTTGGACTCCTCAGTTTGATTTTATTGGATGGATTTCGGGGGTGGGGTGACGACGGGCACAATGTGAGTCTGCGCTTGCCTTTCATGCTCCGCGCAAGGGTTTCCCTCTTGGCCATCGCGTGGCTTCTGCAAGGCTGAAACGGCTACATCTCCAGTTTTGCCATCTGAGACGACTTTTCAGCACAATTTCTACCGCTGAAGAATGAACATATCGAGTTGAGCCAGCGCTGGACTAGGTAAGTAACCACCCAGACGATTGCGGTGGAAAGAATCCAGAGAGGAAACAGGGCTAACTTTGGCCAAGTGGCAGTGCAGTATTGCAGGGATTGTTCGCCGCCGGATCCATAGCCAAACATAGGGCCACAGGCATGGTTCAATAGGATGTCCCTGATGAAGAGCCAAAGGAAAAATGCCGATGGCAGGGCCACGAAACTCAGCAGGAAATAACTGCGGAAACGAGGGCAGGCATATGCAATCGCAAACAGAATCACACCGAGTAACGCTGTCAAACTAAGGAAGAAGAGAAATCCGATAATGTCCACGTCAATCTCCTGCGCTGAGAATAACAGGAAACGGGGAGCCAATTCGAGTAAAATTTGCTCCCCGCACTCCGGTTACTTGTTGTTCAGCGCTTCGACGCCGGGCAGCTTCTTGCCCTCGAGAAATTCGAGGCTGGCGCCGCCGCCGGTGCTGATGTGGGTGATCTGATCGGCGAGGCCGGTCTTGTTGATGGCCGAAACCGAGTCGCCGCCGCCGATGATGGAGATGGCACCCTTGTTGGCCGCAACGGCTTTTGCGATGGCGTTCGTGCCCACGGCAAAGCGCGGGAACTCGAAGACGCCAGCCGGGCCGTTCCAGACAATGGTCTTGGCCGTCGCGAGCACCTTTTCAATCGCCGCGATCGACTTGGGACCGATGTCCAGGCCCTGCCAATCCGCCGGGAAGTTGACTGAAGTGTCCCACTCCTGGGTCTTGGCTTCGGCGTCGAACTTGTCGGCCAGGATGTTATCGACGGGCAACAGCAGATTGACGCCCTTGGCCTTGGCTTTGGCCAAAGCAGCCTTCGCCATGTCGATCTTGTCCTCTTCGACCAGCGATTTGCCGGTGCTGACGCCGAGGGCGCGCTCAAAGGTGTACGCCATGCCGCCAACGATGACCAGCGTATCGACCTTGTCAAGCAGGTTGTCGATGACGTCGATCTTGCCGGAAATCTTGGAGCCGCCGATGATGGCCACGAAGGGCTTCTCGGGCGATTCCAGGGCCTTGCCGAGGTAGGTGATTTCCTTTTCCATCAGCAGGCCGGCTACGGCTGGCTTCAGGAAGTGCGTGATGCCCTCGGTGGAAGCATGGGCGCGATGCGCGGAGCCAAATGCGTCGTTGACGTAAACCTCGGCCAGCGAGGCCAGCTTCTGCGAGAAGGCCGGATCATTGGCTTCTTCTTCGGCATGGAAGCGGAGGTTTTCAAGCAAAAGCACCTGGCCAGATTCGAGCTGGCGGGAAAGCGTGATAGCTTCTTCGCCAATGCAGTCGGGTGCAAAGGCCACATTGACCTTCTCGCCCAGCGTCTTGTCGAGCAGTTCGCGCAGCCGGTCAACGACCGGACGCAACGAGTATTTTGGATTGACTTTGCCCTTGGGACGGCCCAGATGCGAGGCCAGGATCAACTTGGCCTTATGCTCGAGGGCATATTTGAGGGTGGGAAGCGTGGCTTTGATGCGGGTGTCGTCGGTAATGGTCGAGCCGTCTTCAGTGAGCGGCACATTGAAATCGACGCGGATGAAAACCCGCTTGTTGGCCAGATCGATGTCACGAATCGTGAGCTTGGACATAGGAATCACTCCGGGAGAGACAGTTATCAGTTCACAGCAGACGCAAACAGCTAACAGCAGACAGCTAACAGTTGCGTTAGCTGTGAACTGTTAGCTGATTGCTGTTCGCTACTAAATTGAGTTTACAGGCCCTTCTTGGTGATGTAGCCGATCAGATCGACCACACGATTCGAGTAAGCCCACTCGTTGTCGTACCAGCTGATCACCTTGATCTGTCCGCCAACCTGCTTGGTCAGAGGAGCATCGTAGATCGAGCTGCGGGAGTCGCCCTTGAAGTCAGAGCTAACCAGCAGGTTGTCGTCATAGCCAAGAATGCCCTTCAGCTTGCCTTCGGAAGCCTTCTTGATGGCGGCGTTGAGCTGGTCAATGGTCACCGGCTTTTCGGCGACGAAGGTCAGATCGACAACCGAAACATTCGGTGTGGGGACGCGGATGGCGAAGCCGTCCAGCTTGCCGGCGGTCTCGGGGAGGACGATCTTCAGAGCCTTGGCGGCACCGGTCGAGGTCGGAATCATCGACAAAGCAGCGGCGCGGGCGCGACGCAGATCCTTGTGCGGCGCATCCAGAAGCTTCTGGTCGCCAGTGTAGCTATGGATGGTCGTCATGATGCCCGAAACGATGCCGCATGTTTCCAGAATGACCTTGACGAGGGGAGCCAGGCAGTTCGTCGTGCAACTGGCGTTGGAGATGATGTTGTGCTTGGCCGGATCGTACTTCTCTTCGTTGACGCCGAGCACGATAGTCGCGTCCTCATTCTTGGCCGGAGCCGAGATGATGACCTTCTTCACGGTCTTACCCAGGTGAGCCTTCGCCTTGGTCGCATCGGTAAAGAAGCCGGTCGACTCGACCACGATCTGCGCTCCAACCGAAGCCCAATCGAGATTGGCCGGATCCTTCTCAGCGAAAACCTTGATCTTCTTGCCATCGACGCTGATGAAATCTTCGCCGGACGTGATCTCGTTCTTCAGGTTGCCCAGAATCGAGTCGTACTTGAGCAGATGGGCCAATGTGGCCGGGCTGGTCAAGTCATTGACGGCAACAAAATCGATCTCTGGATTGCCAAGTGCGGCGCGAAAAACGTTGCGGCCAATACGGCCGAAACCGTTGATACCAACCTTAACTGCCATGCTTATATTCTCCTTCGTAGTCGATGAGGCTGTGGTTTGAGATTGTTCAGGCTTGCTGCATTCAGCGGCTGAAACCGCGCCTGCGGGCAAATCCATCAAACTCAGGATCGTAGCTTTCTTGCCAACGGAGAGGAAATCAAAACGCTTTTCTTCCCCTTTTGCGCGAAACCTCTTGTATTCATAGTATGCCTTCCGCTTTACACGGTCGAATGTGACGGGATGCACACCAGAAGAATTGAGGCCATCGACCTCAGTTCTTGCAGCATCGCCGAAAAAGCACAATTTGCAGCACACTCGGCTAGTATGGTATTCCGGTAACAATTATGTACATGGTGAAGGTGGCATGAGCAGACGTTCCAGACATACTCCCAATCTTTCGGAATCCACAGGCAAGACTGGCCGGGAAATTCCATCGAATCAACCAGCTCCACTGGTTCCTACCTATCCAGACGATGTTCCGGCACGGACGCCGCAACCCCGCGCGCAGCGACCCGTTCCCCAAAAGGCTGAACGGCCAGCAAAACAGGAATGGAACGAGCCGGCGGACTCCGGCCGCCTGGAGATGGAAACCCAGCCGGAGATGCCCTCCGTGCCTCCGTCAGAGCCCGAGGCTGCCGGACGGTCACCACAGGCCCCCAAGGGGTACGTGGTGCTCGCCATTGGCCTGCCAGGCTCGGGAAAGACCACATGGTTCCGCCGTCGCGGGGTCACGCCGCTCTCGAGCGACCTGCTGCGCAACATTCTCTTCGACGATGTCGAGGAACAGCGCTACCAAGGGCTGGTCTTCTCCACTCTGCGTTCGCTGCTGAAGGCCCGGCTCATCGCGCACATGCCGTGGAACTACGTGGATGCAACCAACCTCTCCATCCATGAGCGCAGCCAATGGATCAGGATGGCGAAGAGCTTCGGCTATGAAGTGCAGGCGGTCTTCTTCGACGTGCCGCTGGACGTGTGCCTGGAGCGCAACAGCAAGCGCGACCGCTCGGTGAGCGAGGACGTCATGCGCAAGATGGCCGAAAAGCTCAAACCGCCGGTCTTTACCGAGGGATTTGCCAAGATCACCGTGGTGCGCGTGAAGAGCACCAGCTAGTGGCCTAACTGCATGAATAGGTCATCAGCTACGGACAAGCGCGGGCGGGGACGCACGCACTACAGCCGGCCGGGAGGCCGGCGCTACTTCATGCAATGAGCAAATCGCGCGGTCACGGTGCTAAGGATCTGTCGATTCAGCCCTCGGGCAATCAAAAGAAGCGGGCGGCGTAGAATTCCACGCCGCCCGCTTCTTTATGTTTATGCTTCAAAGTTTTCTGAAAATCTTTCAGCGGCTGGTCTTGGTCCACTCGATGCGCAAGCCGGTGCGAACGTTGAAAGGCAGGCTGGAATAGCCAATCGGCCCAATGTGCTGATTGTTGGCGAGATTTTCCTCTTGAATGTAGACGTTGAGCCACGATAGAAGCTTATAGCTGCCCCCGATGTCCAGCTTGGCGTAGCCGCTGTCCAGGTTTCGGTTGGGCAAAATCAAGCTGTAGTTGTAGTTGGAGTCAAAGAGAAATGTCGAGTCATCACTGCGGCTGGAAAATGCCGCGGTAAAGATGCCTGTGAGACGGTTGCCGGCGTAGCTTGCCGTGAAGAAGCCCGTATGCGGCGGACGCTTGAAGGGACGCGCACCTTTGAGCGGAGAGAAGGCTCCCATGGAGATGCCGTCAAAAGTGGGCGCATACCCACCCGTCAAAGCCTCATTGTCGCTGGTAAAGGAGCGTTGCACAACCGAATCCAGATACGTGTAGCCGCCGCGCAAGAAAATATTCCTGCCGATACCGCTCTCGACGGTCGTCTCGACGCCCTGTGCGCGGAAGGCTTGGGTATTGACGGTCAGCCCCAGGTCATCGGTGTAGTAATAGCTCAGATCCGCCGCCGTCAGGTCTGGAAACAGCTTGATCAATTCCGGAGCAGGAACCGACTCAATCTCCTTGCCAAACTGATTATGGAAATAGCTGGCGCGGAAGAACAGACGTTCGCTGAAGAAGGCCTGTTCAAAGCCGCCCTCATAGGTTCTGGTGGCCGGCGCTGACAGTGGTTCGATATGCAGTTGTTTGAGATCGGCCTGATGGCCGTTCTTCAGGAACTTGTAAAGCGAATCAACCTCATTGGTCAGCGTGGGTTCACGCACTCCATCGCCGTAGTTGAAGAGGATGCGCGTACCGCTGAAGATGCCCTTGCGCGGGCGCAGGGCATAGAAGGAAACTCCGGCGCGCGGCGAGGTCTGCGTTCCAAAGAGCGAGTAATGTTCCAGGCTACCGCCCAGCGTGTAAAAGAAGCGGTTCTTGAAGTCACCATGCACGCCCGCCACATAGTCATAGTTGGTACGGTCGGCGACATCGTTCGTGTAATAAGCGGGATAGACATACGTTCCGCGCTCATCTTCAAAATGGAAGCCGATCAGCGCCGTCAGATGCGGTGTGAACTTGTAATCGCCCTGATAGAGAAGCTGGTCGCGATTGTTGACGTAATGATCGCCCGTCGGATAGGTTCCCCCGTAGTCCAGAATCGCCTGGCCGGTGACGGAATAGCCGTTGGCGCCGGTGATCGTCACCACATTGCCCAGATAATCACCGTAGCTATCCTGGCTGCCTTCGTGCGCCCATTGATTCCATTGCTCACGCTTGCGGGTCGCTCCGTAGCGGATCATGTTGTGCAGGCTGGCTGTGGTCTGGTTGTCGACCGAAGCGCTGATAAAAAGATTCTGATCCTTCTCGGTCGCATCGTCCGCGACATGATAGAAGTTCCAGGCGTTGGGAAGGCCGGTGGCATCGACACCGTAGCGCAGCGTGGCGCGAATTTGTGTGTCCCCGGTAACCTGCCAGCCGAGGTTGGCAGCCGTGGTCGCCACATGATACTCGTCGTTAGGCAGATTGTTGTCTGTCTGGAGCCAACTAAATGCGCCCAGATAGTCCAATTTGTTGTGCGCGCCGGCCACTTCCAGCTCTTCGCGTGAAGTGTTCAAGTTGCCTGCATCAGCCTGGAGGAAAATCGAAGGATTGCTAGTCGTGCCATGGGGAGTGGTCAGGCTGACCACCCCACTGGACGCATCGGCGCCATAGAGGTTGGAGTCCGTGCCGCGATAAACCTCGGCGCGCTCAACAGCCGTGGTTGAGAGCGGGCCAAAGTCGTAGTTTCCGCCCAGATCGCCCGCGCTCACACCATCCATCAAGATTTTGTTGGACGACGAATTTCCGCCGCGAATGAACAGTGAGGTTTGCGCACCCATCTGTCCGGTCTGCACCGTGACCGTACCGGGCATCAGCCGCAACGTGCTCACCAGGTTGTCGCGCAGAGCCAGATCCAGCGGACCGAGCACGCTGGTGGCAGCGCTGGTCTGCGGCTGCGGCGTGGGGGTCCCGGTGGCCGTGACCACAATCGACTGCCGCACCCATTCGGGTTCAAGCACCAAGTTGCGTTCGATCAGGTCAAGCCGGCCGGCGTAAAAGCCGGGCGTTTCCAACTGGCGGAAGCTTTTGGCGGAAACAATCAGGAAAAAGCGGCCCTCAACTCCGGTAGTCATCTGAAAGCTGCCGTCAGCGGTCGTTACGGCAGAGCTAACGGAGTTGCCACCGCTGATCAGAATCACGCTGGCGCCTCTGACCTTGGCGCCGGAAGCGTCTGTAACCACGCCGCGGACAGAAGCAGCCGGGCAGAGGACGACGCTGGCCGCGAGCAGAAAAACGGCGAAGATGCGAGGCAATGAAGCGAAAAATGGACGAGAAAGAAAAAGTGCGGAAACGAACATGAAGTCTCCTTCGTTCCCCTCGGAACGCAAGTGGGTTGGGGGCGCGAGGACCGGTCTCCTGACTCGCGCCTCTTCCCCAGCACCTTCCCACGGGCGCCCTCGAAAGGACGCCTGCAGTGGTTCACAAGGACTCTCCGCTCACAGCGAAAAGACCCTGGCTGGTTCCCTGCCCTGACCGATAGAACGGACCAACAAGCAGGAGCGCTCACAGTTGCGGGGCAGTGGCGGAATTTCACCGTCTTCCCGAACATCCTGGCGATTGCCGTGGTGAAGTGTGCTGTCCGTGGAAGGAGCAGCCTGATGGTATGGAACTGATTTCCATCCCATCAACATTTATAAACGGCGCAGGACGTGAAGTCAAAACCTGGAAGGCCTCTTGCTCGGGAGCTTATTGTTTGCTCATGGCGTCCATTGCGGTGTCTCAAAATTGTATCCCGCGAGGATTTCAGGATATTCCGCCAAGCGCTTTAGAATATGGTGACCCCGGGAAGACTCGAACTTCCGACAAACAGTTTAGGAAACTGCTGCTCTATCCACCTGAGCTACGGGGCCACGTTTTACAACTCGTTTGTTTCTAATTAGATATTTTAAGTTTACGCCTTCTTGCAGAGACCTGACCTCCCGCTCATGGCCGATTTGGCGAACAGTCACGCGGAAGCCAATTTCCACCTCCACCAGCCTACTGGCAAAGGTGTGCTGATTGCAATGCCATGAAGCAGTCCGGGATCGATGCTTCCATCAGCGCCTCGATCAACCACCGGCCGTCATTGTTCAGTGGGCCTCTTCCGCTTCGCAGCGCAGTTCGGGATCAGGCGCTGGTACGCGCTGAGCTGCTCCACCGTGAGCGGTTGTCGAATTCGCGTGGGCCTCCCGTAGAAGGCGGCTTTGCCTGAGCAGGCCGAAGGCAATCCTTATGCCATCCTTATCTAGGATCAGTCACACACATGTTAGCATTTTAATATTCTCGGAAGTTTCAGGAGCGCCCCAATGAAAAGCTGTAGAACTGTTGTACTATTTGTGTTTTTCTCCATGATCCTCGCCTGTACCTCAAGTGCGCAGAGCTTCCGCGGAAGCATCCAAGGCACGATTACGGACACCACTGGAGCGGCGATACCAGGGGCACAGGTAAAGGTCTTCAGCCCGGGCACAGGGCTGACCCGAACGGTCCTCACCAATGACTTGGGCCGGTATGTAGCCTCAGAGCTGCCACTGGGCACCTATAGTATCACTGTCGAAAAGGGCGGCTTCAGTTCCATGACACTGACCGATATTCCAGTCAGCGTAGGCTCGGCGACGCGCGCCGACGCCAAGCTTGATACCGGCATGGTCCATGAAGTGGTCGAGGTCACAGCCAATGTTCCGTTGGTGGAGATCGCTACGAACACGACGGGCGGCACGATCGAAGCCTCAGAAGCAGGCGAACTGCCGGTAAACGGACGCGATTTTACCAAGCTGTTGGCAATGGTTCCGGGCGCCTCGGGCGATCCTGAGGGCTCCAACGAATCGGCCGGCTCCTACGGCCTGTTTAGCTTGAACGGCAACCGCGGCCGCTCGAACAACTATCTGCTGGATGGCACGGACATGAACGACGGCTACCGCAACCTGCCGTCGATCAACCAGGCGGGTGTGTGGGGCGCTCCTTCGACCATTCTTCCCGTGGACGCACTGGCCGAGATTCCAGTGACCGGCAGCCCGGAGCCCGAGTTCGGCCGCAGCGCAGGCGCCACGGTCAACATTGTGACCAAGAGCGGTTCCAACGTGATTCACGGCAGCGCCTTTGAGTATTTCCGAAATGACTCATTGACCGCGCGCAATTACTTCAATACCGCGGATCAGCCAAAGAATTCGTTTACGAACCATCAGTTTGGCGGCTTGATTGACGGCCCCATCGTGAAGGACAGTTCCTTCTTCACGGTTGCCTACGAAGGACAAAGAGAAAACGGCGGTCTGCCTCAGCAGGGCACGGTGCCAACGCAATCCGACATTACGGCCAAAACGCCCACAGGCGGAATCAATCCGGTGATCCAAAGCCTGCTGGCGAGCAAACCTTGGGGAACCCTGCCGGAAACCGGCGACGGGAGTGAAACCTTCACGACGCCCTTCAGCAACAACAGCGACAACGTCATCGCCAAGTTCGATCAGCATTTGAAGCTGCTCAGCCCGGGCGACCTGCTGACGGGACGCTACTTCTATAGCCATGGCATGCAGAGCTTTCCGCTGGGCATGCTCTACACCGGCAGCAGCGCACCGGAATTCAACACTTCGACGCCGACGCACGTCAACATCCTTTCGCTCTCCTATACAACGATTCCGCGCTCAAACCTGATCATCGAGGTACGCGGCGGCTACAACCGCTTCCTGCAGCAATTCCTGCCGCAGGACAGCAGCCTCAATCCCGACACCGAGTATGGTCTGAACACGCTGTCGCCGGGCTACTCGTCCCGCGACCTTGGATTGCCGACGATCAACGTCTACGGCGCGAACGCCGAGTATAGTCCCATCGGCGCGACCGCCAGCGACGCGCGCGGACGCGTCGACACCAACTACCAGCTCTTTGGCAACGTCTCATACACCAAAGGCCGGCATAACTTCAAAACCGGCTTGGAATGGCGCCGCACCTTCATCAATAGCTTCATCAACTCAGGGCATCGCGGCAAGCTGGTCTTCAACAGCCTCGACGATTTTCTGGCTGGCAAAATCGACGGCGGCAGTTCCGCCGAAGGCGACGGCACGCGCTACTCCTACCAGAACAACAGCGGCGCATACTTCCTGGATTCCTGGCACTTGAGCACGAGGGTCACCTTCAACTATGGCCTGCGCTGGGATTATCTCGGGGTGATCGGCGCGAAGAACGACGCCTTCAGTATCTTCAACGTGAAGACCGGCGAACTGCAAACCATCGGCGCCGAGGGTAGCCCGAAGTCGCTTTATCCGAAGGCTTGGGGCAACTTTGCGCCGCGTGTCAGCATGGTTGATGATCTGACTGGCAATGGCAAGCTCGTGATTCGAGCCAGCGCCGGTCTCTTTTACGATGGCCCCTCGCAGGACATTTTCGTCGGCAATCAAGCCTATAACACCAACGCCGCACAGGCTGGGCCAGCGTTCAACAACATCGGCTTTGCATCGCCGGTGGTCTCGACGATCACATCCGGCACCGCGATTTTCGGTAACTACACGCCGAGCAGCGTATTCAGCGTGGATCAAGGCCTGGTGACGCCAAGGTATGGCTCCTACAATCTCAACATCGAGTCGCAGGTCTCCCAAAAGGTTGCCGTGCAGATCGGGTACGTGGGCTCGCAGGGACGCCACCTGTTCCGCTTCCGTGATATTAACCAGGTGAATAACGTGGCGGGCAGAGTGGGAACCTGCGGAAACGGCAAGACGATCGCCTATGGCGAACAGTGCTATCCGACCTACATGGTAGGCTCATCCACTGACACGCTCGCCTATGTGAACCAGATCGAGACTAGCGCGATGTCCAACTACAATTCCCTGCAAGGGACACTGAAACTGCTGAACTGGCACAGTCTGACATCCACGCTGAACTACACCTGGGCGCACTCGATTGACACGGCAAGCGACGGCATGGATTTTGTACCCAACGCTTCCCAGCCCGACGACAGCTTCAATCCTCGCGCCGAACGCGCCAGTTCCAACTTTGACATGCGGCAACACGTGCAGTGGTACTGGACCTACAACCTACCGAAGTTTCACGCGGCACAGAAGATCCTGAACGGCTGGGCAATGGACGGCATGTTCAACTTTGCCACTGGCCAGCCCTACACGGTCAGTTACTTGTTCGAGAACGATTACAACGGAAGTGGAGAATGGTATGGACGACCGGACATTATCGGCAATCCGCATGCCGGCGCGCACGGTACCAACCTGCTGAACCTGGCCGCCTTCGCCGCGCCCTGCACCTGGTCGGGGGATAACGTAACCGGAAGCTGCGAGGCAAATACGGGGCATCCTGGCAGTGAGGGCCGCAACGCCTTCAACGCGACGGACTTTACGAACTTCGACTTCTCGCTGACGAAGACCTCGCACCTGACCGAAAAAATTGCGATGGAGCTTCGCGCTGATTTCTTCAACATATTCAATCACCCGAATTTCAGCAATCCGCTGCTTCCGGGCTTTGGCATCGATGCCTTCGGCAGCAGTCACGCGGATGGAAATCGCCTCGTGGCAGGCTCCAACCCGAGCACGAACGGAACGCAGTATATGACAACTACGGCGACGCCGGATGTGGGCAGTGGCAACCCATACCTCGGCGGAGGCGGTCCGCGCAGTATGGAGCTGGCGGTTCACTTCACTTTCTAGCTCTCTGACTGCTTGAAGACGTACCAGAACTGGGTGCCCCAGGTCCCGATTTTGGGACCTGGGAAACAACGAACTCAAGGTTCAAAATTATTAGGAAAGCTCTGAATAAGCTGATGTTTTGAAGGGTACGGGCTTTAGCCCGTACATAAAACCTGCAAAATCAACGTGGGTTTTAGTCCCCGATGGACTTTTTCAGAGCTTCCCTGGTTCACACCTTCCCTAGTTCCACAATCTGGACCTGGGACACCCATCGTTTCGTGCCGAATCAATAACTACTGAAAAGTAACATCCATTCCTTTTCCGCTATCGGGCAAGGTTACCTGCCAAGCATGGGTTGTGCTGTTCCATATAGGACTGAGTGACTTATCTACAACTTTGGCATGTCCCGCAGAGGCCGGCCATCCATAGACCTCGATGGCTACCTCCGACCACCACGCCTTGTAGCTTCCCTCATGCGGCCCAAGATGAACGTGGAGCGTATTGTGTTCCACAGAGCAAGAACTCTCCATGCGCAGAAAAGCTCCCTGCAGGAAATCGTAGGACTGACCGTCATCCTGGTAGAGCGTTCCGCGGCAGTTATCGCCCACATAGACGCGCAGAGTCAAAGGCCCGACCGGCGTTTCCATGGTGCTTTGCGTCAAGGGAGCAACAGGCAGGATCGAGCCGCCTCTTACATAAACTGGCAGCACGGCAAGGCTTGGCTCAACGATGAGCGGCTTCAGCGCAGCACTGCCCGCCTCTGCCTGAGTTCCCTTCTTCTGCTCTCCATCGCGGCTTTCCAGGGAGACTGAGCGATCGATTTGTTCGCCGGTCCAATAGTCATACCAAACACCCGGAGGCAGTTGCACCTCATAGCTGTCCACTTCATCCGGGTAAGGCGCGGGTGCAACCAGAAGGTCAGGACCGAAGAGAAACTCGCTCGGTGCGTCCAGATCAATGGGATGCAGGTCCCGCGCCGCATCAGGAAACTCCAGGAAGAGCGTGCGATCAATGGGAAGCCCTGTACGCGACATTTCTTCCGCCGTGGTGTAGAGGTAAGGCATCAGCTTGTAGCGTTCTTCGATGTAGTGGCGGCGAATCGCCTCCTGCTCCGGTCCATGCACCCACGGTTCCTGATCGAGGGTTCCAGCGGCTGTGTGATCGCGGTCGATCGGCTGGAAGGCCGAAATCTCAAGCCACTTGGTAAGCAGATCCGGCCGCGGCGAACCGGCAAAGCCGCCGACATCCGCTCCACTCATCGCGAAGCCGCTCAAGCCAAGATTCTCCAGCATTGGGGTGGTCAGCCGCAGGTGGTTCCAGGTAGCGCTGTTATCGCCGGTCCATGTGGCAGAATAGCGCTGCCCGCCCGCATAACTTGCGCGCGTCAGCACAAAAGGCCGCACGTTAGGCTCCAGGGTGCGCAATCCGTCATAGGTCGCACGCGAATTTTCCATGCCATAGACATTGTGAATTTCGAGGTGAGTGGCCGTGCGTTTTCCAAAGCCAGGCTCATCGATGCGATGCTGAATATCGTCCGGCATGGTCTTCGTGGCTACGCCGAAGATGGCAGGCTCGTTCATGTCGTTCCAGAAGCCCGCAACGCCATCGGCGATAAAGTTTTTATAGAGCGATCCCCACCACACGCGAGTCTGCTTCTGCGTGAAATCAGGGAAGACAGAGTCACCCGGCCACACTTTCGCTACATAGGTCGAGCCATCTGGATTCTTCAAGAAATGATCGCCATTCATTCCCGAGTCATAAGGAACATACCCCGCATTCGGCAGTTTGGCAATGTGAAGATCTGTAATCGCAATGACATGAAAGTGCTGCGTGGCAAGATCCTTGATCATCTGCTCAAAAGCCGGGAACCTCTTCCCGTCTACCGTAAAGGGCCGATTGTCCTGCTGATAGTCGATGTCGAGATAGATCGCATCCGCTGGAATCTTGTCGGCGCGAAGACGGTCCGCGATCTCGCGCACTCTCGCTTCAGGGTAGTAACTATAGCGCGATTGCTGATAGCCAAGAGACCAAAGCGGCGGAATCGGCGTCGGCCCCGTCAGCCACGCGTAATCCTCTACAACCTGCTTCGGGCCGGGACCGTACAGCAGATAGTAGTCGACCGGACCGTCAGGCGCACCGAAGGAATATGCATTGGAGAATTCCTTCCCAAAGTCGAAGCTTGCGCGCCATGTGTTGTCAAACATCACACCGAGGACGCGCCCCTGGTTCCATGAGAGAAAGAACGGAATGCTTTTATAGATGGGATCTGTCGACTCCTGCCAGCCGAAGGCGTCCGTATTCCAATCCGTGAACGCCTGGCCGCGACGATCGAGCGGACCAACCTTGTCGCCAAGTCCGAAGAAGTGCTCGGCCGGGGCCATGGTCTTGTAAAGCCGGAAGGACGACCCGTGATATGCGAGCGGGCGGTCATCCTGCTGGAGCACGTGGCCCGCAAGATCACTCACAGTCAGCTGCATGCTGCTGTCAAAGCTCACGCGCAAGGCCTTGGTCCGAAATCCTGTGCTTTCCGGCGTAACCGGAACACTTGCCGCGCGAGCTTTGGCCAACACAGCCCAGGACTCGTCTTCCGTGAAAACCCCACTCCGACTCGCGCGCACGCGCAACACATCTTCGCGCAAGGCTGTCACGCGCATCGTCACGCCATGACCAGAGATCTGGATGCCGTTTGGCAACTGGTTCACATGGGCGATATCTGGAGCTGTTTGAGGCGCACGTTGCGCGCCGGCGAGCGGGGCCGACAACGCGGCGCCGATGGCAAAAAGAAAAAGTGCGGTGCAATGGTGAGTGAAAATGGCTGTCATTTAGATTCCTCTTGAACACTGACGACTGCGCATTTCAAAAACAACGAAGCGGATGCAGTATGCGTTCCTTCAGTCGCTCATATGAGGACACTCCCCAAAGGGCACAAGAGTCAATTCACACCTTGCCAATTCGCCATCAATTGATTCTCTACAGATAAATGATTTGTTCCCGGCAAGTTGGAAGCGGGTATCTCCTGGAAGATGACGATATGACGGTTAGTCAGCCAAGGCAAAGATGGAAGCGCCTTGTGTCCTCCGCTATACTACAGGGCAAGGTTCCCCCGAAAGTCATGGCAACTGAAAATCACGACAACAGCGCCAAGCTGGTGCAGTTCGGAATTTTTGAAGCCGATCTGAGAAGTGGCGAATTGCGCCGTTCCGGTGTTCGCATCCGGCTGCAGGAGCAGCCTTTCAAGTTACTTGCCGCGCTACTGGAAGCGCCGGGAGAAGTCGTTTCCCGCGAAACGCTCCAGCGTCAGCTATGGGATGCGGACACGACCGTTGACTACGACCATAGCCTGGGAACAGCCGTCAACAAGCTGCGCGAAGCTCTGGGTGACAAGGCAGAGAATCCGCGTTTCGTGGAAACGCTGGCCAAGCGTGGTTACCGGTTTATCGCTCCTGTCAAGACGATCGAAGCACCTGCTGACGGAGAACCCGCGGAATCCGCCTTGCACACCGCTTCTCCCGCGCCGCGGGCGGCAAGCATCGTCCCTTGGCGCTGGATTGCTGGAGGACTTGCCGGTGTCTGTCTGTTCATGGGGCTTGCTTTGTTCCTTCGCGCGCCTGCCCGCAGACCCTATCGTGTGGAACAGGTCACGCATTCCGGACATGTTCTGACCAACAATTTGGACGATATGGACATCGAGAGCTTCTCCAGTTCCGTCAGCGACGGAATGCGGCTTTACTTTTCGCAAATGGACAACGGCAACCCGGTGCTGTCGGTTGCACTGGCGGCCAACGGCGAAATCAGCCACATTCAACTGCCTCCCGAGATCGGCGCTCCGCTGATCGGCTCGCTGTCGCCGGACGGTTCCAGGCTTATTATTCACAATCACTTGCAGGCAGAACCCGAGCAGCCTCTGTGGATCGTGCCCACGCTCGGCGGCAATGCGCGACGCGTGCCGAACGTGCTCGCTCACGATGCAACCTGGATGCCTGACGGCCGACGCCTGCTCATTGCCAGTGGCAACGACCTGACAATTGTCGGAATGAATGGCAGCGAACCCCACAAACTGCTTACCACGCCCGGTCTGGCTTTCTGGCTGCGCTGGTCGCCCGATGGGAAGCGTCTGCGCTTCACCCTCAGGGATCCCAAGCGCCAAACCACCGAGATCTGGGAGGTGACAGCGGATGGCGGCAATCCCCACCCCGTGTTGCCCGGTTGGAGCCACCCGGCAGCGGAGTGCTGCGGAAGCTGGACCTCCGACGGTAAGGATTTTGTCTTCCAGTCCTGGCACAATGGCCACAACGATATATGGGCATTGCGAGAGCGGCCCTGGTACTCAAGAAGCCGCGAGCCCAGGCAAATCACCAATGGCCCACTCGCCTATGAAGCACCCAGCACGTCACAAGGAGGGCACCGCATCAACTTTATCGGTGTCAACACAGAGTATGAGCTACTGCGCGCCTTGCCCAAATCCTCTGCTTTTGTCAGTCTCGGCCAGGATCTGAGTGCAGCGGACCTGGCTGAGTACTCATCGGACGGCCAATGGGTAGCGTGGCTCAATGCTTCGGACGGTTCCCTTTGGCGGAGCAGGATCGACGGCACCGAACGCATCGAACTGACGCCGCCGCCTCTACGCATCTTCTCGATGAAGTGGTCCCCGGACGACAAACGTCTGGCTTTGATGGCGGAGGAGCCGGGTATGCCGTGGAAGCTCTATCTCATCGACTCCGAGGGTGGAAAGCCTGTTCCCCTGCTCAACGAGGACCGCAACGAGGCCGATCCCGACTGGTCATCCGATGGCCAATTGATCGTCTTTGGCCGACCGCCCAACCGAATGGACGGCGTCCAGCCGAAAGCCATCTACCTTTTGAATCTGCAGACCCATCAGGTGTCCGAAATCCCCGGCTCGGATGGGCTCTTCAGCCCGCGCCTTTCTCCTGATGGCCGCTACATTGCGGCGATCCGCCTGGACCAGAAGGCGCTGCTGCTCTTCGACCGGTCGAAAAAGCAGTGGACCACGCTCACCACCCACGGGGTCGGAGATCCGACATGGTCCCATGATGGCCGTTCCCTCTATTTTCAGGATTTTCTGGAGGAGGGCAAGCCAATCTACCGCATCGCTGTTCCCGCAGGGCAAGCAAAACTGGTGGCCACAATCGGTAGCTTGAGTCCCGTGACCGCAACCGATTATCGTCTGATTGGCCTAGCCCCGGGCGACCTGCCAGTGGTGAGCGCACACACCTCCACGGTCAATCTTTATAGCGTAGACCTGAACGAACGCTGATAGGCCGCTTGCAACAGACCAGGGATCTGCCGCGAAGAAGTTTTTCACGGTTCCTTCGGATTCTTGCCGTCCCATCATCGACAGTTGCCTTACAAAACATGCGCATTTGACGAAGAATATTGGATCTTCAGGCTCTTGACGATGAGAACGCGGTGACCGGGGGCCATAACCGGAGAGGGCTTTCGGCATCTCAGGAGTGCGCCCAAGACGCGCAAATCGGCATTCTTTGGATACCAGCAAGGGGGTCAATCTAGTTAACATCAATAGGATTAATCTATGGCGGAGAGACAGGGATTCGAACCCTGGGTACCCTTTCGAGCACACACGCTTTCCAAGCGTGCGCCTTCAGCCACTCGGCCATCTCTCCGCTAGTTACCGCCTTATTGAATTTACCATACAGACCGGGCTATTTCCATTCTTGGAAATAGCCCGGATACGGTTTGCGCGCATCCTCTGCCCCGACGCCGAGATGCACTCACAGACAGGAAGCTCGCGTGAAGGCTCTCATTCAAATTCGACGACGACCTGATTCACCTTCACGGAGTCGCCCTGCGCCACTCGCACATTCTTCACTTTTCCGGCGCAGTGCGTCGTAACATTGGTTTCCATCTTCATGGCTTCAAGCACCATGATCGGCTCATTCGCCTGAACTGTTTGTCCCGGCTCAATGTTCACCTTGATGACGATGCCCGTCACGGGACTGCGGCAGATTTTGCCATCGTCAGCAGCTTCCACGGGTGCCTGCGTTGGCGCACTGGCCACCGGAGCAGGCGTCGCCGCCGCGGGAAGCGGGTAGTGCGGCCCTGAATTCGGCTGGCGCAGCATCGCGTCGTCTTCCAAGACTTCGACTTCAGTCTCGTACGTCTTTCCATCAATTGAAATCTGGAGTTTCAAGTTACGAACACCTTCCCTCGATCGACTTTTCCTGGACCTCAGTGCCTCAAACGCGGATGATGAGAGCTCTGTACCAACGTCCGCCCACGCTGAACCCACGGATTCACCACCTGACCGGGCGGCAGTAGCAGCTTTGCCGAGCGGATGCGGACCTTCTTGCCCAGATATGCGGTCACGGCCGCGGCAATCATCACCAGCGTTTCAGGCGTGACTTCCTCATCTTTACGGTCCGCCAACGGCTTCGCCACCGCAAGCGCCGCTTCCGTTTCGACAGCCGGAGCCGCCGCAGACGGCTGGCTGAGTTCGGCCATCTTAGCTTCCAAAGCCCTCAGCGCACCAGCAAGCGCGCTCAACTGGCGTTCCGTTGCCTGTTGCCGTTCCGCAAGTAGCTGCCGGAGCGTCAGCCACAAGCCGACATAACTCAGCGCGCAGCCAATTCCGACCAACACGATCATCACAACAAAATCTGCCAAGCTCAATGCCACGCGCGGCTCCTTGTTATAGCGGAATCAATCCGTGTTTCTTCTCAGGACGCCGTTCCCGCTTGGTCGCCAGCGATTCAAGAGCCTCCACCAGGACCTTTCTGGTTTCGGCTGGGTCGATGATGTCATCGACGAGCCGACGGCCCGCAGCAACATACGGATTGGAAAATGTCTCGCGATAGTCGTCAACGAGTTCCTGCCGGCGGCTGTCCTTATCCTCGGCGGCGTCGATTTCATGCCGGAAGACAATCTCGGCGGCACCCTCGGCGCCCATCACCGCAATCTCCGCCGTGGGCCAAGCTACCACCCGATCCGCGCCCAATTCCTTGCTGCACATGGCGATATACGCGCCACCATAGGCCTTGCGCAGCACCACCGTGATCTTCGGCACCGTGGCGGCCGAGTAGGCAAACAGGAGCTTGGCCCCGTGGCGAATAATGCCGCCGCGCTCCTGCTCCACGCCAGGAAGAAAGCCAGGCACATCCACAAAGGTAATCAGCGGAATATTGAAGGCGTTGCAAAAGCGGACAAAGCGCGCCGACTTGTCGGAAGCGTTGATGTCCAACACACCGGCCATGAAATTCGGCTGGCTGGCCACAATGCCCACCGTCCGGCCCTGCAAGCGTCCGAAGCCGATGACAATGTTGGCGGCAAAGCCCGCTTGAATCTCAAAAAAATCCTGATAGTCCAGAACGCGCGTGATCACGCTGCGAACGTCATACGCAGCCTTGTTGTCAACGGGAACAATTCCGCCCAGTTCAGGATCAGGCTCGGTCGGCAGGTTGTACGGCAGACGGGGCGCGTCCTCGAGATTATTGGAAGGCAGAAAGCTGAGCAACCTCCGGCAGAGTTGCGCGGCGTCCTCATCGTCGTTGGCGACCAGATGAACCACGCCCGAGCTCATCTGCGCCGGTGCTCCGCCAAGCTCCTCCGCGCTGACCTCTTCGCCCGTGACCTGTTTAATCACCAGCGGCCCGGTGATGAACATCCGCGCCTGCCGGGTCTGGATCACGAAGTCCGTCAGCGCCGGGCTATAGACAGCGCCGCCCGCGCACGGCCCGCAAATCATCGCAATCTGCGGCACCACGCCGGAGAGCAGAACGTTGTTGTAAAAGACGCGAGCGTATCCAGCCAGACTGTCGATGCCCTCCTGAACGCGCGCGCCGCCTGAGTCATTGATAAAGACGAAAGGGCTGCCCGTCTTCAACGACAGGCGCATCATGTCGACCACCTTGTCGCTGTGCGTTTCCCCGGCAGACCCGCCCCCCACGGTGAAATCCTGGCTGGCAAGATGCACCAGACGCCCGTCAACCTTGGCGCATCCAGTTACCACGCCATCGGCGGGCATCTTCTTTCCGGCCATGCCGAAGTAGGTGGAGCGATGCAGGGCAAACAGCCCGATCTCTTGGAAGCTGCCGGAATCCACGAGTTTTGCAACCCGTTCCCGCGCCGTCAACTTGCCACCCGCGTGCTGTTTCTCGATGCGCTTCGCTCCGCCGCCGAGCTCTAGCTCTGCGCGCTTCGCGCCAAGGCCGGAAACCCTCTCGGCCATGGTCTTACTCTGAGTTTCCACTTCCTTGGACATCCCTGCTCCTGGACTAGTCGGCATGAATATTTTTATTTCTCCGGAGCCACGGTGACCCGGTGCTCTTTGCCATTCAATGTAATCACATAATTCACTTTGGCGCGCAGTGGCTCTCCGCCGCCGACTGCGGCTGGCGTTTTCGGCTGCTGCGCCGTGCTGGCCGGATCCTTGCCCAGATTCTTGCGGCCCTGCTTGCGCGTCTCAAAGAACTTGGGCGCCACCTGTGGGAACATGGCATAGGTCAGCACATCCTCGTCGCTGCCATTCGAGCCCTTCAAGGCCCCCGCGGCGGCGCTCAACGTCTTCCACTCCGGCTTAAGCAGGTCAGCGGGACGAACCGTGATCGCCGGCTTCTTCGCCTGTGCTTCGGCCAGCTTCAGCACTTCGGGATTCTTTGAGCCCAGCGTGCTGCCGTAGTAGCCAAGAATCAGATCGGTGAATTCCCCGGTCATCATCTTGTACTTTCCCCGGAGGATATTGAAGACGGCCTGCGAGCCGATGATCTGGCTGGAAGGCGTGACCAGCGGCGGATAACCGGCATCCTTGCGGACATTGGGAACTTCCTTCAGCACTTCCTGCAACCGATCGGCCGCGCCCTGCGCCTTGAGCTGGCTTTCCATATTGGAAATCATGCCGCCGGGAATCTGGCTCTTGAAGATGGCGGTATTCACGCCGTTATTCTGGCTGAAAAATTCACGATAGCGCGGGCGAATGGTCGCAAAGTGCTTGGATACGCGCTTGACGCGCTCCAGATCGACGCGGGTCTCAAACCCGGTCCCTTCCAGCATTTCGACCAGGCTTTCAGTCGGGTTGTGTCCCGGCCCCAAGGATAGGGAGCCGACCGAAGTATCCACAATGTCGCAACCCGCCTCGATGGCCTTCATCAGCGAGACCATGGTCACGCCGGTCGTGGCATGGGTATGGAGATCAACCAGCATGTCGTCCCCGCACCTGCGCTTGATGGCTTTCACCAAGTCATAAGCGGGCTGAGGCTTCAACAGGGCAGCCATGTCCTTGATGCAAATCGAGTCGCATCCCATCTCGCGCAGTTGCTCGGCCAGCTCGGCAAAGGCTTCCACGGTATGCAGCGGGCTGACGGTATAGGAGATGGTTCCCTGTGCGTGCTTGCCGGTCTTCTTCACGGCATCAATGCTGGTCTTCAGGTTGCGCGGGTCATTGAGAGCGTCGAAAATGCGGAAGACGTCGATCCCGTTCGCGGCGGATTTCTCCACGAAGCGCTGGACAACCCCGTCTTCATAGTGCCGGTATCCGAGCAGGTTCTGGCCGCGCAGCAGCATTTGGAGGCGGCTGTTCGGCATCAGCTTGCGGAAGGTGCGCAGCCGCTCCCACGGGTCCTCGTTCAGGAAGCGGATGCAGGTGTCGAAGGTCGCGCCGCCCCAACACTCGACCGACCAGTAGCCGGCCTTGTCTAGCTCTTCGCAGGCTGGAATCATGTCGTCCAAACCCATGCGGGTGGCGAGCAGACTCTGGTGCGCATCTCGAAGCACGAGTTCAGTAATCTCAACGGTGCGGGACATAGGCGACTCCCCAAAAAGATAGCCCCGCAACAAGAGTCACTTTCCAAGAGACCGTGTCGATGGGTCTACACAGGCTTATCGAGCGGTTCTCCCACGATGGATGTGAGAGAACCGTTCAGCCAATTTCTCATCATACTATTGAAGATGCATCAAATGGCAAGGCGCCCGGCGGCGGTGCATTTCTTTCTAAAACAGGCGCTACTGGGCCTTGCGGTAGTTGATCGTTTCGCCGTCCAGCCGGTACTCGGCCGAGCAGGTGTCACTGCCGCAGATCATCGCCTCGCCTCCGCACAATTGGCTGCGCGTAATCAGGCCGATGGTCCCGCAACGCGGGCAGGACATGGCGGCTACAAACGGCTTTTGGGCATCGCCCGGCTTCGTCTGGTTTTCCAGCACGAAAATCGTTCCGGGTTCCATTTTTTCGGGTATCCATTCTTCCAGAAGCTGCAAATCGGCTGACATGGCGCCCTCCGGTTGGTTGAGGCTGCAAGCCGCGCCAAAATCCGGCCCGGCTTGTCTTGCAACAACAGCAGACTGCGAATGGTTCCCGGAGGCTTGGGGTCTCTCTGGCTCCTCCGGATAGGAACAGTGTGCGTGCAGGCGGTGTCAAAGTCAACCGAAATCGGAAGAGAATGCTGCCCGAAAAACATTGGCTTATTCAGAGCTTCCTTAGCGGCTCGTTCCCGCCGCCTTGCCCTGCGAACCGGCATAGTCGTCGATTGCCCGGTACATTTCCATGTTGCGCAGGATGCTCTCGACGTATCCGCGAGTTTCCGTGAAGGGGATGGATTCAACAAACTCGTCGATGCCTTGGTAGGGGCCAGCGGCCTGCCAGTCCACCACGCGGCTGCCGCCAGCGTTGTAAGCAGCCAGCGCATACTCGGTCACGCCGCCGAACTTATCCAGAGTCTGGCGCAGGTAGCGGGTTCCGAGGCGGATATTGGTGGCCGGGTCAAGCAACTGGAAGGTCTCAAACTGACTCATTCCCTCCTGGCGCGCCAGTTCCCTTCCTTCCGGAGGCAGAATCTGCATCAGCCCATAGGCGTTGGCACGGGAGACAGCCGAGGGGTTGAACTCCGACTCCTGGCGAATCAGCGAGGCCACCAAGTAGGGATCGACATTGTTTTTTGCCGCTTCGGCCTTGATTGTCTCCCACCACGGCTGCGGATAGAGAATCCGCCAGTAGGCCAGCGGAATGGCCTGAAGGGGAGCCGAGGCCGAATACGGCAGAGCCCTCTTCAGGGAACGCAAGGCGCGAAAAGTCTCGCCATAGGAGGTATAAATCTGCGCCTCAGCCAGCGCGCTCCAGGAGGAAGAGTCCGGGTCGGCGGCGATCTCCTGGGCAATGTAGTCGTTCAAGCCCGCGTTGGCCAGCAGATGCGCCTTGGCCAGGTGCGGGCTGTCGGTCGGGAAATTCTCCATAAGCACAGGCACTTGCGGAGCTTGAAAGCGATCCAGTTGCGGCGCGGATACCGGCTGAGCGGCCTTCTGCTCTCCTGTTTGCGTGGCGTCCAGCGCGGCCAGCCGCTTCCTTGCCATCTGGGCATAAAAGTAGTGCTGATAAGCCCGGATCACGGTCCGGTAGTTGGCCGCCGCCTGAGCCGGGTTGTGCTCTTGCGTCTCATACAGCCGCCCGCGCCAATAGAGGGCCGATGCCGCTTCGGTGGTACCAGGATAGAGCTTGATCTGCTCGTCGAAGAGGCGCGCTGCGTCAGCATAGAGCCCCTGCCGGTAACTGAGCCAGCCCGCCTTCCAATGCGCCACGGAAGCATTCTTGCCCGATGGAAAGCTCGTTGCCAATGTGCTGTAGTACCCGGCCGCCGTCGCATACTCGTGCCGCAGAAGGTACATGTTTCCGCTCGAGAGAAGCGCCTCAGCCAGCCAGGGGCTTTGCGGGAAGCGCGACTCCATTTCGGTCACAATACGCTTCTGTTCGTCCAGATCATTGCGGTTCCGCGCCAGCTCCATCAGCAGGTAAAGCCTGCGCGCACCGTTCTCGTCCGGCGTATCGGCCAGCGCCGTGGCTTCGGCCGTTGTCAGTCGCTTCAGCTTCAGATCGCAGGCCGCCGCGGCCACGGCAAAGCCACTGCGGCTTCCCTCATCCAAGTTTGCCTGCCGGAGCAATGCGCGGTACTGCTCGCTTGCGTCCCCATAGCGGCCGGCTTTGTAATAAGCGTCGCCCAGGCTGCTCAGTTCCGCCGTGGTCAAAGTCGCGCCCATCGTTGTGAGTTTCACCCGCGCATTCCCCGCCTCGAGGCTGAGAGGATGAGCCATGAGCAACTGCTTGTAGATGCTCTCCGCCGCCACCGTCTCTCCCAGAGCAAACAGGACTTCGCCTTCCGCAAGCTGATAGCCGGGGCGACTTGCGGCGTCTGTTTCCGCAGCGCCCGCCAACACTTGACGCGCGCCAGCCGTATCTTTCATGCCCAGCAGCACGCTGGCTTCCAACTCCGGCGCCTGGAAAGCAAAGATGCTGTCCGGGTATCGCCCGACAAAACCATGAAGCAGATCCTCGGCCGCCGCCTCGTTGCCCGATTCGTGGTTGGCGCGCGCGCCCAGGAAATCTGCGTAGTCGGCCAGTTCCTCGCCCGCCTGCCGTGCCTGGCGGAAATCGGCCGCCGCCTCCGCGTAATGCTTGTCCAGCAAGGAAGCATGCCCCAGCGCGAGATAGGCCGTCGACGCGGCCTCGCCCGTATGCTCATGCGCATATTGGGTCACACCCGCATATGCCGCTGGCGTGCGCAGTGCGGCCAGTTGCTGGGCCATGGGGCGCAACTCGGCTGAAGCCTGGAAAGCCAGCTTGATCCGCGCAGCTTGCGCCTTCTGTGCCGCCTTGCTCGCATGGCTTACGTGTTTTTTGGACTTTTTGCCTGGCTTGACAGCAAGCTTCAACGCCTTCTTGTCTACTTTGCCTGCGGGCTTCGCTGCCTCTTCTTCCGTTTCGCTGGAATCCTTTGCCGCATTCCTGCCTGCCTGACTTTTACTTTTCTGGTTGGCTTTGCTCGCGGGCTTCGCAGCCGCTTCTTCTTCCGCCGGAGCCGCGGGCTTGCTGGCCTTTTTCCCAGCCTTCCCTGCTGGCTTCGCAACCTCTTCAGCCTCCTGGCTTGCCGGCTTCACAACCTTCTTGCCAGTCTTTGCCGCAGGCTTTGCGTTCTTCTTCTCGGATTGATCTTCTGGCTTCGCGGTTTTGTCTTCCGCCTGGCTTGTGGACTTTGCGGCCTTTTTGTCCGCATTTGCCTTCTTCTTTGCAGCCTTTTTCGCGGCCTTCTCTTCTTTTGTTGTCGAGGAAGCCGGATCACCCGACGCCGTTGCCGAGACGCCGCTGGAGCGCCCCGCGACTGGCAAGAGCATCATGGACACAAAGAGCAAACCGGCCAGGAAGCAAAAAACCACCCGCCGAACGGAAGTAGGGGAAAACGCGACCTTCATTCCTTCACTTTAAGCTGCTTTCGCCTGAAGCGCGACCACCGCGAACCACTTGCGTTACCGCCAAGTACACGTAAAGATGGGATATTCGTAGCTTTTTATCGTGTTTTGTCCCCACTTTTTGCCGGGTATCCCATGCGCAAAACGCGCCCACCGCGCCATGGGTGCTTGCAGATATTTTTCCCTCTTCGTCGCACAATAATCCTGGATGTTTTTCTTCCAATCATCCTCCTGATACGTCCCCGCCTTCCAGTTGAAAACCGCTGGCAGAGGCAGAAATGGAGCATAACTACTTTCCTTGGAAGATTTTGCAGGGAACTTCATTGTTTTCAAGATTTTACAGCGCGTACAGTCCTGTAAGCTCAAGAAAACAAGTACTTTGTTTACAAAATATGGGTGGGGGGGGGGAGACATACGCCGAGCGTCCAAGGTCCGGGGTCCCCAGCGATAGGTCTTCGTCGCTGGGGCGGAGCATGAATGTGTCAGGCGTCAGCCGCACCCAAGCAGCGCGGCCCTGCAATCATGCCGTCTCCATGATGATAGGCTCCTCTTTGGGGGTAACGGGCAACGAGCCAGAGGAAATGGGCTGATCTTCCCCTTCGATTTTCCCGCCCTGAAGAAAGTCCGCGGCCGCCTCTGGCCTCACCGGACGCGAAAAGTAGAAACCCTGAATCAAGTCGCAGCCGCCTTGGCGAAGCGTGTCCAACTGTCCGGCGGTTTCCACGCCCTCCGCCACGACATGAAGGCCAAGCGTGTGGGCCATTGAGAGCACGGCCTCGACAATGGGTCCGGTTCCGTCCACCTCGTTCAGGCTCTCAATGAAGGAGCGGTCGATCTTCAGCACGTCGATGGGAAGACGGTGCAGGTAGCTCAACGAAGAGTAGCCCGTGCCAAAATCATCGATGGAAATTCGTACTCCCAACCGCTTCAGGCTCTCCATCTGACGGGCGGATTCGGCAAAGTCGCGCATCACGATACTCTCGGTCAGCTCCAGGACGAGCATCTCTGCGGATTGGCCGCTCTCTTCCAGGATTTGCGCCACGGTATCGGCAAAGTCGTCGCGGGCAAACTGCAAGGCCGAGATATTGACGGCAATCGAGGTGGCAGGATGCCCAGCCTCCTGCCATTCCCGGCTCTGGCGGCAGACCTCGCGCAACACCCACTCTCCCAACGGCACAATCAACTGCGTCTCCTCGGCAATCGGGATGAAGTCGCAGGGAGGAATATTACCCAGACGTGGAGAGCAGAAGCGCAGCAACGCCTCAAACCCATGCAGGGAACCATCGGGCAGGCACAACGGCTGGTAGGCAACGGTGAAGCCTCCGTTTTCCAGCGCCTGATTTAACTCCGCTTCCAGTTCGCGCCGCTCGGCTGGCTCGCGGTCCATCTCCGGAGAGAAGGCGCGGACCCCGCAGCAACCGAATTTGGCGGCATACATGGCCTGGTCGGCATGTTGGCTCAGGCTGTCTCCCGTCTGGCCATCTTCCGGATAGAGCGCGATGCCAATGCTGGCGGTAAGATTCAACTCCAGTTCATCAATGTGCATGGGAAGCGCCAGGGCTTCGAGCAGATCTCTGGCGATTGCCTCGGCCGCCTCCCGGTTGGACATCCCTTCGATGAGAGCCATGAACTCATCTCCACCCATGCGCGCCAGGGTGTCGCTGGAGCGGAGTCTGCCAGAGAGCCGCTCGGCGGTCTGCTGCAAAACCGCGTCGCCGACAGGATGGCCATACTGATCGTTGATCTGTTTGAACCGGTTCAGATCGATCCACAGAACGGCCATTCCCTGGCTGGCCCGGGCCGCCCGCTTGATCGCGTTCGAGATCCGATCTCTCGCCAGCCTGCGGTTCGGCAAACGAGTCAGGCTATCGTGATACGCATGGTCGATCAGTTGCTCCTGCAACCGGTTTCGCTCCAGCGCCAATGCCGCCATGTGACGGGTCATCTCCAGCATTTCAAGGTCGGCGTCAGAGGGCGTCCACTGCAACAGGGAATACACACTCAGCGTTCCCAATGCATCTGCGCCTGAGGCAAAGAAGGGCGCCGACCAAACCGACAGAAGGCCATTGGCGCGCAGCAATTCACTCCACGTCTTGTGTTCCGCCCCCAGATCCTCGATAACGTACGGCGCTCCGGAGGCCAGTGCCGCGCTCTCTGGAGCGCCGGAAAAATCAACGGAGAAGGAGCGAAGATGCTGCTTGATCTTGTCGTTCAGCCCGCAACTGGCAATCAATTTGAGCGATCCGGAGTCAAGAGAATGAGCCGCACAAGTCCATGTGGTGCGAAATTCCGCCACGGTCTGGGCCAATACCTTGAAGATTTCGGAGGTGGGTTCATTGCGAGCCACCATCTCCAGCATGCGGTTGCGGCCCTTGTTCAGCCGCTCCGCCCGCTGACGCTCCCTCACTTCGGCTTGGAGGGCAGAGGTGCGAGCCTGCACCCGCTTCTCCAACGCGGAGCGCTCGGCCGTTAATTCCGATTGCATGCGGAAACGCGCGAGTTCCTCCCGGTGCAAATGGCGGTAAAGCTGTACCGCATAACCGAATGCAAACAAGATCAGGAGGCAAGCAATCGCGTCACAAATGCTGTTCCAGAAACTGATCTGCAGGAGGTCGTACAAGCGGTCAAGGTTTTCGCCATCCTGCCGGTCCACCCCACTTCGCAATGCATCCAGAGTTTGACTGAGATGCGCAATCGCCGTGGACAGTTCTGCCGCGCTGTGCACTCGCGCCTCTCCACGCCTGCTTTGCCGGAAAGCCAGCCAGGCGCTGTTGACTCCGGCGATGGACTGCCGCACGGCTTCCGTCTCGTGCGGAAACTCGTCCGATGTTTCCGGGAGAATCTGAGCAAGCCTTGTTGTGGAATCCAGCTCCGCCGAGATTTCTTCGTCCTGCTTGGCCACTGCCGAAAACCTTTGGACTGCCAGTTGGAGGGAAACCATCCGCTCAGAGAACCGATCAATCTGCTGGCGGCTGCGCGCCATTTGCTCATGCCGGTTAGCCGCCTCGCGGCACTCGGTATGAACGTGGTGCGAAATACCCAGGCTCAGACCAACCGCAATCAGCTGAATCGCAAGCACGGTAAGAAACCGTCCGCTGGCGAGCGACGAAGGCGGCTGATACTGATCTAAGCTCATTGAACCGAACATGGACAATCCCCGTAAGTTGTAAACTTTTTCATTTATCGACCACGAATGTGACAAGACAATGAATAGCCACCATTCCGCGGCGTGTTTCTCCCCTCAAACCGTCAGCTATCATTCACTTTTGAAAAACATGTTGCGAAATGAGACAAGACTCCCGGGCACAGATTCAGGGATTCCCCATCTCCTGTTTGGTTCGCTGCCCTGCCGTCAATTACACTCATTACTGAGAGCCCGTTGTGCAACCCGCATCGGGTCCAGAAAATTTCTCGCATCCAAGCATCATGGCAATCATCGAACAGGTGGCAGCAAAACTCGAGCAGCATCCCGACGTGGCCCTGGTTGAAAAGGTGCGCGGTGGCGATGTTTTGGCCTACGATGCCTTGGTGCGCAAGTACGAGCGCCAGGTTTTTCGCATCGCTCAGCACATCACCCAGAACCGCGAAGATGCTGAGGACGCCATGCAGGACGCGTTTCTGAAGGCGTACCAAAAACTCGATCAGTTTCAGGGAAACTCGAAGTTTTCAACATGGCTGGTGCGGATTGCGGTCAACGAAAGCCTGATGCGCCTGCGCAAGCGGCGCACCGGCAAGATGGTTTCGATCGACGAGGATATTGCAACCGAAGAAGGCAGCGTTCCGCGGGACTTGGCAGACTGGGCGCCCAGTCCCGAGCAGAATTACAATCAGGCCGAGTTGGCTGAAATTCTGCGCAAGACCATTCAAGGACTGCCCGAGGGGTTTCGTATCGTGTTTGTTTTGCGGGATGTAGAAGGACTTTCGACGGAAGAGACGGCAGAGACGCTCGGGTTGAGCGTGCCGGCCGTGAAGTCGCGATTGTTGCGCGGAAGGTTGCAACTGCGCGAGCGGTTGAGCCGTTACTTTCACGGGAAAAATGTGCTCAGGGAAACGGGGGGTGGAAAGTGACCTGTAAAGAGTTTCTCGCCCTTCTTGACGACATGATCGACGACACGGTGACGGCTGAAACGCGCAACGAGATTCGTGCTCACCTGGAACGTTGCCCGCACTGCAAGGTGACATTCGATACCACTCGCAAGACCATCGAGATTTACCGCTCGCACGAGATTTTCGAACTTCCCGACGACCTTCGCGAACGTCTCCATTCAGCCATCATGACCCGGTGCATCAAGGGCTTCTGACGCTGCCGGTCTGGCCTTTTCCCATCTGAGAAATCTATGAGTGCCATCCTCGCGACATTTTCGTTTTTATTGCGAAGGAAAAAGAGCAAGCTCCAACTGACACTTTTGTAGCCCTCGGCCCGCCGCATGATTTACCCTCAAATTCGGCATGAAACTTAACCACTCACTTCTCGTTCCCATTCTGGCCGCGGCCTTTGCAGGCTTGGCCTCCGCCCAAACCTCCGCCAAACCGGATGAAGAGATCCCCGACGCGCCCCAGGCGACTGCAGCTGCGTTGACGCGCCCCAACGGCCCCACTGTGGTGATGGATACCTCCATGGGCCGCATCACCTGCCAGTTTTTCCAGCGGCAGGCGCCTCAAGCAGTGGCCAACTTCATCGCTCTGGCCGAGGGCACGAAAGACTGGACCGACCCGGTCACCAACAAGAAGCACCACAACAAGCCGCTCTATAACGGCACCATCTTCCATCGCGTTATTCCCGATTTCATGGTTCAGGGTGGCGACCCGTCCGGCACCGGCATGGGCGATGCGGGTTACAAATTCGAAGATGAATTCGATCCTGATTTGAACTTTGACGTTCCCGGACGGTTGGCCATGGCCAACTCCGGCCCCAATACCAACAGCAGCCAGTTTTTCATCACCGAGGCGCCGACCGAGCACCTCAACCACGTTCATACCATCTTTGGCCAATGCGACGAGTCCAGCATCCTGGTGGTGAAAACCATCGCCCGCGTGCAGGTCGATGGAAATGACAAGCCGGTGACGCCGGTGGTGCTAAAGAAAGTGACCATCGTCCGCGAGGGCCAGCCGTTGCCGCCCGATCCCAACGCCGCGCTCGCCACGCCCAAACCGTAATTTTCAGATTTCCAGGACTCGATTCCGAGACATGGGAATCCCGTTCACATTTACAGAATCTGCACCGCAAAATAGGAGCTTCTCATGGCACTAGCAGCAGGAACCTACGCCGTCTTCTCCACCACCGAAGGCAAGATCACTGTTCGGCTTTTTGAGTCGGACGCGCCTGTCACCGTCAAGAACTTCATCGATCTGGCCGAAGGCAAGCGCGAGTGGACACACCCCGCCACCCACGCCAAGTCGACCGACAAGCTTTACGACGGCACCATCTTTCACCGCGTCATCCCCGACTTCATGATCCAGGGCGGCGATCCGGCCGGTAACGGCATGGGCGGACCCGGCTACCGCTTCGAGGACGAAACCAAGGGCTCGGCGCACAAGTTCGATCAGCCCGGCAAACTGGCCATGGCGAACTCCGGCCCCAACACCAACGGCAGCCAGTTCTTTATCACCGTAGCTCCCACGCCTTGGCTCACCGGCCATCACACCATCTTCGGCGAAGTCGTCGAGGGCCAAGAGATCGTCACCAAGATTTCCCTCGTCCCCCGCGGCAGCCAAGACAAGCCCAAGACGCCCGTGGTGCTCGAGTCCGTCGTCATCGAGCGCGTCAGCTAAAGCCGTTTTACTCTTACTGAATTTTGGCTTCCCACCTTGCGCGTTTTTGGCAATGGGTGGGAAGCCAGAGAACCTTGCAACCACAGCCCTGTACTCCATCGCTTTCATCCAGTCTGAGCGGCAACAACGGAGCCTCGATGAAACGGAATCCTGTAGCCCGTATTCTCGGCAGCGTTTTCGCGGCCAACATGGTTCTAGTTTGCCTCTTCCTGCTGACCGGAACGATGCTTGCGCAAACCCCCCAGACTACGCCACCAGCAAAGAGCGCGACGCAAGCCAGGGCATCCGTTTCCGCTCTTTTGCTCAGCGACATTCACCTTGAGCCTTTCTGGGACCCGGCCAAAGCTGCGCGACTGGCCGCCGCGCCAGCCAGCGAGTGGAAGGCAATCCTCGCCTCTGCGCCATCGCCCAATCAGCAGCAACGTTTCGCCTCATTGCAGCAGAGCTGCCCCGTGCACGGCGCCGACACTTCCCCCGTGCTCTTCGAGTCGAGTTTGAAGGCCATGCGCATTCATGCCGCCGGAGCGAAATTTGTTGCCCTCAGCGGCGATCTTCTCTCCCATGCCTTTCAATGCGAGTATCGCGAGCTTTTTCCCAAGTCCGCGCCGGGCAGCTACAGAGTGTTCGTTGAAAAAACAGTGGACTATGTGGTCGGCGAGTTGGACGGCATCTTCCCCGACGTGCCTGTTTATGTGGCATTGGGAAACAACGACTCCGACTGCGGAGACTACCGGCTGGACGCGCACAGCGAGTTCCTACGAGTTACCGGCAAGGAAGTTACCCGCACCCTTCCTGCATCCGAGCGGGAAGGCGCTCAAGAGAGCTTTGCGGCAGGCGGCTACTACAGCGCTTTCCTGCCCACGCCCATTGAGAATGCGCGTCTTCTAGTACTGAACGATATTTTCATGTCGAGCCACTACTCCACCTGCACGGGCGCAGCCGATCCTGCCGCATCAGCCAAGCAAATTGCGTGGCTCCGTCAGCAGCTTACCGAGGCTCGCGAGCACAAACAGAAGATCTGGGTCATGGGCCACATCCCGCCGGGAGTCGATCTCTACTCAACCATGAGAAAACTGACCGATGTATGCGGCGGCAGCAAGCCTGTGATGTTTCTCTCTTCGGAAAAGCTGGCGGACGCGCTGACCGAGTACAGCGATGTGATCGAGTTAGCCATCTTCGGTCACACACACATGGACGAGATCAAGCTGCTGAAGGATGGTAACCAGAGTCCGGTGCCGCAAAAGAGCGTCGCAATCAAAGTGGTTCCGTCCATCTCGCCAATCAACAAAAACAACCCGTCCTTTACCGTCGCCCAGATCGATCCAGCTTCTGCGACACTGAAGGATTACAAAGTCTTTGCCGCGTCAAACCAGACCGGCGTCGATGCCAAGTGGAAAGAAGAATATGACTTTGCAAGCAGCTACCACAAGGCCGCATTCTCTTCAGCGTCGGTGAGCAAGCTGGTCGCGGGCTTCACGGCGGACCCTGGCGCGAAAACCTCAGCAAGCCAGGAGTACATCCGCGATTTCTTTGCGGGCAATCCTTCTTCCCTGCTCAGTCTGGCTTGGCAGCCGTATGTCTGCACACTGTCCAATCACACTGCGCAAGGCTTCACGTCGTGCGTCTGTCCAGCCGCGCAATAGGGCACAGTTACTCCGCCGAGCCGCACAATTCCAGAATGGCCTCGCCGAAGCGCTCCACCTTGGCCGGGCCCATTCCGCTGACATCCAAAAGCTGCCTGGGAGTGGCTGGGCGCTCATGCGCCACAGCCGTCAGGGTGCGATCATTCAGCACCAGATAGGCCGGGACCTTCAGCCGTTTTGCCTCTGCCGTGCGCCACTCCTTCAGCCGCGCGGCCAAGGCTTCTCCTTCCGCCGACAGTTTCACTGTCGCTGTCTCCGCAGCCTTTGTGCTCGCAGACTTCGACGCGCCGGACTTCGCTTTCTTCAGCCGCGCCGGAGCATGGCCGCCGAACGCCCCCACGACCCCATCGCTAAGCAGCAACTCGACCGGCTTGGTTGCCCGCATTTCCAACCCGGCTTCAGTTAGCCGCACCTTGCGGTAGCGAATGGACTTTCCGTCCTTCTCAAACTCGGCTTCTTCAATTTCGATCAGCCCGGCCCGCACCATGGCATCCAGCAGCGCATCGAATTCGTCGCGGCTCATTCTGCCCCCAAGGTCGAGATTCCGTTGCAGCGTTCCGGTCGCCTTGTAGTCCACGGCGCGCAACTCATCGGCAATCGCCTGCGCCACGCCCAGTTCGTAGGCCGTTGGCCGCCGGAAAAGCCGCAACACAGCCCCGCCCGGATCGCAGACATCGCAGATTCCGCACGGCCGGCTGGCATCCTCCACGTCGCCAAAATGCCGCACCAGCGCCGCCATCCGGCACTCGGTCGAGGTGGTGAAGTGCAGCACCTTTTCGAACTGCTCGGCGCGAAGCTGCGCCTGCACCGTATAGCTCTTCTTCCAGGCCGTGCCGCCCACCGTCACGTTGCCGCCAAAGTCCACCAATGCACCGCCGTGAATCTCCAGCTTTTCCAGCGCCCGGTCGAAATCCTCTTCGCCCAGCTTCGATGCCTCGCGCAGTTCCTCCACCGGCTGCGGCTCCTCGCCCAACGCGCGAAAAACCTGCTGCAAGTGGTCCACCGGCGGATAGTCGCGGGTCATGAAAAAGTCGTGCGTGCGCTGGTCGGCATAACTGTGCATCAGGAAGGTACGGCTCGGCGCCGCATCGCGCCCGGCGCGGCCAATCTCCTGGTAGTAGCCCTCGAGCGTCGCCGGTAGCCCGGCATGAATCACCGTACGTATATTGGCCTTGTCAATGCCCATGCCGAAGGCGATCGTGGCGACCACAACATCCAGCTCGCCAGCCTGAAAAGCGGTCTGCACCCGTTCACGCGTTTCCGCGTCAAGCCCCGCGTGGTAGGCCGCCGCGGGGATTTTGTGCGCCAACTCCTCGGCCAGCTTCTCCGCCTGCTTCCGCGAGGTGGCGTAGACAATCGCAGGCCGCCGCGCGGGGTCGGCCAGCAGGCCGCAGATCGCCGCTGTCCGCTCCGGCATGGAAAGCTCCACCACCTCAATGGCCAGATTGTTGCGCCGGAAGCCGTGAATAAATTTGGCAGGCTTGATCATCCCCAACTGCTCCAGGATGTCGGCCTGCACGGCAGGCGTGGCCGTGGCCGTCAGCGCCACAACCGGCGCCGGCCTCAGCGCGGGCAGATACTGCCCGATCATGCGGTAATCGGGGCGGAAGTCGTGGCCCCACTGCGAGATGCAATGCGCCTCGTCGATGGCAATCAGCGACGGCTTGCGCTTGGCCAGCATCTCGCCAAAGCCCGGCACGCGCAGCCTCTCCGGCGCAATGAAGAGGAATTGCAGCGTCCCTTGCAGGTAGTCCACGCAGGTCTGCCGCGCTTGCGCCCGGTCCAGGCCGGAGTGAATCCGCCCCACGCTGAGGCCCAACGCCATGAGCTTGGCCGCCTGATCCTCCATCAACGCAATCAGCGGACTGATGACCAGCGTCGTTCCTCCCAGCGCAACGGCAGGCAACTGGTAGCAAAGCGACTTGCCAAAGCCGGTCGGCATCACCAGCAACAGGTCGCGACCGGCGATGGCCGCGCGGCAAACCGCCTCCTGGTTCGCCCGAAATCCGGAGAAGCCGAAGACCGAGCGCAGCAACTCGGCCAGCTTGTCAGGATTGGCCGACGCATTCGAATTGGCTGGAGTCGTCAAAAGAAAGAAGCCCGAGGCGCAGAAATCCCGCGCAAAAAGTGCGAAGCACCTCTTTCAACTTTATAGGAACCGGCAAGCCTCCTGCGCTGAGATGTAAAAGCGGCCGGGCCAGAAGGCCTCGCATTTTCGCTCTCATTCAGAGGGCTGAAGCCCTCTGCTCCCTCCGGAAGCTTCTGTTTACGACTCACCGCCTGTGTAAAAACAGGGCAAAACTTCTAAGAATTTTCCGAATTCCGCACCACATTTTGGGCATTCCAAAAGAAGACGAATTCCGGCCTCCCTTATCCACAAAAACCGCTCTCCATGCGGTTGACCCTTCCCTTCAGGCTCCGTAGAGTCAGTAAAAGAGGGTAGCTTTCCGCTGCGCGCTGACATTGGCAGCGGGGTGCCCACGTGCACCAGAGAAGTTAAAGAAATGCCTCAACCACCCGGAGCGAACATGCTGAAACTAAAGAAGATCCATATCCTTGGCTTTAAGAGCTTTTGCGACCGCACGGAACTGACCGTGACGGGAACGGGGGTGGCCGTGATCGCGGGGCCGAACGGGTGTGGCAAGTCCAACATTCTGGACGGAGTGACCTGGGTTCTGGGCGAGCAGAGCGCTAAAACCTTGCGCGGCGCCAACATGCAGGACGTGATCTTTGCCGGGACCCGCGACCGCAAGCCGCTGGGCATGGCCGAGGTGACGATCACCATGATCGATCCGGAGGCTTACGAGGGGCCGGTCGCCGTGGAGCCGCAGGTCGTGGTCGAAAACGACAGCCCAACGGATTGGAACGAGGACGAGTTGCGCCACCAGCGCGCCCGCGAAGCCGAAGAAACCATCGCCGAAGAGCAGCCGGGACAGTCGATCGAGGAAGACTCCGATGGGGTTGCGCAGCAGGCTGGCGTGGAAGGACCGCAGGCCGTGGTGCTGAAGATCCGCCGCCGCAAGTTCCATCGCACGCCGCAGAAGGGCGAGATCGTGATTACACGACGTCTCTTCCGCACCGGCGAAAGCGAGTATCTGCTGAACGGCAAGCTCTGCCGCTTGCGCGACATTCAAGACATTTTCATGGGCACGGGCCTGGGACCGGAAAGCTACGCCATCATTGGCCAGGAGCGCATCGGGCAACTGCTCAGTTCCAAGCCGTACGAGCGGCGGGCCATCATCGAAGAAGCTGCCGGAATTACGCGCTTCAAAAACAAGAAGCGGCTGGCCGAGCTGCGCCTGGAAAGCGCCAAGCAGAACCTGGCGCGCGTGGACGACATTTTCGAGGAAGTCACGCGGCAGATGAACAGCCTCAAGCGGCAGGCTTCGAAAGCCGAGCGCTTTGCCACGGTCCGCAACGAACTGCGCAGCCGTCTGCGCGTGGTGCTGGCCAGCCGCATGGCGCAGATGGATGCGGGCCAAGCCCAGTTGCAACAACAGATCGCCACGCTGACCGAGCAGATCAACGCCGCAGCGGCAGAGATTGGCACGCAGGAGGCCAGCCAGCACTCGCTGACCGAGCGCGGCTACGAACTGGACACCGAAGGCAAAGAGGCGCAGAACCGCGCCAACGCGGCAGCCATTGAACTGGAACGGGCCGTCGAGCGGAAGCGCTCCGACGCCGAACGCGTGATCGAACTGGAAGCGCGCATTGCGGCCTCCGGCACCGAAATGGAGCAGACAAAGAAGCAGTTGAGCTCCATTGCCGAAGAGCGGAAACAGCAGCAGGGTTTTCTTGAAACAGCGGCGGGCGAGGCCAAGGCCTTCCGCGAAAAGGTGGCGGCGCACCAGCAGGAGGCGCGCACGGCAGCCGAAGAGGTCTTCGCGGCGGAGCGGCAACTGGAAACAAGCCGCCGCGAATCCATGCGCCTGCTGACGCTGGCCAACAACGCCCGCAGCCACACGGCTCAAGGCGAAGAAAGCCTAGCCGCACTGGAGCGCGAGGCGGAGCGGCTGCAGGCCGAGATCGGCCAGGCGGGCAACGAACTCGATAACCTGAACGCCAAGAGCTCGGAAACAAAATTGCGTTTTGAAAGCGCGGCTGAAACGCTGAAACGGCTGGAAAGCGAGATTGCGGCGCTGCGCGAATCCCTGCAAGCACGGCGTGCGGAAGAAACCGCTCTGCGGGCGCACGCAAATCAACTGCGCGGCGAACAGGCCACCGTGGCCGGACGCCGCGATGCGCTGCAATCGCTAATTCGCAACCACGGCTACTCCTCCGAGACGGTGCGCCGGCTTCTGAAACCGGGCGCGCTGAACGATGGCATGGCGCCGATGGGCACGCTGGCCGACTTTCTGGAAGTGAGCGGCGAGTATGAAGACGTGGTGGACGAGTTTCTGCGCGAGGAGCTGAATTATGTGGTGGTGAAGAGCTGGACGGCTGCCGAGCAGGGCGTCCAGTTGCTCAAGTCCGGCGTGGATGGCCGGGCCACCTTCCTGATTCACACGGCGGACCAAGAACTCTTCAAGGAGTCCAACGAGCAGATCAGCGCTCCCGGTCTGACTCCGCTCAAAGACTCGATCAAGGTGCTGAACGATTTTGGGCAGTCGCTGGACTCGATTCTGCCCAAGCTGAAGTATGGCTACCTTGTCGAAGATTCCGCCGAAGCGCAGCGTCTGGCCGCTCAATATGGCTACGCCTTCTTCCTGACGCCGGGAGGCGAGTGCTTCCACAACGCAACGGTGACCGGCGGCAAACCGGCCAGCGAAGGCCCGCTGGCGCTGAAGCGCGAGTTGCGCGAGGCCCAAAGCCGCCTGGACAAGCTGGAAGCCGAGTTGACACAGGCGGAAGCTGACACGACGACACTGACCCAGACCATCGAAGAGATGGCCGCGCAGTTGGAGACGCGCAGCGAACAGCGGCGACTGGCTGAGCGCGACAGTGCCGATCAGGGCGCGGCGCTGAAGCACATGGAGGCCGAAACGCAGCGCGTCGAGCGGCGTCTCGAAGAATGGAAGACACAAGCCGCCCGCAACAAGGACGCCGGCGAAGCCAAGAAAGCCAGCATTGAAGAGCAGCGCCAGGAAATGCTCCGCCTGGAGGCCGAGAACCACACGGCCGAGGCGGCTCTCGATGAGCTGCAGGCCCAACTGGCCATGCTGCGACAGAAGCGCGAGGGCTTGCAGCAGGACGCGGCGAAGGTGACCGCAGAACTGGCCGGTCTGGAAGAGCGCAGACGTGGCGCGGAGTCTGCCTTTCAGCGCATTGACCGGCTCAATGCGGATCTGGAGCGCCGTGTACTCTCAATCGAGCAGCAACGCGCCGCAGCCACGGAGGAACGCGAGAAGCGCATCCGCGAGAGCGCGGAATTGGACCAGCGCGAAAAGGAACTGACCGCCGCGCGCGCTGAGGCGCTGGCTTTGGCGCAGACGGCAACGGCGCAGGCGCAAGCACTGCGGCAGCAACTCGCCTCCATGGAAACGCAGCTCAAGAGCGGACGCGCCGCAATCGATCAGTTGCGCGAAAACCGTGCTACAAGCTCAAGCGAGGCGGCCAAGCTGCGCGCCGACCTGGAGCACCTGGAAGAAAGCTGCCTGGCCGAAGTCAATCTGGAAGCCGCCGCGCTACGCGCCGACGCCCAGATCACGCGCATCGAAGGCGAGGAGCTGACCGCCGAAGAGGAAACCTGCCACACGTTGCGTGAGCGCATCAAGCAGATGGGCCCTGTGAACATGATGGCCCTCGACGAGTACAAGGAAACCGCCGGACGTCACAGCTTCCTGGAGACGCAGCGCGCGGATCTGATCGAGTCCATCGAGAACACGCAGGAAACCATCAAGGAAATCGATCAGATTTCGCGCACAAAATTCGACGAAGCCTTTGCCCGGATCAATGAGAACTTCGGCCAGGTCTTCGCGCGGCTCTTCCAGGGCGGGCAGGCCTTCCTGCGCCTCACGGACGTGGAGAATCAGGCCGAGAGCGGCCTCGATATTGTCGCCTCGCCTCCGGGCAAGAAGCTGCAGAATGTGCTGCTACTCTCGGGCGGAGAAAAGTCGCTGACCGCGCTGGCTCTGCTGGTGGGCATCTTCGAGTTCCAGCCCAGCCCCTTCTGCGCGCTCGACGAAGTGGATGCCGCGCTCGACGAGACCAACATTGGCCGCCTCGCAGACCTGCTGAAGTCGATGAGCCACGAGACGCAATTTCTGATCGTCACCCACTCCCGGCGCATGATGCAGTCGGCTGACATGATCTACGGCGTCACCATGCAGGAGCCCGGCTGCTCCAAGGTCCTGAGCCTCCACGTGGGCGCTCGCGAACAGCAGCGCGCCACGGCGTAGAGCGTTTAGATCGAACTTGTTAAAGCGCAAGGCCATGATGCACAGATTGTGTCATGGCCTTGCGCCTTGTAGCCCCAGTCGGGGCCTATTGATCCGGCAAGAAAACAGTGACATCGTATTCCCACCCATTTACGCACAAGACGCGAAAATGGATGGGGCGCCAGGCACCTTGACATGGCTCGTACCCCCACCCCTATTTTGTAGGCAAATTCCTTGTTTTCTTTGACTTACAGGCATGGTGCCGCTGTAAAATCGTCAAAACAATAGAGTTCCCTGCAAAATCGTCCAGGATAAGGAGTTAGGTGACATATTTGCCTCTGCCAGCAGCTTTTGGCTGGGAAGCAACACTAAGAGGACGAACGGGAACGAAAGACTTCCAGGAATCATTGTGCGACAAAATCAGGAAATCATCTGCAAGCACCTGCGACGCTGCGGTCGCGCATCGCGCATGGGGTTTGTGGGCTTCTATCCGTAGAAAAATGCGCAAAAATGGTGTTTTTTTGCGCGGGTAGAGCATGGGCGACAGGTGGGAAAAGCCATAAAAAGCGTGTGGGGAACAGCTATAGGGAACTATGAATATCCAAAAACAAGTACGCGGCGAGGGTGGAGCACCCGGCGCATGGGGTTCGTACAGCGTGTCTCAAAAAAGCCTCGGCAGATTTGAGAGGCCATTTCTCAGGGCCTAGAGCATTTTGTCTATTTCTGTAGAGCATCGAAGGGGAGACGGAACCAAGCCTTTGCGTCCTCATCGGTCAGTTGAGGCAGTAGTAGGGAAATGGCATTGTCGAGAGCTTCCTTTGTCCGGGCC
>Ga0224531_1000030_pt1 | contig 100607 bp, 96 predicted proteins | sample CBST100metaG_FD_179876 | JGI IMG/M metagenome (GOLD analysis project Ga0224531, IMG submission 179876) | Peat soil microbial communities from Stordalen Mire, Sweden - C.B.S.T100 | ecosystem: Environmental > Terrestrial > Soil > Wetlands > Peat | place: Sweden: Norrbotten County, Stordalen Mire...
CGGCGGCAGGCATCGCCGGGAATGATGACGGTGAGGTTGCGCAGGGCTTCTCCGGTGGAAGAGGGATTTCGCTCAGTTTTCATCTACCTATCAGTGTGCGCCAGCGGAGGGTTATTTTCGGCAAGTGGGAGATTGGGAGCGGGTCGGCAAGTCAGCGGGGCGCTTGCGCCCCAGGGAGCAGACCGGGGTTGTGCTGAATGGAGACCTGCGCGATGGGATCCACACGCCGGGAGAGCGGGAATGCCAAGGCGAGATTCGTGGTCTCCCGCTCTTCCACAGGAAAAGGCGAACGATGGCGCACAGTACAAGGTACCCCCACCCCTATTTTGTAAACAAATTCCTTGTTTTCTTTAGCTTACGAGCAGGGTTGCGCTGTAAAATACTGAGAACAAAGAAGTTCCCTGCAAAATCTTCCAGGATAAGGAGTTACGCGGACTATGGACGAGGATGAGAGGAAATGCTCCTAAGGATTATTGTGCGACAAAGGAGAGAAATAATCTGCAGGACAGTGGTCAGTGAACAGTTTAACCGGTTGAGGTTCACCGTCTCCCACTCATCCACGATAAAACTGTGGATGAATGGGGCACTGCGGTTCTTGGTTATGTCATGACCGGGCCACCTGCCGCGGGAAGGATGGGGCCCCCGGCGGGTGTCTCTCTTCAGATCTCGTCTTTAAGTATCTTGTGATTCAGCGCGATATGATGGTGGATTTGCCGCCTCTTACTTACACCTAGACCAGGGTAATGGATGTTTTGCACATCTGATGCGTAAGATTCGAGTGCTCGATTCTTTCCAAACTCGGCTCTCCGGGATGCTGATGCGCGGACAAGCTTGGCGGCCGCCTGTTGGAATTTTTCCCCAACGCTGCCGACCTCGAGATCGACATCGTCCGAGACGAAGTGCTCGATCCAGACTTGGCCTGTCGCGTGGTGTTTAAACGCAGCGTGAATTGCCACGGCAGCCGCTGGGCCGCCCCCGGGATGGTAAATTGGCCCAATGATAGAGTAATCGCCGTAGCCGACGGCATTCGCTCGAAAGTTAAGATGGCTGTCGGTAAAGTACTCTCTTCCGGCATAATCTGCGTTGCGTGGGAGTTCGTTAAACCTGTGGTGAATGTCCACCGCCTTGCCTATAGGTAAGAGGGCACGTTGAGTCGGGTCCAAACCGTCATGGCGGTTAATATGAAAGATAACTCGCCGCTCTGCTATCACTGACCGAAGCTCGCCGTCAGTCAGCTGAGGGCCTCGATACACCACGGCTAGATTCTTATCTGGGTAGCGGTTCAAAAAGGCATTTACTTCGCGCATTCGGTTTCTTGGGCCACATAGAAACCCCGGTAGAAGACACACATATTTCGCAAAGAGTTCGGCCAAATCTGAACGAAATCCCCCCAGGTCAATTTCGCTGAAATCTCCCTCGCGCGGATTCATAACAACGACTGTTTTCACTCCGTCCGTGCCGAGCTGATTCAAGCACCGCTTGAGGTCGCCCGTATTTTCCTTAACGGGTTCTATGATAGGGACAACAGTTGTGGACAGGGGCAACTCATCGGATACATCGCGGAGCGCACGGAGTTCGGAACCCCGACCAAACAAGTAAGGGAAGTACATACCCACCTCGTTTTGGAAATGAATGCTACCGACGAATATACGCCGAAATTAGGCAATGGCCCATTCTATTTTGCGATCCAAGACATTAACTGCCGTGGTCCGTTGTCGCCCAGATAACGGAGTGGCATAGCCGAGAGCCCTTAGGCACCGAGGTAGCTGAGACACGAACGTCGATGTCTGTGGATCGGTCTGCCTTCGACGCATTGCATCCACAAAAATACTATGAGCTTCTTCGGGCGCAAATTTACAAAAATACTCTTCGCATTTCTTAGCTATAATTCCATTCGGATAATCCAGCTTAATATGAAGTGCTGCCTCAACCGCCTGGACGTATTCCGCACGGCGTAGGCATCTAAATACCGTTGCGCTCGCGATATTATTCCGGTTAGACGTCGATTGCTTGACCACGCTGAGCGAGCCGCCTACGCTCAGTGCAAGGACGCCAACACTGGGAGCGACTATACTTGCGTACGCTGGGGCTACGGATGGGTGAGCCACTACAAAAACATCGTCGAAAACCTTTAGGTAATCATCAGTTTGTGTCTGAAGTCGGCGCGCGGAATCGAATTCTGTCTTTATCTCATACGCGGTGGACGTTCCGTTGAACACTGCAATGTCAACGATTGAGCGCCCGACGGGTAGTTCGACGTGTAGACCAGCAGTCCGCGGGCTATGCCTACCAAAAATCAATCTATTTGCAAGTTCAGCCTTGTACACATATTCGTTTCGATAGGACGTGCGCAACTCCTCCCATGCAGCCTCGAAGAGATCGGAAACTGATTGAGTTCGGCTGGGACGAAGCATCTGATGGCTGGCGAGAAACCCCAAGCTGCGTTTCCAGTCTCCGGTGGTTGCGATCGAGGCAAAGACCGGGCGTGTAAACATGCGCGCGAGCAGACGAAGCTTTTCGATTGGAGTCAAGGCCATTGACAACAGATTACCTCGTAGAGCCCCGGTTTGCGAAGGTGAAACTTGTCTCCCGCCATCACGCATGGGGTGCCGAGTTTTAACGGCTGGGAAAGCACGGTTCATGGTATGAAACATGCCCACCTCACTCAGATGAAGCGGAGACTTCATGCAGCCAGCCGGGGGATTTCAGTAACTCGCGGGGACGGGAGCCATCGGCGGCACTTACAAGGCCGTCGGATTCCATGAGGTCGATAAGATGGGCCGCGCGGCCGTAGCCGATTCTCAGACGGCGCTGGAGCAGCGAGGTGGATGCCTTGCCAAACTCGAAGACCAGGCGGACGGCGTCGTCGAAGAGGGGGTCGTTTTCGTCGGGGTCGGGATTGGAGCCGTCCACCTGGGCACGCTCGTCCTTGGGCGATTCGAGGAAGCCCTCGACGTACTCGGCCATGCCCTGCTCCTTCCAGAATTCGACCACCGCGGCGGTCTCCTTCTCGCTGACGTAGGGAGCGTGGAGGCGCATGAGGCGGCTGGTTCCGGGAGGCAGAAAGAGCATATCGCCACGGCCCAGGAGAGCCTCAGCACCGTTGCTGTCGAGGATGGTGCGCGAATCGACCTTGGTGGCCAGGCGGAAGCTGATGCGGGTGGAGATGTTGGCCTTGATGAGGCCGGTGATGATGTCCACGCTGGGGCGCTGGGTGGCGAGAATCAGGTGAATGCCGACGGCGCGGGCCATCTGCGCGAGGCGGGTGATGGACTCCTCGACGTTGGCGCGGTCGAGCATCATCAGGTCAGCCAGTTCGTCGATGATGATGACGATATAGGGCAGCGGATGCTCGTCCTCGTCCGAATCGAAGAGCGAGGGGGTGGCGCCGTCGAAGAGCTTGTTGTAATGGTCGATGTTGCGCACGCTGCGGCTGGCGAGCAGCTTGAGGCGGCGCTCCATCTCGCGGACCGCGTTGCGCAGGGCGTTGGCGGCCAGCTTGGGCTCGGTGATGATGGGCGTGAAGAGATGCGGAATGCCTTCGTACATGCCCAGTTCGACGCGCTTGGGATCGACGAGAATGAGCCGCACCTGAGCGGGGGTGGTGCGGTAGAGCAGGCTCATGATCATGGCGTTGATGGCCACCGATTTGCCAGAGCCCGTGGAACCGGCGATGAGCACGTGGGGCATTCCGGCCAGATCGGCGGTGATGATGCGGCCGTTGATGTCCTTGCCCATGGAGATGGTGAGGCGCGATTTGGCTTTGTGGAAGGCTTCCGCTTCAAGGCAGTCGCGCAGGTGGATGGTCTCACGGTGGCGGTTGGGCACCTGGATGCCGACGGTGTTCTTGCCGGGGATGCGCTCGATGAGGATGCTTTCAGCGCGCATGGCCAGGCAGAGGTCGTCGGCGAGACCGGTGACGCGCGAGTACTTGACGCCGGCTTCGGGCTTGAACTCGTAGGTGGTGACCATGGGTCCGGGGTTGATCTGGACGACCTGGCCGCGCACATCGAATTCGGCGCATTTCTCCACCAGCACGCGGGCCTCTTCGCGCAGTTCGTCTTCTCGGACGGCCTGAGGGCCATCACCGGGGTTGAGCAGCGTGGTGGGCGGCAGCTTGAAGCCGCTGACCTTCTTGGGTGCGACGGCGGCGGGATGCAGCTCTGCGTCAGCGCGCTCGTGGATGGCGATGCTCTCAGCGGGTGGGGCGGTTGTGGGCGCAAAAGCGGGATGGACGGCGGGCGGCTCAAAGCGGGTGGCCGCAGGGAGCGCATCCACAGGCCGCGGAGGAACAAGCTGGGGCTGCGCGGGCGCGGCGGGCGCAACCGGAATCGCGACGGGGATCGGGGCTGGGACCGGGACGGGCGGCGCAGGCGTAGGCTCCGTGGCGGCGCGTTCCCAAATGCTGGGTTTGAAAGCGGCCCTGCGCGGTGAACCCGTGCTGGCGTCTTGATCTTCCTCCGGCAGGAGCGGGGCGCGTTGAAAGGCCGGAATGTCCTGCGGGTCGGTCTCGTGGATGCGCTGGCGATGGAAGAGGCGGGCAAAGAAGCCGGGGCGCGGTTCCAGCGGCGCCGGGAGCGAATCCTCCTCCGGCGAGATCTCCGGAAGAAGCTGTGGGGAAATGAGATGCGGCGATGCGGCGGGGTGTTTTTCCAGCTCGCGCCGGTCGTCGCGCTCGGCAATCTGATCCAGCTTGCGTTCCGCGCGCTCTTCGCGCCAGTTGCGCCAGCGTTCATGGGCGGAAACGAAGTTGCGCCAGCGGTTCTGGATGCCCTCCTTGATGACCCAGAAGCTGACGGCCGAGGCAAAGACGAGTCCGGTTGCAGCCAGGGCGCCGGCCACCAGCCATGCGCCCTGGATGTTCAGGTAACGCACCAGCAGATTGGCCATGAGCATCCCGGAGACGCCCTCGATGGGCCTTCCTTGCCAGAACAAGCGCCAGGGCATCAGCCCCAGGACGGCGGGGAAAAACACCAGCGCCAAAATGGTGCCGATCCAGCGCAGCCACGCCGAGCCGCCGGGACGGGAACGCATCCAGGTCCAGCCCAGCCCGCCCAGCCACAAGGGCAGGAAAAAGGCGGTCAGGCCAAGCGATTGCACCATCACGTCGCCGAAGTACGCGCCGAAGAGGCCGATCCAGTTATGGGGCCGAGGCAGGCTGCCCGCAGTGTTCAGCGAGGGATCAGAGGGTTGGTATGTAGCCAGTGCAAGGAGGACGAGAAGCGCGGCCAGCAGCAATCCCAGCCCTAAGAAAATATTCAAAGGGCGGCTGCGCGTTGGCGCAAGAACAATGCGAATGGGTTTCATGGCAAAGGCGCTCCGTCTCGATGGCCGCTCTGGAAATCTGCCGCGAGCGAGCTGATGGAGCTCACGAAGAGTCCCGGAACAATCTCTATTATCCCAGCCGGGGAGGCGAAATTTGAGCAAAAGTGGGCGGGAGGAACCTTGCTGTGGACCCCATGCGGAGGCCGCAAGGGCAACTATGGCATGGGCGGTGGCATCGGGCAAGTCCGTCACAGACTGTTCCCGTTCCCGTTGTGAACCTCATCATGTTGCACGTCAGTCTCCTGATTCTTCTCTGCGCCGGCTATGGCCAGCGGGAGCGGCACAACGAGCAGCAATCCCAAGGCAAGGAGTGGCCACATTCGCCAACAGAAAAGATACCCCCAGACAACGGCCAATGCCGCAGTACATGTGGTTGCTACTGCCTCAGAGGCTCCAATGCAGCGAAAACGCTCCCAGGTAGCGACCGTCCACAGCAGAACGCCAAAGGCTGCAACGACTGTGAAAATCCAGTTTTCTGCAACAAACTGAGTGACGGAGAATTCTCCGGCGAGATTTTCTCGCAGAATGTTCGCCCAGCCCCAACAAACTGCAATGCCGAGCATCGAGCCCCACACATAGTTTTTCCTGCTCCGAAAGCGATAGCAGAATCCAGAAATGGTCCGCATGGCAGTTATCAGCAACGCTCACACTCCGATGTACTTCGTTCCCCACAGCAACAGCGCCGAGCCCAGCAGAATGCGGTAGATGGCGAAGAGGGTAAAGCCGTGCTTGCGCACCCAGTAGAGGAACCACTCCACTACGCCCAGGGCCACGAAGAAGGAGACCACAAAGCCGATGAGCAGCACGAGCCAGTGGTTGGTGGTCATCACGACGTGGGCGGCGCCACCGCCGCTGGGGAAGACTTCCTTTTTCAGATCCCAGACGGTCGCGGCGATCATGGTGGGAATCGAAAGCAGGAAGCTGAACTCCAGCGCCGTTGGACGGTCGAGGCCGGCGATCTGGCCGGCGGCGATGGTGGACATGGAGCGCGAGGTTCCGGGGAAGACCGCCGAGAGCGTCTGGCAAAGACCGATCCAGATGGCTTGCGGAAGGCTCATCTCCTCCACGTGGGTGGTGCTGGCTTCGTAGCGGTCACTCCAGACATCGACGATCCACATCACGATGCCGCCGATGAGCAACGCCAGGGCCATCACCTTCAGGCTGCCCAGGTTCTTCTCGCTCCACTTGTGCAGCAGCAGAGCGGGCGCCGAGGTGAAGGCAAAGGCGATCAGCGTCAGCGAAATGGGGTGGTTCAACCAATTGCGGTCGCCATTTTCGCCCTTGGGAAAGGTGCGGATGAAGTCGACAATCCGGCTCAGGAAGAGCAGCAGCAGCGCAAGGATGGCGCCCAACTGAATGACGATGGTGTACATCTTCCAGTAGGCGTCATCCAGCGGAATCTTCATCAGCGCTTCGGTAATGCGCAGGTGCGCCGTCGAGCTGACCGGGAGAAACTCGGTCAAGCCTTCCACAATGCCCAGCAAAACGGACTGAAGAAATGGGTTCAAGAAGCCTCCGAGGCGTGGCAAATTCGAAGCGGGCGCGAGTGCGCAGAAATCCGCGAGCAGCTCACTCCCGTTCAATGCCGCAGGCAAAATAATGCTTTACTCCATTTGAACACGAGCGCCGCGGCTCGGCCTGCGAGATCCCTGATTTTTCAGGATGCGCTTTCCGTGAGCACTTCGGCCAGCAGCGCGGGCGCCACGTTGCCGCCGCTGACGATGGCCACGGCCCTGCGGTAGGTAGGCAATTCCTTGGTGTGGAAGAGCAGGGCAGCGGTGGCCACCGCCCCGCTGGGTTCGGGAACCAGCCGCGCCACGGCCACAATGGCGCGCATGGCGGCGCGAATCTCCGCTTCGGTGACGGTGATGACGCCATCCACAAAGGCCTGGATGTAAGCAAAGTTGCGCTTGCCCACGCTCTGGGTGCGCAGGCCGTCGGCGATGGTGCGGCTGGTCCGCTCGGCGTCCCAAGTAACAATGGAGCCGGTGCGGAAGCTTTCGGCGGCATCGCCGGCTAGCTCCGGCTCGACGCCGTAGACCTCGGCCTGGGGAAGAAGCTGCTTGACGGCTGCGGCCACGCCGCCCAACAGGCCGCCGCCGGAGACCGGCGCCAGAACCAAGTCCGCATCAGGCAGTTGCTCGACAATTTCCAGGCCGCAGGTGGCCTGGCCGATGATGATCTGCTCGTCGTCGTAGGGCGGCACCATTACATAACCGTGCTCGCGGACCAACTTCTGGGCCATGGCCAGCCGTTCGCTGGAAGCCACGCCAACATCCACGATCTCAGCGCCCAGCGCCAGAGTGCCCGCGCGCTTGATGGCCGGCGCATTCGAGGGCATTACGATGACGGCTTTGGCTCCCACCTCGCGCGCCACGTAGGCCACGCCCTGGGCATGGTTGCCGCTCGAATATGTGATAACGCCGTGGGCGATTTCCTCGGGGGTAAGCTGGAGGATTTTGTTCGCCGCGCCGCGAATCTTGAAGGCGCCAACGGGCTGAAGGCTCTCGGCCTTGAGCCAGATTTCCTTCGATGTGCCGTGGCCGGAAAGGCCGGGGAATGGGGCGTGGACGAGCGGGGTTTCTACGGCGATAGAGGCGATGCGAGCCGCCGCGGCGCGAATTTCAGCGATGGAAACCAGTTGTTCTGCCATGCGGCCATTATCTACTTTGGGCTGGCCTTGTGGAAACCGGCTTGTTCCATTGCAGACAGAAAAGTGGCCCAGGAGTTGCATCTCCTGAGCCACGTGTTGATGTGATGATCAATCAGTTGCCGGCACCGGATTTGAAGTAAAGCGTTTGCCGTTGAAGCCTCGTGCAGAGATACACCATCGGCGGATGCTGACTACCGAGCCAGAAACTTGCGGCGAAGCATACCAGCCATGCCAAGAATTCCGGTTCCGAAGAGAAGCAGTGAACTTGGTTCAGGCGTTGCTTCTGTTCCGGGCGTGAATGTTACCGCCCCAACCTCGAAGAGCCATTCAGTTGTACCACCGTTGCTGATCTGCAAATCCGTGATGCCACTACCCGAGACCGTGACGAGGTCAAAGTCTTCCACACTGGATATGTCGCCCGTGGAGACGACGGTTGTCCCGTCATAGGCGGTGTAGGAAGAGCCATTTCCACTTCCGAAATTGTCAAAGGTAAACGACAAGCTGGAAACCGGCGCTGTGAACGCGATGTCCAGAGTGTATGCGGTTGGATATGCTCCACTGTTGGAGTTTGATACCCCGCCAGTCCCGGCGTCGGAGGTCCAAGACCCTATTTCGGGTGAGCCGCTGGTCGTTCCGCCGCCCGCCAGTGAGAAGACCACACCGGGATATTGGTTGGATACAGTCGTGCCGGCAGCCAGCGTGCTGAGGTCGACGACATCAGCGTGTGCGATGGCAGAGGCGGCAAAAAGTACCACTATAGGAAGAATTGCGTAGTTGAAACGGCGCATCTGATCCCCTCTTGCAGTTGGTTGTTGAAGTGGAAGACAACGGAAACGTTCAATGCCAGTGTTCCCGCCTAAATCCTGTATGAGGAATCATATACCACTTGGCAAGAAAACTGAAACGGCAGCCACGCCAGTGCTCAATTCAGGGGCCTCCTGAACAAGTTCCTACTGTGAGGCCATATTCCGTCAGGGACTGAGCAGGTTGCGGATAAACTCGGGATTTCAGGTCAAATTGGAGGAAAAACGTCCCAGGGTTCAAGGGCGAGGCTTGGCGCAACCGTACCGGGCTGATGCGATACAATGAATACATGTATTCACGCGGGAGGTAATTGTGGCTACTTCAATCAGGCTTGCGCCGGAACTCTCTCGCCGGCTGGATCAATTGGCCTTGAAGACGGGGCGTACGAAGGCTTTCTATCTGCGAGAGATGATTGAAGGCGGCATCGGCGAGATGGAGGAGTATTATCTGGCCGCCGATACGCTCAAACGGGTACGCAAGGGGCAGGAGAAGGTGTACTCCGCGGCTTCGGTAAGGAAAGACCTTGGCCTGGACGATTGAGTACGCCGACACCGCGAAAAAGCAACTGCGAAAACTCGACAAGATTGCGGCCCGTCGCATCGTCGACTTTATGGATGAGCGCGTGGCTCCAAGCGAGGATCCGCGCGGGATGGGCAAAGCGCTGAAGGGACCATTGGGCGACCTGTGGCGCTATCGTGTGGGCGATTTTCGCGTCCTATGCGATATTCAGGACGGGGTGCTGACGGTTCTGGTATTGCGGGTTGGCAATCGACGGGAAGTCTATCGGTGATGTGTTCCTTCCATTTCTGCTTAGCCCATGCGTTACTATGCGTGTGAGGCTCGATGCTCCATGAAAATGAGGATGAAACCCATTCGCCTTTTCGCCGCTGCCGCTTTATTCGGGTTGCTATTGGGGGTGGCATCTTTGGGAACAGCGCAGACCGCCCAACCAGCTACAAACTATCCAACCCACCTGCCTTACAGCTTTGGCAACTTTGTCTGGTGGAGCGACGATGAGTTGCGGGCGCTACTGAAGAAGCGCATCCCCGGCTTGGGAGATGAGATAGCGACCACGACTGCGGCAGAGGGACGGGTACGCGATGCGCTCAAGGCACTGTTGAAGGAAAAAGGAATTATCGCTGAAATTCAGAGCCAGGAGCCTTCAAACTTTTCTTTCAATGCAGAGCGAGCTCCGGGGGCTCATGAGCCAGCTATTGCATTTGTCGTCTTATCTCCTCAGATTATCGTTGATAATGTCATTATTTCTAGTGCTCCAGAGAATCTCCTTGCGTCCCTAAGTGAGAATCTACGCCGAATAGAAGGGAAGGAATACAACGCTGAACAATCTTGGCTGGTGCAGTCTAACGCCGATGAAGAATTGAAGCACCAAGGATATTTAAAGGGCAAGGTTACTATCACACATTATGCTCCACGCCGCCAAAAGGAGCATTACGTTATAAGTCTGGTGGTCTTGGTTGATGCTGGTCCTCAATATCACATCTCATCTATCACAGCCGATGGCGGCCCACTCCTGGAGAGGAGGGATTTATCGGAGTTTTTCACGCAGAAAGTTGGGGATGTCGCTGGCTATGGTCCTTTTGGGCGATTGGCGGGGGAGTTGCGATCGCTCTACTGGCATTATGGGTACGCGGATGTAAAGATTCAGGGCCCTCAGGTTCTGGATGACGACCACGCCTTGGTTTCCTATCATCTGGAGGTCATCCCCGGGCCTATTTATCATTTGCGAAGCTTGACGATTCACAATCTTGATGCATCACAAGAAACCAAAGTGAGGGAGTTGTTAGGTATGAAGCCAGGAGATGTATTCGATGGGATAGCCATCAGCGGCCTCTACCAGAAACTTCAGGCGGAACCGTCGCTTGCATCGTTGGGATTCTCTTTTAGACCGTCAAAGGATGAGACTGAAGCCGCAGTAGACTTGTCGCTGGATTTCTACAAGGTAAGTGACAAGAGCAGTGTGACGATCAAGTGAATGAAAAGCAACCGCAGGTCCTTCGGCTGCGCTGCGCTCCGCTCAGGATGAAAGCTTGAGGGGGTACAACTGTCTTAAGGCGGACTAATTGTCTTTGTGATCGGACCATAACACTAACAAGCGGCGGAAGTGAGATCACTTCCGCCGCTTGTTGTATTCCCGGTTGCTTGCTGCCGTAGTCAGATTTCAAGGATGACCGGCATAATCATGGGGCGGCGGCCGGTGGTTTTCTGAATCAGCCGCTTCAGTTCGGAGCGAACTTTTTCCTTGACCATGCCGTAGTCGGCCTTCTGCTCGGCGTTCAAGCTATTCAGGGTTTTCAGGACCACTTCGCGGGCTTGCTCGGTGATGTCCGCGCCGCCAAATCCGCGCATGACCACTTCGGGCGCCTGCTCGACTTTGCCGGTGCGCTTGTTGATGGCCAGAACCGCCAGAACAACGCCGTCCTCCGAGAGAACGCGCCGGTCGCGGAGGACCAGATCTTCCACCACGTCAATTGACGAGCCGGAGTCGATCAGCACACGGCCCGTGGTTACCTTGTCCTTCTTGCGGGCGTCCTTCTTGTCCAGTTCCAGTACGTCGCCGTCTTCGATCACGATGGCGTGCTCGACGGCGCTGGTCTCCATGGCGATCTGGGCGTGGTGGCGCAGGTTGCCGTAGTTGCTGTGGATGGGGATGAAGAACTTAGGCCGCACCAGGTTGATGAGCAAGCGCATCTCTTCCTGGCTGCCATGGCCGCTGACGTGAATCAGGCCGTTGGAGCCGTTGTCGTAGATGACATTGGCGTCACGGCGGTAGAGGTGGTCGATGACCCGGAAGATGCTTTTCTCGTTGCCGGGAATCACGCGCGAGCTGAGAACCACGGTATCGCCGGCGTCAATGCTGGCGTGCTTGTGGTTGTCTACCGCGGCGCGGCTCAGCGCGCTCATCGGCTCGCCCTGAGTGCCGCTGATGAGCACCATCAACTGCTCAGGCGTGTAATCGCGCATCTGACTGGGATTGATGATCAGCCCCTGGGGAATGTCGATGTAGCCCAGGTCCTGGGCGATCTCGGTGCTCTCGATCATCGAGCGGCCGATGATGGCCACCTTGCGGTTATGCGCACGGGCCAGATCCAGGGCGATGCGGATACGGTAGATGGACGAGGAGAAGCAACTGAAGAAGAGCTTCTTTTTGGTACTGGAAAAAATCTCGTCGAGGCGCGGAATGACAGCCGCCTCACTGGGCGTGTAGCCGGTGCGCTCAACATTGGTGGAATCCTGCAAGAGAGCCAGAACGCCGCGCTTGCCGTACTCGGCAAAGGTGTGCAGGTCAAAGAGCTTGCCGTCGAGAGGCGAAAGGTCGATCTTGAAGTCGCCGGTGTGGATGACGACGCCGACCGGGGTCTCGATGGCCAGTGCGATGGCATCGACCACCGAATGGGTGACGTGGATCGGCTCGATGGTGAATGGCCCAATGGTGAATTTTTCCTTGGGCACGATCTCGACCAGATCGGTCTCGTCCAGCAACTGGTTCTCTTCGAGGTTTCCCTCGACGTAGGCCAAGGTGAACTCGGTGGCATAAACGGGAACCTTGATCTCGTTGAGAATCCAGGGCAGGCCGCCGATGTGGTCCATGTGGGCATGGGTGAGGATGATGCCGCGGACATGCGCCTTGTTTTCAACCAGGTAGCTGATATCTGGAACCACGATATCCACTCCCAGCAACTCCGACTCCGGGAACATCAGCCCCGCGTCGATCACGATAATGTCGTCTTCCCAACGGAGCGCGAGGCAGTTCATACCGAACTCGCCAAGTCCACCCAGGGGAATGATTTTTAATTTTTTAGTCTGCATCTGTCAGATTAGATGCTAACACTTATTGGCTTCGAGGTACTTCTCGGCGAACATGCAAGTGTCAGCCAGCCGGCGGGTCAGCTCAGGCTCATCTTCCCGATTCGACGCAAACGGGAGCTCCAGACAAGGCCGGTTCTCGGATACACTATTCGCGTGGCGAGGTACGGCTTGAGATGAAAATTGTCGTTATTTTCTGTCTTCTGACTTTTCCAGTTGGGATCTTTTGCGCAACTACGACAATCGATTCCGAGGAACTGAAGACATTCACTAGCCCGGACGGTGTCTTCCAATTCCTGTATTCGCAGATCCTTTATCGGTGTCAACTGGACATCGGACAGGAGGATCGGTGGGAGCCGGTCGGCACTTGCGAAAGCCAGATGTCAATCTGCGACGACGATGACGATAGCACTCTGACTCTAGCTTGCTTCGGTTATCCACAAAAGGAGGCAACTTTTGCCGTGGCAGAAGTCAAAGACGCTTTGACCGAGAGCGCCTGCCTGAAAGGACCGGAGGACTGGCCCATGGAGACTCTTGGAATCAGAACCATCCATGGCGTGAAGTTCAAGGTCTTTGAGGTATCCTCTGCATGGACTGGCGGAAGTCTAAGTGGGCAATTATATAGAACATTCCACGCCAGCAAGTGTTACGAACTTGGTATCAGATCGGTTTGGTCAAGTCACAACAATGATGAATCCGATTACAACAGCAATTCATTGAAATTGGCCGCTGTTGAAGTAAGAAAATGCTTGAAACAAGCATTGAATTCTTTCAGATTCCTGAAGTGAGAATCTCTTTCGATGCCGCAAGCTGCTGGAGATTCAGTCGCAGGCTGAAAGCTAACGCAGCAGGTCTTCGAGCGCCGTACTCAGATCGGTCTTGTCGTCGCGATATTTGACGATGACGGGGGCGTAGAGGCTGAGGCCCCACTGCTGGCCTTTGCCTTTGCTGACAGCGCGGGAGCCGGGAACGACCACGGCGTTTTCAGGGATGATGAGCGGCAGCTCGGAGGTGGCGCGGAGGACGGCGCCCTTGACCAGATCAAAGACCGGGGTTCCGCGGGTGAGGATGGTTCCAGAGGCCAGTACCGCGCCCTGGCGCACGATGGCGCCCTCATAGACGCCACAATTGCCGCCCACCAGCACATCGTCCTCAATGACCACCGGGTTGGCATTCACCGGCTCCAGCACTCCGCCGATCTGCGCCGCGGCGCTCAGATGGACGCGCTTGCCGATCTGGGCACAGGAGCCAACCAGAGCGTGCGAATCCACCATGGTGCCTTCATCGACATACGCGCCGGCATTGATGTACATGGGCGGCATACAGACGACGCCGCGGGCCACATAAGCTCCGGTGCGCACGGAAGAGCCGCCGGGAACCACGCGCACGCCGTCGCCCGCGCCAAAATGACGCACCGGGTAAGTGCTCTTGTCCACGAAGGAGAAGCTTGCGGCGGGAAACTCTTCCAGCACGCCCAGACGAAAGCCCAGCAGAATTCCCTGTTTGACCCAGGCGTTGACTCGCCAGCCAGAGGGCGAGGCAGCATCGGGCGAGGCGGCGCGGACCTCGCCGCTTTCCAGAGCCGCTCGCAGAAGCAGGAAGGCTCTCATGGCGGAGTCGTCCCCGACGGCGCTGGGGCCGGCGGCAAAGTGGCGCTCAATCGCTTGTTGCAGTTGGGTGAGTGTCATTGCACTTTAAGTTTATCAACCGGCGGGGTATAGGGAACAAGGATCAAGATACGATGCACGCTTGCACCACTGCCGCCGCGAGAACACGCGCGGCGCTTCGACCTCAGGCTGCGGGGGAAAGTCTGGCGTGGAACTGTCCGTTCAGGCGAAGCGGCTGCAGCCGGAAGGAGTTCTTTCCCTCTGGAATCATCGCCAGCGGGATGGGCGTTCGATCTTGTGTTGCATGCATATGCCGGGATTCAAGCCAGGCACAGAGCCGAGGGTCGAAGATCTCCGGCTCTCCTTGCCAGAAATTTGGCTTCAGGACACATTGAATCTGGAGATGATCCAGTTGCAACTCGATGACCGAAATGTCTTTGGAAAAATAGCGCCGGACATTGTTTACACCCACATACAATCCGGTCACTCCGCGTCCCTTGTTTTGCGTCTTGACCACCATAGATACCTGCTGTTCAACGCTGAATAAGGTCAGTCTACGGAGCGGGGCCAAAGAAAGCGGGTGATTGGCGCAAGGAATCAGTGGTACAGATTCCTCGTTTGAAACTTACTGACCAGATAGCCATTTCGGGAAGGTGAGATAGATACGCAGAAATGGAAGTGGATTTGTATCACACGTTGGGTCGCGTGAGGCTCCAGCCTTCCGGCTGGCGCGTAAGTTCAAACTTGTAGCCGAAGCCGCTGGCATTGTCGATGTAACGGAAGAAGTCGGGGTGAAGGTGATACAGGGTACTCAGGCGAATGGCCATGCGAAAGACTCGCCCTAACTTGAATCGCTCACAGTAAGCCTCGACAAGCACACGGCGGCGCTCCGGCTCAGTAACTCGGCTCACCGAGCCGCGCAACTGCACGCCGCGAATCTCGCGCCAGCTTTTGGCGCTGCGGTAGACCGTTGCGGCGGCGCGGGGTGTTCCGGTCAGGTTCAGGCTGTGCAAGCTGCTCTCGGAAGAGAGCCAGTAGAGCGAGAGTTCCTCGTCCACGATGTAGAAAAGCGGAGCCACGCAGGGGCCGCCTCTTTCGCTGGTCGTGGCCAGCGACAAGGTCGTCTGCTCACGCAGGAGCGCGGCAACCAGTTCGAGTTGTTCGCGCATTCCCTTCATTGCTCTTCTCAGGAATTCTATCCATCCGGATCGCTCCCCGGTTGGAGGACTTCATCTTACACTCCGGGCGTATAGCTTTAACATTTCGGACAAAAAAGAAGCAACCCGGAGTGCGGGCTGCTTCTTTTGCTGCTGCCGAAACTGCTGGTTTGCGGGTTAAGGCAGATAGTAGCGGAAGCTGGTGTAGAACTGGTTCTCGGTGGCGTCCACCTGGTTAGCAAGCGTGCCGCCCCAGATGGCGCGGTTGATATTGCCATACTGGACGCCGTAACGGATGCGGCCAGCCGGTCCCTTGTAGAAGTCATACCAGAAACCACCAACGAACTCCTGCACGAACTTGGTGTTACCGGTGCAGTTGGCCGGAGAACCGGACGGGACTGAGCCGCTGGTGGGTACGGCGGACTGGACGTTGCAGCCGCTGTTGAAGTTGGTTGTTCCCATCAGGGCGTAACCGGCGGTCCCGCCATTGGTGCTGATCAGGCGGCCAGCAAAGTCCTCGCCAAAGTTGCCGTAAATGACCAGCCGCTTGGTGGGGTGAAGTTCAAGGGTAGCAAGCGCGGAGGAGTTTTGGATGGCCATCATTTTTCCGGTGGCGTCGAAGGTGACATCAGCAAGAGTGGTGTCGCCGTAGCGGCCCACGCCCCAGCCGTAGAGGCCGGAGACGCCGAAGTCGCCATACTTGCCGAAGACTGGAGCGCGAAGGCTGCCGCCGAAGCCGCCGGTTGACAGGGACTGGGTTGTGCCTGCCGTGGCCACGGCGCCGGGATACCACTGGTAGTGCGGGAAACGGCCAATGGCGAAGGCCTCATAGTGGCCCCAGCCAGGATCGACCGCAACCTTGGCGATGATGTCCGGGCCCAGGTTGTAACTGTAAGTGGCGTTGACGGCGTTGTAAGAACTGGACTGCACGCCAGCGGTCGAACCGCCAAAGAGACAGGTGCCAGCCGGGCAGGAGCTGCCACCGGTAAGGGTCTGCGGATTCTCAAGCGAGATGCCGAAGGCGGCGTGCTTGAAGCTCTGCACAACGCGGAAGCCGTATTGACGAGTCCAGACAAAGCCCGGAACGTAATTCGGGTCGATGGTTTGCGGAGTCTTTACGTCGCCGGAGAGATTCGAAAGGCCCTTGGCGCGTTCCGCCGTGAGGGACCACATCTGGCCGCCCTGGAAGGAAAGGCCAGAGTTGAGAGTGGCGTCCGCCCAAACCACGCGCTGGCGCATCACGTAGCTGTTCGACTGGTTGTTGTTGGAACTGGTTCCAACGCCAAGGAAGTCGGCCTCGACGTATCCGCGATAGGTGGCGGAGGCGGTCTTGCCTTCCGCCATCATCGAAACGCGAGACTGACGGCCAGAGCCGTAGAACTCGCTCAACTGTGCGGAGTTGGCGCCACTGAACGGAATCGAGCTGAGGGCCGTGGGAATATCGGCGCCGGTCGCCTTTTGGCGGTACACCGTTTCAGCCGCCATGAAGCCGCCTGGCGTGATGGTGATGCCCTTGTAGTGCAGGGCGTTGGGGCTGGCGATTTCCTTTTTGATTGCGGCGGTGTCGTCGGAGATTGTGGTGGCCAGCGAAGCTTGATTGCCCTTCAGGTCGGTCACGCTCGACTGGAGGGTGGTGACGGCAGCCGCGTTGTCAGTGACCGCTTGCTGCTGCGCCGTGGCCGCGGCTTCCGCCTTGGCCGCTGAGGCTTGCGCGTCGGCTGCTGCCTGCTGGGCCTTCTGCAACTGCGCGTCCTTTTCGGACAAGCTGGTCTTCAGGCTGTCGATCTGACCCTCTAACTCGCGGCGTAGCGCCTGAATCTGCTCCTGGACTGACGGCGGCGGAGGCGTCTTCACCTTCTTGGTTGCAACGTGCTTCTTCACCGGCGGTTTCGTATCGCTCGTTTGTCCATAACAAGCGACAAAACTGACTGCCAGAATTGATGCGGCAGCGATTTTGAGTCTCAAATTCATGGGGCCTCTCATTTTCCTTTCGAGTCGGATTGGATCGTGGTTGCGCTCGTTCCGCAGATCGAGCACACTGATTTCCGCATTCCGAAAATCCTCAACATAAAACCAAATGGTCTTTCAACGGGTATGCGAAATGAAGATCCACGGCCGGAAAAGTAGATCCACATGAGTGGAGATTTCTCCGGACCGCTTTTGATTTCAAGACTCGCAGAGGAAGATGAATATCTGACTAAACTGTGTGAATATTTAGTTAACTCATCTCATTTTGGTATGTATCAATCTCATAACAGGGTGGCCTGATCCCAGTCTGGGCAGCTATAAAAATTTAACATTTTTTAATATAGAAACGCTTCCCGACTTACTGGGGAGTTAGCTGATTGAGCCGACAGTTAGAGACTGAAACAACAAACCCATCCTTGCAGCGTTCGTGTGCTCGCTGCAAGGATGGGTTTGTTGTTTCAATGATGCTACTTGGGTTGGGGCGGAGCTGGCGTAGCCGTAGCGGGCGCCGTGGCAGCGGGCGTTGCTGCCGGCGCCGTGGCCGCATTGGGAGTTGCCGTAGCCGCGGGCGCAGCAGGAGTTGTTGTCGTGGCGGGCGCAACAGGAGTGACGGGCGTTGGGTGCATCCCAGGCATCGGGTGCATTCCGGGATGCGCTTGCTGCGGGGCCGGAGCGTCCTTCACCTCAGTCAGTTCGATATCCACAATCAAATCGGATTTGGCGGGAATCGCCGGGTGGGTGGCATCGCGCGCGGGAATCTCTCTCGCGCCCAGTCCCAACTGCCAGGGAATGAAGACGCGGCGAATGCCGCCAGCCTTCATACCCTCGAATCCCATATCCCAACCGAGCAGCGGGCGGCCCGTTCCCATCATGGTGATGGCTTGTTGGGGATCGCCCAGTTTAGGCTTGCCGTCGGCATCCAGGACGGGCTTTTTGTCCTTATCAAGCACAGGGATGCGGTGGTCGGCCGAGGAGTCGATCTTGCTGCCATTGGTCGCGCACCAAATGGTGAAGCTGTACTTGAGAATCTTGCCGGGCTCGGCCACGGCGCCATCGCCGATCTTGACGTCCTGATAGCCCAGGGAAACTGAGAAGAGCGTCTTATGAATTCCCTTGACTGCCGGCACACCGGGAGGCAGTTTGCTAGCGGCTGCCGCAGACTTGGCGGCGGTGGTGGATTTGGCGGCTGTCGTGGCTGGTTTGGCGGCGGCGGTAGCTGACTTGGCGGGGGCTTGAGCGCTTGCGACCATGGTGCTGGCTGCAAACAACAGAATCAGAGCTGTGTGTTTCATGGCTTTAGTTAACTCCAAGTGGTTCTTCACGAAAGTGTATCAGGCGCTGTGGCAGTTGAACATCCCGCCAGCAATCCCGCCAGCAGGGCGGTTCTGGGGGCCAGATGCTCGACCAGGATGGATTCGTGGGGAGCGTGCGCGCCTTCGCCCACCGCGCCCATGCCGTCCAGGGTAGGAATGCCGAGGGCGGAGGTGAAGTTGCCGTCAGAGGCGCCGCCGCTGTGGGCTTCTTCCAGCGGAAATCCCAGCTCGGCGGCCAGCGCTTGGGCCTGACGATAGAGCCGGACGGTTCCGCGGGTGCGCATCATGGGAGGGCGGCTGATGCTGCCAGCGATGGTGAGCGTACATCTTTTGTCCGTCGGCTTGAGGGCGGCGAATTTGCGCTCGATGCGCGGGCCGTCGGCTTTGCTTGCAACGCGGACGTCGATCTCTGCCCAGGCCTGCGCGGGAATCACGTTGGATTTGTAGCCGCCACCCATGACGCCAAGGTTTACCGTCACGCCGCGCTTCAGATTGGTCCAGCCGGCGACAGTTTCTACGATGCGGGCCAGTTCGCTGAGGGCATTCGCGCCCTTTTCAAAGTCCAAGCCAGCATGGGCGGCCACGCCGGTTACGTCGATGCGCCAGTCGCCGACGCCTTTGCGGGCGGTTTTATAAGCCAGGCCCTGCGCCGGCTCCACGACGAAGACGGCGCCGCACTCGGCCGCCAGCCGCTCGGTGATGGGGCGCGACGCCGGGCTGCCAACTTCTTCGTCAGTGTTGAGCAGAAGCACAATCTCGCGGTTGAGCAGTCCGGACTCAGCGAGCATTTCGATGGCCGTGAAGGCCATGGCCGCGCCAGCTTTCATGTCCAGCGTGCCGGGTCCGCTGAGCCGGCCTTCAGAGAGGCGGCAGGGCATGGTCTTGAGCGTCCCCAGCGGCCAAACGGTGTCCAGATGGCCAAGCAGCAGGATGCGTCCCGCGGGACCAGCTTTGGATTTTGGTCCGAAGCGCGCTTCCAGCAGATCGCCGAAACTCTTCTGGCGATGCAGCTTGACGTGCCCGCCCAGAGCTTTGGCCTGCGCTGCGGCCAAGGCAACACAGGCGTTCACGGCTGCTTTGTCGTCGGAAGGTGACTCGGCCCGGACCAGCCTCTGGGTCAAATCGAGCAGGGCGGGCTGCTTGCGGCGTGCGCCGGCCAGCAGCGCGCGCATGGGAACGGGAAGATCGATGGTTACGGGCATGGGAAAGCCTTTCAGGGTCATTTTAGTCACTGGTTCTCAAATTGCTTGTTATGGCTATAAATTATGGCTATAATAAAAGACATGGACATCAGTACCGCTGAAGCCAAGAACCGCTTTACCGAGTTGATTCGGGTCGTCGAGGGCGGCGAGCCTGTGGTCATCACCCGCCACGGCCGTCCTGTCGCCCAGATTGCTCCACCGCCCGCGGAGCGCCGCAAAGCGCGGCTGGGAGGCATGAAGGACCGCATCCGCCTCTTGCCGGGATGGGATGCGCCGGTCGATCCGGACCGCTTTCTGGAAGGTGACCTGTGAAAGGGAGTGCCGGGGCGAATGGCTTCCTTCTGGACACCTGCGCAGCGCTGTTGGCTCTGAGCAAGCCGGACGCTCTTTCGCCCGCGGCGCGTAAGGCTATCCTTGCCGGCCCGAATCTTCTCAGCGTGGTTTCATACTGGGAGGTCATGCTCAAAAGCATGAAAGGCACTCTGGAGGTTGGCGACCCGCGTGCCTGGTGGTTCGATGCGCTGGAGCAATTGGCCGCCACTCCGCTGGTTCTGCGTCCGCAACACATTGCCGGAGTCTACGGGTTGCCGCCGATCCATAAGGACCCATTCGACCGGATGCTGATTGCCCAAGCCTCAGCGGAAGGGCTTGCTTTGGTGACCATCGATGGAGAGATTGCGCGTTATGCATCGAAGAGCTTGCGCGTCATTGGGTGAGAGGCTTGTCAACCTCCTGAACTGAAACGGACCCCCGTACTACCATTCCCGACCTGCCAGCTTCCCCGAAAAAATGGCCTGTCTCCCGCAAAGTGTGGCAAAAATGCCACAGTACAGAGATAGCTACTCGCGCTAATCTAACGCTTGCACTTGGTATTTTCCCACCGTGGAAGGACGTTCTTGACGAATCCGGCTAACCTGAGTTCCGCACATCTGGAGCAGACGATTGCCGCCCCCTTGGAGTTCACCGGGGTTGGGCTGCACTCCGGCGCGCCGGTGACCATGCGCCTGCTGCCCGCGCCGGCGGGGTCGGGCATCGTCTTCCGCCGCACGGACCTGGACAACTTTGAGATTCCCGCTACCGGCCGCTACGTGGCCAAAGTGAGCTACGCAACCAGCTTGATGCGCCAAGGCGTGCTGATTCAGACCACGGAACACCTGCTCTCGGCGCTCATTGGCATGGGCGTGGACAACGTGATTGCGGAACTGGACAACCTGGAGCTGCCTATTTTGGACGGCAGCGCGTTGCCTTATGTGGAGGCAATTCTCAGCGTGGGCATCCGCACCCAGCGCCGCCGCCGCGAGACCGTTCGCGTGCTGCATCCGGTGGAAGTGCGTGAGGGAAACAAGTTCATCGGCGTCTATCCCGGCTCCGGTTACAGCATTGAATACGCCATCGACTTTCCAGCGCCCGTGGGGCACGAGAAAGTCAGCGTGGACCTGGCGGCGGAGACTTATGGCTCAAAAATCGCTCCGGCGCGAACCTTTGGCTACAAGGCAGACGAGAAGAAGCTGCGCGATATGGGATTGATCCGCGGAGCAAGCACGGAGAGCACCATTATTCTGACCCCAACGGGCATCGAGAACGGCCCGCTGCGCTTTGCCGACGAGTACGTATGCCACAAGGTTCTTGATCTGATCGGCGACCTGGCGTTGGCCGGGCGGCGCATCGAGGGCCACGTAATCGCCGAGCGCGCTGGTCATGCCATGCACGCGGCGCTGGTTTCCCGGCTGCTCAAGGACCGCTCGGCCTGGGAACTGGCCCATGTTCCGGTGGCCTCCGAACCGGCACAGGACGATGAGATGGCCCAGGATGGAGCGAACGCCGTCCTGGGCAGTCCTGCCCTGATAGGGGCGTGAAGGATAGGGATATTCCCTATTCCCTGTTCCCTAGCTTTTATTCAAACAGAATGCACATGGGCGTAGCTGCGGGGAAGCTCTTGCCTTCTTTGGCGAGCGTTCCGGTTGCGGGATTCCGCGCGAGGACGCTGATCTGGTTCGAGCTTTGATTGGCTACCAGCATCCAGCGCTCGGTGGGGTCGAGCGCGAAGCTGCGCGGATTCTTGCCTCCGCAGTCGAAGCGCTCACCCGGCGTCAGAGCGCCGGTCTTCTCGTTGGCATGGAAAAAATAGAGAGAATTATCGCCGCGATTGGCGAAGTAGACGAATCTGCCGTTTCTGGAGATCACCGTGTCGCAGGCGTTCGTCAGGCCGTGATAGTCCTTGGGCAGAAGGTCGATGCGCGTTTTGAGGGCAAGGCTCCCGTCGGCCTGGTTCCACTCCAGCACGTCCACCGTTGAATCCAGTTCGTTGATCGAGTAGGCAGTGTGGCCGTTGGGGTGGAAGCGCAGCGTGCGTGGGCCGGCGCCGGGCCTGGCGTGGTACGTTCCCGCCGGGGCCAGAGCCGCCGTTGCAGAGTTCAGGCTGTATATGTGGATGCAGTCCCCGCCCAGGTCATTTATGTACGCGAATCGGTTGTCGGGCGAGAAAGAGGCAAAGTGGGCATGAGCGCTTTGCTGGCGAGCAGGATTGGGGCCATGGGCGGTGTAGTGGTCGCTCCATACGGCGGAGCTGAGCCGGCCGTCAGTGACCAGAAAGCTGGCCGCGGAGCCGCCGCCATAGTCAGCCGCCAGCAGGACGCGGCCGGAGCGGTCCAGGGCCACATGACAAGTACCCATGCTGGCCGAGTTTTGCGTTGAAAGCGGATGCAGTTCGCCATTTGCCACGCGGAAGCTGGCCACCGCGCCGGTCGGCTTGCCGTTGAACGAGTCCACCTCTGAGGCGGCGTAGAGAAATTCGTGGCCGGGTGAGAAGGCGATCCAGTCCACGTTGGCGATTCTGGCGGCAACACCGGCCGGGGTGAGTTCGCCGGTGGCCGGATTCCAGTCGTAGGCCAGGATGCCTTCGGGCGTGTTGGCGCCGATGAAGACCCGCTTGCGGCCCGATAATGAGGTTGCGGCAAGCGTGCGCGAAGCGGCGGCAGCAAGTGTGGCGGCGGCGGCAATCTGCAGGAAATTCCGGCGGCTAAAGTTGGTCATTACGAAAGCGATTATCGCCGATGGGCGTGTTGCGCGCCAGTTCGCGCCGGGCCGCGGGCGGCTGGTCCCACCGCGCGTGGTGCGCCAAGTCACAGGACGTTCACACTCCGCGTGTGATAGCATCCGATTTCTTAGCAAAAGGCGTCCGCGGGTTCATCCTCCATTCCTCCGCACGGCGCCGGCCCGAGACCCTCCCAATGATGGACGAGGTAGACGGCAGACCGGGACTTGTGGCCCTCCAATTCGGCCACCTGAACGCCCCTCAGGACGTTCCACTGGGTTCCCTGCGCCTCTTCATCCCAAGTTCCAGACAAAACCACAAATCTCATCGAATCGAAGATTTGCCCCTTCGCGGGGGTAGTCAAATCACAGGAGAAACAGCATGAAAACTTACCAGGGAAGTGAGATCCGTAACGTAGCTGTAGTGGGGCATGCGCACAGTGGCAAGACCACCCTGATCGCCGCTCTGCTGCATGCCGCGAAGATGACCCCAACCCAGGGCCGCGTGGAAGATGGCACGGCCGTGACCGCCTACGACGAGGAAGAAGTAGCTCGCGGCGCAACCATGCAGAACGCAGTCGCCTTTGCCGAGTGGCAAGGCGTGAAGATCAATCTCGTCGATACTCCCGGTTTTCATATGTTTACCCACGAGGCGCGCGCGGCCCTGTTGCCGGTGGAAGCGGCTGTCGTGGTGGTGAACGCGCAGAATGGCATCGAGCCGGTAAGCGAGCGGGTGTGGAGATTTGCCGAAGAGGCTAACGTCCCCCGCGTGGTGGTGATCAACCAGATGGACCACCCCAAGGCCGGCGGCGGCGGCGGGTTGAGCGCCCTGATGGACGACCTGGTTGACCGCTGGGGCCGCAACTGCGTGCCCGTCCAGCTTCCCATCTCCGGCGCCGAGGGCTTTCGCGGCGTGGTGGATCTGGTGACCATGGAGGCCTACTATTACACCCCCGGCGGCGATGGCCGCGGCAAGGCGACCGGCGAGATTCCCGCCAGCCTGACTGCCGACGCCAAGTCCCGCCATGAGGCGCTGGTCGAACTGGTGGCCGAGGGCAAGGACGAGCTGATGGAGGAGTACTTCGAGAAGGGCACCATCGCCCCGGAGCACCTCATCGCCGCCCTGCATGAGGCCATCCGCGAAGACCGCATCTTCCCGGTGCTGTTCACCAGCGGCCTGGCCAATATCGCCCTGGACCATCTTTTGGACTTCATCAAGGACTACGCCCCCTCGCCCCTCGAACGCGCGCCCATCGCCGTCCGCATCCCGACAATTGACGCCAAGTCATCCAGCGCGGAAGAAGTCGAGGCCGGCAAGAGCACTCGCAAGGTCGCCGACAGCGAGCCGCTGGCCATGATGGTCTTCAAGACCATGACCGACCCATTTGCCGGCCGCATTACCTTCTTCAAGGTCATCAGCGGCGTCGTCAAGAACGATGCCACGGTGGAGAATTACACCCGCCGCACGCAGGAACGGCTCGCCCACTTGAGCATCATGCAAGGCCGCAAGGCAGTCGAGGTGCCCGAACTGCACGCGGGCGATCTGGGCGCCGTGGCCAAGCTGCGTGAGACCCTCACCGGCGACACAATGGGACAGAAGGGCGCTGAAATCCAGATCGATCTCTTCCCGCTGCCCGAGCCGGCCATGACCTACGCCATTGAGCCCAAGAGCCGCGCCGACGAAGACAAGCTCGCCCCGGCCATCCATAAGCTGATGGAAGAAGACCTGCTGATCCGCTTCTTCCGCGATCCGCAGACCAATGAGTTTTTGATTGCCGGCGCCGGCCAGCCGCACATCGAGGCCATCGTCAGCCGGCTCAAGAAACGCTATCACGCTGAAGTCACGCTGAAGGCTCCCAAGGTGCCTTACCGCGAGACCATCCGCGCCAAGGCCGAGGCCCAGGGACGCCACAAGAAGCAGACCGGCGGCCACGGCCAGTTCGGCGACTGCAAAATCCGCATGGAACCCATGCCCCGTGGCGGCGGCTTCGAGTTCGGCAACGAAGTCTTCGGCGGCGCGGTTCCCCGCAACTTTATTCCGGCAATCGAAAAGGGCATTGTCGAATCTGCTGCGCGTGGCTATCTGGCCGGTTACCCGGTGGTGGATTTCAAGGCCACCGTCTACGACGGCAGTTATCACGACGTTGACTCGAATGAAATGTCCTTCAAGATGGCCGGCCGCATCGCCTTCCGCAAGTGCATGGAGTTATGCAAGCCATGCTTGCTTGAGCCTGTCATGAAGGTCGAGATCGAGGCTCCGGATGAGTTTGCCGGAACCCTGATGGGCGACCTGAACAGCCGCCGTGGCCGCGTTCAGGGCATGGAATCCAAAGGCAGGACGACGATCATCAACGCCGAAGTTCCCATGGCCGAGATGCTCACTTATGGAACCCTTCTAACATCCATGACCCAAGGCAAGGGCAGTTACCGCATGGAGATGAACCACTACGACATCGTTCCGCAGCTAGTAGCCGAGAAGATTCTGGCCAACGCCAAGCGGCCGGTGGAGGAAGAGGAAGAGTAAGCACCTGCGGTGCGGCCAACTGCTCGCTATCCGCTCGCAAAGGGTTCCCAGGTCTCAAAACATCGAGACCTGAGGCACCCGGCGGGGATGAATTTCAGGCATATACTGCGAGAGATTGCGCGGCCATAGAGTAAAACCAGTTCATTCTGCCGTAGGGGCAAAAATCGTGAAGTATGTATCCAAGGGCGCGGGCCGGGAAATCTCCGACCTTCGTGTTGCTGCCGTATTGCTCTTCGCAATTCTGAATATCGCAGTATTTCTTCTTCGCTTGGTGAGTGTCTGGCATTATGGGTCGCTGTTTAGCACCACCGGCAGCGAAGCTATCGTAACTTATCCCATCTGGAAAGCAGTTCACCACCTCCCCGTCTATGCGTGGCCGCTTTCGTATCCGTTCTCTCTTACGCTGTATAACTATCTCTTCTATCAGAGCTACGCTTTCTTTCTCCGGATGGCGGGCGTTACGGGTAGCGGCATCCTGGCGTGGGGACGATCACTAACGCTGGCGTTCGCGATCCTGGGCGCTATAACTCAGTGGAAACTCGTGCAGTGTTATCTCAACCTGCGCGGCCTCCGCAGCGCCTTGTCGCTTGTTTTCGCGCTGGGGCTCTGGTCTTGCGCCTCGCTCGTTCGCGGGTGGCCGCTCACCATGCGGCCTGACATGGCCGCCGTCGCCTTGGTCATGGCCGCCCTCTACACGGTCGTGCGGCAGCCGCGATTTGCCTTCGCGTATGCGGGTGGGTTGTTCTATCTCGCCTGGTCATTCAAGCAATCCGTGATTCTGACCTTCGCCGGCGTCTGCCTGTTTCTCCTGTTTCACAAGCAGTGGCGGGATTTGTTCATGCTGGCTGCCGTATTTGCCGCGTTGACTTCTGCTACGCTTCTCCTCAGCACTCCCGCGTATCGCTTCAGCGTCCTTGTCGCTCCCGGACTCGTCAAAGAATTTGCATTCACGCATATCGTCCGCCAAGGGTCGCGAGCGGTCATTGAGAATGCCTATTGGATTCTTGCTCCCATCGCGCTGCTGTTGGCGGCGGGAGCGCGCCGGCTTGATCACACACTTCGCCTGCTGGGTACTGTTTTTCTTGTGGCGTTGCTCGGCGGATTGGCGGGAATGTCGAAGACCGGCGGAACCTACAACTACCTGCTTGAGTCCTTCGTCGCGGGTTCCGCGTTATTGCAGATCGCCGCCTTCACGGCGCCAGGCAGGCTGGTCAGTGCCCTGGTGCTGTTCGGCTGCGTGCAGCCGGCAATACAGGTCGCAACGGCGCCCAGCGGAGTTCATAACTCGCACAACTCTTTGATTGTGGGAATTGCCACCGCGGATGAGTATGCGGATGCCGTGGCGCTGCGCGATCGTCTGGCGACGATGAAGAAGCCCATCTTCACCACGGACGATATATTTTCGCTTCCCTGGTATTCCAACGACAATCACGCCGCAGCCTTGGCTATCGACCTCAGGTTTCATGATGCCACGCGGGCTAGCTGCCAAAATGGCTGCGTCGAAGGGTTGTTGCAAAGAGGAGAAATTCCGACGGTGCTGCTGCCCAGCGCGGCATCTTCTACTGCGACGTGCACTGCGGGAAATTCTTTGACACCGCCGGCTGGGGCTCGCAATCCATCCAGATGGTCTTCGCTTTGGACGAAGTTGCAAAATGAGATCTCTGGCGGCTCAACACAACCAAACTGCTTTTACTCCGCAACAACTTCCGACGATATGTATCGGAGGAGCCTGAACCCGAATTACCAGAAGGTTGGCGAGGCTCGCTATCTGGATGCAATGTGGAGTATTTATACGTTCAACCCTCTAGCGCCCAGTCCCGATGCTTCAAAAAAGCAATAGGCAGGACGCCCACCTCCGGCACGTCCTTGTTTTTGTGCCCAAGGTGGGATACCGGGAATCAGATCGATGATCAATCTATTGCTTTGTCATCCTGAGCGAGCGTAGTGAGTCGAAGAACCTGCTTTTCGTAATCGCCCCAGGGCCAAAAATTGAAACCTGGGGCATCCGGCGGTTTCTTCCAGTGAGAAAAAGCCGATCATCGTAGCAACGATTCATAATAGAAAGAGAGGTCTTTTCCAATGCCATTTACGATTGCAGACGATGCAGTTACTAAAGCTTTTCAGAATATCGGCAATGAGTGGGCTCTATTGACTGCCGGGGATGCGAAGCACTTCAATGCGATGACGATCAGTTGGGGCAGCCTGGGCTTTATCTGGCAGCGGCCGGTTGTCACCGTGCTGGTTCGGCCGCCGCGGTATACCCACAAGTTCATGGACGAGTTTGAGCGCTTCTCAGTGAGCTTCTGCGACAAGAAATACAGGAAGGCACTCAACATCCTGGGAACCAAATCCGGCCGCGATATCGACAAAATTGCTCTGTCGGGATTGACCCCGATCTTTGTCGATGGCGTTCCCACCTTCAAGGAAGCATTTCTGACTGTGATCGCCCGCAAGATTTACCGGGGTCAACTGGAGAGCGCAGGCTTTCTTGTGCCATCGGTCGATGCGGAGTTCTATCCGGAGAAGGACTATCACACGGTGTATTTTGCGGAACTGGTAAAGACGGTCGAAAAGAAATAGGACTACTGAAAATTGCCCGGTGGCGCCGTCCTTGTTTCCGGTCCAGCCGGTGCTCCAGCCCCTGAAAAAGCTCTTGAGGGCCAAAGTACTCCTCTGGGCGGCTGGGGGGCTTGTGTCTTGTCAAGGGCGGACCGCCATGCCTCCCTTGGAAACCAATTCGGACCGCCGGTCAAATCCGCCCCAGGAGCTTAACCTTAAGAGGTCTTGCCGCCACAATCAGGGTGGCCACACAGGCACATGATCTCCGTCCTGTTCCCGATGCCTTCGCAGTGGTCGCTGCAATATTTCTTCTTGTCGGGGACAGTGCAAGTACAGGCTGCATTCGCGCATTTCTTGGGGGTAGCCATAATCCTCCTTTGTTGGTCCACTCGGTGACATTCTGTTCCGGGTACACGTGAGAACAATGCAGAAATCGCTGCAAAGATAGTAGCTCAAATTCATGTGCGCACACGAGCGGAATCGGCGGAAAATTTTTGAACCCGGGAGGGGCGGCGCAGGTCCAATCAGGCAATCAACCCAAACTGGGCACCCTTATCTGAGGCTGAATAGACTCCGCACGAATCTCGTCCGTCCAGCAATTGTGCACAAGATTGAACAGCATATGGAGTTGGGCAATGGGAGACTGAGAGGGAGTCTCTGAGGAGAATCCCATGAAACTAATCTATGCCGTGTCTGCGACAATGTTGACCGCTTTGCTGATGCTGCCGGTGAATGGCAACGCGCAAACGCAGCCAAGAGCCTCCACATTGAAGATCGCGGGACACCCCGGCGAAGCACAACTCCTTCAAGTCAATGGGAAATCGTATGTAGAGGTGGAGACGCTTGCGCGCCTGACGAAAGGAAGCCTCTCGTTCAAAGCGGGTCAGACAACGCTGACGCTTCCGCCCGCAGAGGCCGCCACGTCGGCATCCGCGCCTCGTGAAAAGGCCGGGTTCTCAACCGCCTTCGTCCAGGCGAGCATCGAGGATCTGAGCATCATCCGGGAGTGGCGAGTCGCTATCATCAGCGCGGTCCGGAATAATACTCCGGCGGCAGAAGACTGGATAGCCGCACAACACAGACTAGCGGACAAGAATCTTGCGCTTGCCTCCTCCGCCGCAACGACGGACGACGACCGTAGCGCGTTTCCGCTGCTCACCGCTGAATTCAACAATATGCAAAACCTGAGCAATCGCTACCTCGCATTGCGCAAGCAGTCGGCGTTCATATCGCTGGACACATTCAACAGCAGTCCTCTCGAAGAGCAGATTCTCAGTTGCGCGCGAGGTTTTTTGTCCATGACGGAAAGCCATGCCTTTCAGGATCTGGCTGTATGTCACTGAATCCTGATTTCAGCCGGTCGAATGCGTAGTCCTTCGGTTTTCGGGCCGGGGAGGGGACAGGCGCCTTTCAGTTCGCATTGCGGAAAATTGCCCTCCGCGGGCGCGCACTGCAATGAAAGGACAGAAGCAACTGAAACGTTATCAATAGCTTTCGCTGTCCGACCCCACAAGGCCTCGCAATTTGCAAATCCGTTCAACAGTAAGCCGCAAAGTGCAATTCAGCCGGAATCCTCGCGCCGCCTCGGGCATCTGAGAGAATAGTGGAAGTGAAGCGAGCGCAACAATCTGTCTTTCGGCTGACGCTGGCGCCGGCCATTTTGGCAGCCTTGGCTCTGACGGGCGCGCCAGCGGCTCTGCTTGCCCAGGTGCCCAACCCAAGTTCTGCCGCCAACGCCTTCTTCGGCAGCGTGGTGGCGCGGCCAGCCACCGATGAGACCCTGAAGCTCTCCTTGGATGAGGCCATCGCTCTCGGCCTGAAGAACAATCTGGGCCTGAAAGAAGCCGAAAATAGCGAAAAATCGTACAAAGGGCAAAAGAACGAAGCCCTGCAAAATTTTCTGCCCACCATCACGTTGACCGGCGACACCGGCGTCCACCAGACCGATTTGGCCGCGATGGGCTTCACCCCCGGCGTCATGAAACAGTTCGGCCTCACTGGAATCCCTGAAATCACCCGCGACGAGCTGACCGAGGGGCAGATTCACTTCAGTCAGATGCTTTTTTCCGGGCCGGTGATCGCCGCCTGGAAGGCGGCTGGTGCGGCGCAAAAAGCCGCCTATTTTGCCAGGATGTCGGCGCGCAACGAGGTGGTGGAGCAGGTGGCCTCGGCTTATTTGCACGCCATCGCCGCCGCGAGCGAGGTGGACAACGCCCGGGCGCTAGAGTCGGAAGACCAGTTGCTCCTTCGCCATGCCCACGACGCCCACGAGGCCGGAACTGCGGCCAATCTGGATGAATTGCGGGCGCGGGTTCAGCTTCAGGCTCAGCAGCAAGCCCTGATCGCCGCGCAGAACACCCTGGAAAAGAGCCTCATCCTGCTCAAGCGCGAGATTGGCCTCGACTCCGGCCAGAAGATTGCGCTCACTGATCCGGCTCCCTACAGCGAACTGGCCGCGCAAACCCCGGAAGAAGTCCGGGCCGTCGCATATAAAAACCGCCAGGACTACCAGGAACTACAAAATCAGATGATTGAGGTCAAGGCCATCCACACGGCCTATCGCAGCCGGCGGTTGCCCAGCCTCAGCTTCGGCGGCTACTACGGCGTCAGCCAGGTGGGCGGCGTCGGCTCGCACGGCAACTTTGCCGCAGTGGGCACGCTCAGCGTCCCGCTCTTCCGCGAGGCCAAGCTGCGCGGCGACACGGACGCGGCCCAGGCCAACCTGGACGCCGTCAACGCCCAACTCGACGACCTGCGCGGCAAGATTGACCAGCAGGTGCGCTCGGCTCTGTTGGATGTGGAGGCGACGGCCAAGCTGGTCGAAGTTGCCCGCTCCAACGTCGAACTGGCCACCCGCGCCCTGGCCGACGAAACCGACCGCGTGAGTGCTGGCGTTGACGACAACCTGCCCCTGGTCACCGCGCAAGCCACGTTGGCCGCGGCTGAAAGCAACCTGGTCGAGAGCCTCTACCAGTACAACCTGTCGAAGCTCGCCTTAGCCCGCGCCGCGGGCATCCTTGAGACGCAGTACCGTGCCTATCTGGGGCGGTAGGCGCCGAGCGACTCAAAATGGACTCCGGCCCATCGAGTGCGACCCGTTTCACACAGCGTTCACAAGACTTTCAGCGTACTGTAAATGCAAGGAATTACCTTATGCATATGCCCAGGCAGCTTCAGATCAATTACTACGTGGAACCGGATGCGGCAGCCGTGGCGCGCCGGGCGGCGCAATATTTTGTCGAGATGGCTGGGGAAGCCGTCGAGGCGTGCGGGCGTGTGCGGATCGCCATCAGCGGCGGGACGACGCCGAAGGCCGCCCTGGAGCTGCTCGCCGATCCTGCCCTGCCGTGGCGCTGGCGGATGCCGTGGGAGAAGCTCGACCTCTATTGGGTGGACGAGCGCTCGGTCCCTCCCGACGATGCTGAGAGCAATTACCGCATGACCCGCGAGGCGATGCTGGACCGTGTGCCGCTCCACCGCGGGCAGATTCATCGTATCGAGGGCGAGTTGGAGCCAGGCGAGGCCGCGTTGCGCTACGAGTCGGAGTTGCGCTCGAGTTTTCGCCTGGAGGACGCTGGGTGCCCGTGCTTCGACCTGGTGGCCCTGGGGCTAGGCGGCGACGGCCACACTGCCTCGCTTTTTCCGCACACCGAGGCGATCCGCGAAATGAACCGCCTGGTTGTGGCCAATCACGTGCCACAGAAGGACGCCTGGCGCATCACCCTCACCTGGCCGGTCATCAACCAAGCCCGTTCGGTCTTTTTCCTTGCTGTTGGCGAGGATAAGGCCGCTATTTTGAAGGAGGTCCTGACCGGGCCGCGCGATCCGGAGCGGCTGCCCAGTCAATTGATATGGCCCTCAAGCGGTATACTCACTTTGATTCTGGATAAAGCCGCAGCCTCACTTTTACCTGCAACCAATGGGGACGGCTGTGGAGTTTTGGAGAGGGAAAGATGATTCTGGCGGGCGACGTGGGTGGCACCAAGGTTCACCTTGCGCTGTATGATTTTGTCGATGGAAAACTGGAATCCTCCCGCGATGAGCGGTTTGCGGCCAAGAACTACTCGGGGCTGGAAGAGATTGTTAGGGAGTTTCAGGGCGCGGACGAGGTAACCGCGGCCTGCTTTGGCGTGCCCGGCCCGGTGCGCGACGGCCGGCTGCGCCTCACCAACCTGCCGTGGACCCTGGACAGCCGTGAACTGACGGTCAGCCTCAGCATCAATCACGTCTTCCTGATCAACGATCTGGAGGCCAACGGCTACGGCGTGGAAGAGCTCTCCGCCGATCAGGTCTACACCCTCAGCGAGGGCGACTCAAGCCAGATGGGCAACCGCGCCCTGATCGCCGCGGGAACCGGCCTGGGCGAGGGCCTGCTGATCTGGAATGGCCGCACCCATACTCCATATCCCTCCGAGGGCGGCCACGCCGATTACGCGCCGCGCAACGAAGACGAAATCGACCTGCTGCGCTTCCTCAAGCAGAAGTACAACGGGCGCATCAGCCAGGAGCGCGTGGTCAGTGGCCCTGGCCTGACCAACATCTACGAGTTCCTGCGCGAGGTTCGCGGCATCGACGAGCCAGCCTGGCTGGCCGAGCGCATAGCGGTCGAAGACCCCAATGCCGTGATTACCGAACTGGCGATGGCGGCCAAGAGCGAGATCTGCGAAAAAACGCTGGATATGTTCGTCTCCGCCTATGGAGCCGAGGCCGGCAACCTGGCCCTCAAGCTGCTTTCGGTGGGTGGCGTTTACGTGGGCGGCGGAATCGCGCCCCGCATCCTTGAAAAGCTCAAGGATGGCCGCTTCATGAAGGCCTTTACCGACAAGGGCCGGCTGAGCCAGTTACTGGTGAATATGCCGGTGCGTGTCATTTTGGAGAGCCGCGCCGCGCTGTTGGGCGCAGCGGCCTATGCCGAAGCCCGCGCCGCCGAGTTGAGCGGAATTTCGCCGCGCGCCGCCTCGGTCAAGTTCTAACTCGCGAGTGATCCGCAGAAACAACGAGGGCCAGCCGGTGACGGCTGGCCCTCTTCACGTATATGCCCTGCTATCTGCCCAGGGCGAATGTCACATTGACGACCGTATCCACCTTGACCTGCACTCCGTTCAGCAAGTACGGCCTGTATTCCCATCGCTTCACGGCGTCCGCTGCCGATTCTGCCAGAAGCGGTGACGGCGAGGCTAAAACTTCCAAATCGTGAATTCTCCCATCTGTTCCAATCGTGGCCGCGAGAACTACAACTCCCTGTTCGCGCGCCATCTTCGCGATCATCGGGTAGGCAGGCTGCGTCTTCTTGACCAAAGCGCCTACCGTCACGTCGTTACCCGTCTGGCCGGGAGTAGTCTGACTAACTGCCGCCCGTGCAAGAACCGCATCGACAGAGGGGATCAGCACTGCATCCGACGCATGCATCCCGTCTATTGTCTCAACGGAGATCGAGAAGATCCTATGCGTTCCGGCTGAGACAGCAACCTCCTGCGCTAGATAATGGCTCTGCGTTTTCACGATCTGGCTATACTCTGTCATGAGTGAATTCGAGTAGGTCATTCGCAGGGCCAGCAATAAAGGGTCAAAGCAGTAGTACTGAGGCATGGCAGAGCCCGGCGCCTGAAGTTTGCCGTCCACCTCCCATTGCAATGCAGCGCCGACACAGGCCAAGTTCTCTTGTCCTGTGGGCATCATTTTGAGTTCGAGCTTCATTCTTCCGGAGTCGAGAGCGCTGCGGGCCGGTAAAGGAGACCGAAGAATCGAGTCCAGCATCCGCTCGAAGTATCGCAACGGCGGGCCGCTCTCCTTGCGGTACTGTGCGCCGTCGGCCGTCCACCAGTCAGTCCGAGTTGCATTCGCTCGCGTCCATGTGCTGCGATGCACCTTGGGGGAGGCCCACCAATATTCATAGGTTCCCTGCTCGCCGGGTTTTCCCTTTTCGTCGTAAAGCTGGTAGGTGGCTTTTAGATGCCAGGGCTTCAAATCCGGCGAATTGAAGTCATAGAAGGGAGCGGCAGCCGCGAAGACTTCGCGAGGGTCCTTCGGCAGACCCGGCCCGGCGTTGGCAGTGGTCTGGGCGAACCCCGGCAGAAGGGCCGTCAAAGACAGAGCACAAAAATAAAGCATACGCATGATCTGGATAGGGTAGCACCGTAGCCGCAGATGAATCGATGATTGAATTCTTCGAAAAGGCCAGCGGCCTCGTGCCCCACGTCCGTCTTTGAGTTTTGGGAAACCACCATCTTTCCCTTCCGCTCGTTGCAGACAATAACCTTCCGCCGGTGCACAATGATCCTTAGAAGTCTTAGTGCAAGTTTGCCTTCAAGTCAACTTCCCGGTATGTCGTCTTCGCGCCGCTGTCAGCCGGAAGCTGCCAAAAGAGGCCGAAACGTCACGTAACTTCTTATCCTGGACGATTTTGCAGGGAACTCCTTTGTTTTGACGATTTTACAGCGCAACCCTGTCTGTAAGCTCAAGAAAATAAGGAATTTGCGTACAAAATAGGGGTGGGGGTACCCGATCTTCCAGCTATGCCGGCCTATCAAGACCAACAGACAGCTATGCCAATCTCTGGCGGGTACCCCTCACCCCCTGTTGATTGTGAAACTGCGGACCTGACGCCTATCAAGCGTGAATGGGCTTGTTCTCTCCAAACCAATGCCTCTTCAGCCACAGCGAAACCTGCACCAGCAGAATCAGCGCGGGCACCTCGACCAGAGGGCCGATAACCGCGGCAAAGGCCGCGCCGGAGTTGAGGCCGAAGACGGCAACCGCAACCGCGATGGCCAGCTCGAAGTTATTGCTCGCCGCGGTGAACGAGAGCGTGGCTGTCTTCGAGTAATCGGCGCCTATCTTGCGTCCCATCCAGAAACTAACAAAGAACATGACAACAAAGTAGATCAACAAAGGCACGGCGATGCGCAGCACGTCGAAGGGAAGCTGGACGATGAGATTGCCCTTCAGGCTGAACATCACCACGATGGTGAACAGCAGGGCGGCGAGCGTCAACGGACTGATGGCGGGCACAAAACGCGTCTGATACCACACACGGCCTTTGGCGCGCACCAGCACAAAGCGGGTCAACATCCCGGCCAGGAATGGAATGCCGAGATAGATGAAGACGCTTTGCGCGATCTGGCTCATGCGGATGTCAACGAATACGCCCTTCAATCCGACCAGCGGCGGCAGCACAGCCAGAAAAAACCATGCGTAAACACTATAGAAAAGCACCTGAAAGACGCTGTTGAAGGCCACCAGTCCCGCGGCGTAATCGGTATCTCCCTTTGCCAACTCATTCCACACAATCACCATGGCAATGCAGCGCGCCAGCCCAATGAGAATCAGGCCAGTGCGGTACTCCGGATAGCCGCGCAGAAAGATCACGGCCAGCGCAAACATCAGCACCGGCCCGATCACCCAGTTCTGAAGTAGCGAGAGGCCCAGCACTTTGCGATTGCGAAAGACCTCGCCTAGCCGGTCATACTGCACCTTGGCCAGCGGCGGATACATCATCAGAATCAGGCCCACGGCGATGGGGATGTTGGTGGTGCCGGCCTGGTAACGTTGCAGCAGCGCGGGCACGCCCGGCACAAAGCGTCCCAGGGCGACGCCGGCCGCCATGGCGAGAAAAATCCATAGTGTTAGAAAACGGTCAATGAATGATAGCTTTGAAGTTCCGCCCGGCACTGGGCAGCAAAGGTCTGAGTGAGTCCGCATCCAATCTCTCCTACGCTGTAAGTCAGCAGTTAGAGTGGCTCGCGCCCGATGGCTTTCATCCGGCTCTCGATAGCCATCCGGTCCAACGTCTCCAAAGGCAAGTTGAGAAACAGTTGCACGCGCGTTCGTATCTGGTGCAGGGCGAGCGCAAAGGCTGCGCGCTTCTGCTCGTCCGTGCCTTTAAAGGCGGCAGGATCGGGAAATCCCCAATGCGCCGTGACCGGTTGGCCGGGCCACAGCGGGCACATTTCGCCGGCCGCGTTGTCGCAGACGGTTACCACGAAGTCCATCTCCGGCGCGCCGGGTTGCGCGAACTCGCCCCAGCTCTTGCTGCGCAGATTCTCCACCGAGTAGCCCAGCGCCCGAACCTGCTCGATGGCGAAAGGATTTACCTTCCCGGTGGGATGACTCCCGGCGCTGTACGCTTTAAAGCGGCCCGCGCCCAGCGTGTTGAAGAGCGCCTCGGCCATGATGCTGCGCGCCGAGTTACCGGTACATAGGATGAGGATGTTATACGGTTTCCTCATGATCTTCCTCTCTCGCAATTCAGCCGCAGCAGCCCGGCGCGCAGCAGCAGGCAGCTGGTTTGGCCGCCCCAGGTTTTGTAGCCCGGATAAAGGCGCTCATGAATTTTCCCTCGACCAGCGGGGCGATCACATCAAGATCCAGGCCAGCCTTGGCCAGGAAGAGGTGCGCGTCCTTGGCCGTGTAGACGCGGGTCGGCTCGACGGAGATGGCGGTGAATCCCGCTGCGGCCAGCTTGGAGATGTACTCCTGCTCTTCAAGCGCGCCGGAGATGCAGCCCGCCCAAAGCAGCATGGATTTGCGGACTTCGTCGGGAATCTCGCCGCGCACCACCACATCGGAGACCGCGAACCGTCCGCCCGGCTTGAGCACCCTGAAGGCCTCGCGCAGCACGCGATCCTTGTCGGCGGAGAGGTTGATGACGCAGTTTGAAATCACCACGTCCACTGAGTTATCCAGCAAGGGAATGCTTTCAATTTCGCCCTTGAGAAACTCGACGTTTTCCACGCCCGCTTGACGCTGGTTTTCGCGGGCCAGGGCCAGCATATCGTCGGTCATGTCCAGGCCATAGGCTTTGCCGGTTGGCCCCACGCGCTTGGCGGAGAGCAGCACATCGATGCCGCCGCCGGAGCCAAGATCGAGGACCGTTTCGCCCGGCTTCAACTCAATGAGCGCCGTCGGGTTGCCGCAGCCCAGCGAGGCCAGCACGGCGCTGGCCGGCAGCCCGCTCTTCTCGGCCTCGTTGTAGAGGTTGGTGGTCATCGGGTCGCAACAGCGCAGCGACGGATCGCAGCAGGCAACCGTGCCGCTCTCGCGCACCTGCCGCGCCGCGGCTCCGTATTTATCCTGAACCAGGGTCTTGGTATCTGTTTTCGTCTCCATAGAACGCGCCTCACATTCGCTAAAACGAATATATGGCCCCCTCTCATATTTGTCAATCCGTATATAATTCATTCATGAACCGTGGCTCCAAATCCGTCAACCTGGCTGGTCTCTTTGCGGCGCTGGCTGACACCACGCGGCTGCGCCTGCTCAACCTGATGGCCGGCCGCGAGGTTTGCGTCTGCCATTTTGTGGAGATTCTCGGCCAGAGCCAGCCAAAAATTTCGCGTCACCTGGCCTACCTGCGCCAGGCCGGCATGGTCGAAGCGCGCCGGGAAGGGAAGTGGATGCATTACAGCATTTGCACGCCCACCGATGCCGCGGCCGCCTCCATCCTCGCTGCCGCGCTGGCCGCGCTGGGCAACGAAAAGCAGATGCGCGCGGATCGGGCCAAACTCGGCTGCGCCTGCTTGCCGGCTTCGCTCAATGGGAAAAATTCCATCTGTTTGAGGAAGGCTGAATCCGCATGATGCGTTGGTTGATGCGTTGGCTGCAACGGGTGATTGTGGTGCTGGTGGTGGCGTTCATGGCCACTTATGCGGGCGATTGGGCGGTCTTCAAACTGCGCGGCTCGCCACAGTCCAAAGTTACGATCAATCGCTACGTGACGATTCCGCTCAAGGGCAACAAGCAGGAGTTCGACTATCTCGGCTCGATGGATGTGCCTTGTTCGGTTTCGCTCTTTCCCCAGGCGGGCCAAAGCCCCTGCTGGCACTTGCGCCGCAATCCCAACCAGGGCGCAACGATATAGATACACTCTGGGAGGGAATCCATCCAGAAGCAGTCAAACATACCTTAGTGACGCAGGTCACGTCTTGGGATGATGAGGCCGACTAACATCATTCACACTTTCGGAGGATTCCGAGGAACGATGTACAGCCGCATCCAAAACGATAACGGGACCTACAACACCCGCTGCCTGTACTGTTTCATGACCATCGCTTCTTGTGTGGAAACAGAGAAGGAGTTGGGGCAGTTGGAGGCCCGGCACATCTGCCCGGAGCGGGCGTTGGCGGAGTTGCTGGAGCAGGAAAAGGCCATCGAATCCCAGAGCCATTCTTGCGCGGGCAATCTCTAGAATTAGCCCAGCCGCCGCAGATCTACTGCATGCGCGCCTGATCGCGCAGTTGGCGGGCTGTGGCCTCCAGAAAGGTTTCCACGCTGGCGCCGACGGGTGGCTCCAGTCCCGATTTTGCCTGGATGGCCGCTGCAATTCGCTGGGCTAGAGCGTCGCGCGTGGGCAGGCTCATGTCCAGCCGGCGTGAGAAAAATCCCTCCAAGACCTCCAGGTCGGCGGACGATAGCTTTGCGATGCCAGTAGCCGGAAGCGAATAGGCCATGTGCGGCTCGGGCGCCGGGGCGCCGTGGTCAAAACTCTGCGCGGTAAAGGTCCGGGCTCCGGAGTCGCCCCACATGGGCGCCTCCTCTATGCGATCCCGCACCACCAGTGTGCCCGCGGCCAGATCGCCCAGCCGCTGGTGCTGGCGGGTGGCGAAGATCGCAATGACTCCCACGGCATACAGCGGGAAGGGTTGAATATCCACATAGCGGACCAAGTTGCGAGCCATGGACTCAAAGAGCCCAATGGCGCGGCCGGAGCGTTGGATGACGCGAATCCGGGCTACGCGCTTGCCCGGCGTGCGGCCGTTCCAGAAGGCTTCAAAGAGCGTGAAATAGCCCCAGTTGACCAGAAAGACAATCAAAATGGCTAGGGCGATGGCCCATTGCGATGAGATCTTCGAGAAAGCCGCGATGCCCGGCAGGAAGATGACGAAGAGCACGGCAAGCACCAGAAAGCCGGCCAGCCAGATCAGGGTATCGACCAGAAGCGCGATAAAACGGCTGCCAATGCCAGCCAAGGACATCTCAATGTCCACCAATTCCGGCGTGTCGATGCTAAGCTGGTCTGAATCCAATTCCATGGCGCAAATCCTCTCCAATCAGTGGATTCTCAAGCGCCGGCCCCACTGGGACCGGCTGGCTGCTCTGCTGACTCAATGCGATGCCAGCGGCCTGGGCCAGCTCTCGCGCGCTGAGTTGCAGGAGCTTGCCCTGCTCTACAGGCAGGTGGCGGCAGATCTTTCTGTGCTGCGCCAGGACTCGACTTCCCGCACCTACGCGCAGTATGTGAATCAGTTGCTGTCTCGCGCCCACCATATCATCTATTCCGGCCGGAAGACCAATCTGCTCACGCTTTTCCGCTTTCTGCGTGACGAGTATCCGGCCATCTTCCAGCGCCAGATCGGTTATGTGGCGGCCTCGTTGCTGGTTTCCGTAGCTTTTGGGCTGGCGGGCGCTGTACTTACCAGCGCGCGGCCGGAGTTCATGCGCCACTTCGTCGGTCCAGAGATGATCGCCACCATGGAGCGCCACACGATGTGGACCGAGTCGGTGGTGAGCGTGGCGCCGATGGCCTCCGGTTGGATCATGACCAACAACCTCTCGGTGTGCTTTATGATTTTCGCTGGCGGCATCACCTTCGGGCTGGGAACCTTGTGGCTTCTCTTCACCAACGGCATCATGCTGGGTGTAATCGGCGCGGCCTGCCACCACTACGAGATGTCTCTGGCGCTGTGGAGCTTTGTGGCTCCGCACGGTTCGCTGGAACTGCCTTCGATCCTCATCGCCGGCGGGGCCGGGTTCCGCCTGGGCCATGCCATGCTCTTCCCCGGCGCTCTGCGCTGGCGGGAGTCGGTGGCCTGCGGAGGCATTGAAGCCACGCGGCTGGTCAGTGGCATCATTCCGCTGCTGGTGATCGCCGGAACGCTGGAAGGCTTCTTCTCTCCCTCCGCAGCCCCCGTCTTGCTCAAGTTCACCGTCGGCGGGCTGCTGTTTACGCTGCTCAACCTGTGGCTCTTCCGGCCGGTCAAAGCGGCGCAAAAGGTCTAGCGGTAAGATTCGATGGTACTCAAGAGCATTCGCAATCTGGCCTTCCCGGTTGGCCCTCCTTGTCGGCTCCACCCCCTGCGCTGGTACACTTCCCCTTCGGGGAATTTGCCGCAAAATTGTTTGCAGAGCTTTGGAGGCTCATCGTGCCAGAATTTCAACCTTTTGTTTCGCCCAACGAGCACCCGCCCGAATTTACAGTGCGTGCGGTGCTGCTGGGTTCACTCTTCGGCATCCTTTTTGGAGCCGTCACCGTCTACGTCGGCTTGCGTGCCGGCCTGACGGTAGCCGCTTCGATTCCTATCGCCGTTCTCTCGATCAGCATCCTGCGCTTCTTCGGCAAGAGTTCGATTCTGGAGAACATCATCGTGCAGACCACCGGCAACGCCGGCCAGTCGATTGCAGCAGGCGTCATCTTCACCCTGCCGGCGCTCATCTTTCTGGGTTTCGATCTGGAGTACTCGCGCATCTTCATTCTGGCCTTGATCGGCGGCTTCCTTGGCGTGCTGTTCATGGTGCCGCTGCGCAAAGAGCTGATCGTCGAGGAGCACGGCAATCTGAAGTTTCCTGAAGGCACGGCCTGCGCCGATGTGTTGATTGCCGGCGAAAAGGGCGGCTCGTTTGCCAGCCGCGTCTTCTTCGGACTCGGCCTGGGCGCGCTGTATACCTTCTTCCAGAATGAGAACCTCTTCGGAGTATGGCCCGGCACGCCCGAGTACCGGCCTGACTTCGGACCCCAGCACGTCCTCAAAGGCGCCTCCATCAAGGCCGACGCGACGCCGGAGTACATGGGTGTGGGCTACATCATCGGACCCAAGACCGCGGGCATCATGGTCGCCGGCGGCGTCTTCAGTTGGCTGGTGCTGATGCCACTGATCTACTTCTTCGGCAAGGCGATGCCCAGTCCGATTTATCCCGGCACTATCCCAATTGCGCAGATGGGCCCCAGCGAACTCTGGGCCACCTACATCCGGCCCATGGGCGCGGGAGCCGTGGCCGCCGCCGGACTTATCACCCTCTTCAAGACCATGCCCACCATCATCAGCGCGCTCGCCTCCGGCTTCAAGAAGATCAGCGGCGGCACGACGGCCAAGGCAGCAACCCTCCGCACGGAGAGGGACTTCTCCATGAAGACGGCAGTCATTGGCTCGGGGCTGCTGGTTTTCATTATGTTCTTCTTCCTATATTTCAAGCCTGTCCCCGGCGCGCAGGTTACGCCGCTGCAAAATCTTGCCGCGGCGCTGCTTGTGGTCTTCTTTGGATTTCTTTTCGTCACCGTCAGCTCGCGCATCGTGGGCCTGATCGGCAGCTCGGCCAACCCCATCAGTGGCATGACCATCGCCACGCTGATGGCCACCTCGGCGATCTTCCTGGTGAAGGGCTGGACGGCTCCGGCCTTCGGCGCGCTGGCCGTCACCATCGGCGGCGTAGTCTGCATCGCCTCGGCTGAGGCGGGCGACACATCGCAGGACCTCAAGACCGGCTTCCTCGTTGGCTCCACTCCTTACAAACAGCGTTGGGCCTTCCTGATCGGCATCGTGGTCTCCACCATTGCCATCGGCGGCACCCTGACGCTGATGAACACGGGCCTGCAGGAGTTCAAGGCCGCGCCGCACGCCTGGGACATTTCCATGCCCCACGAAGGCGTCAATGTTCAGACCGATCTGACCAGCCTGCAAGATCAGTTTCCGGTGATCAACGCGGACAAGACCAAGACATTTCACCACAAGAGTGAGTATGTGGTTTTGAACGCCATCGGCTCCTCGGAGCTGGCCGACGGCAAGTATCTCTACTCGCCCACCAGCAAGCAGATCGAAGTGCAGTGGATCAGCGGCATCGGCAGCGAGAAGGCCGCCGCGCCGCAGGCTCGCCTGATGGCCACCGTCATCAACGGCATCCTCAGCCGCAAGCTGCCCTGGGGCCTGGTGCTGCTGGGCGTCTTCCTGGTCATCGGCGTCGAGCTGCTGGGCATTCGCTCGCTCACCTTCGCCGTGGGCGCGTATCTTTCCATTGGCACCACGCTGGCCATCTTCACCGGCGGCGTCGTGCGCTGGATGGTGGACGCTGCCGTCAAGAAGGCTGGCGGGGACGCAAGCACGGAAGGCGACGTTTCGCCGGGTTCGCTGTATGCCTCCGGCCTGATCGCCGCCGGCGGCATCATCGGCCTGCTTGGCGTGGCCCTCAAGCTCTACGAGAGCCTGTTGAACAAGGACAACCCCATCGCCATTCCGCACACCTTCCTCTATAACAATGGCGTGTCGGTGGTAGCTTTCCTGGCGCTGGCGTTCTCGCTGTATTACTTCGCAAGGAAGCCGCTAAAGAAGTAAGCGGCGAAGGCGTTTAAGGCAAGCAATTTCAACAATCGAAGTGCCCCAGGTCTCGATTCCGAGACCTGGGGTTTTGACTCTTCATCCCCACCACCTTTACTATTCGTCCGTCAATGGAGAAGCCATAATGCTGCGATCAAGAGCTTGTGCGTTTATCGTCCTTTGCGCGCTGACAGCCTTTCCATCCTTTGCGAAAAATGCTCCCAGTATCTCGGATAACGAACTCGGACAGATCACCGAGCGTGGCCGTGCACTTTATGCCTATGATCAAGCGGCCTGGCATGCAACCGATGCTGTGCGCGCGGGAAACCCTCGCGAAGATGAGGTCGGCCGTTATATCGCACGCAAAACAGATAGAGGATGGATTGTTGCCTTTGGGCATCTGAATGAATCGCGTGACGCTTTTCTGGTAGCCTATCTTGCAACCCAAGGAAAGACTCTACAAGAGTTTTCAGTGGAACATCTCGCAACGCCGCAGAGCGACAAAGGATTCTATCTCGCTGCTGCTAAATCCATTAATCTCGCACTCCACGATTTCAAAGGAGAGAATCGCCCCTACAATGTTGCCGTCTTACCCGCCCCCGCTGATCAACTTTATGTATATGTGCTTCCCGCGCAAACCAAGAACGGTGTCTATCCGCTCGGAGGCGATGAGCGCTACCTGGTTTCTTCGGATGGAAACACGATCTTAGAGAAACGGCGCATGCACCACAGCGTTATGACGTTCGATTTGACCGGGCCAGATGTGTCACGAATGGCCGCCGGCTATCATATCCATGTTCTTAGCGATGTCCCAGAGGACTCGGACGTCTTTTTCGTTCTAACCAGGAGGCCCTCCGTTCCGGAATTCATTGGAGTTAATGGGAAGATGCGTTACAAGATTATGGAAGATGGCTCGATTCTTTATGTGAAATAGAAAAATTGTCTCGTGTGCATGAGAATCATACGTGCCGGAGCGGGAGATCCCAGAGTCACAGTACTGCCACCAGCGATTCACACAATGTCCTAAAATGCTTCTTAGAGGCATGAAATTTTATGAAACATTCCGGCAATACTATCCTTATCACCGGCGGCGGAACGGGCATTGGCCGCGGAATTGCTGAAGCGCTGCACGCGCTCGGCAACCAGATCATCATCACAGGACGGCGCAAGCAGGCGCTGGACGAAACCACAGCCGCCAATCCCGGCATGAAGTCGTTCCAGTTCGACATTCAGGATCCCGCCGCGATTCGGACCTTTGCCGCGCAAGTGATCGCCGAGTATCCCACGTTGAACGTGCTGATGAACAACGCGGGCATCATGCGGCCTGAAGACTTGCTTGCCCAGCAGGACGACCTGGAAGACGCGGAAGCCACTGTCGCTACCAACCTGCTTGGCCCCATCCGCCTGACGGCGGCGCTGCTGCCGCTACTGATGAAGCAGCCCCAGGCCACCATCCTCAACGTTTCATCCGGGCTGGCTTTTGCTCCGCTGGTGCTGACCCCGACGTATAGCGCCACCAAGGCGGCGATTCACTCCTACACCGAGTCGCTGCGCTATCAGCTCAGGAAAACGCGGATTGAAGTTCTCGAACTTGTTCCGCCGTATGTGGCCACGCACCTGATGGGCGGCTTCGATGACCCGCGCGCCATGCCGCTGGACAAGTTTCTGGCCGAGGCGGTGGGGATCCTCCTGACGGAGCCGACGCTGTTCGAGATCTGCGTTGAAACCGTGAAACCCCAACGCTTCGCTGTCGAGAACGGCAAGTACAAAGCCATCTTCGCCGCCGTCAACGGCGCCAGGCCGGATGGTCACTAAGTCGGTGAGCAGGGGAATCGCCGCCTGCTTTCGGGCGTTGGTTCCCCAGTTTTTCTACGGCCTGTGAACCCGCCAGCCGAGGCAGCCGCCAACAAGGAGGAAGCTATGAACACTCATCCTTATCTGCGCGCTTATCTGGCCGGGATCTTTGTGCCCACGCTCGTCCTGCCACTGATGCTCACAGTCTTCATCGTGGTGCGGATCGTGCTCAGGACGCCGGTTCCCATCGAACAGGCCATGATCTTTCCCATGGCCGTGGTGCCTTTGCTCTTCGGGCTGTGGAATATGCTCTGGCTCGGGAGCCACGAGCGCACTCATCTACCCATCGGAGTGCATGGAGCGGTGTTGCCTTTGCTGATGGCGCCGACGGGCGCGCTGCTGGCCAGCAGCCTGGGAGTGCTTGCGCTGGGCTCGCGTGGCGTCGTCTGGTTTCAGGCTTGCCAAGTGTCTTATGCGCTGATCGCGCCGTGCTTCCTGGCCGCATTGGCCGTCTACTACCTGGTCTGGAAGTACATTGTGGGCTTCTTGAACCGGGTGATGGGAATTGCCTGAGAGGTTGCGCGAACCGATCAGGCATACCGGTTCTATGCGCCGGAATTGAAGAAGCTCTCCAGGCCGGCGCGCTGTGCATGTGTGGCCATGGAGGCTTGAATCTCCAGCGCCAGCGCCAGCGCATTGCGTCCCTGCTGGGCGGTAACGCGAGGCTGCTGCCGCGTTCGCACCGATTCCAGGAAAGAAATGATCTCCAGCCGCAGCGGCTCGCCGGGCGTTACCGGCGGCTTCACGAAGGAAAGTCCGGGCGCGGGACCACCCGCTCCGGCGGCGGCCAGCTTGGCCAGCAGAGCAGGATCGGCCTTGCCGGCAGCGATGGCCGCGGCAATCTCCGGCGGCAGGCTCGCGGCTCCGGCGCCGGTGGCAGTTCCAGAGCCCAAACGGATCATCAGCAGATCCTGGCGGGCGTAGTCAATGGAGACATACTGGCGCGGCTCGAAGTAGCGCAGCTTGCGCACGCGTTCCGTCGAAACTCTGGAAGCGGTGAAGTTGGCCACGCAGCCGCTCTCGAACTCGACGCGGACGTTGGCGATGTCCACCTTGGGCGATAGAATCGGCAGGCCAACGGCGCGCACCTCGCGCACCGGCGAGGCGGCAAAGGTGAGCACGATGTCCAGGTCGTGAATCATCAAGTCCAGCACCACATCCACATCCAGGGCGCGGGGCGTGAAGATGGAAAGCCGGTGCGACTCGAAGAACATGGGGCGATGCAGTTGCGGCTGGATGGCCAGCACCGCGGGATTGAAGCGCTCCAGGTGGCCGGGCTGCAAAATGTGCTGGCCCTTGCCAGCGCGGGAAAGAAGATCGTCCGCTTCCGCAAGCGTGGCGGCCAGAGGCTTTTCGACCAGCAGGTCCAGTCCCGCATCCAGCAGGACGGAAGCGACCGCGTGATGATGCACAGTAGGAACGGAAACGGTGGCCGCGTCGAGCTTGAGGTCGGCGGCGAGAAGCTCGTCCACAGTGGCGAAGACGGGAATCGCGTACTTGGCCGCGGTTTCAGCGGCTCGGACTGCGTTTGGCTCAACGGCCGCAACCAGAGCAACGCCCAGGCCCGCCGTTTCCAGCTCGCGGTAGACGCGCAGATGATTCTTGCCAAAGGCGCCAGTCCCGGCAACGGCAACGCGCAGAATGGGTTCGCTCACAGTTGGTCCGCCCATTCTTGCGGCGCACTGCCGGTCGGCCCCTTGCCTTCGACGGCCTTCAGGCAGCGGCTGTAAAGCTCGAGCAACTGATTCACGTGCTCCTCGGGCTTGGGCGCGCCGGAGCCGCTGAAGCCGGTCGAGGGCGCGGCAGGGCGGCCTACGCCAGCCGTAACGGATACAAACTTGAGCAGATCGAGCGCGATGTCTTCATTGCGCCGTGCTCCAAGATTCATGCCGGGTTGAGCATCCATGTTGAAAAATTCTCCAAAGAGGATGCTAGCAGAAAGTGCCACGTTTAAGCCGACGGTCGCTGCTCAGTAGTTGAACAGCGGGTGCGGCGTAGGCGCCCAGACGGCGATGCGTTTTTTTGCTTCCTTGATTTGATCGGCGGTAATTTGCGCGAGCAAAGGACTGACCTGGCTGATGCAGTTCGTGTTGCCATTTTGAGCGGCAAGGGTCATCCATTGGTAGGCAGCAACCTCATCTTTCGGTACGCCAGCACCATTGGCATAGAGATAGCTGAGAAAACATTGGCCGTCGGCAATTCCCTGGTTTGCGGCGATCTGTAGATATTTCGCGGCTGCGGCGTGGTCAGGCTCGCCGGTCAGGCCCGGAGCGCGCTTTTCATACAGAATTCCCAGGTTGTAGGCAGCATCGCCGTGGCCCTTTGATGCGGCACACAGAAGCCACTTTTCTGCTTGAGCATAGTCGCGGGAAACGCCCTGCCCTTGCATGTAGCGCACCGCGAGTCCATAAGCGCCAGCAGCATCGCCTTGTTCAGCGCTTTGGCGGTACCAGTTCACTGCCTCGTTGTAATCCCTGTGAACACCAACTCCGTTCGCATAGATGTATCCAAGCGAAGTTTCAGCGTGAGCCTCACCCAACGCCGCCGCCTTCTTGAACCATTCGAAGGAATCCTTCAGGGATCGCTTCACGCCAAGGCCCTGCTGGTATGCCGTTCCAAGCAAAAACTCAGCGTAGGGGTATTGGGCATCAGCAGACTTGCGTATCCATTCCATGGCTTGTCTAGGGTCTTTCTCGACCCCTTGGCCCAGCAGATACATGATGCCAATATCCGTTTGTGCCGCCATCGAACCATGCTCAACGGCTTTGTTGTACCAGTTCATTGCTTCCGCGTAGTTCTGTGGAACTCCCAAGCCGTTAGCGTAGATCGTTCCCAGGTTGGACATGGCGGGCTCCGAACCCTGGGCGGCAGCTTTCATAAACCACACAAAGGCGGTCTTGTAATCTTGGGCGACACCCCGGCCAGAAATGTACATTGCACCTAAACAGTCCTGAGCGGCCCGGTTTCCTTGTTCGGCTGCTTTCTGGCAAAACGGGAAGGCTTTGGCATCGTCAGTCTGGACGAGTAGACCTCGACGGTATGCGGCACATACCAGCAAGTTTGACTCTGTATCGCCGTTGGTGGCCTTTTGCTGTACGGCAGCAAAGTCGGTGGACTTCATGTCCCCGAGTTTTCTGAATGTCTCTCGAATTTCCCCTTGAAAGGCGTCAGGCACTGGCGGAGGAACAAAGGCTGAAGCATCCGGCTCGGCGGCAGGCGTGTTCGGAGGCTGCGCAGCAGAGCGAGACTGTCCACGAACGGTTGCGCACACCTGCCGGAAACGATCATCGCCGGGAAAGCGCTGCTCGGCAGCGTCACACTCGGTCAGAAGCCCGCCCATATCGCCATTTTCTGCAAGCGCCTTGATGAGTCCGGCGTGATAACCCGTCTGATCGGGCTCCAGTTCGATGGCACGTTCGAATTCCGCAATCGCCGCGTTGTGATCGCCGGTAGCGTCGAGCAGGTTTGCAAGCGTACTGTGACGGAATCCTGCATCCGGATCGAGTTCGATAGCCGTGCGCGCCTCCGCAATGCATTCTTTTGTCTTTTTCTGCTTGCAATAGACTCCGGCAAGGTTGTTATGCGCCGTGGGAGAGTTGGGATCGATGCGCAATGCCTCGCGGATCTCCCGCTCAGCGGCGCTAACATCACCCTTTATGAGCAGTCCATCGGCCAGATTGCTGTGGGGTGTTTCGTAATTGGCATCCAGCCGGACAGCTTCTTTGTACTCTTTCATTGCGCCGTCGAGATTCCGGAGGTCTTGCATTGCGAAGCCAATGTAGTTATGCGTATCCGGGATGGACGGGTCTGCCTTCTCAGCCGCTTGGAAGGCTTTCAGTGCTTCGGGAAGGTTACCTAGGTGAAGCAAGGTATTGCCCAGAGCGAACAAGGTGATAGCGGGTTCTTCCGTTGTAGCAGCCTTGCATTCTGTCTCTGCCTCGCCGAACTGCTTCTTGAACGTAGCTTTGGTACAGGCGGCAAGATGTGAGAATGTTGCGTCGCTCATTGCTGAGGCGACTGGCTGTCCTCTCTTCGCGTGTGTGACGGCGTCGATCAACTTGAGACCTGCGCCCGAGTCCTTGAGTAGGAATGTGTACTCAGGTGTGGGCTGGAAGTCTATACCTACGCGATTGATCAACTGAAGGACGCGCCCATTCTCATCGCCTAGGTCCATCCACACGAGGATTTGCGCGCGGTCCAGGGGTTTGGACGGAAAGGCGGGTTGGGCGACGCTGGCGAGCGAAATTACACCAAAGAAAAATGGAAGTGATAAAAGCAGACGGCGATTCATGCGAAACAGGTTAGCACCGTGAGTGCAAAAGTGTCAGGACTTTCTATCATGCGCATCTCGCCGAGCGCTGAGAAAATCGCTTCCATGCTTTCCGTTCCCACGCTCTCTCGGTCCTGCGGGGAGTCTGTGGGGTTTTATCCGTCCCGATTGCGGTCCGATGCCCGGTGCTCCGCGTTACCCTGAAGATGATGCGGACGGCATACATCGGAATGGGCGGGAACCTGGCCAGTTGGTCGGGCGCGCCGGAGGCGACGCTGGCGGCGGCGGCTTTGCGTTTGGAATCGCTAGGGCGCGTGGCGCGCCGGTCGTCGCTTTATTCCACCGCGCCGGTGGGGTTTGCCGCGCAGCCGCGGTTTGTGAATGCCGTGGTGGCGCTGGAGACGGAACTGGAGCCGCGCGAGCTGCTGGAGGGGTTGCTGGCCATCGAGAAGGAATTTGGGCGGGACCGTTCGGCGGGCATTGCCAACGGGCCGCGCACGCTGGACCTGGACATTCTGCTCTTCGGCGGCTTGAAGCTCAGTGAGCCGGGGCTGGAGATTCCTCATCCTCGGTTGCCCGAGCGGGCTTTCGTGCTGGTGCCTCTCAATGAGATTGCGCTTCAGGTTGTCGTTCCCGGTTGCGGGAAAACGGTGGCGCAACTGTTTGCCAGCTTGCTTGAAGGCTCAATTGATGAGTCGGATGCGGTGATCCGGGTGCAAAGTGAGGTCTGGCCGGATTTAGGTTGAGTGAACTTTTCAGTGGATCCCAAGTGCATGATATGGGAATAACAACGCCTGACGCTTGACAAACAGATATACAATATATATACGTGAAGGGTGTATGGATATCCATTTTTCCTATCACGGCCAACGCTTTATTTGGGATTCTGAGAAGGCCTCCGGCAATGCCAGCAAACATGGCGTGAGCTTTGAATTGGCCTGTCAGGTCTTCTTCGATCCACTGATCCGCATCGAGGACGCGAGCACTGGAGAAGAACAGCGAGACGCGGCGATTGGCCTTACCGAGGACTGGACGCTTCTCTTTGTCGTTCATCTGCTGCGCGAGGACGACATCATCCGCATCATCTCAGCGCGTCTGGCGACCGCGCAGGAACGGAGAGCATATGAAGACAGCGAGTGAAAGAATCCGTCAGCGATTGAAGAAAGATCGTCAGATGACGGTCATCAGCATCCGCATCCCTGAAGACGTGATCGACGACCTGAAAGAGATTGCGCCTTCGCTCGGCTTCGGCGGTTATCAACCGCTCATCCGCGCCTATATCGGCCAGGGGTTGCGCAAGGATCTGGCGCAAATGGAGAGCTCGCAGTTTCAAGCGCTCACCGAAAGCCTGCGCAAGCACGGAATCGCCGATCAGGTCATCTCCGCCGTCATCGCCGATGCGCAACGGAAGACAGCGTAAGCGGACGCAGAAGCTCAACTCTGGCTCGCCCGGTAGAATCGTCTAGTGAGTCTTAAATTCAACATCCTTGCAACAACCGAAGCCGGCGGGCGGCGGGGGCAGATTGATCTGCCTCATCGGACGGTCGAGACGCCGGTCTTCATGCCGGTGGGCACGGCGGGCACGGTCAAAGCCGTGGCGCAGGACGTGCTCGAAAGCCTCGGCGCGGAAATCATCCTGGGCAACACCTATCACCTCTACCTGCGGCCGGGCCATGAGGCCATCCGGCGCATGGGCGGGCTGCACCGGTTCATCAGTTGGCCGCGGGCCATGCTGACCGACTCCGGCGGCTTTCAGGTTTTCAGCTTGAGCCAGTTGCGCAAGGTCACCGACGAGGGAGTTCGCTTCCGGTCGCACCTGGACGGCAGCAGCCACTTCTTTACTCCAGAACATTCCATGGACGTGCAGATCGCGCTAGGCGCGGACATCTGCATGGCCTTTGACGAGTGCACTGAATACCCGGCTGACCGCAGCCGCGCGGAAGAGAGCCTGCGGCTGACGATGGCTTGGGCGCGGCGCTCGCTCGACCACTTTCACGCGCACCAGCACGAGGTTCCGTGGCATGAGGAACTGGGCGAGCGGCGGCAGAGTTTGTTCGGCATTGTGCAAGGCGGAATGTATCGCGATTTGCGCCGCGAGAGTGTGGAGCGGCTGGTGGAGATGAACTTCGACGGTTACGCCATCGGGGGCCTCAGCGTGGGCGAGCCGCGCGAGTTGACGCGGGAGATGATCGCCGAGGTTCTGCCGCTGCTGCCCGCCGACAAGCCTCGCTACGTGATGGGCGTCGGCTATCCGGACGAGATCGAGGAGTATGCGCGCATGGGGGTGGACATGATGGACTGCGTGCTGCCCACACGCGCCGCGCGCCATGGGTTGCTCTTCACCAGCGAGGGGCGGCTGAACATCAAAGGCGCGCGCTATGCCGAGGATCAAGGCCCGGCCGATCCGGCGTGCAACTGCATGGTCTGCCGGCGTTACTCGCGGGCCTATCTGCGCCACTTGATGCAGGCGGGCGAGGCGCTGTCAGGAATACTGAACTCGATCCACAATCTGGCGTATTACCTGGGAATCATGGAGCGGGTACGCAAGAGCCTGCACTCGGAAAGCGGAGCTTGCGGAGTTAGTTAAGTTGGCGGAGTTAGCAAGCTTTAGCAATCTCGGTGCCCCATCCTTGCGGCTTTTTCTGCGCAAGGATGGGAATCGACGAACTTCAGTTTTTTGTCTGCCTGTTAGTCGCCGATGGCTGCGCCGAGCAACTGCTTCAGCGCCTGAACGTACTCGGTGAGCGCCTTGCGGCCGGCTTCAGTCATGCGATAGAGGCTCTGCGGCTTGCGCTGGACAAACTTCTTCTTGACCGCGACATAGCCGGCTTCTTCGAGCTTCAGCAACTGCGCGCCCAGGTTGCCATCGGTTGCGCCGGTCTTTGCGCGCAGCCAGGTAAACTCCGCTTCCTCGACGCCACTGAGCAGCGAGAGCAGAGCCAGGCGCAGCTTCCCGTGAATCACAGGATTCAGCTCTGGCAGCTCAGGCATGACTGGCCCCCTGCCTGCGCTGGCGGGCTTCGGCGATCATCATGTAACTTCCGAAGACGATCTGGCAGAAGAAGGTGGCGACAAGAAGCGTGATGGCACTCTGGCGGGCAGTACCGAAGCAGGAGGCGACTGTAGCCGCCCACCAGACCAGGGCGCATGCACACTGCAACTTCCACTTGAGGATCATGCCGGAGGCGGCATTGGCCGTGCCCAGCATGGCGGCAACAATGGCCACGAAGATTTGGTAGTCCGCAAGTTTCCTGCTCCAGCCAAGAGCCATGAAGAGCACGAACATGGAAATGCCCGTGGCGATCCAGATAGCTGCGATGGCGCGGCTCTTGGTGGTTCCAGGCCGGCTATGCCCCTTGTATGCGGCGATCACCGCGGTCAGCACAAAGGCGGCAGTCATGGTCACCGGCCACGCCAAATAGGTGCGGCTTAGAGATTCCCAGGCCATGGCGACAAAGTAGGCCACGCCCCACAGAACGAAGGTCCAACCATAGCTTTCGGTGGTGCGCCGGCCTTCGGCGATCATGCTCTCGATCAGGTTGAGCCTGTCTTTGAGTTCCAATTCTTCGTTGCTTGCTGTCATGATGCTTCTCCTCGCCAGGTGAGGTCGATTGTCAAATCGCCCCTGATATAGAGTACTCTATAATATAGAGTAAAAATTGTCAAGAACTATTTTGCTCTTTTTCTGAAACTGCCTTTGAAACTATGCCGGGGTGAGTCGGGAAGACTGGAAATCCTTCATGGCGGGCGTTGCCGTTCGCACTGGCTTCGCCGCGCGCAGTTCGCTCAACTCTTCGACTACGCGCTCCATGACTCCGGCCCAGTCGCCGGGACTGCGCTGGCGAAAGAGCCGGGCTGCCGGATACCAGGGGGTGGTCTCGATCCGCTGCATCCAGCGCCAGTCGCTCAAATGGGGCAGAAGAATCCAGACGGTTTTTCCCATAGCGCCGGCCAGGTGGGCGATGCAGGTGTCGGTAGTGATGATCAGATCGAGCGTGGCCACCAGAGCAGCGGTTTCAGCCAGGTCGCGGTCGCGGCTGGAGCCGTCCCAGACAAAGACATTGCTGGGCAAGTCGGCCAACTGCTCCGCAGCCGGGCCTTTTTGCAGCGAAATCCAGGTATTTCCCGGCATGCGCAAGAGCGGCAGCAGTGTTTCCAGTCTCGTGGAGCGATTGCGGTCGGCCTTGTAGCGGGGATTGCCTGCCCAGGCGAGGCCGATGCGGTGCTGCGCGCACGGCGAACCCTGCAGTCGCGCGTGCTGAAACTGAACTCGCTTCTCGGCCGCCAGCGCCGGGTCGGCTCCCAAATAAGCGCCCGGCCAGGGAACTGTCTCGACGGTGGTTCCGAAGACGGCTGGTAGGCTCAGGAGCGGGCATTCCAAATCGAATTCGGGAGACTGGGCGCCCAGCAGCGCCGTCTCAGCCAGCCCGGCTCGCACCGCGGCGAGGGATTGAATCAACCGCAGAGCAGGCTCCTGCACCTGCAAAATTACACGTCCGCCACGGGCCGCGACCATGGACACGTAACGGCAGAACTGGATGGTGTCGCCCAGCCCCTGTTCGGCGTGGAGAAGAATCCTGCGTCCGTCGAGCGGTTCGCCCTGCCACCGGGGCTGGGAGAAGATCCTGGGAGTGCGATGAACCGCGTGGAAGCGCCAACGGGTCTCGTAATTCGGCCAGCCTTGCCGCCAGTCGCCCAGGCGCAGGCGGGTGAGGGAGAGATTGTAGAGCGCGCCGGGGCTGACGGGATCGAGCTCGACGGCCAACTCCTGCGCTCGCAGGGCATCGTCCAGGCGGCCCAGATCCAGCAGGGAGTTTCCCCGGTTGGAGGCGGCGGCGCGATGACCGAGGGCCTCGGCCTGCTCAAAGACCGTGACTGCCTCAGCAAAGCGGCCTTCCTGGTGCAGCAGGATGCCGTGCATATTCACGGCCTCAGAATTGTCTGGCTCGCGGGCCAGAGCCCAGCCGAGCCACTGCCACGCGCCAGCCGGGTCATGCTCCGCGGCGCGGAACTGGCACCAGGCCACCAGCGTATCCACCTGCTCTGGATTGAGGGCGAAGGCCTTGCGGAGACACGCCTCGGCCTCGGCGGGGCGGCTGCGCTCGCGCTCCAAAGTTGCCAAATTGACCCAGCCGGAAATCAGATCCGGGCGCAGCTCGACAGCTCGGCGCAAGGCGGCCTCGGCGTAAACCTCGCTCCCTTGCTCGCGCAGCAGGCTGCCCAGATTCATCCAGGCGGCAGCAAAATCCGGGCGCAAGGCGAGAGCGCGGCGGTAGCGGGCCTCGGCTTCTTTCAGCTTTCCCATACGCGCCAGAACAAAGCCGGCAGCAAACTCGGCCTCGGGCAGCCGCGGCCGGAGCGCCAGCGTTTGCTCGTAGCGCTTGAGCGCTTCTTCATTGCGTCCCAGGCTGGCCAGTGCATGGCCCAGGTTCAAGTGTGCGGCGGCCATCGCGGGCTGGCGGCGGAGGGCCAGATCAAACTCGCGGAGTGACTCCTGCGGGCGTCCGGTGGCTAGCATCAACTCACCCAGGCCCATGCGGGCCAGCGGGTTCATCCCGTCCAGCCGGATGGCCTGGCCGTAAGCGCGCTCCGCTTCCTCGCTGCGGCCCGCGGCCTTCAGCGCCTGGCCCAGCGTCACCCAGGCCGTACCCATCTCCGGTGCGGCGGCGACGGCGGCTTCGGCCATCCTGACCGCCGCCGCGGGTTGGCGGCTGGCCAGAGCCACCAGCGAAATGCCCATCAGTGCCTCGGGATGGCAGGGATTTTCCTCCAACATACGCTGGTAGCCGAGCGCAACCTCGGTGAGCCGCCCGGCCAACTTCTGTGGGGAGTCTATTGGGGAGCTTGTCACGCTTATCTGCATCGTCCTTACCTGGACGCTAGGCCGGTTGCGTGGGGCACTCAACCGGAAAACGCGCGGGATGCGCAGTTTGCGATTTAGGAATTTCCCATTTTTTGGCGGGTTCGGTTTTGGGATCAGTCCAGAGCGGCGCATAGGATCCCGTTGATGATGCAACCAGCAAAGGGGAGCGTTCTAATGTGCCTCCCCTTCGCCGACTTGCTTTCTACAGTATTAGTGCGGTAACACCAGTAGCCCGCTTTCCAGCAGCTTTTCCGTCAGCCGGTCCAGGGCCGCGGGAAACTTGTAAGAGATGGTGCGGACGCCCATCCCCAACAAGACAGCGGCTTCGGCCTGGGTATATTCCTGAAGCACGATCCGGCTCAGCATCATGCGGTCCAGCGCTCCCAACTGGTTCAGGCACTTCTCTACATCAAGAACGAAGATCACCGCGTCCTCGAAGGTGCGGATGGGACGGCTGGAACACCACCCGCGTGCGATTGGGTCGCCCAGGATGGACGGCGCCCTGCCTACCTGCATTGACGCATAGAGATAACGCCGCAGCAGGCTCTCGGTATGCTTCCGATAGAAGCCCAGGCTGACCACCGGCTCGGCGGCCGGCACTTTTACGGCCGGCTTTGCCACCGGCTGCGCTTTTGGACCTTTCTTCCAATTCCTCCGTTCTTCGTATTCTGTCTGCTGTGAACTGCTAACTCCCCAAACCATTGGTAACTGGAGTGCTGCGCTCATTGCACACCTCCCATTGCTTCAGCCACGGACCAAACCTTGACCAGCGTTTTTCGGCCCGGGCGTCCGCGCCGTTTGCGGCTCTCCGGCGATGGAAAGTCCCTCAGTTTCTCCTCACAGCCTTTGCAATACACACTCCCTTGGGTCTGGGCGCGGTACCAAAGACAGCCGCACCCCTCGCAAATTTTCAAATGCACGCGCAATTCCATGACGAATTCTCCGTGTTCTCGTTATCTCCCGACGGTTTTGCCCTAATGTCTTATCTCCGCGGGGCAGAAAGAACCGGGTATGGCTTCTCAGGTTTCTTGCGCCCTGATGGGGGATAGCCGTCCGGATTCTCTCGTTTTTTGTCATGCGTATGGCGCGCAGATCCTGGAATTTCCGTGGCTGGCTTTCCCGGACGCCTCTGCTGAGCGCTTTGGGGACGGGATGAGATAGCCGGAGATTTCCATCTTTTGGCGGTTCTTCAAGGACTGCTGAAGGGAACAAAAAGTTACCCGTTTCAGAGTTACGGCCATGAAGCATTCTCAGTAAATTCCCATAAACCAGTAACGGATTAAGTAAAGCAAATCTAGAGAGATGATTCCCCTGCGTCAATCTTCCCCAGAGGCTTTCTGCTTATACTCTTTTCAATCTTCAATCAAGCGCCGAAAATGAAGGCCAATCAGCCCTGTTAGGTTTTCATCAGGCAAATGAGGACTATTCGTCCCCATTGCTGGTGGCGGACTATCCACAGATGAATTTTACCCAGATGCACGAGCGACTCCGCCTGGAACTGCTGCGCAGGATACAGCGGGGGACGGTCAGCGTCTCGCTGCTGGCGCGCCAAACTGGTTTTGGGCAATCCCATCTGTCGAATTTTCTGCATAACCGGAGGCAGCTTTCGCTGGAGGGGCTGGATCGGATTCTAGCGGCGCAGCACATGACGGCCGGCGATCTTCTGCCCGCGAACTACCAGAGAGAAGCGTTGCCGGCGGACGAGGAAGGCAGCGCGGTCCCAGTCGTATCCCATGCAACGGCTCTTTTTGAGTCCTTCATCCGGCCCACGGCCGTGCAATCCCAGCTGCGCCTGCCCGTCGGGCTGTTGCATTCGCTCCGGCCCCGAGTGTCACACTCGCACCGCGCCTGGCAGCGGTTTGTGGCCGTGCGCATTCCGCGGGCAGATAGCCTGCCGATGGAGCCGCTGGTGCTGCCGGAGGCCATCACGCTGATTGACCGGCACTACAATTCGCTGATGCCCTACCGGCCCAACCGGCCCAATCTTTACGCTGTGCGGCACGGAGCGCACCTGATGCTGCGGTACGTGGACTTTACGGCGAACCGGCTGGTGCTGCGGCCGCACAACATCGCCTTTCCCGTGGACCTGCTTGAAGTGCCCCCCGGGGACCCGCCCAGCGAACTGATTGCCGGGCGCGTCGCGTTGATCCTGAACGAGCCGTAAGCGCCGTCAGCCCTCGTGCTCCGAGGCGGGATTGTCGAAGCGGGTGAACTTGGCAATGAAGTTCAGGTGAACGGTGCCGGTGGGGCCGTTGCGCTGTTTGGCGATGATGATCTCGGACTTGGCTTTGTCGGCTTCGCTCATCTCCTCGTCGTGGCTGTAGTAGGACTCGCGGTGGATGAAGGCGACGACGTCGGCGTCCTGCTCGATGGAGCCGGATTCGCGCAGGTCGCTCAGCATGGGGCGGTGGTCATCCTTGCGCTGCACGCCGGCGCGGGAGAGCTGGGAGAGGGCCACGACGGGCACTTTCAGCTCCTTGGCCAGGGCTTTCAGGCCGCGGGAGACGGCCGAGACCTCCTGGGTGCGGTTCTCATAGTTTCTTTTGCCGGACGAAGGCACCGTGGCCGACATCAATTGCAGGTAGTCCACCACCACGAGGTCGAGACCGTGGTTCTGCTGGAGCCGCCGGGCCTTGGCGCGCATCTCGGCCAGCGAGATGGCAGCCGTGTCGTCGATGAAAAGGCGCGATTCGACCAGTTGGCCGAGCGCATTGGTGAGTTTTTCGTGGTCTTCCCGGCCGATCATGCCTTTCTGCAGCAATTGCTGATCCACCCAGGCTTGGGAGGCCAGCATACGGCGCAGGAGCGACTCCTTGCTCATTTCCAGGCTGAAGACGGCCACCGTGGCGTTGTGGTTGATGGCCGCGTTCTGGGCGATGTTGATGGCCAGCGCGGTTTTTCCCATCGAGGGACGGGCGGCGATGATAATCAGCTCGCCCTTTTGCAAGCCGCTGGTCATGATGTCGAATTGCGTGAAGTCGGTGGCCAGGCCGGTGACTTCGCGGCTCTGCTTGTAGAGATTGTCAATGTTTTCGAAGGAATTCTGGACGATTTGGCTGAGCGACTGAAAGCCGCCTGTGATTCCTCTTTCGCTGACCTCCATCAACTGCGTTTCGGCGGCGCTCAGAACATCGAGAGCTGTCTCGCCCTGGTCGGCGGCGCGGGCGATGGCGGTCGAGCAGATGGCCATGAGCTTGCGCAGCAGGCTCTTGTCCTTGACGATGCGGATGTACTCTTCGATGACCGGACGGCGCGGCAAACCCTCAGTGAGCGAGGCCAGATAGGCGACGCCGCCGATGGATTCGATCTCCTTGGTACGGGCCAGCTCGTTGGACAGTGTGACGATGTCCACGGCGTGTTGGGAGTCCATCAACTCGGTCATGCGCAGGAAGATGCGGCGGTGCGAGTCGAGGGAGAAGTCGTCTTCGGTGAGCTTTTCGGCGGCCTCGGCGTGGGCCGCATTGTCTAGCAGGATGGCGCCGAGAATGGTTTTTTCGGCATCGATATTCGCCGGCAGCACGGAATCGAAAGCCAGATTCGGAAGGGTGGCCATGACTTCGAGTGTAGGCCGGATGGGGCAGGGAATGGCTTGTGCATCATCGCGCAGAAATGTGGGAATCCTGATAAATGAACCCAATCCGGCATAAATGCGAAGGCCCTTCGGCACAGCCGAAGGGCCTTCAATCAACAACAATCCAGCCTATGCCGTGACACTCCGCGCAGGTTTGGATCCCACAAAGCCATAGAAGGCAATGTAGAGGTAGCAGAGGACGGGCAGAAGCAGGGCAATCTGGTAGGTCGTGTGGTCAACCAGATAACCAATCACCACCGGTATCACCGCTCCGCCCACCACTGCGGTCATAATCAGCCCCGACCCCTTGCTGGTCATCGGCCCCAGACCTACGATGCCCAGCGTGAAGATGTTGGGGAACATGATGGAGTTGAAGAATCCCACCAGAATCAGGCTTCCGATGGCGACGTGCCCGGTTGAGAGGATAGAGACCACAACCAGGGCCGCGGCGGCCAGGCCGAAAATGCCCAGAAGCTTGCCGGACTTGATCTTGCTCACCAGCCACGATCCCAGCAAGCGGCCTACCAAAGCGCCAAACCAATAGAAGACCACCAGCTTCTGCGCAGCGGGTTCAAGCAATACATTCAGGCCTCCGTGCTTGAAATCGCTGAAATAAAGCACCATCGTGGTGGCCAGGCCGACTTCTACGCCCACATAGGCAAAGATGCCCAGAGCGCCCAAGACCGTGTGCCTGAAGCTCCAGATGCTGCGGCTCTGCAGATCGGCGCCGTCCTTTCCGGGGCGGAAGGACTGCGTGACAGTAATCTGGGGTAACCGCATGAAAGCAACGGCGATTCCCAGAATGACCAATCCAAAAGCGATTACCAGGTACGGGATGCGCACCGTGTCCGCAATCCCCATTTGGTAGGTATGCTGTTCCGCAACGCTCTTGGCGGCAATCTGGGCGGGGCTTAATACGCTGGTTGTCAGAATGAATGTTCCTGCAACCCACGGCGCGATTGAACCGCCAATCGAATTGAACGCCTGAGCTAGGTTGAGCCGAACCGGGGCGCTATGCTCAGGCCCGAGAATCGAAATATATGGATTAGCCGAGGTCTGAAGTGCGGCTACGCCCGCTCCCACCACAAAAATTGCCGTAAGAAACAGTGGAAACGAGACAAAGAAAGCCGCGGGCACAAACAGCAAAGCGCCGATGACCTGAACGAACAAGGAAACCACCATTGTGCGCTTGTAGCCAATGGCCTCAATCAGTTTGGATGTCGGCGCCGAGAAGACCAGATAGGCGGTAAAGAAGGCTCCTTCGGCTAACATCGCCTCCCAGACGGGCAGTTTCTGGATCTCGAAGATTTTCCTCAGATGGGGCACCAATCCCATGTTCAGGTTGGTGATGAACCCGAAGATGAAGAACAGCGCGGTGACCGTGATAAACGGGACAAGATACCCAGGCGACGTCAGAGCCGCCGATTGCTTGGATTCTGTTGCCATCGAATTTCGCTCCCCACTTCCCCAAAGAATTCGCCCAGTTCGAGCTTTTCCGTACATCCAGGGTCACAGGAGATATGCGGGACGATGACCGGCTGGTTTCTAGCCGGAGGGTTCGCTTGTGTCCTGAAATCCCCGCTTCCTTGCTGCACTCAACACTATACGGAAAGCCCGGCGTTGGGAAAGAAAAGACATGAACGGCTTGAACAGGCGCCTCTGATTTGCTGGGACCAATGAAGATCAAGAAGAGACTTCCGAATTGGTCCAGAAGCTTTGGCACAATGCGGAAATGCTTTATCCTCATAGAAAAGCGAGGAGATCGAGATGGCCAATGGAACGTTGAGCAGCGCCAAGGTGAAGAAGGTTCTGACTGCACTGGAAGGCAACTGGCAGGCTGAGATGGAGGGCTACCACACCTACCAGACGCTGGCAGACCGGGACACGGACCCGGTTCGCGCGCAGGTGCTGCGCCATCTGGCTGGAGCCGAGTGGGAGCACGCCGCGCTCTGGCAAGGGCGCATCGAGGAACTGGGCGGAACTGAGCCTGTCTACCATGGCCACCCCGGCGGCGAGGCCAACTCCCTCGCTAATCGCGCTGGAGGCATCCGGATGGCCCTGCGCCGTCTGGAGATTGACGAGAGCCGCGACATTGCCAAATACGGCGAGCAACTGAAGTCACTGGGCGATCAGGAATCCGTCGCCATCCTCGATCACGTCATCGAAGACGAGAAAGACCACTACCGCGAGCTGGGGTCGCTGTTGCGCGGCCACTACGTGCAGCCCACCGGCGCGCACAAGATCAACGCCCAGGCGATTCTCGATGAACTGCTGGCCAAGCGCAATCAGGGACGCAAGCAGCCGGGCAGTTGGATCGGCGACGCTATCTACGGGGTCAACGACGGCCTGGGAGCCATCTTCGGCATCGTCAGCGGCGTCAGCGGCGCCACCGCCGGTGATAGCAAGTACGTTCTGCTGGCCGGTCTCTCGGGCCTGATCGCTTCTGCCCTCAGCATGGGCTCCGGCGCCTACCTGGCCGCCAAGAGCGAACGGGAAATCTACCTGGCTGAAGTGGCCCGCGAGCGCGAGGCCATCCAGATGAACGGCCCCGAGGCCCGCGAATTACTCTCGCTCTACTACCAGGTAAAGGGCCTGCCCGAGGAGGACGCCCAGAATGTGGTCAACCACATCGCCAGCGACCCCGAGCAGATGCTGCGCGTGCTGGCTGGCGAGCGGCTTGGCACCAGCGAAGAGGCGCTCGCGAATCCGCTCGTCTCAGCCGGCTCGGGTGCTCTCTCCACCGCCGTTGGCGCGGCCATCCCCATCATTCCCTTCTTCTTCATGCAGGGCATTGAGGCGGTCATCGCCGCCGCCGTCATTTCGCTGGCCGCCCACTTCGCCGTCGGCGCCGCCAAGTCGCTGATTACCGTCCGTTCCTGGTGGTCTTCCGGCCTGGAGATGACCGCCGTCGGCGCTGTGGAAGGCATAGTCACTTACGGCATCGGCTTTCTGCTGGGCAAAGGCGGGATGTAAGAGGCATCTACATGGAGATGCGGCGCTCGCGGCGGGTGGGCCGTTGAGCGTCTGGAATAGAAGCTAGGAGTGATCCGCCACCAACTCCCGCGCCGCCTGCCGTCCGAGGCGGATGCAGTCCGGGACGCCGATGCCGTCGTAGGCGTTGCCGGCCAGGCGCAGGCCGGGTAATGTCGCAACGCGGCGGGCGATAAGTTGTGTGCGCTCCTGGTGGCCGACGGCGTACTGGGCCATGGCTCTTGGCCAGCGCGAAACCTGTGTGTGCTCCGGCTGGGCGGATTGAGGCAGAACGCTGTTGCCGAGAATTTGACTCAGCTCGCGGCGCACGGTGGCCACTAGAGCGGCGTCTGGCGTGGCCATCAGAGCCTCGTTTTTCATGCCGCCCAAAAAAGCGCGCAGCACCACCTTGCCCTGCGGCGCGCGGCCCAGGAACTTGCGGTGGACAAAGGTGCAGGCCAGCATCGAGCGGCCTTCCACCACCGGAACCAGGAAGCCGAATCCGTCGGGCAGCCGGCCTAGCTGAGTTTCGTCATAGACCAGGTTGATAGTGATCGACGAGGAGTAGGGAATCGCGCTCAACTCCTTGCCCAGCATGGGGTCAACCCCGCCCAGCAGCGCGCCGGCGGCCCAGGCGGGCGAGGCCATGATGACCGCATCGAACATCTCCACGGCGCCGGTGTCACTGACCTTCCAGCCGCGTTCCACTTTTTCCAGGTGGCCGACCGGCGTTGAGAGGCGGACTGAAGCCGGGTCAAGCCGCGCGGTCAGGGCGTCAACCAACTGCTGCATTCCGCCGCGCATCGCGGTGAAGATGGGGCGGCTTCCGACGCTGTGCCCTTGTTGGCGGAGTGTTTTTGCCCTGGCGCGCATCTTGCGGTGCGCGGCCAACATACCGCGGGTGAGCGAACCGTATTCTTCTTCCATCTTCACCAGGCTCGGCAGCACGGTGCGGGCGCTCAGTTGCGTGGCGTCGCCGCCGAAGATGCCGCTCAGCAGCGGGTCGGCCAGCCGGTCAACAGTCTCGCGGCCAAAGTGGCGCTCGACGAGTGCGGCCACGGACTCATCCGGCAGCCCCGTGGGGCGCGGCGGGTGCAGCAGTTCCAACCCCATGCGAATCTTGGTGCGCAGGCTGAAGAGGCGCGTCAGCGCGGTGGGAATCAGCTTGGTGGGCACCAGAAACATGAGCCCGTCAGGCAGCGGAACCAGGCGATTGCGCACCACAATGCAGGTCTTGCGGCCGGCGTCGTTCGAGGGCGTCAGTTCGCCGGCCAACCCCAGTTCGCGGCACAACTCGGCTGCCGCGGGCTTCTCGGTTAGAAAGGAATCCGGTCCACGCTCCAGCACCGCGCCGTCCACGATCTCCGAAGACAAGGAGCCGCCCAGCCGGTCGCGCGATTCAAATAGCGTGTACTCGACCGTCGCTCCCGACTTGCGCGCCTGCTCCAACTCATACGCCGCTGCCAGTCCTGCGATGCCGCCGCCAATGATTGCCGTCCGCATGGATTTCCTCACCCACCATTAAAGCAGTTCCGGCCAGAGGCTCGCTGGCAGGAAGCAATCCAATTCAGCGAAAGGCTGTGGCCAGAAAACCCCAGATTCGCAATTTCACAGGCTGCTGGCTTCTTTGTGGATGAAGCGTGAAATTCATTTATTTTGTAATGGAACTCGCACCAGAATCGCATCATCCACGCGCACAATCAGCCTTGAATATTTCTCCTTCCCGGCATTTTGCATGGCTTCATAGCGCGAGTTGAGCGGCTCCACGTTGACGTTGAGCGGAGCTTTGGGGTTGCTGGGCACATCAAAGCTGACGTGGAGATCGGGCTGGCCGTCGCCGTCCACGTCCACCAAGTCAGAGACGTGCGGCGGCAAGGCGCTCACGGGACTCCAATCCAGTTGCACGAACGGTTTTTCGTTCTGAAGCATATGTGGATAGACCGGCCGGTGAATGGCGATGGAGTAGGCGCCGTTCTGGATGGTGCGCACCTTGGGCCCGCCGGAGTACACCTCATCCACATGCAGTCCGAGAGCCGCAAAGCCTTTGGCGAAGCTCCCAATCAGCAGAAATGGCGTCAGCAGCGCCGCAAGCACCGTCAATCCAGCCGCCGTGTAACCGAGTTTAGCGCGCAGTGTCATGGGATACCCTCTAAGCAACGAAGTGAAGAATGGTGACAAGACCCTGAGCGATGATGCTGCCGCCGAACATGACGGCCAAGGCCCAGGCGGCATACAGAAACATGAGCCGCGCGCGTTCGGGTTTCCAGGCGATTTGGGTTCCCTTGATATGCCAGACGACGGCCTGCCGCGGGCATGCATCCACACACGCACCGCACTTCATGCAGGTGAGCAGCGTCTCGCCGTGTGCAATGGACTCCTTTGAGAGAGACAAGGTGGGGCAGGCTGTCTGGCAGATATTGCAAGGCTTGCAGTGCGTCTGATCGATCTTCACTTCGAAGATGCTGATCTTGTTGAAGATGGATTGGAAGGCGCCAAACAAGCAGAAGAAGGAGCATTGCGTCCTCTTCTTGGTCAGCAACGGCAACACGATCACCAGTCCTGCGAACAGCAGGATAAAAATTCCGTTTTGCACCAGACCAACCGCGTTTCGAGCAGCTACGTATTCCGATACAGCCTTGAAAGGGCAGAGCCACATACAGTAAGCCGGTTCAAAGAGGGCCAGCGAAAGCAGCACCATGGCCAGCAGCACGGCCCATGGGCCATAGCGCCAGCGCGGGTCGATCTTGCGAATCTTCGCGCGCTGGGGCACGGCGGCCATGCTCTCTTCAATTCCTCCAAAGAAACACGCATAGGCGCACCAGCCCTTGCCGAGCACCAGCGTAATGGCCAGCCAGAGGCCCACCATGGCTGCAATGCCGTGGCTGGAGGTCATGATCGAACCGGGGAAGACCAGCGTTTTGGTAAGCGCGGCGGGCAGGATGAGGAGCGGAATGGGCAGGAAACAGAAGGGCGTCCGGCCGGCAATCATCTCTTCGATGGGAATGCCTATGGTGCCGCGCGCGATGACCATGTTGTAGATAAAGCCGACGGGAAAAAGGATTCCCAGGGTGACGAAGAACCAGCGGCGCCATCGATAGGTTTTGCCGGTCCGCATCATCATGAAAAACAGCGCAGTCATGAACAGCGCGGTCATGGCGGCGGCGATCCGCGACTTCGGGTCAGTGTGCGAGCCTGGGTGGAAGAACATGAGCAGAGACCAGACGGCAATCGGCAAAGTCAGCAGAAGCGACCGGACGATGCCGCGCAATGGTGCTGGTGCAAGCCGCGGCAGTCGAGCGTTAGTAGCCATATCCTTTTCTCCCCAGCAGCATGGCGATTCCCAAAGAGAGGTAATAGAGGGCGATGAGCGCCATCGCCATCCGTGCGACCGTAATCACGGCCTGGTTGCGCGCTATGCAGCCCATGCCGATAAACGGAATAAACCAGACGGATGTTCCAACAAAAAAGGTCCCAAAGAAAAACAGAGCGGAAGCCAGGCTGCCCAACTCAGCCGCTCTCACGCCGGCAGCTACAAAAGGAGGACAGAGACTTAGGCCGGTCAGCAGGCCCAATGCGACCGCGCCGGCCATGCCGCGATTCTTCGTTGCGCCGATCTTTACCAGTTTCGACTCCGAACACGACGGGTCGCAGATGTGTTTGGCGGAATATGCATACCAAAGTAGCACGCCGGCGAGTATCACGTTGACTGCGCCCATCAGAAGCACGCGCGGCGCCGGCAACAGGGATGCCAACGCGCCCAGTTCCCAGGCCACAACGGCAAACAGCAGGTACCCCAGAAGGCGGGCTCCCAGAAAGGCGGAGAGATAGCGTGCATGCGGCCGCACCCCCGCGCGCTCCGCAAGCAAGGAGGGAACCAGGACAGGTCCGCAAGCTGCTATGCATGCAGGCCCCGACACCAAGCCCAGTGTCAGAGCCTCGCCGAAAACGACAAACGCAGCCATGCGTGGATATTTATTGTTTTCCGGAGCGGTCGTCTGTGACGGATGGCACGCGAAAACGGAACGACCTCGACTGTGATCGAGCGAGCCAGTAGCTGGCAATCTGATCTATACGAGCGGCAAGCTAGCTCTTCGCGAAGGCCGCGGCTTCAGCTTCCAACTGCGGGTCCCAGTGCTTTGGCTGGTAGATGCAGCATGGCTCGGGGGCCAGTGGGTCGCCGGTGAGGGCGTAGGCGCGGGCGCGTGATCCGCCGCAGATCTCCTTGTACTCGCAAGCGCCGCACTTGCCTTCGAGCTTGCTGGTGTCGCGCAGGGATTTGAAGATGGGGGCGTTACGGTAAATCTCCGCCAGAGGCGTCTCGCGCACATTGCCCGCGTGGATGGGCAGAAAGCCGCTGGGGTAGACGTTGCCCACGTGAGAGATGAAGAGGAAGCCCTTGCCGTCGTTGACGCGGCGGGTGGTCCAGTTCGAGGTGCGGGTTTGGGCGTCGGCGGTGGGTGCGCCGGGCTCGTAGGCTTGCGGCGCCGTGTGAGGATGGCCGTAGCCGATCTGGCGCTCTTGCAGATTGTGCTGCAATAGGTAACGGCGATAGTGCATCGCTTCCGTGGTCTTGATCTGGAAATTGACCCGGAGCGACAGCTCGTAGATCTTGGCGAAGACCTGCTCGAACTCCTCGCCGCTGAGTAGGTCGTCGAGCTGGCCGCGGCCTACGGGAACCAGGAAGAAGACATTCCACATGACGATGGCCAGCCGCTCGAAGAGAGCGCAGAGGTTGTCGAGATCCTGCGCGTTGTGGCGGCTGATGGTGGTGTGCACCTGGATGGGAATGCCCGCCTCATTGGCCCACTCGATGGCCTGGATAGTGCGCGCATAAGCGCCGGGAAGGCCGCGGAAATTGTCGTGAATCTCCGGGGTCGAGCCGTCCAGCGAGATGCCCAGCCGAACCAGACCGGCCTCTTTGAACTTGAAAATCGCTTCGCGGGTCAGCAGGGGCGTGGCGCTGGGGGTGAGCGCCACATGCACGCCCTTGTCAGCGGCGTAGCGGATCAGCTCGAAAACGTCCTTGCGCTTCATGGGGTCGCCACCGGTGAAGACGAAGATGGGGATGTGCATCGCCGCGATTTGGTCGATCAGCGCTTTGCCCTCGGCGTTGGTCAGCTCGTCGGGGTGTGCGAGGGGCTGGGCGGCGGCGCGGCAGTGCTTGCAGGCCAGGTCGCAGGACTGTGTGACCTCCCAGATGGCGAGAAAAGGCGTTTCGTCATAGTTCAGCCCGCCGCGAGCGGGGATATTATTCATCGGTTCCATGAAACCTCCAGCGGAATCGTAGGCGGGGAGGCCAGGAAACGGGGCCTGAGCCGGGGAGTTGAGCTGCCTTCTGCCCTTCAATAAAACTGAGATGCTGCCGATAAGATGATTTTCCTCGGGAGGAAGTCGCAATGGAAGACTTCAGCCGGCCGCCTTGAAATGGAAAATCGCTCTGGAGCACCACGATTCGGCTCCAGAAGACCAGCTCAAGGGGTGGACGGGCTGTGATTTGGATCACATTATTCTGATCAATCGGCAGGCTTGGCCATCTTGTGCTGGACAAAGTTCCGAAAAGGGCGCATCATGCGGTTTCTGCTGGACGATTGGCTGGAACCCTTATGCCTATTGACTGAAGGAAAGGTTTCAGGCCACCGGCAGTTGCGAGGGGGCGGCTCTTCAGGAGCGATTTAGATCGTACTGCTCAATGCCACCGGACGCCGCATTCCGATGGCAAGTCTCCTAACACCCAGCCGCGCCTCCGGGAGGTTGCCATGGCCGTTCTGTTCAAGCCAGGGTGGAGCAAACCCTCCACCATCCTCTTTGCTACCAATATTCCCGCCAACGAAAAGACTTTTTCCTTTGCACTGGCGCAAGCCGTCGAGTTTGGCGCGAAGCTGATCCTGTTTCACGCCTATGACACGCTGATCGTGGGCGCGTCGGAGGCCTCGAGCATCCGTTACTACGACGAAGCCGCCGCCGCCCGCGACGAGATGGAGCGCCTGGAGCCGCTGGCGCAGCGCGTCCGGGATGCGGGTATTGAATGCGAAGCCGTTGTGCGGCCGGGAATGGCCTCTGAGCAGATTCTCGTCCTGCTCTCGGAACGGGAGATTGACCGCATCGTCATGGGCACTCACTCGCCCGGTCCCATCGGCAAGCTGCTGGTGGGTTCGGTGGCCGAGGCTGTGGTGCGCACCGCGCAGGCGCCGGTCTACATCGTCGGCCCCGATGTGGTGGATGGCAAATACCGCAACTTCGCCACCCGCACCATCTTGTGCGGCGTCAGCCTCCACGAATCCAGTCCGTTGGTGGTTGACTTTGCCGCGGAACTGGCCGCGCAGCACAAAGCGCGTCTGATTCTGCAGCATGTGATCCTGCCTCAGGAACGCGCGGTGGCCCTCGCCGGCCGATCCATCGATGAGGTGGAAGCCGAGCTGATCGCCATGATTCCGCCCGAACTGCAAAGCAAGCTCATCGTGCAAGCGATCGTGGTGCCGGGGGACCCGACCGAGGAACTGCTCTACCAGGGCCGGACGCAGAAGGCCGACCTGATTGTGCTGGGAGCGCAGGGCGCATCGGCCTTTGCCGCCGCCGCCCGCCAGGGAGTGGTGTACAAGGTGCTGGCCCACGCGCATTGCCCGGTCATAACCCTGTCGCCGGTGGTGCTGGCGGCCAGCGGCGACAAAGTCAAAAAGGCTCGGATGGTCGAGGCTTTTCTGGGCGCGGTCTTTTAGAAATTCCATGGCTGGTCGGGGAATTCCTCCGCGCACGCCTACGCATCTCTCTTCCATGGCCGGCTGGTCCGTGCCGGTGGCGCAGCTTTGTGCTCCTTTTGCGACAGTCAGGCTGCGCACAGCCCGCGTATCGTCAACGAGCAGATAGAGCATGGAGGAAGAATAGATGAATAAGCAAGCAATCAAGGCTCAGGTCCGCACCTTGGACGATCATTTTGGACGATTCGCCGCTGTGTCTTCCAACTGGCTTGGATCGAAGTGGGCGTTTGTGGGCGCAGGCCTGGTGGTTGTCGCGTGGGCGGCTACGGGGCCGGTATTTCATTTTTCGGACAACTGGGCACTGGTCATCAACACAGGAACCGCGATTGCAACGTTTCTGGTGGTCTTCCTGATCCAGAACACGCAGAATCGCGATTCGCGCGCCATCAACCTGAAGCTGAATGAATTGATTCGGGCTATGGATTCCGCACGGAATCAGATGATCGATATTGAGAGGTTAAGCGATTTGGAACTGGATGCAATGCAGGTCACATACGAAAAAGTGAAAACGGCCTGGACCGAGCGCCAAGCGCGAGCCCCGCGCGCCTCTCAGCAGAAATGAAGCAGAGAATCGCTGCCGCGGCGCTCTGGTAGATTCGCTTGCATTGCCCAATCGGGGATCATGCTCTGGACAAAGAAGTCTTCGCGGGCGAAAGCGCGCAATTGGAGATTCATTGTGTTCGATTTGGTACAGCCGACCGTCTGGAGACCGTGAGTAACTAAACATCAAGAGGTGAAAAAATGGACAAGGACAGAGTCAAGGGCGCAATCGACGAAGTGGTGGGAAGCGCAAAACGGAAAGCCGGTAACTTGACCGGCAACACTGGAACTGAAGTTAGAGGCGCCGTTCAACAAGTCAAGGGCAAAGTTGAAACAGCCATTGGCAAGACGAAGGATGCGGTTCGCGATGCCAAGCGGAACGCTGCCGCACACCACGAATGCAGCACAACAGTCAAGTGCGGGCATGGCGAGACCACCGTCACAAAGGATTGCCACTCACTGTAGTCCACATAAGAAACAAGCCGGCGGGGGATCTATATCCGGGTCCATTCAGCGGCGTGAGGCGCCCATCTTGGAGGCGCGGCGCACCGCAAGAGATGAGCCAGCCGCCGGCCTGCTTCGCGCGGAAGCATCCATGAAGATCGCCGGAATTCTTTTGATCATTGCCGGGTTGTCGGCCACCTTCTGCGGGGGATTTTCTTACCCCAATAGCGACCAGACTCAGCACGTGGGCCTGATTCAAGTCAACGATACAGAAAACCAGACGGAGCGTATTCCCCCGGTTTTTGGCATCGCGGGCATCGCGGCGGGCGGCGCCATGGTTTATTTAGGAAAGAAACAGCACATATAGGACGGTCTCCCAGCGCAGCGGAGCTTTGCCGCTGCCAGGTTGAGCGATGAGATAAATGCCGGATGAATGCCGAAATTCCCTGTTCACGCCCGGCGCGAAACGCATGGAATCTTCGACGCGGTCCGAGTATACTGTCGGCAAGGCGGCGGGCGCTGAGCCGGGCATGGGGCCGGGCATTGAACCTTGCAGCCCCAAGTGAGGTGCGTCTTCCGCAGGAACTCCGGTTCACTGACGTCTGACGTCCCACCATCGGAGATTTCCCGTTGGCGCGCTGTGGCTCGTGTGCTTCGAAGTCCACTGGACGCCTTGGGTTGCGCTCTTCTTCCCGCCTCCTGTGCCTTGTGCGGCTCCCCTCTGCCGCATCTTTCTTCCGTGCCCATTTGCGATGCTTGCTGGACGGAGTTTTCCGTTCAGAGCGGAACCCTGTGCGCGCGCTGCGGCGACTCGCTGGACTCCCCGGCTCTGGCTGGCCCATCGAACTCCGGGTTGTGCCGGTCCTGCCGGATGTCGCCGCCGCCGTTTGAACGGGCAGTAGCTTACGGGCCATACCAGGGCCGCATGAAGGCCGCTATCCACGCGCTCAAGTACGACCGGCTGCACGCGGCGGCTCGCGGGTTGGGCGGGATGCTGGCTGAGGCCATTGCTCAGTTGGCGGCTGAGGCGCCGGCGGAGATGCTGGTGGTTCCCGTGCCGCTGCACCGGTCAAAATACGCTGAGCGCGGCTTCAACCAGGCTCGCTCGCTGGCTGTCCATGCGCTGGCGGCGCTTGCCAAAACGCATCCGCAGTGGCGGCTTACGCTGGCTTCGAGTACGCTGATGCGGCTCAGAGCCACCGAGAGCCAGGCCGGGCTGACGCCCCATCAGAGGCGCGTGAATGTGCGCGGAGCCTTCGTGGTTTCCGATCCTGCCGCGGTCAACAAGAAGCACGTTCTGATCGTTGACGACATCTTCACCACCGGCTCCACGGCGCGCGCGGCGGCGCAGGCGCTGGTTCGGGCGGGCGCGGCCTCCGTGTGGGTGGCCACGCTGGCCAGAGCGGGCCGTGTGCGCGACTTCCGCCGCGCCGTTTCCGCTCGTTTTGACGATGCGGAAGAAAATCTCAACCAGGCCGGCAGCGCGCCGTCCGCAACCTTGCAAGGAGCCGGCATTTATTCATCGGACGACCAATCATCTTTTTAACGAGGGGAAAAAGGATGTCGCTGGGAAAAGCCATGATTCATGCGCGCAAGCAGAAGTCCATCGCCAGGGCCGCGGCCCTGGCCGGTGAACCAGTAACCATGCAGTCCGCTCATATCTTGCAGATGCCGGTGCTGGTTTTGAATGCTTCCTATGAGCCGATCAATATCTGCGGCGCTCGCCGTGCGTTGGTGCTGGTGCTCAAGGGCGTTGCGCGCACTGAGGAGGAGAACGCGCTGGTCCTCCACGCCCAGCGCAGTTACATGGCCATGCCCTCGGTGATTCGTCTGCTGGAGTATCGGCGCATTCCTTACCAGACGCGCGCCCTCTCGCGCAAAAACATCCTGCTGCGCGATCGCAATACCTGCCAGTACTGCGGAGAGACGTTCGCGCCCAGCGATCTGACGCTGGACCACGTGATTCCCCGCTCTCGCGGCGGTGACTCCACATGGGAGAATCTGGTGGCCTGCTGCCACGACTGCAATCACCAGAAGGGCAACCGGCTGCTCAGCGAGATCGACGATATGATTCTGCTGCGCGAGCCGCGGCCTTTCTCACTGCACACCAGCCGTCAGATCATGCGCATGTTAGGCCGCGCCGACGATCGCTGGCGGAAGTATCTATTTTATTAAGCGGAAAGCTATCCGTTTCTTGGTAATGGTGCAGTTTCCGGTTTGGCGGTGACACGTCCGCGTTGATTAGACTGGGATGTAACCTGATGATTGCTTTGCTGCAGTCTAGTCAACAGTCCTGGGGCCTCTTCTGGGGAATGATCATGAACGGACTAATTGCCAAATGCACACTGTTGTTTTGCGCGTCGTTGATTGCTGCGCCGGTATTCGCTCAGCAGCCAAACTCACCATCAGAGACGCGCGAGGTTGTCTGGACCTGGTCTAAGGGATGCGATGGCGATCACAAACTCGATGTGACAGTTCGCATCGACCGCAAGGTGCTGTACCATGGCGTTCTCCCAATATGTCATGGCAGCCGCGATGCAGAGGATGGTCGAGTGGAGTTTCACTTCTCTGGCGGTCGCACTTTTCAAGGTAAATACCGGACGCGCACGACGGACTCGATAGAAGGAGACATCTGGCAGGCGGGCGGAGAACCGGACGCGCTGATTCTCGGCATTTCATTCGATACAGGTAAACAGATTCTCCTGAACACCCTTCACATCGCCAACCCCGGGAAGCAGACTTCATCGCAATTGGACAAAGATCTCTTTATCACCACTTATCCTGTGCCTGTTCGATAGGAACCGAGATGTCTGCAACTCAATTGGCCAAGGAATTACGCGCTCATTAGCAGCATAGCGTGAGGTTGGTCGCCTATTCGGAAATTGCACCACTACTGTTTTTCTCATTCCTATGAATTGATCGCTCTCTGCTGTCATCTTGAGCAGCCTTGTAGTAGTGTGCTTCATGCCGGGCAACCCATTCCATTCAGCGGCGCCATCCAGGAATCCGTAGAATAGCTTCAGATGGTTTTTATCGAACAATATGACGTAGTGGTGGTGGGCGCTGGGCACGCCGGGTGCGAGGCGGCGATGGCGGCGGCGCGCATGGGATTGAAGACGGCGCTGATCACCATGAACCTCGACCTGATTGCGCAGATGAGCTGCAATCCGGCGATTGGCGGCGTGGCCAAGGGGCACCTGGTGCGCGAAGTGGACGCGCTGGGCGGCGTGATGGGCGAGGTGGCCGATGCGGTGGGCATTCAGTTCCGGCTGCTGAACAGCTCGCGCGGCCCGGCGGTGTGGAGTCCGCGGGCGCAGTGCGACAAGCAGCTCTATCGCGTGAGGATGCGCGAGGTGCTGGAAGGCCAGCCGGGACTGCATATCCGGCAGGCCGAAGTGGTGGGGCTGATTCTGGAGGAGAGGGATTCTCAGCAAGAGTCCTCATCCCACATCTCAGAATCGAGATGTGGGGCACCCATCTCCAGTTCGAAGCGGCGGGTTCTGGGCATCAATCTGCGCGATGGGCGCAAACTGATGGCCGGGGCCACCATTATTACGACCGGCACATTTCTGAATGGGCTGATCCATATCGGGGACGACAGCTATCCGGCAGGGCGCAGCGGTGAACCGGCTTCTGTTCTGCTGGGCGAGGCGCTGCGGGCGCTGGGGCTGCGGACGTGCCGGCTGAAAACCGGGACGCCGCCGCGGCTGGACGGCCGCACCATTCGCTGGGATGTTTTCGACGAGCAGGCGGGCGACGCGGAGCCGACGCCCTTCAGCTTCCGGACGAAAAAAATCGTGCAGCCGCAGATCAGTTGCCACATCGCCTTCACCACCCCGGAGACGCTGCGCATCATCCGCGAGAATGTGCACCGCTCGGCGATGTATTCGGGACAAATCGCGGGGATCGGGCCGCGCTATTGCCCTTCGATTGAGGACAAGATCGTCAAGTTCCCCGATAAGACCCAGCACCAGTTCTTTCTGGAGCCGGAGGGGCTGAACACCCACGAAATCTACGTCAATGGAATGTCCACCTCGCTGCCCATGGAGGTGCAGTGGGAGATTGTGCGTTCGATTCCGGGGCTGGAGGCGGCGGAGATGCTGCGCCCCGGCTACGCCATTGAATATGACAGCGTGGACGCGACCGAGTTGGATCGCAGCTTGCGCGTAAAGAGCATGGAAGGGCTGTATCTGGCCGGCCAGATCAACGGAACCAGCGGGTATGAAGAGGCTGCCTGCCAGGGAATCATGGCCGGCATCAACGCGGCGCTGCGGCTCAAAGGCGAGCCTGCTTTCACCCTGGACAGGAGCGAGGGCTACATCGGCGTTCTGATCGACGACCTGATCTCAAAAGGAACCAACGAACCCTACCGGATGTTCACCTCCAGGGCCGAGTTCCGGTTGCATCTGCGCATTGACAACGCCGACCGGCGGCTGACCCCGTATGGGCGGCGGCTGGGGCTGATTGATGACCAGGCCTGGGCGGAGTACGAGCGTAAGCAGGCGCGGATGGAGGCGCTCGAACGCCTGCTGACCACCCGCAAGGTGGACGCCCTGGAGCTGGCCGAGGCGGGTTTTGGCGAGCTGACGGCGACCGCCGGGTTGACCTGGGCGCAACTGCTCAAGCGGCCGGAGGTGGGCATCGAAGCCGTGCTGGCGGCGATGCGCGAAGATCTGATGGCCGAGCCGCTGCTGGCGGAGTGGGCCGCTACCTCTGACCGAGACGCTGAGGCGCGGAGTGCTACTCGCGCCGTGGAAACCGAGATCAAGTTTGCCGGCTACCTGGAGCAGCAGAAAAAATCCATCGCCAAGCTGAAGGCCGCCGAGGGGGTTGCGATTCCGGAGTGGGTCGATTACGGCGCCATCAGCGGGCTTTCACGGGAGATGCGCGAGAAGCTGGAGCGGGTTCGCCCCGGCACCATCGGCCAAGCCAGCCGCATTTCCGGCGTGACGCCGGCCGCGCTCAGCCTGGTTCATGTATCGATCCGGCTGCAAGGCGCACGAAGGCTGGCGAAGTAGCGTAGCTCTGGATTAAAGTACCGCTCTACGGATTGCCCTTTTCGCCCTTGCCAAACCCAGGGAGGTGGAAGGGCATCTCGTCGTTGGACTGCTTCTTGTGCTTGGCGTTGACGCCCTCGGGGAGCTTGGTGCGCTGGGAGTTGATGCACATCCAGCCGCCGCGTGAGCGCTCGAAGACGTGGGTAAAGACGCCCTTTTCGTCCACCTGGCCGGAGCCGGCCTTGTGGTGCAGCAGGTAGGTGCCGTTGGCCACCGCGATGTCGCCCAGCATCCGCACGGTGATCACCTTTTGATCGAGATGGAGGGTCTTATCCTCGCCGGTGATCAACTGGGCCAGTTGCTGGTTGCGGGTGGTAATGTCGCCGCCGGCGGATACATCCACAAATAAGGGGGAGAGCACCAGTTCCAGGCTGTATTGGTCGCGCAGGTTGATGGCGCTGGACCAGGCGTCTTCAATTTTCTGGAACTCGCGAATCGCCGGGCTTTCGGCCGAGGTGACGGCGGGCTGAGGCGCGGCTGAAGCCGGTTCCGGCGCCGGATTCTGCGCCACGGCAAAGCAGGATGAGAGCAGGAAGACAGAAAAACCAACCACAAGACGGGTCATACGCACCATGTACTCCAGCTCCAATAGCATTCAGAGATCAGGGGTCAATTACGGCGGTTCCGACTACATTCGAGGAATGGGGGCTGATCCCTGGCCCCTGATCCCTTTTCTCTGATGATAGTCCTTGGACGTGACGGCGAGGCGACAGAAAGCGTAAAAAAGGCCCGGCGCTGGTCCTTGGTTTTTGATTGTGTGCGGGCTGCCCGGCTCAATGCAAAGAGGCTGCTGAGACGTGTAGATTGCAGGGTGACTATGGATTAGACTGGCACGATGGCTGAGAAAGGGCGCAAAGCGAAGGTGCAGACCTGTGGCATGTGCGGGGGCGGGATGTCTCCTTATTGGGGGCGGGCTCAGATCCTTCGCTGTGAGAGCTGCTCGCTCCTCTCACGGAGCCGCATCCCAACCTCCGAAGAGCTGTGGGAACTGTACAGCGCGGGCTGGAAGAGCCCTGGCGAAAATCGCTCACTGACTGGCGGCACGGACCGCAGGCTTGCGGACAGGTATGTTCAGTGCCTCGTGGATTCTCTCGGCCTGGACAGCCTGCAAGGGCTTCGGCTCCTGGAGTTCGGCGCTGGGACGGGCGCCATGATGAAGGCGTTGGGCGCGGTTGGCGCTGAGGTCTATGGAGTTGAACCCTTTGGCTATTCTCTGCTCAAGCAGGAGGGCTTGAATGCCTTTCGCGATCTGAGCGACTTACCCGCGGGTATGAGCTTCGATGGGATTATCAGCATAGACGTTGTGGAACACCTCAGTGAGCCATGGTCCACCGTGCGGCAACTGAAGGACTTGCTCAGTCCTTACGGCTGGATCTACGTTTCAACGCCCAATGCGGCCGGCATCAATGCGCGGCTTGCGCGCTCGCATTGGAGAGAATTGAAGAAACGAGGCCATATTGTCTTTTTCAGGCCGGATTCTCTCGAGTTTCTTTTGCGCAAATGCGGTTTTGCCGCATATCGGCGTCTATGCTGGCGGATCGATTACGGGAAAGGACGCCTGAGGGGATTGCCGGATAGCCTGCTCCGCGCACTGAAACTGGATGGAGAACTCAGATACCTGGCCTTCCGGTCCGCACCGGAATCATGAATACCGGCATCCGGGCACGCTGCAAGGGGAACAGACAGGCCTAGTTGAGAGTTTGCAGGCGCTCGGGCTGGTGGAGGGTGACCAGGGAGTCTTCAATGGAGATCCAACCATCCTTGCGGAACTGGCCCAGGGTGCGGGTGACGGTTTCGCGGGTGGTGCAGGCCATGGAGGCCATCTCCTCGTGGGTGAGCAGTAACGGGAATCGGAAGCCGTCCCCATCCAGGTGTTCGCCGATCTGATGAGCCAGTTCGAGGAGCAGACGCCCCAGGCGAGCGGCGACAGTCTCGGCCAGGGCGATGCGGCAGGCGTCCTGCAAGGCGAAGCGGTACTCCTGGCAGATGCACTGCACGGCGCGCATCTGGGCTTCTTTGTGGCTGCGCAAAAAGCTGACGAACCGGTCGCGCTCGACGGGACGGAGCTGGGCTGCGGTCAGCGTCTCGGCCGAAACCTCGTAGACGCCGTGGGAGAGAACCGCATACAGGCCCAGCATGGAACCCGGTCCGGCTACCCGGACGATCATCTGGCGATCGTGAACGTGCCCGGCGGTGAGTTTGAGATATCCGCCGCAGATCAGGTAAAGGCAGCTTGCATCCTCGCCTTGGGAGAAGAGCGGAGCCTGTGCGGGCAGGCTGATCGTGCTGGTGGCCATTTCAAGATCGGCCAGTACGGCGCTGCCCAGGGAGCAGAACCAGCCCGGACGTCGATTGGAGCAAGCTGCGCATCCCACTGGAACTTGTCGTGTGATGTGCTTCTGCCGCGCTTGCGTTGCTGCCGAGTTCTCTGTGTGCGCCATGGCCTTGCCCCGTCCGCCGCCGGTTCAATCTCTCCATCCCGGTTTTTGACTCAACCCTGCACACTGCGCAAGGTTCGATCCGAGACAAAATTACCTTGGCCTCCGGGGGAAGAGACTTTTACCTAAAAGTAAGTTTGACGGAGCCGCCGCCGCCGTGGATGTGATGGAACTCACGTCTATGCAGGGCTGCGGCTGAAGACTCCTCCCTGTGCATTTCCTTCGAAGCACACGGCTTTTTCTGCTCCGGCGGAGGGTAGCAGTGAAGTGCCAGAATGGTTGGGCCTTCCTGGGAACCAGGAAATCTGAACGCATCCGGAAATCCGCGTCACTTTGGGATAAGGAACCCAAGGCTCAATCGATGGCCCCACCGGACGTGATGGGCATCACAGTTTGCGGATAAAATATGACGGTAGGATTCGCGCATGGAGTGATGCTCCGCACAATAGAGCACCTTCCGCGGCAAGGGAACTGTTGATTAGAAGTGGGGCGGCATTTCTGTATAAAAATGCACATCCCCTGCGGTCGAACGTCAGTAGAATTGCCCGGAAGTGGCTATTGAGAGCGCACAAGGCGGTATTTCAATGCATAGACATGGGCCTGTCACGCAATTGCTGATTGGTGCGGTTCCAGGCAAAAGGCCGGGGCTGCGAGCTTGTTGGATGTTGGTGCTGGGTGCTGCCATGTTATGTATTCCATTGCTGGCGGCACAAGCGCCTGGCGCCAAGCCGGCCACCGCGCAGGTCAAGGACACCGCGCCCGCGGATCATGTGGGCGGTGAAGTCTGCGCAACCTGTCACGAAGAAGTGGCGAAGGGGTTTGCCAACAATCCTCACACCAAGCTAGCCCTTGAACATGGCAAGAATGGGGTTACCTGTGAGAGTTGTCACGGCGCAGGCAAGGCGCACGTTGATGGCGGCGGCGACGTAACCAGGATTTTCGACCCTGCCAAGGCTATGCCCAAGCAGGTGGACGCTGATTGCCTGGGTTGCCACGCCGGCACGCATCCCAACTTTGATCGCTCATCTCATGCCAAGGCCGGCGTGAGCTGCATCAGTTGCCATAGTATCCACGCCAGTACCACTTCGGAGGCCCTTCTGAAGGCCTCTGAGCCCGCGCTCTGCTATCAGTGCCACAGCGAGGTGCAGCCGGCATTCAGTATGCCCTTCCACCACAAGGTCAACGAAGGCCTGGTCAAGTGCAACGACTGCCATGACGTTCATGGCACCTTCGGGAACAACAACCTGAAGTCCACGGCCGACCAGAATGCGATTTGCACCAAGTGCCACACCGAGACGCGCGGACCCTTCGTGTTCGAGCACGCCGCGGTCAAGGCGGAAGGGTGCGTGGGGTGCCACACTCCACATGGTTCTCAGAACGCCCGGTTGCTGAATATGCCGAATATCAATTCGCTCTGCAACCAGTGCCATAGCCCGGTTGCGGCAGCCACGGTTCATGGGTTGGACGCAGGGTCGTCATCGGCGACGCCATGTATCAGTTGCCACACCATGATTCATGGCTCGAACCTCAGTCAGGCATTTATCAAGTGATGAAACTCTGCCGCGCCTTTCCCTCAATCAGAGCGCGCGGCACAGATTCCGCATCAACTTGGCACGCGAGTGCAAGATCTTCGATGCCCAGCAATAACGTTCTTCTGCAAGTGAGGCCTCTTATGAAGCACTCAGGCTGTTTTTCCCGGCTGTTCTACCAACAGTCCTCCATTGCGATGCCGAAGCTCATCGCCGGGGACATTGGAATTGCCGTTTTGCTGATGATGACAGGCATCGCTGTCGCCCAGCTTCCAACGCCAGGAACACAGGCGTCCGTTCCAGAGGGTTATACGTCCCACACGACCGTGGACTTGGGCGGACACATGGTGGACCTCACGGGTAGCGGGGCCATGTACGGCACGCTCGTCAATACGCAGTCCGGGCCGCGCGTGCTTGGCGAGAGATTTGAGATGCACGCGCTCCCGGGCAAGAAGCATACCCTCATCGATTCCCTCAGTGCCGTCGGCAACGGTTTCGGCGGCGATCCCAACAACTTCACCAAGCTGGACTTCCACAAGGGCAAGGTCTACGAGTTTTCGGGAATCTTCCGCCGCGACCGGCAGTACTTCGACTACGATCTGCTGGGCAATCCGAATATCACCACGGGACTGTCGATTCCCATCGGACCCTCCAATGCGCCGACGGGTTCGCTTCCGTGGCCGCAGGTGAAGCAATCGCCGGTGATGTTCAACACGGTTCGCCGGATGACCGACACCAGCGTCACTCTCTTTCCGCTCTCGAAGGTGACCTTCCGGGCAGGATATTCGCAGAATATCTTCCAGGGGCCGAGCCTGAGTCCCACCTATTCCATCGCCAAGTACGACGCGCTGCTCGAGCAGTATCAGCGCAACAGCACGGACGATTTCATGGGAGCGATGGACTGGAAGCCCGTTGCGGGAACCAAGCTGACCTTTGAAGAGCAGATCACCCACTACAAGGCGGACTCCTACTTTACGCTGAACCCGAATGGCTTCACGGTGCAGGAGGCGGACGGAACACCGGCCTATCTTGGCAACTGGGACAGCGAGACGCCCTACGGCATCAGCAGCTGCGCCACATCCAGCATGGGGAGCGGATACATTAGCTCCTCCCACTACACCATCCTCTCGCCGGCGCCTACGACCGGCGGCCTGCCGGTCATCAATGCGGCCTGCTCCGTTGTGACCAGCTATATGCGCTCGCAGCCGACCCGCATTTTCACGCCCACTGAGACTTTCCGCCTGCAAAGCTCCAGCATCAAGAACCTCACGGTGAACGGCGATGTGCTCTATACCCGTGCAAACATGAACCTGCCCAACTATTACGAGAATGTGCAGGGCCTGGATACTGTGCAGCCGAACACGAAGCAGCCTTACTATTACGGAGTTCGTTCCATCACGTATTCCGGTGGTTATGCCGCGGCCCAGCGATCGGTAATCGCTGCCAATTTTGGCATGGTCTGGCAGGCTAGCAAGACGGTCAGCATCTCGGAGCAGGTGAACTACTCCAGCGTGCATCAGCCGGGTCATTCTGACCTGCCTATAGCGGCCACTCTCTCCACGCCTACGGACACAGCCACTTCCTTGGGGAATGCAAGCATCAACTACAACGGCCCGCTGACCGCCGGAACTGCTGTAGCCCTTCCTCACGGCGTCAACGGCGTCCTCACCAATAACTATTTCGGCCAGGAGTTCCTGACCAATAACCTGACGTTGAGCTGGGATGCCGCATCGCGCGCCATGTTCGCGGTTACCTATCGCTACAGCAATCACAACATCGGTCAGGGCGTTCCGCACGCAGGTTCAATTCCGACTGTGCTGGCCGACCCTGTCAACGGAACCGTCGCCATTACTGAAAACGGCGGTATCTTCAATGTTGCTCTGCGTCCCATGAACAACTGGGATATCAATGGCACAGCCGAAGTGTTTTATGCCGACAACGTCTTCACCGCGGTAGGCCCGCGGCAAACGAAGCACTACAGAGTGCATACCAAGTACAAGCCCAGGCCTTGGGCGACGTTTACGGGCGCTTTTAACGACCTGGAACGCCACAACAACACAAATAATAACCAGGCCACCGTGGCGGCTGGCCTTGACCCGTGGGAAGGCCCTCTCAACCATGTCGATCACAACCGGTCTGTGAGTCTGGGCGCGGTGCTCGCGCCGAGTGAGCACTATGGGCTCGATTTCAGTTACTCCTATAGCGATGTGTATACGGCGACCAACATCTGCTATAACAACGGCGCTACGGCAACCCTGCCCGGCACTGCCTCGACCACAAGCACCGGCGCGGCGAATGTCTGCCCTGGCATCTACGCCAGGGGTTCGACAACCGTGCTCTCTGACTGGCTTGCCAAGGACTTCATGGATGCTCCGACGCAGTATGGATCGGTGTCTCTCAGCCTCTCCCCGGTCGACAAGCTCCACTCCAATATTGGCTATCGCATCAGCTCTGTGAGCGGCAGCCAGTTCTTCAACGATGCGCGCTCGGTGAACGGCTCGCTCCAGTCGGCGTACCAGTCTCCCTTTGTGAATGCCGCATGGACGGTCCATACGGCATTGATTTTCAACGCGGAATACAACTTCTACGGCTACGGCGAGGGCGGTCCTTCCGGCCCGCAGTCCTGTAGTACTTCGACGACTTTGACATCCTTGGTTGTTCCGTGCATTTCGCTGTCTTACCCGACCGGCCTGACCGAGTCGCCTTCAGGTCTCACCGCAGCCCGAAACTTCCACGCAAATAACGTGACCCTAGGAGTGCATTACGAATTCTGATTCCGTCGGTTGATCGAACAAGGCGCAATCGGCGCACTTCCGTTGCATCAAAGGGGATTGCGCCAGCTTGTGTGAGGGGGTATCTTGTTGCCAGCCCGGTTGCGGTCTCAGCGGCTCATTGTGGCCGCCGGGGTTGAAGTTTGAAGAAGATAACGCTCGGCTGGGGCTTCTCCCGCACGGTCTGGCCGACAGAAACTCAAGGAGTTCTGCAATGACAAAGGCAATTCGATCCATGTTGGTGTTGGCCGCTGCTGTATCTCTGGCCGGCGCCGTGTGCTTGGCCCAATCCGGGGGCGAAGCGACCTACAAAGCCAAGTGTGCGACGTGTCATGGGGCCACCGGTACTCCCAGTGCGGGGATGGCCAAGGCGATGGGCGTGAAGCCGATCTCCGATCCTGCCATCAAGAAGCTCACCGTGGCCGAGATGAGCGCCGCCGTCAAGAATGGCAAAGGCAAGATGAAGCCGATCGTGGGACTCACCGATGCGCAGATCAAGGATGCGGTGACGTACTACAAAGGGCTGAAGTAACAGGTACAGTCGAGGCAAGAAATTGAAGCGGGCCCGCCGACCCCGGCGGGCCTGCCATTTCAGAGTGGGAGAATCACGTGCCAGTGTTTCAACAATTCCGTGAAGGCTGGGTGCGTCCGGCGCTATTTTTCGGCAACAATCCCATCAGCTTGGCCGGCGGAGCCATCACCACTGCCTCCGGCGTGACCATGATCGGCTATTGGCTGGTAGAGCTGTTTGGCCGGTTCAATGACAACCCCTATCTCGGCATCATCTTCTTCCTGCTTTTGCCGGCGGTGTTTATCGCGGGGTTGGCGCTGATTCCAGTGGGCCTGTTTCTGCGCCGCAGAAAGCTGCGGAAAGCGGGACAGATTCCGGCAGAGTTTCCCAAGATCGATCTCAACGACCGGGTCTTTCGCCACGGCCTGGACATCGTGCTGGTCACCACCATCGTCAACCTGCTGGTGGTTGCCATGGCCAGCTATCGCGGCTCGGCTTACATGGAATCGCCGCAGTTCTGCGGCCAATCCTGCCACGTGATGCACCCCGAGTACACGGCCTACAAAATCTCCGCGCACTCTCATGTGGCGTGCGTGGAGTGCCACATCGGCTCGGGCGCGCAGGCCTACTTCAGCGCCAAGGTGAATGGCACCAAGCAACTGATCGAGGTGAGCCTTCATCCTATGGCGTCCCTCGCTCCCAAGTGGATTCCCGATTATCCCACGCCGATTGCGTCGCCGGTCGGAAGCCTGCGCCCGGCGCGGTATATCTGCGAGGGCTGCCACACGCCGGCCCGGTTCATTGGCGAAAAGCTGCTGGTGAAGTCGAGCTTTGCTGACGACGAAGCGAACACCGAGACCCAGTCTGTGGTCGTGCTGCATTTGGGCGGGCGGGATTCGCTTTCCCGTCTGAGCGGCATTCACGGCGTTCACCTGGGCCACATCGAGTATGTGGCCACCGATCCAACCCGGACCGCCATCCCCTGGGTGCAAAAGCGGAACGACGACGGTTCGGAGACTGTCTTCGCCACTTCCGCCGCGGGCAACGGCGTGCCGCGGGGCGAACGGCGCGTGATGGACTGCATTGACTGCCACAACCGCGCGGCGCACACTTTTGTGACTGCGGAAGATGCGCTCAACCGGGCCATGGCCGAGGGCGCGGTGAGTCCTGATCTGCCTTGGGTGCACAAGAAGGGCCTGGAACTGCTCAAGGCAAATTACTCCAGCGAGGCCGAGGCGCGCGCCAAGATTCCCGCCGGGCTGCAAGCCTTCTATCGTTCCGAGCATCCCGAGGTGCTGGCCGCCAAGGCTGCTCTTGTCAAGTCCGCGGGGGATGCGCTCGTGGCCCTTTACAGCCAGAACGTCTTTCCTTATATGAAGGTGACTTGGGGAACCCATCCCAACCACATCGGCCACATGAGCTATCCCGGCTGCTTCCGCTGCCACGATGGCGAGCACGCGGCCAAGACCGGCGCCAGCATTACTCAGGATTGCTCGGCCTGCCACAACCTGCTGGTGGTGGATGAAGCCAAGCCCAAGGTGCTCTCCGATCTCGGCATCCAGTAGAAAGCCCACCGGCAGGGCAGGATGACAACGGGCGGCCTCCAGGGCCGCCCTCCTTTTTTTATACGGGCTCCCACCTCAGCGTGATAGGCTGGCTCTTCAGTTTGAAGGAGCCAAATTCCCGATGAATTCCAGCCAGCCAGTTCACTCGAATAGCCAGCCTGTCCACCCCAGTAGCCATCCAATCCACTTCAATCTTGTTGTCGCGGCCCATGCCTCCATGATCGAGCACGGCTTCCAGCCGGATTTTCCCGCCGGAACCGACACCGAATTGGGCGCAATCCAGGCTCATCCCGCGCCGCCCGCCGTCTCAGGCGCGCAGGATCTCCGCAGCCTGCTCTGGTCCTCCATCGACAACGATACATCCAAGGATCTGGACCAGATCGAGTGGGCAGAGCAACTGCCCGATGGCCGCATCCGTGTGCTCATCGGCGTCTCCGACGTGGACGCGCGCGTGGTCGAGGGGTCGATCATCGACGGCCACGCCCGCAGCGAGACGACCTCGGTCTATACCGGCGTCAAGGTATTCCCCATGCTGCCGGCAGAGCTTTCCGAGGGCATCACCTCTCTGAATGAAAACGAAGACCGCGTGGCGGTGGTAGTCGAGTTTGCCGTGGACCAGGCGGGCACGGTCACGGACGGAAAGGCTTACCGTGCGCTGGTGCGCAACCGTGCGCAACTGGCTTATAACGCTGTCGGAGCTTGGCTGGAGGGCACAGCGCCTGCGCCGGCCAAGGTGGCAGCCAGCGCCGATCTGGCCGCGCAGTTGAAGCTCCAGGACGCGGCGGCCCAGCGCATGGTCGGCGGCCGTTTTCAGCACGGCGCGCTGGACCTGGAAACCATCGAGACCCGTCCGGTGATGCTGGCCGGCGAAGCCGTCGAAATTGTCCGCCAGAACAAGAACCGCGCCACCTCGCTGATTGAGGAGTTCATGGTGGCGGCCAATGGCGTCATCGCCAGGACCTTCGAGGACGCTGGCGTGGCCTCCATCCGCCGCATCGTGCGCACCCCCAAGCGCTGGGACCGCATCGTCGAGATGGCCCAGGGCTTGGGCGCAACCCTTCCCGCCGAGCCGGACTCGAAGGCTCTCAATGATTTTCTGCTGGCCCAGAAGCGGAAGGACCCCGACCACTTTCCGGACCTTTCGCTGGCCACGGTCAAGCTGATGGGCCCCGGCGAGTACGTGCTGGTAAAGCCCAACGAGGTCTCGCCCGGCCACTTCGGCCTGGCCGTGCAGGACTACACTCACTCGACCGCCCCCAACCGCCGCTTCCCGGATGTGGTGACGCAGCGGCTGATGAAGGCGTGGCTCGCCAAGGCGCCGCAACCCTACAGTGAGGGTGACCTCAACGCCATCGCGGTCCACTGCACGCTGATGGAAGACAACGCCCGCAAGGTGGAGCGCGAGATGCAGAAGCGCATCGCCGCCGTCGTCCTGCACCCGCGCATTGGTCAGAGCTTTCGCGCCGTCGTCACCGGCGTCAACCACTACGGCACCTTCGTCCGCACCCTTGAGCCGCACGTGGAAGGGATGCTGGTCGAAGGCGGCAAGGGGCTGGACGTGGGCGACAGGGTGACGGTGAAGCTGATCTCCACCGACCCGCAGCGCGGGTTTATCGACTTCGCGCTGTGAAGGTCTGTGCAATGCTCAATACGAAAGATGAGGAGAGTATGAAGAGGGGATGCAAATTTGCGGTGGTACTCGGAATTGGGTTGGCACTGGCGCCCTGGGCGCTCGGGCAGGCGCCTGTACAACAGCCTGAAGCCTCAGCCGCCCCGGCAGCGGTCATTCCACTCGATCAGCAACCCACCAGGGAGCAGTTGTCCAAGCTCTTCGAGGTAATGCGGGTACGGGAGCAGGCGCAGTCTGTACTGAAGGTGATGCCAGCCCTCGTTCAGCAGCAGATGCAGGCCCAGGCCAAAGAAATTGAGGCTAAACATCCGGAGCGCGATCTGTCGAAGCCGGAGCATCAAGCGGCTTTCAACAAGGTGATGAATCAGTTCATGGAAAAGGCATTCAATATCATCACCATTGATGAGATGCTCGATGACATGACGGCGATCTACCAGCGTCATATCAGCCGCGCGGACGTGGATGCGCTTATTGCCTTCTATAGCTCGCCCGCCGGTCGGCATCTGCTCGATGCGCAGCCGGTCATTATGCAGGAGTATATGCCGATGGTGATGAAGCGCGTGCAGGAGCGCTCCACGGCTCTTACCCAGGGACTGGTCAATGACTTGGAGGAACTTGACAAGTCCTGGGCGCCGGCCAAGGGCAAACCCGCGCATAAGTAGCGCAATTCTCCCTTTGCCGCAAGGGACGCGAAAAGAGTGAAACACACGAAATTAGGTTCCGGGTGTTCCGGGTCCGGATTGTCGGGCCTGGGAAAACATGAACCTTAACTGCCCTTGCTGGGATTCCTCTATTTATGCATTTACATCGTGCGCACAAAAATGTACACTGATTGTGAGTACAAATGGAGGGTCAAGTGATGAGCACCGTGGCCGCTGAACCGAGCAATTTGCGCGTGGAGAATATCAACCTGCGCGTGAGTCGCAACCAGAGGGCGCTGATTGATCGCGCTGCCGAGGCGCAGGGGCGCAACCGCTCCGATTTCATGCTGGGCGCGGCCTGCCGAGAGGCGGAGTCCGTTCTGCTTGACCGGCGCTATTTCAATCTGGATGAAGATGCATTCCAGCGTTTTACGGCGATTCTGGACGCTCCGCCCAAGAGCAATTCCCGGCTGGCTCGCTTGCTCAGGACGAAGGCGCCGTGGGAGAAATAAGCGCCGTTAGAAGCAGTATTTGCGCTCCGGAAAAGCTGAGTACCGAGCACGATCTCTCACAATTTCAATGCGGAGAGCCTGAGTTGGACGGCTGGCTCCAGCGCAGAGCGCTTCAGAACGAGGAAAGCGGCGCATCGCGGAGCTACGTGGTTTGTGCCGGGCGTCAGGTTGTGGGTTACTATGCGCTGGCTGCGGGCGCCGTGGCTCACGCGAATGCGCCTGGGCGTGTGAGGCGGAATACGCCGAACCCCGTGCCGGTGATGGTGATTGGCCGGCTGGCCATTGATCTCCGCTTTCAGGGACGCGGAATCGGATCGGCTCTTCTGAGAGATGCTGTATTGCGCACGATGCAGGCCGCGGAAATTGCTGGAATCCGCGCGATTCTCGTCCATGCGATCTCAGAGAGCGCGAAGCGATTTTATGAGAGATCGGGATTTATCCCGTCGCCGATCGATCCAATGACCCTGATGATCACCGTCGCGGAAGCGGTCAGGGCTCTGGCAAGGTGATTTACTCTGAAGATAGCCCCCTGTCCGATTCGCCTTTTTCGAGGTGAGCGGCTCTGGCGGGCGCCAACTCTCAAACTGGTGAATGGATGCGCTTAGGTTTTTCTCTTCTTCCTGCAACGCTCGTGGCTGGTTTCGGCCTTCTGGCGTTGTCCTCCACCGCTTTTGCTCAGAAACCGGGTCTGAGGCTGACCGTTGTTGCGGAGCTTCCCGAGGCTCCACAGGCGCAGTTTGCGCTGTCTGGGGCTGAGCAGCGGCAGCAGACTCCCGCCGGTCAAAGCCAGACCACTCCGCAGCCGGCCCAGACCGGTGCTGCCCAAGGCGGTTCCAGTTCTCAACTCCCCATGCAACAGCCCGGTGCAGGGAAGAGCCAGCACGAAAAGGCCGAAGAGCAGATCAAGGAGCAGGAGAAGCAGCGGACCGTGGGAATCCTGCCTGCCTTCAATGTTTCCTATCGCAGTGACGCCGTCTCCATGACCGCGGCGCAAAAGATGCGCCTCGCCTTCCGTTCCTCTACCGATCCGGTGGCTTTTGGCACCGCATTTCTGGTTGCCGGCTACCACGAAGCCATGCACGACGATGTCGGATTCCCCTGGGGAATCAAGGGTTATGGAGAGCGGTCCGGCGCGGCTTATCTGGACGCCTTCGATGGCACGATGATCGGCAACGGCATCCTGCCGTCCATTCTGCACCAGGATCCGCGCTACTTCCGCCTGGGCCACGGAACAACCAGCCACCGTCTGCTCTATGCCTTGGCCACCAACGTCATCTGCAAGCACGACAATACCGGCAAGTGGGAACCCAGTTACTCGAATGTGCTGGGCAATCTCGCCGCGGGCGGAATTTCCAATCTCTACTATCCGTCGAATAACTCCGGAGTTGGCCAGACCATCGCCAATGGGATGATGGTGACTGCGGAGGGCGGGATTGGCGCTATCTTCCAGGAGTTCTGGCCTGACATCTCGCGGAAGCTTTTCCACCGGGATCCCACCCACGGCCTCGATGCCCAGGCGCGCGCGGCGGACAAGGCCAAATAAATAGTTAGGCAACAATGACAGAGGCGCGATTTACGAAACGGACGCAGCCTCTTGGAAAACATCCCGTCAAATAAAAAAAGCGGGAAGGATTGCTCCCTCCCGCTATAAGTTTTCCAGCGTTAATAAGAACTAGACCAAGCCCTGATCCAGCATCGCATTCGCGACCTTCAGGAAGCCCGCGATATTGGCGCCGTTCACCAGGTTGCCCGGCGTGCCGTATTCCTTGGCCGTGTCGTAGCAATTCTTGTGGACCGCGATCATGATCTTGTGCAAACGATCGTCGACTTCTTCGCGAGTCCAGGAGAGGCGCATACTATCCTGCGACATTTCCAGACCGGAGGTAGCAACGCCGCCGGCATTGGAGGCCTTGGCCGGCCCGTAAAGAACCTTGGCATCCAGGAACGCCTTGGTTGCTTCGAGGGAACTCGGCATATTCGAGCCTTCGCAGACGAGCTTGACGCCGTTCTTCAGCAGATTGGCTGCGTCCTTGGCGTTGATTTCGTTCTGAGTGGCGCTCGGGAAGGCGCAATCGGCCTTGATGTCCCACATCTGGTTGTAGCCGAGCTTCTTGTCGGTTGCCTTGTAGGTGGCCTTCTTGAACTTCGTGGCGTACTCGCTGATGCGGCCGCGGCGGTTGTTCTTCAGGTCCATGACATAGGCGAGCTTCTCGCGGTCAATGCCGTCGGCATCATAAATAAAGCCGTCGGAATCCGACAGCGTGACCGGCTTCGCGCCCAGGTCAAGCAGCTTTTCGACTGTGTATTGCGCTACATTGCCGCTGCCGGAGATCAGGCAAACCTTGCCCTTCAGCGAGTCTTTGCGCGTCTTCAGCATTTCGTCGGCGTAGTACACGCAGCCGTAGCCGGTGGCTTCGGGACGAATCAACGAGCCGCCCCATCCGAGGCCCTTGCCGGTCAGAACGCCGGTGAACTCATTGCGCAGCCGCTTGTATTGCCCAAACATGAAACCAATCTCGCGTCCGCCCACGCCGATGTCGCCGGCGGGGATGTCCGTGTCGGGGCCGATGTGGCGTTCCAGCTCGCTCATGAAGCTCTGGCAGAAACGCATGACTTCGTTGTCACTCTTGCCCTTGGGGTCGAAATCGGATCCGCCCTTGCCGCCGCCCATGGGAAGCGTGGTCAGCGAGTTCTTGAAGACCTGCTCGAAGGCCAGGAACTTCAGAATGCCCAGGTTGACCGAGGGGTGCAAGCGCAGTCCGCCCTTGTACGGCCCGATGGCGCTGTTCATTTCGATGCGGAAACCGCGGTTGACTTGCGGCTGGCCCTTGTCGTCAAACCAGGGCACGCGGAACATGATAACCCGCTCCGGTTCCGTGATGCGTTCCAGGATCTTCTGTTCCTGATATACCGGGTGACGTTCCAACACGGGCTTCAGGGATTCGAGAACTTCCGTGACGGTCTGGTGGAATTCCGGTTCGCAGGGATTCTTGGCCTTAACGAGGGCAATAATGTGATTGACGTATTCCGTCGCATTGCACTTGGACGGTTCCTTAACAGCACTCATGAGTGTTTCCTCCATATTTCAGGTACTAAACAGGTTATTGAAACAAATCGCTGCACAAACTAAGGCAGCAACAATTAAATGCCTGGAGTCACGGACTTGCCGTGATATACGTCACCGTATACCGTGACGTATACATAAGCCTCCAAGCCTGAAACAAATTGCATGCGGCGCCGCATCAAAATGTTCCAGCGCAACGGCACAGGTATGACCCGTGCCGTTGCGATCGTCTTCTTCTTTTCTCCTCAACCGAACCTCTTCATCCAACATCGTGGACAAAAATCAAACGCTCAAACAGCAATCATTCTTGCCGCAGAGTGATAACCTGGGCCGCGTTACTTCCGCGTCTTGTAGACCGGAGTCAGCCACTTCGAATAAGCGGGCAAATGTCCTCGCGTCGCATCGAAGTATAACTGTTGCAGCCCGCGAGCAATGGTACCAATTTTTCCATCTTTCACGGTCCGGTGATTGACTTGCGTCACAGGCGCAAGGCCCACCGCCGTTCCGCTGAAGAACAGTTCGTCACAAATGTACAGCTCGCTGCGGTCGATGGGGCGCTCAATCACTTCAATGCCCAGTTCCCGCCGCGCCAACTCCATGATCGAATCGCGCGTGATGCCTTCCAGCACATTCTCGGTTACGGACGGTGTGATCAGTTTTCCCTTGCGCACCATGAAGATGTTGCAAGATGAGCCTTCGGCAACGTGACCGGCCTCGTTCAGGAAGATGGCTTCGTCGAAGCCGCAACGGTGAGCCTCGTCGCTGGCCAGCGCGCTGTTCACGTAGGCCCCGCCGATCTTTCCCCGCGCCGGAATTGCGTTGTCGTCCACGCGCCGCCAGGAACTCACGCACGCGTGCAGCCCGCCTTCTTTGGCCAGATAATCGCCAAAGGGCAGAGCAATCAGCGCAAAGGCATCCTGATCGTCGAAGCTGATGCCCACTCGCTCGGCGCACTTGTAAGCAATCGGCCGGACATAGACATTCGTCCGGAAGTTGTTTCTCCGTATCAGCTCGAGGGTAATTTCGCACAACTCCTCGGACGAAGGCGGAACAACAATGCGCATGATGCCGCAGTTCTGCTTCCAGCGCTCATAGTGTTCCAAGAGCCGCATCGCAAACATCTCCTGCTGCGCCTCTTCCCAGTGTGCGCGAATCCCTTCGAAGACATCCGAGCCGTAATGCAGGGCATGGGTCAGGATTCCCACCTTGGCTTCGGCGATCGGAACATACTGCCCGCCGAAATAAACAATCATCTTCGGATCCAGTTCAGCTTGCATGACACACCTCTTTGCATGATTCGATAACCAGTTCTCGGCCCCGCTTGATGGCGCGCGCGTTCAGCTCCATCCAGCGCGGATTCTTCACCATGCGCCGCAGCCCCGCGTCCACGTTGACCTCGGGCAGAACCTTGGTGATCTCCAGCAGCGCACCCAGCATCACCATGTTGCTGGCGCGGGAATCGCCCAGCTTCACAGCCTCGTCCGTGAAAGGACACGCCAACACATGCACGCCTTCCCGCTGGCAATCCTCCGGATAGGAATCCCCGTTGTAGAGAATCCATCCTCCCTTCGGAACGCTCTGGTAGAACTTGCGCAGTGAGGGCTCATTCATGGCCACCAGCACGCCGGGATTCATCACCATGGGTGAATCGATCGGATGCCGGGACAGGCGCACATGGCAGTTGGATGTGCCCGAGCGCATTTCCGGCCCATATGACGGCAGCCAGGAAACCTCAAGGCCCGCATCCAGACCGGCCTCGGCCAGCACTTCGCCCAACAGCAATACGCCCTGCCCGCCAAAGCCCGCGACCCGAACGCGGAGATCCAGCTCCGGCGCGTTCTTTTCCGCCACAAGCGCATGGCCTTCCGGCATTTCATCTTTGGCAACGCCCAGAATGTGCGGCAACTGATCGAGCGCCGGCGAAGCCTCCGGCAATGGCCGCGGCTGTGCCTCTTTAGTGCGATCGACCACCACGCCGAGCGGGAAAATCTTCTCCAGCACATCGCGTACCCAGTGCTGCGCATCGACCGGCTTCATTTTGAAGATTGTGGGGCATGGAGCCATCACTTCAATCAGCGAGAAGCCCAGGCGCTTCACCTGGTTATCCAGGCCGTGCTTGATGGCGCGCGTCGCCTGCACGATCTGCTTGCTGTCTCCCAGACCCACACGCTCGATGTATACCGGAGCCTGCAACGTGGCAAGTAATTCGCTTACATGCAGCGGATAGCCTTCCGTAAGGGGATTGCGTCCCAATGGAGTGGTCGCGGTCTTCATTCCAAGCGGAGTCGTGGGCGCCATCTGTCCGCCCGTCATGCTGTAGATGGCGTTGTTGATGAAGATGACCGTCATGCTCTCGCCACGATTGGCCGCATGAACAATCTCCGCCATTCCAATCGACGACAGATCGCCGTCGCCCTGGTAGCTGACCATGATGCATTCCGGCCTGCTCCGCTTGATGGCCGTGGCCACCGCCGGCGCGCGTCCATGCGCCACCTGCACATTGCCCACGTCGATATAGTTGTAGGCCAGCACCGAGCAGCCCACCGGGCTGATCAGAATGGTGCGATCCTGGATGCCCAGATCGTCAATCGCCCGCGCCAACATCTTGTGCGCGATGCCGTGTCCGCATCCCGGGCAATAGTGCGTATGCTGCTGCAACTCCGCCTTGCGCTCAAACTTCTTGTAGAAAGCATTGGGCCGGGTGTGCGCCACCACATATTCAGAACCAATCTCGTTAGACATTTGCCTTCTGCTCCTTTGCCAGCTTCGTCGCCGGCAGGTAACGCTGCGCCTGATCCTGCACGAACCGGAGGACTTCTTCGTACGAGGGCACATTTCCGCCCACGCGGCTGTAGAACTCCACCGGCCGCGCTCCGTTCAGCGCCAGCCGCACATCATCCGCCATTTGGCCATTGCTCATTTCCACCACCGCGAAGAAGCGCGCGTTCTTGGCTAGCTTTTGAATATTCTTCGTCGGGAATGGATACAGCGTGATGGGACGCAGCACGCCCACCTTGAGCCCCATGGAGCGGGCCTGGGCCGCTACGGCCTTCAAAATCCGCGCCACAATTCCGTAACCCACCAGCACAATCTCCGCGTCTTCGGTTTGCCACTCTTCGGCACGCACCTCAGCCGCTTCAACGCGGCGATACTTCTCTTCCAGGTGGTGCTGATGCGCCTCCAGCGAGTCGATGTCCAGGCTCATCGAGGTAATGTAATTGCCGCGCGACTCCTTGGTGCCCGCCACAGCCCAATCCGGCAGCTTCGGCGCGACGGCCGTCTGCGGAAACTCGACCGGCTCCATCATCTGACCGATGAATCCATCTGCCAGCAGCACCACCGGGTTGCGGTAGCGGTCAGCCAGTTCAAAAGCCAGCGCGGTCAGATCCGCCATCTCCTGCACGGAATACGGCGCCAGCACGATGGTGTGATAGTTGCCGTGGCCGCCGCCCTTCACCACCTGGTTATAGTCGCCCTGCTCGGCGGCAATGTTGCCCAGGCCCGGCCCGCCGCGCATGATGTCGGCGACCACGCAGGGCAGTTCCGCGCCGGCCAGATAGCTGAAGCCTTCCTGCATGAGGCTGATTCCCGGCCCGCTCGACGAGGTCATTACCCGCACACCCGCTGATGCCGCGCCGTACAGCATATTGATGGCTGCGGTCTCGCTTTCCGCCTGTAGAAACACGCCGCCCGCCTGCGGCATATAAAGCGCCGCCCCTTCGGTAATCTCGCTGGCCGGGGTGATGGGATACCCATAGAACCCGCGGCATCCAGCCAGAATCGCGCTCTTTACAATCGCTTCGTTGCCCTTCATTAATTGCTTGTGCATGAGCATTCCCCCACAATCCCTGTATCGACGCTGTGTCCTTGATCGGCCGGATGACGCGCGATGGTCAAAACCGTGATCGCCCCCGGTTCAGGACACACCATAAAGCAGATTCCGCACCCCGTGCAGCCTGCGCCCGCATACGTTGCCGTGCGATAGCCGTAGTGATTCAACCGCTCACTCAGGGCGATGACCTTCGGCGGACACGCTTCCACACAAAGTCCGCAGCCCTTGCACTCTTCTCCATTCACCTGCAATATGCCTCGGTCCTTTTTCTTCACATCCATCATTTTTCATTCCTCCCCGGCGTGCCGCGAGCCTCAAGCTTCGACAAGCTCCACCATTTTGCGCTCCATGTAATGAGAGCGCACCGCAAAATCTTCCAGTTCATTTCTGAAGCGCGGATCTGCAATAGCGATCAGCGCCTCGGCCCGTTCGCGCAACGTCTTGCCGTGCAGGTATGCGATGCCGTACTCGGTCACCACATAATGCACATCGGCCCGCGTGGTCACCACGCCAGCGCCCGGTTCCAGCACCGGGACAATCCGCGAAACCGTGCCGTGCTGCGCCGTCGAAGGCAGCGCGATGATCGGCACTCCGCCCTTCGAGCGCGCCGCGCCACGAATAAAATCCAGTTGCCCGCCGAAGCCGCTGTAGGGCTTCGTTCCCAGTGAGTCAGCGCACACCTGCCCGGTGATGTCCACCTGCAGCGCCGAGTTGATTGCCACCATCCGGTCGTTCTGCGCCACCACCAGCAGATCGTTGGTGTAGCGGATCGGCCGGAACTCGAAACAGGGGTTGTCGTTGATGTAGTCGAAGAGCGGCTGCTGCCCGATGACGAACGAAAGCACCTGCTTGCCAGGGTGCAGCTTGTTGCACGCTCCGTTCAGTACCCCCGACTCCATCAAGGGGATCACTCCGTTCGAGCACATCTCGGTGTGAATGCCCAGGTCGCGCTTGTCTCCCAAACAGGCCAGCACCGCATCCGGAATTGCGCCGATTCCCGTTTGTAAGGTTGCGCCATCAGGAATCAGCGATGCCACATTCTCCCCGATCCGGCGGTGCGTCTCCGTGAATGGCTCCGCGGCCAACTCCAGCAGTGGCCGCGAGGTTTCCACAATGGAGGAAAGACGGCTTACATGAATAAATGTTTCTCCGTGCGTGCGCGGCATCCGCTCATTGACTTCCGCAATGACCGTCCGCGCGCAACGCGCAGCGGTCAAGTTGCAATCTACAGCCGTTCCCAGGCTTACGAATCCGTGTTCATCTGGAGGAGAAACCTGGATCAGCGCTACATCCAGCGGAAAAGCGCCGCTGGTGATCAAGTCCTCAATCTCGCTCAGGAAAATGGGCGTGTAGTCGGCGCGACCGGTCGCCGCAGCCTCGCGCACATTGCCGCCCAGGAACAATCCATTATGCCGAAAGATTCCCTCGTACTCAGGCCGCGCATAGGCAGCCGGCCCCATCGTAATTTCGTGAACGATCTCAACATTGCGCAGTCGGATAGCTTGCGCAACCATGGCGTCCACCAGCGGCTCGGGAATGCCGCAACCGGAGTTGAGCCATACGCGATCGCCGCTGCGAACTGCCTCCAGCGCCTGATCGGCATTCATGCACTTATTCCGATACTCTTCGCGCCAGTTCATCTCTGGTTCTCTCCGTATTCGCATCGGCTGTACATTTGAATTTCTTTGTTCATGCCGCTCGCTGCCAACTAAAGTTTCAGTTTTTCTTTCACACTCGTAAAACCGTTCTATTGGTTCTACAAATGGTCCTCCCCAAAACCCAAATCATTCTCGTCTTCACAAAGATGAGCGGCTGTGATGCGCGTCACGATGATATAGCTCGTTGAGGCCGGAATATCTCCCCAGTTTTAACGCTTTCCGAATGTAAAGTTTTCCTTGTTTAAAAGATAAGATGTTAACTTTTGCTGCCACAAATTTTTCTAAGTCCATTACCTTGGAAGCAGGAAAAGAGGCTGTAAAAATAGATTTCAAGTCACATAACACATTTGGAATCAAGCGAATAAGAAGGAGGATAGCTCTTCATCGCGGATGAGTTTCCGCATGACTCATACTCGCGCAACATAGAAAGTGGCTAGCACGAGGTCCCGGCGTGTGCAATCTCGATCTTTTGTAACCCGAGGGAAGCAAATCCTCATCTTGTATCATTCGTCTAATATTGATTGCATAAGTTCAACGCGCATCGATTCCGACCTACTTTCTAATTTATAAATGACTCTAACTTTTGAAACTTCTTTTACCGCTCTTGCTTTCCCAGAACAACAGGATTCTAATTTTTCTCGGATGACAACGCACATCCAATCCGTCGCTGGCCGAGAGGCGCAAGGCTCGAAGCTTGTTCTCGGAACGGCTCTGCTGCTGATCGGTTTCAGCGCCGTGATCGGCCAGATTGTGCTCATGCGCGAACTGATGGTGGTCTTCAGCGGCAACGAAATATCGCTGGGCATTTTGCTGGCCACATGGCTTTTCTGGACCGCGGCCGGAAGCATCGCGTGCAGCAGTTTTCCGCCACGCGAAGGCAGCGCGCGGCGGATGGTTGCCGTGCTCGAATCTCTGCTCGGCATCAGCTTGCCGCTTACGATTTTTGCATTGCGCGCCAGCAAGAGCTTTTTTCAAACGGTGCCGGGGGAGCTGGTTGGTCCGGTTCCGGTGCTGCTTGCATCGCTGGTTTGCCTGAGTGTCTTCTGCATGGTCGCCGGCGCGCTGTTTGTGGCCGCGACGCGCATGTACGGCCAGGAATTCGCCGTTGACGCGCGCCGGGCTGTCAGCGCGGCTTACTTGTTGGAGGCGGCCGGCTCCGGCGTGGGAGGCGTCGTCGCCAGCCTGGTGTTACTGCGTTTTCTTTCGCCGTTCCAGATTGCCGTCGTCGTGCTCGTCCTGAACCTGTCAATGGCCGCCGTTCTCTTGTTGCGCATGAGGCGAACGCAGCTTGGCGCGGCGGCGGTGGTGGTGGCGCTGTTTGCCATCTTTCTTTTCGCCGATGTTGCGCCCTGGTTGGACAGGCAAGCGCAGGCGCTTGAGTGGCGCGGCTTTCACGTACTCGCATCGCGCAACTCAATTTACGGCAATCTGGCGGTGACTGAAACCGGCAACATCCGCAGTCTATATGAGAATGGCCTCATCCTTGCCAGCGCGCCGGACGAAAGCGCTGCCGAAGAGGAGGTTCACTACGCGCTGCTGGAGCACGTTGCGCCGCGGCGCATTCTGATGATTGGCGGAGGAGCCAGCGGAGCCGTCGCACAGGCGCTGCGGCATCCCACCATGGAGCGCATCGATCTGGTTGAACTGGACCCCGCGCTCATCGGCGTTGCGCGGCAATTCTTTTCATCGCCGTTCGCGCCGCTCAATCCGGACGCCTTGTCCGATCCCAGGGTGCATCTGCACTACGCGGATGGCCGGGCCTATCTCAGGTCAACGCGCGATCGATTTGACGTAATCATCGTGAATGCGCCTGATCCGCAGACCGCGCAGTTGAACAGGTTCTACACTGCCGAGTTCTTTCGCATTGCGCGCAATCATCTTGCGCCCGGTGGGTTATTGGCCCTGCAACTGCGCTCGTCGGAGGAAACCATCAGTCCTGACCTGGCGGAGTTTCTGCGCTGCATCCAGCGCACGCTGCGGGAGGTCTTTCCGTACACGGTCGCTCTCCCCGGAGAGACGATCCACTTCTTCGCCGCAACGCGATCTGATGTCCTGACGGACAACCCGCAGACGCTGGTTGCGAGACTGCTCGCGCGCAACCTGAAGACGCGGTATGTTCGCGAATACTTCATCCCCTTCCGCATGATGCCGGATCGCATGGAGCAGGTGCGCGGCCAGTTGCAGCCGTTGGCTACAACCCCTGTCAATCGCGACTTTTCGCCCATCGCCTACTACTTCGACGTTGTTTTGTGGAGCGCGCAGTTCAAGCCGGATTATGCTGGTTGGTTGCGCGCAGCGGCGCATATCGATTTCACGATGGTCTTCGGCGCGGTTCTCACCGTCCTGATTTTTGTGGCGGCGTTGCTGGCGTTTGTACCCGCGCGCGAGCAACGCGCCCGTGCAGCGGCCGCCTGCTCGATGGCCGCGACGGGATTCACGTTGATGGCGCTGCAAATTTTTCTATTGCTTGCCTTCCAATCCATTTACGGTTACGTCTATCACCAACTCGCCATTCTGATTGCTCTGTGCATGGCCGGGATTGCCTTGGGAAGTTGGCTTGCCATGCGCCGCATTCATCGCGGCGGCGGTTCCGCTTGCCGCGCCGTTGCAGCCACGCAGTTCGTTCTCGCGCTCTCCGCTCCCGTGCTGATGTTGCTGGTCAGCCTGCTTGCGAAGCTCTCCGGCATGACAGTCACGTGGCTGGCCGCGCAGTGTGTCTTTCCTGCGTTGGCCGCGCTTTCGGGCATCTTGGGTGGATACCAGTTTCCCATGGCGACGCGGATTTATCTTGCCGACGGCAGCAACCGGCGAAAGCTCGGCGTGCTCTATGCCGTTGATCTGCTGGGCGGTTGCGCGGGCGCTCTGCTGCTGAGCGGCTATCTCATTCCGGTCTTCGGATTTTGGCGGACTGCATGGCTCTGCGCAGCGGTGAATCTGGCGCCCGCTCTGCTGGCCGCGCGAGTCAGCATCGAATCCCGCTCATTCCGCAAAGAACATGAAAAGGATGCGGCGCACCGATTCGAATAGCCGCGAAAGCACTTCAGTCGCTTACGACTTGTGTTCGCCGAAGACCACCGCTGTGAAGCTGAAAATGTCAGTATCCTCTTCCTTCCAGCAGCCGGAGTGCATCCCCGCCTTGGCGCAGGTCTGCTCAAGGAAGGTCTGCCGGTTCCACTTCTGTTCCACCGGCACCTGCGGCAGCAGCAGGCCCTCGTTGTCGCCGTTCTTCATCAACAGTCCGTGCTCTCCAACCTTGATTTGTTCAACGTCCAGCACGCGCCGCAGAGGCGATAGCACGGAGATTTCATATTGAAGGCTGGGCAACTCCGATGCCGAGACCGGCCGAAAGCGCGGATCGCGCATGGCCGCCAGCGTCGCCGTGTCGCGCACGGTGACGTAGAGAGGCTTGATCGGTGAGGTGTAGCCAATGCACCCACGCAGCTCGCCGGCCTCCTTCAGCGTCACAAAGGCTCCATGCTCCTCATTCAGCGTTACGCTCGCGCTTGCGGGCGGCTCATACGCATTGCCCGCCTGAACCACATACTCCACTGACTTGCGCGCCAGCGCGAGTAACTCGCTCTTCTCCGGCTCACTTAATGAGAACGGCGTCTCCACTGCCTTTCCGCCGCTAGCTTTTACAAAAACGTCGGCGCTGTATCCCACCACGCGAGAGTGATCGCCTGTAACGTCGCCGGAATTCTCGTACTTGAGAACCCGCGCCTGTTTCGCTCCCATGCGCTCCGCATAAATCATTGCGGCCACGATGGGCGCGCCGCCGCAGGCTTCCCATATCCGCTGCTGGAAGTTGCGCGACATACTGAAGTAGTCCCACGTCTGAAGCGCATTGAGCGTCTTGTGATCGATCTTCACCGCATCATCGTAGGGATGATAATGCGACAGATCGGAGCTGGCCAGCACCAGCGTATCGCCGGGCTTGGCGTCAGCTTTGATCAGCTTTGTCAGCGCCATGCCCAGCGCGCGGCTGCTCTCGTAACTCTGGTCGCCCATAATGATGGGCACGATTTCAAAATTGCCCAGCACCTTTTGCAGCCACGGCAACTGCACCTCGATCGCGTGTTCGCCGCCAGCCGATGTGGGGTCGTGTCCGCGGCTGGAGAGTTGCATCGTTGAACTCATCTTCACCAGCTTTTGCGCGAAGGCCTTGTCCACCGGCACGTTTCCCAGCGGCGTTGCATAAGCGTCGCCATCGTAGACGGAGGAGTAATCGAAGGCCTCATAGTGTGAGGGCGCAATCACGACGACCCGCGTGTACTTGCGTCCCTTCAGTGCGGCGTAGGTGTAGGCCGCCACGGGTCCGGAGTATTGATAGCCGGCGTGCGGCGCCACTGCTGCGAGTATCGGATCGGTCACCGGCGGCCCGGAGACCTTGGCCAGCAGGTCGTCGATCATGGCCGAAATAACCTGCGGGTCGGCCGGATAAAAACTGCCCGCGACCGCTGCTTGCCGTATCTTCTGCGGGTCGCCGCCGTCAACATGCTTGAGCGGCGTTAACACCAGGAAAGCAATAAGTGGCGCCAGCCAATAGGCGCCTGTGGTCATGGCGATGCTCATGTGCGAAACCTCCTCGGCCTAACACCAGCCGGTCTTCTCATACGTGCCAGACGCCGGGAATCGGATGCTGGCAGAATGGGCAACTGTTTTTGCGGATCAGCACCTTGTTTGCCGTAAATCCCACGCGCTCCACGATCATCTTGTGGCATTTGGGGCAATACGTGTTTTGCGAGGGATGACCCGGAACATTGCCAATGTAAACATAGTGCAGCCCCTCGGCGTCGGCAATCGCCTTGGCGCGTTCCAGCGTGGGCACCGGCGTAATGGGCAGGTTCTTCAACAGATATTCAGGATGAAACTGCGTAAAATGCAGCGGCACATCCGTACCCAGGTTGGCCTTGATCCATTGCGCCAGGCCGCGAAATTCCTGATCGCTGTCGTTGAGCGTGGGCAGTACCAGGTAAACAATCTCCGTCCACTTGCACATCTTGCGCAGCGTGACCAGTGACTCCAGCACCGGCTTCAATTGTCCTGAGACAACCTGTCGATAGTACGACTCGGAGAAGGACTTCAGATCGATCTTGACCGCGTCCATCTTTCCGTAGGCCGCCTTCAACGCTTCTTCCTGCATATAGCCGTTCGAGACCACGATGCTGCGGATGCCGGCAGCATGGCCCGCATCGGCGGTATCCATCAGGTATTCGGCGAAGATCACAGGCTCGCTGTACGTGTAGGCAATCGTGGGGCAGCCGTATTGCTTCGCCAATTCGGCGACGCGTTGCGGGGGAACGTACTCGGAGTGTATTTGTTCGGGGCGCGACTGGGAGATCTCCCAGTTCTGACAAAACTTGCAATTCACGTTGCAGCCGGCCGTGGCCAGCGAGAAGGCGACCGATCCCGGCAGATAGTGGAAGAGCGGCTTCTTCTCAACCGGGTCAACGTGCGCCGAGCACACCCGCGAGTGGACCAGCGTGTAATATGTGCCGCCGCGATTCTCGCGCACGCCGCAGTAGCCGCGTTCCTTGTCGCCCACCACACATCCGCGCGGACACAGCCCGCACTTGATCTTGCGATTCGGCTGCTTCTGGTAGAACTTGGCTTCAACAACGAAGCGCGCATCCTCGCCAGTCTGGGAAGCCGCGCCGGATGGTATGGCGGCGGCTGGCTCCGCAACGCCGCTCACGCCCAGCGCCGCGCCCGAGGCCAAGGCGCACTTCAAAAACGAGCGGCGATCAAACGGATGACCAGTCGGTCCTTTCATGATTCCTTCCACATCCAGCGCACAAGACATTTTGGATCTCCTTGCAACTTTTCCGGCTATACCTCGATCAGTGAAATCTTTCTGGGATCGTTCATACCCAGACGGTGCTCCGCATCGGCCGCGGTTGCAATGTAGCGTGGCGCGCGCTCCTCGGCCTCCAGCGTCTTCAATCCTTTTTCAGTGCGCTTGCGTTCGATCATCCGCCAGCCGGTATGGTCCAGCGCCACCGGATCAGAGGAAACGAGCAGGGCATTCGCGTTCCAACTGTGTTCCGGCTTGTAGCCCGGCCCGCCTTCGTACATCGCTGTGGTCGCATCGCAGATCGTCAATCGCATCTTGTTTCGAATCTCCGGCAGCATATTCAGATCCGCGACGAAGGGATTGCAGCCGTTGGGATGGTACTTGTTGGGGTTATGAATCACGCCGTACATATTTTTGAGAGCGATGGTGACGCCCGCGCCGTCGTGATCTTTCAGCACGGGAAGATTGATAAGCACATTCGAGCGCTGGGTAAGGATCTTTGACAAGCAGCCGCCCACGCTGCCCCAAGCGGCCAGTTCCTCTTCGTAGCCAACACGATCAGTGCCGTAACATTGCACGCGGTCTCCGCCTATCGCGACGTGAAAGCCCGCGCGTTCCAATTCGTTGCTGTCGCGGTCCCATACCACGATGTCGCTGGCCTTGATGCCCGCCTCTTGCAAGCGTTCGCAGATGGCCGCGACCAGATGAACATTGGTGGAGATTCCGCGGCCTCCCAGAGTATTCACCTTCAGGCTGACCATCTCGCCGGGACGGGCCAGCTTTCTCCATGCCTCCGCCGGCTGATCCCGGCCAGTGAGAGCCTGCATAGCGCGATCCAACAGGGCCAGCATCCGGCGCGAATCCACCGTAGCGCCTGTGCCGCGCAGCAGTTCATCGTGCGCAACGACAACCCTGGATTTCGTGCCTGGCGTAATGGGTTCCGCGGCGGCTAACGGTTCCATCGCGCCGCCCGCGCACAGGAATGCTGCGCCGGTGAGAGACCTGCTCAGGAAATCCCTTCGGCTGCCTCTATGCACAGTGCTCATTCGCGCTCTCCGCTGGGTG
>Ga0224531_1000031_pt1 | contig 95419 bp, 84 predicted proteins | sample CBST100metaG_FD_179876 | JGI IMG/M metagenome (GOLD analysis project Ga0224531, IMG submission 179876) | Peat soil microbial communities from Stordalen Mire, Sweden - C.B.S.T100 | ecosystem: Environmental > Terrestrial > Soil > Wetlands > Peat | place: Sweden: Norrbotten County, Stordalen Mire...
GGTGTCGCCTTGCACCCCATAGCGGTAGAGGGTACGGTGTTCGATGCCCCCTATGACGGAAGTGTCGGGCGACAGTGCCTGGTAGCGCACATTGTAACTGTCGTTCACGGGCTGCACGGTACTGAAGTCCCAGGTGATATCCTGACCCGCGGCTCCCGGGTCGACATAAGCCACCTGCTGCTTGATGATGGAATCGCCCGCCTGAGGCAGGTTCCGGTGTTTGAACAAAACGGTGACGCGTGACTTTTGTGCCGGGAACCCGCAAGTAAAAGGGATCGTCGAAACGGCTAAACAAACCAGAGAAAGCATAAAATAACGGTTCATGATTTACATTATGTAAAATAACAGACTACTAAAATTGCAATTAACATTTACAAAATTAGCAATATATTTATATATACACAACGGATAATAACAAAAAACAGGTGGAAAACGCCAATAATGCCTGTTCATAAAAGGTTATATTATATAACATTACGCAATGAGGCATATTTTTATATATGGAAAGCGGCCTTTTTACCCTTTTCGTGATGCTATTTATTGACAAAGGAAAGCCCTGTTTTATGGCTCGATTTGACAAGTCGCGTGATGAATCCGATTGTACCACGAAAGGGTTCTTTTTAACCACAAATTTCACCACGAAGGAACATCAGGGTTTCTTTGTGATCCTTTGTGTGATCCTTTGAGCACCTTTGTGATATGCCTTTTACCACAAAGAACACAAAGGGATTTTCACTAAGGAACACCAAGGAGCATTTTTCTGTTATTCTGTTAAATGAGTATCCGCTATATTCCTCTATCCGGTATTACAAAGGCTGACTAACGAGTGACCTCGTCCGGTGAGCCGCAAAACAGGCTGAGTCTTGACTTTTTTATCTACTGACCCCCAACTTCGGAAAGGGGCTGTAACTATTGTGAATTTAGCAATATTTACTCGTTTTACGGGCATATTCTTCTCCCTTTGGGGGAGGTTAGGAGGAGGTCAATAAACAAAACCAACAAATAATCCGATTTCATGTGAATAAGTCCGAAAGTCAAGATGGCTTCAGTATCATTTTTCTGTTATTCAGTCATCCTATCATTCTATTATTATTACTTTGTGACCCTTCGTGCAGTCCTTTGCGTGCCTTTGTGGTATGCCTTTTTTTAACCACTAAGAGCACAAAGGAATTTTCACCAAGGTGCACAAGGTGTCTTTGGGTGACTTCGTGGTATGTCAACCTATCCTCTCGATAAGAGGCTGTTATAAAATAGACGATGCAACGAGCTCAATTGATGACGCAACTTACCCTGTCGGTGATGCATTTGGCGTCAAGACACAACCGTACGGATGATAGCTATTAAATCAAATGGATGATCAATCCTGGAATAAAGCTAAGAATGATGAGGAGAACCGTTACAACTAAGATCTGCTTTTTATACAGGTTTCTTGAAGCAACAGGATTACTGACAACAGTTGGCGAGGTAAAATACATTGCCATTACAGGTCGCAGATAGAAGTAAACACTGATTATGGAACCAATGATAGCGATAATAACCAATGCCAATTGACCTTGTTCAATGGCGGTCACAAACAATTTGTATTTTGCAGAAAAGCCTATCAAAGGCGGAATACCTGCCAAAGAGAGCATGGCAATCGTCATGGCAAAAGCACTTATGGGGTTCTGTTTTGCAAGGCCGTTGAAGGATGTGATTGAGAATGACCCGGTCTCTTTCCGAATCATCATAAGTACGGCAAATGCCGTGATGGTTGCAATGGAATAGGAAACGGAATAAAGCAACAACACACCGGCTGAATCTCCTTTTATGGCAATGATGGCAATAAGCATGTATCCCGCGTGGGCAACTCCCGAATAAGCAATCATTCGTTTTACGTTGTCCTGATAGAGGGCCGCGAAATTTCCAATGAGAATTGTCGCTACGGCAAAAACGGACAAGTATGTTTTCCAAAGAAAATCGACATCCCCGAAACTCGAATTGATAAATCGAAAGAAGGCGGCAAAAGCAGCTACCTTACCTACTGTTGCCATGTAAGAGGTAATCAGTGTCGGTGAGCCGTCATACACGTCGGGAATCCAAAAATGAAAGGGTGCCGCACCTATTTTAAATGCCAATCCAACAGCTATCAATAGGAATCCGATCGAAAACATAACGGGAATATTCGCTTGATTTTGGACGACATACAACTTTATTTCAGCCAGATTGAAACTGCCGCAGGCTCCATAGAGTAAAGCAATGCCAAACAGCAGAAAGCCTGATGCGAACGACCCTGTCAGAAAATACTTCATGGCGGCTTCGTTAGAGCGGGGATCGGCTTTTTTGCTTCCGGCCAATAAATAGAGCGACAGTGAAAGCGTTTCGATACCCAGAAACAGCATCACCAGATTACCAAAAGCCGTCATCATCAAGCCGCCTACTAACGAAAAGAGTATCAAGGCATAAATATCTTCGAGCGGTCGTTTAACCTCTTTATAATAGACAGGTGCAAAGATAAAAACCAGGAAGGTAGTGAATATCAATACCCCGTTAAAAGCGATCGTGAAGTTGTCGTCAATATACATCTCGTTGAAATAATGGATGGATTGATTCCAACCCATTAAATTGACGATGAAAGCCAGCGGAAGTCCTATAAATAGGATGGGAAGAATCGCTCCTTTTTTATGGATGGATCCGAAAAAGAGAACGATGATAGCGACAATCGAGATGGTTATTATAGCGTACATGGATGGAATGTCTTAGTTTAGAGTTATATATTATTTTACCACACCTTCAAGCAATTGCAACACGAATGAGGGATAAATTCCTACCGAAAATATGGCAATGATTATAGGCACAAAAAGCAGCACTTCACCAAACGTCAGGTCTGTAAACTTTTCAGTGGAAGGCTTTTTCTCGCCATACATGATCTTCTGATACATTTTCAGCATATAAACAGCTCCCAGAATGATGGTTAATCCTGCAATAACCGCAAGCAGTTTGTTGTAGGTAAACAGTCCTAAAAATATAAGAAACTCACCCACGAAGCTATTAGTGAGCGGTAGCGCAATATTGGCCAATACAATAATCATAAAAATGACGGCAAACCGCGGAGCACCACTTGCAATGCCGCCCAACTCGCTTATCTTGTCGGTTTTTGTCCTTTTCACAATCATATAATAACAAAGGAAAAATCCGACCACATTCACCCCGTGCGAAAACATCTGCAAAATGCCACCTTCAATACCGTAGCGACTGTTCGATAAAAGCCCAAGTGCAATAAGGCCCACGTGCGAAAGAGAGGCAAAAGCGATGAGCTTTTTCAGATGTGGTTGAGAAATGGCAATCACCGCACCGTAAATCACCCCGAAAAGAATGAGTGGCAGAAAAATGAGCGAACCGTTCGCCACCACATCGGGACATAGCTGCAACAAGAAACGCACGATTCCATAAAGTCCCATCTTGAGCATTATGCCCGCAAGCAACATGGATCCCTGTACAGGAGAGGCATTGTAGGTTTCAACCTGCCACGAATGAAAGGGGAAAAGCGGTATCTTAATGGCAAAAGCCAGAAAGAAAGCTAAAAACAGAGGTATTTGTGCCGAGTAAGGCAACTTTAGTTGGTAAAACGACTCGAAACTGAATGAATGTGGAGCCGGAGTCAGTGTATAGAGATACAGGATGGCTACCAGCATGAAGAAGCTCCCTACAACGGTATAAATCAAAAATTTAATGCTGACCTTTTTGGCATTCTTTCCACCCCAGCGAGCTGTTATAAAAAAGATGGGAATCAATGCCAGCTCCCAAAAGATATAAAAAAGAATCATATCCGAAGCAGCAAACACGCCGATCAGGGCTGTCTGCATCAACATGATCAGGGCATAAAAGTGAGGCGGTCGATATTCGTGTTTATCCGTCGAAGCGATGATGATCGGAACAAGCAATGTGGTAAGAATGATGAATATAAGGGATATGACATCTATTTTAAGCAACAGATTGACACCAAGAATTGACTCGAAATCCACATTGGAAAACAAAGCTTTCTCGGGAGCGGCAATCAATTCATAGCCGCCTACTAACGAAATGGCGAATACGGTCAATGAAGCAAGAAGGGCAAAATTTTTGCTCTGTTGCCCCGTTTTGCCTGTAAACAGAAAGATTGAGGCGAATAATGGCAGGATAAGTAACAGTGCGATGATCATCTATTTATCGTATAAGATTAAAAAACAAAATAGCTATAATACTAAATGCCATGATGATGAGATAGAAGCCTACGTTTCCTGTTTGAAGTAATCGTACTCTCCCCCCGATATATAAAGTACCGCTTCCAATGGAATTTATCAGGCGATTGATGATTCCCTGATCAACAGTTTCTCTGAAAAAGAGTGATAGCTTTTCGATTGGCTTAACGATACAGAAATTATAAATTTCATCGAAATAGAATTTATTGGCCATCACCTTTTGAATACCCGAAAGCTCGGCGATCACACGTTCTTTGGCAAAACGCATATAACTGATATATATAAGTATGGCAATGATTGTCAATGGAATTAATAACGTCAACCATTCGGTAAGCACGCTTAAATTTTGTCCGGAAGCGGGTACTAACTGATGTGCAGAGACGAAGATGGGTGATAAATAATCTTCAAACAGATTATTGGAAGAAAACAGAGCCGGAGTCTGAACAAAACCTGCCGCCATTGACAACAAAGCCAACACGGCCATCGGAATAAGCATTACCAAAGGCGACTCGTGAACGGAATGATTTGCTTTTACTGCATCACTTTCTGGCTTGTAGAAAGCTACGAACAACAACCGGAACATGTACACGGTAGTCAACAGGGAGATAAACGTGGCAATAATGCCCATTCCCATGCCATGTTCATAAGCTACTGAAAGAATCATCTCTTTGGAGAAGAAACCCGCAAAGGGCGGAATTCCCGAAATAGCGATTGCTCCGATCGCAAAGAGGGCAAACGTGAATGGTATTTTCTTTCGTAACCCGCCCATTTTACGAATATCCTGTTCCTGGTTCAATGCGTGCATGACGCTGCCGGCCGCTAAGAAAAGCAATGCTTTGAAGAATGCATGTGTCGTCAGATGAAACATTGCGCCGGAAAAGGAACCAAGCCCCAACGCCATGAACATGAATCCCAATTGGCTGATGGTGGAATATGCCAATATCTTCTTGATGTCGTTTTGATAGATGGCTATCAATCCGCTGATTAATGCTGTAAACATGCCTATTACAAGGATAAGATTCATGGTTACAGGAGATAATACAAACAACACGCTCGAACGTGCCACTAAGTAGACACCGGCGGTAACCATAGTCGCTGCATGGATAAGTGCCGAAACAGGAGTCGGGCCTGCCATAGCATCCGGCAACCAGGTAAACAGAGGTATCTGAGCGCTCTTTCCGATGGCACCGCTAAAAAGGCCGAGTGTAATGATGAGCAATGCCGTGCAACCTGAAGGCATGATGGATGCTTTGGTTGCTACTTCACTTATATTGAGTGTGCCGAAGGTATGAAAAATCATAAAGATGCCAATCAGAAATCCTAAATCGCCAATACGATTCATGATGAAAGCCTTTTTGGCGGCATTGTTATTCAAGTGATCTTTGTACCAGAACCCGATCAACAGGTAAGAACACAGACCAACCCCTTCCCAGCCGATAAAGAGCATGAGATAATTGGAACTCAACACCAGTATCAACATAAAGAAGATAAACAGGTTCATGTATGAGAAGAAGCGGTTCTCCCCGTCATCGCCTTTCATATAACCAATGGAATAGACATGAATCAGAAATCCAACACCATTGACCACAAACAGCATCAAAGCTGACAATCGATCTACCGTAAGGGCAAAAGGAATGGATATGTTGGCAAATTTTATCCAATCGAACAAATCGGTCTCAACCGTTTGATTGGTTGTAGTGACAAACCAGAAAAGGATGCTTGTCAAAATCAGATTCACGAAAACAACCCCTGAAGCGACGACACCTGCATATTTCTTGTTTATCTGTCTTGAAAAAAGACCAATAACAAGAAACCCAAACAGTGGGAAAAGGAGCAAGAGGAGAGATATGAATTGCATAAAAGTGAAACTTTCCGTTACCATTTAAGACGGTTTAAAATGTTGATATCAATAGTTCGGGATGAACGATAAACAACCACAAGCAATGCCAATCCGATGGCAACTTCCGCAGCGGCTACCACCATGATGAAAAAGACAAATACCTGGCCTGAAGGGTCGTTTCGGTAGGCTGAAAAAGCGGCCAACAACAGATTGGCCGAGTTAAGCATCAACTCCACCGACATGAAAATGGCTAATGCGTTGCGTTTTGCCAATACCCCCACTACACCAATGGTAAACAGCGCTGTGCAAAAGATGATGTAGAAGCTTAACGGTATCATTTGTAATTGTGTGACGGTACTTCCCATAGTTTTATTCTTTATCTTTTTTACCCAACATCACGGCTCCCACCATTGCTGACAGGAAAAGGACGGAGGAGAGTTCAAAAGGCAATAAATATTGACTGAATAATGTTTTTCCAAGATTCTTCACTAATCCGATCTGACTGATGGTCGGATTGGAAACTGTAGCTAAATTAAAGGATTTAAGCGAGCCAATGAGCACTACAAACAATAAACCACCGGCAATAACAGCAGTAATCTTCATGAGGTTTGTTTTCGGAAATTGCCCCTCCTTATTTAGATTCAACAGCATCACCGTGAAAAGAAAGAGCACCATGATAGCTCCTGCATAGACAATCACATGCACCACTGCTAAAAATTGCGCGTTCAGTAAAATGTAATGACCGGCCAACGCGAAAAATGTCAGGGTTAAATAGAGCACGCTGTGTACCGGTTTCTTTGTCAACAATACCATCGTTGCAGAGAAAAGTGCCACACAGCTTAGAAACAGAAAGAGATATACCTGAAACATGATCTTCTATTTGTTATGTAATTGAGTCTTATCTTTTTTGAATGCCAACACTTCGGGAGTCTGGCGTTTTGATACATCAACGGGAGCATCTTTGGGTTCAAGCAACACCTCTTTGCCATAAATAAAATTGCCACGCGCCACTTCACTTGGCACAAACCGGTCTGTAAGAAAGATTGCCTCTTTCGGACAAGCCGCTTCGCAATCGCCACAATAAATACATCGTAACATGTTGATCTCGTAAACAGCCGCATACTTTTCTTCCCTGTAAAGATGTTTTTCGCTTTCAAGCCTTTCTTTTGCAATCATGGTAATTGCTTCAGCAGGACAAGAAAGAGCGCACAACCCACATGCGGTGCACCGTTCACGACCTTCTTCATCACGTTTCAACACATGCATACCCCTGTAAATATCAGACACAGGTCTCTTTACTTCGGGGTATTGAATAGTGGCTTTCTTCGTAAAAAAATGCCCCATTGTGATGAACATCCCCTTAAAAATTGCCGGTAGATAGAGACTCTCTAAAAACGACATCTTTTTATTAGAGACGACTTTCGATCGGTTGGTCAATGATATTTTAGTTGAATCCTGATTCATGTTATTCAATACTTTACATATGCTTTAGTAGTTCAACCCTATGGGTTGTTTTTCAAGTTATCTTTTCAATCCCCCAACTGCGTTGGAGGTTATGCACATTCAACTCGTCGAGTTTATAGGTAACGAATTTTTCTGCTTCTGCCGACAACATTTTTCAAGCATTCTTTCATAACTTCTTATTTTCCAAATCTCTACCGACTACTTGTTTATTATCTCATAAATAAGCCCCGTCGCAATGATGTTTACTATTGCCCAAGGCAGCAATACTTTCCAACCGAAACGCATCAATTGATCGTATCGAAAACGGGGCAACGTCCAGCGAACCCACATAAACAAGAACATGAAAAATGCGATTTTTGCAAACAATACAAAGGTACCTATAAGCGTCATCCAGTTGTGTGACAAACCTAATTCATTCATAAACGGGAAATTGTATCCTCCAAAATAGAGAGAAGCAATCATGGCCGATGATATGAACATATTGATGTATTCGGTGAAGAGATAAAACCCAAGTTTCATGGAGCTATATTCTGTGTGGTATCCCCCTATCAGCTCGGAATCACACTCCGGAAGATCAAACGGAGTACGGTTACATTCAGCAAATGCACAGATAACAAACACAAAAAATCCAATGGGTTGATACCACACATTCCAGTGAAATCCATGTTGTTGAGCTACTATATCATGCAGGCTCAATGTGCCGGACATCATTACAATAGCAATAAGAGCCATCCCCATCGCCAACTCGTAGCTGATCATTTGAGAAGCCGCACGTACCGCCCCAATCAAAGCATATTTATTGTTTGAAGACCAACCCCCGATCATAATGCCATACACCCCTATTGAAGTGACTGCGAAAACATAAAGTACACCGATATTTACATCAGCAACCTGTAATGGGAACACATTATTTCCAATGACGAAGGAGTTTCCCCATGGGATCACAACACTGCCAAGCAATGCAACCAACATGGTTAGTGATGGTCCTAACACATAGAGAAACTTATCGGCAGTAGCAGGCATAAACTCCTCTTTGAAGAACAGTTTTACACCATCTGCAACCGGTTGAAGCCAGCCATATACACCTGCTCTGTTCGGGCCAAGCCGGTCTTGAAAGAACCCGGCAATCTTTCGCTCTATCAACGTAGCATACATGGCAATCACCAGACTTGCCAGCAAGATAACAATGATCAGAGACGATTTATACAGAATGAGTTGAATATCCATATTACTCCATCTTTTCTTTTAAAGGGTTTATCACGTGTGGGGTGATTTTATGGGCATAATAGTTCTGATTGATGACTGAGGACGTTGCAATAGAACGAGGTCCGTCGATGGTCCAATCGGAATTGTTCATTCTTTCAAAACGACATTCATTGCAAATGAAGTCTTCCACCTCGCCGTATTTATCTTTTCTTCCGGTCACCCGGTACACTTCTTCTCCACGAAGCCAGATGGTAACCTTTCCTGAACATTTTGAGCAGGTGCGATGTGCTTCCATAGGCTTCAAAAACCAGACTCTGTTCCTGAAACGAAAAGGCTTATCGGTCAACGCACCAACAGGACATACATCAATTAAATTTCCCGAGAAATCGTTTTCGATCGCTTGATGGATAAACGTAGATATCTCCGATTTCTCACCACGATATAATACTCCATGCACACGATTATCAGTAATCTGTTCTGCCGCATAAACGCAACGATAACATAAGATGCAACGATTTGGATGAAACTGAATCAGATTCCCGATATCGATTGTTTCGTAGGTGCGTTTCTCTTCTTCGAAGCGTGAAGCATTACTTCCGTATTCATAGCTAAGATTCTGTAAATCACACTCCCCTGCCTGGTCGCAAACAGGACAGTCAAGCGGGTGATTGATGAGCAGAAACTCTACCACCGCTTTTCTTGCTTCCACCACTTCGGGCGAAGTAATGTTCTGCACCACCATGCCATCCATCACTTCGGTGCGGCATGATGCAACTAACTTAGGTATGGGGCGAGGATCTTTTGTCGAACCCTGAGCCACCTTCACCATGCAGGTACGGCACTTGCCTCCACTGTTTTTCAGCTTTGAATAATAGCACATGGCCGGAGGAACAACATCACCTCCTATCATCCTTGCTGCTTGTAGAATCGTTGTACCTTCCTCTACTTCAATTGTATGATTGTCTATCGTTACCTTTACCATCTCTGCTATTTGTTTGTGTATTGTAAAAGAGAACCATGCCGGATGTTCCTGACTATGTCCGGATGCTCAACATGAAACTCAAATTCACTCCGAAAATGCCGGATGGCTGCTGCTACCGGCCATGCAGCGGCATCTCCCAACGGGCATATCGTATTTCCCTCTATGTGAGATGCAATATTAACCAATAAATCAATATCTTTCATCTTGCCTTTCCCGTTTTCAATGCGATATAACACGCTGTCCATCCAACTGGTACCTTCACGACATGGAGAACATTGCCCGCATGATTCGTGGTGATAGAAACGGGAGAAGTTATACGTGTTGCGCACCATGCAATCATCTTCGTCATAAACAATAAAACCACCGGAACCAAGCATCGAACCACTTTCAAAACCACCATCCGCTAATGATTCGTAGCTCAACAAACGTTTCTCTCCTTTAAGGGTATTCAATATCAAATTCTTCGGAAGGACAGGTACCGATGAACCGCCGGGAATCACCGCTTTCAATTCTTTCCCGTTTTTAATGCCTCCGCAATATGCTTCGCTGTATATAAACTCTTCAACCGGAAGTCCCAATTCAATTTCATAGACACCCGGGTTATTGATGTGTCCACATGCTGAAATAAGCTTTGTTCCGGTACTTCTGCCGATACCCATGTTAGCAAAACTTTCACCGCCATGATTTACAATCCAGCCGATATTGGCCAATGTTTCCACGTTATTCACCACGGTAGGACAATCGTATAATCCTTTGACGGCAGGAAATGGTGGTTTAAGGCGTGGGTTTCCCCGCTTACCTTCCAATGATTCAAGCAATGCAGTTTCTTCTCCACAGATATAAGCACCTGCACCACAATGTAAATAAATATCTAAATCATAATGGCTGCCCAGGATATTCTTTCCGAGCAATCCGTGTTGATAGCACTCTTTGATAGAGTCATTCAGAATACCTGCAATGTATTTATATTCCCCCCTTACATAGATATACGCAATGTTTGCACCTAACGCATAGGAAGAACAAATCATCCCTTCGAGCAAACGGTGTGGAATGCGTTCTATCAGGTAACGATCTTTGAATGTACCGGGTTCGCTCTCATCGGCATTGCACACTAAATAATGCGGATTAGTGCTTTTCTTGTCGATAAAACTCCATTTTAATCCCGTTGGAAATCCTGCGCCCCCTCTCCCTCTCAAGCCCGAGGCCTTTACCTGCGCAACCACTTCGTCAGGAGTCATCGTTTTCAGGGCTTTTTCAACAGACAGATAACCACCGTTTTGCCGATAGACATCAAGGGAACGTATACCTTCGACTTCGTTGTTTTCTAAGATAATCTTTCTTTCCATGACATGCTTTCGGGTTTCGTTAGTTCTCTTTCATTGCGCAATGTATCGATGATTTCATCGATTTTCTCCATAGTGAGAAATTCATAAAACTCAGTATTCACTTGCATCACGGGTGCTGAACCACATGCTCCGAGACACTCGACAGCTTTAAGAGAAAACAAGTTATCTTCGGTTGTTTCACCCACTTTAATATGCAGCTTCTCTTCCAGATAATGCAATATGTCTTCACCTCCACAAATAGCACATGGCCCGGTTTGACATACTTCGATTACATATTTCCCGACCGGATCAAGATAAAACTGTGAATAAAATGTAGCCACCTCATATACTTCAATAGGAGTGATATGGAGCAGACTTGCCACATAATCCAAACTATCTGCGTTCAAACTTCCGCCAAACTCTTCTTGTGCAATCTGAAGCACGGGAATCAAAGCGGACTTTTGTTGCCCGACGGGATAATGTGAGATGATGGTCTCTATTTTTGCTAATGTATCTGTTGTAAAAGAAACTTCCCTGTTTTTCTTTACGTAGAGTTTATGTCTGAATTGTTTCTCGCTCATATATTGATTATTAAGCATCTAATTCACCAGCAATGATATTCATGCTGCTCATCGTCAAAATAGCATCCGAGATCGTGGAACCGGTAATCATCTCGGGATAAGCCTGGTAATAAATAAAGCAAGGGCGACGAAAATGCAGACGGTAAGGAGTTCGTCCTCCATCGGCAACCACATAAAATCCCAGTTCTCCATTGCCTCCCTCCACTGCATGATAAATTTCCTTTTTCGGAACATCTATTTCGCCCATCACCATCTTGAAATGACTGATAAGGGGTTCCATTTTACTGTACACCTCTTCTTTGGGAGGCATATAAAATGCGGGCACTTCAGCATTGAATTTCCCTTCAGGAAGGTTTTCCAACGCGTTGTTGATCAGTTTAATGCTCTCCCACATTTCCGCCTCACGCACACAGAAGCGGTCGTATGTATCACCATTTTGTCCGATAGGAACTACGAAATCGAAATCATTATACGAAGAATAAGGTTCATTCACCCGTACATCATAGTCAATGCCTGAAGCACGCAAACATGGCCCCGTGAAACCATAATTGAGCGCTCTCTCTGCTGAAATACTACCCACGTTGATGGTTCTGTCCATGAAGATCCGGTTGCGCATCAGCAGGTTCTCAAACTCGTGAAGTATCTTTGGCAAATGGGACATCAGTTCACGAATCTTGCGAATAGCCGTAGGTGTAAAGTCTCTGTCAAAGCCACCCACACGTCCCAGATTGGTGGTAAGGCGTGCTCCGCAAAGCTCTTCATATATCTCATAAATCTTCTCCCGTTCTTCAAAAACATACACAAAGCCGGTCAATGCGCCACCATCCACCCCAATCACGCTGTTACATATCAGGTGATCGGAAATGCGTGCAAGCTCCATGACTATGATCCGCATGTAGTCGATCCGTTTGTTGGTTTCTACGCCCAGCAATTTCTCCACAGCGAGATGCCAGCCGATATTGTTGAGTGGTGAAGAGCAGTAGTTCATCCGATCGGTCAACGTGGTGATTTGATAGTATGGACGACGCTCGGCGATTTTCTCAAAAGCACGGTGAATGTAACCGATAGTCTGTTCGGCACCAATGATTGTCTCTCCATCCATTGTTAAAATGTTTTGGAAGACACCATGTGTAGCCGGGTGTGTCGGTCCCAGATTGAGTTTACTATATTGTTTTCCCTCCTCTTTGCTTGTTTCTAAAGAGGGCTTTGATTCATCTTTATCTTTCATGCAACCATGCTTATTTTATAAAACAATTGATTCATGCTCGTTTCATGTAGTAACAACAATAAAATGTCTTGTTATATTTCATCCTGAGAGAAAGTCTCGGTGTTGTTTTCTATTGAATATGTACGACACTGTTTCTTAGCTACTAACTATTAATTGACGCTCTTCCTTAATTTTCTTAATTCCGAAAATATTTTGTTATCTACTACCTATCGGCTTTTTTCTTCTTATCTTCCAAAAAAACAATCGTCTTTGTCTGTTCGGGTGGCATCTTCCAACGGGTATTCTTTGAGCATGGGGTGATAATCCATGTATTCCACATTGAGAATCCGTTTCAGGTTAGGATGACCTACAAAATAGACTCCATAAAAATCAAATGTTTCACGTTCCATCCAGTTTGCTCCCACAAATACGGAGACAATGCTTTCAATTTGAGGATTTTCCTTAGTGACAAAGGTCTTGATTCGTATACGCTTATTTTCTACCAGATTATGCAGGTGATAAATCACACCCAGTTCTTTTTCTTGTTCAGGGTAATGAATACCACACAAATCAGTCAGAAAGATAAACTGATATCTATCTTTTAAGAACGTGATGATGCTTTTTACTGATTCGGAAGCGATGATGATGGTGAATATATCGGAAGATTCATCCACCGACAGAATATCATTCTTGAAATGATCTTTTAGATCCTGAAGCACTATGTTGTATTCCATAAGGAAACATTTATTGTTTTAAATGGGCTAAAAACCCATTACTATTCATTTCTCTGCGATTTCAATTCTTCAGCTTTTCTCATTGTTAATTTACATCAATGTGATGCCGTAACTTTCAAGTAACTCTTTATATTCCGGACTATACCGACGACGTAAAGATTCATTTGCCACCAGCTCTTGAATCTTCATAAAGCCATTAATAATTTGTTCAGGACGCGGAGGACAGCCGGGTACATAAACATCAACCGGCACCACTTTATCAATTCCCTGCAACACACTGTATGTATCGAAAATACCTCCACTTGAAGCACATGCTCCTACCGCCATCACCCAACGTGGTTCTGACATCTGTTCATACACTTCCTGAACGACAGGCCCCATCTTTTTTGCAATAGTTCCCATCACCATCAACAAGTCTGCCTGTCTCGGTGAAAAGCTGAGTCTTTCCGCACCAAAACGCCCCAGATCATAATGTGCTGCCATTGTTGCCATAAATTCGATGCCGCAACATGAAGTTGCAAAAGGTAACGGCCAGATAGAGTTCTTTCGGGCTAACCCTACTGCTTTATCCAGACTGGTGGCAAATAACCCCGGAGCACTATAACCGGCAGGCGCCTCTACCACGTTATATTTAGCTTTATCGATCGTATTATTCATCTTGTCTCTCAATTAAAAAACGCTCACGGAATAGATATTTTCTCTATTCTTCGTCTTTATTCCAGTCAAATGATCCCTTTTTGTATATGTAATAAAAGCCAAACATAAAGAGTGCCACAAAAAGCATCATATATAAAAATCCACTCCAGCCGGTCTCCTTAAAATTGACCGCCCACGGGTAAAAGAATATCACTTCCACGTCGAAAAGCACAAAAAGAATAGCAACCAGAAAATACTTTACAGAAAAAGGGAACCGTGCATTGCCAGCGATTTCAATCCCACATTCGAAATTATCCTCTTTTTTTATCGAACGCACTCTTTTTCGTTTCGTGATGATAAAGTGTGAAATTAACATGACTATGACTACAAAGGCAAGAGCCACAGCAAATTGAATGAGAATTGGGAGGTAATCGGACGTAATAGATATATTTTCCATTGGAAAAATTTTAAGCGCCAAATATAAAGAAAAATTTCTTTATTGCAGATTGCTCAGGTATTAAAAATTCTTTAAATACACTGGAAAAACGAATAAATAATTGGAATAATGCAAGATAAATAATGAATAATAAGTAATTAATCCAATAATATTTCGTTTTTTCGTTTTTTCACGTATATAGGAAATACAGTGTTGCATTCATTTAAAATTACTTATGTTATGATAAATCGAACTTAAAATGCTTATGTATGCGGTAAATTCGTGGAACAATTGCAGGCTTGATTATTATGATCATCAGATAACAAGCCGCTTTTATATAGACGTGTAACTTCATAAAATTCAGAGCACAAATGAAAAAAATGAATCCGGTAGTACATTTTGAAATGCCTGCCGAAGATAGAATAAGAATGGCGGATTTCTATTCCACTGTGTTCGGTTGGGAAACGCAGATGTTGGGTGAAGAGATGGGTAATTATGTTACAGTTAATACCACCAAGACTGATGAACATGGCAGGCCAACAATACCCGGAGCTATCAATGGGGGGTTTTATACAAAAAAAGAAGACTGGCCTGATCAGTGTCCATCGGTTGTTATTGCGGTTGATAACATAAATGAGTCCATAGACCAGGTAAAAGAAGCAGGTGGTACCGTTCTTGGCGAACCAAACATGATACCCGGAATCGGATTGAATGTTTCATTTTTTGATACAGAAGGCAATCGGGTTAGTTTGCTACAGCCTTTAATGAACAAATGATGTGTGAATCAATGATAAACCGACGATCGTTTTTCCATATAATTGCTTTTTACATTTTAAATCCATTAAAACCCATTCAGATGAGTTCCAAAACGACTTCCCAATTAGTACGCCAAATCACTTTGTCTTTATTATTGCTAAGTGCCATCACGCAAGCAATTACCATACTCGGTTTTGCATTCGGGATCCATAGTTACATTCTTATGTCTGTGCATAAACCGAATGGATTCATCCTGTTTATTCTGGTGTTGACCCATATCATCGTTTTCCGTAAGAACCTGAAATTTTATCTTTTACCCAAGAAGGGTTCCGGTAAGTAAATAAACAGAAATCCTTTCATTTCAAGAGATATCTATCTCTACTTCGTACATTAACATCATCAAGCTTGGTAAAGGAAGTTGATGTAGAATTGTTGTTACATGACCCTTCAAACATCAGTTTATTTCCCCATCCTTTTAGCCCCGGGTGTTGGTGATTTTATTTATGCAGCCTGTCGATAACATCCATTGATGAATAGATAAGATCTAATCTCAATTGAAATCTTTTGTCATTCTTTCACTTCTCGGCTATTATTTCTGACACTTTTGACTACTTTCCTACGTATCATAACCGTAACACATTCGTATCACAAAGCAAGATAAACCATACATAACCTATAGATAACCCATACATAAGCCATGGATAACCCATATTAAATTTTATATAGGATATCTATATTTTATCCGAAGATTATAATTGAACATACTATCTTTATGCTATGACTGAAAGACCTTGATGATAAGAATCAGATCTATTGAGGGTACATAAATAGCATCAAAACACATTGTATACTAAAAAACATCATCATAAAATGATTGCATCCGATGTTAGCAGTATCTTAATAGGTAAGAGTTTTTTTATTTAAGTTGGCAGCATAAGATTGAATGAAAAAATTCAGCACATCAATAATCTTTGCTATATTTGCTCCGCACAATTAAAAAAGTGATTATATTAGCTATTTCTTTTGTTGATTGATGAATATCTATTGAATCCCTGAATCAGGAAGTATGAATAATTTCATTGTTTCAGCCCGAAAATATCGTCCCGCCACCTTTGCCTCTGTTGTCGGACAAAATGCTTTGACAGCTACATTAAAGAATGCTGTCAGAACTAACCATTTAGCTCATGCTTACTTATTTTGTGGCCCCAGAGGAGTAGGTAAAACATCTTGTGCGCGTATATTTGCAAAAACGATTAATTGCGAACATCTTACCCCTGAATTTGAAGCATGTAATGAATGTGAATCGTGTCGCACATTCAATGAGCAACGTTCCTACAATATTCATGAATTAGATGCCGCATCCAACAATTCGGTAGATGATATCCGTTCTTTGGTGGAGCAAGTACGCATACCGCCACAAATTGGGCATTACAGCGTTTACATCATTGATGAAGTGCACATGCTTTCTCAATCGGCATTCAACGCCTTTTTAAAGACATTGGAAGAGCCACCTGCACATGCGATTTTCATTCTTGCAACCACTGAGAAGCATAAGATTATCCCTACGATTCTATCACGTTGCCAAATATATGATTTTGTAAGGATTGGCATTAATGATATTGTGGAACATTTAATGCAGATTGCTACAAAAGAAGGCATTGTCGCTGAGCCTGAAGCTTTGAATGTTATTGCTCAAAAGGCAGATGGCGGAATGCGTGATGCTCTTTCAATTTTCGACCAGGTAGTCAGTTTTTGTGGAAATAAAATCACTTACCAGGCTGTCATTGAAAACCTGAATGTATTAGATTATGATTACTATTTTCGGTTAACGAATTGCTTTTTAAATAATAAGGTTGCAGATGCACTATTACTATTTAATGAAATTCTGAATAAAGGCTTTGATGCTCAAAACTTCGTAAGCGGACTAAGCAGTTATTTCCGCGATTTGCTCATGTGTAAAGATCCGGTCACAGTTCAGTTGCTTGAAATGGCAAGCTCCATCAAAGACCTTTATGCCAAACAAGCTAAACAATGCGATTCGGAATTTTTATTTCATGCATTAACCCTGTCAAATGAATGTGACCTTAATTTTAGAACCAGCCGCAATAAACGTTTGCTGACCGAACTCCTGTTAATAAGGCTCTGCCAGTGGAATGATAAAAAAAAAGAGCAATTAATTGATGATGTTGTCAATAAGCCAATAGAAAAAATCAGCGTTACCATAAATAATGTGGTCGCGCCGCCAAGTAAAACGGGTTACTCTCCCACCCCTTCAACAAACACAAGAACCGTTCAACCAACAACAACGGCTTCCGGTCAAGGATCTGAAACTACGAAGTCCTCACCGCCTCCTTCAATCTCGATACATTCATCTGCAAAAGAGTCTTCTACGATCGTTTCTGAAAATGTTGCACCCATTTATAAAACAAAACAACATGAATCGTTTTCACAAGAAGCATTGAATCAGGCATGGCAAACTTTCGCCACTGAAGAAATACCTGATAAAGTGCATATTAAGAACTTTATGATAAACAGGATGCCTGTTCATGTGAAAGAAGATACTATTCGCATTATGTTTGATCAACCCTTACAAAAAAAATCATTTGCTGAAGTTAAAGAGCTATTAAAAAAGTATTTAACGAAACAGCTTCACAATGATTTTCTCACATTTGAGGTTGAATTTGATGAAACAGAACAAAAAAATGCCCTTTTCACACCACAAGACCGATATGCGTGGTTGGCAGAAAAAAATAAAGCATTAGTATATTTGCGGAAAGAATTTAAACTGGAGATTGATTAATACGAATGGAACGGTTGAAAATCCTTTGTTGATGGGATATAATGCTTTTCATTTGTATCAATTGGAATAATTTGCGTACATTTGCAGCGAACTTAACATAACACATTCTTTCGATATGAAATATATTCGTTTGATATTTGCTTCTTTGGCAATCACTTTGTTATCATATTCTTGTAATCCTGCGGGGACTGTTTCAGAAGGAACGGGTGCTGTATTATCACCACCGACAACCATCATAGTTCCTACGATAAATGTGTGCTGGAGTGGACGTATGGTGATATGTAATAATAGTACCGATTCGTATAAATTCTATCAATGGTATTTAAATAATCAAGCTATTTCTGGGGCCACAGATCAATATTATACCGAAGAATCGGGACTTAATGGTTCTTATTATGTCATTGTCACCACACAAGGCGGAATATCATTAACATCAGATACACTATCTGTTCATACTGCGCCTTAATACAAACCTGATTTGCTTCATTGAACCATACTATTTCAAACGACCAACAATACATTTTATATTTATGTAAGTCTTGTTTGAACCAGAAATAATTATTGACTTCATTCGCACACACTTTATTTTCTTCTTTATAATGAAAAAATCGCTCCTTATATGGGTATTTTTGGGATTTTCAATTGCGTTGTTTGCGCAAAATGATTCCTATTTTAAAGGCTTTGAATTGAATGGTTCCGCATCCTTAGGAGTCAACACATTAAGTTATCCGAATTCTGCAGGTTATCGATCAGATGGGCTCGGTATGGGATTAGGGTTTGGAGCTGCCTTTTTTAAGACTCCAAACTGGGGAATTTCAACCGGACTTATATTTTCAAATTACACTACGTTTGCTTCTATTCCAAATAATTACACATTTTATAATTCAACATTTGACAGTGACGGAACGCCCTATGATTTAAATTTCAAATTGAATGGTGTCAAGGAATTAGATGAAGTGTATCAAATGGCTATCCCTTTAATGATACATTATCGATATTACTTAGCATCAGGAAATGCTCTGTATGCAGCTGGTGGAATTAAATTGTCCTTTCCACTTGGCTCAACATATCGGGTTACATCCGGAAGCGTTACAACAACAGGTTATTACCCCGAGTTGAATGCGACAATGTCGAATATTCCCTGGTTAGGATTTACATCAAACGATATAAAAGGACTTCATGGAACAACACCATTCCGAAACACCTATCTGGCATCATTTGAAATGGGTTATTTGGTAAAGCGTAAAAAAAACACCTTCTTAACCTTCAGTCTTTACGGGGATCTTGGATTAAACAATATGCGTCATGACTATACAGCTACCCCATTGATGTTTAATTATTTTCAGTATGCAGGTCTACCGGCCTCAAATATGGTTGATTACGTCAAACTGTATTCAATTGGCCTCAAAATAAGTTGGAATATAAACTTAAGCGGTCATGGCCTGCCTGCAACTACGCAAAAAACGGCACCATCCAATGAGCTGTATCAGGGTAAGCATAATAGAAAAAATCCATAACCAAACAATCACAACACTGGAAAAATTACGCTATTTATTATAATATAGGGTTATCAATATGGGAAGAGCATTTGAATATCGGAAAGCACGTAAATTGAAACGTTGGGGAAACATGGCACGCGTGTTTACCAAATTAGGAAAAGAAATATCCATTGCAGTTAAATCAGGCGGTCCTGATCCAAATAATAATCCACGGTTAAGGGCATTGATTCAAAATGCCAAGGCAGAGAATATGCCAAAAGAAAATGTGGAACGTGCTATTAAAAAAGCGACATCAAAAGACGAAACCGATTATAAAGAGATGATTTACGAGGGCTATGCACCTAATGGTATTGCCATAGTTGTGGAGACAGCTACCGACAATCCAACAAGAACTGTTGCTAACGTTCGGAGTCATTTTAATAAATTAGGAGGTTCGTTGGGTATAACCGGTAGTCTTTCATTTTTATTTGATCGAAAAAGTGTCTTTCGTGTTGCTACAAAAGAAGGTATTAATTTAGAAGACATTGAACTCGAGTTGATTGATTACGGTGTTGATGAGATTTTTGAAGAAGATGATAATTTGCTGTTATATGGTGAATTTGAATCTTTTAATCAGATTCAAAAGTGGCTTGAAGAAAATGGATTTGAAATTTTAAGCGCTGAATTTGAACGAATTCCAAATGAAACCAAGGAGTTGAATGAAGAACAACAAGCACAAGTCATGAAACTCATTGATCGATTGGAAGAAGATGATGATGTTCAGAATGTATTTCATAACATGAAGGAATCGTAAGTATTACGATTCCCCTACTCATCTACCCATGAGAAGGATTCTTAATACTATGCATCGTTTTCGAATATGTTTTTTGTTGTTGAGTGTTGGCTGGTATGCACACGCGCAAGTGGTTTCGATGAACAAATCGGAAACGAAGTTGCATAGTTTATTTAACCGCCTTTATAGTGCGACCAATGATTTGCAGCGTCAAGCTGTCAATGATTCTATATGTAACCAGTTTACCCAAACATTTTCACAACCGGCATCATTTGACTATCCCTTTGATTCCCTGCAATATATAGGGAAAATCTATTCGGTTGATCACGCATTACGCATCTATTCATGGAATTATATTATCCAATCAGGGGAATATTATTTTGTGTGTTTTATTCAACGAAAGCAGGATGATGCGGTTTTTCGATTAACACAATCAAAGTCGGTTTATTTGCCTCAGAACAACGGTAGTATTTTAGTGAACAATTGGTACGGGGCACTTTATTACAATGCAATTCCATATAGTTATCACAAAAAAACGGTTTATCTTTTGCTTGGGTGGTCAAGATACACTGAAAGTCTTAACTTCAAAATAATTGACGTCCTTTCTTTTGAGGATCATCAGATTCAGTTAGGAGAGCCGCTATTTCAAGACAGCGGAATAGCGATGTCTCGTGTTATCATTCCTTACTCGTCGCGTTATGCCCTGACACTTCAATATGATGCAAAAAACAGAATGATTTTTTTTAATCATTTATCCCATTCATCTGGAAATAATAAGTCAATAATGGAAACAAAAGCTATTCCTGATGAAAATTTTTCAGCTTACCTGATCACCAAAACAGGATTGAAATACAAAGACGAGCTTCCATTAAAGGACGAACAATTACCACATGCCTCTTCACATTTTAAAGCTCCTGACTCAGTTGAATAAGAGTATCAGAATGTCTTTTTTTAATTTGGAATCTCATATGTATTTCAGAAAAAAACAGTATCTTTGCAGCTCATTTGGGCGTAATCGCTGGCAGTAAAGAGAGAACTGTTATGTTGCGTACTATTTCTTAATTAAACAATTGAAAAAGAATGGATTTAGTTAAAATTGCAGAACAAGCATTTGCGGTTGAGCGCAATCTCCCTGCATTCAAAAGTGGTGATACGATCACAGTAGCTTATCGTATTATTGAAGGGAATAAAGAGCGTATTCAACAGTACAAAGGAGTGGTTATCAAAATTTCAGGACATGGCGATAAAAAACGTTTTACCGTGAGAAAAATGTCTGATAATGTGGGAGTTGAGCGTATTTTTCCGATGGATTCCCCTTTCATTGATAGCATTACTGTGAATAAAGTTGGAAAAGTACGGAGGGCAAAACTATATTATTTGCGTGCTCTAACCGGTAAAAAAGCTCGTATTAAAGAAAAACGCGTGTAAAACGCAATAATTCTTCATATACAAAAAAGGAAGCTCAGTGAGTTTCCTTTTTTTGAATCACAAGAAATATTCCGGATCATCTTTACAATTGGTACGTATTCTGAGATAAAACACTATCATCGGATTCTTTTATGAATTTAGTAATAGACCAAGGCAACACCTTTACTAAGATAGCCGTTTTCGATGAATCATCGATACTCTACGAGACGGTTACCACAATGATTAATCCGGAAGAAATGAGTTCTCTGACAGAACGCTTTTTGATTGACCAAGTAATCGTGTGTTCGGTTGCTCAATTCTCAAAAGAGATCATGGAATTATTTAAGGAAAAGGAAATACGTTGCCTTATTCTTACAGCCGAAACATTTTTGCCCATTACTAATTATTATCAAACACCGGAATCGTTAGGCAGTGATCGAATTGCTGCAGCCGTTGGAGCTAATTTTTTGAAACCTGATGCCAATTTACTCGTCATCGATATGGGCACTGCAGTTACGTATGATGTAGTATCAGTAAAAAATGAATATTTGGGAGGAAACATTTCTCCGGGATTGACAAGCCGGTTTCGTGCTTTACATGATTACACACACAAGCTTCCTCAGCTTCAACCCAATGCTCGTTTCCCGTTTGTTATAGGTACATCTACAGCAGAAGGCATAATAACAGGTGTTATGAACGGACTATTGTATGAAATGGAAGGTGTGATTGCTAATCTAAAGCAAAAGTATACGCCTCTTTCTGTTTTTTTAACGGGTGGCGATTCAATTTACTTTGAAAGCAGCTTAAAAACACCCATCTTTGCAGTGAAAAATTTAGTATTAGTAGGACTCAACCGAATTTTAATCCATAATGCATATTAACAGAATCGTTTGTGCACTCGCTGCCACACTTATTTGCCTCACTTTGACGGCACAGAACAACACTAATTCTCCTTATTCACGTTATGGATATGGAGAACTTCGAGATCCGGGATTTGGAAGAAGTCAAGCAATGGGTGGATTAGGCATAGGCCTACGAAACAATACTACCATTAGTACAGCCAACCCGGCGTCATACTCAGCCATTGATTCATTAACTTTTTTAATGGACTTTGGAGTTTCGGGGTTAAGTTCAAGTTTTACAGATCAGGGTAGCCATGCTTCGACTTTTAACGGGGGGCTTGATTATGTTGCTTTTGAATTTCCTTTTTCCAAATGGCTTGCGGCAAGTATAGGATTGCTTCCCTACTCTGTTGCCGGTTATAACTTCACATCGCAAGGTCGATTAAAAGACCTGACTCATAGTTCTCAGGATCTGCCAGGGCGGACAGATACCGTGAAATATTTAGAATCATTCAATGGGGATGGAAGTATGTCTGAATTTTATGGAGGTTTATCCATTAAATTAGGACGCCATTTTGCATTGGGTGTCAATGCAAATTACCTTTTCGGGAGCAATAATTATTACAAATCATTATCTATAGCTGATTCTTCGGATGCAAGTCATACCTTTAATTCCACAGTACAAACACTTAATTTGCACGTAAGTACTTTAAGTTTGCGGTATGGGCTTCAATATACAACGAATCTCAGTAAAAATAAAGAACTCACCTTAGGTGCGATGTTTGAACCTAAGGTTGCCCTTCATGGTCATTACTCAATGAACACTTATGGCTTAGATACAGTATCAGTGAATAATGTTGAAAATTCTTCCTATTTTGAGACACCTACTCAATTTGGATTTGGAGCCTCCTATATTTATGATAACCGGATCACAGTCGGAGCAGACCTTTTGGTACAACAATGGGCCAAATCAAAATATTTTGGTGTAACAGATACCTTAAAAAACCGAATGAAACTTTCATTAGGAGGTGAATATGTTGCAAATCCTTATGGACAAGCTTATTGGCAGCGTATGAGATTTCGATTTGGAGCTAATTACTCATCATCCTATATTAGTGTAAATGGATATTCCCCGAGCGCAATGAGTTTATCTTGTGGTTTAGGATTTCCACTTAAAACATCACGTTCGCTTGTCAACACAACTTTTGAATATGGAATAATTGGAAAATCGAGTAGCACGACTTTGCGAGAAAACTATTTTCGATTCTCACTTGATTTAACGTTAGATGAGTTCTGGTTCTTTAAACGTAAATTATAAAGACTTGATGAGATCTTATTTGCAATTAAAACAGCTATTTACATCTCTTCAGGTACAAAAAAAAAGCATAACAACTGCCCTTGGGGTGGTTGTTTTGTTCTTTATGGTCGCTTGTACGGATGTACATCCAGATACTGTTTCAATATCCGTGGATCGCACCAAATTACCCCGTATGATTGCCACACACGTGACCACTTTGATATCAGATTCGGGCATCACCCGCTACCGGATAACAACACCCATCTGGTATGTTTATGATCGCGCCATGGAACCCTATTGGAATTTTCCTAAAGGAATCGTTTTGCAGCGTTTTAACGAAAGTTATCATGTCGATGGATCAATACGATGTGATAGTGCACGCTATTTTGAAGCCAAACAGCTATGGGAACTGGATGGAAAAGTTAAAGCAATGAATTTACAAGGAGAAACCTTTGAATCGCCACAACTATTCTGGGATCAACACGGTCAACGTATTTATTCCGATTCATTGATTCGAGTTACTCAACATGTAAAAATCATTATTGGTGTGGGGTTTGATTCGAACCAAGCACTCACAAAATATACGATTCGCGAACCGGAAGGAATTATTCCGGTTAATCCAACAACAACACCAAAATAGTCATTTACCATGTGGCATTATTTGTTGATTTTTGTTGTTTTTCTTTTTGCTGCGTTTTTCTCAGGAATTGAAATTGCTTTTGTCTCGTCCAACCAATTACGATTTGAATTAGAAAAGAGCACAAACAAGTTATCTTCAAAATTATTGTCTTTTTTCTTTCGTCATCAGGAAGAATTCATTGTTACAACTTTGGTTGGAAACACTGTGGCAATTGTTATTTTTAGTAGTAAAATAGCTGAAATATCAACTCCTCTCTTTTCTTTTACGAACAATGAACTATTAATTAGTGTTTTACAAACATTAATTGTCGCTTCCCTATTGTTACTTTTTGGTGAATATTTACCTAAAGCAATTGGTCGATCAAATCCGAACTTATTTTTACAGTCCTTTGCTCTCTTATTTAGCTTTTTCTATCTTCTATTTTATCCTGTAGTATGGATTTTCATCAAACTGTATGTGATTATTTTCAAGATGTTTCATGTATCTATACATCAAGAATCCATTTCTGCATTTTCACGTGTCGATTTTGATTATTTAGTTCAGGAAAACATCATTCAAAAGGTAGAAAAGGATGATGTCAACAATACGGAAGTGGAAATTTTACAAAATGCACTTGATTTTTCATCCGTAAAATTACGCGATTGCATAGTTCCTCGTACTGAATTAGTAGCTATTGATGAACAAACAGCAACAACGGATCAATTGAAACAGCTTTTTATAGAAACAGGACATTCCAAAATATTATTATATCAAGATGACATAGATAATGTTGTTGGGTATATTCATTCATCAGAGATGCTTCGTCATCCTGACACATGGAAAGAGTATATAAATAACGTGGCCATTGTACCCGAAACGATGCCTGCATACCGACTTATGAAACTATTAAATCAAATGCATAAGAGTTTGGCAGTTGTTGTTGATGAGTTTGGTGGAACAGCAGGAATTGTCACGATGGAAGATATTTTAGAAGAGATTTTTGGAGAAATAGAAGATGAGCATGACAAAAATGCTTTTATGATCAAACAAATTGATGAAAATACTTTTGTGTTTTCAGCCCGATTGGAGATTGAGGCAATAAATCACCAATTTCATCTTGATTTGCCAGAATCAAATGACTACATAACACTTGCCGGCCTCATTCTGAATTATCATCAACATTTACCAAAAGAGAACGATAGAATTCAGATAGGAAATTTCGAGTTTCGCATTTTAAAGATGGAACAAAATCGGATTGATTTAGTAAAGTTACAAGTTACAAGATCGATTGAAAAAGACTAAAATGAACATTACCATATGCACGCTCATCAACAAAGCAGGGATGACTTTTAAAAATTTGTTTCGCTGAATGCTCCAAAATAAAAAGTCCATTTTCTTTCAATAACTGATATTGAAATATTAAATCAGGTAATGTAGAAAGTTCAGGCATGGCATAAGGAGGATCTGCAAACACAATGTCAAACTTTGGATGATGAACTCCTTTGATGTATCTAAAAACGTCCATTCGCATGGGATGCAACACATCATTTAAACCTAATTGATTCATTGTTTGATGAATAAATGTTAGATGTCGTTCACTCATTTCAACAGCAACAACTTCATTTACACCACGAGAAGCAAATTCATAACTGATACTACCTGTTCCTGCAAACAGATCAAGCACAGATATGGATGACCAATCAAAACGATTGTTAAGAACATTGAAAAGCGATTCCTTCGCAAAATCGGTTGTTGGACGAGCCGTGATATTGGTCGGGGGCATAAATCGACGTCCTTTGAACGTACCGCTAATTATTCGCATAATAATAAATAAAACGCATCAATAAAGGATTGACAAAAATCTTCCGGAATATCTTCTGCAACAGACAAGAAAGAAGGGAAAGGCACAGCAGATATATTATTAAAATAGGATATAAGATAGCCAATTCTTTCATTTACCTGAGGTTTTTCTCCATTAAGATAAAGGGGTATTTTTGAACCATCCAATTCAAGTTGTTCTAACAATCGAACAATCCAATAAAGCATATCCTCTTGTGTCGTAGACTTAAAATAGTTTGCAAACAAGATTTTTCCGCCATCAGCAACAGTTAAAAACATTACGCCAGGATAGATGTCAATCAATAAAACGGGATGAAATTTTTGCTGAGATAAATGATGGGCTGCCAAAACAGATGCAGTGGAGACATGATATCGTATTGCTTTGGGCAATAAACGATTTGTCATGGAATACAATTCTTCAGGTATTGAGAAGAGATTGGTAATCTCCAAAGTAGGTATCGTATTTATTTCAATAAAAGCATTTTGTGGTAAATCATAACAGAATTGAAGTAATTCTTTGCTTTTGTTTTGATCGAAAAATGAACTTGGCACAAGCATATTTTCTTCTAAAACAAATAGAATGCTTAATTTACCAAAGCTATTAAAATCCCATTGATTTAATTCTTTTTCAATATCAAACAAAGAATGGTAGATCCCATTACTACCCCCAATGATCATGTTAGTTTCTTGCTCCACAACACTCCAAGACCAAAACGAATGATTGATCAATACTATGAAATGATATGAATGAAGCAATTCATGATGAAATTTTTCAGAAAAAAAGCGTTCTTGCATAAGAAACAATTAATCAGACCAACGAAAAAAACGTTTGCAGTACAAAAGTAATGAAAATCTGATCAAATACAGTTGTTTTGTAAAATGACAAAAACACTATAAAAAAAGAATGGAGTTTAATATCAAGATTCTTTAAATCAGGATTAATGAACTTATTATTTCAAAAATATTACTGCGATTACCTGATAAAGTTGTCATGTTTGGTGTTATGTGTTACCTTTGTCATTAAAATAGAGATTTGTGAAACATATTCGCCAAATAGTATCCTTATTTATGTTACTGCTCATCATTGGGTTGTATATATTAATATTGGGCTATTCGCAAGTCTCCTATGCGGAAAATTCAGTGCATTCATCGGTAACTCAAACAACGATTGTTAGAAGTCAACATCACACAAAAAAGACAAAGGCTCCTCTTCCAAATCGCAGAAAATGTAGCACAACTCATATTTTAGCAATTTATCCGCTACATCAATTTCATACTTTAGGCTATTTCCCAGCAACGTATCATTTTTCAATATCGACTCACGTTGCAAAAATTCAAACCAATTATTGCTTTGCAAATCATTACCAGGTTTCAAAGTCAATCTATTCTCTTCGTGCTCCTCCAGTAACGGCTTAATTGGCTATTCTTTACTGCCTCTATCTCTTTTCATCTATCTTTTTTCTTTTGATAAATTGAAAGGCAATTATTTCAATCTTTTTTTTGTTCTTTGTTGTATCAATTACCAACTGGATATTATTTTGTTGGTATGTCGTGAAATTAAAGATCATAAGCATCCACAGAAAAGTTTGTTTTTGACGTTTATCTTTAATTTTAGATAGAGTTGAATTCCAATTAACAATTAGTTGAATTTCAATTAATAATTACAAGATTGGTATAACAACTTCTTGAACATTAGTAATTGTGCTTATTCCATTAATAATTATACAATTATTTTTGACAGAAAAAATGGGAATGAAAAACGGTAAGTTTTTTTAATTAGACACCCATGATCACCTCCGCACATTGGCAATGCGGAGGTGTTTTTTTATATAACAATCAATGTATTATTAACTTGTAATTAAGATATCTCTTTTCTCACAATACAATCGACACGAAAACATGCACTACAGCAATCATTCACAACAAATCTTTGAGTATCTTTGTCTCATCTATAATGCCGCTATCATTTAAGCAATCCTGTTTTATGAAGAAAAATGAATTTATCGTAGTCATTCTCCTGTTTTCACTGTTACGGCTTCTTCTGGTGTCGCTTATAGGCTTGATGCCACAAGATGCTTATTATTTTTATTATAGTGATCATTTAGCTCTTTCATATTTTGATCATCCTCCTATGATTGCCTATATGCTAAAGCTTTTTAGTCTTATATTTGGTAAAAGCGCTTTCTCGCTTCATATAACTGATTTTATCATTACGTCTTTTACACTTTATTTTTTCTACCTTTTTTTACGAGAGTTACTGAATGGAGAGCCATTAAAAAAGGCTTTCTTATTGATTGCAACCACTCCAATGATAACTGTATTATGCATCAACAGTACTCCTGATGTCCCTTTGTTGTTTTTTTGGTCATTGAGTCTGTTGCTTATGTATCGAGCAGTTATTCATCATAGAATTTTTGATTGGATTATAGCTGGTATAGCTGTAGGATTGACATTTGACAGCAAATACACAGGCCTATTTATGTTTGCCGGCATGTTTATTTTTTTACTGTTATCACCTCAACATCGACGCAAATTAATTTCATGGCAATACCTGCTTTTCGTTATTTTCTTTTTTCTGACAGTATCTCCGGTAGCAATTTGGAATATGGAAAATCACTTTATTTCGTTCAAATATCAATCCACACAACGTGCTTCGGGAATAGATGCTTTTCATTTTCAGCCAAAGTTTTTTTTAGGTAGTTTTGGTTCTCAATTACTCTTGGTATTACCTGTGTTCTTTCTATTTATTTTCAAAGCCACCTACAATCTATTTAAACAATGGTTATCCCATTTTCGTTTAGATGAAAAACAACTCTTTGGAGCTTCTTTTTCATTGCCAATCATTCTTTTCTTCACCGCTATTTCATTATTTTATTGGGTAAAAATCAATTGGATGATGCCCGCTTTCCTTTCAGCAACCGTGATAACAGTGATCTATTTTAAGTCCTGGAAAGCCATTTATTGGCAAATCGGAATTTCACTTTTTATTCATGTATTGGCTATTATCGAAATTGGCTTTATGCCTTTTCCTGTTCATTCAGATGACACATGGTGGGGATGGAAACAATTGGCTAATAAAGTTGAGAGATTGCAACAAGCTTATCCTGGATATTTCGTCTTTTCAGATGACTCGTACAAAACAGCAGCTTGTCTAAATTTCTATTTACCTCAGCATGTATATGCGGGAAATTTGATAGAACAAGATGCCTTTCAATTTGCATTAAACGATACTGCATTGCACGCACTATCGAGTCATAACGGGCTTTATATCACTTCCTCACTCAACAAACACAATCAATCGCTTAATGGTGCTGAAAAGGCAATGTTATTACATTATTTCAGAAACGTACAACCGCTTGATTCTATTTTTTTGAAAGATTCACAAGGAATCATACGTCGTCGTTTTGCCGTGTTTGCTTGTCAGGGATATCTTCCGCCCATTCGTAATTAATGCCAAAGTTTACATCCTTAAAAATGGTTACAACTATTATTGCAAGGATAGTAAAAACTTCTCAATAGCTTTTCGTACATTTAAAGCTGATCCTTGGTAGTTATTGGTCATGACGGAAAAAGCATATTCTTGATTTTTGCGCTCCAAATATCCTGCATAGCAAAGAACTCGTTTAATAGAGCCGCTTTTTGCATGTACTTTTCCTTCAAGTGCGGTGTTCGCTAAAAAATTGCGCAATGTTCCACTTTGACCTGCAATAGGTAATGAATTAAAAAACTGGTTACCATACAAATTATCTGTTCGCATGTAAATCAATAAGTGGACAAAAAAATCAGGAGTAACACCATCAAAAGGAGATAATCCGCTTCCATCCTGTATAAATAAAGAAGTTGTATCCACTTGATGTGATCCCCAAAACTGTTTTACTATGTGCGTTGCCTCTTCGCGCGTAGCTATCTGATGATTAATCAATGCTAAACGTTTGAAAATATTCTCAGCAAAAAGATTGTTGCTTTCAATATTGGTTTTATCTATTATTGCATTTAAATCCGGTGAATAATGAATATAGAACTCTGTTCTTTTACTATTTGTGACAGGAAGTGTATCAGTGGGAAAACCATTTACAGGTATTCCATTATGGTTCAATTGATCAGTAAAAAGAGTAGCAAGAGCAAATGGAGGATTTGGCAAATCACCTTTGACCACAAATGATGGTCTGTTCGCTGGTATTGTGCCTGTTATAGTACGTTGATAACTAAATGGAGCACCATGTAAAAAACTATTATCAGCATTAAGCGCAGATGCTTTCAAATAATTGTGGAAAATGATGGGATGAAAACTGGGTGCAATGGCAATGATCGTCGGTGTTGTGCCAATGCTATCGGTACGAAATGTCAAACGATAAAGATTATCATCAAGTGAAAGGCCATACGCACCTGCAGCATAATAATTTCCCATATCTTCCCAAACCCAATCAGGTGGAATAACTTCCCTATCAAATGCAGAAACATCAGCGACAACACGCCCATCAACAGCTTTTATACCAGCTTGTTTTACGGCCATCACCCATTTGTCAATAAAATTTACATCACCAAAATCCTCAGAACCAATCGTTGGATCACCTTTTCCAACAATATAAAGATTTCCATGCAAAATTCCGTTTTGATCAATACTTCCATCGAATTGCAAAGGTGTAGCAAATTTAAAATCGGGACCTAACAAATTCAATGCAGTTGCCGTTGTGATTAATTTAAAATTAGAACCCGGCATCAAGCTTTTGTCAGATCGATATTCAACAATGGTTTTATTCTTTTTCACCTCTTTCACTAGAATACCGACATCAGCATATGACAACTCTGGAGTTGAAAGAAAGACTTTCAAAGCATGTGATTTTCCGTTGATATGAATAGACGGAACAAGAAGAATAATAATACAAATCAAATATACCCAACCTTTTCGGTATCCCAGAATGAAACTCATATGTAATACGAATTAAAACAATTAATTAAATAAGATTTCTTTGTATGGTATATAACAACAAATAACTTAGGGTTTGAAATACGCCGCATTAAAGGTATTCATTCTTTTTGAAACAACAAGTCTGTTTTATAAAAATCATGCCATGATTATGAGTCATGCCATGCATAAATAATGAGATAAACAAAAGAATTAATTTTTCCCTGTAGCTTGTAAATATGCTATTCGTTCGGTTTTATAGACTGTCTGAGTGTCGATAACCTGATTTTGTGTTTATTGCAGCATTGCTTCAACTTCTATTATCATATCGGAGATATTCACTATGCTTACATAAACATTATCTTGATTGATTTTTTGGCAACTTCGAGGGATACCATTTTAAGAGAAACAAAAATTCAACAAGAAAAAACTTTTTATAAAATCATACCTGTACATGAAGTTTCAAAAATTCAACGAATACCATATTTACAACTCTAATCATAAATATTATTCACAATTAATCAGAAAACACTTCCAATTTAAAAGCAATACAACTGATTTTGTTTCAGTTTGTTTGTTACAATCATGGACTATATATTATTTCATTTTTCAATAAAAGAACTCTACCTTTGTTCATCATAATAAATTGCACATTACACATTATAATGTGCTAATATTTAATTGGATTACAACAAGCTAATCATTCAAAAAAACATTTATGAAAAGGGAATATTTTGTTGAACGTCATAATGGCATAACAAAAAAAGAGTTGCCACAAATGCTATCAGCGATTGGAGTAAATACTTTAAACGATTTGATTGAACAGACAATACCATCAGAAATCAGGCTCAAAAAATCACTTCAATTACCTCCGGCGTTAAGTGAATATGCATATAGTATTCATATCAGAGCATTAGCAGAAAAGAACAAACTTTTTTCAACGTACATAGGTATGGGATATTATAATACGATTACACCTGCTGTGATTTGGCGCAATATATTTGAGAACCCGGTTTGGTATACATCATATACACCATATCAAGCCGAAATTTCACAAGGCAGACTTGAAGCCTTGCTTAATTTTCAAACGATGGTCAGTGAACTGACTGCCCTACCTCTTACAAATGCATCATTATTAGATGAAGCTACTGCAGCAGCAGAAGCCATGACTATGTTTCATAACTCTCGCAGTAAATCCCAAATAAATATCAACACATTATTGGTTGATAAAGAATGTTGGCCACAAACTATTTCCGTATTACAAACACGTTCAATGCCACAAGGTATCACGTTGCTCATTACAGATATCTCAACGTTCGATTTTTCCATACCAGTTTTCGGTGCCATAATACAATACCCAAATGGTAATGGTGAAATTATTGACTATTCTTCTTTTGTAGAAAAAGCTCATGCACACGAATGTCGAGTCGCTGTTGCTGCAGACTTAATGGCATTGACACTCTTAACTCCTCCTGGTGAATGGGGAGCTGATGCAGCTTTTGGTTCAACACAACGTTTCGGAATACCTATGGGTTATGGCGGACCATCTGCAGCTTTCTTTGCAACACGAGACACATTTAAACGAGAAATTCCAGGACGAATCATCGGCATATCAAAAGATGTACAAGGACGATCAGTTTATCGGTTAGCTCTACAAACACGTGAACAGCATATTAAGCGTGAAAAGGCCACATCAAATATATGTACAGCACAAGCATTACTTGCCACAATGGCAGGTTTTTATGCGGCATATCATGGGCCGGAAGGGTTGAAGACAATTGCTCAAAATATTCATAATCGCACAATAACAGTAGCAAAAGTGTTGGAAACACTAGGATTCTACATTCTTAACACCAATTTTTTTGATACAATTAAAGTTAGTTGTCCTGCTTCTGTTTCAGTCAAAATTCTAAAAGAAAATGCTTTAAAACGACATATTAATCTCCGTTATTTTCCATCCGGAGAAATAGGTATCAGCATTGATGAGACAACAGACGAAGAAGCAATTTCGAAACTCATTAAACTCTTTTCGACAACAATAGGTACTTTATCATCTGTTACTTATTTTGAGAACAATGAAACGTTACTACCAAAACATTTACAACGCACATCATCTTTTTTGCAACAACCTGTTTTCAACAATTATCATTCAGAAACAGAGATAATGCGCTATATTAAAAAGCTGGAAAGACGCGATATATCATTGGCACATTCCATGATTTCGTTGGGTTCATGCACCATGAAATTGAATGCAGCTTCCGAGATGTTACCATTAAATCATCCCGGTTGGGGATCACTTCATCCATTTGTGCCAGTTGATCAAGCCAAAGGTTATCAGGAATTGCTTGCAGAGCTGAAAAGTTATTTAGCAGAAATAACAGGCCTTCCGGCTGTCACTTTCCAGCCAAATGCTGGAGCGGCAGGCGAATATACCGGGTTAATTACTATTCGCAACTATTTCAAAGCAACAGGAGAAACACAACGTAACATTGTATTGATCCCCTCTTCGGCACATGGGACTAATCCAGCCAGCGCAGTGCAAGCCGGCTTTGAAGTAGTGGTAGTAGCATGCGATGAACATGGAAATGTCGACATCGAAGATTTACGTGCAAAATCCCAACAAAACAGTGAACGGTTAGCAGCTTTGATGATCACATATCCTTCTACACATGGAGTTTTTGAAAACGCAATTCACGATATATGCAATATTATTCACCAATATGGTGGACAAGTATATATGGATGGCGCCAACATGAATGCACAAGTTGGATTAACGTCACCTGCAATTATCGGTGCTGATATTTGTCATTTGAATTTACACAAAACATTTGCTATTCCTCATGGTGGAGGTGGACCAGGTGCAGGTCCTGTATGTGCAGCTGCACACCTTTCTCATTATTTGCCTCAACATTGTGTAAACGAAGAAACAATAACAAATTCAGCCGTAGCTGCAGCTCCTTACGGGAGTGCCAGTATTTTGATTATTTCATATGGTTATATTCGGATGATGGGAGCAGCCGGATTAACTGAAGCCACTCAAATAGCCATCCTTAATGCAAATTATTTAGCAGCAAAACTTAAAGACACTTATGGAATTGTTTATACCGGAAAAACGGGGCGAGTCGGTCACGAAATGATTCTCGAATGTCGCCATTTCAAAGCTACATCAGGTATAACTGAAACAGATATTGCCAAACGATTAATGGACTTTGGGTTTCACGCACCAACCTTGTCTTTCCCTGTACATGGAACTTTAATGATTGAACCAACCGAAAGTGAATCGTTAGTTGAACTTGATCGGTTTGTAGAAGCAATGTTGACAATATATAACGAGATAAAGGAAATTGAAGTTGGTTCAGCTGATCGGAAAGATAATGTACTGCTAAATGCACCTCATTGCGAATTTGAAGTAATGTCAGATACATGGTCACACTGTTATTCACGTACTAAAGCAGCATACCCGCTCGACTGGATACGCGATAATAAATTTTGGTTGCAGGTCAGTCGGGTAGATAATGCTTATGGAGACCGTAATTTGGTTTGTACCTGTAAGTAATAAAACATTCAAAAACACATCAAAAGCATGAAAATTTAAACATTAACTGAAATGGAAAATCATTTGCATTTGCCGGAACCTGCTTTACGGAGACTACCGTGGTATTTATCGTATGCTAAATTAGCATTAGAAAAGGGAGAAACAACCATTTCGTCCACTCAAATTGCTTTTGCTATTGGAGTTGACTCTTCGGTAGTTGCAAAAGATTTATCTTACATTGATGTTACAGGTAAAACACGTGTTGGATATAGCACTTTCACTCTTATTGAAGTATTAGAAACCTTTTTGGGATTTACAAAGAATCATCAGGCGTTTTTGTTCGGTGTTGGTCGATTGGGTGGTGCTTTATTACAGGACAATGGATTACGTCAGTTTGGCCTCGAAATTATTGCGGGTTTTGATGTAAAATATGAATTGGCTGGCACCAACATCAATCATATACCTATCCATCACTTCGACAATATGTGCGAGCTGAGGAATAAAACAGGAGTGAACATCGGTATTTTAACTGTTCCTATTAATCAAGCACAAGAAGTGGCTGATGTCTTAATACAAGTACATTTCAAAGCTATTTGGAATTTTACACCTATTCGAATTAAGGTACCTGATGATATTGTAGTTCAGAATACTTCAATCTACGCTCATCTAGCAGTAATGTACAATCGGTTAACAATGTTAGAACCATAAAGGGCAGGGTAGACTTTTTTCAACAACACAAAACCATATTCATGAAAATATTTGCCATTGGATGGAACTATCTGGATCATAACAAAGAGTTGGATCACAATTATGTACATACAAAACCAACCTTTTTCATGAAGGCCGATACAGCTATTGTGAAAGATAACAAACCTTTTTTTTACCCATCTTTTTCGCAAGAAATTGACTATGAAACAGAAATTGTGGTACGTATCAACAAACTTGGAAAAAGTATTAACGAGAAATTTGCATCACGCTATTACAATGAAATAGGATTAGGCATTGACTTCACGGCACGCGATATACAACGACAGCAACGTGCTGCAGGTGGGCCATGGGAAATTTGTAAATCGTTTGATCAATCAGCTCCAATCAGCCACTTTATTTCTACATCCCAATTTATTGATATTCAGAATATTGATTTCAATTTAATAATTAATGGAAATATAGTCCAAACAGGAAATACCCGTGATATGATCTTCACTTTCAATCAGATCATTGCATATCTAAGTCAATTTTTTACTTTAAAAACTGGAGATTTAATTTTCACTGGTACTCCCGCCAATGTTGGGGAGGTGCATATTGGCGATCATTTACAGGGGTTTATTGAAAACAATTTAATGCTCGATTTTTGGGTGAAATAATTTTTTGACTACCTTTGATGATTAAATCGTAGCTCAAAGTATGTACTATCGAGTCTTCTTTTGGATATTTGTTTTTTTATTTCTTGGCTTTACTCAAGCTATCTTTGCATCAATACATACCTATGCCGAACATTCAACCTTGAAGCAGGGGAATTGGACGAAAATAAGCGTTTCTTCAACAGGATTTTACAAGTTAACCTTTGATGATCTAAACAAAATGGGAATATCAGATCCTCAAAACGTACGTGTTTGTGGGTATGGTGGAGCTCAATTACCTGAAGATTTCTCAAAACCATTTATCGACGATCTTCCAGAAAATGCAATCTATATAGGTAACAACTATATCGTGTTTTATGCTCAAGGACCGCTAAATTGGCAATACAACCTCAGTCAAAAAAGATTCGTGCATACAACCAATTGCTATTCCAACAACGGCTATTATTTTATCACGCAAGGAAGTACTCCCGCAAAAAGAATTACTACAGATGCAGTCGACACAACCATTTCCACTGTAATTGCCGATTACTTTTTGGACAGAGGCTTACATGAATTAGACCTTATCAATTTAGCCAATTCCGGAAGAGAATTTTATGGCGAGACCTTTAGTTATACTACTTCTTATTCGTTTCCATTTACATTTGCAAATACAGATACACGCCGAAATAGCTTTATAAGTACATATGTCGTTGCGAATGCAGCGAATAACAGCAGTTTTACAGCCACTATCAATTCAAAATTTGTTGGTACCATTTCAGTACCAGCAATTAGTAGTCAATACGATTATGCAGAAGAAGGAAGCGGCTCATTTTCTTTTATTCCTTCAACAAATAACTTGAACGTAGAATTGACCTACAATAAACCCACATCCGTTGCAACAGGATATTTGAATTGGATTGAGATGAACGTCTATAGGAGACTCACTATGACTAATAACCTTATGTTTTTCCGAAATCCTGATTTTCTGAATACTATACAAGTTCCCCGATTCACAGTCAGCAATGCCGGCAAAAATGTGGTAATATGGAATATTAGTGATCCTCAAAACATTAAAGAAATTCCTGCTTTACGCCAAGACTCCACGCTCAGTTTCGTTTCATCAGTATCAAATCAATCAATTCAAGAATTCGTGGCTATTGATACCACGCAAATGGCAAGTTTAAGTTCTCCTGAAATAGTAGAAACAAATGTTCCTAATCAAGATTTACATGCGCTGGCGGCTCAGGATATGATCATAATTTCTCCGGATGCATTTGTAAATGAAGCTGAACAATTAGCCCAGGTACACCGTGATCATGATCAAATGAAAGTAATGGTAATTACTCCCGAACAGGTCTATAACGAGTTTTCATCCGGAACACCCGATGTAACGGCATATCGTAAAATTATGAAAATGTTTTATGACCGCTACGGAGTAAATACTGCAACTTCTCCAAAATATTTATTGCTCTTTGGACGAAGTTGTTTCGATAACAGAGGCATCATACCTACTACAGATCCAATCAGACAATTACTCGATTTTGAATCCTATAATTCAATTAGTCAAACATCTTCGTATGTTTCCGACGATTATCTTGGATTCCTTGATGATAACTCAGGCGTAAATCTCAACTCTGATCAATTACGTATTGGAGTTGGACGATTTCCTATTTACACAGTAGCACAAGCACAAGCTGCTGTGAATAAAGCCATTCAATACATAAACAACACAAAGACAGGTTATTGGAAAAATCAATTATGTTTTGTTGCCGACTATGGCAATGACAATTTATTCACGGCACAAGCCGATAGCATTGCTTCTTACACTGCTAAAATTAATCCTTATGAACATATAAATAAAATCTATCTTGATGCATTTCAGGAAGTAACATCTGCTACTGGTGTAACCTATCCTACAGCAAAAGATAAATTATTGAATTTAATACAATCAGGATTGTTGATGCTTAACTATACCGGACACGGAGGAACATCCGGATGGTCGAATGCTCAAGTCTTAACTACCAATGACATTCTATCTATGTATAATCAAAACTTAGCTTTGTGGGTAACAGCAACTTGTGATTTTACACGTTGTGATTATACAGCATTAACAGCTGGTGAGGATGTTTTTCTCAATCCTAACGGAGGTGGAATTGCATTATTCACTACTACACGTACAGTATTTGCAGATGGTAATTATGCAATCAATAAAAATTTTGCCAATAACGTCTTCTTTCAGGATGCATCAGGAAATTCATTACGTTTAGGAGATATGATGCTTCGCACTAAAAACGCCATGCCAGGTGATGATAACAAAATGAGTTTCATTTTAATAGGAGATCCGGCATTGAAATTAGCTTTTCCTGCACCTAACTATACAGTTATGGTCGACAGCATTAATCATCATTCTGTTACAACAGTAGATACTCTCAATGCTTTGTCAACCTTAACTATCAATGGTCATGTGAATAAACCGAACACACAAAATACAGTTTGTACTGATTTTAATGGGATTGTGCAAGCCGTCGTATTTGATAAAACACAAAAAATGAACACTTTAGGTAACGAAGATTCTACTCCTTTTGTTTATTACGATCGGCCAAATACACTCTTCTCAGGTAAAGCCACGATTAAAAATGGCCTTTTTTCGGTTCAATCTATTATTCCTAAAGATATCGACTATAACTTTGGTACCGGATGTATGAATTTTTATGCCGTAGATTCAATTGGCCCAGAAGAAGGGCAAGGTAATTTTACGAATTTCGTTGTAGGCGGCACAAATAACCAAATTGCCTGGGAAACAAATGGGCCCGCAATTAATATGTACCTCAACACTCCACAGTTTAGAAATGGAGACAAAGTAAATGAAACTCCGCTTTTCATTGCCAATGTTATTGACAGTACAGGCATCAACACTATTGGTAGTGGCATTGGGCATGATATCACGTTAATGTTGGATCAAGATCCCAATAACTATTACATTTTAGACGACTATTTCGAGCCAAATATTGGAGATTATCGCAGTGGAACAGTTCAGTACAAACTTCCAACCCTTACCAATGGTAACCATACGCTTACTTTCAAAATTTGGGACGTATTGAACAACTCCAGCGACTCGACTATCAATTTTGAAGTGCAAAAAGGGCTTAGTCCTGATATTTATCGTATCTACAATTATCCAAATCCTGTTGTAGGTGAAAGCACCAATTTTGTATTACAACATGATCGTCCCGACAATATTCTCGCTATCAAAATATCTGTCTATGACCTTACGGGCTGCCTTTTGGATGTTATTCGGCAATCAACCATTGCCAGCTCCTCAACTACAGTAATTCCATGGAATGTTACAGATGCCAATGGAGTGCGACTAAAACCTGGAATCTATCTTTACAAATTTGATATATCGACTGAAAACAGTCTTGTAAGTTCAAAAACACAAAAAGTGATGATCAGTAAATAATAAATACCGCCTTTATCCGTTAATACTAAGAGAAATTATCTTTAACAAAAACCAAATACAAAAGCAATCCATTTAGACTAACTAACCTAACTCATTCATAAATAGCTCCCAAATGAAAAAAAAAGCATGTACATTATTGTTTGTTTTCTTTACAACGTCCATTTTATGGGCTCAAAGCACAGTCGATAATTCATTAAATCCACTGATTTCAGGCGTTCCATCACTATCGATTGCACCAGATGCACGTGGCGGAGGTATGGGTGATGTTGGCGCAGCCACAACACCGGATGTAAATTCTCAATATTGGAATCCGGCAAAATACGCATTTATGGAAAGTGGAGCCGGGTTGTCCTTATCGTATACCCCCTGGTTAAGTAAATTAGTAAGCGACATGAGTATATCTTATTTAGCCGGTTATTACAAAATAGGAGACAGACAAGCTATCAGTGGTTCATTACGCTATTTCTCATTGGGATCGGTCGATCTGACAGGTGCAGATGGGACCACAACTGGTAGTATCACTCCCGCAGAATATTCCATCGATGCAGCCTATTCTCGACAACTCTCCGATAAATGGTCAGCCGCAGTAGCTCTTCGTTTCATTGATTCAGATTTAAGCGGAGGCCAGATTTCAGATATGTACGCTGGGTTAGCAGTTGCTGCCGATGTAGCCACTTATTACCATACTACAATACAAGCTTCAACAGGTGATAGTCAATTTGGATTTGGTGCTGATATTTCAAACATTGGATCTAAAATATCATATGATAAAGGAAATACAAGCCTTTTCCTACCAACAAATTTGAGGTTAGGAGTTTCTTACCAATATCCATTGGATGATTATAATTCCATTTCCATCAATGCCGATATCAATAAATTATTGGTGGAACCACAAGACTCCATGACGATGCAACAATATTCACAAATATCTACCATTTCAAGCGTTTTCAAATCGTTCAGCGATCCTGATTTTATAAAGCGTATTCAAACATCAGTTGGTGCTGAATATGTCTATAATAAAGAGTTTTTTGTTCGTGGTGGTTATCACTATGAATCTCAGCTTATCAGCAACCGAAAATATTTTACATTAGGCGCAGGTTTTATGCTCAATGTATTTCAATTAGATGTTTCCTATCTGATTGCAACTTCGCAAAGTAATCCCTTAGATCAAACGTTGCGATTTTCACTCGCTTTTAATATGGAAGGACTGAATAAACTCATGAAATAATATTCCATTAAAAGATTTTCCTATGAAAATTCGTGTGGGGATGGGCTATGATGTCCATCGTTTTGCTGTTGGGCGAGAATTATGGTTAGGAGGTATTCGTATTGCTCATCCAATCGGATTACTAGGTCATTCTGATGCTGATGTATTGATTCACGCAATTTGTGATGCCTTACTCGGCGCTGCCAATGCCCGCGATATAGGATTCCATTTCCCTGACAATGACAAACACTTTGAAGGAATCGACAGCAAAGTATTGCTTTCAGAGACCATGAAAATCATACGGCATCAAAAATTTGAAATAAGCAATATCGATTGTATAATTTGTGCTGAGCACCCAAAATTGCAACCCCATATTCCTATCATGAAAAAGCAGTTAGCGCTTATCATGGATATACCGGAAGATGATATCTCCATTAAAGCGACTACAACTGAAAAATTAGGTTTTGTTGGCAGAGAAGAGGGTATTGCTGCTTATGCAGTGATATTACTTATTCGCTCCGCAGGGTAAAAAAATACTCCGTTTTATTTTGTGCCAATAAAAAATTTAGAACCATCATTTATAAGGAGTCTGAATGCCATAAATGGTCAATTATAGGGATTGATCGGTTATATTGGATGTCGTAACTTTGCAAAAGTTTTAAGACAACAATATTAATGTTTGTATGTATGCGCATTCTGTTTCGTCCATTTATTCCTTCATTTTTCTTTTTATTTATTTGCGTGCATCCACTTTCTTCTCAAACTTCTAACCATTTTGCTTATCAATTTTTATATACAGGCGACCTTTTGTATAATGCACTTGGTGGTATAAAATCAGGTGTCAACTATTTAGGGATAGCAAATATCAATATTGCTTTTGATACACAAAAAGCGAAAATGTGGCAAGGCGGAACCTTTTTTGTCAATCTTGCAAACATGCATGGCAGCGAACCTTCAAAAAATTTAATCGGAGATTTTCAGGGAATTACCAATATTGAAGCAGGCAATCATACTATGTTGTATGAGCTTTGGTATTATCAAAAAATCTCAACTTATTCTATTACTGTAGGATTACAAGATATGAATGTAGCTTTTATGTCAAATGATATTGCCGGTTCATTCATCAGCAGTTCTTTTGCTTTACATCCAACTCTTTCACACAACATTCCTGCCCCCATTTATCCTCTCACCACTTTAGGTGTGATGTTAAATTGGAACGTCACATCATCCGTGGATTGGCAAATCGCTCTTTATGATGGAACACCTGAAAGTTTTACACAAAATTCTTATAACCTTAAATGGTCTCTCAATAAAAAGAATGGATGGTTATTCATCAGCGAACTTGAAAAAACAGAGAATTTGCTGCAAGACTTGTCAGGAAGTTATAAAGTTGGTTTTTATTTTCGCCAATCGGAAACGCCCGAACTATCAGTTCAGAATGATTATTGAATATATTCCGTTGTAAATCAACAATTAATAAAAATAAAAGCATTATGTATTTCATTCTTTTCTCAAATTGGCATTGCCCCAATGGCATTAAATATAAATCCTTATTTTCTGAGTGTTGGTTTAATCGGTCAAGGTTTAATACACAACCGACCAAATGATGAAATAAGTATTGGATTAGCCAATGCGGTATTATGTTATCCCAACGTAAAAAATGAAACCGCATTGGAAACTTATTATGTAGTCCATCTGAATAAAATATTTTATATTAAACCCGACATTCAATACATTATACATCCTGCAGGTCAAAACAGACCATTGACCAACGATTTAGCGGCAATCGTTCGTTTTGGCATTCATTTATAGAACCTATAACATTAAATTTTATAACTTTGCTAATTATGACAAACGACATAAAAACAACCCCTTTATCGGAACTGAGAACTGGAGAAGAAGGTATTATCACGAAAGTGCTCGGACATGGAGCATTTCGGAAACGTATCACCGAAATGGGTTTTGTTAAAGGGAAAAAGGTGATTGTCATAAAAAACGCACCTTTGCAAGATCCTGTTGAATATGAGATCTTGGGGTACAAAGTCTCATTACGACGTAGCGAAGCTTCATTGGTACAAATAGTAGCTGTTGGAGATATTGGCAAACTAACCGAAACATCGTATGCAGGAACAATTGATGAAGAACGGTTAAAAATTTCAGCTCATGAAAAAAGTCTGAACATTAATGTAGCCTTAGTAGGCAACCCGAATAGCGGAAAAACAACGTTGTTCAATCATGCTTCCGGATTACACGAACATGTAGGAAATTATGGCGGTGTAACAGTCGATGCTAAAGAAGCTTTTATGGAACATCACGGGTACACCTTTCGCATGGTTGATTTACCAGGAACTTACTCCATTACTGAGTATTCTCCCGAGGAACTCTATGTCCGTAACCATATTACCGAAACAATGCCCGATATTGTCGTCAATGTTGTGGATGCATCGAATCTCGAACGCAACCTATTCTTGACTACACAGTTGATTGACATGAATATCAAAATAGTCATTGCATTGAATATGTACGACGAACTTGAGAAAAAAAGCATTCAGTTCGACTATGAATCTTTGGGAAACATGTTGGGGATTCCTATCATTCCCACCATTGCCTCAAAAGGTAAAGGTATTGATGAACTTTTAGACAAACTGATTGATGTTTATGAAGATCGCGATCCCAATGTGAGACATGTACATATTAATTACGGAGCTGATATTGAGGAAGCAATTAAACCAATACAAGATGAAATATGGAAAAATCCCTCGATTACCGATAAACTTTCCTCCCGCTATCTTGCCATCAAATTGCTTGAAATAGATGGCACTACGATGAATCAACTTGCTTCCTGCAAAAATTTTAAACAGATAAAGACTATTACAGAACAAGCTATTAAACGGTTAGAAAAAGGCTATAGTGAAAGTTCTGAAACAATTATTACCGATGCCAAATACGGTTTTATTGATGGTGCTCTTAAAGAAACTTATCATGAACTTGTCAAAGACAAGCAACAAAACAAACGTGAGTTAGACGATCTTTTGACTCATCGGATTTGGGGTTTCCCAATTTTTATCTTTTTCATGTGGTTTATGTTTCAAGCCACTTTTTCGATCGGTAATTATCCCATGATATGGATTGGTGATGGTGTCGAGTGGATCAGCACCTCCTTACAAAACATCCTTTCTGAAGGCCCATTACGTGATCTATTAGTCAATGGCATCGTTGCGGGCATTGGCAGCGTTATTGTATTTCTCCCTAATATTCTGATTCTCTTCTTTTTTATTTCTATTATGGAAGACACCGGATATATGGCACGTGCCTCTTTTATCATGGATAAATTGATGCACAAAATCGGATTACATGGGAAGTCATTCATTCCGCTTTTGATGGGATTTGGTTGCAATGTTCCTGCCATTATGTCCACGCGTACATTGGAAAATCGTAAAGATCGTATTCTCACCATGATGATCATTCCATTCATGTCATGCAGCGCTCGGTTGCCGGTATACGTATTGCTTATCTCTGCTTTCTTTGCAGCCTATCGCGGATTAGTTTTGTTTGGAATCTATATGATTGGCATTCTTTTGGCTATTCTGGTTGCTTTAGTGATGAAAAAGGTCATTTTCAAAAAACAAGAAGTCCCATTTGTTATGGAACTTCCTCCCTATCGAATGCCAACCATCAAAAACACAACCGTACATATGTGGTTTAAGACAAAGCAATATTTGCACAAAATGGGTAGTGTCATTTTAGTAGCATCTATTTTACTTTGGGCACTGGGCTATTTTCCCAGACATGGAAACCATGATGCTCTCTACTCTCAACAAATAACTAAAATCACTACCAGCCCACATCTCTCTTTAGCAGAAAGAAATGATGAAATCGCTAAAATTTCACTATCCAAAGAAGCTGATAAACAAGAGAACTCTTACATCGGTCGATTGGGACATGCTATTCAGCCCATCATGGCTCCTTTGGGTTTTGATTGGAAAATGAGCGTCAGTATTCTATCCGGTTTTGCCGCTAAAGAAGTTGTTGTCAGTTCAATGGGAATTCTTTACCATACCGGATCACACGTAGATGAACATTCAAATACTTTAAAGAATCAACTGATCAATGACAAACATCAAAGCGGTCCACTTATTGGGAAACCTGTTTTTACACCATTAGTTGCATTGGCATTTATGCTCTTTATTTTGATCTATTTTCCATGTATAGCTACCATTGCGGCCATCAATCGAGAAGCTGGATGGCGTTGGGCGGTGTTTGCCATGATTTTTACCACATCGCTTGCATGGATTGTAGCTTTTCTTACATATCAGATTGGAAGTCTATTTACTTAATTGCAATTGTCATGATACAAATAATTATTGTCTTATTTTTTATTGCAGCTGCTCTTTTCTATGTAATATGGAAGATTATCAAACGAATTAGACCCCAAAAAAGAGGTTCTCTGTGCGATGGTTGTGACGGATGTAATTTGAAGAGTGAATGGATGAAGAACCAAATAACTTGTTCGCATAAATAAACTCAAAAATGAGCATAAATAAATATGGAAGTTTATTTTTATTCTAAAAATAGGAAAGGGGCAATCTATGCTTATCTTTGTAACGCTTTTTACCCCGTTAATTATCTATACTGGAAGAACATTTACATGGATTCATATTTATCTTCATTTAATTAAATAACTATGAATTAACCACAAAATATTCTTTTTCTACATGAGTTTCTTTTCAAAAAAACACCCGGTTTTTTACGAACGCATATTGGCAATATTACTATTGTCACTTATGTTTGGTGCCATTTTGATTAAACCTATACATCTTTTCTGGGTGCATCACGACATCATTGTGATGCACGACGAAGAAACAAAAATTTCCTTTCCGGTTGAACAAGATTGTTCTATCTGCGATTTTGATTTTTTTCTCTATACCCCACAAACAGTACACCTGCTTCCAGAAGCAGCTCTTCTTCCTCATCAACCTGAATCTGCTATTGAAATACGCAAAGCATTTGATAGCTTATCAGCTTCTGTTTCACTGCGAGCACCTCCAGCTTGGCTTCACACCATTTAGCCTTAAACCGGACAATCTGTTGACTCAAGATCGTCTATTTACTTGATTAGTTATACTTGGTTCAATCATATTGAATTCAGATAAGATCAAGAACGATACAATACTTGTGTATAATTCAATTTGGCAAGTATGTATACATAATTTCCGGTTACAAGCTTTAAGTAAGACATTTTTCTGCAAAAGACAGAGTACAACAATGTCATTTGTTTCATTTAATTCTTTCAACTATGATGATAAAAAAAATAGCATGTTTCCTATTGGTAGCATGTACCTTTCATCCGCTCTTTGCCGATAATGCTGCGAGTGGAGGAAAAACCTTTTTGCAGGGCACTATTACAGACAAAACATCTGGCATACCACTAATTGGAGTCAATGTTTATTTCCCTGGGTTAAAAACAGGTGGTATCACCGATGTCAATGGAAAGTATCAGATTAACAACCTTCCCAAAACTACAACAATAATTGAAGTGAGTTACATTGGTTATCAACTCATTGCAAAGAATATTGATTTAAGCGTAACACATATAGCCAACTTTGCGATGAATGTATCTTCATCGGAAATGAACGAGGTGGTCGTTACAGGGGTAAGCAAAGCTACTGAGATAAGAAAAGATCCTGTTCCTCTGATTGCAGTTGGAAAGGCCTATATTAATGAGCATTCCACCTCCGGTAACGTGGTTGATGAAATAGCCAATTTACCAGGCGTAAGCGCTGTTACAACAGGTCCCAACATTTCAAAACCATATATTCATGGATTAGGCTATAACAGTGTGATCACTCTTGAAGATGGCATCCGGCAGGAAGGTCAACAATGGGGTGATGAACATGGTATTGAAGTAGATCAAAACTCGATTGACCGAATTGAAATTATTAAAGGGCCTGCAAGTTTAACATATGGCTCAGATGCCCTTGGCGGTGTAATTAATCTGATCACGTCACCTTCTGTACCTGATGGTAAAATATTGGGATCTTTAACCGGAGTATATGGCACAAACAATGGGTTAATCAATGGTTCTTTCAAATTACAGGGTAACAACAATGGCCTTGTTTGGGGAACAATTTTATCTGATAAAGAAGCAAAAGATTATCAGAACCAACATGATGGCAGAGTCTATGCCACGGGCTTCAAAGAAAAAGATGCAAGAGCAATGATCGGTATCAATAAATCATGGGGATACTCCTACCTAAATGCATCCTTGTTTGATGATTTGCAGGATATCCCTGACGGTAGTCGTGATTCGCTATCACGTCAATTTACCTATCAGATCACCGATGCGGATACATACCGGCCTATTGTTCCTGAATCAGTTCTAAACTCATATGCAATCCCGGTTTTACATCAACATGTACAGTTTTACCGCGTATATGATAACAGTAATTTTAATGTTGGCAATGGTAATCTGATCGTTAATCTGGGTTATCAGTACGATCATCGTAGAGAGTATACACATCCTGAAGCTCCTGATATTCCAGGGTTGAATTTACAATTAACTACCTACACGTATGATTTTAAATATGAATTTAATATAGCGAACGGATATGAAACTACCTTTGGGGTGAATGGTATGTACCAGAATAATACACTGGGTTATAGTACTGATTTTCCAATTCCCGCATATCGCCAGTTTGATATTGGAGCTTTCTTCGTTACCAAAAAGAGTTTCGGCAAGTTAGACCTTTCTTTTGGTGCAAGAGAAGATAAACGTATTTTTAACGGTTCGTCACTCTTTATTGATACGACGAAAACCTATCTTCCTGTTATTTATACAGGGTCAAATCCAACAGGAACACCAAACATTGTACAACAGTTTAGTCCATTACACAAAACTTTTTCAGGCGCTTCCGGTAGTTTCGGTGCTACTTATAACTTCTCGAATGCATTTTTGGTAAAAGGAAATATAGCACGCGGTTTCAGGGCACCGAGCATTGCTGAATTATCTGCCAACGGCGCTGATCCCGGGTCACAAATCTATCACGTAGGCAACACTAATTTTAAGCCTGAATTCAGCGTTCAGGAAGATCTTGGTGTTTCTCTTACACTACCTTATCTTTCAGTCGACCTTGATCTGTATGATAACAATATTGATAACTATATTTACCAAGAACAGATACTGGATGCAAACGGCAATCCCGAACGGGTAAATCCGGATGGATCGCTCAATTCAAACGGTCAATATAGCCGGTTTACTTATGTACAAAACAAGGCTCGTATCAATGGAGGTGAAGTATCTATAGATATTTTTCCTGTATCATGGCTGCATTTTCAAAATGCTTTGACATTAACGTTTGGAACAAACCTTGGTAATAGTGGTCATGAACCGGACAGCTTAAAATATTTACCTTTCATTCCCCCACTGCATACTCATTCAGAGCTACGTGCAATATCAATGAAAGGAATAAGTAGTTTCAGAAATTTATATGCCTTTGCTGGGTTTGATCACTACAATCCGCAAAATAAATATTTTGCAGCTTATAGCACTGAAACATATACAGCAGGCTATAACCTTTTAAGTGCAGGTTTTGGAGGTAATATAGTGAATAAAGCAGGTAAGCCTTTAATGGAATTATTTATTGAGGGAACTAACCTTGCCAATATTAATTATCAATCCAACATGAGCAGACTCAAATATTTCGACAACCCAGTTGTTCAGGCTGGTATACAGCCCGGCATATTTAATATGGGACGAAATGTCAGTTTGAAGCTGGTGGTGCCATTTGATCTATCGTCGCACAAAAAACAAACAATAGGTTTATAATTTATGAAGGCCATGCAAAAAAGCATGGCCTTTCCTTATGCATTAAACTTACTATTGATTAGGATTATATGTATTCTTACCTAAATTTTATAGCCGTACAAATAATAAGATCTTCTTCAAAACATTTATTTGCTGTTGAATCACAAATGTAGAAGAGATTATTACTTTCAGAGATAAACTCATAGCATGTTATCAGAAAAACTTTCCATCTGCAATCCAAATCAGGAAAAAATTCTATTTCAGCAAATGTTCATTTGCAAAAGAGCTATTTGAAAAGAAAAATCGAAAGCATCATCATTACAAATGATTCAACAATATAATTTCGAAACACTTTGCAATGAGAAAAAAAGTCGCTAATTTTGCAACACTTTGAATAAGTGATTATCGAACATTCTGTTCTGATTTTCATCGATCCTTTAACACCCTAACAACATTGCCCATGGACACTCTTGATGACATCAAGGAACAACAAACTGAAACAGCTGTATCTGACAATCAATCAGATATATCAGCGAATAATCACACATCTGAACAACCAGTTGAAAAAATAGATGTCAATAAAGAAAATGACTCCTTCCATGAATATGCGTCATTAACAAAAGCAGAATTGGTTGCGAGGCTTCAAGAAATAATGAAAAATTCAATTGAAAAAATTGATAAGGATGCTGTAGAAGCCATTAAACAACAATATTATCGTAAACATAAACTGGAGATAGATCAACACAAAAAGGAATTTATCGAAAATGGTGGAACTGAAGAAGATTATTCCATATTGCCTGATGAAGAGGAAATCAACTTCAAGGCACTACTTCAGACATATAAAGAACAAAAATCTGCTTTAATAGAATCAATTGAGAAAGTAAAAGAGGAAAACCTCAAAAAGAAACTATCATTATTAGATCAATTAAAAGCTATTGCAGAATCGGGAGATGTTGGTGAATCATTAGCAATTTTCAGAAAACTACAGCAAGAGTGGAAAAGCATTGGAACAGTTCCACAAGCAAGAGTCAACGAACTTTGGAAAATGTATAATGTATACATGGAACGCTTCTATGATTTGATTAAAATCAATAATGAACTACGTGACTATGATTTCAAAAAGAATCTCGAACAAAAAACTATATTATGCGAAACAGCTGAAAAGTTAGCTAATGAAACAGACGTAGTGATTGCCTCTCGTATGCTACAAGAATTACATGAAGAGTGGCGAGAAATTGGGCCTGTTGCTCGTGAAATCAGAGATGAGATTTGGGATCGATTTAAAACAGCCTCTGCAATTGTAAATAAGAAACATCAGGACTTTTTTGCTGCATTAAAAACACAAGAAGAATTCAATTTAACAGCTAAAAATACTTTATGTGAAATTGTTGAATCAATTGATTTTTCAAAGTTGAATAATTTTAGAGATTGGGATGCTAAAACGAATGAAATAATTGAATATCAACATCAATGGAAAAGCATTGGATTTGCTCCACGTAAGGAAAATATCAAAGTTTACGAACGATTTCGCTCAGCATGTGATCACTTTTTTCAATTGAAAAGTGAATTTATGAAAGCATCTAAAGCAGAATTAGAAGCAAATTTTGAAAAGAAAAAAATTCTTTGCGAAAAAGCCGAATCCTTACAAAATGATACCAATTGGAAAGCTACCACCGAAATATTGATTGAAATTCAAAAAGAATGGAAAACTATTGGGCCGGTTGCAAAGAAATATTCTGATATTCTCTGGAAAAGATTTGTCACTGCATGTGATCATTTCTTTGAGGAAAAAGCAAAAACTTTTTCCTCAAAGAAAATTGATGAAATTGCTAATTTAAACCTCAAACAAGAGCTGATCGACAAAATTAATTCTTTTACCAAAACAGAAGATTTACAAGACTCATTTAATCATTTTAGAGAATTGCTTTCGCAGTGGAACACTATTGGTCATGTTCCTTTTAGAGAAAAAGACAGAATTTTCAAAGCATTCAAAGAAGCTGTAAATAAGCAAATGGATGCAATGAACATAGATGCAGTCAATCGAAAACTAATTTCTTTCAAAGACACTGTAGAAAAAATGGTTGAAGGTGATCATTCAAATCAGCTTTTTCGTGAACGTGAAAAGCTATTACGAACATACGATACTTTAAAATCAGAGATTGCTACTTATGAAAATAACATGGGTTTTATATCTGCTAAAACGAAAAAATCAGACAGTATTGTTCAAGAACTTGAACGAAAAATTAAGCAACTAAAAGAAGATCGTTACTTAATTGAAAAGAAAATCAAATTAATAGACGAAAGTCTATAAAATATAGGATGAAATGATATACACTTTTCTAATTCATTTTCAATAATTAAAACAAAAAAAGTTGATTCAGTAATATATCATACGTTATTAGACATCGTACTCAAAGAGCATCTCTGCAATTCATGTCCTATTTCATACATTAATTTATTCATCAAATGGACTTTAAAGACAACAAATGGCAACATCCTGATAAAGAATCGGGTGAAGGAGCCAGCCGTGACGGTAATGCAAATAAATCAAATCGAGTACGTCCTCGTTTTACGACTGGTGCTTCAGGAAAGAATTTTTCTTCCAGTAATGTAAACAAACCTCGTTTCAATCAAGAACGAGATAATTCTCAATCACAAAGACCATATTCCCGTGAAGATGGGAACAGAAACAATACAACACAACGAAATTATAATTCCAACGATAATAACAACTCGTCCCGCTCTTATAAACCAGCGCCAAGCGATGGGCAACGGTCATATAATCGGGAAGGAACTAGAGATTATACCCCACATCCATATCGTGGAACAAATGACGCATCAAATTCCAATCGTAACTATTCATCACAAGACTCGAATCAACGGAGATTTGATAGTAAAAATAATTCTTCATTTAACAGAGGAAATGATTCTAGGGATCGACGTGATTCTTCATCACGACCTTATTCACCAAATAACAGCAATCGACAATATCCTCCACGCCAACAACAAGAATACAGACCGTTACCCACACCACGTAGTTATGCACCACTTTCGAACGCGAATGAACCACTCAGACTGAATAAATATTTAGCCAATGCAGGAATATGTTCAAGACGCGAAGCAGACGAATATATCAAAGCTGGAGTAGTTACCGTAAATGGTCAAGTTATTAGTGAATTAGGAACAAAGATTTTACCTACAGACAAAGTGGTTTTCCATGATCAAACGGTTCAATCTGAAAAGAAAGTGTACATCCTACTTAATAAGCCAAAAGACTTTGTCACCACAGTAGATGATCCCAAAGAGAGAAAAACTGTTTTAGATCTTGTCCGAAATGCATGCAATGAAAGAATTTATCCTGTTGGTAGATTAGATAGAAGCACAACCGGAGTTTTACTATTGACAAATGATGGTGACCTTGCGTCCAAATTGACACATCCAAAATATAACAAGAAGAAAATTTATCATGCTTATTTAGATAAAGCTCTCACTAAAGCTGATATGGAACAAATTGTCAGTGGAATTGAATTGGAAGATGGTGAAATACATGCAGATGAAGTTCATTTTGTTGATGAGGAAGATCGTAAACAAGTTGGAATTGAAATTCATTCAGGACGTAACCGCATTGTTCGACGCATATTCGATCATTTAGGCTATCGTGTCAAACGCTTGGATCGTGTTTTCTTTGCCGGGTTAACTAAGAAAGGCCTACCACGAGGGACATGGCGTTATCTCACACAGCAAGAAGTTAATATGTTAAAGATGGGTGCTTTTGAGTAGTGCTCAAAAGCAATTTGAGCAAAATTGTTTTATGTATGATGTCATAAGCCATTTCCAATAATACGTCTAAGCATAAAAAAGCTGCCTATTTTAACCAGGCAGCTTTTTGTTAAATACAAAAAAATCAAGTATCAGCAAATTATAGAAATTACTTTCAGATTATCATCATCCAAATAATATAACCTGCTCATTCAAAATTCATGAGTTTTCAAACCTACCCTTCTGCCCTACTTGAAGCTGCTGTGAATGAATTTGCAAAATTACCAGGTATCGGAAGAAAAACGGCTTTACGATTAGCTCTTTATCTTGTACGTCAATCGACTTCAGATGTAGAAAAATTTGGCAACACTCTTTTACGGCTAAAACACGAAATACATTACTGCAAAGAGTGCCATAATATTTCTGATACTGATTTATGTTCAATTTGTGCCAATCAAAATCGCGACAGAGTGATCATTTGCGTTGTGGAAAACATTAAAGATGTTATGTCCATTGAAAACACACAGCAATACAAAGGATTATATCATGTATTAGGGGGAATTATTTCTCCTATGGAAGGAATTGGCCCCAATGATCTCGAAATTGAAAGTTTAATTGAGAGAGTCTCGGAAGGAGGTATTCAAGAAATATTTTTAGCGTTAAGCCCTACAATGGAAGGAGATACTACCGCATATTACATTTATCGGAAACTTGCACAGTATCCAATCACTATTACTACTATTGCTCGAGGTATAGCTATTGGAAATGAATTAGAATATGCAGACGAAATTACTTTAGGCCGGTCAATTGTAAATAGAACTGTTTTCACATATTAATTATGAACCATTCCTTGATTCAGAGTTTCGATATAACCTAAAATGTCATCTCTTCCCCTTTCTATCTTTGAAGAAGTTTGAAACGTAACAGGAAGGGTTTCCCAAGATTGTAACAAAGTTTCTTCATATTTTTTTCTGTTTTCTAAAAATTTTGTCGTCGAAAGTTTATCCATTTTGGTAAACACGATGGAGAAAGGTACACCCTGAATACCTAGCCATTCCATAAATTGAAGATCAATTAGTTGAGGCTGAAGACGAGAATCGATTAATACAAAAAGATTAACTAAAGAACTACGAAGAAGAATATACGAGTTAATCATCTTTTGTAAGCGTTCTCGAGAAGCTTTACCTGTTTTGGCAAATCCATACCCTGGAAGATCAACTAGAAACCACGCATTATTAATCAAAAAATGGTTAATCAGCATCGTTTTCCCGGGTTTACTAGAAATCAATGCTAATTTATTATTTTTAGTCAACATATTGATTAAAGAAGATTTACCAACATTTGAGCGACCAATAAAAGCATACTCAGGTAAATCAGTTTTCGGGCAAAATTGAACATCTGTATTGCTTATAACAAAGTCAGCTGAGTTTATGATCATGACACGAATAAATTATGCTAAATAAGATATTAATTTGATGGAGAAGAATAAAATTGATCAGAAAATTTCCCTTCAATTCCTTTATAAAAAGCTTGAATCTGAGGTATATCTTTGGCATAATCTCCAGTAGGATAAAACACACTAGCAAACCCTATACTCTTTGTTTTATAATCGATAAATGTTATCACAATGGGAACTTCTGCTTTATTAGCAATAAAATAAAAGCCTTTCTTCCATTCTTTAGTAAATTGGCGAGTACCTTCTGGGGCTATAGCCAAGCGAAATATTGAACTTTGTTTAAACAAAAAAATCATTGTATCCGTTAAGGATGTTTTTCGTTTTCTATCCACTGGTATTCCACCTAAACTTTTCATTAACAGACCCATAGGAAAATAAAACCATTCTCGTTTCATTAAAAAATGTGCATGCAACTCTAAAGCGTATCCAAATAATAACCCCCAAAGAAAATCCCAATTACTTGTGTGAGGGGCCATGCAAATAACACATTTATCAGGTATTTGTATATCGTGAACTATCTTCCAACCGTTTTTACCTAAAAAGAATCGACTAAACTTTTTCATTTCATTGATTTAATGAATGTGCAAAGTTAGTGAATTTACTATGAACAACCTAATGTTCTTAGCAGGATTCACTAATTGAAAGACCTTCAAAAACGGACAGAATTAACTACCTTTGTCGTTATTACTATTCCTATTCAATTATGAAAAGAATTTGGCGATTTATTGCTGCGACCATACTGATTGGAGTATTATTAAGTATTTTTTCTGCCTTTGTATATCGATTTGTACCTGTGTATATCACACCATTAATGATATTAAGATCAGCAGAAAAAATAATACATGGACAAAACCCAATCATGGATAAACAATGGGTAGCGCTTGATAAAATTTCTCCAAATATGATTCAAGCAGTTGTCGCATCTGAAGATAATCTTTTCATGGAAAATAATGGCTTTGATGAAAAAGCGATTGAAGCAGCATTTGCTCATAACGAACGCAGCAAACATATCCGAGGAGGAAGTACTATTTCGCAACAAACAGCTAAAAACGTATTTCTTTTGCCTAACCGCTCATATGTTCGTAAAGCTTTTGAAGCTTACTTTACATTACTTATCGAAACAGTTTGGGGAAAAGAGCGTATAATTGAAGTCTATTTAAACGTTATTGAAACAGGCGACGGGATTTATGGTGTTGAAGCTGCGGCTAAACATTATTTTCATTGTCATGCATCACAACTATCAAGATCTCAAGCTGTTTTAATTGCTGTTTCACTGCCAAATCCTCGAAAAATGAATCCAGCACATCCTTCTACCTATTTACTAAAAAGGCAAGCCAAGATTTTAAATTTGATGAATAAAATTCCCAAAGTGATTTTTAAAAAATAAATTATTGAACATGAACACAATCATACAGACATTTGATTGGCAAACAATTTCTTATCAAAAAGCATGGGATCAACAAGAAGTGTTATTTAATAAAATAATTGTCGAAAAACTTAAGGGTAACTTAACATCAAATTATTTGATTTTCTGTGAACATCCACATGTTTTCACATTAGGGAAAAATGGAATTATGGCTAATTTACTCATTAATCAGTCACAATTAAAAACAGCAAAGGCTGAATTTATTCAAACCAATCGAGGAGGCGACATCACATATCACGGACCAGGGCAATTAGTTGGTTATCCTATTTTTGATTTAGATAATTTTAAATTAGGATTAAAGCAATTTATTGATATAATGGAAACAGCTATCATTGAAGTATTAGAACAATATGGCATTCAAGCAGAACGTATGCCAAAAGCTACAGGAGTTTGGTTAGATTGTGATCAACCGACACGAAGTCGTAAGATTTGTGCAATCGGAGTCCGTAGTAGTCATTTTGTAACCATGCATGGTTTCGCATTAAACGTTTCAACAGATATTAGTTATTTTTCTTATATTAATCCATGCGGATTTGTAGATAAAGGGGTCACTTCAATTCAACAAGAATTAGGAAGACCCATTGATATGTCAGAGATTAAAATAAAAATTGAAAAGTCTTTCAGAAAATATTTTGTTTAAAATAACGTTTATACGTTTTAGGCTGTTGAATAATTTACACCATATAAAACAATCTTCAATTGCAATATGAACGACGCTTTTGTTGATTTTTGATCGTTATAAATGGGGAAAAAAGTTTTATTACTGATCTTTGCATTATTTTATTTTTTAAGACTTGATGCTCAATCAGGAACAGGTGTTTATGCTTTTCTTGATCTACCTGCCTCTGCTCATTTAGCAGCGATGGGTGGCACTAATGTCTCTCTTTCTGATCAAGATGTCAATTTTGCCTTTACCAACCCAGCACTATTATCTTCAGGCACTCATAATAATTTAGGATTAAATTACACAAATTATTTGGCTGGTATTAGCTTTGGATCAGCAATTTATGGATTTAATTCGAATGATCAAAATTATTGGGCATTAGGAATCAGATATGTTAATTATGGGCAATTTCAAGAGACAACTGCTGAAAATCAAATTATTGGAACTTTTAATAGCGTACAAGATTACGTACTTAATTTGATATATGCACGGCAATTGAGTGAAAAATGGAATATAGGCGTGGCATTCCAACCCATTTATTCTCATTATGAAAGTTATACAAGTGTTGGATTATCGGCCAACGTTGGCATTCACTTTCATGATGAATCTGAGTTATTAGGTGTTGGCCTCGTTGCAAGAAATATTGGATCACAAATTACATCATATGATGCAATTGATGGAAGTCAATTGCGAGAACCTTTGCCATTGGAAATAGAATTAGGAATCACCAAAAAATTTGAACATGCCCCTATTCAACTTACAATAACAGCTTCAAATTTACAACATTGGAATCTTGATTATCAAAATAGTGAATCAACTGCCCAATCAAACTCTATTTCCTTTGGAAATATGTTATTTCGTCATTTCATTTTTGCTGTTGATTTAGTACCAAACAACAATTTTTACCTGTCTCTTTCATATAACGATCGACGTGCTGAAGAAATGGCAATTACAAATACTCGTTCTTTATCAGGGTTTTCAGGAGGTTTTGGAATCAATATTGCCCATGTACGTGTTGGATTTGCTTTGGATGAATATCAAGTCGGTATTTTGACCTATCATTTTTCTCTCACAAGCCGTTTAAGTGATTTTGGCATTGAATAATCTGTTGATCAATTCATTTTATATATTATGGAAATAGCTCCAAAAATCATTATTGCTATTGATGGATATTCATCATGTGGCAAAAGTACGATGGCAAAAGAATTAGCAAAAGCAATCGGGTATCTCTATATAGATAGCGGTGCCATGTATCGAGCTGTAGCTTTGTTTTGTATTAATCAACATTTAGTTCAAGAGAATCAAGTAGATATTGAAAGACTGAAAAAGCTATTGCCAAATCTCTTCATTGAATTCCGACCAAACAAAATTGGGAATTCAGACACTTTTCTTAATGGAATAAACATTGAAGAAAAGATTCGCACCTTGGAAGTTGCGCACGTTGCCAGTCAAATCAGTGCTATCCCATTTGTTCGCGAAGCAATGGTAGAACTTCAACAACATCTTGGAATTGCAAAAGGTGTTGTAATGGATGGCAGAGACATTGGTACTGACGTTTTCCCTAATTCAGAACTAAAAATCTTTGTAACAGCATCTCCAGAGATTAGAGCAAAAAGACGGTTTCATGAAATGATAGCTAAAGGAATAACCATTACTTTCGAAGAAGTTTTGGCTAATGTGAAAGAGCGCGACGAAAGAGATACACACAGAGAAGCAAGCCCTCTTCGCAAAGCAAAAGAGGCTCTTGTTCTTGACAATAGTTATTTATCTATTGAGGAACAATTTACGTGGCTTTTAAATACTTATAAAAACACAATGAGCAACATTCAATGTAAAAAAGACAATTAGATGAAATAATATAAACATCTAAGTCATTAAATCAAAAACATTACCCACATTTTTATGATGTACGGCATTTGTTTAAATGAGCACAAGTACAATTATACCATACCCCAATAGAAAACCCTTAACAGACTCAATAAGAAAATTTAATAATAATATTTCCCATACAATTGATGAAACTTATTTGTTTTTACAAAATGACGCAACCAATTATTTAACAATTGATTAAACTTAGGCGTTTGTGGATTTACCCCCCAACCTTGTAGTTGAGAAAATCCAACTGGAAGAGATACATCAATACCCGTAAATCGCTTTGCAAAATATTGTGCAACCCGCTCATCAGTAACCGCATAAGGAATTGTCCCCTTTGCAACCAACAAAATAAGCTCTTCTGAATCATACACATTCATTTGATTAATATAGATAGTATCATTCAATTCATGAGCTAAATATCTTATTAATTGAATATAATATGATCCTTGTTCTAACGTAATCTGCTGTTTCCCTAATTGTAATTGATTTTTAATTAAACATTGTCCATCAGCTTCTTTTCGTTGAACAAGTACTGCTCTCGAAATCAAAATAGGAAAAGAGATTGACACCAACTGCTTTGTTTCTGAAGTTAATGGGATATTTTGTGCTATTAAATCTACTTTCCCATCCAATAAATCATTAATAGCATCTTGCAATGAACGAACTCGAATAAATTCTGGTTTAACATTCAAAATGCTGTCGCAAAAAAAGTTGACTAAATCATATTGAAAACCGGCCAAAGTATCTCCACGACTCATATAATCAAACTGATTCACACGAATAGCTACTCTCAATACCTTTTTTGCTCTAATTGTATTAAGATCTCTAACTCCATTTGAAAAACGAAGTACATAAATAAGATATCCACCTAACAATAAGATTACCAAATCAATGATGATTGTGCGTATATTAATTTTTTTGATATACTTTGTAACCATCGTCCATATTTTAAATTAAAACAGTGTGGTTTGGCCTGTAATTTCATCAATATTATTATCTGTCTGAGATTCTGAATCTGATATATCATCATCTATTTCAGTTTTCTGAATGGTATTAACAGTTAAGCCTTCTGAGAAAGAATCACCCTTTTCAACAGCCATATTATCAGAAGTATTACTTTCAATCTGATCATCAATAACAAGTTCAGGTTCAAGTTCCCTCACAGACAATAGTTTCCATGTCGTCAATCGCTTCCCTTTTGCCTTACAACTCTTTACCCCAACAAATTCATGCACATCAATTTGAATAGATTCTTTATCAAGATCCTCACCATCAAAAGTCAATTCAAAACGTGGAAAATCTTCTCCGGAAAGATGAATCAAATAAGAAGCAGGATTTTCTCCCAAAAAACTTATTGGTTTAGAGGATGGTTCAAGTAAAAACCTTTTCAAATAAGGAAACCCCTGATCAGCATCAAAAAGCACAATTGACCAAATCTTATCTTTGTAAAATTGTTCAATTACGATTACATCCGATTCATAATGATTCGTTAAATCAAAATTTGTCGTATAATACTCTCCATTTTTGGTGATAACTAAAATAAGGTCATCACTTTGAAATTCACCCAAATAGTCCCCTCTATGGTCATAATTTAAACGCAATACATCACGATCAAACCATACATCACGACCACCTAATGTAGAGGCTCCTTTGTGTTTCAGATTGATCTTTAAAATATCATTTTTTGTCAAAAGATTTCCAATAGATTGGCGGCCTTTAATTGCAAAATCACTAAAATCTTTCTCAAAAATCAGATTCTTTATACGTGGCTTGGGTTTTAAAGCTATGCGAATCACTTCTGCTTCACCATTTGGATTTGCGCTAAAATAAAGAATGCGAGAATATTCTTTGCCTTGTGTCACATCATATTCTTTATCGCGGGTTACACCTGTAACTGCAAAACGTTTCATGTAATAAGCTCCACCTCGCCCATTTCTATAAACGACATTATAAATAGTTCGTTTATCATTCTTCTTAAAGAGTGAAATATAGAGAATATTTTTACCGACAAATAATTTTTCAGCAACTCTCATTACCCTGTATTTACCATCTTTAAAAAACACAATCACATCATCAATATCTGAGCAATTACATAAATAAGTATCCCTTTTAAGTCCGGTTCCAATAAAACCTTCATCATAATTCACATAGAGTTTTTCATTGGCCTCTACTACTTTTGCAGCTTCAATTGTCTCGAAATTACGAATTTCTGAGCAACGCTGATAACGTGAACCATATTTCTCTTTCAATCGTTTGTACCAATCAATAGTGTAGTCAACAAGATGATCTAATTGATAATCAATTTGTTTGAGTTGTTTTTGAATAGAAGCAATTTCCTCTTCAGTTTTTTCAACGCTAAATTTCAAAAAACGTTTTGTCTTAATTTCAAATAACCGTAAAATATCATCATTAGTCACTTCACGAATGAAAGTTGACAGAAAAGGCTTCAATCTTTGATGTACATGCTTAATAGCTTCATCCAAAGTTAAACTTTCTTCAAAAGGCTTGTCTTTATAAATTCGTTCATGTATAAAAATCATTTCAAGTGAAGCAAAATGCAAAGCTTCAAGCAATTCATTCCGTTCAATCTCGAGCTCCAGTTTTAACAATGTCTGAGTATGATCAACGCTCGTACGCAATAATTTACTTACCGTTATAAAATGAGGCTTATTGTCTTCAATGACACAACAATTTGGAGAAATGCTTCGTTCGCATTCAGTAAAAGCATAAAGGGCATCAATAGTTTTATCGGATGAAACGCCAGGTTGTAAATAAATCACAATCTCAACTTTTTGAGCTGTATTGTCATCTACCTTGCGAAGTTTTATCTTACCTTTATCATTTGCTTTCAAAATTGATTCAATCAGCTTTACTGTATTGGTTCCAAATGGTATTTCATTTATAACCAATGTTTTATTATCAATCTTGTTGATTTTGGCACGCACTTTTATAGTTCCGCCTCGTTCTCCATCATTGTAACGTGAAACATCAATATAACCACCTGTTTGAAAATCAGGATAAAGTATAAAAGATTCATTTCTCAGATAAGCAATAGAAGCATCCAACAATTCATTGAAGTTATGAGATAATATCTTTACATTCAGTCCAACAGCAATACCTTCAACTCCTTGAGCCAGCAACAATGGAAATTTTGTAGGTAAAGAAATCGGTTCTTTATTACGGCCATCGTAAGAGAGTTTCCACTGTGTAGTTTTAGAATTAAACATTACATCAAGAGCAAACTTTGAAAGGCGTGCTTCAATATACCGAGGTGCAGCAGCACCATCTCCGGTTAATACATTACCCCAGTTTCCTTGACAATCAATCAATAAATCTTTTTGACCTAACTGTACTAAAGCATCTCCAATAGATGCGTCACCGTGTGGATGAAACTGCATTGTATGTCCCACAATATTAGCTACCTTGTTATAACGACCATCATCCATCCTTTTCATTGAATGAAGAATCCGTCGCTGAACAGGTTTTAATCCATCATAAATGTGTGGTACAGCACGCTCGAGAATTACATAAGAAGCATAATCAAGAAACCAATTCTGATACATACCCGCCAAATGATGTTTTATTTGGTCATCATGCGGATTTGGGATGTGATAATCAGAATGAATAGCTCGTGTTGATTCAGCTATTAAATGATCATCAAGTGTTTCATTTGTAATATCATTTATATCATCTTCTGTTGAATCTCCAGAAAATGTATCGTCATTATGTTTCATTTGATCAATAACTTATTTCAAAATTCATTTTATGTTCTTCATTAAGCCCAAATTTTTAGCACTGTAGGTAAAACTTTCACCTTAATGCACTTGCCCATCATACCTGGTTCTCCATCAAAATGGACGTAATCTGCATGTTTTCGCTCCACAACTAACGATGAACACTTAAAAGTTTCTACATAACGCGTCCTGTCTAATTGTTTGATTAGTAAATGCAAACTCATTTTAGGAGCTTCATAAATAGGAAATTCCGACATAACCACTACATCCAAAAGACCATCATTAACAGAGGCATTAGGAGCAATTACCACATTGTTTCCCCATTGAGATGCATTCGCAAATGTAATTAAAAAAGCTTTGCGTTCAATCGTTTCTTGTCCATCAATGGTCAATTTATACCATTGTGACTTATAGTCAAAATATTGGAAAATAACTTCTTCCATGTAAACTACAGGACCTCTTCGCCCTGTTTCAGCAAAACGATTGGCTATATATGCATCATAACCTACACCTGCAGTACAAAAAAAAGGCATATCATTCAGTAAACAACCATCAATAAGTATCTCATGTTGTTTACGGATCTTCTTTAATGCTGAAGAAGTTTGCGAAGGCATTTTCAAATGTAGGGCTAAGCCGTTGCCTGAACCTGATGGAACTATTCCTAAAGCTACTGGCGTTCCCATCAAAGCACTTGCTACTTCGTTAACAGTTCCATCACCTCCAATGGCAATAACAGCATCGTATTTGTCATTAACATATTTTTTGGCTTGATAATAACCATCCTTTGCACAGGTTGTAGTATATATATCAGTTTCAAAATCAACTTCAGGAAAATATTTAAGTATTAATTGCGGATAATGTGATTTTGACCGAGTACCCGATTTCGGATTAATAATAAAAGCAATTTTTTTCACGTATAAACCAAATATGAAAAGCACACATTTTTAATTATTCTCATTGCTCAACGCAAATATCACCTGAACCAAATTTTTCAAAACTGAACTATTAATTATCAATCATTCCATCTTTCATAGTTACAATACGATCAGAAAGTGCCGATACTTCCTTGTCATGAGTCACAATAACAATAGTGAGTGAAAAACGATCACGTACATCAAAAAAAAGGCGATGTAACTCTTCCTTGTGTTTCGAATCTAAACTTCCCGATGGTTCATCTGCTAGAATGATAGAAGGTCTATTAATTAGTGCTCGTGCTACAGCAACTCGTTGACGTTCTCCACCCGACATTTCATTCGGTTTATGATACACCCTCTCATCCAAATTCAAGAAGTGCAGCAAATCGCGTGCTTCATCTTCAGCCTTTTTAAAGTTTCTCTTTCCAATCAAGGCTGGCAACATCACATTTTCTAATGCTGAAAACTCAGGCAATAATTGCGGAAACTGAAAAACAAAACCAATGTGTTGGTTGCGGAACAGAGCTAATTTTTTTTGATCTAACGATCGAATAGGAACAGAATCAATAATTACTGATCCAGAATCAGGATACTCTAAAGTACCCATAATATGCAACAACGTGGTTTTTCCAGCTCCACTTGGGCCAACAATAGAAACAATCTCACTTTTATTTACTGAAAAATCAATACCTTTGAGAACTTGCAGCGAACCAAACCTTTTCGTGATCTTTTCTAATTGAATCATACTGTCTTTATAAAAAATGATTTAGTTGTTTTAATGCAAAAATTTCAAGCAAACAGGATGTGACAAACGAACAACCTCATGAATTGATGTTAATAGCCCTGTAGTCAGATTACGACGAAAAACAACCATATTATTACCATATTGATTGGCTACAATTACAAAATTGCCGGTTGGATCAAGTGTAAAATTTCGTGGCCAATTAATGTCATTTTTTATCCATTGAATGGGTTTCACATTCCCTGATTTCTGATCAAAAGAACATACTACAATGCTGTTATCACCGCGATTAGATGCATACAAGAACCGACCATCAGCAGAAAAATGAATGTCGGCTGCAGCATTTACACCCTTGAATATGGATGGTAAAGATGAAATGTTATGAGTAATAATTCCAAATGCACCCGTTGTATCTCTGGTCAGAATAATTATTCGGCTTTTTAATTCGTTTACTACAGCCATCCATTCCCCATTTGGAGAAAAATCAATGTGTCTGGGTCCAACTCCTTTAGGTAAATCTATTTCTCCAAAAGGACACAATTTATTCTTTAGAATTTTATATATCAGCATCTTGTCAATCCCTAAGTCGGTTGAATAAATAAAATCAGCTTTAGGATCAGCTAAAAAACAATGAGCATGAGGAACTTTCCCCCAATGTTGATCAATATTTGTCAATGTGCCTATAGCTCCATTCTTATTAAGAGGATAGAGCAGTACCAATCCACTGCCATAGCTTGCTGCACCTAACCATTTCATGGGTTGCAGTTCCGAAATATAACAACAATAACTTCCCCTACCCGATTGATGATTAATGTATTCCAATGAATCTTGGTTATCAATTGAAAACGCTGTTAAACAATATGTAGTATCCATCTCGCCAACAGACCACAAATAATGATTATTGGCAGAAATAGCCAAATAGCTTGGGTTCGTTAAAAAGGCCTCTAACTGAGGTGTCGAAAGTTTTCCGGATTGTGTGTCGAACCAGCTTCGATAAATACCGTCACTACCTTCGCCGGTATAAGTACCAATAAAAAGTGGTATATGGGTCTTGTTTTGTGAAACACCAATTGCCCAACAACTTACAAATAAAATCAGCAATATGTTAACCAAAAAATATCGTCTCATCATTATTATTTTCTATAGATTATCAATGTAAATCAATGCACTTCTATTTTTCAACATGAATCGGTTTGAAACGAATATGCATATTCTCAAAAATAAATGTCCAAATATCAGTTGCTTCATCAATATATTTTAAAACCGGTTTACCTGCACCATGCCCGGCCATCTGTTCTATATGAATCAAAATTGGATTTGTCCCCACTTGAGCAGCTTGCAAAGTGCTAATAAATTTGAACGAATGAGCCGGGACTACTCGATCATCATGATCTCCTGTCGTCACAAACGTTGCAGGATAAGAAACGCCTGAGCGAATATTATGTAATGGAGAATATTTAAGTAAATAATGAAATTGTTCTTCATTGTCACTTGTTCCATAATCACTTGACCAAGACCAACCTATGGTGAATTTTTGATAGCGCAACATATCCATTACACCTACTTGTGGAATAGCAACTTTAAATAAATCGGGACGTTGTGTCAAGCAAGCACCAATTAATAACCCTCCATTAGATGCACCTTGGATAGCCAATTTTGATGAAGAAGTATATTTTTCTTTAATCAAATATTCGGCAGCAGCAATAAAATCATCAAACACATTTTGTTTTTTTTGTAAAGTACCTTCTAAATGCCATTTTTCACCAAATTCGTCACCTCCACGAATATTGGCAGTGACCCATATTCCACCGTTTTTCAGAAAAAGCATACGGCTTGCATTGAATGTTGGTGTAATGCTTATGTTGAATCCTCCATAGCCATAAAGAAGTAACGGATTTTCTCCGTTTTTAGCCATATCTTTCTGATATACAATAAACATCGGAACTTTGGTACCATCTTTTGAAGTATAAAAAACCTGATCAGTCACAAATTCTGACGTACTAAAAGGCAATTTTGTTGTATAAATAAGTTGAGGAACAGGATGTTCAATTGGAAGTTTGTAAATGTTGTTGGCACACGTAAAGGAAGTAAAATCATAAAATAACTCTTTGTCTTTTTGTTTTCCGCTCGATGACTCTACGGTTCCCATTCCAGGCAATGCAATCTGCTTCTCATACACACCATTTTCATTATATAATAGTAACTGGCTGTAAGCATTATGAAGATAAAGCGCTGTAATTTTATGATCAATCACTGCTGCTTGTTCCAAAACATCTTTCTTTTCAGGCACAAATGTCGAAACTTCCCAATTATTAGTATTTACTTTGATAAGTTGATAGTTTGGTGCACCTTGGTTCGTTTTGATCACAAGATTGTCACCAATATTATCTATAACACCATAATCATGATCAAAACCAGCTACAAAAACATGCAATGGGGTGTGAATGCCAAGCTTTAGATCACCTATTAATAAATTATTACCACTGGAACTATCGGCTCCATAGATGAAAAGGAATCGTCCATCATCAGTTGTTTGTACTGAAAACGTTCGTAACGAATGATCTTTGTCTTGATAAATCAATACATCTTCATCTTGATGTGTCCCAAGTACGTGGTAAAACACTTTCTGAAATTGATTTTGTTGAGTCAACACATTACCGGTTGGAACATCATATCGGCTATAAAAAAAGCCGTTTTTATACCAAGCAATAGTAGAAAACTTAACCCATTTCAATGTATCAGGTAACATTTTACCATCTATCGTCATAACATATATTTCGGTCCAATCCGATCCACCCGTAGCCAAAGCATAAGCAAAGTAACTATTGTCATTCGAAACAGACCATGTATTTAATGCAACTGTACCATTCTTCGATAAAAGATTTGGATCAAGAAGAAGAGTTTCTTTTCCTGTTTTGATATTTCTTTTATACAAAACAGATTGATTTTGAATACCATTATTTTTAAAAATAAGGTAATAGCTGCCAACTTTTGTAGGTACGCCTTGTTTTGGATAATTCCACATCGCTGTCAAATTCTTTTTAATGGATTGACGAAAGGAAATAGTGTCCAAATAAGCATTCGTGACTGCATTTTCTTCTTTTTCCCAAGCCAAAGTAGCCGAAGATTTGTCGTCTTCTAACCATCGATATGGATCGGCTACATGTGTGCCAAAATACACATCCACCGTATCACATTTTGGGGTATCAGGATAATGCAACGTTTGTGATGCAAGAAGGAAAGAAGGGAAAAAACACATCGCAACAAGAAATAAATAGTTCAGACGTTTCATGTGATTTTGTATTAAATAAATAAGAAAGGATGACAACATAAAAAATCATAGATTTACTGTTCAATCACATAATATTCTTAATAAATCATCATTAAAAATAATTGATCTCCTTTTTATAAATGGCAGATAGCAAATTATTTGCCAAACGGCTTGCTCCCAAACGGAAAAAAGTATTATTGAGCCATTCATCTCCCAATACTTCTTTCACAATGGTATAATAATTGACTGCATCAGCAGGCGTAACAATACCGCCTGCAGGTTTAAATCCAACTTTTCGTCCTGTCTTTTTGTAATATTCACTGATAGCATTGCACATCACGTAAGCTGCTTCGGGCGTTGCAGCAGGATTCATTTTTCCGGTTGATGTCTTAATAAAGTCAGCACCTGCTTCCATAGCCAGCAACGATGCTTTTTTAATTTCAGAAGCATGTTTTAAAGCTCCTGTTTCTAGAATTACTTTTAGATGGGCGTCACGACAAGCAGATTTCAGTTCACTCAATTCCTCAAACACATCCTCGTATTGACTATTTAAAAAGCTTCCGACTGATATGACCACGTCGACCTCCGATGCTCCCTCATGGACTGCTAAGGCCGTCTCTGCCACTTTGACTTCAATAAAGGTTTGTGATGAGGGAAATCCTGCCGACACAGCAGCTACTCCAATGGGAACTGACAAAGCTTTATGCACAACTCCTGAGAAATTAGGATACACACAAATGGCAGCCACTTGTGGCATTTCCAGAAAATGATCTGAAAACGTATTGACCTTTTCAACCATCGAAAGAATGTTCGTTGTGTTATCCATCGAATTGAGAGAAGTTAAATCAATAGAGCTAAAGCAACGTTTATAAACTTCCGGGTTTAAATTAACAACTGTTTTCTCAGCTAAAATATGAGTGGTTTGTTGAGCAACCGCCACATCATCTAATGGAATACTATAACTTTGAAAAAAAGCATTAAAATCTTTCATGCAGACATCTTTTATTTTTAACATCAAGGTCGCACAGCTTAGCCCTATTCATAAGCGAAACTCATTTGATTGTTTTTTATCAAAAAATTTCTTTGAACATTTGTAAAAAGCAGCTATTACTTTAGCGAATATTCCTTGTTCTGTTTTTTTACATAGCTTGCAAAGATATTACTTTTTCATCATTTAATGTAGAATCTCAAGGTTGAAAAAAAAGAAAAGAGATTATTCGCATGATAATTCCCCTAAAAAATAACCCCAAAAAATACATTCTCCACAAAAAAAGAGACGGTAACAACCAAAGTATCGACAAAAAATGTAATTTTGTGGCTTATTTCATTCTGATTTATCACATAAACAAGGTTTATAGTTTTAATTTGAATTCATTTTAAGTATTAACTCCATATTCATTCCCAATGATTAAAGACTTGTTTATCAAAAAAACGATTGCTCAACTCATTGATCAATCAGAACACCATAACACATTGAAACGCCATCTTAGCGCCACAAACTTAGTTTTATTGGGAGTTGGAGGAGTTATTGGCGCTGGCATCTTCGTTCTTACAGGTACTGCCGCTGAAATGCATGCAGGCCCGGCACTAGCCTTATCATTTATATTATCAGCGTTTGGTAGTCTCTTCGCAGGCCTTTGTTATGCCGAGTTTGCCTCAATGATACCTATATCAGGGAGTGCCTATACCTACGGTTATGCTACAATGGGTGAATTTGTAGCCTGGATCATCGGTTGGGATTTAATTTTAGAATACCTTTTTGGTTCTGCAACTGTTGCAGTTGGATGGTCGGGATATGTGATTAGTTTCCTACACGATTTTGGAATTACATTACCTGCTTCCATTGCTCAGAGTCCTTTTATCTACGATTCTGCTGGTTGGCATAGTAGTGGTGCTATTCTCAACTTTCCTGCCATGTTTATTATCGGAATAATGTCTACTTTATTGGTTATTGGCATCAAAGAGTCAGCTAAAGTCAATAATATTATAGTTATTATTAAGGTTTCAGTAATTCTTCTTTTTGTTGGCTTTGGCATTTCTCACATCCATCTTCAAAACTGGACTCCTTTCATTCCAAAAAATACTGGAGTATGGGGTCAATATGGATTATCCGGCATTTTAACGGGTGCCGCAGTAGTCTTTTTTGCTTATATTGGATTTGATGCCATCTCAACTACAGCTCAAGAAGCCATAAATCCCAAACGAGATATGCCAATTGGCATTTTAGTCTCGTTAGCCATTTGTACACTGCTTTACATAGCCGTCAGCCTGACATTAACAGGTATTGTAAATTACCATAATTTGAATGTCCCGGCTCCCATTGCTTTAGCCATTGACACTGCCGGAGCAAGTTTAATGTGGCTGCGCCCAATCATTAAAATTGGAGCTATTGCAGGATTAAGTTCAGTGGTATTAGTGCTTTTGTTAGGTCAATCACGCATTTTTTTTACTATGGCAAGCGATGGTCTGTTATGGAAAAGTTTTTCCATAACACACTCTCGATTCAAAACTCCTTATATCACGACTATTGTCACCGGAAGCTTTGCTGCTTTATTTGCAGGACTTTTCCCCATCGGGCTATTAGGTGAATTAGTATCTATTGGTACACTTTTAGCTTTTGTCATTGTCTCAATCGGCATCCTTATTCTGCGCAAAAAAGAACCAGATGCGCCACGTTCATTCAGGACACCTTGGGTACCGGTTATTCCCATTCTTGGCGCACTTGTGTGTTTCGCACAAATGCTTTCTCTTCCATTAGATACATGGATTCGTCTAATTGTATGGATGATCATAGGTTTTATCATCTATTTTACTTACAGTAGAAAACATAGTCTTGCGAGAAAAGCACGACATGAAAATCCATCTGAATAAAACTTTATGTTTTTGATAATCCTGTAAAGTGATAACAATTAAATATTAGAACTCATTTCTGGTTTCTCTGGATTGTCAGGACACAAAAAACAGACTATATTGCTTACCTGCAAATATAGTTCAAAAAAAGAGGGTCTCATTTGGACATGAGACCCTCTTTTTCTAGTAAAACATCTATAAATAAAATCCTTACGATGATTATTAGATTAATTTTTATTGTACAGAGATCACTTGTACATCAAATATCAGAGTTGAAAAGGCTGGAATTGTTCCCATAGCAGTGCTTCCATATCCTAACGATTGTGGTATATAGATTTCCCAGAGAGATCCCGTATTCATTTTTTGTAATGCTTCTTGAAATCCCGAAACAAGACTTGATACATATTCATAACGTGGTGTATTTACTAATGTAGTATCATTCACAGTGGTGTCGAAAACTGTTCCATCAATAAGTTTTCCGGTATAAAGCAACGACACATAGCTACCAGAATTTGGTTTTAATCCCACTCCTTGCGTGATAACTTTATATTGCAACCCGGTTGAAGTAGTCACTACCCCGCTTTGCGTTTGATTATGATCAAGGAATTGTTGGTTCAATGTATTCCAATTATCCGTTTGGCTGGAACAAGCGCCTAAAATAAACGCGAAAAGAACAAGAGGAAATGCTTTGAATAGTTTAGAGTTTAACATAAAAAAGAAATTTAGTATTGATCAGCTTGTGTATTTATAGTTATGTTGTTGATTCCATTGTTTTGTAAAAGAGCGATGAAAGGTAGGCATTTTTCGCTTAGGTCCCCACAACGTAAAGTTAAAAGGAGTTGTTCCAATGTTTTTAATCCAGGATGGCATAAAATCAAACCAAAAACGATGTTTTGCAAGCAATGCGAAGCCTTCCATTCCCCATCTTTCGGCTAAAGGCCGAACTGTTTCTTCAACCACTTTACGTCGATTGATAAGCAATAACTTTGGCAAAGGAATACGTACAGGACAAACTTCACCACATTTGCCACAAAGACTACAAGCAAAACTTAAATGTCCCATCTCGCCCATCCCTTTGAAAAATGGAGTAATCACCGACCCTATAGGGCCACTGTATGTGGTGTTATAAGTATAGCCTCCAATCGTTTTATACACAGGGCAAGCGTTCAAACATGCTCCGCATCGAATACATGAAAGCACTTCGTTAACTTCTGCATTTTCGTACACTTTTGTACGCCCATTATCCATCAAAATAACCACCATTTGTTCAGGTCCGTCCATTTCACCTTCTTGTCGAGGTCCTGTGAAAAGCGTATTATAGGCTGTCATTTGCTGTCCTGTACCCAGAGTAGCCAAAAGTGGATGAAAAACACCCAATTGACTCATTTTGGGAATCACTTTTTCAATACCGGTTATCACAATGTGTAATTTAGGAAATGATGTGCTCATCAATGCATTTCCTTCATTTTCTGTAACTGCTACTGCACCAATATCGGCAATTAAAAAATTGGCTCCTGTCACCCCTACTTCGGCTGACGTAAACTTCTTTCTTAACAAATTTCTCACATAAGCCGTTAACTCTTCGGGCGTACTATCTGCCGGCGTCGCAAATTTTTCATGAAAAAGCGCTGCAATATCTTCTTTCGATTTATGCATAGCCGGCGTCACAATATGATATGGACGTTCTCCAGCCACTTGTACGATGAATTCTCCTAAATCCGTTTCAATCGATTCACAACCAACATGAACCACCTCTTCATTAAAAGAAACTTCTTCAGTAGTCATCGATTTGCTTTTCACTAACAACTTGGCTTGATTCTCTTTCAAAAGTTGTTTTACATGCTCCATGGCTTCATGCGCATCCTTTGCCCAAATCACCCTTGCTCCTCGTCTAGTTATGCTTTCTTCAAATTGTAGCAAATAATCATCCCAATGCATAAGCATCTCACGTTTGATATAAGCTGCACGATCTTTGGCCAACGAGATATTTTCATAACGCTGATAACCATTTGCAACAGTGGTATCATACCGCGATATATTGAAATGGATTGTTTGCCGGTGTCGCTCGTTAAAAGCGATTTTAGCAGCATCTTGATGAAATTGGGTATTAGCGTTCAATTTTGTATAGAAAGGAAGCGTCAATGGCAATTATATTCAACAATGAAATCGGGCTCAAAGATAGTAAAAGTTTAAGCCGTTTACAAAAAAATCCGGCCACTTCACAGTGGACCGGACTCCCATCTAACCAAAAACCAAAAATTAATGAATGCGTGCCTTTTCACAAAGACTTTTCGTTTGTAAGTTATGTGTAGATAATTTCATTGCATTCAAACCATATTTATAATTTAATGAATATACTTTTTCTAACCCATTTGTTCCTATTGCAGTCACCACTAAGTTCACTGAAGAATCGTTATTTTGCTGCAACGAGCTTATATCAAATGAAACAACACCATTATATAAGTTAGTTGCAAGATCATGATACGCATTATGTCTAAGTTGCAAATATATAGTGCTATCTGCCGCAATGGCACCTGATGTCGACATTACCAAGCTAACCAGATGACTTGAATTTGTCCCATAATAAGAATATGTCACATTCACATAATGGCTACCCACCCAACAATCCGTAATGTCAATCGGATCATTTCCAATACTATCCAAAGCAATCGAAAAAGGAGTAATCGCTTTGACCAACACGTCCGTTACAGTATTCAATCTGATTTTATAATCATACATACTGTTCGGAGTAATGTTTTTACTCAGCAACGTATAGTTGATCATCACGCGCTTCCCGTTTACCGGAACAAATGAATTAGCATCACTTACAAGAGGATACAACAATGTATCATTATCCAATTGCAGCAAAAACACATCATTCGCAGCCACTTGTTCCTCTGTTGCTAAGCTAACAATCATGTGATTGTAAGACAACCCATCATCTTGATTACATGACTCCAAAAAACCCAATAAAACAAAGAGCAATACAAAACTTTTCATCATCATCAAAACTCATATTCTTAATTTAAAAGATGATTGAGCAATGAAAACGTTGCATGCATTGAAATATTTATTCTTTTTTATGATATAACAAAAGATGCTTCATGTAAAATTATTTTTGGTTGGGTATGATAACAACTTGTTGATACATTAGTTTTACTTTTCGATTTACCAATTACTTTCTTTTGATTCATAAAAAACGAAAAACGTCAAATATATTTCTATACATAAAAAAATCAGGATTCCAGGTTATCTTAAAACGAAATAAAATTGTACCTTTGTCATCAATAAATCCTTGCTTTGGCATGGCTATAAACTCACAATTTCCTATTCCATTTATGAAAAAAGCCTCCATTTTTCTTTTCGGTAGTTTTCTTCTCCTTCTATTAGTAGCAGGATGTACCACATCAGGAACGTATGCAGATCTATTGAAAACACAATCAATTATTATCAGAGACTATATCAAGCAAAATGACATTCAGCTTACCAGCACCCTTCCCGCTGCTAATGCATGGAAATCAAATGAATATTGTCTCACACCAACAGGTCTTTATTATCGATTATTGAATCCGGGAGATACGACTACCGATTCCATTCGTGCCGGCGATAGAGTATCCGTTCGGTACCTGAAAATTTCCATTACTACCCCACCGGATACAGTTGAAAATACATGGACAACACTCACAGCAGCATATCCATATATCATGACATACAGAGTCTCAGATTCTGGTACACCTGCTGCTTGGCAAGAAGCAGTTTCTTATATGAAATACAGTGGATCAGAAGCACAAATGATTGTTCCTGGTAATCTTGGATTTAGTGCTGAACAAAGCAGCATAACTCCTTTCGTTCATATAATAAGCATCTTAAAAGTACCTGGACAAGATTAAACACTTGTTATACCGAAAGTGTACATGTAGGGAAATCCCATTCCTTTGCGGTTCTCTGTTTTTTTGTGTGATTCGTTTTCTGTAAGACCAAGAAAAGAAATGGTGAAAAAGATGCATCAAATCTATTTTGAATCTAACTGATAATGTATGACACTCATTAAATCTATTTCAGGCATTCGTGGAACCATTGGTGGCCACCTTGGAGAAGGATTAAATCCACTTGATCTTGTACGCTTTACTACTTCTTACGCATCCTGGATTATCAACAGATCTGATACTAAAGCTAAAATTATTATTGGTCGTGATGCACGCATTTCAGGAGAAATGGTTAATCATGTCGTAATCGGGACTCTCTTAGGAATGGGATGCGATGTCGTCAATATTGGTTTAGCCACAACACCTACTACAGAAATAGCCGTACAATTGGAACAAGCATCCGGTGGCATCATCTTAACGGCCAGTCACAACCCGAAACAATGGAACGCACTGAAACTGCTAAACGAACGTGGCGAATTTCTCAATGCACAAGAAGGAGAAGAAGTATTGCAGATTGCCGAATCAGGCAGCTACACTTTTGCATCAGTTGATGATCTTGGAAAACTTACCGAAGACAATAGCTACACACTAAAACATATCGAAAAGGTTCTCTCTTTGCCTTTAGTTAATATCGAAGCAATATACCGATCCAATTTCACTATTGCCATAGATTGCGTTAATTCTGTTGGTGGTATTGCTATTCCGGCATTGCTCAATGCATTAGGTGTTAACATGATTGAGCAGCTAAATTGTACACCGAATGGATTGTTTGCACACAATCCGGAACCTATACCCGAACATTTGACGGAAATTGCCGAATTATTGAAACAAGGAAAAGCTGATGTAGGCTTTGTTGTTGATCCTGATGTCGATCGATTAGCCATAGTGTGCGAGGATGGCTCCATGTTTGGCGAAGAATATACACTGGTTTCGGTTGCTGATTATGTATTATCACATACTCCCGGCAATACGGTTTCAAATATGAGCTCAACGCGTGCCTTACGCGACGTGACTTTGAAATACAATGGCACTTACACAGCTTCTGCAGTTGGTGAAGTCAATGTGGTGGAGAAAATGAAAGCAACACAAGCCATTATTGGTGGCGAAGGAAATGGAGGCATCATCTATCCCGAAAGTCATTATGGCCGGGATGCATTAGTGGGTATTGCCCTTTTTCTTTCACATTTAGCTACAAGTGAAAAAACACCAACAGCTTTACGCGCTACCTATCCATCCTATTTCATGGCAAAGAAACGAATGGAACTAACCTCAAAAATCAATGTGGACAATCTTTTACACCATATCTCAGAAAAATATGCCAGATTCGATGTGAATACCATCGATGGTGTAAAAATTGATTTCCCCAATAGTTGGGTTCATCTACGCAAATCCAACACCGAACCTATCATTCGTATCTACACAGAAGCTCCTTCATCAGATGAAGCTAATCAATTAGCCGATCGGATTATATCTGATATTAACACTTTTATAAAGTAACCTCATGGAAAAGATTGCACTTATCACAGGTATTAATGGCCAAGATGGTTCTTATTTAGCTGAATTTTTATTAGATAAAGGATATCAGGTTCATGGTATCATCCGACGTAGTTCTGTCTTCAACACACAAAAAATTGAACATTTATACATTGACGACTTGATCGAAGACATGCACAAGAATCGAAAGATTCAGTTGCACTATGGCGATATGACCGACTCATCCAATTTGATACGCTTAATGCAAGAAATCAGACCGGACGAAATTTACAACTTAGCTGCCCAATCACATGTAAAAGTGTCGTTTGAAGTACCTGAATATACTGCCGAAACAGATGGCGTCGGGACATTACGTTTGTTGGAAGCGGTACGGATTTGCGGTCTTGAAAAAACAACACGCATATATCAGGCTTCCACTTCCGAACTTTTCGGCAAAGTTCAAGAGATTCCACAAACAGAAACAACGCCCTTCTACCCTCGTTCGCCTTACGCTGTGGCAAAAATGTATGGTTTTTGGATTACAAAAAATTACCGGGAAGCCTACAACATGTTTGCCGTGAATGGTATTTTGTTCAACCATGAATCGGAACGCAGAGGTGAAACATTCGTAACCCGAAAAATAACATTAGCTGCAGCCCGTATTGCAAGAGGCTATCAACAAAAGCTATATCTAGGAAGTCTTGATGCTTTACGTGATTGGGGATATGCTAAAGATTATGTGGAATGTATGTGGATGATCTTGCAACACTCAACACCTGAAGACTTTGTCATTGCTACAGGTGAAATGCACTCCGTCCGGGAATTCTGCACATTAGCATTTGCAGAAATGGGCATTGAGTTAATCTGGGAAGGTAAAGGTATTGATGAAAAAGGCATTTGTAAAAAGACAGGTAAGATTTTGGTTGAAGTCGATCCAAAATATTTCAGACCTACTGATGTTGATCAACTATTGGGAAACCCGGCAAAAGCAAAAAAAATATTAGGCTGGAATCCAACTCAAACTCCATTCAGGGAATTAGTTACTCGTATGGCTCGATTTGATTATGACTATGTAGAAAAAATCAACCTATCGCGTATTAAATGGTAATTAAACTACTTTTGAGGTATTGATAAACAAACATTGTCATGAACAAAGACGCTAAAATTTTCGTTGCCGGCCACAATGGCTTAGTTGGTTCTGCTATTTTACATAATTTACAATCGAAAGGTTATACCCATTTCGTGACTCGAAGTTCATCTGAATTAGATTTACGCAATCAACAAGCGGTAAGTGATTTCTTTTCAAAAGAAAAGCCTGATTACGTCTTTCTTGCAGCCGCAAAAGTAGGTGGCATTGTAGCCAACATTACCTATCGCGGAGAGTTTATTTATGACAATCTTATGATTCAAAACAATGTCATTCATCAAGCCTACGTGCATGGCGTAAAAAAGCTGTTGTTTCTGGGTAGCACATGCATCTATCCTCGGGATGCACATCAACCTATGAGTGAACAAGAACTGCTCACCGGTCCCCTGGAATACACAAATGAACCATATGCCATTGCTAAAATTGCCGGATTGAAGATGTGCGAAAGCTACAACCTGCAATATGGAACCAATTTTATTGCAGTCATGCCCACGAACCTATATGGGCCTAACGACAATTTTGATCTTCACTCTTCACATGTTTTTCCTGCATTGATTCGTAAGATTTATCTCGGCAAATGTTTGGAAAACAACGACTGGCAATCAATTCATTCAGACCTTGCCAAGCGCCCTATCCGTTCCATCAACGAAAAAGCTTCAGAGAAAGATATTCTTGAACAATTACAATCGTTCGGCATTTCAAAAAATGCCAGTCAGACGGTTGAAGTGGAAATATGGGGAAGCGGCACCCCATTACGTGAATTTCTTTGGAGTGAAGAAATGGCCGATGCATGCGTATTCATTATGGAAAAAGTCAATTTTGACGATCTTAAAGGTAATCAAAAAGATATCCGTAATTGCCACATTAATATCGGAACCGGAAAAGAACTCTCTATCAAGAAATTGGCAGAAATCATTCAAAAGACTATTGGGTTTAAAGGCAATCTGCAATTCAATACCACGAAACCCGATGGTACCCTGCGCAAATTGACCGATCCATCCAAATTAAATCAATTGGGATGGAAATATTCTATCCACATTGATGAAGGAGTAAAGAAATTGTATGAATGGTATATCGCTCATTGAGTCAAAACAAGCCCTGCGTCAACTGATTAAAGAGCGGAAAAAGCAGCTTTCTCTTCAAGAAAAAGACGAATTCTCAAATACCATTTTTCAAATCTTAGCACAACAAGATGTGTTTCAAAAGGCACACACCATACTATGCTATTGGTCAATGCCTGACGAAGTACAAACTCATGCATTTATATTGGATAATATTGCCGATAAAACATGGCTATTACCGGTAATAACAGGAAACTCATTAGAGGTTCGACGCTTTGTAAGTTTGGATCATTTGAAACAAGGTGTTTTAGGTATTGAAGAACCCGTTGGCGAACCTTATGATGGAACAATTGATCTCGCCATTATTCCGGGGGTAGCATTCGATCTCAAAGGAAATCGTTTGGGAAGAGGAAAAGGATTTTACGATCATTTTCTCTCACAACATGCCCTTTATAACATCGGGATGGCATTTCACTGTCAACTTATCGATGAAGTGCCTGTCGAGCCATGGGATGTCACCATGCAGCAAATCATCACCGAACAGGAAACAATTCTTCCTATTTCCAATAAGACTTGATTAAATCACCATTTTCGTGGCAAATTACAGTCAGCAAATTAGAAAATACTGTTTTTTTTAGTAAAAAACCAGGCAAAACACTTGCAGGAATCAAAGGAAAGATTTACCTTTGCATCGCTTTTAAGGACAAAACATATCAAGAAGTTTTGAGAACAACCATTCAAAAAACATGTTGATAGTAAACTTAAAAAGTTTATATTCTATCTTCTTCAGTAGCTCAGTTGGTTAGAGCACCTGACTGTTAATCAGGGGGTCGTAGGTTCAAGTCCTACCTGAAGAGCAAAGATAATCAGCCACTTACAGAGGTTTTTGTAAGTGGCTTTTTTATGCCTTACATACAGCTTACATACAACTTTGCCCAAAGTCTCTTTCTTTACTTCAAAACTTCATCTTTGAATACAGCTAATTTTTTAATCTTTGCATTGATTGGTGCATAAAAAAACCTCACATTGCTGTGAGGGCTGTCCATAACAATAATTGCTACTGTCAAACAACAACTACAGCGATATGGATATTAGTTCTTTGCCTAAATTATGAAGGGCAAATTCTATTTTTTTAGTTTGAGCCGGGCGTGGTTTCGATCTGCCTGAAGAATAACTCCATAACTGTTTTCTGTTTATCCCGGTTAATTTTTCCAAAGCTGCAAGCGATAATATTCCAAAATAATACTCCAACAAGTTTTGCGTATCAAATTTATAAACTACCTCAAACTCTTCATCCAAGAATGCAGGATATTCATGGTTATCATCTGCAGCCGTTTCTTTGAAAAATTGCATTTGTTCCAGCATGTTGTTTTTTGCATCTTCTACAGTGTCTCCCATGCCCGAAAACATTTCATTCTCACAGTAAACGCTATAAGTGCCATCGTTGGCTCTTTCGATAATTGCTTCTATTGTTTTCATTTTTAAATGTATTACAAAAAGACAGAACTATTTGAGTTCCATCTCTTTTTTGATTTTCATTTCTAATCCTTTTCCTATCTCTTTACTCCCGTGAAAAGTAGCAACATAAATCTTTCCGTCTTTTTCAAACTTAATATGGCTCCCTTTTTGACTAACAAATTTCCATCCGTTTTGTAAAATTAGCCTATTTAGTTCACTGGATTTCATTTCTCTTATTGAGTTGTTATTTTACTGCACAAAGATAGACTTTTGGCTATTGTTTTCAAAATAATAATAGACATTTGGCTATTGAATTATTAATATTTAACGCATAAAAACCCGTCCTACTTTCACACGCAATATGGTTGACTCTATAATAAAAAGGGGGAAAGAGTGATTATTTTATCATATCTGTCATTCTTTCATACTTCTCCACAGTCATTTTTTTGCCTCAAAACCTCATCTTTGAATAGTTCTTCTTTGGAGTGATAAGACACAAAAAACCTCCACTATTCCGGTGAAGGTTCTTCCATCTCATGGTAAGGGTTCTTTTCCCTTCTCCGGCATAAATATTGAAGCTATCAGTATCACTGCCCAAATAACATCTTTCACATTCCAAATGGTTCTTCCTAATGCTATCTTAACAAATGGATTGATAAGGATAGCAGAAGCAGCCACAGCACTAAATAGGCCTTGTTTTTCTTATACTGATTGAATGCAAGAACGGCAAAGCCTATCATCACTAAAAACCGCACTAACTGATGTAAGATTATTGCATTGAAAGGCTGTTTGCTTTCAAATTTAACCAATGATTAATTACACAAAAGTAAAAAAATAATTCCACCTATCATTTTATAAGTGGGACTTTGTTGAGATTAGAGCAAGATTTTATTGCATTGGTTTATGAATGGATTATTGCTTGCTTTTTGAATGAAAGGTTAGATGCCTAAAATGAAAGATTAGCTTACGATTTGATTTAATTGCCTGTGCTTTTATAAGCGTATATTTCGTTAAACACCCTCATCCCAAGGCGGGATATTTTTTTACGAAGCGATTTTCTATCAAGATACAAGAAAAGTTGAAGCGGGCTACTTCGCTTCGCATACTACTGAACCCCTTATTGGCTATACCGCGTGTTACCTGCTGGGCTTTATTTTAATCCGTTTTCTTGTATTTTGTTTATCACTAAGTTCAAAATTGTCAAAAAGTTTTCAATATCACTATTATCCATTGGCTTATCTATAATCCATTTTAGATTAGATTTTGCCGATATAAATTTATTGGTTTTCTCTAATTCTGTCCTATATAACTCAATAATTGAATCCGAATTATTAACTTTTTTCCTTATTTCCTCAAATCCAGTATAAATACTTTGTCTAAATACTGATTGCGGTGGATAACCAAAGCATAATCCTACAAAACCATCGTTAATCGTTATGTTTATCGAAAATCCCTTTGAACCCCACCGAATCAACAATCCATTTGTTTTAGCGAAATCAAATAATTGCTGAAATACAGGTTTTCCAAACAAATTCAATGAATCGAAGAATTTCTTTTCATCGACTTTTGGTAATTGTGCTGCTGATTTAATTGTATCAGAACGAATAAAAGTATCTTCTCCAACTACAAAATCAATCGCAATCATCCTTTCTGACGCATAATTTAAGAAATACTTAAATTCCATGCAATATATGTCAATTCCTTTTTTTCTTAAATATTCGGAAGACTGTTTAATCGCAGGGCTTATATCCTGTGCAACAATCATTAATTTAGATGCTTTATTAAACGCAACATTGTCAGAATCATTAGAATCAAAATATTCTTGATGATATGTCTCCAAAGATGATTCTTCGCCGATGTAATTTTGATAAATCAAGTTTAGTTGTTCATAATCCAGGTTATCTATGAATGAGGCATATTCTAATAATTGAGAAACAGTTTCTCGTGGCGTTTTGCCCCGCTTTAATTCAATCACAACGGTATTGCCAAATCTATCAAGTCCAAGTAAATCAATCCATGTACCTAAATTTGTTAATACTTGACGACCAATTATTAAAATTCTACCATCATCGAAAAAGCATTCAGGGTTATTCTCTAATAAAATCTCAAGGTCAGATTCTTTATTGTCAGTCCCAAAAGAATGCTCTTTATATTGAATCAATTTTCCGTCTTTATCTACTGTAAATAGTTTCATTGTCTATGTGTTGTGCGATTTTTCAGCCTTGCAGGTAACTTCCGCTATGGGAACCAACATTTCTTATATATCCGCTTTATTTGTAATGATTCATGTTTAAAATACGGGGTATTGATTACTATTTTCTCATCAATTCTTTTAAGTATCTGATTAATATATCACCATGATCAATATCGGAATCAGAAACATATAGTCTTTCGGCAGTGATTTTGTGCGTTGTTAATAATTTTATATCAGTAGGCGTTAATCTAAAAAATGCCGAATACATGTATCCACCATAACCAGCATCATTGAGTTCAACATCAATTTTTTCATTTGGTTTATCAATGCGAAATCCATCAACTAAGAAGAAAAATAACGCCACTTATTCCTGCATTGGCAATAGAGCAAGAATTTTGAACATGCAGATAAATAACTGTTTGATCTCTTTTTTTTACTTTTAAAAAGTATATTCCTTCCTCACCAGGAGATTCATAGCTAATATCTCCAGTAAATTTATCAGTAGATGTTGTTATATCACCCCAATCAAAATTAACTGGAACCGCTAATCCTCCTAATACTTTAAATGGGAATGAGAATTCAAATCTTGGATCATAATCAAAATATAAAATACCAATTTCTTGATTTTCAATCTTCAATTTGAATTTATCCTGTCCAATAATATCTTTATATGGTTCGCAGTCTAAAACATCAAATATTTTATTTTTCAAATTTGAATAATCTTTGTATTCTGAATCATCAGAAAAACTTTCAGATGTATACCATTGTTCATTAGAAAGATTATCTAAAGGCAAAACCATTATCTTCTTTCCCAATAAAAGATTAGGCTTTTCCCCAGGCCAATTTTGAGTGGTGTCTGATTGGCTATAACAATTTAATGCAATTCCGATAAATAGAAACATAAACATCATTGTTTTCATATCCATAAATTAGTTTATTAATTCCACAAAAATAGGTGTATTATGCGTGTATTCATCAGTTTGGAATTGCTTGAATTATTGAAGAATAATCACTCCAACCAGAAGCGGTTTTATAAGCATTTACTGATGATGCAGGAACATAAATAGCGGTAAGTTCACCATCCATCTGAAAATTACTAAAGTAATAAATTTCGAGTATCGGAGGCGCTGGATTCAAACTTGTAATAGAAGTTAAGCCAGTACAATAATAAAAAGCCTCAACTCCGATAGAAGTTACCGATGAAGGAATAGTATAGCTTCCTGTTTTTGAAATTGGACATTGTATCAATGTTGTTTGTGCTTTATTGAATAAAACACCATTAAGACTTGAATAATTTGCATTAGCTGGATCTACAGTTATGTTTCCAGCGCAATCACAAAAAGCATAACCTCCGATAGAAGTTACCGATGAAGGAATAGTAACCGAAGTCAAACCAAAACAACAAGTAAAAGCCTGAAATCCGATAGAAGTTACTGATGAAGGCAAAATAATTGTAGTAAGGGTAGCCTTCCCCATGCCAGAACTACCATTACAAAAGGTAAGATTTGTTATTGTATCTATTTGTTGAGTGGACAATAAAGAGGAAAGAGTTCCGGCTGTTTTGACATTAACAACATTCGTATTATTTAAAGGTGCATCATTTTTTGTACATCCGTAACTTGAGATTATCAAAATCATAAGAAAAAGAATTGTTTTTTTCATTTCCATGAATTTTAATTGATTAATCTCACAAAATTAGGTATTATTCATCAAAATCAACTACCCCAGTCGCTTTTTTTTATCGTTCTAAGTGATTTATCTATGCTATTTAACGTTGTCAATTGACCTGACACCTTATTCAGTGTTTTTTATAAGACACTTTTCAAAAACTGGGCAAGGTTATATGGGTCGGGGTGTATAACGCATTGCCCTTAAACAAAATATGTTTCACAGGACCTTAGCTTAAATATTTCTTCTTAAATCCATCTGAAAATCTGATTCCTTTAATTTCCATTTCTTTAATAAATTCAGCATTCAGTCTAAACTTAGAATTTTCAATTTCACACTCGTATTCATCAATTATGCCCGGATTAAGTATTATAATATAGACAGCTGAATCTTTGGGATCATATGTTTCACCCCCCAATTCCATAACGCCAAATGAAAATGAGAAAACCCTTTTGTAGGGATCTTTGTATTTCTTTCCCTCTACATACTCCATAATCTTTTGTAAATTAGCCTCTTTATTTATCATTTTGAATTTGTTTAAGGGTTTCAATACGCTCAATAATTCTTTCCACAGCCTCATCCGGTGCGCTCTGCAATAGTTTTTCCAGTTCTGCATATTCTGCCTGTATTTGCGATTCAATGCTGATACTTTGCTGTTTAGGTACAATATATTGCATTAATTTTTCCAGCATTGCCAGCCGCTTATCTGGCTCAAGTTTTTTCAAATCACGCTCAAACATCTTTCTATTATTGTCTATTAATAGTTGGATCCATGTTTTTAGCTCTGTGGTTGCCCTATTTGGACTTCCTGGAGGCCGTCCGAACGGGTTGCCTGTTTTTCCTTTTGGTTGTGCCATAATCATTGTATTTTAATGTTGTTTTCATTCATAAGCTGCAAGAAACGCTTGTACTTCATCTCTATTCATTGTTTAAGACTTTTAGAAAGAAGGAGTACAATAAAAAAAAGAATTATCAAACACAGATTTCTTTTGCGTCTTTTCATAAGAATATTTTTTTAGTGATTAGTTACGGGGTTACGGTTACGCCTTGCATCAAACCCTTTGTTGAGTAATGAACATAAAACCTCTATACCTGCATATTCCTATGCTCTGAAAAACTAAAATTTGGGCAATTTATTGACTTCGACTTTTTTTTCGTCCAAAATTTCAATTTTCGTCTCGATTGGGCATTCGTACCTGTTAACGGCTTATCGTTTTAGCTTTCGCAATATGCAGTTCCAGTCGTCAGGTTTTCGGACGTTGCTGGATTTTGATAAGTCCCAATCGAGAATTTTTTATCAGATAAACTGATGGTTCTTTAATTATCTCCCCAAAGAACAGCTTTAAGAAATGGTGTGTCTTTTTTGTTGATTCAGCATTGCCCTCCATTAATCGATAATAATTGAATAGAAGGAGAATGCGAAGTATAGAGAAGAAAACTATCCTTATGGATTTCTTCTGCTGTTTTTAATTCTTGATTTTTCATTTACGAGTTCCAATTTACATTTTGCACTTTCAGCCACTGAAGCGGTAACAGTGTTTTGTCCACGATTATTTTTTGCTCTATTTTCTGCCCATGTTTGCAATTCATCACGGTCGAATATTATCTTTCGGCCAAACCGCTTACATGGGATAATATTGTTCATCGTTTTTTTATATAACTGACTCTCACCTATGCCATAACCAATTTCTTTTAAGAAGGAAACGGCTTCCGAAAAACTCAATTTCTTTTTTACTTCCGGCTCTTTGGGTTTCAAATCTCCAATAGCAGCGCTTACTGCATTTTTTACGATTAATGCCAAATCTTCTTGCGTTGTTACAATTAATTCCATAATAATTTTGATAATGAATTAGGCTTGCATGAAGCGCGGATTTAAAATAAAAAAAGCCGTCATGATATTTCTATCATACGGCTTGAAAAAGCTCTTATAATTATTTATACAGAGTATAAAACTATATTATGGTACAAAGATACGTATCTTTTTTCAAATACCTTCTTTAAATTATTTTTTTTCTCTCTCCAGTGGCATAAAATCCACTGAGCTATAAAATTCTATGTAGTTCATAATAGCATGGAATTATATGTTATTCGTTCTTCTTTTGTATAGCTATCAAAGTAGTTTTGTGTTACTGTTTTATTGGCGTGCCCCAGTTGTTCGGCAATATAGCTTTCAGGTACACGCATCTTTGCAAGTATAGTAGCGTAGGAATGTCTTGCATTGTAGGTACTGATGTCCGGTAACTCCAAAGCCTTTGTAACGAGTTTGATTTGCTTGTTTGAAAGCCTTAAAATATTATGAATAGCGTGTTTTAGTTGTTCCTCTGTCGTGCACTCATTGCAGAATGGAAATATAAATACATTCTTTCCGGTGTTCGGGTTACTCCAACGGTCAATGATAGCCTGCATAGGTGGCAAAATAGGTGCAATGATTTCTTTTTTATCCTTCGTGTTGTTGAATGTCTTCTTACGATAGAAATAAATTTCGCCATTCTCCACATCGCCCCATTTGAAACGGCACATATCACCAAAGTTTACGCCGTTGCCATAGAATGAGAATAGCCATAAATCCCTACACATTGCCAGAGTATCAGTCGGGCACTCATACGCTGCAATTCGTCTTACCTCCTCAACTGTCAAAGCCATTTCACGCCCTGAACCGGAAGGTATTTCAAATTTACCCTTACCGAATGGGTAAGCCGATTCTTTGACATCATTATTCTTGATTGCAAGATTTAATATTGCACGGATAGCTCTGTATCGCATTCCCATTGTGGCGTATGAAATACTTTTCCCCTCAAGATATTTTTGATAGTTTACAAGCCATTTTATCGTGACAGCATTAAATTGTATATTTTTTCCGGCATAAGCCTCTATTGAATGCAATGTATCTTTATAAACGTTGGCATTACCTACCTTTCCGGCTTCATTCTGTTCTTCTATGGTGTTTTCAAAAGCGGAATTAACCGTATTTACAATGGCACGGGATAACCGGACATTTAAGGCATCAAAAGTGAAGTTATCCGTTTCGGCCAGCTCTTTAATGTGCTTTTTTATTACTGAATCAAAGTATATTTGCAGCGAATCCCGATTCTCTTTAATTGAGGGTTTACGTGTATTTTTTTGCAATAAATCCCAATCATCAGGCGTTAAATAGAGAGAAAAAGGGTAATATACTTGTTTGCGCCTGTAAGTAACCCTCCATTTGATAGGACATTCTTTTGTACTATCTTTGCCCCGTGTATCACGGACAAGCCCTATTGAAACCCCATTTATCGAATAATCAAACATAGCTTATTGTATTAAGTACATTCAAAATACCTTACATACATCTTACATACAAAGATAGCAATTCTATGCCAAAACAAGAAATAATATGAAAATATATTTGTATCTTTGTTCCTGTTATTCAACAATATAAGAACTTTATGAAAATTGAAGAAATATAAAGAAATGGCATTTGTGCTGACTGTTAATCAGGGGGTCGTAGGTTCAAGTCCTACCTGAAGAGCACAAAAATAGCCACTTACAAAATTTTGTAGTGGCTATTTTTGTGCGTTGAGAATGATCAGTTTCTGCGCAACTATTTCTCCTAATCATAAAAATATCGATCATCTTAATTTTTAAGATTGATACGAATTGACTTTTAAGCGAAAGAATACGATAGACATGCTTATATTACATCACATTGACCATTAATCGTCGATTATTGTTCAGGTAAAGTAATCTTTAAAGCTAACTCCGTCAACTGGCTTTGATCTATTGGTGACGGAGCACCACTCATCATGTCACGTCCAGCATTATTTTTTGGAAAAGCAATGCAATCGCGGATACTATCCAGTCCGGCAAACAAGGATACAATCCGATCGAGGCCAAATGCCAGCCCACCATGAGGCGGCGCACCAAATTTGAAAGCATCCATTAAAAAGCCAAATTTGAATTGAGCTTCTTCTTCTCCAAATCCCATAATATGAAAAATCTTGTGCTGTAATTCACTATTATGAATTCTGATTGATCCCCCACCCAATTCAACTCCGTTAATCACCATATCATAAGCATTTGCACGAACTTTGCCGGGATCAGTTGTCAGCCATGAAATATCTTCAGATTTCGGGGATGTAAATGCGTGATGCATGGCATAAAAACGTTGCGTCTCTTCATCCCATTCAAACAATGGAAAATCAACCACCCAAAGTGGAGCAAACACGTTTTTCTTTCTTAATTCTAAGCGATTTCCCATCTCTAAACGCAACTCGGACAAAGCCTTTTGGGTTTTAACTTTATCTCCTGCCAAAATCAACAACAAATCTCCTGGTTGTGCATTCATTGCATTGGCTATTGTTTTTAAATCCTCCGGTGAATAGAATTTATCAATGGAAGATTTCAAGGTACCGTCAGCCTCATATTTAATATAGACTAACCCCTTTGCCCCCAATTGAGGCCGCTTGACAAACTCTGTCAAATCATCCAGTTGTTTACGGGTATATGCACTACATCCTGTCGCACAGATTCCTGCTACGTAATCTGCAGCGTCGAAAACAACAAATTGATGGCCGGATACGATTTCCTTCAATTCCACAAAAGACATTCCAAAACGCAAATCCGGTTTATCAGAGCCATACAAACGCATTGCATCTGCATAAGTCATTCTTGGAAACGGTGACATATCAATGTGGTGAATTTCTTTAAACAGATGCTTCATCATTCCTTCAAAAACATTCAGCACATCATCTTGTTCCACAAAGGACATTTCACAGTCAATCTGTGTAAACTCAGGTTGACGATCGGCACGTAAATCTTCATCACGAAAACATTTCACAATCTGAAAGTAACGATCAAATCCTGCAATCATCAACAATTGTTTATAAAGTTGCGGAGATTGAGGCAGTGCATAAAACTCTCCCGGGTTCATCCGTGATGGAACCACGAAATCGCGGGCACCTTCAGGAGTTGATTTGATCAACACAGGAGTTTCCACTTCTAAAAATTGGTATTCATGCAAAAACTTTCGCACTTCCAAAGAAATTAAATGACGTAATTCTAAATTACGACGCACAGCATTCCGGCGAAGATCAATATAACGATACTCCATCCGCAAATCATCACCACCATCCGTATCGTCTTCGATAGTAAACGGAGGAATCTTTGATTCGTTGAGAATAATCAATTCAAGAGCCATAATTTCAATCTCGCCTGTATCCAGATGTTGATTCTTACTACTCCGTTCAGCAACAATTCCTTTACATTGAATCACCCATTCACGACCTATTCGGTTGGCTTGATCGAATAAAGCAGCATTTTTCTCTTGATTGAATACCAATTGTGTAATACCAAAACGATCTCTCAGATCCACAAAAGTCATTCCTCCCATTTTGCGAATGCGTTGCACCCAACCGGATAAAATTACAGTTTCGTTGACAAGGTTAAGGCGCAATTCGCCACATGTGTGCGTTCTATACATTGGATATTATTTGAAAACTAAGTGTTAATGACTCTAATTTAATGAACACAAAAAGATCAATCAGTCTGTTTTGTTTTTGCAAAATGGTCAGCAGCAATAGTTAATTGTTGAAACCATTCTTCGCCAAATCTACGAATCAAAGGCTCTTTTAAAAATTGATAGAGCGGCTTGCTTTGGTCGTTCCCTGATACAACGGCATCACGACAAACATGCCATTGATGATAATTCACAGCAACAAAAGTTTTGTGCTTTTGAAGACGCACCGGATATAAATGACACGATATAGGCTTTCTGAATGATGTTTTTTGTTGCTCAAATGCCTGTTCAATCCGACATTTCCAATAACCATGATCATCTTGAAAAGCGAAGACACATTCTGCACCGTTCACAATGGGAATAGCAAGTTCATTATCTCTGTCAAAGTAAGCTACCCCTTGTTGAGAAATCACCTCTTGTGCTGTATGTGAAAGATCTTCCCAAATGTCTGGTAACAATGCTTCAATCTGACTCACCTCATCCTCGGTAACTGGTGCTCCCTCCTCTCCTTCAACGCAACAGATACCTTTGCATTTTGATAAATCACAGGCGAAATTTTTATCAATTACATCCAAACTGATAATCGTATCATTGATTTGTAACATCATTATTATTGTAACTCACCAATTTGGTTATGTCTTTTTTGTTCATCGACAATCGCGTCGATAACAGCAATAATAGTCATGTTTGCAATGTCCCGCACCGAACTTTCAACATCAAGAATATGAATAGGTTTATTCAACCCCATTTGAATCGGGCCTATCATCTCTGCCATGCCCATCTCCAGAAGCATCTTACAGGTTATGTTTGCCGAACTTAAATTTGGAAATACCAATGTATTGACATCTTTATTCTTTAGTTTTGAGAAAGGAAATTTTTCGTCCCTTAATTCACGGTCCAATGCAAAATTGACCTGCATTTCTCCATCAACGATCATATCAGGACATGTTTTGTGTAATGTCTCGACTACACTATGCACACTGGCAGGACTACCTTGTTTGTCAACCCCGAAGCTTGAATATGAAACCATAGCAATCACGGGATCATGCGCGAACAGTTTAACAGTCTGATAGGTTAAACGAGTAATATCAACCAATGCTTCAGTATCAGGATGACGGTTGAAGAGCGTATCTGCCAAGAAGAATGTGCCTTTTTTAGTATTCAAAATATGCATGGCTGCAATGTGCTTCATCCCTTCACGAATACCTATCACCTGCTTTGCCGTATTGATATTTTCAATAAAGTTCGTATAGGCACCTGTAATCATAGCATCTGCATCACCGGTTTCAACCATCATCATGCCAAAATAGCTACGATCAAACATTTTTTCAAGAGCTTCAGTCAGCGTCATTCCATCACGACCACATTTGGCGGTTAAGATTTTGGCATAACGGGCACGACGTTCTTCTTCGCGATCATGACGTAAATTTACAATTTCAACACCCTCTAAATCGATATCATTTTCAGCTGCCATTTTCTCAATACGTTCTTCATTTCCTAACAGAATCGGGAAACAAACACCTTCCGCTTTTGCATTAACTGCGGCTTTCAACATGTTCAGGTAATTGGCTTCAGTGAAAACAACCCGCTTTGGATTTTGACGTGCTGTCTCCGAGAGGTGACGCAACATCTTGTTATCGATACCCATTAACTCACGAAGCTTTGTATTATACGCGTCCCAATCAGTAATTGGTTTACGTGCCACCCCTGATTCAATAGCTGCTTTTGCAACCGCAGGAGATACCGTGGTCAACAAACGGGGATCAAGAGGTTTCGGAATGATATATGAACGTCCGAACGTGATTTTATTCAAGTTATATGCAGCGTTGACTACATCGGGTACCGGTTTTTTAGCCAATTCTGCAATAGCTAATACGGCAGCCTTCTTCATCTCTTCATTGATTGACGTTGCACGAACATCTAATGCTCCACGGAATATATAGGGAAAACCTAATACGTTATTAATCTGATTGGGATAGTCGGAACGTCCGGTAGCAAACAAAATATCACCACGTGAATCCATGGCATCGGCATACGATATTTCAGGATTCGGGTTAGCTAATGCAAATACGATCGGGTCTTTAGCCATAGTACGCACCATCTCTTTGGTCAAAACATCAGCAACCGATAAACCCAAGAAGACATCCGCTCCATGCACAGCATCAGCTAATGTCTTGAGATCTTTCCGTTCCGTGGCAAATTCTTTCTTCTGAGCAGTCAGGTTAGTTCGATCGCACGAAATCACCCCTTTGCTATCGACCATGATGATGTTCTCTCTGCGAGCGCCAAGCAAAACATACAAGCGAGCGCATGAATTAGCAGCGGCACCGGCTCCATTGACGACAATCTGTACATCTTCAATCTTTTTCCCGACAATTTCAAGGGCATTGAGCAAACCGGCAGAAGAAATAATTGCCGTTCCATGTTGATCATCGTGCATGATAGGAATATCCAGCTCGGCACGCAAACGCGTTTCAATCTCGAAACATTCAGGAGCTTTAATATCTTCTAAATTAATACCGCCAAACGTAGGAGAAATGGCTTTTACCGTTTGAATAAACTTCTCAGGATCTTTTTCATTCACCTCAATATCAAACACGTCAATTCCGGCAAAGATTTTGAATAGAAGCCCTTTGCCTTCCATCACCGGCTTGCCCGCCAATGCTCCGATATCACCTAATCCTAAAACAGCCGTTCCATTGGAAATAACAGCCACTAAATTGCCTTTTGTCGTATATTCATATGCAGTATTGGGGTCTTTTTCTATTTCCAGACAAGGTTCTGCCACACCGGGCGAATAGGCCAGTGATAAATCAGTTTGTGTACTGTAAGGTTTAGTCGGAATTACCTCGATTTTACCAGGCTTGCCCATTCTGTGATAATTGAGGGCATCTTCTCTCGTTGTCTTCGCCATTTTATTAGATGAATTATATATGTTTATGAGTGAATGATGGTGCAAATTTAGCCTTTTTTCTCCTAATAACGCTGCTGTCATGGACAATAAATTTGGATATTTATTATTTTTCAATGCTTCTTGAAGATTGTTTTTAAGTTAGCCTTCTCATTCTTCTTGTTTGTTCTGAAATTTTAATTGGGAAAACAAGCGGACATCACGATACGATCTCTTCTTTCAAGCCTATTTAACAAAAATGCTATATCGCAAAAGCATGTATCGATCCGATGATGGATGCATGATATTTCAACACCACCTGATTTTGTCTCAAAATGGATGTTTTGCACCGATACTCATTCGCCATTGATTCGTTATTGGTTCGAATCCTGTTCTTAGATAATACATAGATAATACTTATATAGGTATTAGTTATGTTTTTATTTTATTATATATTAGAACAGGTTACGAGGGAGCATTGAAGGAAAGGCGAAGGAGTGACTACAGAGTTTCAATGAAAGAATGTCTCATGCTTTAACATATGGAGATATCCCCTACTCCCGTTTATATACGATTCCTCAACAGGTAACACGCATTTTATGAACCGTTTATGTCCTACGGACAATCATGAATCCGGTACATGTATTTCTATTGATCTTTATGCCCTGACGGGCAAGGATCAGTTGTTTTTATCCCGGTATTTCTGTTGATACAGATGTAAGACTGGCTGTAGCCATTAAATAATCGTACCACTATACGATCATCGGATTATGAATTCATTCTTTTAATTTTTATAAGAATTTCTTGCAAAAAAACAGAGAAAATAGTTGCAATGTAAAAATAAAATATTGACCTTTGAAACGAATTTAAGAAAAGCGGGGAAATTGGAGAATTTGCAGAATATACGAGTCTAATGATGAGATAGGTGTAAAGCGAAGTCCATTTTTGAATTCAACAAATTCGATTCTGACAGTGAAGCTCCTGAAAATGAAACATCCCATTCAACAGTGATGCCAAATGCCCATAGCCTCGGTCGTTGTGTGCATATGTAAAAAAAGACAGTGAAAGCGATTATTTTGATTATAAATGCCTGAAAATTTGCTTTTGCGGTGAAAAAACTCTATTTTTACCGCAAATTATGCAGTGAAAGAATTATGTATATTCACGAAAGAAAAAACTGGTACAATTTTGTTTGGGACAACGAAAAGATATTGCCCATCTTAGCCTCTGTGAGACATTTACAAGGGAAATTGCTTGGACATATGGAAAGTCTGGGGTTTGATTTAATCGAGCGTGCGACATTAGAATCTCTGATTTTGGACGTTATCGACACGTCTAAAATAGAAGGTGAATTCCTTAATCCTGAACTTGTTCGCTCATCTATTGCCCGAAAATTAGGTATTGAAGGAGCTGAATTTGTAACTACACCACGAAATATTGAAGGCGTAGTAGATGTTCTTTTGGATGCAACTCAGAATTATGATAAGCCTCTTTCAGACGAACGACTTTTTGGTTGGCACAATTCTCTATTTCAATCAGGCTACAGTAGGCATGTAAAAATTGATGTTGGTCGTTTTCGCTCGGCTGGAATGAAAGTCGTTTCAGGTGCATTTGGTAGAGAAAAAATACATTTTGAAGCCCCGGTACCTGAAAGAGTTCCACAAGAAATGGATCTGTTTCTGAATTGGTTGAACAATAAAAATCATATGGATTTAGTATTGAAATCAGCTATTTCTCATTTTTGGTTTGTTACTATTCACCCTTTCGATGATGGCAACGGACGACTTGCCCGCGCCATTATGGATATGTTGTTGGCCCGAAGCGAGGGAAGTAAAATCAGATTCTACAGTATGTCCAACCAAATTTTCAAAGAACACAAACGTTACAACGAAATTATCGAAAAAACGCAGAAAAGCACAAGCGACATTACTCACTATTTAGAATGGTTTTTAGACTGTTTTAAAAGGGCATTATTATCAAGCGAAAAGAATTTGGAAATTATTTTGGATAAAGCACGTTTTTGGGAAAGAAATAAATTCATCACTATCAATAACAGACAACGGCAGATAATGAACTATCTATATGACAATTACGATAAAGAAGTCGGATTTTTCCGTACTTCAACTTATGCCAAACTTACTAATTGTTCTACTGATACAGCATTGCGCGATCTGCAAGATTTAGTCGCAAAGGAAATCCTAAAATCAGAAGAGAGTGGAAAGAAAACCAATTACCTGATTATTAGCCCTAAAAATATAAGAATCCCGAAAATATCAACCAGTGAATAAGCAGATAAAACATAAAAAGCAAACACCTGCACCCTATAGATAAACTTTCGCGTGGTCGGAACGACCCAGTACGAAAAGCAAGTTGCATTTTGTCGATCATTGTCAGAACTTTGATTAAGCAGATGAATCAGATAATACAGATGCTCTGAAATCTACTGAATCCTTTAATCTGAGAAATCGTGATTCAAACAAAGGGGCAACAATGAATGCTCCCTGCTAGTACAAGCATGCCTGCAGTTTAGTTCAAGATTAACAAAGAGTATCTTGGACTATCAATCTGAACACTTGCGCCATTAGGGAGTGGACAAAAATGGAGAACAATATTTTCCATAAAATATTTTAACAACAAAACAAGTTTGCATTATATATTATATCTTTAATTTTTCTTAAGAGAAAAGGGGAAATCTATACAAGGTATCCTTATAAAAGGCAACACAAAGTATAATTCAAAAATTAAAGCAGCCTTATGAAAAAAATTCTATCTATTTCTTTGGCCATTTTCTTACTTTCTTCTGTCCTTTATGCTCAGAATGAAAAATCTCCTTTTGGAGAATTGGGGTATAAGAAGAAAATAATGTACACTTCCTCTAAAGGGGAATTTGATGAATTTCATGATCAAGCTAACGTTGTTGAAATCGGGTCTGTCTATTTTGATACCAAAACCAATAAAACAGTAGGGTTTGTTGCTGAAGAAAAAGGAAATAGTGATGTATCTCCTGCAACTACAGCAACATCCATTGACCCAAATTGTGAAAAGTATTATTGGATAAGCCCGTATGCCTATTGTTCGGATAATCCGGTAAGACTTGTTGATCCGAATGGAGAAGATGTTTATCGCTACAACGAAAACACAGGGAATTTAAACCTTGCTAAAAAAACAGACGATAAGTTTGACCAAATCGGTAAGTTTAAATATGACAAGAAAACTGATACTTACACATTAAAAACAGACAAAAAAGGAAATGCAAAAACTTATGTAGCTAACATTGAAAAAGGGATACTAAAAGATGGCATAAATTTCAAGAAAAATGACAATGTTATCAATATAGGAGGTAAAAACCAAGCGACAGTTAAGGGATTTGAAAATTTCGTTCTGAATTTCGCTAATTTTGTTGATAAAGAAATAAGTGGTTATTATATGTCGAATAAGAATGAAAGCAGCACAAATTATGTATATGTTAGTAAATATGTGAATAATACAGCAACAGAAGCTCATTCTTCCTATAGCTTGTATAATGTCAGGCCAGATTTATATAACTCAACAGTAGTTACTACTGATTTTCATACTCATTTATCGCGGTTTGATGATGCAAGTAGATTAACACCTTCTGATGCAGATAAAAACACAAAAGAGAGTGATTTATTAAATGGAATTCAAAATTTTATAATTATAACCAATCCCGAAAATGTTCATTACTAATGAAATCAATCGTTCTTAAATTCTTGGTTCTAATAACCATCATTGAAGGTTGTTCTTCTTGGAAAAATACCTTAACACTTCATGGCAACTACAATGATGCAATTAATAACGCCGTTACTGATTTTATTAATAAAAAACGTATGAGACAAGATTCAGTATTTTCAATTCATTTCATGAATATTGGTGACAGTATATGGGGCATAAGTATCTCTCAGGCAATTAATAAAATATCCGTTGTTACGGAAGATGAAATTAAATATTCATATAAAGCATTTCCAACAAGGTATATCGAAAAAGACAAAAAACTATTTTATTGGAAAGACACAACTCAGAACACACCTCCCCAATATCTGGTTAATAAATTATATGCAATAAATAAAGTTGATACCGTCATTGTAAATAAAGTCATTCCGGAAAGGATTATTGATGATGCGTTAAAGTCAGTTCATTACTATTTTTGTCAATGCAACTTATTAAGGTATAAGACTATGGTAACTAAAAGTACTATGGGTTGGTACATATTACCAATGATTAATTGCAATTGTAGTAGGCACTGATTGATAGTATTATAGTAATTATAAGGTCTTGCTACGACTATTGATCCACTCTATGAAAAGTATTATTGGATAAGTCCGTATGCCTATTGTTTGGATAATCCGGTGAGACTTGTTGATCCTGATGGATGCATAGTTATTGCAATGGATGACAATGCAAAACGCAACATTCAAAATACTTTAACGAAAGCAGAGGTTAAATATATCAAATTCAATAAAGATGATACTCTTAATGCCAAAACATTGAACAAAAGCAAAAGTATGTCTGAGAATATGGCAGCTCTTAAAGCAGAAGCGAATAGCGAGCTAAAATAAAATATGATTATCCGTTTAATCGCCTAAAGTCTGTATTGGTCTTCAGACAGGCTATCAACAATCTGTCAAAACAGTTCTCACCAAAATACCTTCGATTGAATTTGTAGCAAAACTCATTGAGATACAATT
>Ga0224531_1000033_pt1 | contig 92903 bp, 80 predicted proteins | sample CBST100metaG_FD_179876 | JGI IMG/M metagenome (GOLD analysis project Ga0224531, IMG submission 179876) | Peat soil microbial communities from Stordalen Mire, Sweden - C.B.S.T100 | ecosystem: Environmental > Terrestrial > Soil > Wetlands > Peat | place: Sweden: Norrbotten County, Stordalen Mire...
ATCTGCGCCACCTCCGCGCGGCTGCGACGAGGACGACGACCAACGACTGGAACGGGATATTCACTCATGCCTTCAGTCAATCATCTTCAAAACCCCACGGAAAGAATGGTCTTGCCCGGAGGGATACACTCAATCGGCGATCCGTTCTGCAGTCCTCCAGCTTCAGTTATTACGGCGCTTTCGAGAATGTTGACGTACTTATGGAGCGGGGCGCTGATTGGAAGCCGGACGATCGACGGCAGATGAATTATTTGAGGAAGGGGCTCTACGAAAGCGAGCCAGACGTGGCCTTGAAATGGTTGAAGCTGCTCGTCAAGCACAAGGCCGCCACAGAGGAGACAATTCGGGAATTGCTCGCGCCTCCGCGCATGAGGGAGCACATGGCTGGTAAGCGATGGTGGATGTCGCATCTGGGCTTTAAAGATCTTTTTCCCACAGAGACTCAGATCCTCAAGAGGTACATGGCTCAAAACCACATCGTGTCTCGCGAACTGTTGGCCAGGTACAACCGGGAGGAACTTTACCAGAAGGTCTGGGCTCAGCCCGTACAGAAAGTGGCCAAAGAGTTTGGGATGTCAGATGTCGGATTGGCCAAGATATGCAGGAAGCTCTTTGTCCCCCTGCCTGGCCGAGGATACTGGGCGCGGAAGGCTGCTGGTAAGAAGGTCGGGGCTAGGCCAGCGCTGTTGCCTATTCAAAGTCAATGATTCTCCGTACCGGAGGCTGCGTTGAATCGTCAGTCTACGATTCTCAGTTTGCTGTACTGCCCGGCGTCAGGTGGATGCCTCCCTTGCTGACCGGGGTAGTCTCAAGTTGTCGGAGCTTTCCGAGGCTACGGAATTTTACCTTTCGCTTCGGCGGTATCTCGCGGGTCTCCCCGCTGAAGCCTATTTTTCTGCTCCTCGCCGGGCTGTGCCGGACGGCGAGTTTTCCGAATCCGTTCAGCTTGAGGCAAAACCCATCCTCCTCCAGATGCTGAACAAGCGTGTCTTCCAAAGAGGAGACGAAGACGTTTTACCAGACATATCCAACAGTTTTGGGGTGGGAGTTGACCGACTCCGCCGCGCAATTGGAACGTTTTGGAACGTGATTGATGTTTCGGGAGCTTGTAACTTGTTGAAGAAATGGTGGCCAGAGACGGGATTGAACCGCCGACGCCGGCCTTTTCAGGGCCGCGCTCTACCACTGAGCTATCTGGCCTTGGCGATGCGGTACGCCTGATTCGGGACAGCCAAGAGCGCCCGGGCGAGAGCGAGAAAATCCGCGCGATCAACCGCGGCGGGTTCAAGCATCCAGCTAAAGTATAGCAACCCCGGCTGCCTGCGCCAAACCATGCTCCCGCCGTGCTGTCGATAATCGCGATATGCTGTGTGTCTGCATCCATGTTGCACCAAGAGGTGAGCCTCCATGTCCCGCATCTGCGAAGTTCCTGAGCGCCTGCGAAGGCGAGCATTCATATCGGCATTGCTGCTGCTTTCGACGCTGACACCGATGCCGGTCGTATTGCTTGCGCAGGGAGCAACGCCGGGCGAGCAGCGGGCGGTGCGAGCGTTCGAGGCGGCCAAGTCGGACAAAGCCAGCGCGCTCGCCCTCGAAGCGTTCCTCGCGAAGATGCCCAAGGGCGGCGATCTGCACATGCACCTCTCCGGCGCGGTCTACGCGGAGACGTTTCTGAAGGACGCGGCGGCCGACAACCTGTGCGTCAATCCGAATCCTAAATCGCCGGGCTTCGTGAAGAATGTTGGGCTGACGAATGCAGGGATTGCAAAAGACTCGCCGGCAGGGCCAGTCTGCCCCGAAGGAGATGTGGCCGCAGCCAGCGTCTTTCAGAACCAGAAGCTCTACGATGCGCTGGTCGATGCCTTCTCGATGCGCGGCTTCGTGCCATCGGCGGGCGTGAGCGGACACGACCAGTTCTTCGCCACCTTCGACCGCTTCGGCGGACTGGACAAGTCGCACGCCGGTGAGTGGCTGGACGAGGTGGCGACGCGCGCGGCAGCGCAGAACGAGCAGTATCTGGAAGTGATGCAGACGCCGAGCTTCTTCGATCTGGCCCCGCTGTGGAACTCGCTGGGCTGGCCACCACTTCGTGGCGTACTGGACGCTTCGCCTGAAAGAGACTCTGCTGAAGATTCTGCGCAAGGCTTTACAGGCGATGCGACCGGAACGAGCTGGGCCGAGCTCGACGCGCTACGGACTAAGCTGCTGGCGGGCGGGGTGCGCAAAGAGGCGGCGCTGGATGCGAAGGAGATGGACGACGCGCTTGCCGCGCGCAACAGGATTGAGCACTGCGGCGAAGCGAATGCGGCGGCGGCCTGCTCGGTGAAGATTCGCTATCTTTACCAGGTGCTGCGCGCGTTTCCTCCGCAGCAGGTCTTCGCGCAGACACTGCTGGCGTTTGAGGTGGCGAGTGCAGATGCCAACGACGCCGGTCTCAACTTCGTGCAGCCCGAGGACGCGACGCTCGCAATGAGCGAGTACAACCGGCAGATGCACATGCTGGACTATCTGCACGGCATCTATCCGAAGGTGCATATTTCTCTCCATGCTGGCGAGTTGGCGCCAGGACTGGTTCCACCAGCGGGGTTGAAGTTTCACATTCGCGAGGCAGTCGAGCTGGGGCACGCGGAGCGGATCGGGCATGGCGTCGACGTGATGTACGAGACAAATCCGCGCGCGCTGCTGAAAGAGATGGCGGCGCGGCACGTGATGGTGGAGATCAACCTGACATCGAACGATGCGATTCTCGGCATCGTTCCGCCGCACCATCCGCTGCCGGAGTACCGCGCGGCGCATGTTCCGGTGGCTCTTTCGACCGACGACGAGGGCGTCTCGCGCATCGACCTGACGCATGAATATGTGCGCGCGGCGATGGAGTACGGGCTGGGCTATCTCGACCTGAAGACGATGGCTCGGACCTCGCTGGAGCACAGCTTTCTGCCCGGCGAGAGCCTTTGGGCAAAGCCGGACGACTTTACACGGATGAAGGCTGCGTGCGTGGGGCAGACTGCGGGTACTGAGTTGCCAAATGCAAAGTGCCAGGCGCTGCTGAAGTCGAGCGAGCGAGCGGTTGAGCAGTGGGAACTGGAGCGGCGCTTTGCCGCCTTCGAGGCGAGTCTGCCGTAGCGCGCGCCTGAAACGAATGGGTGCGCGCTTCGGGCTCAGGCCAGTGACCGTCTCTTCGCTGTACTATCTTTGAGCAAAGGTTTTGAGCACGCGCGTGTGCGAGGAGATGCGATGAGGATTGCAGTTGGAGTGGGATTGTTGGCGGTGTTGGCGGTGGGGACGATGGCACAGAGCGCGTCCGCGGCGGGTGTGGGTGTTGGCGTTGCAACCGCGAAGCTCTGCGATGCGCGGACATACGGCGCAAAGGCAGACGGGGTGACCAAGGACACCAAGGCCATTCAGGCGGCGATCGACGATTGCACGAAGGCGGGCGGCGGGACGGTTACGTTGAGCGGCGGGACGTTTCTGAGCGGACCGGTGGTGTTGAAGAGCAATATCACGCTGGAGATTGAGAAGGGCGCGGTGCTGCTGGGCTCTGCCGACCACGACGATTATCCGCAGATGGAGGTCTTCCGCGCGCCGGGACGCCAGTCGCTGGTGAGCGCGGACCACGCCACGAACATCGCCATCACAGGCGGCGGCACGATTGACGGCAATGGCGCAAGCTGGTGGGCACTGGCGCGCGCGACGCCGGGCGCAGGCATTGTGGGCAATGGCGTCTTCCGGCCGCGGTTGGTGGTCTTCAATTACTGCCAGCACATCCGCATGGAAGGCGTGACGGTGCAGAACTCGCCGAGCTGGCAGATCGTGCCGTACTACTCGGACGACATTGTGATCCGCAACATCAAGGTGCTGGCGACGCTGCCATCGCCCAACACGGACGCGATCGACCCGTTCAGCTCCAGCAACATCGTGATCGACCACGTCTACGCGGACACGGGCGACGACGACATTGCCATCAAGAGCGGCGAGATCAACTCGCCGGGGCCGGATGCGCCAAGCAAGAACATTACCATCACGGACTGCAATTTCGATCACGGGCACGGGCTGTCGATCGGCAGCGAGATTGCCGGCGGCGTGCAGAATGTCCACGCGGAGCGCATCCACTTCAAGGGCACGGACCAGGGAATCCGCATCAAGGCAAACCGCGACCGGGGCAACGATGTCTCGAATATCTCGTTCAAGGACATCACGATGGAGGACGTGAAGACGGCGATCCTGATTACGGAATACTACCCGCATCCGGCGCCGGAGGGCGAGGTTGCGGCGGAGCCGGTGCAGCGGTTAACGCCGAAGTTTCACGACATCACGATTGAGAATGTGACTGCGACGGGGGGCGGCTCGGCGGGGACGATTGTGGGCCTGCCGGAGTCGCCCGTGCTGGGGCTGACGATGAAGAACGTGCATATTGCGGCGAAGACGGGAATGTCAATTGCGTATGCGACGGTGACGCTGGACGACGTGGTAGTGACGCCGCAGACTGGCGATGCAATGAAGATTGCGCCGACGGCGCAGGTGACAATCAAGAAGTAATTCTTTTCGCACGGCCGGTGGGGACGTTACCGGCTTCATACACCGGCTGCGAGAACAGACAACTGCAAGGGCAAATACGGAGATTCTGGCTGCGCCAGAATGACGACGTGGCTGAGGTGGGAGTGGCGGCGTGCGCTGGCGGCAGAGCTGTGCGCGCGGTACTTCGGGCATATTACCTACGGCTAGCGGGGCGGGATTGTTGCCCGAATCCGCTACAGAGATGTGTGGGAACACAACAAAGACGCACCCTCCGGTACTCACTGACGAAAGACAGGGAGACGGAGGAGGTGCAGTATGGCATGGCGATGGACAGTGCGGATTGTGTGCGCTGTTGCATTGGTCTTCGTAATCCTGGTAACGGAGTGCGGGGTTGCGCAGGAACCTTCGCAGAGCGCTCTTTTGCAGGCCACGCCGCCACAGAGCGCAAACGATGCGCTGCATTCGATGTCGCGGCTGGCGGGCGCGATCTTTACCGGGCAGGTGGTTGCGGTGCGCCGGATAGAGGGCGTGAACGGCGCGACCGGCGTGGTGGAGATTGATTTCGCTGTGGAGGATGCGGTGCGCGGAGTGGGCGGGAGCGCATACACGCTGCGCGAGTGGGCGGGGCTGTGGCCGGCCGGCGATGAGCCGTTCCGCGTGGGCCAGCGGTACCTGATGCTGCTGCATGTGCCGGGCGCGGCGGGGCTGAGCTCTCCGGTGGGCGGGACGGATGGAGCGATTCCGATACGCGGCACGGGACAGGCGCAGGCGACGGGAGAGGCAGAGACGGGTGCGGCGGGAACGGGTGCGGCGGCAGATGGCCGTGTGGTGGACCTGCGCTGGGTTGCGACGCGGGTGGCGCAGCCGCTGTCGTACAGGATTTTGCCGGTGGCGCATGCAGCCGCGCTGCCTGTCACTGTGCAAGAGGATGCGGCGGAGTCTGCCAGCAGCTTGCAGAGCGCCAATGGGGGGGGCGCTGGGGCTGAGGGCAACGGCGCGACGCCGACTGCTGCCTCGCAGGGCACGGCGTACACAACAGTGCTGGCGATGCTGCGCGGTTGGGAAAAGACCGACGATGCCACGCGCTGACGCAAGGAACAAACAGGGACACATCTGCTGGATGCTGGCCGCACGCCATCCGATTGAAGCGTGGCTGCCGATTGTGCGCGGGCTACCGATGGCGGCGGTGCTGTTGCTGATGGCGGGCGTGGCGCAGGCGAGCGGGCCGCGCTGGGTGACTGGGCCGCCATACTTCACCGCAGCCAGCGGCAATGCAGTGGTGTGGTATACAAGCCATCCGCTCTACTTCACCGATCCCGGGAACCTTAGCGCGACGGTGAACAACGCGGCTGCGAATGCATTGGTGGCCGCAGCCGCCGGAGTGTGGAACGTGCCGACTGCGGCGATGATGGTTGCGTATGGAGGCGCTCTGGCGGAGCATGTGAGCGGCGCGAACGCATATTTGAGCAGCAATGGGCCGGTGTTTCCGGCGGACGTCGAGAGCGCGAACTATGCGGCGATCCAGATTGCGGTACTCTACGACAGCGACGGCTCGGTGACGGACATGCTGCTGGGCGGCGGTGCGAGCAGCCCGGCGGAGTGCCGGCAGAATGGGGTGACGGAGAGCGTGGACTCGATCACACCGGCTGGTTTGATCCAGCACGCCATCGTGGTGTTGAACGGACGCTGCACGGGAAGCGCTCCGGAGCAGCAGTTGCAGATGCAGTACCAGTTGCAGCGGGCATTCGGGCGGGTGCTAGGGCTGGGCTGGTCGCAGACCAACGACAACGTCTTCACGCGGACCCCGACGCCGACAGCCAACCAGGCGCTGCACTGGCCGGTGATGCATCCCATCGACATTGTGTGCGGCGCGTACACCTATCAGTGCCTGCCGCAGCCGTTTACCCTGCGCGACGACGATGTGGCGTCCATCACGTCGCTCTACCCGTATGTGACGAACTACAACCCATCGCTAGCTCCGCCGGCACCGGGCAAGATCTGGAGTTACGAGCAGGCCAGCATCCTTGGCGGAACGGCGACGTTTCCTACCGGCGAGGGGATGCAGGGCGTGAATGTTGAGTTGCAGCGGATGCAGGGCGGCTGGGGCATTCCAGAGGCCTGGTACGACGTGTCAACGGTAAGCGGGGCCGTCTTTCAACAGAATGCCGGGAACCCCGTGACGGGGGTGGGAACCGGTATTGCCGCGAGCATGGGCTCGACCAACCTGCAATTGGAGGGGAGCTACAAGTTCTCGTGGGTCCCGGACATCGATCCGATGGGAGCGCAAAACGGCGGGATGTTCGTTGTGCTTACAACTGAGGCGATCAATCCACTGTATATAGGCGCCTACTCGGTGGGGCCATACAGCACAGGCAACGTGGAGCCTTCGGGCGCGTTGATGAGCCAAATCCAAAACCAGAATCCGACGCTACCCTACTGGAACGCCGGGTACTATTTGCCGACCTCTTTCCCGGCCAAGGGTGCGGCAAGCAACTGCAACACCGGCGGCGATGGCGTGGAGACGGCGGCGCTACCGGTTACCACGGGCGGATGGTGGACAGGAGTGCTGTGCGCGCATGGGCATACGGCGTGGTCGAGCTTCATGGCGCGGGCGGGGCGGACGGCAACGCTGGAGGTGACAGCGCTCGACGAGAGCGGCCTAGCCACCACCGCGAAGGCGATGCCGCTGATCGGCGTGTGGGCGGCGACCGACCCAACGGGAACGCTGCCAACGGTGGCCGCGACTCCATCGGCATTCAACACGGTCACGCTGGGAATGACGGCGGCTGGCGTGGCGACGGCGCAGGCGGAGACATTGCGGTTTGTCATTGCGGATGCGCGGGGAGACGGGCGGCCGGACTTCGCCTACCAGGCGCGTCTGCTCTATGCGGACACGGTTCAGCCGGCGGCCACAAGCGTCAACGGCGGGCAGATCACGATCGGCGGGATGGGATTTCGCGCGGGCAATGAGGTGACGGTGAACGGCGTGGTGGCGCAAGTGTCGAGTTGGAGCGCATCGGCGATTGTAGCGGTGGCGCCGCCGGAGAGTGCGTTCGCGTCCAACCCCACAGGGCCGGTCGATGTCAAAGTTGTGGATCTCTCGACCGGAGGGGGCAGCGTGATGTCGGGCGCGCTGACCTATAGCGCCAGCGTCGCGCCGGATGAGATGAAGCTGCTCTCCGCGCCGTCGGGCACGGTTGCGGTGGGGACGGCGGCGGCTGTGCCCTTTGCCGTGCGCGTGCTGCTGGGCGATGGCGTAACGCCGGTGGCGGGAGTTCCCGTCACATTTTCTGCGACTGGCGCGGCGACGCAGTTCGGCGCGTGTAACGCTGCGCAGTGCGTTGTGCGGACGGACGCGACCGGGCTGGCTTCGACCACGGTGACGCCGGAGGCCTTCGGAACCGTGACCGTGCAGGCGGCAGCGATGGGCGCGACCCAAGCGGCAACCTTCAATGCGGTTGCGCGCAGCATCACAATGCTGCAGCCGGAAGAATATATCGCGGAGGGAGCGACCGCGGCGTGGACACCGCAGGTGAGCGTGGTGCAGAATGGCGCGCCGACAGCAGGCGTAACCGTGGCGTGGACGGCCTCGGGTGGGATGACGGTCTCGCCGGGATCGAGCGTGGCAAACGCGGCGGGCGTGGCGCAGATTGCGGCGGTCACAGGACCGTTGGCTGCGAGTGCGCAGGCGACAGGGCAGGCCTGCGCGTGGACGAACGTCTGCGTTAACTTCACGGCCGAGGGCGTGAGTTCGTCGGCGTGGCGGATTGTGGTGGATAGCGGCGCGGGCCAGACGGTGGCTGTGGCGGAGACCTTCGCGCCGGTGGTGATGATGGTGACGGACGCGAGCGGCGATCCCGTGGCTGGCGCTCCCGTCGCGGTGCATCAGACGGTGAATGCGGCGGCGATGGCGTGCCCAGCGCGCGGGAGATGTCCGGTGGCGCCGGTGCTGGCCAACTCGGTTGCGGCAGCAGTCTCGGACGCGAACGGACTGGTGAGCGTGGTCCCGATGCAGCTTGCGGGCGTGGGTGAGGTGACGAATATCGCGGTGGCGACGGGGACGCAGGGCTTCGCCTCCTTGTCGCTCGAACAGGGACCTTGAGGGTTAGTCTGTCCTTTCCTCCCGCACCTTGCTCCAGCCGACGTCGTACACTTATCGCGTCAGAACGGAGGCCCATCGCATGATCGCGCGCAACGCAGTTGCAAAGCAGTTCAACCGCGGATTGATACTCCTAACCGTACTTGTCCTCGTCACGCTCGCCCCTGTAGCTCACGCCCAGACCCAGGCTCAGGCCGCCGCCGCAGCTGTTGCCGCCGCCATCCAGCCGCCTTCGTTCGATGTGATCTCGGTGAAGCCGAACAAGAACAGCATCGGGGCGCATGGACTGATCGTTACGGAGTTTACGGCGGACGGATTTCGTGGCGTCAACGTTCCTGTTCACACGCTGCTGCTCCAGGCCTACGGGCTGCACGAGGGCGAGAGCTTTGGCGAGCCGGCGTGGGCCAGCTCCGAGGTATTCGACATTGAGGCAAAGGTTGCAGGAGATGACGTTGCCGCCTTCACGAAACTCGACTCCGATCAGCGTCAGGCGATGCTACGGCAGATCCTCACAGAACGCTTCAAGCTGACTGTCCACCATGAAAACCGGGAGCTGCCGGTCTACGCGCTGTCGGTCGCCAAGGGCGGAGCGAAGCTGAAGGAGTCTGTGATCGACCCCGCAGTGGCGGCAAGCGCACGGCGCGGCGGTGGCGTGCAGATGAGCATGGGCATGATTGCGGCCCATGAATGTACGATTCCGTACTTCCTGTCGATGCTCTCGCGGCAGTTGGGGCGCAGCATCATCGACCGAACGGGACTTACGAGCAACTACGACTTCACGTTACGATGGAGTGCAGACACCGGCGCAGGCACGTCTTCGAATGATCCTGCGGGGACTCAGCCCGACGCCCTTCCCTCCATCTTCACTGCCGTTCAGGAGCAGCTTGGGCTCAAACTCGAATCCACCAAAGCCCCGGCTGATGTCCTGGTTGTCGACCACCTGGAACGCCCCACCCAAAACTAGATCGGCCCGGACGTTATATCTTGGATAAGGAAGCGTTGCGAGGCAAATCTCCGGACGAGGTGTTTTGGAGGTTTCGCTCGCGGCAGTGTCAGGGCCGACGTGCCAGGCGCGATCGGGCCGCACACGATTTCCGCCCCAGCGAGCAAGAACGCTTGCCGGGGGTTCCGAATTGGAGATCCATGCTCAGGATGATGACGAAGAAGATTGCGATGGCAGCGGCGCTGGCTGGCCTGCTGACAACTGTCTGCGCGCAGGCGCAGACCAAGCTCGGCCCGGCCGCGCCCGTCACCTACGACAATAAGTTTGAGGTGTACGGCGGGCTGAACTTCATGAACTTCATGGCCGGCCAGAACCTGACCCGGCGCATGGACTTCGGCGGCGGCGAGATCGAGGGCACCTACTGGGTGACGCCAAAGTGGGGCGCGTCGGCGGAGTATCGCGGCGAGGCGGGTACGTCACCGGTGCTGCCGAATGCTGGCATCTACGGAATTCACCGTCCGCTGGTGTACATGAATATGGTGCTCTTCGGCGCGCAGTATCGCTGGGCGCAGAACCAGCACGCGGCACTCGACCTGCACGCCTACGCCGGGCCATCGTTTGGCGTCTTTGACGCAGGGACCGCGGGAGCAGGGAAGGGCGACGTGTACGATGCCACGGAGAACGCGCGTCTTGTGGGGCTCTACGCCAACCACACCGCTGCGATCTTTGCGCTGGGAGGGAGTGTGGACATGAACCGGTCGAAGAACTGGGCGATCCGGCTCTCGCCGGACCTGATTCTGGATGAATTTGGCTCGGGGACGAGGGAGTTCTTTGCCATCTCCGGCGGAGTCGTCTACCGCTTTCCGGTGAAGAAGAAGTAAGCGATTTTACTGAGTAGTAGGTTATCGCGCTTCGAGCGAAATACGGAGATTCTGGCTTCGCCAGAATGACGACGCAATAGGAACACAGGCGCGCGGCGCGGCGAGGCAGGGCGGCATGGAGGCGATGAGAGAGATGTTGCGCGGCAGCCTGAAGCGGAGCCTGGGCGGCATGCGCGAGGAAGACCGGCTGGCGGCGGCGTGGACGGTGGCCTGCGGGCGCGCGATGGCGGAGCACGGCGCGGTGGTTGGCTACGCCGCGGGCGTGGTGCGGGTCGAGGTCGCAGACGCAATGTGGGTGCGGCAGATGATCTCGCTGGGCGGAGTGCTGGAGCGCGAGATGGCTCGCATCAGTGGCCTGCCGGTAGCCGCGATACACTTTGAATTGAAGAAGAGTTGAGTGGCGGCAGAAGAACAGCAGAAGCAAAAGCAGATTCCTCCCCCTTCGACAAGCTCAGGGTGCGGAATGACAAGCAAAGGACGGGACGGATGGCTGAGGTTGCGGGCGTAAGTATGGACGAGGTGCTTCGGGTCGCCGAGTTGGCGAATCTGGATCTGACCGCCGAAGAGGTGCCGCTCATGCAGCGCGACCTGAATGCGATCCTGGGCCACATTGCGCAGTTGAACGAGCTGGACACTACCGGCGTTCCGGCGATGGCGCAGGTCGGGGAGATGCTGGGCGCGGAGATTGACTCGACCGGAGCAAGCCTGCGCGCGGATGCGGAGCGGGTGTCGCTGGACCGCGCGGAGGTGATGGCCTCTGCGCCGGAGAACGATAGCCGCTTCTTCAAGGTCCCCAAGGTGATTGAAAGATAGGCACTTCGTGCGGTTCTCGACGCGCTCATGCGCGTGAAGGGTGAATGCGGGGCGGTTTTAGAGGCGGGATGTCGATACGAGGTTCGAGGCGGGAGATGGAGTTGGGCGGAATGACGATTGACGGTGTGCGGGCGGCGATTGCGAGTGGAGAGGCGACGGCGACAGCGATTGCCGAGGAGCACTATGCGAGGATCGCGGCCGAGGACGGGGCGGACGGCAAGGGGATCAACAGCTTTCTGGCGCTGAGCCGCGAGCGTGCGCTGGCGCAGGCGGCGAAGATCGACCGGATGGCGGCGAAGGGCGAGGAGCTGGGGCCGCTGGCCGGCGTCCCGGTGGGAATCAAGGATGTGCTGACGATGAAGGGATCGCCTGCGACCGCGAGTTCGCTGATCCTGAAGGGCTACATGCCGCCGTACGACGCGACGGCGGTGACCCGGCTGGAGGCGGCGGGCGCGGTGCTGCTGGGCAAGCTGAACTGCGATGAGTTTGCCATGGGCTCGTCGAACGAGAACTCGGCCTACAGGCCGGTGCGAAATCCGCGCGCGCTGGACCGCGTGCCGGGCGGATCGAGTGGTGGATCGGCGGCAGCGGTTGCGGCAGGCTTCGCGGTGGCGTCGCTGGGCTCGGACACCGGCGGATCGATTCGCCAGCCGGCGGCGTTCTGCGGCGTGGTCGGCGTGCTGCCAACCTACGGGCGCGTCTCGCGCTACGGGCTGATCGCGTTTGCGTCGTCGCTGGATCGCGTGGGGCCGTTTGCGACTAACGTGCGCGACGCGGCCACGATGCTGGGCGTTCTCGCCGGACAAGATGCGTTGGACTCGACCAGTTCGGACCGGCCGGTTGGCGATTATGTGGGCGCACTGGCAAAACCAGTGAAGGGACTGCGCATCGGCGTCCCGGCGGAGTACTTCGGCGAAGGACTGAACGCGGAGATTCGCGCGGCCATCGAGCGCACACTGGACGGGCTGCGCGCATCCTGCTGCGAGGTGAAGACGATTGCGCTGCCGCATACGAAGTACGCAATCCCTGTCTACTATGTGATTGCGACGGCAGAGGCTTCGGCCAACCTCGCGCGCTTCGATGGCGTGCGTTTCGGCTTCCGGGCCGGCGCGGGAACGCAAACGCTCTCCGAGATGTATCGCGAGACGCGCGACCAGGGCTTCGGCGCGGAGGTGAAGCGCAGAATTCTGCTGGGCACCTACGTGCTCTCAGCCGGCTACTACGACGCGTACTACCGCAAGGCGCAGCAGGTGCGGACGCTGCTGACGCGCGACTTTCTGGCTGCGTTCGCCGAGGTGGACGCCATCGTCGCGCCCATCACCCCGACCCCGCCGTGGAAGCTGGGCGAGAAGACCGCCGACCCGCTGCAGATGTACCTGGAAGACATCTACTCGGTAGCGGCCAGCCTCGCGGGCATCTGCGCAATGAGCGTTCCCTGCGGCGAGACCGCCGGCGGCCTGCCCATCGGCGTGCAGATCATGGGCCACCACTTCAACGAAGAGACCATGCTGCGCGTCGCGCTGGCAATCGAGACAGCGCAGCGATAGAGCGGCAAGAATTTTCTCTCTGCTTGCTCTACACTCGGCAGATGGATGCGGAGCGCGCGGAGTTGGACGTAAAGGCTGCGGAAGCCGGTTCTTCCGATTCTCAGGCAGGCGAACTGGTGCGGCGCGTGGTGGGGTTCGATGTGGGCGACCGGCGGATCGGCGTGGCGGTTTCGGACCCGCTGGGCTACACCGCGCAGCCGCTGTTTACGCTGCATCGGACTGGCGGCAAGGGGGGCCACCACGCTGAAATGAAGTCCATCGCGCGCGTACTGCGCAAGCACGCTGTTGCGGAGGCTGTGGTGGGAAATCCGCTGTATATGTCCGGCGACCAGAGCCCGCAGGCGGCCAAGGCGCAGCAGTTCGCCGAAGAGTTGCGGGTGGAGTTCGGAATCACCGTGCATCTGTGGGACGAGCGGCTGACCACCACCGAGGCGCATCGCCATCTGGACGCGGGCGGCCATGCGGCGGGACGCGAGCGCAGGCAGATTATCGACCAGGTGGCCGCGGTGCTGATCCTGCAATCGTTTCTGGACGCTCGCGCCAACCAGGCTGCCCGGACAGCCCAGGAGTAATCGGTGCGGGATGATGGATTGGCGCAGGATGGATTGGCGCGGCCGGGGAAGTATAATGGAGGTTTGATTCAGAACGCGCCGCCGGTGCAGGTGGTTGAACGTGTGCGCGCAGAGAGATTCCGGAAGGCCCAATGACAGAAGAGATCATGAAGCGGCTGGTGGAAGAGATTAAAGTGCTGGAGCGCGAGCTGACCACGGAGCTGCCGGCGGAGATCAAGCGAGCGGTGGCGCTGGGCGACCTGAGCGAGAACGCCGAGTACCACATGGCCAAGCAGCGCCAGGTGTTTGTGAACGCGCGCTTGGGCCAGTTGAAGCAGCGCATGGGCGAGCTGGCCATGGTCAATCTGGTCAACATTCCGCACGACAAGGTGGGCTTTGGCGCAACCGTGGTGGTCTTCGACTCCAGCAAGAACGAGGAGCTCAGCTACAAACTGGTGACCAGCGAAGAGTCCGACGTGAGCAATGGGCTGATCTCGACCACATCGCCGATCGGGCGCGCACTGCTGGGCAAGAAGGTAGGCGACATGGCCACCGTGGTGACGCCCAACGGCAAGCGCGAGCTGGAAGTGCTGAAGCTGACGACGATCCACGATGTGGTGGAGAAGGATATTTCGGGCGCGGATGGCGTGGCCGGGTGAGTCGGGACCGGCAAGACAATGGCGGCAAGTTGATGGCAGGACTTCAATAACGAGACTTCAATGACCTGGACGAGCGCATTTGGCAAGGGCAGCGGATGGCTGCTACAGAAGATCGTGAACGGGCTGGCGCTGACCAAGATCTCGCCCAACGTGCTGACCTTTTTGGGACTGGTGATCAACATTGTTGCGGCGTGCTTCTTTGGGTTTGCGCGCGGGCACAACGCCGACCGCATGTTCTTCTACGCGGGGCTGATCATCATCGGCGCGGGCATCTTCGACATGGTGGACGGGCGCGTGGCACGCAAGACCAACCAAGTCTCGATCTTTGGCGCGTTCTTCGATTCCGTGATGGACCGCTACTCCGATGTGGCGATCTTCTTCGGCCTGCTCATCTACTACGCGCGCGGCAACCGGCTCTTCTACGTGGGCCTGGTGGCCTTCGTGATGACCGCATGCGTGATGGTGAGCTACACGCGCGCACGCGCCGAGGCGCTGATTGGAAGCTGCAAGGTGGGTTTCATGGAGCGGCCAGAGCGCATCGTAACCGTCATTCTGGGCGCGCTCTTCAACCACTGGGGAGTGATGGCGCCGTGCCTGTGGGTGCTGGCCGTCTTCTCCACCATCGCCGTGATCAACCGCATCCGTTATACCTACCTGGAGACGGAACGGCGCAAACTGGCGGCGGCTGCACGGTAGTCCTTTGCCGGATCGAGTTCATCCATTGCAATCAGACAGGACACGGCGGGGGAGACTTGCATAGATGCTGATTCTTGCTTCAGCTTCTCCGCGGCGGCGCGAACTACTGGCGCAGGCCGGTTTCTCCTTCACGGTGGAATCCGCCGATGTGGATGAGTCGCCACGCGACGGGGAAGAGCCAGCCGCATACGTCCTGCGCCTCGCGGTAGAGAAGGCGCAGGCGGTCTTCGCGCGACATCACGACAAAGAGTTGGGTGCACCATCCATGACGGCTTCATCGTCATGGATGGGATCGGTCCCGCTGATCGTTCTCGGCGCAGACACCAGCGTTGTGTTCGACGGCGAGATTCTAGGTAAGCCCGCCGATGCCACCGACGCGCGGCGTATGCTGCGCAGACTCTCTGGGCGGACGCACCAGGTGCTGACCGGCGTGGCAGTGGTGACGCGCGGGGGGACGTTGAGCGGCGTGGAGACCACTTCGGTTACATTCTCCGAAATTCCCGAGGTCGAGCTGACCGCGTACTGCGCCACCGCCGAGCCGCTCGACAAGGCCGGGGCCTACGGCATCCAGGGCTACGCCGCGCGCTGGATTCCACGCATCGACGGAGACTACTTCAACGTCATGGGCCTGCCCATCGCGCGCACCGCAAAGCTGATTGAGGACGCGATGGCGCAGTGCGAACGGCGTAGCTAAAGTCCCGCCAGTTCCTTGCGGACGCGCTCCATGGTGTCTAGATAGAACGCGAGATTGTGAATGGAGTTCAGAGTTGCGCCCAGCGGCTCGCGGGACATGAACAGGTGGCGGAGGTAGGCGCGGGTGTAGCGCTGGCAGACCGGGCAGGCGCAGGCGGGGTCGATGGGGCGCTGGTCCTCGGCGTACTCTACGCGCTTGATGTTCATGCGGATGGTTGAGGGTGTGGCGCTAGACTCGCCAGTCCAGCTCTCGCCGGGGCTTTCCTCTTCTCCGATCGCATCTTTCACCGGCTGCAGCTCGCCGGGTTCGACCGCGCGGAAGAGCAGTCCATGGCGCGCGGCGCGCGTGGGCAGCACGCAGTCCATCATGTCCACGCCCATGCGCGCATACTCCGCGATCTGGTCCGGATAGCCGACGCCCATGACGTAGCGCGGCTTGTCTTTGGGCAGGAACTCCAGCGTGCGTGCGATCATCTCGCGCGTGACCTCGGGCGGCTCGCCCACGGCCAGTCCGCCGATGGCGTAGCCGTCAAAGTCCATCTCGACGAGGCGCTCGGCGGACTCACGGCGCAGGTCGGGGTACATTCCTCCCTGCACAATTCCGAAGAGGCACTGCGTGCGGCCTGCGAAGTTGTCTGCATCCCACCCATCGCGATACAACTGCGATGGATGGGGCACCGGCTGTGCCCAGGGGACTTCATGCTTGTGCGCCTCGAAGTACTGCTTCGACCGCGCGGCCCAGGCGTGCGTCAAGCTCATCGAGTCGCGGGTGCGCTGCCACGTCGCGGGCGTTTCGACGCACTCGTCGAAGGCCATCATCACGTCCGCGCCGAGGGCGATCTGCACCTCCATGGAGTGCTCCGGCGAGAAGAAGTGGCTGCTGCCATCGAGATGGGATCGAAACTCGACGCCGTCGGTCGTGATCTTGCGCAGCTTGGCCAGGCTGAAGACCTGGAAGCCGCCGGAGTCGGTCAGCATCGGCCTGCTCCAGCTCATGAAGCGATGCAGCCCGCCCATTCGCCGGATGAGCTCGTGACCAGGCCGCAGATACAGATGATAGGTGTTGGCCAGAATCATCTCCGCGCCCGCACCGTCCGCGCCGATCTGCTCCAGCGTATCTTGCGGGACGGCCTTCACCGTCGCCGCCGTCCCGACCGGCATGAAGACCGGCGTCTGCACGGTTCCGTGGGGAAGGTGCAGCGCGCCGCGCCTTCCGCCGGATTGCGATGCCGCGGCAACTTCAAAGCTGAGAGCCATCCATCCAGTATGCCCGTTCGCGGCTTACTAAGGATGCACTATTGCTCGGCGACCGCGACGGCCTGGGCGACGCTGAGGTCGTTGGGAATACGGATAAAGCTTCTATGTTCGGCGTGCTCGTTCCTGGCGATGGCTTTGAAGAGGATGGCTTTGCCGTCAATGGCGCTGTCGATGAGGGTGGTCTTCCACTCGGGCGTGGCGGAGTTGCTGGTTGGGTCGCGCGAGGTGGCGAAGCTGCTTCCGGCGTGGATGGTGGCGAGCAGACCGAAGCCGATGCTGACATCCGTGGGCATACGGCCTTCGATGTGGTGCAGGCGCATCGCCTTGGCGTCGATGCTGATGGAGCCGGACATGCCATGCAGCACACGCTCTTCCAGCGACTGCGGCCCGTACTCCGGATTGGGGCGGAAGTCGATCAATAGATCGCCGCCCTGCGCGCGCACATCGCCGAAGAGGAAGGCCTTTGGCAGCAGTGTGAGCATCGTCCTGGCGTGAGCCTCATCATCCTTGAGCGCCTGCTCCTTCCTCTGGAAGGCCGCCGGGTCGGCGACCACGCCGGCGAGCCGACCGCGCTCCTGGGCGATGCGCTCCGCGCTGAGCGGAGTGCCGTCCTCGGCGAGCAACATGCGTACCTTGCCCGCGTTCGTCTCGACCACTTTTTCCGTCCATAGATGGCCTCCGGTGCGGTCGGAGCGCTCCGTCGAGAGATAGGCGTAACGACCGCGATGCCGCGCCGCCACATCCTCATTGGCCAGCATCGTGGCCACAATCTGCTGCGCCGACCCGGCCTCTTGCGGCGCGGCAGTCGACGCACCGACGCCGCTCGAAGGCAATGCCAGCATCAGGGGCAGCATCGAACAAACAGCCACCCAGTAGATCTTTGCCACGCCTTGAACCTCCGTCTTGCGAAACTCCGTCAGTCTGGTTCCAGCCGGGAGGGATCCAACATGTCTCGAATCCGCGTGTCTTCGCTGGGGCCCAGTCATCCCACATGAGATGCAGGATTATGGACGGATGGACGCCGCAGCGCTCGGCGAGCTTGCCCGTGGCTTTGCGGCTGCGCTATGGTTCAAGGGTCGAATGCCACCCCGCGAGGGTGGCGCGAGAGGTGTCAATCTTGCTCATCCAACGCCAATTTGCAGCACTCCAATTTGCAGTATTTGTTGCCTGCGCGCTTCTCTCGACGACGGCCTGTCTCGCGCAGTCATCAAAGCTGGTCGATCTCGATTCTTCTTCCGCGGCAAGCTCTGGAGAGTTCGCCATCGTTGCCAACGGACAGGCCGCGGCGATCTACGTTGCGCCGCAGAATCCAGAGACCGTGCGCGTCGCGGCTGAGGCTTTTGCGGCGGATGTGGAGCAGGTCACCGGCGTCAAGCCACGTCTTCTGACTTCGCTGGGCGCGCCGCTGCCAGCGAACCTGATCCTGGTCGGCGTTCTCGGCCACTCGCCGGAGATCGATAAGCTCGCCGCCACGCGCGCGATCGACACCGCAGCCGTCGCAGGCAAGTGGGAGTCTGCGGTAACTGAGGTGGTTGCCACGCCGATTCCTGGAGTCCGTCGCGCGTTGGTGATCGCGGGCAGCGACCGTCGCGGCGCGGCATTCGCTCTCTTCACTCTCTCGCGCCAGATGGGCGTCTCGCCCTGGACCTGGTGGGCTGACGTTCCCGTCGCGCACCACGCCGCCGTCTCCATTCGCGCGGGCGTGCATGTACAGCCGGAACCCTCCGTGCAGTACCGTGGAATCTTTCTCAACGACGAGGACTGGGGCCTGCGTCCGTGGGCCGCAAAGAAGATGGACCCGACGGTGGATGGCGGCAAGGGAAATATCGGGCCGAATACCTACGCCCGTATCTTCGAGCTGCTGCTCCGTCTGCACGCCAACTCGCTGTGGCCCGCCATGCACCCGGGGTCGCTCGCCTTCAACGCCGTGCCGGAGAATGCGAAGCTAGCCGATAAGTGGGGCATCGTGATGGGCTCGTCCCACTCCGAGGCGCTGCTGCGCAACAATGTCGGCGAGTGGAAGGAGGCTGCTCCACCCAAGGGCGACGGTCCGTGGAACTACCAGACCAACAGCGCGGCGATGAACACCTACTGGGAGAAGCGGCTCGTCGAGAACGGCAAGTACGAGAACTTCTACACCGTCGGCCTGCGCGGCGTACACGACTCCGGCCTCGAAGCCACAGGCACGCCACAGGTGAAGGCCAAACTTGTCGAAGACGCAATGGCGGAGCAACGCAAACTGCTGGCGGAGCGAGTGAATCCCGACCTTGCCAAGATCCCGCAGGTCATCTGGCTCTACAAGGAGTCGCTCGACCTCTACCGCGTCGGCATGAAGGTCCCCGGCGACGTCACCCTCGGCTGGACCGACGACAACTACGGCTACATTCGCGAGCTTCCCAACGCAGCGGAGCAGAAGCGTGCAGGCGGATCGGGCGTCTACTACCACGTCAGCTACTGGGGGGCGCCGCACGACTACCTCTGGCTCTGCAGCACGCCGCCCGCGTTGATTCAGGAAGAGATGACCAAGGCCTACGACCACAACGCCCGCAAGTATTGGATTCTCAACGTAGGCGACCTAAAGCCCGCCGAGATCGACATCGACTACTTCATGCAGCTGGCGACGGACGAGCCACGCATGGCGAAGATGTCCCAGCGCGAGTTCCTGACCCAATGGGCCGCCGAACAGTTTCCCGCCACATCTTTAACCACCACATTGGGAGACCAAACAACTAAAGCTGAACAGATGGCCATTGAACCAACGAACCGCGATAAATCCACACCGACGTTGCCTTTGGGCCACGAGGTTAGCATCGCAGCTTATTTGGCAGACATCATGACTCGCTATTACGAACTGAACTTCATCCGCAAGCCGGAGTTCATGGGCTTCAATGGCTACAACGACGGCATCAATCGCACAGCTTTTAATCCATTCACATGGGGAGACACGGCAATTACACAAGCGCCGCCTGTTCGATCAGGAGATGTCACTATACATAACTCCTTCAAGGAGATTACTTCTAATCAAAACCTTGCCCGCGCTATAGCTTGGCGTCATCTTGATGAGGACGAACAATCTATTTCCCAATCATTGTCGCCGCAATACGCCTCGGCCTTCTTCGAGCTGTTCGGCTACCCCACCGAAGGCTCAGCCGCAATGAACGAAAAATTTCTCTCTACCGACCTCACGTTCCTCGACGCCCATAACCACAACGACGCGGCTCTCGCGTCCGACACCGCTCGCACCCACGCCGCCTACGACACCATCCAATCCCTCACTGCAAAGTACAACTCTCTCGAGAACGGCAAGTGGGATGGCATCATGTCGGCAGCCCCGCGCGAGCGTCATGTCTTCGAGATGCCGCGATCGGCAACCGCGGCCGATGCAGACAAACCCATCCCTGCATCGTGGAGCGCGGGCGATGCCGCGTGTCATCCAGTGACCAATCCACCTGCGCCGTCTAACGCTGCCCACGCCTCTATCTTTGTGGAAGAGCGCTGCACTGTCTCCATCACCGCCGCCCACTTCACGCGCAAATCCGACGGCAACAGCGAGGCTCACCTCGGATCCCACTGGAACGTGCTTGGCGATCTTGGCATCTCGGGCGGCTCGGTGGTATATGGCAATCCAGGACTGCTGGCGAATTCGGACATCGGTGCCGCGACCTCCGGGTTGCAGGCCGCGACTTGGTTGGAGTATGACTTCACCACCACAACCAACGGCCCAGCGACACTTGCGCTGCACCTGCTGCCCACCTTCCCGGTCGACTCCGATCACAAGCTGCGCTACGCCGTCTCGCTCGATGGTGCAGCGCCAATTGAACTCGACGCCGCCGCGCCCACTCCCAGCAAGGCATCTGCCGGCGCAGGCGACGGCCCTGCCAACTCCGGCTGGGCGGAGAACGTCTTGCGCAACTCTGCCATCGCAACCGTACCGCTTGGTACGTTAGTCCACGGGAGGCACACCCTTCGCCTTATCTCCCGCGACCCCGGTGTGGTCTACGAACACCTGGTTATAACCTTCCCCGGCGCGCCGCCCGCTTACCCCGTCCCACCGGAGACGAGATGAGACCGCGGACCGCACACGCTGAGACAAAAGACTTGTACCGCCCGTCTCTTCACCGACCCCGATTTCGCCGCTTCCTCGCCGCCTGGCGTGTGAAGCGCAATTAAGTTCCATTTGGAGAGAACCATGTCCATCCCCTCGTCCCTGCGTCCGGCGATTCTCACCCTTCTCGTGCTGGCGACGATGCCCCGCCTTGCCGCCGCGCAATCCGTCCCGCAGGTGACGCCAATTGCCCCCGCAGCCTTGTTCAGCAACCACATGGTGTTGCAAAACGGCATGCAAGTGCCTGTCTGGGGCACGGCAGTGCCCGGCGAAAAGGTCACCGTCAAGTTCCACGGCCAAACCAGGTCCGCAACGGCCAGCGCCGATGGCAAGTGGACGGTGCGGTTGGCGAAGCTCAAGTCTGGCGGGCCGTTCACCATGACGATTGCGGGCGGCAAGGGCAGCGCGCCGCTGACGATCAACGATGTACTGGTGGGCGAGGTATGGCTGGGGTCGGGCCAGTCGAACATGGTGTTCAACGTGTCGAACACCGGGCACCGGCCGTACGGGCTGCTGGACGAGAAGCAGGAGATTGCGGCGGCGAACTATCCGCAGGTGCGGATGTTTACCGTGGCGGATACGAAGTCGCTGACGCCGCAGATGGATGTGAAGGGAGAGTGGAAGGTATGCAGCCCGTCGACGGTGGCGGACTTTTCGGCCATCGGGTATTTGTTTGCGCGGGACTTGAATCAGGCGCTGAAGGTTCCAGTGGGCGTGATTCTGTCGGCGTATGGCGCAAGCACGGCGGAGGCGTGGGTTCCGCGCGAGGCGCTGCTAGCAGACCCCAAGCTGAAGCCGATAGTGGATGGGTTCGATACGCGCGAGGCAGCTTACAAGGCGCAACCCCCCGCGCCGCCTGTTGCGCCACCTGCGCCAGCGCCGGAAACTCCCGCTCCCGTGCTGGCAACCACCGCACCCGCAGCGCCCGGCGCTGCTCCCACAGAGGGTGCGCGCCCACTTGCTCGACGAGCGCGCGGCGCTGGAGGCGATCCGGTACAGGACCAACACCAGCCCATAGTCCTCTACAACGGCATGATCAACGGGGTCATCCCCTACGCGATCCGCGGCGCAATCTGGTATCAGGGTGAGTCGATCCTGGGCAATCCGGGAATCCCGATGTACGGGCATGTGATGGAGACGTTGGTCACTACGTGGCGGCAGCACTGGGGTGAGGGCGACTTCCCGTTCTATGCGGTGCAATTGGCGGCGCTGAAGAACAATAGCAACAATCCGCGGGTGCGCGAGCAGCAGGCCGCTATCCTCTCCGTGCCCAACACCGGCCTGGCGGTGACGGTCGATATCGGCGATTCCGCCAACGTGCATCCGAAGAACAAAGAGGCGCTGTGCGACCGTCTGAGCCGCATTGCGCTGGCCAATGTTTATGGGAAGAAGATGGAGTTCTCCGGGCCGGTGTACGCAGGGATGAAGGTGGAGGGCGACGCGATCCGCATCAGCTTCACTCATGCCGATGGACTGACCACGCATTATCCGGGCGGCTTGTACGCGCATGTCTCCGCGCCACCCAATCCGGCATCTACCGCGGAGGTTCCCGCTGCGAACGATGGCCCGCTGAAGTGGTTCCAGATTGCCGGAGCCGACGGCAAGTATATCGACGCGCAGGCGACCATCGACGGCAAAACCGTCGTGGTTCGCAGCCCTGATGTGGCCGCGCCTACGGAGGTCCGCTACGCCTGGGACAACTATCCCTATGGCGCGAATCTTTACAACTCCGCGGGCCTTCCCGCCGTGCCGTTCCGCACCAATATAATGGACGAGCCTGCGCCCACCACTCCTGCGCCGCCTCGAGCCCAATGAACCCCGTACCCCCAGGCGGAGAATAATTCATGGGAGGATTCAACAGCGAAGCGCAACGGCAAATCTGAGCAGTGGGAGGAAGGGATGGGGTAGCATCTTGGAATCCAAACCGCCAAGTGAGGGTTGCCAAGGACATGCGCTACCGCCATCTCATCCAAGAAGAACGATACCAAATCTCTGCGTTTCAAGCGGCGGGCTGGTCGATTCGAGCGATCTCTGCCAAGCTCGGACGCCCTGCCTCCACCATCTGTCGCGCCAGCCACTCCACCGCCGCATGCCGCACCGGCTGCTCCCGCACAGACCGTGGCCGTAACCGCGCCGACTGCACCTGTAGAAGCCCAGGGACCGAAGCGAGTGGAATACCGATTCACCGTCAAGGGAGATAACCTTTACGCCATCGCCCAGTTCTGGCCCGGCGACACAGCGGTCATTGCCTCGCTCGCCGCCGGCAAGGCTCTGGACGGCAAGGTCCCCGAAGGCAAGATCACCACCGTGACACTCCTCGGCCATCCCGGAGAGCTGAAGTTCACCCAGGACGCCGAAGGCCTCAAGGTCAAGCTTCCCGCCGACAAGCCCTGCGATTACGCCTTCTCGCTTAAGATCACCGGCCTGAAGATGAATCCCGCCGGCCCACCCGTCCCCGCCGTCATGGCCGACCTGCGCTAGCGACGCCTCAACCCGCGTACATCATCCTTCGCGCCGGAAGAATATTTCTCCTGTGCATGAAGAATCTGTGCGCAGACGATCATCCTATCCCTATGCATCGCCAACCGTTCGAGTTCACACCGGGTATCCCATCCTTCGCGCTTGTTGCGAAGGGTGGGTCGATGAGTGGGTTTCTCTTCGCACTCTTCATCCTCTTTGCAACCACCGCCCGCGCCCAGGGCAACTACGAGATCCAGGTCTACGGCTCAGACACCGTCGCACCAAAAACCCTCATGGTCGAGTTGCACTCCAACTTCACCCCCGAGGGCCAGAAGAACCTCATCGACGGCGTCTATCCCACCAACCACCAGGAGCACGAGACCATCGAGCTCACCCAGGGCATCAACGCATGGTCTGAGGTCGGCTTCTACATCTTCACCTCCGAACAGTCCGGCCATGGCGTGCAGTGGGTTGGCGACCACATCCGTCCGCGCGTGCGCGTGCCCTACTCCTGGCACTGGCCGGTCGGCGTCTCGCTCTCCACCGAGATCGGTTATCAGCGCGACGTCTACTCGCCCGACACCTGGACTTGGGAGATTCGCCCTATTGTCGACAAGACCCTTGGCCGCTGGTACTTCGCCATCAACCCGGCGCTGGAGCGCACATGGCATGGGCCGGATGTGGTCCAGGGTCTCGCTTTCTCACCCGGCGCAAAGATCGGCTACGACATCACAAAGGTCGTCAACGCGGGCTTCGAGTACTACGCCGACTACGGTCGCTTCACCTCGCCCTACCCTCTACGCAGCCAGCAGCAACAGATCTTCGCCGTCACCGACCTCAACGTCTCGCCCAAATGGGAGATCAACATCGGCGTTGGCCTCGGCCCCACCTCCGCCACCGACCACCTCATCGTCAAAGGCATCCTCGGCCGCCGCTTCGACTGGGGCCACCACCTGCCCGTCAACTGATCGCCACTGAAAAGACTACCGAGTCAGCCGCGCCAGCAGCTCCGCCACTGTGCGCCCGGATAGCGGATCGACCATCGCAGGCGCGATCTCGGCCAGCGGCTCCAGCACGAAGCGCCGCTCCGCCATTGTAGGATGCGGCAGGGTCAGCTCGGTCCGATCTTCCATGCCGCGGGCGCACGCGAGGACCACATCGTCCATCAGCAGCAGGTCGAGGTCGATGATGCGTGGGCCTTTGATTGGGGCCGCGCCGGATTGCGCCGCGTCAGTGACAACAATGGCCCGGTCCCGCCCCATCGCGCACTCGATTGCAAGTAGTGCGCGCATCAGTTCCACTGGCTCCAACTCCGTCTCCAGTAGCAGCGTCCCGTTCAGGAAGTTCGGCTGCTCAGTGAAGCCCACTGGCGCGGTGTCATGGAACGACGAGACCGCGCGCACTTCTCCCAGCTTCGCCACGCGCGCGATGGCCTCGCGCAGGTTGGCCTCGCGGTCTCCCCACTGAGAAGCGAGGTTCGAGCCCAGCGCAATGGCGGCGATTCGCCTCACGCTCTCCCCCACACAGAAGCGCTACGCATGGACGGCAAGAGTCTCTGGTAGAATCGCCACGCCCACCTCAGCCGGCTCAGGAACCTCATCATAGACATGCGCCAGCTCCCAGGCCGAGCGGTCGCGCATCAGACGCTGCACCAGAGCGGTGTGCATGGCGTGGCCCGCGCGCTCGGCAACCACGCGACCCTGAATACGTCGGCCAGCCAGCGCCAGGTCGCCGATCAGGTCCAGCACCTTGTGCCGCACAAACTCGTCGGCAAAACGCAGCGGGCCATTCTGCACGCCCTGGGCGGTCAGAATAATGACGCACTCCTCCGACGCGCCGCGGATCAGACCCATGTCGCGCAGCTTCGGCTCATCCTCCTTGAAGCCGAAGGTCCGCGCGGGAGCGATCAGCCGCGCGTAGTCTCCCGTCTCCAGATCGCACTGAAAGCGCGCCGAACCGATGGGCGCGGGGAAGTCGATGCTGTAGTCGATGCCGTATCCCGTGCCGGGATAGACGCCGATGAACCTGCCGCCATCGCGCACCTCGACCTCTTTCAGGATGCGCAGGTATTCCCGCTTGCGTCGCTGCTGTTTCAGCCCGACGGTCTGAAACGCCTCGACGTAGGGCAGGGCGCTGCCGTCCAGAATCGGCAGCTCCAGGTTATCCACCTCGACGATGACGTTGTCCACGCCGAATCCGATCAGAGCCGAGAGCAGATGCTCGGTGGTGGAGATCAGCACCGAGCCGCGCATCAGGCTGGTGGCGTAACTCACCTTGGCGACGTTGCGACCGGTCGCGGGAATCTCGAAGCCGTCCAGGTCGGTCCGCCGGAAGACGATGCCCGAACCGGCGGGCGCGGGTACCAGGCGCATCGAGACATCCGCGCCACTATGCAGCCCCACGCCGTGAAACTCGATCTCCGACCGGATTGTCTGTTCGGGATGAGCGTTCTGGGCCAAAAGAATAGGGCTCCCATCAACCCTATCGTCCAGATTACAACCGGGAAAGCGTCTCCATGGTGTGGCAAATTGACCACAGTTGGCGCAACTCCTTCGGTTCTTTCTACGCGTGAAAGGAACAGCTCTGGGGTACTATCCATACATTCCATGAAAGAACCGGCAGCCATTCTCGAAGCCGTACAGTTTCAGTCGGATTGGATCGCAACCACGCTGCGCGACCTCGTCCTCGTCGAGTCGCCCAGCGACAACAAGCCCGCAGTCGATGAGGTCGTGCGCCTTGTAGCCAGCTTCGCCGGAGCCATTGGAGGCCGCGTCAAACTGCATCGCCAGAAGCACTTCGGCGACGTTCTCGAAATCCGCTTCGGCCGCGCGCGCGGTGGGCGCAAGCCCATCCTGCTGCTCGGCCACCTGGACACCGTCTGGCCGCTCGGCACGCTGCGGACGATGCCTTGGCGCAAGCGCGATGGACGGCTTTACGGCCCCGGCGTCCTCGACATGAAGTCCGGTGTGGCGATGGCACTGGCGGCCATCCGCGCGCTGAAGCAGCTCGGCGTCAGCCGTCCGATCACGCTGCTCCTGAACAGCGACGAAGAGGTCGGCAGTCCCGTATCGCGTCCCATCACGGAGCGGCTCGCGCTCGCCTCATCCGCCGTACTGGTGCTGGAACCCGCGCAGGGCCTCGCCTGTAAGACCGCGCGCAAGGGTGTCGGCGGCTATCGCATCGAAGTCAATGGCGTCGCATCGCACAGCGGAGTGGACTTCGCCAGCGGCCATTCTGCGATTCTCGAACTCGCGCGGCTGCTGCAAACCGTCGCCGGCTTCACCAAGTCGAGCGTGGGACGCACGGTGAATCCCGGCGTCATCTCCGGTGGAACGCGCGCCAATGTCGTCGCCGAGCACGCGTACGCAGAGGTCGACGTACGCATTGCGTATGCCTGCGACGCGACGCGCGTGGACAAGCTCTTCCGCAGCCTGCGCTGTGCTGATCCGGCGTGTAGGCTTACCGTCACCGGCGGCATCAACCGTCCGCCGATGGAGCGCAAGCCGGGAACCGGCGCGCTCTACAAACAGGCCCGCAAACTGGCCGCCGAGCTTGGCTTCCAGCTCGACGAGGCCGCAACCGGCGGCGCTTCCGACGGCAACTTTACCGCAGCACTCGGCATCCCCACCCTCGACGGACTCGGCGCCGTCGGCGAAGGCGCACACGCCGCCCACGAATCCATCCTCATCGACCACCTCGTCCCGCGCACCGCCCTGCTCGCCGCACTACTGGCCAATCTATAGAATTTGCGGAAGATAAGCCCCCTACATGTGTGAGCGAAGGCGCAGCAGCGGCAATCGGACGCAGGTTGCTGCGCTACAATGAAATGTGCTGCACTCCAAGCAAAGGCCACAGGAAATACACAGAATCAGGGGTTTACCTTATGTCGATTCCCGCCACGCAGATGCGCCCGGGCATGTTGATCAAGCACAACGACCAGCTCCACCTTGTCTTCTCGGTGGAGCACCGCACGCCCGGCAACCTGCGCGCATTCATCCAGGCCAAGCTCAAAAATGTCCGCTCCGGGGCCATGTTCGTCGAGCGCTTCCGCTCGGCAGACGCCATCGATCGCATCAAGGTCGATGAGATCAAGATGGAGTACCTCTACAACGACGGCGACGACTTCTACTTCATGGACGACGCCTTCGAGCAGACCGTGCTGAAGCGCGACACCCTGGGCGACGCCGTCGAGTACCTGACACCCAACCTCTCCATCAGTGTGAGTTTTTACGACGGAAAGGCAGTCGGCATCGAGTTGCCCACCTTCGTCGAGATGACGGTGACGAAGACCGAGCCGGGCATCAAGTCCGCCACCGCCTCGTCGGTCACCAAGCCGGCCACCATGGAGACCGGTCTTGTCGTCCAGGTCCCGCCCTTCATCAACGAGGGCGAGCGGGTCCGCGTCGACACCGCCGAAGGCGCATACCTCAGCCGGGCATAATGAGCGGCCGCGGGAAAAAAGTTATGGTCCAGCAATATCTAGTCAAAGGCCGGGTGCAGGGCGTGGGCTTTCGCTGGTTCGTGCAAAACGAGGCGGCGCGCATCGGCCTGCGCGGCTGGGTGCGCAACACCGACGACGGCGACGTCGAAGTGATGGCCGCAGGCTCTCCCGACCAGTTGGAGGACCTCGTTCTGGCGCTGGGCCGCGGCACCCGCGGAAGCCGCGTCGACAACATCGAGAATCATCCTGTGGCCGAGAGCGAAGCCGAGGAGTTGCAATCATTTCAGATTGAAGGAGCGTGGTAATGAGCAAGACAAACCCGGATTTGACCTCGAAGAACCCGACTTTGCCCCTGAAGAACCAGATTGACTGCGAGCCCCTGAAGCAGCTCGTGCGTACCGTGCCGGACTTCCCCAAGCCGGGGATTCTCTTCTACGACATCACCACGCTGCTCAAGGACAAGTCCGGTTTCGCACAGCTCATCGACGCGCTGGCGCAGCACTACATCGGCCGCAAGATCGACCTGGTCCTCGGCATCGAGGCGCGCGGCTTCATCTTCGGCCCCGCGCTGGCCTACCGCCTCAACGCCGGCTTCGTCCCCGTGCGCAAGCCTAAGAAGCTCCCCGCGCCCACCGCCCGCGTCAGCTACGACCTGGAGTATGGGACGGATTCGCTGGAGATCCACCTCGACGCCATCCAGCCCGGCCAGCGCGTCGTCCTGGTCGACGACCTGCTCGCCACCGGCGGCACCATGCAGGCCACCATCCAGCTCGTCAAGCAGCTTGGCGGCGAGATCGCCGGCCTCGCCTTCGCCATCGAACTCGACTTCCTCAAAGGCCGCGCCAAGTTTCCCGAGTACGACGTCTTCAGCCTCCTCCACTACGACGAGTAATTTGAACGCGTCACACTAACCAACAGGAGCCTTCCATGAAATCTCACGGATACGCAGCACACGATGCAAAATCACCCCTCGTTCCCTACAGCTTTGAGCGCCGCGACGCCGGCCCGCGCGATGTGGTCGTCGAGATCGCCTACTGCGGCATCTGTCACTCCGACATCCACCAGGTGCGCAACGAGTGGGGTAACGCGATATACCCCATGGTGCCCGGCCACGAGATCGTCGGCCGCGTGACGGCGGTGGGCGCGGAGGTGGCCAGATTCAAGGTGGGCGACCTCGCCGGCATCGGCGTGCTGGTCGACTCCTGCCGCGAGTGTTCCAACTGCAAGGCCAGCCTGGAGCAATACTGCGAGAAGGGCTTCGTCGGCACCTACAACGCGAAGGGCTATGACGGCGTGGTGGTGCAGGGCGGCTACGCCAACAACATCGTCTGCGACCAGCGCTACGTCCACACCATCTCGCCGAAGTTCGGCGACAAGCTCTCCGGCGTCGCGCCGCTGCTCTGCGCCGGCATCACCACCTACTCGCCGCTGCGCCACTGGGGCGCCGGCCCAGGCAAGAAGGTCGGCATTGTCGGCCTCGGCGGCCTCGGTCACATGGGGTTGAAGTTTGCCCACTCCTTCGGCGCGCACGTCGTGCAGTTCACGACCTCCGAGAGCAAGATCGCCGACGCCAAGCGTCTCGGCGCGGACGAGGTCGTCATCTCCAAGGACGCCGCGGCAATGGCCAAGCACAGAACCAGCTTCGACCTCATCCTCGACTGCGTCTCCGCCCCGCACGACCTCAACGCCTATCTCGACCTACTTCGCCTGGACGGAACGCTCTGCCTGGTCGGCCTCGCGGAGAAGCCGCTCCCCGTCGCGCCGTTCTCGCTCACCTCGTTCCGCGCTTCGCTCGCCGGCTCCAACATCGGCGGCATGAACGAGACGCAGGAGATGCTCGACTACTGCGCTGACCACGGCATCGTATCCGACATCGAGCTCACCTCGATCGATAAGCTCGCCGAGGCCTACGCCCGCGTCGTCCGCAGCGATGTGAAGTACCGTTTCGTCATCGACATGACCACGCTGAAACCCTAGACATTCACCGCCATGCTTTCCACGCTGCTGAATCCGTCGAGCAGCGCCTCGGCCACCGTGGGATGCGCATGGATGGTGAACATCATCTCTTCGACCGTAGCTTCGAGCTCCAGCGCGGTGACACACTCCGCGATGATCTCCGTGGCGTATGGCCCGATGATGTGTACGCCCAGGATCTCGCCGTACTTCGCGTCCGCGACCACCTTCACGAAGCCATCGTGCGCGTTCAGGATCGTCGCCTTCGAGTTCCCCACGAACGGGAACTTGCCCACCTTCACCGTGTGCCCCAGCTCCTTGGCCTTCGCCTCGGTCAGCCCCACGCTGGCGATCTGCGGCTCGCAGTAGGTGCAGCCAGGAATCCGCGCCTTGTTGATCGGCTTCGCAAACTTGCCCGCCAGCCGCGCCGCAACTACCAGGCCCGCCATACTGCCCACATGCGCCAGTTGCGGCATTCCGCCAACAATGTCGCCAATGGCGTACACTCCCGGCTCGGTCGTCTCCATCCATTCGTTGGTCATGATGAAGCCGCGATCCGGCACAATTTTCGTCTTCTCCAGTCCGATCTCCGCTGTTCGCGGCGCGCGGCCCACTGCAACCAGCACCTTCTCCGCCTGCTTGCTCTGTAGCTTGCCGTTCGCGTCTGTCCAGCTCACCAGCGCGCCGTCCTTGTTCTTCTCAATCTTCGTGTCCTTGATACTGAGGTTCACATCGAATCCGCGCTTCTTGAACAGACGCAGCAACTCCTTGCTGATCTCCTCGTCCTCCACTGGGACCATGCGCGGCAGCATCTCCAGGATCGTCACCTCCGCGCCGAAGCTCTTGAAGATCGACGCAAACTCCACGCCCACCGCGCCCGACCCAATCACCACCAGCGACTTCGGAAATTCGGCAATCTTCAGAATCTCGTAGTTGGTCAGCACCGTCTCGTCCGCCTTCACGCCGGGCAACATCCGCGCGTCGGACCCCGTCGCCAGCACCACCTTCTTCGCCTTCACCGTCTCGGTCTTTCCGTCCGCCAGCTTCACCTCGACCGAGTGAACACCAGCCTTCTCGCCGCCGGTCAGCCGCCCGAACCCCTTGAACGTCGTAATCTTGTTCTTCTTCATCAGGAAGTCGAGTCCCTTGGTGTGCCGCGTGACGATGTCGTCCTTGCGCGCCAGAACATTCTTCCAGTTCAGCTTCGCGCCGCCCACGCCCTCGATGCCGTACTTGTCCGCGCGCTTCAGTTGGTCCCAAAGCTCCGCCGTGAACAGCAGCGCCTTGGTGGGAATGCATCCCCACAGCAGACACGTCCCGCCCAGCCGGTCGTTGGCGTCCACCAGCGCCACCTTCAACCCATACTGCGAGGCGCGAATCGCACAGGTGTATCCGGCCGGGCCACCACCCACCACCACCACATCGAAGATCGTCTCTGCCACAGTAGGCTCCTATCCAGATTGAATTCGCAACAGCTTGATTTTACGCTGCGTCGCGTCGTTCTCTGAGACGCGCCTACCACTCAGATGCTCCAGCCTGCCCGCGCGGCGCACTCTCGCACTGCATCCTTTCCTTCTCGTGCGATTCACGCCTACCACGCAATGTAGACGCCCTTGCCAACCCACTCCGCACTTCCAATCTGCGCCATCATAAAATCCGCAACGTCCTCCCGCGAGATGCGCGCGCCGTTTCGTGGCAACGCCTCGCCATCCACCCGAAACGTCCCGCGCCCAGGCTTGTTCAGCAGCATCGGAGGCATCACCATCGTCCAATCCAACCCCGACCCCGAGAGCGTCTTCCACTGCGCCATCTGCGACACCACCGGCCACTTTAGAAAAATGTTGTACACCATCTTCTGCACAAACCACCGCCGCCACGCCGGCTGCTTCTTCAACGAATCGTCCTTCGCCCCCGACGACCCCAGCGCAATGATCCGCCGCACGCCTGACTGCTGCATCGCCTCCACGATCAGTGGCATGGCGCGCTCCAGCACATCTTCCCTGCGTAAAGACCGCGCTCCCAGCGCAGACAAAACTACGTCGGCTCCTTCGACCGTCCGCCGCACCGCCTCTGCATTGAACGCACTGCCCTCCACCACGCGCACCTGCTCACGCAGCGCAAATGTCGCAGGCCTCCGCAGCAGCGCCGCAGCCTCATATCCGGCAGCCAGGCAGCGCTCTGTGAGCACTCTGCCGGTGGCCCCGCTTGCTCCGAAGATGGAGATCTTCATCCTGCCCCCTTCATACGCGAATGTCTCATTATCCTCTTCGCAGACCGCAATACTGTTCAAAAACAGGACCGTCTATCTTGCTGATTCTGCGAGTGATGTTCTATATTCCCACGAACCGGACGAGTCCCCACGATTAGCCTGGGCGCCGTCCTGTGAAGAAGTGCGATAACAGGGTCGTCTCTCTGTGGGTACCTGTCAGTCTTGCTTCTTCTTCGAGAACCGGCATGTGGTTTTCTAAATCAATGCCACACCGCAACTCTCCGGCTCTGCGACACATCGTCCTGAAATCCACATTTCCGACGACAACGACTGCTGCTACTGGTATTTCTCTTTCTTAATCCTTGTTTTTAGTAGAAGCAGTACAAAGTGCAATCACCATGATGGGATGCACTCATCACACACAAGGTGCCGCGCTTTCCACAAAAAATCTGTCGCATCCGAAGCCCGCCAATCAATAGAATCAAGAGGGCAGTACACACCGCGCCGGATTCGGTGTACAGTTTGGCCAGCATCCGTTTCAACGATAGAATGCCCGGAGATACCGCCTTGCCCAAAGAAATTCAGGATGCAACCGCCGCAACAACTCAGGAGCCCGAGATGACGACCACCGCGCCCACTGGAAACCTTGAGATCACCGTCTCTCGCGCCGAGTTGCTGCGCGAACTGACCGCCGCTCAGTCTGTCGTCGAGCGCAAGACAACTATTCCGATCCTCTCCAACTTCCTCTTTGAGGCGGCAGACGATACGCTCACCATCACCGCCACCGACCTCGACCAGGGCGTACGTACCAGTTGCGCGGCCAAGGTCAAGAAGCCCGGCGCCTGCACCATTCCCGCGCGCAAGCTCTACGACTATATCAAGCTGCTGCCCGAGGGCGACATCTCCATCAAGCTGATGGACAACCACTGGGTGCAGATCCGCGCCGGCCGCTCCAACACCAAGATGGTCGGCATGGCGCGCGCTAACTTCCCGCAGGTCCCGGAGTTCCCCACCACTGGCGCGTTCAAGCTTTCCGTGGCCTCGCTCGAGAACATGATCTCCAAGACCATCTTCGCCATTTCCAATGAAGAGTCCCGCTACACGCTGAACGGCGCGCTGCTGGTGCTGAAGGCTGAGTCAATGGCCATGGTCGCGACGGATGGTCACAGGTTGGCCCACATCGAGAAACTCGGCGAATCGCTCGAAGGCATCAGTGGCGAGAAGAAGACGCTCATCCCGCGCAAGGCCCTCAGCGAGCTTCTCTCGCTGCTCAACTCCACCGAGGCCGAAACACTCGACTTCGCCGACGACGAGCAGACCCTCTTTTTCCGCGTCGGCGGGCGCGTCCTCACCTCGCGCAAGCTCACCGGCCAGTTCCCGAACTACGAGGCCGTCCTGCCGCGCGACAACAACAAGTTCGTCATCGTGCGCTCCGAGGACCTGATGGCCTCCATCCTGCGCGTCGCCCAGTTCGCCGACGAGCGCTCCGGAGCCATCAAGATCCGCCTAGAGCAGAACGAGCTCAAACTCTCCTCCTCGTCGACGGACTCCGGCGAGTCCGAAGACACCATCGAGACGCCGTACAACTACGACCCGTTGGTCGTCGGATTCAACAGCCAGTACCTGCTCGACTTCCTCAAGGCCATCGGCAACTCCGGCGAGGTTCGCCTGGAGTTCAAGGACGCGCAGTCTGCCGGCCAGATGCGTCCCGAGGATGGCAACGAGGACGTCAAGTACCGCTACATCCTCATGCCCATGCGCATCTGACTCCCTTGCGTACGGCAAAACTCGATTGTCCCGGAATGGAGTGTTGAAAACTCAGACCTTGAACCGTATCGAATCCGGGCACGCTGAACCGTATAATCTGTGCCATGAAGACAAAATCGCAGACCAAACCAGTCGTCGCAGTTCTCATGGGCAGCCGCAACGATTATGCAGTGATGCGCGCAGCCGTAGAAATCCTGCGCGAGTTCGGCGTTTCCTATGAGGCCCGAGTCGTCTCGGCGCACCGCACGCCCGACCAGATGTTTGCCTTCGCAGAGTCAGCTGCATCCCGCAGCCTGCGCATCATCATCGCCGGCGCGGGCGGCGCCGCCCATGTCGCCGGAATGCTCGCTGCTAAAACAACAGTTCCAGTCCTCGGCGTTCCCATCGCGGCCACAGCGCTTCAAGGTCTCGATTCGTTGTTCTCCATCGTCCAGATGCCGAAGGGAGTTCCCGTGGCGACCTTCGCCATCGGAGCCGCTGGCGCTGCCAACGCTGCCATCTTCGCCGTGCAGATCCTCGCGGCCACCGACTCCGAATTGCAGGCCAAGCTCATGGCCTGGCGTGCTGCGCGCCGCGACGAGGTCCTAGCGCAGTCCCTCGATGACGAGGTTCCAGCGTAACCGGGGCCACATCTTTATCTTCAGCAATTCAGCCAAATCGCCGAGTTCCAGACAATAGCGGCGAGCGGACGGCCTGTCTTTGTCGTCCTTCTTGAATGATGACAGCATATTGAGCGGAAATAAGCCTGCATTTTGCACCGGTTATTGGTTGGGATTGGCTTTGATTGTAACTTCCCGTTGATTTCGAGATGGTAGCATTTGATGCAAAGCTGAGAGTCTAGATGGCAAAGAAGCCTTGATCCGCTGATAAACGGAGCTCGGGATGTTGCGTGTTCGGCGGCTGTATTCCAAGTAACGATGTTGATTGTAATTTCCAGGAGGATCCAATGTTGAATGCGTTGATGAGCAAGATCAAGATGGTGACCGTGGCGCTTTTTTGCGCGTTTCTGTGCATAGCAGCCACCGCAGTGCTGGCCCAATCGACGACCCAGGGCGCAATCGGCGGGACGGTGTTCGATCTGACCAACGCGGCGATTGTGAATGCGACGGTGACGATCCACAACGACGCGACCAACGCGGAACAGACGCTGACTTCGGATTCGAGTGGTTACTTCAAAGCGCCACTGCTGGAACCAGGGACATATACGGTGACGGTTGCTGCCGCCGGATTCAGCGGGTACAAGACGGATGTGCAGGTGGTTTTGGGGCAGTTGACGGAGTTGACGCCGCACCTGACGGCGGGCTCTGCCTCGACGGTGGTTGAGGTGACATCGCAGGCGCCGGTCCTGAACTTCGATTCGCCAGATTTTTCTGCGAACCTGAATACGCGGGCGCTGGAGAATGTACCGGTGAACAATCTGCGCTGGTCGAGCCTTGCGCTAACGACTCCTGGGGTTGTCTCGGACTCGAACGGTTTTGGGTTGGTGAGTGTTCGCGGAATCAGTCCGATCCTGAACAACGTGCTGATCGACGGCGCGGACGACAACCAGGCGTACTACGCGGAGGAGCGCGGCCGCACGCGTGAGGCGTATTCCACACCGCCTGCGGCAATCCGCGAGTTCAACGTGAACGCAGGCGTGTATCAGGCTGAGTATGGCCGTGCGGCCGGCGGCGTGATCAACTCAGTGACCAAGAGCGGCGGCAACCAACTGCATGGACAGGCTTACTTCTCGGACCGCGAAAGCTCGTGGGGTGCTTACAACCCCTACGCGACAAATACGGTCGGGACGCAGAGTTCGACTGTTTATCCATTTACCAGCACTGACCAGTACAACTTCACTACATCTCCGATTAAGCCGAAAGACTCTCGCCGGATATGGGGCTTCAATGCGGGCGGCTGGCTGATCAAGGACAAGCTGTTCTGGGAGTACACATACGACCAGCATCGCCGCATCTTTCCGGGAACGGCCAGGCCGAATTCTCCATCCGCGTTCTATACACAGCCGGACGGCGCGACCGGTACGGCAAACACGGTCATTCCCGCCGGCAGCACCACCACCTACACATGCAACCTGACGACAGGCTATCTTGCTCCTAATTCGGGAACGATTGCCGCGCCTGCGCTGGACGCGCAGGTTTGTACGCTAGCGGCGCGCGAGGGGCTATCGAGCTATGCGGCAGGCACTGCGGCGTATGCGACCGGACTTGGCGTGCTGCTTACTGATCTGGGCAGCGTGCCGCGCGCGGGCTACCAGGAAGTGAACATGCCGAAGCTGGACTGGCAGGTCAACAGCAAGAACCATGCCAGCTTCCTTTACAACCGGCTACGCTGGGATTCACCGGGCGGCGTGCAGACGCAGGCGACCAACAACTATGCGGTCGATACGTTTGGCACGGACTTTGTGAAGTTGGACTATGGCGTCGCGAAGTTGTCCAGCCAACTGAACTCGAACATCAGCAACGAGTTGCTCTACCAGTTCGGCCGGGAACTGAACGACGAGGGGCAGCAGCAGCCGTACAGCGCGTTTACAAATCAGTATCTACAGGGGACGGGCACATCTGCGGGCAATGTTCCCGAAGTCTCGCTTGCAGCCTCGACGTCGGGGTTCTATCTGGGCTCGCCGTACTACTCCTATCGCAAGGCGCTGCCGGATGAGCACAAATGGCAGATCGGCGATGTGCTGTATGTGAACCATGGCAACCACAGCTTCAAGTTCGGCGTGGACATGGTGCACAACTACGATCTGATGAACAATACATACGAGAGCAATGGGTACATCTCGTACAGCTACGTGACCAACTTCCTGGTCGATTTGGCGAATGAAGGCAAGTCGGCTTCGAGCTGCAACAGTTCGGCACTGGCGACCGCGACCATATCGTCCGGTGTGGTTACCAGCGCAGTCGGGAACTATCCGTGCTACAGCTCGTTTGCGCAGGGATTCGGTCCTTCGGTGTATGCGATCTCGACCATGGACTACGGGTTCTTTGCGCAGGACAACTGGAAGGTGAGTCCGCAACTAACGCTGGAGCTTGGCCTGCGGTACGACTATGAGCATTTGCCAGGAGCCGCAGCCAATGCAAACCTGACGGTAGCGACAGGCACTTTTGTGCCGTATGCCGGAATCAGCAACGCACCCAGTGACAAGAACAATCTTGGACCACGGCTGGGATTTGCCTACGATGTGACGGGCAGCGGCAAGACGGTTGTGCGCGGCGGCTACGGCATGTTCTACGGACGCATTACCAACGGTATTCTGTTAAATGTGCTGCTGAACACGGGCAGCCCGAACGGGCAGTATACGTCGTCGCTGAAGCCATCAACATTCTGCAATGCTCCGTTCGGCACTACTCCTGGACCTGGAATCGTAGTTTGTGCGAGTGGCGTTTCCGTTGGGAGCGGCGCTCCGGTCTTCCCGAACATCATCTCCGCGGGGACGCCTCCGACGCCAGGCTCGTACTTTCTGGCACCCAACCTGCAGAACCCGATGGTGCATGAGTTCGACCTGATCCTGCAGCAACAGGTCGGCAAGGGCACGGTTGCTTCGGTGAGCTACCTGGGCGCGCTGGGCAAGGAACTGACCAACTTCGTGAATACAAACCTGGCGCCGTCGGTTTCGAATGCAACCATCACGATCCACGACCCAAACAACGCTGGACCACTAGAGGATGGTGCCGTCTACATAGTGCCGCAGTACGCAACTTGCAGCGCGACTACAAACCCTCTCTGCGTACATCCTGCGGGTTATCTCAACCCTGCGTTCACCAACATCACAGAGGTGATCAGCAACGTCAATTCGAACTACAACGCGGTCGCGTTCGAGGTGCAGAACCGCTCGCTCAAGTCGATCCAGTTCGACGTGAACTATGTTTGGTCGCACGCGCTCGACTACAATCAGAACGCGACGACAACCAACGCAACCAACGGCCAGTACGACCCGGACGGACTTCAAGCGACGGATTACGGTAACTCGAACTACAACGTTCCCGACCGCGTGACTGGATATGTGCTGTACAACTTCCCCAACACGCATCGCGGCGACTGGGTGAAGTACCTGGTAAACGACTGGGCGATCGACTCGGCGTTCCAGGCGCAGAGTGGGTTGCCCTACTCGGCTACGATCGGCAGCAGCAACTATCCTTCGTACGCTGCGCTGAACAGCAGTTGGAACGGCGCGGGAGGAACGAATTGGATTCCGGTGATCGGACGTAATACATACAAGTATCCACGCGACATCGAGCAGGACGTGCGGCTACAGAAGCAGATCTCGTTCACCGACCGGTACAAGGCTGAAGCGAGACTGGATCTGTACAACGTCTACAACCATCAGAATGTAACCGGCGTGAGTACTACGGCTTATGTGTTGGGTGGTACTTCTTCGTCTACCCCGAATGTCTCGACGGCAACCTATCAGTCGGGTGCGGCAGGATCGGGAACGACCCTGTTCGGTACGACAAACAACTCGAACTCGAGCGGGTTCCTGTATACACCGCGCGAAGTTGCGATTTCGTTCAAGTTCCTCTTCTAACCTGCTTTGAAGGTCCAGGGCGGCGGCTTCGGCTGCCGCCCTATTTCTTTTAAGGTGGACCTGCGCGAGATTGCAGAGCGCATGTTTGGCAATCAATGCTCCCGAAGGAGCAAAATGAAAGCCAAGGAACTGCGGCCATCCATCTGGATGGAACGGGAGGAGAGACTCAGATTATGCCCGGAACCAAGACGAAGGTTGTTGCGTTGAACGGCAGCGCAAGAAAAGACGGAAATACGGCCATCCTGCTTCGAACCGTTCTCAAGGAGCTGGAGGCCGAGGGGATTGAGACCGAACTTATCCAACTGAGCGGGGCCAAAATTCACGGCTGTCTGTCTTGCCGCGAGTGTTCCAAGCGGAAGGACCACCGCTGCGGACAGACCAACGACATGGGCAACGCGTACATCGAAAAGATGGAGGAGGCGGACGGCATACTGCTCGGTTCGCCGACTTATGTGGCGGACATCTCTCCAGAGATCAAGGCGCTGATGGACCGCGCGTGTCTGGTCTCGAAGGCGAACGGCGGAATCTTCCGGCGCAAGGTTGGCGCAGCCGTCGTGGCGGTGCGCAGAGCAGGAGCGATCCATGCGTTCGATTCGTTGAACCATTTCTTCCTGATCAGCGAGATGATTGTTCCCGGTTCGTCGTACTGGAACATCGGATATGGCCGCGAGATTGGCGATGTCGAGAAGGACGAAGAAGGGATTCAGACGATGAAGACTCTGGGCCAGAACATGGCGTGGCTGCTGAAGAAGATCAAGAGCGAGGCTTAGAGCATCTCCCGAATTGCTATAGACCAACTTGTTTGTCATTCCGCAGCAAAGCGTAGGAATCTGCTTTTGCTCGCCGTGCAACGATCTACATCATTCCCTAAAATGCTCTCCGGAGGTTGAGGCGAAGTTCGGCACCGGTGTAGTGGGCGGACTTGGCGGCGGTTGGCGCGGGGGTGAAGGCGGCAGGGTGCGCGGCGGAGACCAGCACGATCTGGAAGGTGCGGTGGTCGAGCATTCCGTAGAAGCTGCCGGTGCGCTTGCCCAGGGTGAGCGTTGCGGTCTTGTCGTCCCAATGGATGGGAATCTGGGAGAAGGCTCCCTTCTCATAGTCGAAGGTGGTGCCCTGGTCCTCGTACAGGACGAAACTGCCGCTGGCCCCCGCGTAGACGTAGAGGGTGGTGGGATCGGAGGGCTTTTCGCCGATGTACTGCATCGGCGGGGCGTAGGGGATGATGGAGCCGGCGCGGACGAAGACGGGGATGCGGTCGAGCGGGGCGGCGGCGGAGATGCGGCCGCTGGCGGCGGGGCGGCCCGTCCAGTAGTCGTACCAGAGGGCCGAGGCGGGCAGGTAGACGGGGCGCGTGCGTTGCTTGTATTGGGTGATGGGAGCGACGAGCAGAGCGGGGCCGAACATGTACTCGTCCGGCAGTTCGCGGGCGGTGCGGTCGGTGGCGAAGTCCATGACCAGCGGACGCATCATGGTGTAGTCGCGCTGCGTGGTCCAGCCGGCCATCGAGTAGATATAGGGAAAGAGGGCGTAGCGCAGGCGGTCGAAGTTGAGTTGGGCGTTGAATGTGGGGGTGTCGTCGCCGAGGGTCCACATCTCGCGCGGGCGGAGTTCGCCGTGCACGCGCAGGAGCGGGGTGAAGGTGGAGTACTGGAACCAGCGGGCGTTCAGCTCGCGCCACTCGTCCTGGTTCTCGGGGGTCATGGGTTGCTGGCTGAACTTGCGCTGCATGGTGTAGCCGCCGGTGTCCATGGTCCAGTAGGGGAGGCCGGAGATGCTTGCACCGAGGCCGGCGGGAATCTGCTTGGCCATGGCGGTCCACGTGGAGGTGATGTCGCCCGACCAGGGGACGGCGGAGGTGCGCTGTAGGCCCGCGAAGCCGGAGCGGGTGAGGATGAAGACACGCTGGTTGGGCGCGGCCTGGCGCTGGCCGGAGTAGACGCCTTCGCTATTGACCAGAGCGTATGCGTTCAACATGCGCGAGCCAGTGCCGAGGAAGGTTGGATTCATGTGCGTCTGCTGGCCAACAAGCGTGGGCGGGGAGGGCAGCAGGTCTGGCTCGGTGGCGTCCATCCACCAGGCGTCGACTCCTTTTGCGAAGAGGCCGGTGCCGATCTGCGACCAGAAGAGCTTGCGGGCTTCTGGATTGAAGGCGTCGTAGAAGGTGTAGGGCTGGTTGATCCAGTCCAAGATGTGCTCGGTGAGATTGGGCTGGTAGAGGAAACCGCGGGCGTTCATCTCTTTTGCATTACCGGTGTTGGGATTGAACTTGCCCCAGACGGAGATCATCAGGTGCGCGTGCAGGGCGTGGATGGCATCGATCCATGCGGTGGGGTCGGGAAAGCGGGTGGGATCGAACTGGTGCGAGCCCCATGCGTCGGTGCGCCAGTACTGCCAGTCCTGCACGATGTTGTCGAAGGGAATCTGGCGCTGGCGGAACTGCTTGATGACGTCAAGCGACTGGCCGGCGGTCTCGTAACGCTGGCGCGACTGCCAGAGGCCAAAGACCCAGTTGGGCAGCATGGTGGCCTTGCCGGTGAGCTGGCGATAGCCGGAGATGACCTGATCGGATGTGGGGCCGTAGACGAAGGTGTAGTCGATGCCGTCGCCGACCTCGGACCACAGCGATATGTCGGCGGAGGGCGGAGGGGTCTTCCAGAGGAAGGTGAGGGTGGACTGCTGCTCGGGGTCGTTCTCGATCTTGATGGGATATTTGTGTCCGGCGAGGAGATGGACGAGGACCTGGTCGTTGGTGGGGTTCCAGTTCTGACGCCAGTGGTCCATCACCAGCTTGCCGTCAATCCAGACCTGGATTCCGCCGTTGGAGTAGGCCTGAAACTGGTAGTCGCCGGTGGCGGGCGCGAGGATGGAGCCCTGCCAGCGCTGCGGTTTGAGTGGCGCGGGACGGCCTCCGCCAGCCGGACGATTCGCGCGCATGTCGATGCCGATCTCGGCGGACTGACTGGGCGGCTGGGAGCCGTCGATGGGCGCGAGAGTGAGGCCGCCCTGCTTGCCGTCCGCATCGTAGAGGTTGGCCGCGGGGATGGCAACAAAGGGACGCAGATCGCCGAAGCGGGTGAAGGAGGTGTTGTCCCAGAGGATGCCGTAACCGCGCGAGGAGACGAGGAACGGAACGACGATGTTGGTGTTGTGCTGCCAGAGGTCGAGGTCGTAGCCCTTGATGTCCGTGATGCCAAGCTGCATCTGGCCGAGGCCGTAGAGGGACTCGCCGGGCTGGGAGTTCCACTTTTGCTGGATGTGGAATGTGGTTTCGCCCTGTACGGTGGCGGGCTCCAGCGTGCGGCTGCCTGACGCTTCGGAGAGGATGGGGTGGCCGGCGAGGTCTGCGAAGGAGACGGAGCCGGAGTTGCGGTCGACGATGACGTGAAGTTTGGCAGTGGTGAGGACGAAGGAGGCGGGGCCCTCGGCGAGCTTCCAGCCGGTGGACAGCGAGGCGTGGGAAACAACGTCGAGCGAGGCGCGGGTGAAGAAGCCGCCGGATTTGGCGAAGGCCACTCGGACGACACTGTCGGAGAGGAGTTGGATGCGGAGATCGCCGGTGTCGAGATGGAGGGTGAGACCATCGGGCTGGCGGTCCATCTTGGCCAGAGCCACGGGTGTTGCCAGAGCCACGAACGTTGCCGGAGCTGCATGAAGGGTGAGCGCGGAGAGGCCGAGAGAGGCGGCAAGAATTGCGGACTTCGCAGCGGCAGTAAATTGCATGAGGAAAGTTTACGCGCCGTGGCTTTTGGCGTTCCAGCGAATCCAATGAGTGCGATTCTGCCGCGACAAACGAGCGGCCGGGACCAGCGCAATTCAATTCCATACAGGTATGATGAAAGCTCGGCGCTCTGCTTCAGAGGGATGGTTTACGAAGGACACTTTTACAGCCAGGAACAGGGACAGATGAAGCAAAACAGAACTAGACGGGTCGAGCTGTTCGACACCAGCCTGCGCGACGGGTTGCAGCAGCCGAACCTCGACATCTCGGTGCCCAATGCCGTTGGCCTGCTGGAGCGGATGGGCAAGTTTGGCGTCAGCTACGCGGAGATCGGGTTTGCCGGGGCGAACCAGTTTGTTGGCGACCTGGCCAGCGCACTGCATTCGGTTGAAACGTGGGCAATGAAGCTGGCCCTGTTCGGCAGAACGCGCGGGCGCGGCAGCAAGGTGCAGGAGTGGGCCGACGTACAGATCATGGTGCGGCACAAAGAGCGCGTTCCAGTGGCTGTGGTGGTGGTCAAGTCGCGGCTGCTGGATGTTGCGAAGTCGCTGGAGACGACGCCGGAAGAGAACCTGCTGATGGCGCGCGAGACCATTGCGTGCCTGCACGACAACGGGCTGGAAGTGATTGTGGACCTGGAGCATGCGCTGGATGCTTTCCATGGACGGAGGGAGAACGGCGAGCTTTGCGAGGCAGATTTCGCCAAGCGCAGCCTGGAGTACTTCCAGCAGATGGTGGCGCAGTGCGTGGAGCAGAAGGTGAGCCGGATCATCGCCTGCGACACTACCGGCGGCGCAAACCCGGAGGAGGTCACGCAGCTCTTCGCGGGACTCACACACGCGCATCCCGAGGCATGTTTCGGATTTCATGGTCACACCGACCGCGGTTTTGGCGTCGCCAACACACGTGCTGCAATCCAAGCCGGCGCAGTACAGGTCCAGGGCACGATTCTTGGCACGGGCGAGCGCTGCGGCAACGTGAACCTGACGACCGTGATCGGCTCCATGCAGCTAAGGGGCGAGGCGGAGTTTGTGCCTCCCGAATCGCTTGCGGGGCTGACCGGACTGGCGCAGGCGGCCTACGCGGCCTTCTCGCTGGAGGCACCGCACGGCGCTCCCATCGTGGGCGCGGGGGCCTTCGGGACTTGGGCGGGGATGCATGGCAGCAGCGAAGGCAAAGACCCTGGGGCTTACCTGTGGTGCGATCCCGCGAAGGTTGGCGCAAGCCCGCGCATCGGGGTCAACGCACAGTCTGGACGGGCCAATATTATTCTGCTGTCGAAGTCGCTGGGCGTTGCTCTGAATGCAACCCAGGCGCAGACACTGCTGGACAGCAACCAGGGAATGATCGAAGGCGGCGGTTATACAGCCAGCGAGATCTCGTTCACGCTGGCGTGCATGAAGGTGCTGAACACGCTGCGCGATAGCTTCAGCGTGAAGGGCTGGCGTGTGCTGGACGAGAGCGACGAGACGGGCAACCGGTATGTGCAGGCGTCGATGTCGCTGGTGGTTGGCGAGGGCAAGGTGACAACGACGCGCGCCGAGGGTTCCGGCCCGGTGGATGCGCTGACCAAGGCGATGCGGCAGGAGCTGGAGAAGTGGTACCCGGCCGTGGCACAACTGCGGCTGGACACATTTAGCGTGACCGCTATCGACGTGGTGGCGCACGACACGGCGGCGCATGTGCGCGTGACGGTGAGCTTCCACGCCGAGGGGAACCCGTCGTGGACGACCGCGGGCGTGAGCAGCGATCTGAACCAGGCCGCGCTGATGGCGATTGTGGACGGATTCCACTACTGGCTGCTGAAAAACCCCGTGTAGGGGGTGATTGCGGAGGGCCCGTGGCTAAAGCCCTCTTACTTTACATGCTTGGCTTCAGGGGCCTGAAGGCCCCTGCTCCCTCCGATAAGGCAAATATCCCACTCATGCCGCAAAGACGCGGCATGAATGGGGTCCCCGGCTTCTGAACTACAAGTTAGTGGCTACTTGCCGGTCATCTGCGCGGCGATGGGGGGCATTGCGTCCCAATCGTCGGTGCGAAAGGGCGCTGCCTGCAGGCCTGCGCCGTTGTAGAGGTTCGCGGTGTCGGGGTAGTTGTCCCAGGCGTAACGCACAGCAAGCGGCGCGCTGACCTTGGGGCTGCTGACCACGACAGAGTTGCCGACAATTTTGGCGTCGGCATCGACGAAGTTCTGGTCCGCGCCGGCGATCTGGAACCACTTGAGCGGGCTGCCATCTTTCGACTTCAGGTCCGCGGCGTGGGTGAATTTGACGCGAATCGCGCTGCCTTCGACTTTGCTCGACGCGTAGACAGGTCCGGAGAACTCAATCTTGCGGCCGTAGACATTGGCCAGGGCGATTTTGGAGAGGTCCTCTCCCAGAGGCTCCTTGTTCTTGGGGTGAACGTTCTTGGCTTCGCCGGTGTCGAGGACCACGGCCATCCCTGTATTCGGCAGCAAGAGAATCTTGGCCTGCTGCTCGCGAACCAGGGGGTTGTTGCTGACGTTCTGCTGGCCGGGCAACTGGACGACGTAGAACGGGAAGTCGCCCTGGTGCCAGAGCCTGCGCCACTGGGTAACGAGCGTGTCCATGACATGGCCATAGAGCAAGAGGCCCTGCGGGCCGCCGACGATTGACTCGCCCTGGTACCAGATGACTCCGCGAATGGCGTAGGGAATTATGGGATCGATCATGGCGTTATAGAGCACGGTGGGCTGGTGCTGGTCGTGTGCGGGATCGCGCAGCGGGCCGGGGCGGCCGGGGCGGGCGTTGATGGTCTGCGGAGAGGGAGGCGCGTCGGCATCGCTGGCCGCGTTTGGATGCGCCTTGAAGTAGATTTCGCGTGCGTCGAGCTTGTCGAGCATGGGTTTCAATTGCGGGTCGGAGGCAAGCGCGTCGCGCGGAACCCACGCCTCGGCGGTGCTGGCCCCAAAGGCCGAGAGCACGATGCCGACTGGCTGCTTGAGCGCCTGGTTCAGGTTGCGCCCGAAGAGATAGCCGACTGCGGACCAGTCCGGCACGGTCTGCGGAGTGCAGACCTGCCATGTGCCGACGACATCGGATTGCGGATCGTACGCCGTGGCGTTCTTGACCGTGAACATGCGCAACTGCGGATAGTTTGCGGCGGCGATCTCCTTGTCCTCGTTCATCAGTCCGTAGGGCGGATGTCCTTTGGCCGAGACGTTGAACTGCATGTTCGACTGGCCCGAGCCGAGCCAGACCTCGCCGACCAGAACGTCCTTGACCACGATGGGAGCATCGCCCGCGCCATTGCCTGCGATGGTCATCTCAAACGGGCCGCCGGCCTTGAGACTGTAGAGGCTGACGGTCCATTTGCCCTGCGCGTCCGCGGTGGCGGAGCGGGTCTGGCCGTTGATGCTGACAGCGACCTTCTCGCCGGGAGTGGCCGTGCCCCAGACGGGCACCAGCGTTCCGCTCTGCAAGACCATGTGGTCGCTGAAGAGCGTGGAAGGCTTGACCGCAGCGCTGGCCGCCGCCGTGAAACACAACGTGGCCGAGAGGGAAGCGATGAGCGACAGTCTCTTAATCAGGTTCATAATTTCCTCGTTGAAACAATTCGATTCAGTCTGGTTTCGTTCGATGATCTTCCGTGCGCAGATTTCATTGCACGACTGCACGCGGGGAATCGTCACTGACGTCTAATTCACGCTGCGGGTCGATTTCAAGTTGCCAAGGTATGACGTCACGCGGACGAAGCGCAAAGCGGTAGCTGGGGAATTATGCCACTCCCTGAATATCGTTGGATATGAGAAAACAAAGGGATGGTGGGCAGTGAGGGACTCGAACCCCCGACTTCCTGCTTGTAAGGCAGGCGCTCTAACCAACTGAGCTAACCGCCCGTGGTTTGCGGGACAGTCCCCAGTGTAGGTCAGGGCTGTGGGCGATGCAACGCGCGTGCTTCAGCCGGGCCGAGGAAACCGGAGTGAACAATCGACGCGTGAAAACAGGTTCAACGAAACCGCTCTAAAATAGCAATATGTCTTACGTTGCAGCGGTCGATCATCTGCATGGCTTGGGCCAGGAGCTTGCCTCCACGGCGCCGCGGCGGAAGTTTGACCTGGCCCACATGCGAGTTCTGGCTGCGGCACTGGGCGATCCGCAGAAGCGGTTTCCCGCGGTCCTGATTGCCGGAACAAACGGCAAAGGAAGCACCGCTGCGACGCTTGCCAGCATCTGTACCGCAGCCGGGTTGCGCACGGCACTCTATACTTCGCCGCATCTCTCGCGTGTGACCGAGCGCATCCGCACGGCTGAACCGGCGGAGACTATAGATGATGCTGCGGGAGCCTGCGCGTTGCGGGAGATTCCGGAAGAGGAGTTTGCGCGGCTGTACTTCCTGGTCGATGAGACGGCGCAACGGCTGGTCGCAACCGGCGAGCTGCCGCACGCTCCCAGCTTCTTCGAGTCGCTGACCGCGCTTGCATTCCTCTACTTCGCCGAGCGCAAGGTGGAGATCGCGATTCTGGAGGTGGGACTCGGCGGACGGCTGGATGCGACCAACATTGTGGACCCGATGCTTTCAGTCATCACCGACATTGCGCTCGACCATCAGGAGTATCTGGGAGAGACGATCGCCGAGATTGCGCGCGAAAAGGCTGGAATCCTGCGGCCGCATGGCACGCTGGTGACGCTTCCGCAGCACGTGGAGGCCAACCAGTCGATCGGAGATGCAGCGCTTGCGCTCGACGCGCATGTTATCGATGCGGCGGAGTTTCTTCCCGGACGCAGCTTTACGCACGGCTTGTCCGAGCAGGCAGCAATAGCCCCGTTGCGACCGAATGACTACGAGATTTTGCTCGATGGCGAGCGCTTGCATGTGCGCTCTCCACTGGCCGGCGAGCATCAGCGGCGCAACATCGCACTGGCGATTGCGGCTGCGGCCGGATTACGTAACAATAAAGGTTACAATATTACAAACGCCGCGATTGAAGCGGGAATTGCCGACACGTCGTGGCCTGGCCGGCTCGAGTACCTGCCTCCCGGCCTGCTGCTGGATGTGGCCCACAATCCGGCGGGCGCATGGGCACTGCGCGCGGCCATCGCAACACTTCCCGAAGAGCGGCCACGTACGCTGATCTTCAGTTGCCTGCGCGATAAAGACCTAACGGAGATGGCGCGGGTCCTGTTTCCGCTCTTCGATGCGAACGCCGACAGGCCGCGCGACCACATCATCTTTACGCCGATCGACAACCCTCGCGCGGCAAGCATTGAAGACTTGCTGAAATCCGCGCGGGTGCTGGAGATTCCGGCGCACACCGCAGCCAATTCAACCGAAGCCCTGACACTGGCCAGAAGCTTGACCGCAGCCGGCGGCTTGATTGTCGCGACCGGCTCCATCTATCTGGTTGGCGCAGTGCGCGAGGCGGTTCTGGAACCATGAACGAGAGCCGAAGCCAGAGCATGATCGATCCAGAAGTAGATCCGGGCGGTGCACTACCGCCCGAGCACCGGATTCCTGCCCATCTTCGTTATCTGACGTTGTTTGTGTGCATTCCGCTGATGGCGCTGGTGACCGTGGGCTTTGGAAGTCTCTCCCTGATCTGCGGGCTGTGGGACCGGGCGGGCCGTCAGCAACACTTTATTGCGCGCGTTTGGGCAGCAGTGATGCTGCGCTGCGCCCTGTCGCCGGTGCGCATTGTGGGCGCGGAGAAGCTGAGGAATTCGCCCGTCGCGGTGTATGCCTCGAACCACCTGAGCTACATGGATACTCCTGCGCTCTTTGCCAAGCTGCCGTTCCAGTTCCGCATTCTGGCCAAACAAGGCCTGTGGAAGGTGCCGTTTGTAGGCTGGTACCTGAAGCGGTCAGGCCAGGTGCCGATCGACTCGGGAAGCTCGCGTTCGGCGATCGCTGGTTTGTTGCGCGGAGTTGCGTCGCTGAAGGCGGGAATACCGCTGCTGGTATTTCCGGAGGGATCGCGAAGCCCGGACGGACACATGCAAGCCGCCAACTCAGGCGGCGCCTTCATGGCGCTGCGGGCAGGTGTTCCGCTGGTTCCGCTGGCGCTGATCGGAACCTATGAGCTGCTGCCGATCCACGTCTACAGTCTTCGCCCGCGACCGCTGATGATTATTGTCGGAGACCCGATTCCGACCGGCGGGCTGACTACCAGGGACGCCAACGCTCTGACTGAGCGTCTCTACGAGGAGATCAGTAAGATGTACTATCAGTATTCGGATCTTGCGCCAACTGCTGACTCTCGCGCCGCGGCCAAGTCCCACAACAGCGCGACTCGTGGAGCCTAGACCATGATTAGACCCCGTATCGCCATTCCGGTTCCCACTAGCACCGATCCTGAATACAACGTCCATGGCTGGAAACAATACGCGACCGCCGTCGAGCGCAGCGGAGGCGAGGCTGTCGAAGTACCGCTGGGCGAACCGCCTGCCACAACTGCTCGGCTGATTGCCGGCTGTCAGGGAGTTCTGCTGCCGGGCAGTGGCGCGGACGTCAATCCACAGAAGTACGGGCAGGAGCCGATCGCGGAGTGCGCGCCGGCCGATCTTGCCCGCGAAAATGTCGATGAGTTGCTGCTACAGGACGCCCATAATATGGGAAAACCGATCCTTACCATCTGTTTTGGGACTCAGATGCTGAATGTGTGGCGCGGCGGAACACTGGTGCAACATCTGACTGGGAAGGCTGTAAACCACAAAGCGGGGCGCACGGTTTCCGTCGCCCATATCGCGGCGGTGGCGCCGGATTCGTTGCTTGGCGAGTTGGCCGTCGGTAAAGAAGTCACAGAGCGCGATGGGGTACTGCTGCTGCCAGTCAACTCGAGCCATCATCAGGCCATCGAGAGCGCCGGCGACGGGCTGCGCGTCTCTGCCCGCACTCCCGAGGATGGAGTCGTCGAAGCGGTTGAAAACACGCCAGATGGTTTGGGCGGAGGCTTTGTGGTCGGCGTGCAGTGGCATCCCGAGCGCAGCTTCGAGGCGAGCGCTGTCTCCAGGGCATTGTTCGCGCGATTCATCGGCGAGGCGGCGGAGTGGGTTCCGCGCCCAACGTCTACACCCGCAGTTTAGAAGGTTCCCTTTGACTCCAGATTCGATCGCTGAACTGCTCGAACCGTATGTCAGCTTGCCCGACGGGCAGGCCGTGGAAGTAGCCACCGAGGAGGATGTTTGGCCCGATATCTACTATCAACTCGTTATTTATCTTGAACTTATATTGAAATGGAACGCGCGGATGAACCTGACTGCAATCCGCACTCCAGAGGAGATTGTCCGACGCCACTTCGGCGAGAGTCTGTTCGTTGGAACTCATATTGGAGCGTGTGGTACGCTGCTCGATTTCGGATCCGGAGCCGGATTTCCCGGGGTTCCAATCCAATTGTTGAGGCCGGACGTGCGGGTGACTCTGGCAGAATCGCATGGGAAGAAGGCGGCGTTTCTGCAGGAGGTGGTCCGCAGCCTGAAATTGCCGACTGAAGTCTGGGCAGGCCGAGTGGAAACAATGCCTTCGGAGCGGCGGTTTGACGTGGTGGCCCTGCGCGCGGTGGACGGGATGGATCGGTCCGTGGGTGAGGCTGGACTTCGGGCGGGCGAGCGAATTCTGATTGTGGGGACGGCGCGTCATTCGGTCTATCCAGGGTTGGCGGAGAACTTCCGTATGGATGAGCCTGTGCGGCTTCCGGAGTCGAACGACGGCGTACTGTGGATCGGGCATCGCTGTTAAACTCGAACACTATTAAGCAACGAGGTTTGGCTTACTCCTTTTCTCCGAAATGTTCCACGTGGAACATTCCCTTCTGTCGCTTACAGTAAAAAAGTTTTCCACACCACCTATACGCAATCCCCAGCCGTAGCAACCATTATTTGAGCCATCCACAGTTTCTCCACAGGGATGCAAACTTCTGCACAGACTGCGGCATTGCCATCCATACCCATTGCCCGATAGTCTTCCACTACACCGTGTCCACCAACCCTTCACCGTCATTTACGTCTTCCAGCCAGACCGAGGCAACTCTCTGCAAGGTCATCGCCGTGGTCAACCAGAAGGGCGGAGTGGGCAAGACCACCACAGCCATCAATCTGGCTACCGCTCTAGCGCTCGAAGGGCTGCCTACTCTGCTGATCGACTGTGACCCCCAATCCAACGCCACTGGAGGACTTGGCGTAGCCCGCAGCGAATCCCGCCTGAGCGTCTACGATGTGCTGATGGGATCGGCGACCCTGGAAGAGGCGCTAATGCCGACCGAGATCGCATCGCTGGGCCTACTGCCCGGAAGCAAGGACATGATTGGCGCAAACCTCGAACTGGTCTCGCAGGAACGCCGTGAGTTCTGTCTGCGCGAAGCCATCGCGCCCGTTCGTGGAACCTACTCGTTCATAGTGCTCGACTGCCCGCCCGCACTCGATCTGCTGACCCTGAACGCGCTGGTTGCCGCCGATGGACTGCTGGTGCCAATGCAGGCAGAGTACTTCGCTCTGGAAGGCATCTCGGAGCTTATGCAGACGCTCGACCAAGTGGCCCATGCGTTCAATCCAACGCTGGCGCTCGAAGGCGTTCTGTTGACCATGTATGACGATCGCACCAACCTGTCACAGCAGGTCACGGAAAACCTGAAGGCGTTCTTCGGGGAAAAGCTGCTGACCACGACCATTCCGCGAAACATCCGGCTGGCCGAGGCACCCAGCCACGGAAAGCCCGTGCAGCTCTATGACCCTCGTTCCAAGGGCGCGGAGGCGTATACCGCACTCGCGGTCGAATTGCTGCGCAGGAATGGAATCGCCAGTCGGAAGGATCAAAAGCAACAGAATGATGGACATGAAGAGATCAAGGCGGTTCCCAGGTTCTGGCCGTATTCAAAATAATCACCGCTGGGCGTTATATGAATCAGTGCTCGACGCTGGCGCAAAAAGAGGACTATACGATGGAAGCAACCGCAACCCATGCTGACGCGAAGCGCCGACCGGCGCTGGGAAAAGGGATAGAATCGCTGCTTGGACCACGACCGCAGATGGCCCCCGCGCCTGAAGCGACGGGCAAACCGCTGGAGATTGCACTGGACCGGATCGACCGCAATCCCAACCAGACCCGCAGCAACTTCGACGAGGAGAAGCTTGGCGAGTTGGCTCAGTCGATCGCCGCAACCGGAGTGGTGCAGCCGGTGGTGGTGCGCGAGCTGGCTGGCGGGCGATACCAGTTGATCATGGGAGAGCGGCGCTGGCGGGCCTCCCAAGCGGCAGGCAAGACGACCATCCCGGCCATTGTGCGCCAGGTCTCCGACGAGCAGGCGTTGGAGATGACCATCGTTGAGAACCTGCAGCGCGCGGACCTGAACCCGATGGAGCAGGCACGCGCATTTGAGCGGCTGAGCCGCGAGTTCAAGCTGACCCAGGAACAGATGGCGGTGCGCACGGGAAAGGACCGCGCCAGTGTTGGCAACTTTATTCGTTTGTTGAAGTTACCTGTTTCAACCCAAGGACTTCTGGAGTCTGGTCAACTCAGCTTCGGTCATGCGCGGGCGCTGTTGGCGCTGGAGTCGGCGGAGCGGATGGAGGCGGCGGCGGCGAAGATCACCACACTGGCGATGTCTGTGCGTCAGACCGAGACCTACGTGCAAGGGCTGATCGATCCAGAGTCTAAGCCGAAGAGGGGGAAGGTTGCAATCGAGCCACTCGATCCGAATGTGCGCGAGGCGCGCGATCTGATTCAACGGAGGCTTGGGCTCAGGGTGCGAATCGAGGACAAGGGCGGCAAGGGGCGCGTCATCATCGAGTACGCAGGGGTCGAGGACTTCGACGCGATCCTGGCAGCTCTCGGCGAAAACTAGCCCGTCTGCAAAGCAGCGAACTGCTTCTGCATTGTCCGATTATGATACTGTATCGGTTACAAATATAGTTTACGCTCTTGGTTCTTAAACGCAGAACCGGCCCGCCGCCTGAGCCGTCTCATTGTTCCTGTGGCTTTGCAAGGATGTACGAGGCGGTCTCATTGTGAGAGATCGTGCCGAAATCCTATGCTTTGCCTCCACAGCTACAGTGAGACTGCTCGTATCCGCTGGAGAAACCGCGGGCGACGGGCTGGACTGCTTCTATCTGCAACTTCCGTCCGACCCAGGGGGGGACTACTTCTTTGGCGGAGCGATGCTGTCCTTAGCGGCCTTGGCGACGCGGAACTTGACCACGGTCTTGGCCTTGATCTTGATGGTTTCTCCGGTCTGCGGGTTGCGTCCGAGGCGGGCCTTGCGATCTGCCTTGACCAGTTTTCCGATGCCGGGGATGGTGAACTCGCCGTTCTTCTTGGTCTCCTTGACGGCTGTCTCAGCCAGCAGCTCGAGGAAGCCTGCGGTCTGCTTGTTGGTCAATTCGAGCTTTTCTGCCAGTGCGCGTACGAGCGCTGTCTTGGTCATTCCTTTTGCCATATGTGTTGCTCCTTGGTTCCAAGTTGGTGGTTCAGGATCGTGGTTCGGGTGCATTGTGGTGCCGATCGGTTCTCCTGACCCTTCCGTATTGAACCAGCTCGCTGTTGTTCTTGTCTGCGAAATCTCCGGTGTTTATGCGGGTGTCAGGAAATGTACCGCAATTCACCTTCGACCATTCGGGTTGCTTTGTCAATGGGTTTTATCGGGTTTCCACAGTTATTTTGCTGTTTTCTTCGGGTTTTGTCCGATTTTTGGCACATATACAGGCCTTGATGGGGTTATTTGTAGAAATTCAATGGATTTTTGCTAGCCGGGCAGACAGTATCGCGTGGTTGAGGAGGTGGACGATGGGAGCCGCAAGCGCGAAGCGCGAGGTGATGTCGCGCAGCAGAGTGGGCCGCGTTGCGCGTTCGGCGGGAAGCGTGGTGGAGACGCCCCACTGGCGGCAGAGCAGGAGGTCGAGAGCGGGCGAATCGGCGGAGAATCCGCGCGGCGGCCGGGTGAGGCGGTTGCCGTCGAACTCGGTCATTGCAGCGCGCAGCTTGCGGTTGGCCAGTAACGCCCGCAGCTTGGTGTGATGGTCCACTAGGCCGCGCCGGATGGCGAGCGTCTGATCGGGTGTGGGCATGTAGACGCCGGCGGCGATGACGGTCTCGGTCGGGCTGAGGTGGAAGTAGAAGCCCGCGCCGGAGGTCTTCTGCATTCCGGCGCTCGCCCACCAGGCGGCGACGTGGGTTTTGAAGGGGCGCTGGGTTATACCTCTTGAGACATCGAAGCGCGTGTCCCGGTAGATGCGGAAGAGGCACTTCTGCGCCGGGCGGATGTACTCCGGAGCGAAGGAGGCGAGGGCGGCGTTCACCTCCTCGATGAGCGCAAGCATGGGGGCCTTGAGTTCGCGCTCATAGACGGCCTTGCGCGGTTCGAACCAGGCGCGGTCGTTGTGGCGCGCGAGCCCACGCAGGAATTTGAGGGCCTCCGGGGTGAAGTGCGTGGGCATATGCCCTCCTGAATTGATCCTTCGCTGAGTGGATTTACTCCAGTGCGCGGGCGGCCTGCTGGGCGAAGTAGGTGACGATGAAATCGGCGCCGGCGCGGCGGATGGAGATGAGGGATTCCAGCATCGCGCGGGCGGGTTCGAGCCAGCCGCGCTGGAAGGCGGCTTGTAGCATGGCGTACTCGCCGGAGACCTGGTATGCGCCGAGGGGGACGTCGTATCGCTCGCGTGCGGCTCGGATGACGTCGAGGTACGGCAGGGCGGGCTTCATCAGAACCATGTCGGCCCCCTCGGCGATGTCCTGGTCGATCTCGCGCATGGCTTCGCGGAGGTTGGCGCCATCCATCTGGTAGCTGCGGCGGTCGCCGAACTGCGGCGCGGAGCCGGCGGCATCGCGGAAGGGGCCGTAAAAGGCGGAGGCGAACTTGGAGGCGTAGCTGAGGATGGGCGTGTTCTGGCAGGAGGCGGCGTCGAGGGCATCGCGAATGGCCTCGACGCGGCCGTCCATCATGTCGCTGGGGGCGACGATGTCGGCCCCGGCCTGGGCGAGGGAGACAGAGGTCTTGGCGAGCAGGGGGAGGGTTGCGTCGTTCTCGATGGTGTAGGAGTCACCATCTTTGCTGACGACGCCGCAGTGGCCGTGCGATGTGTACTCGCAGAGGCAGACGTCGGCGATGAGGACAAGGGAATCGAGGGAGCGGGAGGATTTGAGGGCGCGCAGACCCTGCTGGACGATGCCGTCGGCGGCGTAGGCGCTGGTGGCGAGGTCGTCCTTTTCGGCGGGAAGGCCGAAGAGGAGCAGGCCACCGAGGCCAAGCGCGGCGCAGGATTCGGCTTCCTTGACTGCCTCGTCGATGGAGAGGTTAAAGACGCCGGGCATGGAGGCGACCTCTTTGCGGACACCTTCGCCGGGGCAGAGGAAGAGCGGATAGACGAGCGCGCCGGGATGAAGATGCGTTTCGCGGACGAGAGAACGCAGGGCCGGAGTGCGGCGCAGACGGCGCAGGCGTGTAGCTGGAAAGTTCATGGGGATAGTGTACGAGGTTCTGGGTTCGAGGTTCGAGGGAAAGACAAATACGGAGAGATGATTATGCAGTTAGCCCCGGCGCTCACGCCGCAAGGCCCAAAATCGAGCGGATGCGCGGGCGTGGCCCTATCGGTCGGGCTTTCAGCCCTCGATTTTCACCTCCCGAGCCTTCATGGGGCTGCGCCCCATGCTGGTATAGGGCGCGCCGTTGGCGCTTTTGCGGTCCTGCCTGAGCAGACTCGATAATCATCTATGGAGATTCTGGCTGCGCCAGAATGACGACTCCTGGGGCTGCGCCAGAATGACGTGCCAGATGCTGCTAGGAGCGGTCGGCGATGGCTTCGTACTCTGCTGATCCACGCAAAGCGCATCGCATGGACACTTTGCCAGATACCATAGCAGATGTGAGCATGCTACCGAATATTTCGTCGCCGCTTGCCGAGGCCAGCTCTGTTGCGCTGGAGTGGCCGCGGCTGCGCGAGCTGATCGCGGGCCATGCCGCGTCGCCACTGGGGCGCGCGTGGGTGCTGGAGCTGGAGCCGTGCGCGGACCAGGCGTGGATCGACGCGCAGCAGCAGCGGACGGGAGAGATTCGCGATCTGTTGACGGGCGGCGGGAGCTTCGAGTTCCACGGGCTCTTCGATCCGACGGACTTGCTGGACCAGGCACGGCTCGAAGGCGCGGCGCTGGAGGCGCAGGAGATCAACGCGCTGCTTATGGTGGTGGAGCGGGTTGCGGCGTGGCGCGCGCTGCTGATCTCGCCGGCGGGTCGCGGGCGGGTGTGGCCGGGGATTGCTGGGCATTCGGCGGCGATGGTGGAGCACGACTTTGCGCCGCTGCTGCACGCGTTGCGGGGAAAGATCGAGCCGGACGGCTCGCTCTCCGATGACGCGAGCCACGAGTTGCGGCGCATCCGGCGCGCAATGGAGCGGCAACACCGGGCGATTGAAGAGAGCCTGAGAAAGTCGCTGCGCGCTCTGGCCAGTGGAGGATCGACGCAGGAAGAGCTGATTACAGTGCGCGGCGAGCGGTTCGTGATTCCGGTGAAGTCGGAGTTTCGCAGGCGCGTTCCTGGGGTGATTCACGGGTCGTCGTCGTCGGGGCAGACGGTGTTTGTGGAGCCGCTGGAGACGATCGAGCAGAACAACGAGCTGGTGCGGCTGCTGGACGAAGAGCAGCGCGAGATCCACCGCATTCTGGTGGCGATGACTCGGGCCATCGGCGAGCAGGCGGATGCGATCCTGCTGGGCACTTCGATTCTTGCGGAGGTGGAGAGCCACTTCGCGCGGGCGCGGTTTGCCAACGAGCTGGGTTGTGTGCGGCCAACTTTCGGAACACGACTTTCATTTGAAGGTGCGCGGCATCCGCTGCTGGAGCTGCGATTGAGACGGTCGGGCGCGGCGGCGGTTCCCATTACTCTGGCGCTGGAGCCCGATGCGCGGCAGTTGATTATCAGCGGGCCGAATACGGGCGGCAAGACGGTGGCGCTGAAGACTACGGGACTTCTGTCGCTGATGGCGCAAGCGGGATTGCCCGTGCCCGCGGAGGCCGCAACTCTGCCGCTCTTCCGGGCGATCTACGCGGACATTGGCGACGCGCAGTCGATTGAGTCGAACCTGTCGAGCTTCTCCGCGCACATTCTCAACGTGGATCGCATCGCGCGCGTGGCGGACGAAGACTCGTTGGTGCTGCTCGACGAACTGGGATCAGCAACTGACCCCGAAGAGGGTTCGGCGCTGGCTGTGGCGATTGCAGGGCACTTCCTCAGCGTGCGCGCGTGGAACTGCATAACGACGCATCTCACCTCACTGAAGGTGTACGCGGCCAACCGGCCGGGAGTGTTGAACGCTGCGGTCGGGTTCGACCAGGCAACGCTGTCGCCGACCTACCAGCTTCGGCTCGGCGTTCCGGGAGCGTCGGCAGGGCTGAATATTGCGGAGCGGCTGGGGCTGATGGCGGAGATTGTGGCGGCGGCGCGGGCGCAGCTCACCACACAGGCCGCGGACATTGGTGTGCTGCTCGACCAACTGCACGCACAACTGACCGCAGCCAGCGGCGAGCGCGAGACGCTGCGCTTGCGCGAGCGGGAGATTGCGCGCGAACGGCTGCGGCTGGAGACGGAGGGCCGCGCGGAGCAGAAGGCGCGCACGAAGGAGCTGGAGGGAAAACTGAACTCGTTGATTGGGGATTTTGAAACCCAACTGCGCGAGATGGTGAAGGAGATCGACGACAAGGCTGTGGCAAAGAAGATCGCGCGCGATTCGTCGGCGAGGATTGCGCGGCTACGGCGGGAGTTTTCCGAGCAGTTCAATTCGACCGTGGTGGCGCACACGACGGGCGCGGACAAGAATGACACAGTGGCGCAGGCGGGCGGGCGCATGGTTGCGCTGCGCGCGGCGAAGGTTGGCGACCTGGTGAAGTTGAAGAGCCTGGGGCGGCAGGCGCGCGTGGAGCGCGTGATCGATGCAAAAAACTTCGAGGTTTTAGTTGGCACGATGAAGATGCGCGTGGCCGAGAGCGATATTGCGGAGGTGACGCCAGTTGCCGTGGTGACTCCGCTGGAGGCTGCGCGACGGCGTGGTGGGATTACTGTGCAGACTTCGTCTGACAGTGACTCCGTGCCGATGGAGATCAACGTGATTGGGCGGACGGCGGAGGAGGCGCAGGATGAGGTCTCGCGCTACCTGGACCGGGCGTTTATGGCGGGGCTGCCGCACATCCGCATTGTGCATGGGACGGGGATGGGCGTGCTGCGGAGGACGCTGCGCGAGTTTCTGAAGAACCATCCACAGGTGACCAGCGTGACCGAGCCGCCGCACAATCAGGGCGGGCAGGGCGCGACGGAGGTTGAGTTGAGGCAGTGAGCGGAGTGGCTAGGCCTTTATGGACATTCGTTATATCTATGAGGGATGCCTTTGGGAGTTGCCTTTGCACCTGGCAGAGCCGCTAATAGCTCGGTCCTATGGTGTAAATACACATACACACCGATGGTGCAGATCTGTTCAGCTAGATCAACATTGTCAACAGTGTGGAATTGAATCGAGTACATGCTGAAAACTGTTGCATGTACTCGATTCAATCGTCTACATGGCACCCGAGGCGGCAAAGTATTAAAAACATATAGTTCTCAATATAACCTTTCATGTTAGATGGTTACGGTCTGCTGCGGGAGTAGATCCGGGTTGGACTGCGGATTGACCCCGGTGCCGAATTGCCGCCGCATTACTCATCCGGGCTGGGTTTGGCCCAGATGCTGGCGTTGAGGCACTCGACGACGCCATCGACGATGAGGCTGAGGCCGGCGGTGAACTTGGTGGAGTCGGCGATCTGTTTGCTGCTGACCGCGTCGGCCATGTTGATGCTGGAGCCGACGATGGAGAGTGCGGCGTCCTTCTTCTGCGCGCCGGACTTTGCGCCATAGAGAGCTTCGACGCCCTGCACCAGGCTCGGCAGCAGGGAGATGCCGCGAAAGAACAATTTCATGAATTCCACGTGTTGCCTCCGAATTGTGGTTTATGAACAAACAAAAGAAAATACGGTGATCTTTCCCCTTCGGTTTCGCTCAGGGTCAGGATGACAATCTTGGATAGTTAACGAATCCCTTCTGTGCATTGCTCGCTGATGGTGCGGTACAGATGCAAAATACCGAGATTCTGGCTGCGCCAGAATGACGATTCTCAAAGTGCTGCGCCAGAATGACGACGCTACAGTGGCCAGAATGCCGGTCGATTCGGCGACTCTGCTTTTCGGCGTCAGTGTCTTCCGATGAAAAAGTCGATGGCGACATGGGCGATGGTGAGCAGGGCGCCGAACACTGCGGCCATTCCTTTCAACCGTTGCACAATCTTCTCGTGCTCCTGCATTCGGCCTTCGAGTTGCGCGAGGCGTCCTGGCTGTCCGTTTCCCATGACTTGTTCCATCTGGCTCTTTAGAACGCTCAGGTCGGCAAGAACTTGTCCCTCAAAGTCCGTCATCTTTGCTGCTCCTTATCGGGTGGGTTACGCGACCTGTAGATTTGTGAAGACCGCGCTGGAAAGCCGCGAGTAGAGCGGCGGGTTCGATGCGTCGAAGCTGCGGATGTAGTAGCGTTCCACCTGCGCGGTGCGCGGGATGGAAAAGCTGCGCACCGGGCTGCGAAGCACCAGGTTCAGGTCCACGCCCGCGCCGAAGTTCCAGTCGCGCAGGCGGACTTCGAAGCCGCCGCCGGTGGGAGGCGCGGTACCGGCGTCGATCTGCAAAGCGGTTGTCGTGGCGGAGGCCACGGTCAACTGCTGCAGGTTTGGCAGGACCGCACCCGGCGCGGTCTCCGCCGTCGGCGGCAGGAAGGAGTCGGGCGCGATGGCCTCGGAGAGCGTGACGCCGAGCGAGTCGGCCCAGTCGTTGGCAAAGGCGATGCGGTAGGTGAGTAGCTCTGGCACTGCGTTTCCATCGACGATGGTGACCTGGCGGACGACGACGTTCATCGTCTGGCCATTGGCGATGATGCTGAGAACATCGCCGGGCCATACGTCTGCTGTTGGATTGATGGCTGCACAACTGCCAGCAATAGCGGCGGCGCGGCTGGAGGCGAAGCTGAGGACAGCTTGCGCGGCGCTCTCGCAATCGGCGCTGGAACGGGCGAGCGGGCGGAGGACCTTGCCCAGCCAGCGCGCGGTCCCCGGCATTCCACCGGCAGCTTCGGCGGCGACGCTGGCGGCGTCTTGAAGGCGGACGATGGCGCGGGAGCGAAGTCGATAGAAGACGGTGACAACCTCTCCGGCGACGGGAACGCGGCCAGCAAAGAATGTAACTTTTCCGGTGTCAGAGACCTTGCAGTCGACGCCTTCTCCGGCGACGCCGACGAGGCGCGTCTGGGTGGCACCGCCAGGCAGCGTGCTGACGACCCATGCGGAGCCGGTCTGAGTGACAGTGCAGAAGCCCATGGATCCGGAGAGTTCGACCGAGTCGATGGCCGCGAAGGTGCAACTGGCGGGCGAGTTGACGGATGTGCCGTCGTAGAGGACGGTGGCGGGCGTGTTGGAGGCGTTGCCGAGGTCCTGCAGGTCGAAGACAAGCTGCATGGGCGAGCCGATAAGTCCGCCGCCGAAGGCCTCGATAGCTCCATCGACGCGGGTGTAGTAGGTCTGGAGGACGCGCTGCATCTCTGGACTGTGCAGCCGGATGCGCAACGTGTAGGTGTGGCCGGAGAGGAGCGTGTAGGTTGTGCCAACCTCAGCGCCGTTGACGAAGGGCGTGATGACGGTGGAACCCGCGCTCTGGCGAACGTTGTATCCGGCGAAGCAGTTGGAGCGCTGTGTGGTGCCGGAGTAGAGGCCGCAGAGGACGCCGTCGGAGGGCGACGTGAGCTGGACATTGCCCGCCTCGATGACCAGCGAGCCGCCCATCTCGATCGGATCGATGGCGGCGAGCGTGGTTTGGCCGTCGAAGTCGTTGCCGCCGGAGAGGACGAGGCCCGCGCCGCCGAGAGAGAGATGCGAGCCGGTGTCGGTGACGTTCCAGATCTGCGTGTTGAAGGTGGATTGATTGAAGCTCTCCGTCAACAGAGTGGGCGTGCCGATGCGAAACGGCTCCTCGGAGAGGGTGAAGAGCGTGGCTGTGCCATCGCCGGTGAAGAGTTCGGAGACGTAGGCGGTAGGTTCGATCGCACCGCTCAGCGTGACATCGTTGGCAAGCTCCTTAGCCATCGTGGTCTTCAACGCGGCGACCTGGAGGGTTCCGTCGCCCTGACCCGCATCGAAGTCGAGCGAGTGAGTGACGGAGCCGACCGGGTTCATGCTGAGCGCGCCATTGAGTACGCGGTATGCAGCGTAGGTGGAACCGGCGATGCTGCCTGCGTTCGCGGACCAGGGCTGCGACGGCTGGGGCGAGAAGACGCCGATGGGGTTGCCGTTCTGCACCTGCGATGTCGTGAGCAGGCCGGCAGCCGTGCGCGAAGTCAAGGTCTGGAGCAGCGAACCGGCAGGCACGGTGAAGCCGTCGGCGGTGAGAGTGAGGGACTGCTTGTCGAGCAGCCACTCATCGCTGATGGCGGTGAAGGCGACGCGATAGACCGGCCCCGCAAGCCCGACGCCGGCGTAGACAGAGACCGGCTCAGTCGCGAGGTATCCGGTGAACAAAACCGTCCCGCTGTTCGCCGAGACCACGACGCGCGCGCGCCGGACAGGCACGGGCAGCGCCGCGGATGCGCCGGGATTGGCTGGCGCGCCAACGTCCAGTGCCCCGGTGCATCGCGAGGGCGTGTTGAGCACGCGCTCGATGGTGAGAGGCGCGTCCGCGCAGAGGACGGCGCTATAGTCGACCGCTCCTTTGCCGTCGAGATTATCGATGGTCAGGATCACGACGCCACCACCGTTCCGAGCTTGGGCAGCCCACGCTGTTCTCGTACTTCATCCACGGACAAGACGCCAGCCTTCAGAAGCTCGGTCTGGATCTGCAGCTCCTCCATCTCGTCGCGCGCCTCGAGGGCGTTGAAGCTGAACTCGAACTCGCGCCAGCCGAGTTTTTTGGCGAAGAGGTCGCGGGTGATGTGTTCAGCGAGCAGTGTGGCGACGGGCACAATCGCGCTCTGGAAGGCTTCGTCCGCCATCTCGCTTGCAGTGGATTTATTGACGTCGGCCTGAAGACCAAGCAGCATGGGCGGAAGTTCGAATGCGTTGGCGATCATGCGCATCAGGAACTCCTGCCACTGGATGCGCAGGTCGGCGTCGGTGCCCCCGGCGAAGCGAAGGACCTCGGGCTTCTGCTCGCTGCTGAGAATGGGGACGCGGCCGGTGCCCTCGATCTCGTCCTGCCACCAGCGGATGAGGCGGTCGTGCTGCTCTGGCGTGGCCTCGTTGAGCCAGAGAGCGTACTGCACGACAGAGTTGCTGGCGAGGCGGCCAGCATAGCGGTTCGCGCTGAGAAACTGATTGACGGTTTCGAAGGCGACCTCGAGACGGCCCAGGCCAAACGGCGTGTGGCTGCGCGGATTCAGGCGAATGTACATCAGCTCGTCGTCGAGCAGCGGGACAAGATTCTTCTTGCCGATTCCGCCCTGGGCCTGCGCGTAGCGAGGCTTGGCAGGATCGCCATCCCATGTGACGTCGATCTCGATGGTGGCACCATCGACCGCCCAGAGATGGAAGGGACGCAGCTCGTCTCCGGTGGCCTCCATCTCGACCGCGCCGAAGCCGCCGACGAGAAGGTCTTCAAGGACCTGCTCGAAGAGAGTGCGGAAGCTGTCGCTGACGTTCGGCTCCTCCAGGCAGCGGCGCAGGACCTGCATGCGCTCCGCGGCGTCCGGCACATCCTCGTTGCTGTAACCGCGACGCAGCTTGATCTTCCAGTCCATGCTGGCGATCTTGTCCTTGACCACGTTGATCGCGCGGCGCGCCACGGGCGTCTCGGCAAACTTCCGCAGGTTCGCGGGAGTCGGCTTGGGCGTTGCGTTCTGTCCAGCTCTTCCCTGGTTGTATGGACTCAGGATCGAGGGCAGCATCGCCGTCTTCCTCTCACCTTTGGTCGCGTCCCCCGCTGCTGCATCCACTCCTGTCAGCCTCTGCCATGCATCCGTCACTCTTGTTCGAAGACCCACGTCCTCACCCCTTTCAATCTCGTTCGTGCAATAAAAATGGCACAGCCAATTCGCTGTGCCTTCCTCTGCTACGTCTAGTTGGTGCAAACTCAACTCGTCGATCCGCTCGCCGGTTTGACGAGAGGGTTTGTTCCTCGACTTACGCCGTGTGGCCCATCAGAGCCGCAGGTCTATCCGCGCGGTCTGTGCGGCGCGGGCCAGATCGTTCATCGTCAAAACGCGAATCTCCTGGCTCTCCATGGTCTCCACCCCGAAGCGGTACCGCTCCACGCTCTCCGCTTCAAACTCATGCTTCTCCTCATCTTCATTTGATACGGCGCGCAGCGGCTCGACAACGGCGGTCAGCTCCAGCCTGGCCGCCTCCACGCGAACAACTCCCGCGCGCAACTGCGGCGCGGAGTACGCAAGTACCTTGGCCGCCTCCACATCTCCATCGAGCGATACCGCGTGAAACATCTTTACCACGCCGTTGGGCCTGTACCCACAGTCGATCTTCATGGGATCGCCCGGCAGCGTGTATAAGGAAGCGGCAATCCTCTTGCGCATCAATGCCCACACGCCGGCACGCTCGAAGTGCGTTCGCATGGCCCCGGCGATCACCGCGCGTCCGGTACGTTTTCGCTCCTGCTTCACGCGCAATGGCTCCACATACAACTGCATCAGCAGCTCCAGCTCTGTCACCAGATTTTCCGCCAGACAGGCGCGCGCCTCCGTCATCTGGATGGAGTTAGAAAACGTGTCTTCAATGACGGCGATCATCGGTTTGTTGTTCGCAGCACCTAGTCGCAGGCGTGTATCGATTTCGCCTTCCAAAGCCTCAAACAGTCCAATATCCGCATCCGCATCCATGCACCGAACTCGGCTCCAGTCCCGCGTGAAGCGGACTCGCGCGCTCTCCTCCCGGCCTGTCTCTCGCAGCAGGACGCCGATATTCGTGTACTCGCCCTTTACCGCATCCGGGACATAACGGATGAGGAAGAACTCGCATGGCACGCGGTCATTCACCTTCGACCTCCTTCTAGAATAGCCAGCAATTCAAGGGCCATTGCTGCCAACGATAACTCTTAAAGCGCTCGTACCCAATCCCCTGGGCAACGGCGCAGTTCGAATGCTCCGATGCAGCCGGAGATGGAGCAACGGGCTACATCACGAACTTTCCCACTGCATCTTCCGCGAACTGCGCTGGAACATAAACACTCAACTTTTTCTCCCACATCGGGAACGGTTCCCGATTTGAATCCCGAAACGACCCAATCAACTCTCGCAGCCGCCCGCGTCGACCCAACATTTGCTCCGTCAACCGCTCAATCACCGCTGTATCTCCCCCGTACCATTCGGGAGGAACAATCTCCGCGATCCCCCATAACGTCTCCGCTTCCATTGTCTCCATGCGGCTGAGCCAGGGCTCAAAGCTCTTCCAGCCCGTCACTCCCGCATACACCCGGTTGCGGGCGTATACCCCGCGCAGCGGCGTGTCGGGGAAGGTCCACTCCCCCGCGTTGAAACAAAAGCCCTGGTCGATGAACGTCGCCCGGTACTTCCGCTCGCGCGGCTTGCGATCGAAGACCACCTGACGTCCATTGCAGTTGCCGGTCCACTTATCGAGGACCAGCATTCCGGCAAACTCCTGCAGGTTCCGAACCTCATCCAGTTGCTGCTCGGGAAGGTAGTCCACCACCTGACCGGGCATCAACCCCCCAACGAACTGGCTGCCAAACTGCAATCCCGCGCGGTATTTCTCCCTCTGCCCGCGCGGCAACTCGATGTGCATGTCGCGAGTGTTCGCGATCAGCCACTCCGTCACCTCGACCACATCGCTGGACGGAACCGTCAATCCAACCGTCTGGGCCAGCCGGGTGGCGAGCAGTTCATTGGCCAGCACGCGTACATGCTGCGGGTTGTTCTGAAACTTGACGACCCACAGCTTGCCATCCGCGCCGAGCATCAACTGGCTCTGCGCTCCGCCCCGCATCCGCCGAATTGCCTGTACCGCAAGCACCGCCAATGAACCAAATCCCCCGCACCAGAAGAATACTGCACTCAGGCCACGCGCATCCTGTGCGAGCCACTCTGCAACCTCTCTGCCCGCACAGCCTGCCCCAATGCCATCGCCATTAGGCAGTCGTCGTGTGTGCCGTTCGCCGCCCCCGTCTTTCCTCCGGGATGAGTGACAAACGTCCTGCACTCCTCCAACAATCGCCTGCTCAGAAACAACCATGGAGACTCCAGCAGCAGCGCCCCCATGCGACCGATCATCGCAGGCTTCGAGCCGGCGGAGGTCAGCCATCCCGCCACTCCCGCCTGTTCGTAGACTCGCGCATAATGCTCAACCGCGTCCAGGTACGCAAGTACCCCAGCCCCATGATTGTTTCGCTCTACGGCAACCAGGGCCGGACCAGTTGCTCCGCCGTACTCTCGTCCCAGCGACGCGGCGACGCGTGCCAACTCCAACGTACCCAGCCGCTGCTGTAGTTCGGCGCATTGCACTCCAGTGGCCAGGTCGATCACCTGCACCGCAGCAAAGTCCCCATCCGATCCACCTCCCGCAGTATCGACGGCGACGATGTATTCCTTCCCGGGCAACGGCGGCATCCATATCCGTAATGCATTATTGCGCCGCGTCTCCACTGGATCTTGCACCGCAGCCAGTCGCCGCTCCACCGCCTCGATATCGAAGCAGCACTCGCCTGTGGCGCGAAAACAAAGCTCAGCATCCTCGGCGAACTCCTGCGTCCGAAGTCCACGGTAGCTCGCCTCCAGACCTCGACGAAAGCCAATCTGCGCGTGGGTCAAGCCATGTTTGCGCATCAGTGCAAGCTCATCGTCGCGCAGATCCGTGACCGCTGCCGATACATAGGCTGGCTCCATCCACCAGGGATAGAAGTGCTTTGCGATTCCCTTCTCACCCGCCTTCTGCCACTCCTCGTAGAAGCATCCGTACGCACCGTTGGGCGTACTCTCGATCACCATCTCGCCGTCTGGGACCAGCGCGGCGCGCAGTCCCGCCAAAGTCGCCGCAGCGTCTCCAGGCCAGCGCGACAGCTCACTACAGTGCATGTTCTGTACGGTCAAACCGCGGCCGGCACTCTCGTCCGATGCGCTCAACACGCGGAACTCGCTGTCCAGCTCGGGAAAGACCATCTGTCCGATGTTCGCCCGACTTCGCCGGAGGCATCCCTTACGCATGGACTCGGGAAGATACTCCCAGAACCGGCGCACCATGCGGAAGATCCCTTCCGCCGCCTCGCGCGTGTGGGCAACCTGAACCGTCAGCACACCGCGGGCGGTAATGGTCTTCAGGAAGAACCGTCCTGACACCCATGTTGTCATGCCCATCTGGCGCGCCTTTACGACAATGTTCTGTCGTCCCCGCTCACGCTCGAATCTGGCCTGCACCGGGTTCGCGTTCAATGCACTCTCTTGACCGGAGCGGTCTCTAATCCTTAGCAACAGGCGTGCAAGCCAGACCGTACCTCCGCCCGGCCCGCCACGCCATCTATCGAGCAACTTCCCCCATTCCAGCAAGTCTTCAAGACCGTACCCCACCTCTCTCATTGCAACCCCATCACTCATGCCTCCGAATTGGTGAATCCCGCCATGCAAATCACCCAGCCGATAGTTGTGCAAATTCAGACCAAAGAGCTTACTGGAGCAGTTCTGCATTTCATCGCTTCTTCAGTAAGAGATGCAGGTATAGTTTCCTGGTCAGTCGAACTTCGGTCAATAATGTAGTACACGGCCAACGAATCAACTTCCAATCGAGTATGTTCGATGCATCGGTCTTTCATGCAGTGAATAGCGGCACGGCATAAACCCCATCCGAAGAAGTACACTGCTGCCACGAATACCACTCCTGCAATCCACCACATATTTCCTCCTATCGCCGTGGCCTGCCATTTGTTGGCGGGTCGGAGAGGCTGTTCAGGAACCAGTTGTAAATCAGGGGCGCTCCTACGTTTGCCCACTGGGTAAACGGAACGACGTACTGGTTGCTGCACGTCGCGCTCGAGAAGTTGTAGATGCCCATGTAGGAGCCTGGGCTGCCGCTTACCGTGACCGTGCCGGTGCCGCAGACGGTCGTTGGATAGGCAGTCAGCGTGACGCCCGTTCCGGTGGGGCTGGTGAGCACTAGGGTGGGGGCGGACGTGCAGCCCGACCCAATGCCCACATTCAAGCCATCGGTGGATAGCAGCGGGAGAGGCTGTCCCCAGAACGTTTCAATCCCATTCGGCACGCCGCCAGAGGCAGTCATAATGCCATTGACCACGCAGTTCGCGCCTCCGCCTGTCGAGGTAAAGCTCGTCAAGTTGGCATAGCCCGAGCCGCCGCTATAGCTCACCGTGACGCCGCCGGTGAAATAGCTGGTAAAAAGTTGGGTTACGGCATATTGTCCCCAGGCCTGCCGAGAGCAACTGCCACCATAGAAGGCGCATATCAGATTCATCGGGTCTTCGGCGTTGCGAGTATAACCAATGTCGTTCCCAGAACCCTGCGGCGTACCAACTGCCTGATAAGTCGGCATCCCGTCGAGATGGCTGAATACATACTGCGCGGCAACTGGATCGCCCGTGGTCCAGCTACCGGAGCAAGGAACCATGGGAGGATTTGGATAAGAAGCCGCAGTGCAGGACGGCGATCCTTGCCACCAGAACGCTCCGCCGTTGGCAACGTCCCGGTCCCACAACTGCTGCCCAGTCAGCGCGGAGATGCTGTCCGCCGGACTCTGCAAAAAATCGGCAAGCCAGTTGTTGTATGGAGCGGACCCACCGAAAATAAACACCGGCGTCGTGGGATTTTCAGCCATCACGGTACGGGCTACTGACGTAGATGTTGGAAAGCCTGTTGAGTCTTGTGGAGTGGATGCGTTGTAGGCGTTCAGGTTCGCTTGAATGCACCAATTTTTATCAAAGTTGGTGCCGGCGTATAGATTGCCCACCGGAATATTTGAAAGACCAGCCTGGTCAAGCATCTGACGCCAGAAGGAAGCACTGTCGTCATAAATATCGTGACCGCTATCTCCGCCTGAAATTACCCCCTCAAGTTTTATGATTCCTAGTATGTGGGCATCAATAACAAGCTGAGTTAGTTCACTGTTTCCGATGTCTGAGCAGCCATCCGTTTCCAGAAGGAACGCAAGGCGATTTGAATGAATATTTACGAGTGACTGGTAGAACTTTGTCCAATAGAAGAGGTCAGCTATCTGGGTATGGTTCAGGCTGCTTGGGAAGATTGCGAACTCGTCGATATAGGTTGGAGTCTGAGTACTCGTCGTCCCGGCAATCCCATAGTAAACTCCGCCGCTCACATAGCCAGGAACCATCAGCGGGTAGCTGGTGGAGTTCATCGAAGTGCCTGCCAGAGTAGGAGTCAGAGTAACTCCCGTCCCGGTTGGCGAAGTAAGTGTGATTGTCGGTACGCTGGTGCAGCCGTAGTTACCACCGCCTACACCATCGTAGAGTAGACCTGAAGGTACTCCTCCCGTCGAATACAGTCTTCCAAATACATGGCAATTCGGGCCACCCCCGCTGCTGGTGAACGATGTGGTTGCGGCATAGCCAGTACCACCGCTATAGGCAATCTGCACATCCCCGAACCCTTGTGGGCCAGTGCCGGAGAATGGTATTTCTGGAATGCCTGTCGTTGCATCGAGGCCGTTGACATATATATCCAGCGCCGACGACGCACCACCCCAGCCAGGCAACGCTGTGCCAGAGTCTGTCACGACGATGTTGTAGTTGAAGCCGTTGGGCATCACCTCGAAGCCTGAACCCGTGCATGTTCCATCATCCACGTTAGGGTTATTTCCCCCAGGCAGTTGTGCTTGTGCGGCAACGCTATGCCGATGAAAACATAGCTGAGATACCTGCCCATTCGCACCGCCAGTAGTATTGGCGGTCATCTGAAGATAGAGTTCCCAGTAGTTCCCACCCGCCACGTCGCCCTTGCTGGCTAGAACAAGCGTGCCTGATCTATTCCAATTCAGGCGGTCAACCTGCACCATCATCGACCAGGGCGTGCTCCACTCGATAGCTCCCAGCGTGTTATTTGGAGCGGCATTCCATCCATTCCATGGGAACTCGGCCGAAGTATTGTTGAGCAGCGTGCTGTCGAATCCAGGCTGGCGCGGCGTGATCGTTCCGCCATAAGTGTAAATGGGCGACCCCTGCAAGGATGTGGGAGTGAACGCTGCGATCTGCGCTTGAGTAAGAACCGTATTCAACACAAAAGGATTACCGATCTGTCCGGTGAATCTTTCAATCGCATCATATTGGCTATCTGCACCAATCGTGATGCCTGTGTTGCCGCCGGTGTAGTCAATCGAACCTGAGTATGGGCAGGTGTTTTCCAACGTCCCGTTGACATAGATTTTCTCGTTGGAGCCGTCATACGTCCCAACCACAAAACTCCATTGATTCGCTGGCACGGCAACATTCGAGATGCATCCATCATTTCCCGGAAGAGCAAGGGCGATGTTGGGCTTGCCGTTGTTCATATTGAGCATGTAGCTGGCATAGGGACTGCTCCACCCTGAAGTTCTATAGGGTAGGTCTAAAACCTGCTCCCATCCGCTGCTGGTAACATTATTTGTCGGATAAACCCACGCCCCAAGGGTGATCGTCGTCGCTGGTTTCAGCGCGGAGTTGTATGGCATCGCAATGTAGTTGCTTGAGCCATCGAAGCAGCCCACGGTTCCATAAGTTCCGTCAGAGTAATAATGACTGCTCGAACAACTTGAACTGCCATTCCATGTTCCATTATCCCCTGAGCCTGAATCGTCTATTGCAGTCGATCCGCTGCCTTCATTCAGCGGCCACCAGCCAACCTGCGAGAATGGGTGCGCATATGAGACATTTGGCGGTTCCACAAAGCTCGAACCACTGACCAAGTCCTTGAAGCTAGTGGTCTGGTCGTTGAAGTTCAGATAGGTGGATGGGCCGGCAAGTAGCACAGTAGGTGCAAAGCCACTCTGCGGGTTGGGGTCCTGCGCCGCGCAGAGCCACGTCAGGCAAAGGCCGATCAGGATGGAAAGAATCGTGCGTCGCATTATTGGCTCCTTCCTGTCAGCAGCGTGGCTCCCAGAAAGTTCGCGTTTCCGGCAGCGGTGTCCGTGGCCGCGCGGTAGATGCGATAAGTCACCTTGGTTGGAGTCGTTGGATTAGCTGGGCAGCCTAACATTCCCGGCGCGATGATGTTCGAGACCGTCGCCGTCGTTACCAGGCCATAGGCCGTCGAACTTACAGTGGTCGGTATGGGAGTTGGCACTCCGAAGCCTTGTGAATAGCTGGAAATCAGTGTCGTCCCCGCCGGAATGCAGGCCGCATTCACCTCCCACGTCACGTTGCCCGTGGTTGCCGCAGAGAAAAAGTCAATCGAGATGCCGGTGCCAGTCCAGTAGGGTGGCTCGGAGACGGTCAACTCCGCGAACTGAGGCTGTATGGGCTCGGCCTGATACGCCATGTAGCCCAGCCCTGAGCGCTCCGGGTTGATGCTGCCCGTCTGCGGCTCGTTGTTGTCATAGCGAGTCCATGCCGCCGCAAACGCCGTGCCTCCATCCGACACCGCCGCCGGATAGAACTCCACGGCCACCGCAGGAGCAGCTACCACCGGCCCCGGAACATATTCACCCAGGCTCGTGTTCCAGATCAGAACCTGCGCATTCGCCGGCGCGGTCGCTGCTACAGGCTTACCCTGTATACCAGTGACGACCGGAGCGGCATTTGTACCACCAATGTCCCCGCCAATCTGGACGCCACCACTTGATCCACTTCCGCCGCTTGGTACCATCCAGACCCCATCTTCACGCAGAAACCTGGTGCTTCCGGCGGTTGCACCGGGATCTGGAACTATGCCGGGAGCATGAGTATTGCCCGAAGGTCCAAACAGTGGTAGGTGCGCTGCCGAGATCGTGCCAGAGTTGATACTCGCTCCGTTTACAGCTCCATTAATCGTTGTTGCATTCAAGGTTCCTACATTGATCGTTCCCGCAGTGAACGCCTGTGGGGTGAAACTGTAGGGCGCGCTGCCCCGCAAACCTATCGACAACGAACTGGTTGTTGGGGAGTAGGACACTAGATCGGCGCTTACGTTACTGTCCAACTCGAATAGGTTGTATCCAGAGTTCCAGTTTCCGCATCCGTGCATGTTGCAATGAATCGCGAAGACGGCTTGTTCGCCAGCAGTCAGGTTCATCGTGCGGTTCCAAATCCCGGTGGCTTCGTATGCCCCATCGGGAACGCCATGCGTACCGCCATATCCAAGGTAGTTCGATGATGGCGCCGCATTTTCAATTGACCACCCTGTAAGCCCCGGTCCATTGTTTTGCTGATATTGCAACCCAGCTCGCATTTCGACGGATGGTCGCGGTACTGTTTGTCCGACATACTCGACATCCGCAGAGACCATCTCCTGGTAGTAATGTGGCTCTTCCACTGGGTCGTTGGCTGCCCACGCCACATTGTTTGGCGCAAGAGTCATCTGTCCGTCCACGCTCTTCGCCGCCTGGTCGAAGACGCTCAGCACCTCGGCCATCGGGTAGAACGCAAATCCACCTGTGAGCACGGTGATTGTCCCGCCAGTGCTGGAACTATTTGTGCCGCTTTGCGTATAAGTGAAAGAATTTGTGCCGGTAGTGGCCACTACATAGTTCCCGTTGTAACTGCTGTCGGCAACTCCGGCGATAGTAACAGTCAGCCCGTTCACGTTTGCGGGAAGATTCCCAGACGTGGTCACGGTAACCACATTGCCGGTCCGTGCCGTGGATGCGATGGATGCACTCACATTGAGAAACCCGGAGGTCAGGTTCATAACTCCAACCACAGGGGTCGTTCCGGCTGCATAATACAGGCCGGTCGCAGAAGTTGTCCCAACCACCGGAAAGAGTTGACGGATCCCGTTTGTTGTATCGACGGTTTGCTCTAGGCCGTAGCCACACAGTCCCCCAAATGCCAGCGTAGCCAGAATCTGATGCGGCTTGTTCAGCGTCATCTGAAGGTGCGTCGCGTCGACGACGGTGTAGGGCGCCATCTCGTAGTTATCTGGAGCGTAGCCAGCGGTCTGATCGACAACACAAGCTAGGCCGCTTGAAGCTCCGATTGCCGCGGTATCTGTCGCATATCCCGAAGGCACGCCGCTAGCGGCAATCGAAAAGGTTACCGTTCCGGGAGCCATATTAGTGGCTTGCGATGGAATTACCTGGCCGGTACTCAGGAACACACTTATCGGAAAATTCGTCCCCCTGAATTGAGCGGTTGAATGGGGGCCTCCTGTGGTTCCGCCAACAATCGCTCCGCCCGTGCTGGTGCTTGTGATCGTCTTCGCCGGATTCGTGTCAATGAGAAATCGGCCGTCACCCTGCGTCCCGCCTCCGGAATTCTGTGTGAGCATTACAGTCGTTGAACCGGTCGTGCAGCCAGAGACACACGTTCCCACAAAAACCCTGGAATCCTCGTGTGTCTGCAGATCGAAGGGATGCGCCCCTTCGTCCGCGGAGTCGCGGATGCCGCCGGACGCGTTAATAAAGTGAGAGCCGATCAGGCAGTCTCCTACGCCAAAGCAATTGATCGTCTCGGGAACCAGACCATGCTGTCCCTGGGTGTTGTAAGTTCCTTGCACCGATAGAGCGCTATATCCCATCTTGAAATATGGACCGGGACTTTCGATCTGTTCGGGAAAGAGGTTGGAGCCGCCGGCAAGTCCTTCCTGTGTGATCGCCAGACCAAACGCGCCAGGTTCCTGATTTCCAGTCTGCTGGAATAGGCTAGCCTCACTCTGCGTGGACACATCGTCGATCGCCTGAGCGGTGGAAAGACCGTGGTTCACAACGTCGATCGGGTTCAGATAACTGTCAACCTGCCTTCCACCGCGCGCGTCCTTCACATGGGTCTGGCTGTTGAATGCAGCGGTGGAATACGATTCATTGGTGTAGTTCTGTTCCGCCTTTACTTCACATCCATTTGTGCAATCCGGGCTGGATACAGCATTGGCGATCCCATTGTTTCCCCGCCCGTTCACATACTGGCTGGCATACTTCACACCGTTCAGGTTATTGACATCCAACTGAGTCCCTGTCGGTTGCGCTACGACTTGCGTTGCCGACGGTAGTGTGGAGACCACCTGCCCCAATCCACCATTCAATGCGGCGATGCTCTCATCCACATAATTCTTGTCCGCCGCCTGCGTCGCGGACACCGGATCGGCTGGCAACACAAGCGGTCCAGTCATCGTATCTCCAGCCTTGAGCACATAAGGAGAGGAGTCCAGAGAATGCCCCGATAGAGCCGCCGCGATCGCAGTATCCACATAGCTCTTGCTGACCGTCTGCATCGCCACGGAGGTCGGAAGTACGGTGCTTTCGATCGCACTCACCTTCACGGCCGCCTGGCTGACCGGTACCACCCAGTACTCGCGGCTCACACTGCCATCGTCCAGATGAAAGACCGCCGTATAATAACTTCCGATCGGCGTTGAACCAGCATTCGGAATCAGTTGTACGCTGAGCGCTCCTCCTGCCCCAATGACCGCGGACGTACTTCCACTTGGGATTGAATTGCCGTTGCTCGTGGTAAACGCAGGCCAACTGATCAGCACGGTTCCCGTGGCCACAGTTCCATCCGCGTGATAGATCGTGTCTGCCACCTGGGTGGTTGCCACCTGCGCCACTCCGGCTACCGTCATCACCGTCAGCAGTATTCCAATTAACATCCAACTTCTAGGCTTCCAATGCATCACTCTCTCCTCATATCCGCAATCACGCACCTAAACCCCCGGCAATACCGCCGGCAGATAGCTCCGGAAGCACAAAACCGTTTCACCATCGTTGGCGTCCTTCACCGGCAGCGCGCGAAATGCGCCTGTCAGCCGGATCCTCTCCAGTGGGGCTGCCAACGCTTCTTCCGTCTCCGTTGAACCCTGCATCGCCTGTAGACGCGGATAGTGAACCAAAACCCGGTCCCCCTGAGCGCCCGGCATGACAAAGAGCCCGGACCATTCCTGAAAGAAGCTCGCGCCCTCGCGATCGCAGAAGCCGACAAGCTGGCTCACCTGCATTCCCGCCGTTGGAACCCCCGCCGGCAGCGGGCTTGCAAGCTCCAGCACGCCAGCAGTGATCGCAACGACTACGCCGACATTCAGCGTCACTCGCCGCACATAGTTGATGTCTCCGCCCACCGCGCTCGCGGATTGCACATAGGCCGAACTCACACCCGTTCCGACATATCCAAGCTGGCCGGTGTAATCGACATCCACCGCAACCAGGCTGCCAACACTGAATCCGGTCGCCGCGGCTCCAACGTTCAAGCTGGTCGCGGTTGACGCCGGTCCCGTGCCGGTTAGCAAGGGGACCGGCGCCGCAGCCACGCCACCACTTGCGTTGGGCGCTGCGCCCGCAGCGGTCGTTAACAGATTGGTCTGTTGCGATCCCGATGCCAGCGTCACCTGTAGTTTTCCCCAGGTCTCGAATGCAAGCAACACCGTCGCCTCAACCTCCGTACGTACCTGGCCCACTGCCATCGCCGGAGCGCCAGCCCGAAGCGCATCCACCTTCGTCCCGCACTTCCTCGTAAATCCGGAGACCCACCCCAGGTCTACCCAAGGGGCCGGTGGCGCATGCAGATCGAACCTCCCAAGCTGCGCCGCATCGAACAGCGTTGGCACTCCGGCAGATCGGTTCACCGGGGCGAAGTAAGCGCGCACCCGTCTCGTTACCGGAGCCACGGACGCCTCAACTCCACCGCCTGTCGTCGTTGTACTCACAGCTCACCCGCCTCCTGGTACGCAAAAACCTGCACCGTTGTTGTCCGTTCCAGACGCTCATCCACAGCTTTGGCTCCGCCGAATACCGGGTCTGCCCAGAACACGTTGGTTCCCATCGGCGTGGCTGCGACACCTGCTCCCGCCGCTGAAAAATTCATCTTCCCGACCGCGTGCGGCTCGGCACCCAGTGCCGCCGCCAACTCCGCATCCATCGCCGCCAGCAGGCGTCCGCGATCCATGCCGCCATTGCCCGAACTCCCATCCGTGGCGTACTGGATGGAACATTCCATCGCCACCAAAGGCAGCGGTCCCGTGTTATTCACTTGTAGACCCGTCCATTGCAGGCGAAATACATCCACGGGAACCCACGCTGATGGCAGTTCATTCTCGTCCACCAGTGTTCCCGGTCGCACCACGCCTCGCACCACAATCGTCCGTGCCGGATTCAACGCCGCCAGCCGGCTCTGTAGCATCATGTAAAACGTATCTTTCTCGTTCTGCATTCTTCCTCGCTCTCATACCAACCACTCGCAGAATCGACAATCCCCGTGTCCGCTGAGCGGTTTCACAGCAGGTGTATCCGGTGCGAACGACGCTCGCGTGGTTTTCCCTCAAGGAAAACCACACTCCGCGACTTTCCCAGAGGGCCCGTAGCGGTGAAACCGCTCTAGACCATCTGCTCCAGCGGTGCGCGAAGCACCAGCCGGTACACATAAGGCTGTCCAAAGACCTGCTCTTCTGTAGCGGACACAATCTCCAGCAGCTCGTCGTCGGATAAAACGCCGTAAGCTGCCGCAAACAGTACGCTCGCCGATGCATACGTCAGCGACCCCACCAAGCTCTCAATCACGCTCGCCGACACCAGCATCTCCCACTTCGCCGCCTTGCCCTCGGCCACGGTCGCTCGCGCCTTGCGATACACCACCGGCCTGATGGGAAGGTCCTGAAACGTCGGCGTCGCAATCCCCAACTGCTCGGTTACATCCGCCGCAACCGCTGGCGCCGGCATCCGCAGCAGCACCGTCCGTCCGCCCATCGCTCGCAGCAAGACGTCCGCCGCCCTTGCTGCCGCGCTCGCTCCACTCATCAGATCGCTCATCGTTTCACCCGATCCTTTGCGCCACATACGGCGACAACATCATCTGCACATTCGCGTCGATCAGTGATCCGGCGAAGTACTGCATCTGCAAGGTGTCCATCTTGCTGCCCTTCACATTCATGGCTGGAGTCGCCTGCGCATTCTTCACAATCTGAGCGCATGCCACCTTCAGCGCCGGCGGCACAACCGCCAATCCAGCGGTGTAGGTCACCTCGACCTCGTTGTAGCTCATCCCAAGCACGTTCATTGGGAACGTCAGATCGCCCGTCACCGCATTCAAGTCCACATTGGTCAGGTCCAGGGCGCTCCAACTGCCCGGAATACTGAACGCCCACGCCACCTGCGCCAGCATGGGATTCTGTAGCTCGCCGCGTCGCGGCCGGCCATACCGGACCCGCACCCCAACCAGCGGCGACGTCGCAGTGCCGAGCGGGGTCAGTGGAAGATAACTCAACCGCACCGCCTGTGAGTCAGCCGTCAACCGCATTCGCTCCACATATTGAGTCACCAGCAGGCTCGGCCTCCGGCAATGCGCCTCGATCAGCGCGGATGCCATCGTCACCCAGTCGTCGGTCGTCTCCGCCGTCAACCCATACTCGACATACTCCGTTGGATCCAAGTAACCCATTGCACTCCGCCTCCAAACCTTTCAAGACAATCTCTTCAGAAAAAAGAGGGGGCCGGCCACCACAACCGGCCCCGCTCTCAAGGGCGCAACAAAGGTTCTCCGACGCGTCCCGGTGTTGGTCAGCCCCCTGACCAACGCCGCTCCCTCGCGGTAACTCAGCGACGCAAGCAGCCATTCACGGGTACGTTGAACCTTGTCGCGCGTTGTTGCGGCTGGGCGACACCCCATCGACCAGCCGCAAGCTCAACCTGCCTGGGCAGCAGGTTCATGCTGCCTAGCGGTCGACCAGCACCTGATAGTGCGCATAGTTCGCGCCCTTCACCACCACGGCGCCGAACTTCACCACCACATACTGCGAGGCCAGCGAACCCGGAACCCCAAGCTGGAAGATCCGCGGATTCGGGTCGCTCAGCCAGTGATACTCGATCAGGTCCTCGGTCACGATGTATGCCGGCAGCACCGCCGAGCCACTGCCCGGGGTCCCGGTATAGCTCAGCGTCCACTCCGGAATCAGCGGAAGTTCGCCCGCCTGCGTCGACAGCGTCTTCACCGTGAAGCCCGCACCGATGTCCTTGGTGTTGAGCACGACATTGAACTCGGTCTTCATCTCGCGATCGATCAGGTCGAGAAGCACCGGGTTGGCATAGATGGCCGTCGGACGAACTCCGAAGGAGCTGTTCGATACCATCTGCGCAATCGTCGATTTGAAGCCGTCCACAATGCTCTGTGTAGTTCCGATCGACACCGTGTTGCCGCCGCCCACAATCTGGGCCGCCGCGCCAAAGTACTCCGCGGTCGTCGGAGAGCTCAAGCTCGTGTCCGTGCCGTTCCACAGGGCAACATCATGCGTCCGCAGAACGCCGTCCACCGTATCGGCGAGGTCCTTCGCCTGCAGATACGCAAACTGCGACTGCTGCTGGCCCAGCTCCATATCGAACAGGTTGTAGTTGATCTGTGCCACCAGCGCCTTCAGCGGAACGCTGTTCTCCACCCGTGTCGGGCTGACGATTGGCGCAACAATATTGCGCGGGTCCACAAAGCCCGAAGTGGCGGCGGGAGATGGGATCGCCGTCTCTTCAAAGTACCGTGATGGATGCCCCGTTGCCGGAACCTGCTTGATCCTCTGTCCAAAAATGCCGCGCCGCCGAACAATGTCCAGAATCTCCGTCTGGTACAACGGAACCTCAACGGCTCCAGGTCCGATGTAATCTGCTGCCGCGTGAATCTGAGTAAACTTCGCGTCCATCCTTATCCCCTTTAAATTCAAGAGACGTAGCCTCAGCCACGTCTTCTCTTCCATCGTTATGTAATGATCCGTCTCACAACCAGACGCAACGCCAATCCAGTTGCATTCAGCGAAGCAATCGATTCGCCCAGGCCGCCTAGCCCAGCAGTCCGGCCCGCATCAGTTGCGACTTCACGGCGATCCTCTGCTCCAGGCTCAGGCTCACCAGCGCAGCATCAAGCGATCCGGCCTCCAGGGAATCCACCGTCACACCCTGTTTTGCCAGCAGATTCGTCATCGCCGTGGGCAAAGTCTTGCGTCCAGCCGCGGGAGCGTCAGTCACCCCTCGTGCCTGCAACTCCGCAATCTTCAACTCAGCCGCAGCCAGCTTCTCCTCGAGTTCCGCCTCGCGGCGAGCTTCAACAGTCGCCACAATGCGGCCGATGCTCGCCTCGGCATCTTCGGCAAACGCGCTCTGCCTCTGGGCCAGCCGCTCCGCCGCCTGCTCAAGCAGGCTGGCGGCCGCTGCCAGCCGATCCACCGTAATACCCAACTCGTCCTTCATCTCCATCTCCATGCTCTCTCCTTGTTTTTTCCGCCAACTTATTCCTGCCGTCGTGCCAGCCCAATCGACACCCCAGACCTTGTCCGTGGCTTAACCCAACGCCTCGACAAGCTCGCCACACACACCGGCCCCTGGCCCCAATGAACTCTGTTCAAGCCGTTGCGCCGGATGTTGCGGCCGTTGCAGGTATCGTCTGAACATTGAGGATGGCCACCACAGCGGAGACCAGACTCTCTATGTACGATGTGCTTGCCCCCGTGATTCCTGCCTTCGCAAGCAGCGATGTGACAACAGGCCCAACCAGAGTCATTACGGTTGCCAGCTTCTGCGTTCCCGTCCCGCTCTGGACACCAGCGGCGGCATACTTCTGCTCGACTTCGATCACTGCATTCTGAATCAGCCCGGTCGCATCAGCCAGCACAGTTAGTTCCGGAGCTGCTGCTGGGAACAGCAATCCAACCAGCTTCTCTACCGGAACCGCATAGGTGACCGCCCACTGCAGTCCCTTTTCAAATCCCTTTCCGATTGCTTCCAATACGCCTGTAAATGTCACGTTTCCCTTTCGCTTGCCAACTTGTTTGGCTTCCCCACAACCACCGCTCTGCTACCGTCGCGAACCCGCCAGGCGGGACGCTGCGTTCCGCTCCCCCACAGCAACGCGTCCCAGCCGGAAGCTCGTTCCCCGGTACGCCGCCTTCTCCCGCAGCAGGATCGCAGCCCCGGTAAATGTCGCCCGCGTCAAGGTCCACACCGGCGCTCGCATATCCGCGACATGCGCCTCCGCAAGCTCGTAACTCATTCCCATCGAGCCTTCAATCCCCAGCCGCTGCTCGATCTCGGGAAAGTCTCTGCTGAAGACGAATCCCGACACCGTGAGCTGCCCTCCGTTCAACTCGGCGGACGTGATGATGCCGCACTTCTGCCGCGCATCGTGTCCATCCCACCCCGCCTTGTAATCCACCGCCATACCCATCAGACTCGGCAGCGCCGCCTCGGCGGCAGCTCGCGTCAGCACCACGCGGTGACCCCTGGCCCCGCTTGGTGCTTTGTCGCTTGCCACGTCCACCAGCGTCAAGACCCCTTCAAACGGAAGACGGTTCGGATGCCCATGCACCAAAGGAAACTCAACCGCCATGGCATGCATCGCCAACTCGTTCGGATTCCACGACCTGACATTGCTTCCCGCTGTCCCAGCCCTCGCTACACCGGCACACCGCCGATGAAGTTCCGCCGCATACTCCATGCCACCTCCTCGATTGCCCTTGTTCGCCGCCTGCCTGCAAGTTCATGCCGGTCCAACTCACCCGTTTCTTCTTACCTCGCCGGCGCGCTTCCGCAGGTCCTCAAACAGATGTTGCTCAAAGCCCCAGATCTTGCGTCTTGGTCTTTCGCACCACACTTTTCCGGGTTTAGCAGTGGACAACCGACCCACCGTTCGGTTCTCCCCGCCACAGCACCCCAAAAAGCGAAACGGGAGCGGCAGCCTCGCGGCGCCCTCCCGTTTCCTTTAACTTACATATACAGAATAGCAGATTGACCATAACTACTATGCCAACTATTTTAAACTTTTATCACTATTTAAATCAGTTGTTTGCGTCAAAATATCCATCTCCACCCCCTTGACAACATTTCAAGGGCTCCAGCATTTTCACGCCGAGAAAGACTCTCGTCAGGCAATCGACCGCCTGGCCATACCGCCGAACCACCGTTCGCGGCTTCAGTCCCATCATCTCCGCCGTCTCGCCCAGACTGTACTGTTGCAGGGCAATCCGCGAAATCAGATGTTGCTGTTCCGCATCCAGCTTCTCCAGGCACTTCCTGACGTCGTGAAGGAAGATCACAACGTCCTCGAAGCTCTCCACCCGATAGCTTGTTACCCGTCCGTGAAACATCTCCTGACCCAGTAACGACGGCACTTTACCTGCCTCCATCGACATACGAACATACCGTTGCAGCAGCGCTTCCGTGTACTTCCGGTAAAACGCCATCTGGGGTTCAACAGGCTTCCTGGGAACTTCTTCCGGACTCTCTCGAACGGCTTGCTCGTTCCCAATGGCCCAGACAAACGGCAGTATTACGGCAGCGGTGCTCATCGAGTACCTCCTCTTTGCCCACATCTCGCAAAGCAGGCTGAAACCCGCGATAAACGGCGAGGCCGTCCTCCAGGGTGTTTTCCTTTCGCTACTGGAAAGTTCGACAGATGGCAAAAGCATCTTGAACAATACACGCCATCCCTTATTCCCCTCCGAAACCATAACGCTCCACATCCTTCACATACCTTCAGTTCCAAGCGCAAGTAATTCATTTTTGTACACTCCAGGGCGCAAACATCCCCTGGCGAGCCTCAATATTTTTCAGCGGTCGGAGGGGCTCGCTCAGGTTGCTATGAGGTGCCGATACTCCCTCCGCGAAGCTCTCCCGGCCCCATCGGTGCAGTGTCGACTCCTATTTGTCGTCGTTCTTTCCGCCGTCTAACCTACCTAGGAAAATATTTCGCCTTCACCCTTACATTCCATTCCACTCATCCGGTAGCACCGGGACACGCAAATCCTGTCGCATCTCCCAGCTCCTTACCAATATAGGAATAGAAAGTCTAAAAGTTATAGCTTTAGACAACCTTTGTGTCAACAATAATATTATCTCCACTAAAATCCATAAGAATCAGTCAGATCACAACCAGATCGTCAAGAATACATTGCGCAAAGTAAATAATTTGCTTAATGTTCGTCATGCAAAATGATATGGTTCGGCAACAGGAAAATTCCTCCCTATGAATTTCCAAGATCTCCACGAGCTTCTCCGTCGCGAACTCCTCCGCCGTATCGAACTCGGTAGCCTCACCGGCACCGGCCTCGCTCGGCAGACGGGTTTCCGTCAGGCACACATCTCTAACTTCCTCAATCGCAAGCGCGCCCTCTCTCTCGCCGGGCTCGACCGCGTCCTCGCCGCTCAGAACCTCACGGTGGATCAGATCATGCCCCTTGAACTCTGTGCAGCGTCCTCTCCTCCGCCGGCTGATCCCATTGAAGAAGTCCCTGTTGTCTCGCCTTCCACCGCGATGGATGAAGCCCAGGTCCGCCCCGGAGCGGTTATTGAGACCATTCACGTCTCCGCGTCCCGCCTGCGGGAAAATCGCGCCCGCCCATCCTTGAAGTGCGCACACTGGCAGCGCTTCCTCGCCGTCCGCGCAGACACCCAACAGACTGTCGCAATGGACCCCATGATCGCTGCCGGGGCCATCGTCGTCCTTGATCGCCATTACAACTCGCTCGCGCCCTACCGCGCCCACCAGCGCACCCTCTATGCTGTCCGTTGCGGTGCAGGCCTCGTTCTCCGTTTCGTCGAATTCGATGATGGAAGGCTCATCCTCCGCCCGCTCTCTGTTGCCTTTCCAGTTCAACTTCTTGCGCTCGGATCACACGAAACACCGGCGGACTACATCGTCGGGCGTGTCTGTCTCGTCGTCTCTGAGCTCTGAGCCGCCCCGGTATCGCCACGATTCGGATGGAGTGCCCTTCTCATCTCGCCCAGGCGATTGATAAACTGTGTAGATGCATTCGGGTCTTTATGGAAAGTGGATGACGGCGTGGGAGACAAAACTCACAACGCGCGATACAAATCGAGTTGTCAGGCCCCTCGAATGGGGTTTCGACTGGCTTAAAAACTTCAGCGATGTCCCATCTTCAGTGCGCTTCAACGCCCCAGAGACGCCCCAGCCGGCGGAATGCATCTCAGCAGAATCTCCCGCCTCCCAGGATCTCAACCGCATGATTGCCCTGAACGAAGAGATCGTCCGCCGCTCGGATGATTTCTTCGGCTACCAGGTTCCGCAGGACTTTCGCCTCGAGCTTAGACATCCAGAGCTCTTCCCGACCAACGTGAGACCAGAGACCCTCGTCCAGGATGCCGAGATGAAGCGTCAGGCCGCCAACGGCGAACTCGACAAGGCAGAGTTCCTGCGATTTACCTCCGCCGTACGCACTCCCTATCCAGAAAACGACCAGATGAACGCGAGATGGTACCCGGCGCCCCAGCGAAAGCAGTCGGCCGGAAGTCCGCCAAAGCCGAAGCAGGCCATCATTGTCCTGCCGCAATGGAACTCCGATGCAATCAGTCACAACGTGCTCTGCACACTCTTCAACCGCTTCGGAATCTCGGCCCTGCGCCTCTCCCAGCCCTATCACGACATCCGCCGTCCGGCAGAGCTTGAGCGCTCCGACTACGCCGTAAGCGCCAATATCGGCCGTACCACCATCTCCTGTCGCCAGGCCGTCGTCGACATCCGCAGTTGCATGGACTGGCTTGAAACTCAGGGCTACACCCAGTTCGGTGTTCTCGGAACCAGCCTCGGCTCCTGCTATGCCTTCATCGCCGCCGCACACGACCCCCGTCTGCGCGTCTGCGCCTTCAATCACGCCTCCACTTGGTTCGGCGATGTCGTCTGGGAGGGCCAGAGCACACGCCACGTCCGCGTCGCGCTGGAAGAATCCGGCCTCACCCAGGACCAGGTCCGCCAGATATTCCTCGGTGTCAGCCCCATGTCCTACATGCAGCGCTTCGCCTCCACTCCCAAGCGGGTTCTTGTCGTCCACGCCACCTACGACCTCACTTTTCCCCTGCATCTCTCGCTCGATATTCTGAATGAATTTCAGCAGCTCAACATCGACTTCGTCTCCAAAGTCCTTCCCTGCGGCCACTACACCACCGGCGAGTTCCCATACAAGTACCTCGACGGCTGGTATCTGGGATCGTTCATCTACCAGGCATTCAGGAATCTCGCGGATCGCATCTAGCCCACCAAAAACTCTTCTCGCTTCGCCGCACTTGGCGTAAAATCGCCTCGATGACACGCTCTTCCAGAACGAAGCGCTTCCGTCTCGGTCGCCGCGACCGCGGTCGCTCGTAGCCCAGCGTGCGGACGCCTGAGTGCCCCGCCGACCACCCCGCCCTTTTTGATACGCTCTCCTCGTCCCGCCGATTTGCGTCCCTCTCAGCTTCCAGACGCGCTCCGGCCCTCAACTCGCGCCCACTACTCCCACTCGAGTACGTGCTGCCATTGAAAAAATGGAGAAATCGATGACAACTCCCGCTCAGCACCCCGACAGCTTCCGCTCCGCTGCCACCCTCACCTCCGGCTCCGCCACCGTCCGCCTCTTTCGCCTTCAGGCCCTCACCACGTCCGACCCAGCTATCAACCTCGCACGCCTGCCCTTCTCCCTCCGCATCCTCCTCGAAAATCTCCTCCGCCACGAAGATGGCCGCACCGTCACTGCGGACGACATCCGCTTCCTCGCACACTGGGATCCCACCGCCGAGCCCTCCCGCGAGATCGCCTACATGCCCGCTCGCGTCCTCATGCAGGACTTCACCGGCGTCCCTGCCATCGTCGATCTGGCCGCCATGCGCGACGCCATGCGCTCGCTCGGCGGCGACCCCGAGCAGATCAATCCCCTCCAGCCCGCCGAGCTGGTCATCGACCACTCCGTCCAGGTCGACGAGTACGGCTCGCCAAACGCCTACGATCTCAACGCAGCCCTCGAGTTCTCCCGCAACCGCGAGCGCTACGCCTTCCTCAAGTGGGGACAATCCGCCTTCAATAACTTCTCCGCCGTACCACCAGGTATGGGAATCTGCCACCAAGTCAACCTTGAGTACCTCGCCCGCGTCGTTTTCACCACTGAACCCGCCGCCGACGGCTCCATCACCGCCTACCCAGACACACTCGTCGGCACCGACTCCCACACCACCATGGTCAACGGTCTCGGCGTCCTCGGCTGGGGTGTCGGCGGCATCGAGGCCGAGGCCGCAATGCTCGGCCAGTCCGTCTCCATGCTCATCCCGCAGGTCGTCGGCTTCCGACTCACCGGCAAGCTGCGCGAGGGAACCACCGCCACCGACCTCGTCCTCACCGTCACCGAGGCCCTCCGCAAGCACGGCGTAGTAGGCAAGTTCGTCGAGTTCTTCGGCCCCGGCATCGGCGAACTCCCGCTCGCCGACCGAGCCACCATCGCCAACATGGCGCCCGAGTACGGCGCAACCTGCGGCATCTTCCCCGTCGACGCAGAGACCCTCAAATACCTCCGCCTCACCGGCCGCACCGAATCCCACATCGCCCTGGTCGAGGCCTACTTCCGCGAACAGGGCCTCTTCCACACCGCCGCCTCGCCCGAAGCCGAGTACTCCTCCACTCTCTCGCTCGATCTCGCTACCGTTGAGCCAAGCGTCGCCGGCCCCAAGCGCCCGCAGGACCGCGTCCTCCTCTCGCAGGCCGCCGCCAGCTTTGCCCAGCAGCTCCCCACCCTCCTCGGTCCCAACGTCAACCAGTCCGCCGCCCGCCAGGTCCTCCGTTGGGAGACTGAAGGTGGCCACGCCTCCTCCAACGGCAACCCCGTAAGCAGTCTCGGCGTGCCAGACCCCAACGCCGCTGCACCCAGCAGCGTCAAAGCCCGCTTCGGCGTCGATCCCGACCCCTACCTCACCCACGGCTCCATCGTCATCGCTGCCATCACCTCCTGCACCAATACATCCAACCCCTACGTCATGATCGCCGCCGGGCTTCTAGCGAAAAAAGCCGTCGAGCGCGGCCTGCGAACGCCCCCCTGGGTCAAAACATCCCTCGCTCCCGGCTCCCGCGTCGTCACCGACTACTACAACAAATCCGGCCTCACTCCCTACCTCGACGCTCTCCGCTTCAATACCGTTGGGTATGGATGCACCACCTGCATCGGCAACTCCGGCCCGCTGCCCACCGACGTCAGCAAGTCCATCGAAGACCACTCCCTCGTCGCCGTCAGCGTTCTCTCCGGCAACCGCAACTTCGAGGGCCGCATCTCCCCCGAAGTCCGTGCCAACTACCTCATGTCGCCCCCGCTGGTCGTCGCCTACGCCCTCGCCGGTCACATCAGTCACAACTTCGCCGCCGAGCCTCTGGGCAAGGATCAATCCGGCGCTCCCGTCTACCTCAAAGACATCTGGCCCACCCAGGCCGAGGTCTCCGCCATCGTCGCCGCCTCCATCGATTCAGAGATGTTCCGCAAACAATACTCAACGGTATCCCAAGGCGACCCAAACTGGCAGCGCCTCACCTTCCCCTCCGGCGACACCTACCATTGGGAGCCCGACTCGACCTACATCCGCCGCGCCCCGTACTTCGACGGCATGACGGCCACGCCCGCGCCCATCGAAGACATCCGCTCTGCCCGCTGCCTCGCCGTCCTCGGCGACTCGGTCACCACCGACCACATCTCCCCCGCCGGCTCCATCAAGAAGAACGGCCCCGCCGGACAATACCTGGCTGCCCGCGGCGTCGCTCCCGCCGACTTCAACAGCTACGGCAGCCGTCGCGGCAATCACGAAGTCATGGTTCGCGGTACCTTCGCTAACGTCCGCCTGCGCAATAAACTCGCCCCAGGCACCGAAGGCGGCGTCACCCGCCTCCTGCCCGAGGGCACCCCTGTCTCCATCTACGACGCCAGTGTCGCCTACGCCGAGCGCGGCGTCACCCTCTGCATCCTCGCCGGCAAGGAATACGGCTCCGGCAGCTCGCGCGACTGGGCCGCCAAAGGCCCGCGCCTTCTTGGCATCCGGTTCGTCATCGCCGAGAGCTACGAGCGCATCCATCGCTCCAACTTGGTCGGCATGGGAATCCTCCCCTTCCAGTTCCTTCCCGGCCAGTCCGTCGCCTCGCTCGGCCTCACCGGAGAGGAGATCTTCGCCATCGGCGACGCCCCCGGCCAGCTCCAGTCCATGCTCGACTCGAAGTTCGCCGATGGCCGCATCCTCCCCATCCTCGCCGAAACCCCCACCGGACGCACCATCGAGTTCTCCGTCACACTCCGCATCGACACGCCGCAGGAGGTTCTCTACTACCAGCACGGCGGCATCCTCCCCTACGTCCTCCGCCAACTCGCCGGAAAGGCGTAGCGGGTCTGCCGCTCGAACCGATTTTCCTTCTTCTCGAAACCATCTCGCCGCAAATGTTTACAGCAGCGAGATGCCGCTGAGCCGCTCGCACTCACTCCACAACCGCGCCGCCGCTGCCTGGTCGAGCGCCTGCGGAGCCACCTTGGCCGGCCCCACATCGCCTCCGCGCATCTCCAGCAGGCCCTGCGGCCCGTAGTACCCGCCATCCACCACGTCCGGCGATGTCGCCGCGAAGAGTGTAGGCACGGCTCCCTCCGCCTCCGAGTTCAGCAGCGCGCCAATCGCCACGCCGAATCCGCGCCGCACCACGCGCTCCGACGCCGAGAACTCTCCCACCTGAAACAAATTCGTGTTAGCCACGCCGGGGTGCGCAGCCACGCTCATCACGCCGGAGATCGGCGGTCCGGCAGTGCGCAGTCGCCTCCCCAGCTCGAACGCCAGCATAAGGTCGGCCAGCTTCGACTGGCCATACGCCACCATCGGCTTGTAGTCCTTCGCCGATTGCAGATCGTCGAAGTTCAGCCGCCCCTGCTTGTGTGCAATCGACGCCAGTGTCACCACGCGCGGCCTCTGCGACCGAACCGTAGCCGCGCGCACCAGCGCCGGCAGCAGCACTGCCGTCAGCACAAAATGTCCGATCACATTTGTCCCAAACTGAATCTCAAATCTGTCCTTCGTCTCCAGCCGCCGCTTCGGGGCCATCACCCCCGCGTTATTAATCAGCAGGTCGAGCGGCTCGCCCAGCGCAAGCTCCGCCGCGCCAAACGCGCACACCGACTCCAGCGACGCCAGATCCAGCACCACCACCTCCGCGCTCGCCGCAGGTACCTCGGCGCGCAGCCGTACCAGCGCCGCATCGCCCCTGGCCTTGTCCCGGCACGCCAGCAACACATGCGCCCCCTTGCGCGCCAACTCCAGCGCCGCGTGGTAGCCAATCCCGCTGTTCGCCCCGGTAATCAGCGCCCGCCGTCCCGCCTGACTCGGCATCTCCGCCACCGTCCATCCGCTGCCCACCGCATTGCTATCTCCAGTTCCGCTCATCCTCTTCCCCCAATCGCATCGCCCACGCCCATCCACTCAAGATAAAGTAGACCACATGGGCCTTTTCACCAGGAAGATCAAGCAGGAACACAAAGTCATGTTGCAGCACGAGCGCTCCGCCGGGGCCGTGCTGCCGGAGTACCACCGAGCCACGCCCGAGTGCCCCGAACCCCAGCGCTGGAGCATGATCGACTCGATGACCGCCGAGGTCGAAGTCCTCGAGTTCATCGCCACCCTCGTCACCACCATCAAACCGCGCCTCGTCGTCGAAACCGGCTCCTTCCTCGGCGTCTCCACCGTCTGGATCGCCCGCGGCCTCGAACGCAACGGCCCGCTGCCCGACGGTTCCCGCGCCAAGGTTATTAGCTGCGAGTTCGACCCTGTCGTCTACGCCAAGGCCAAGGAGCGGCTCGCCGATTCACCGCTGGCCCCGTGGATTGAACTCCGCAACGAGTCCAGTCTTGAGATGAACATCGAAGGCACCATCGACCTCTTTTTCTCCGACTCCGACCTCGACATCCGCGAATCCGAGGTCAAGCGCTTTCTCCCCCAGATCAACCCCCACGGCATCATCCTCATGCACGACGCCAGCTCCCACCTCAAAACCGTCCGCGACGCCGCTCTCAAGATGGAATCCGAGGGCCTCATCTCGGTCGTCCTTCTGCCCACCCCGCGTGGCCTCGTCATCGCCCAGCCTCGTGCCAACCGCTCCTGACCCGCACATCGGGTGCGGGTCAGCTTGAAACCGCACAACTCCCCCTGTAACTTGATTGGAAGGGCATGGCTACAGCTTCAGCCTTGGCCCTATTCATGCCTGTTCCCTTGTACTTAGGTGATCGGAGTAGAGTCGTCGTCGCTTGCCGCTTCGTCCGTCTCTGCTGCCTCTTCGATTGGAAACTGCGTGCCACGCCGCCGGTCGAATAACTTGCGCAGCAGGTAGACGGCAATCGTCAGCCCAATCGCCAGCGAGATCGCCAGCACAACATCGGAATGCTCGTGAACCGCTTTCCGCACCGTGTGCGCGATCTCAGGCCCGTAAAAGACCGTAATCAGCGCGCACACCAGAAACTGGATGAACTTGCCGCTGAAGATCGCCGTGACGAACAACAGTGGCTTCATCTCGAAGACGCCCGCGCCAAACTCGAATAGCTTGATCGGCATCGGCGGAGGCATCATCGCCGGAATCATGATGGCCATGAATTCCTGGTCCTCGAAGCGGTCCCGCATCCGCTCGTAGCGCGCCCGGTTGATGCGCTTCAGCAGGAACAGTTCCCCGCCCGCGCGCCCCACATAGTACGGAATCAGGCTGCCCACGGCCGAGGCAACCGCCGCCATCAGGCAGTACAGCAGAAACTTCCGGTGGTCGCTGGCCACATAGCCAATCACTGCCCCGTCCATCGTCGTCGGTATCGGAAAGATCCCCGCGTCTATGAATGCCAGCCCGCCCAGACCCCAGACGCCAAACGGCAGCAACGCCGCACTGATGATGGTGCCGGCTTTATGCAGGAGTGCGATCGGTCCTATCTTCACAGACAACTCGATTCTATCGGTCTACTCATGCGCCGTCCGTCCCGCCAGCAGGTCGAGCGCGTGGCCAAGCAGTGGCAGGATCGCCCCCAGCGATGTCACGGCGCCAGCCACTGAGCCCGGCAGGTTCACAATCAGCGTGCAGCCCGCCGAGGTCGTAATCGTTCCGCAGACGCCCCGGCTCAGTGCCGCCATCGGCGTCTGCCTCATGCCCTCAGCGCGCATCCTCTCCGCCAGCCCCTCCACCAGCCGCTCGCACACCAGCCGCGTCGCCTCCGGAGTCACATCCCGCGCCGCCAACCCCGTCCCGCCCGTGGTCACGATCAGGCTCGCCCCCGCCGCCGCATGGCGCCGCAGCGCCGCCGCAATCTGCTCCAGCTCATCGGGCAGCGTCTCCCGCACCACTGCATCCGCCCCCGCCGATTCCAGCAACTCCGCCACGGCCGGCCCCGAGCGATCCACCTGCAAGCCCTGGCAGCAGCGATCGCTGATGGTCAGCACCACCACCCGCGCGTTCTTCGCCAATCCCGTCGTTTCTTTCATCCTCTGTTAGTTTACGTCCAGCCGAAGCCGGGCACGATCCATCTGCTCCTCAACCCCCCGCCCGCACTCAGGATTCGGCTCCCTTTGCTCCAAGGGGGTTGTCAAAGGTGAGAAAATAGGGAATAAGCGAAGCTCCCGCCGTTTTGCGGGGTCTATACCCATAGCCGTCGCCGAATCTTGTTTGCGCCGTCTAACCTAGAGCCGCTAACCGTCCCACCAATCCTGGCCAATGCCCATCCAAGAGCTGTTCCCCAAACCGTCCCGCGCCCCAGACCAGACCCCGGAGACGACGGGAGACGCAGCCACCAACCAGGCAAACAGCCCTGCAAGCCATCCTCTCAAGCTGCGTACTAGCCGTTACGGCGAACTGGAGGAGCATGAGATCATCCATCTGCTCGATTCGCTCGACGACGAGCGTTCCCGCGCCCGCTTCCGCGAGTCCATCTACATCTCCATCATTGTCTACCTCGCCCTCGCGTGGTTCCTCTTCTACGGTCCGCGCGTCCTCTGGCATCAACCGCGCTACATCGACCCCATCGCTCTGATGAAGCAGCATGACCAGGAGTTGACCTTTCTCCAGCAGCACAGCGCGCCCGTGCTGAAGCCCTCCCCGCCGCATCCGCAGATCGACCGCAAGACCATGCAGCAGCTTCAGCAGCAGGCCCGTCTGGCCGCGCCCACGCCGCAGCCTCCGCAGCAGGAGGCCAGCACCGCCGCGCCGCCAGTCGCGCAGCCACAACTCCCTCTGCCCAGCGAGCCAAAACCCGCCCAGCCATCGGTCGAATCGCCGCTGCCCCCCACTCCGCGTCCCAGCTTCGCCCAGAACAACCAGAGCGCCCGCGGAGCAATCCAGGACGCCATACGAGGAGCGCTCAGCGGCCGCGGAGGCACCAGCTATGGCTCGCCCTCAAGCACACGAGGCCCCTTGCAGGCCGGCGCGACCATTCTCTCAGACACCATGGGCGTAGACTTCTCCGCCTACATGCGTCAACTCCACCACGACATCCAGCGCAACTGGGACCCTCTCATCCCCGAAGAGGTCCAGCCCCCGCTGATGAAGAAGGGAACCGTCGGCATCCGCTTCACCATCATGCCTGACGGCAAGATCGGCGCAATGACCCTCGAAACACGCTCCGGCGATGTCGCCCTCGACCATGCCGCATGGAATGCCATCACCAGCGAAGGCCAGTTTCCGCCGCTTCCCCGGCAGTTCCACGGCCCGCAGCTCGAGCTGCGCTGCAACTTCCTCTACAACATACAGCTCCCGGAGTAGCCACTCTAGGACGGGTGCCCCATTCATCGCGCAGCCTCTCCGCGCGATGAGTGGGATACTTGAGGAGCACATGCACCCGCCCCGCACCTCCAACCCGCGCGAAGCAAAGTCGCCCGGCGCAGCCGAACACCTCGTACGCCGCCGCCAGCTCCGCGGCCTGCTCACCCTCGCCCTTGCCGCCATCCTCTTCGCCATCCTCCGCGCAGGCATCCATCGCGTCTTCACCGTTGGCTGGTGGCGGCTTTGGTAGACCGCGCAGAGCCGATCGCGCCGCTCCTCATCGTCGCCGGCCCCACCGCCAGCGGCAAGACAGCCCTCGCCCTCGCACTCGCCCAGCAGTTCTCCGGCGAGATCGTTTCCTGCGACTCGGTCGCCGTCTATCGCGGAATGGAGATCGGCACCGCCAAGCCTACCCTCGCCGAACGCGCCCGCGTCCCCCACCACCTCATCGACGTCTTTCCGCCGGATGCTCCATGCACCGCCGGAGACTATAGCCGCCTCGCCCGCCAGGCCATCCGCGAGATTGTCCAGCGCGGTCGCCTTCCCATCGTCTGTGGCGGAACCGGCCTCTATCTGCGCGCACTCGTCGACGGCCTCTTCCCCGCGCCGCCCCGCCACGAACCTCTCCGCGCCAGGCTCCGCGATCTGGCCCAACTTCGCGGCCCGGCCCATCTGCACCGCATCCTCGCCCGCCTCGATCCCGCCGCCGCCCGCCTCATTCACGCCAACGACGCACCCAAGCTCATCCGCGCCATCGAGGTCACGCTCGCCGCCTGCCAGCCCATCACCCGCCAATGGCAGCAGCAGCCGCGCGACCCGCTCACCGGCTTCCGTATCCTCAGCCTCTGCCTCAATCCGCCCCGCACCGAGCTCTACGCTCGCATTAACCGCCGCGCCGCCCAGATGTTCAACCCGCCCTGGCAAGGCGGAGGCCTCGTCGAAGAGACCGCCCGGCTCCTCGCTCAATACGGCCCGGATTGCCGTCCGCTCACCTCACTCGGCTACGCCCAGGCCGCCGCCTTGCTACGCGGCGAAGTTACCCGCGACCAGGCCATCGCAGCCGCCCAGCAGGGCCATCGCAACTACGCCAAACGCCAGCTCACCTGGTTCCGCAAAGACCCCGCACTCCACTGGCTCCCCGGCTTCGGCAGCGACCCGGTGACCATCCAGCAAGCCTCCACCCTCGTTGCCCAACACCTCAAAATCCGATAGCCCTCGATCTGGGCTGCAAGACGTGGGCTACAATGTAGCTCAGAGGTGTTGCGATGCCTGCCAATGCTGTTGTGCGCGCGCGAATTGACGAGAAGACGAAGAAGAAGGCGACCGCTGTGCTTAAGTCGGTTGGCTTCACGCCCTCGGCCGCCTTTCGCCTGATGATGACGCGAATCGCGAACGAGCGGTTGATGCCGTTTGAACTGTTGGTGCCAAACGCCGAAACGGTGGAAGCGCTGGAAGCTGTGCGTCGTGGTGAAGTGACTGAAGTGTCCTCGTTTGACGAGTTGATCGAGAAGCTGAATGCGGACGATTAGCTATGGTTTGCGATTCAAGAAAGACTTCAAACGAGAGAGTCGTGGATTTCATGCGAAATCTCTGGTGGCAGACCTCAAAGTAGCCACGGACATTCTTCGTAACGATGAGCCACTACCCGTCCGGTATACCGACCACGCACTGATCGGGAAATGGCTGGGAGACCGGGATTGCCATATCAAGCCGGACTTGGTATTGATCTATCGCAAGCCGGATGATACGACATTACAGCTTGTGAGGCTTGGTTCACACAGTGAGCTGTCCCTTTAGCCTTTAGTGTTCCGAGCGATAACTCCGGCGACGAGCTTAAAGTGCCAGCCGTGGAATGCCTCGCTGAGGCTGATGGTGAGCCAGGTCTCGGAGTATGGTTCGGCGAAGGTGGCGTGAGGGTAGATTCCCGCTGGCATCAGGTTCAATCGCTCCAGCCAGCGTGGGTCGGTAACGGAGAGGTCGTAGGTGACGTTATGGCGGCGGAAGAGGGCGCGGTTCTTTCGCTTGCCGCCCTCTTCGCGAATCCACCAGTAGATCTCTGACGGGCAAACCAGGACGAGCGACGATTGCAGGGGTTTGGTCTGAATCTCCTCCACCGGCATGCGGTCGCGATAGCCGCGCAGGATGGTGGTGCCCTTGTCGGAGGCGGCGGTGACTTTTTGTAGTTGCGCGGCGGAGGCTGGACGCTGAAGCAGGTGCCAGCAGACCGGCGCAATCTGCCAGTCCTCCGGGTGGGCGTCGGTGGGGAGTGCGTAGTGCAGTTCCACTTCGATGACGTCGAGCAGGCGAGGCTCACTGCCGTCGTCGAGGACAGACTCGCTGGCATTGAGCGAACCGTCGGCGGCCGCGCCGCGCAGCCGAATCCAGACTCCGTCGTCGAGGCAGACACCGGCCACGCAACGTCCGCCGTGCTTGTACGAGTTGGCCAGACACAGGATGGTCTTGCGCACAGGACGCCTCACAGGTGCGTGATGGTAATGTCTCCCCAGGCTTGTTGCAGGTACTCGAGAACGAGGCGGCGGTGGCAGTGCTCAGCCGTATTTTCGCTGCACAGAAGAGCTGTCCGCGCGGCGCGAAACGGTTCGGGCGAGAGCACCGAATCGATCTGGCGCTCGCGCATTAGCGTGAGAAATTCGCGCTCGTAAACAGCCCAGTCGCCTTTGCGCTTCTTGTAGGTGTCCAGCATCTCCTGCGTGGGCGCCAGCAGCGGCTCGTGTTCGTACGCGGCCCCGCAGATCTCGCGCAGGAAGAATGCGAGGTCGTCGCGCTTGGCGAAGGCTGCCAACTGCGAGGTGTTATTGAGGCGCACGTCGAGCAGGCGGCGGATGCCTGTGTCTTTCAGCGAATTGAAGAATTGGGCTGCCGGTTTTTGGGTAAAACCGATGCTGTAGATCTCCATTTGTCCTCGTCCAGGTCGGCGAATAGAGCGGGTTGTGGGTCGGCGAGTAGTTTACCCGAGGCGGCAGCGACCTGCGCCTCGGTCTGCAACTCCCCGTCGCCGCGGATGTGCCGCAACTCGGCTCCGCGCTCAATAAGGACGCGGCCGATGAGCAGGCGGCGATGGCAGTGGGCGGGGTCCTCTTCGCTGCACATAATGGCGACGCGGAAGCCGTCGGCTCCGCGTTCGAGGCGACGGATGCCATCGAGAAAATCTGGGCTTTCGGCGACCTTCGCATAGCGCGCGTGACCGTCGAGGTCGTAGAGGGTTTCGTCTTTGGGACGCCCTCCAATTGCATCGCCGAGGTAGAGGTACTTGATAGCAGCAGCGGTCACGAGGTCCCGCAGAGACTCGCGGTCGAAGTGCGGGGTGTAACGAGAGTAGGGTGCGGAGCGCACATCGACCAGCACCTCGATGCCATGCAGTTGAAGCAGATCGATGAAGTGCTCCGGCGTGTGGGACGAGTGCCCGATGGTATAAAGTTGCCGCATCTTCGACGCTCCGATACCAGCACCTTTCTCCATCATATCGTCGTTGCCTGCTCTTGCTGTCAACC